>Ga0181532_10000013_pt1 | contig 214381 bp, 230 predicted proteins | sample PEATcosm2014_Bin_33_FD_119768 | JGI IMG/M metagenome (GOLD analysis project Ga0181532, IMG submission 119768) | Peatland microbial communities from MTU Mesocosm Facility, Houghton, MI, USA - PEATcosm2014_Bin11_30_metaG | ecosystem: Environmental > Terrestrial > Soil > Wetlands > Peat | place...
CCAGACAGGCCAGCAAGGTGACGCCGAGGAGCACGACTGAAACCCGCAACATCTGTTCTCGCCAACGGACTTTAACCATAAATGACCTCATGAAAACTTGACGGTTGTATAAAGAGGACGTGAAGTCAGTCGGCTTCGCCCCCCGTTGGCACCCATACAATCTAAGACGGAGCTAAACACCTTCATCTGAACTAGTGCTTACCTCTGCTGGTGAATTTGCTCAAGATGAACTCTTGCACCAATCCGCCGCCAACATGCAGGCCCATTCCGATTCCAAAGCTTCTGAATACATGCTGAGCATTACGATCAGAACTTGGGTAGTACGCGAGGGAAATGGAAGATGAAATGAGATCGCCCCCCCACGTAGAGTAATTCGGCTGCGTTTTTCCGTTGTCTCCCTTACAGATAAATGCAGCTAAGATGGCGTGGAGCGCCCGGGACTTCTTTGTCCCGCTGCCTTCGTAGAAATAGCGGGGGTCTTGATGCAGCAGTGATGGCAGAACAGCATTGCCGATCAAGCCTTCGGTAGCGCCGTCGGCAAGGCCGGTCCCTAACCGCTCTCCATATCCTCTTGTATTTTGTGGGTAATTACGGAGACCAGCGGCTTGCTCGACTCCCGCCCACGCAGCCGTGCGGGCGAAGAAAACTGGATGGGTGAGATCTTTGTAGGCTAACTCGAACTTCATCTTCGTGGTAAGAGGCTCGGGGCGAGGTTCGTAGACTACATAAACGTTCGGTATAAAGCCCAAAACGCGCTGCTGTTCTTCAGCTTTGAGCTGTTGGGCAGCAACCTCTTGCGAGGAATAAGTCACAGTAACTGCCCGCTGCGCAGTCAAAATACGGAGCTTGATGTCTGGCAGAGTCTTGTCCTGTCCTGGTTCGACTGTAACGGGCGAACTCCACGGTTCAAACCCTTCAGCAGTGACTGTGATCTGATAGTCATTTCCTGGCGTGACGTCGTGGAACACAAAAGATCCATCGTCCTTTGTTACAGCGGTGAGATGATCGACGCCGGGGGCTAGAAGGATTACGGTGGCATTGGGAATCGGATCGTCGCCAATATCCACCACCGTACCCAGGATTCCTGCTTTTGCAACTGCAGGTTCAGTAGACTGCGCGGACGCGGATGCAACAAGGAGCCATCCACCAGCCAGGACGATCAGCAGCAACAAGTGTGTTACCTCCAAGAACGGTCCCGAATGCCGTCTAGGCCTCGCATGTGTGTTGTGGATGATCGACATTCTTAGCCTCTGGACAGGTTGAAGTTAATGGTGACCTGGGAATCGACTTCAACCGGTTCTCCATTCAAGAGGTACGGCCTGTAGCGCCATTGCTTTACTGCATCCATAGCTGCTTGCGCCAGCAGCGGCGAGCCACTCTCGACTCGCACATCTCGCACAGTGCCATCCTTGCCGATCACGGCCAGTAGCACTACCGTCCCTTCAATGCGTGCCCGGCCAGCCTCAGGCGGATATATCGGCGCAACGTCGTGGATCAGGTTCGCAGCGGCTACGCGCGAGGCAACACGCATTCTCTTGGTCGGCTCCGGTGTTTTCGCGAGCACGGGCACACTGCGCGCGCTACCCAAAACTTCGCTGACTACTCCACCGGGAACTCCGCTGACCACTCCTCCAGGAACTCCCCCTACCACTCCGGTCGTGGTGTCGACTGGAGGTGGTTGCGCTTCTTGCGTCTTATGCACTATGTTAGGGATGCTCATGCTTGTCGAGGCATATGTGGACGTGGGTACTCGAAGCCTCGTGACATTCGAGGCTGCGGCTGGCGCCGGCGGTACATATAACATCGTTAGGATTTCCCGTTTGGGCAGCGGATCCGTGAAATAAAACGGAGCGACAACTAGCGTCACTAAGAAGAACAACGGCAAGGCTAGGGATCCAACCGCCGCCCAGGGATTTCGCTGTGACTTACGACCCGATTCAATCAAACTATAGTGAAATATGTCACCGGCTTCTATTCCTTGCAGCCTGGAAGAGGTGGGAAGCTGTTTTACCTCCTTCGCCGGCAACGTTGCAAGGCGTCGCAATCCTGGCTTGTCCGGGGTCGCGGATGCAATGCGGCGAATTAAGTCCGAAAGATTGCATTCTTGATCGGTGTTCGGAAAAGAAATGGATGGTCGATGCATTAGGGTATCCAATTGGGGGTATTGACTCTAATCACGATCTTGTGCCTCTGCCTTCGTAGCATTCGTTCTCTGCTGATCACTCGACGACGTCTTCAAAGACAAAGCCAGTTTTGTGCCGCGTGACTCTGTGATCTGGTACTCCCCGTAGCTAATGGTTAGGACGGCGGTGCCAAGAATGCGCACCTTCGTTTCGCTCTGGTTTGATTCGGGCAGCCAGAAGTCGCCGATTTTCTGATAGCTGCGTTTAAAGTCAGTTTTGACGGTCCACCACGAAGGGTTCTGGGCCGGTTCACCCTCGACTCGGGTGATGGCAAAGTCTGTTGCATTCACCCAGATTCGTCCTCGAAATAGAAACTTGTTCTTGTTTTGCGGCCGTGCCTCGAGCACATAGAATTCGTCCGCATCGGTCAGTTTGTAATCCACGACTTGAAATGTGTAGTTCTCGGGAGTGATGGCTGAACGCTGCTGATTCTCCTCGCGCATGGATTCCTGTTCGGCCTCGAGGAGCTTCTTGAACACGCGGTTTCGAACAGTGCCGGATCCGTTCTCCGATACGATCGTGAATTCCTTTTTATTCGGTGCGTGGTAATCGGCGCGAACCACCATATCGGCCTGTTTGTGGCTCACGCAAAGGCATTCAAGGTGATAACTGCGGAGACTCGAATAATTTTCGAGCGCCTTGTTGCGCAGTTCATTCATTGCCGCGACGCGCTCTATGACCTCATTAGCACTCAGAGGCGCGGACGAATTGGCTTGCTGCGCAATCGCCGGGAAGCAAACAAACAGGAATGCCGATGCGCGCAGAAACCAGCGCACCCGCGAGTCCAAGAATTGTGATACGCGAGTCATCGTTGTTGCCTTGCGGGGAGCGGCCAGAAGGAAAAGGAGTGCACACTCGCCCAATCTAAGTTACGAGCCTTTTTGTTGAAGGAAGGTTGGCGTTGTCGTGACTGACTGAGGATCACGCCTTCCTGGATGCTGCTTTGTCTGGCCATAGATGAATCGAATTGATAAATCGTGCTCGCCAGAACTGGTCCAACCCGGATTTCGTGGTTAGACATGCCGGACTGTCCGATGGAGTCGAAAAATCGTTGCGTCTCAAAGAACCGGCGCGAAGGCTCAAGAACGATCAGATCTCCCTCCTGCGGTGCATAGAGAGGATCGAAAAGGGGGATGATCCGGATGTCAGAACGCCCACAGCCTTCAAGGTAGTGGGTCATGCTCATCGGCCTGCTGGTTGCCAGCCTTGCCCTCGCGAAAGCGGTTGGACACACCTGTTGTGCGACTTCACGCGAATCGAATTCGGAAACCTCATCCGGCGCAAAGTATCGGGTTATATTCTTGGCTCCGCCACCAATTGCGTTCAGGTAGAACGGGTAATAATTCGCCCAGGCATGCAGTTCGAGTAGCGGCCAGCCAAACAGAACGGCGGCTGTCATCGCGATCGGAGCCAGCGACATCCTCCGTTGCGCCAGCCAGTTCCACGTTTGCTGGACAGCGTAGCCACTGGCCAGGAAAAAGAAAGGCAGTATCGAAAGTGAATACCGAATCCACTTTGCTCCGCAAATCGAGAGCCCGGCCAATTGCAGTATCACAAACGACAGAAAGAAGCATGACGCAAGGGTTTTGCGGTCGCGCAAAAGCAATATGCTTCCGAACGCCGTCGGCGCCAGGATTGGAAGTGGCGTTTTCACCAGCAGCAACCAGAAATAAAAGTACCAGGGCACTCCGGCCAACAGACGCGAAGCAAAGTTCAGATACAACGTGCCACCGAAGTCGTAGCCGCTGTGCTTCACACCAGCATGGTGCAGCCACTGCACGATAGCGGTGATGTTGTGCGGAAAGAGAATGACCGGGTTCACGAGGACGAAGGTGAGGAACAGCACGAAGAAGAATCGTTTGTACGCGAACCGCGACGGCTTCTGATTAAGCCCAGCTCTTCCGGCAAGAAGCCAGGCGAGTGCATTGATGCCAAACAGGTGAATAATGTACTGCGACGCGAAAGACAGACCAAAGCCGATTGCACTCAGGTCGTACCAGCGCCGGGCACTCACGTCCGCGTGGACGTGTTGCGCCCGGCAGTAGAGGTAGCAACCCAGGAGAGTGAAGAATGTAAGAGCCGTCTCTTCCTTGGTGAGCCGGTTCAAAGCGATCGGCAAAGGAGCGAACGCCCAGAAGAAGCTCGCAGCAAAAGAACCAGCGATACCCATCATTTGCCGGCAAAGTAAGTAGAGGACTGCGGCCGTGGCCGCACCGAGAAGCACATTTGGAAGACGAAGCCAGCCCTCAGGATTCATGGATGGCCAGCTATGCAAGGAGGCGACTCGGTTCCAGCGTTCACCGGTTGCCAGACTGGCCCAAGCGAACACTTTCAGCAGCATCGGGTGCTCACTGTTGACGCCGACGAAGTGTCCCTGACGATATTCCTGGACGGCGAGCCACTTTGCCGTCTCATCCTCAGACAAACTGTTGAACCCAACGTCGTGAATACGAACGGCGAAGGCCCCGAGCGTGAGCAGGAGTGCAATCGCCACATCCAGACGCCAATCAACAGAACGATTTCGAAGTTCACTTAACATGTGCACCTAGTCAGCCGGCATTGCCGCGTGAACCTCAAGGACTTTAGATAAGGAATAAGGTTTCCGCGCCGAGGGATTGAAGTACTGCCACACTTGCAACTCACCAAGAAGTCCCAGTGCTACCAGTTGCAGGCCTACCAGAATGAGGACTGCGGCAAACGCCAGCAGCAATCCGTGCTGCTGCACGACGCTGCTTCCGAGAAGGACTTTCCACATCAACAGCCAGAGCGCGATCCCGAATCCCGCACTCATGTTCATCATGCCGAGCCGGCCAAAGAAATGGAGTGGACGCGACATGTAACGCAGAAGAAATCGAATGGTCATGAGATCGAAAAGCACACGGAATGTCCGCGACAGGTTGTAGTGCGACTTACCGTGTTTTCGATTGTCGTTTTGAATGGGTATTTCACAGATCGATGCTCCGTACCAGGAGGCCAGAGCCGGGATGAACCGGTGCATTTCTCCATAGAGCGGTAACTGAGAAAGCAGGTCGCGCCGGTACGCCTTGAATGTGGTTCCAAAGTCATGAATGTCCACACCGCTCAGCTTTGCCATCAGCCAATTGGCGCAACGGGAAGGAATTTTCCGCAACCACAAGTTGTCGATGCGGCGCTTTCGCCAACCGCTCACAATGTCGTAGCCCTCTTCGAGCTTCTCCAAGAACTTGGGGATTTCAGCCGGATTATGTTGAAGATCGCCATCCATGGCGATCACATATTCGCTTTTGCTGTGGGTAAACCCGGCAGCGAGTGCTCCAGTCTGGCCGAAGTTTCGGCGCAGGCGGACGATGGTCACGTGAGGGTCTATCACGGCAAGCTCACTGAGGAAGTTGAACGTGCGATCTGTGCTTCCGTCATCTACAAAGACGAATTGATATCCCCAATTCGTGCCCTCCATCACAGTATGCAACCGAGCGTACAGTTCGGTGACGTTAGCTTCTTCGTTGTGGAAGGGAACAACGATGGAGACGGTTGCTTTTGCGTCTAGTTCAGGCATGGTGCACCTTGATTTTCCTCGTTCAGACGAATGAGACAAGAGCAAATACACTGCCAAAGACGCTGGTTGGCAGCTAGGTTTCACTTCATTGAAACCCCGTAGGTTAGATAGTTTTGAACCTTACTAACTTCAAACTTGCTGTCAGGGCTAGAGTCGGACGATATTGACGCGTCAAATTGTTGGCAACTGCCAATTGTCTTGGTCAGTATTGGGAAGCTCGTACCGATTGAATTTCATCGCTTCAAATCTGGGGACGTTAAGAGGACGATAAGAACTGACATCCGATGCCTTCTTGGCATCAAACGATGTCCGCAGACACCGTTTGATATCAAGCAGTTACATCTTGCCCTGTCACGGCAGAGATCTGAAATATGAGCCGACTGATCGGTAATCAGTCGAAAAAAGTCGAAAACTGCACTTTTCCTAGCCTAGGTGTTTGCCGTCTGGTGTGCCAGTTGTGAGCCAAAATTCGGCTTGCTGAGCCTAGTCCCTCGGGCGGTGAGGCTTCTTGCTCTGCCCTTTTTCTAACGACCGAGGATCCAAATTTCGAATAAGTGATCGTCATTGAAGACGTAAAGCTCGCCCCGTCGTGTATGACTCAATGATGGCATAAAGTATCTGGAGCGAGCGCCACGCTTCCCCAAGAGTTGTCCGGACACTCGTTTTGCCCTCTCAAGCAAGGCGATGAAGTCTTCGACCACTCTTCCGTACGGGTTAACGGGCTCAAATGTCCGGGTGATAGTATCGGCTCGTGAAATGATTTCCATTCGGCCGAATGACTGTTCGGAGAAGGCATGAGGAATCTGGATTGTGCCCCCTTCGAAGTCGAGCGTCAGACTGTTGAGCGGGCATCGGGTAGACTGCGACACGCTCAGTTCGACGGCTGTCTCCCCGCACAGCACCAGGGCCGAAACACTGTCGACTGTCCTCTGAAATCGCGACTGCTGAGCAATCGCGGTTTGTCGGTGAGGGCAAGAGGTGGAGCATGAGGTCGACAGCGTGAACACCGGCATCATAGAAAGCGTTCGCTCCTCCGGGCGACGGGTTCAGTTTCCAGACTGCGTTAGCCGAGATCTCGTTCGGCCAAAAGCCCCATTGCATGCCAACGCGATGAAGTTTGCCGAATGTGTTGTCGGCAATGATTTTCCGGAGTGCCGCGATGCACATCGCAGAAGGGAAAGTATCGTTTGAAGACTGAGCCAATGTTGACGTGGTCAATTGGGGTGGACCGGAGTCTTGCTTCCCAGTGGAGTGCCGGCGAGTTGGCAGCAGCGGTTGGAAGTCACTTCATTCACATTCATGTTGAATTGCGTTCCACCTCCGGTCATCCAAACGTGCAACGGAAACATGTCGTGGTGTTGTCCAGCTAGAATCTCGTCACAAACCTGGACTATGAGTTTGTAGCGCTTGTCGTCGAGCCGACCACCCGCGTGATTGGCACTGGCAGCAGTTTTTTTCAAGGTTGCATACGCAGCAATCATTTCCCGCGGGATCAGGTCATGCCCGATACTGAAGTGCTCCAGCGAGCGTTGGGTTTGTGCTCCCCATAGCTTGTCAGCTGGTACGTCAACTTCGCCGAGGCTATCCGTTTCCTTTCGAACATTCGTAGTCCCTAAATCTCTGACCAAACTCATTTCTTCAGGACCGTCCCTTTTCTCAAAACTGAAGTTGCGATTGCTATCCATTTGCATCGCCATTTCGCCCCGGACGCTCATGACGATCGCCCACCGATTAGAAACACAAGCCCGACTGGCTTCTCGTACTAAGACGGTAGGCTTTCGGGGACGTCAGCAAGACGCGCTGGGGAGAAGCCGCGTCGATGATGGTTCAGTATCTGACTGTTACTGTTGAATTTCTGACAGTTCCCGTTGAATTGTTGACGCCGGGCTCGACATTTTTAGAACGATCACAGAGCGTGCCACCCTCGTTACATCTCACGGCGTTCGGCGCTCGTCCAGGTTCGACGCAGCGATAGACGAAATTGGCAGATCACCTCACCGTGGAAACGGCTAGTGTCAGCAGGAATGAGACACGCTGCAGCCACTTGGCGTTTGATAACTCTTGGCATCTGACATCCGCCATCGGCATCGGACATCGCAGACTCCGTCATCCAGCATTTTCCGTGTTTCAAGGACTTACGTTGATTTCATCCCAAGAGAACCTTTGGCGAATTAGTTGCATTTCGTTGAATGGCCCTTAATTACCGGCGGAAAAGACCATGAAGCATTAACCAGGATAGTCCCAGTATCAGGGCTCGGGTTCGGGAGGGCGGTATGTTGGGCAAATTATTTGATGCAGTCTTCGGCTGTTGGCACACTCATTACACCTTTCCTATGAGTGAGCGTTCCAGCTCCCGACGCGGCAAAGCGGTGCCCCTCACCGGCACCTACGTAGTTTGCCTTGATTGCGGGAGAGATTTTTCCTATGACTGGGAGGGAATGAGAGTCCTCTCTCCCCGCTCCGAAAAGACGCGGTCGGCAGGGTCGCTGGTCACGAAGGGAAAAGCGTAGTACCCGCTCCGCGTTGAAGGCACCCAAGACCCTAGAGCTTTCAACGCCCCTTTCTTCCACCAGGGCGGCCAGTAGGGCGGCGGCCGGCAGGAAGGAAGCGCCGGCACGAGAAGGGTGCATTTACCGGCGCCATTATGCGAAAGGCCGGCCGGTTCGAGGTCGCGGACAAGGGCACACTTTTTCTGGATGAAGTGGGCGACATTCCCCTCGAATTGCAGCCGAAATTATTGCGAGTCCTGCAGGAACATGAATTTGAACGACTGGGGAGCACGCGCACGCAGCAGGTCGATGTCCGTGTGATCGCGGCTACTCACCGGGACCTGAAACAGATGGTCGAAGACGGCGAGTTCAGAAGCGATTTGTTCTACCGCTTGCACGTGTTCCCCCTGCCTGTTCCTCCGTTGCGCGATCGTCGCGAAGACATACCTATCCTGGTACGCCATTACGTGGACAAGTACGCCCGGCGAATGAACCGGCGCATTGAAAGCATTCCCTCGCAGGCAATGGAGGTCTTCGCAAGCTATCCATGGCCGGGCAATGTGCGCGAATTGCAAAACTTTATCGAGCGCGCGGTGATCCTCTCGCCCGGAAGCGTCCTCCGGCCTCCTCTCACCGAACTAACACAAGTGGCGGTTCCGGGTCCAAGTTCGAAACTGAGTACTCCCGAAGAAGCCGAACGCGAACATGTGCTCCGAGCGATCCGAGAAGCGAACTGGGTCATCGGGGGCCCCAACGGTGCGGCGGCACGGCTCGGGATGAAACGCACGACCTTGGCGTATCGGATAGGCAAGCAGAATATACCCTGCCGCCCGCAGTGATACGCAGGGTTCGTTCAGAGCTGAGCAAGGCAACATTCACTGCGAACTGAGGTAGTATATGTGGCGCATTAGTTACAAAACGATCTCCTTGCAGGACGTCTTGATCATGGCCTACATGAACGTCCTGCAGGCAAAGTTATTTTCTAGGTTGCTGACAACAGAGCGTTTAATCCTCTTGCAATGAGCTTCCACCAGATGAAAAGCAAAAGGGAACGTCTCTTGCAAAGTAAAACCGGTTGTCATCTCGTGTCGGGAACGCAACCGATTTCGAGCCGGGGCATCACAGAACAATGTGCATCGCGAAACGAGCACAAGCCGCCTTTGCAGTCCCGCCTACCATGGCTCCAATCATTCCACTGCGAAGGCGGCTCGCGCTCCGAACGCCCCACACAACAATCCTTTATGATTCGAAGCAGGTGCGTTCTCGGAATTGAATCGGGTCGAGGAGGATTTGGTGAAGCAACCGCAGATTTAGCGGCGTGGTTCCCACCTTTCAGCACCACTGCTGCTGATCGCTCTGTCTTGCGAGTCGGGGACGGCGTTACGCACGGCAACAGCGAGGCCAGCGCGACGCATCAGGGGAATATCCGGAAGGTCATCCCCGATATAAGCGACAGCAGAATCTGAGACACCCGCTTTTTCGAGAATTTCTTCATAGGCCGACATCTTGACCGGCTGTTTCATGTAGATGAATTCCATCTTCATTTCGTGAGCGCGGCGGAGGAGCGCAGCGCTCTCGCGGCCAGTAAGGCAGCCCGTACGCAGGCCCGCCGTCTGTGCGAGGGTAAGACCCTGGCCATCGTGCGCGTCAAAGGTTTTGATTTCGAGAGCGGTGCCATCGGTCGGCGAGAGCAGGGTTACGCTGCCGTCCGTCATCGTGCCGTCCACATCCATGAGAAGGACCCTGATTTGTGCGGCACGTTTTTTGAGTGCGGAAGAGATTTTGCGATAACCGGCCAAACAAGCCTCCAGAGACGATATTAGAAAGATACCAAGCGAGCGCTTTTCTCGACGGCAATCTTCAATGCAACCCAAGCGCCAAGCGCGGCTCTGGAGAAAAAGCAATTAACGCAGCGAGCCAGGGTTTCTGGCGCGTGGAATCAAAAGAAGAAAAGGCTTGGGATGCATGAGCCGGGACCGGCAGCGCCGTTTCTCCAGGACTCGTAAGAAACGTTTGCAACGTGCTCTTCCAGCCAGTAGATTTCTTGCCAATCTTGCTCGGTCAGCTCTTGCACCAATTCAGCATAATTGGTGACTCTCTTATTTCCTGAAATTTTCATTGCAGGAGGTACGACATTGTCGGGTAAATCATCGTTATATTCTTCCATCATTGTGAATCCCTTAAGGTAGCCATGCTGCGGAGAACAACCCTGTTCCTGCCATATAAAAAAGATACGTATATAGGCACACCACTAGGGCGACAATCAAATCGTCAACATGCATTGCGAAACCCGTCACGTTCTTCATTAAGTGCGGTAAATACCAGACTGATCCCCTTCCCGGCTCCAGCAAGCTTCCAAATAACGGACTGGTTGAGCTAGGCTGTTTTCTTCGTCTGTGGGCAAAACTCGATGACCTTTCCACCTTGCACCTGAGGCACCCACTTCGACTGGTTCCGGAAGTTCTTCGGTACGTAAAACTCAACCATCTTTGCCATGACCGTCTCCTTTACCTTTTACGGACGCCAACAGCCCTACCATGTCCATCCGCAATGACAGCGCACGAAATCGGACCACCGGCGCTTGCGCAGAATTGCTTTGCAAACAGCGCATGACCTCATCCACATGGCTTTCCTCCTCCGAGCAGGATCTGCTGGCACCGTCGCCACATTTCCGTACTCTGGAGCGAGACTAACCGAATCCAAGAATGCAGTTGTGACCGCTCTGTGGTCTTTTGGTGAAATGAGCGTTTGAGGTCGGTTTTGTCAGCTCAGCTGGGTCTGGCCGAGACCTGTGCGAGAACCTGGCGAGGCGAGGTGTCGGCGGTTTATAACTGATTGCTTACCATATTCGTCCGCGTGCAGGCCAGGAGTAACGATTGAGCGAATTGGAGTCCGGATTGATCGGGGCCGCGAGCAAGGCGCACCCAAGTGCGTGGCATCAGCAGTGGCGTAAGATCATTCATTTTGACCATGGGCGACTGCGGCCGTGGGTTGCGCTTAGAAATGCAATTGGAGTAACGCTCCCCCTGGCGGTTGGCGTCGCGCTGGGGATGCCGCTCGGCGGACTCGCGATGAGTGCGGGAGCGCTGCAGGTCTCCTATTCGGACGGGCACGGCCCTTATGCACAACGCGCCAAACAGATGCTCGCTGCGACCTTGTTGTGCGCGCTCGCAGTAGTGGCAGGCGGTCTGGCGGGAGGAAATCTCGCCCTCGCGGTGATCGTGCCCTGCTTGTGGGCTTTTGCTGCGGGACTCGGAGTCTGCATTGGCCCGGTGGCAGAGACTTTGGGCGTCATCAGTCTGGTGACGCTAATCATTTACGCCGCGCAGCCGCTCACGCCGGAAAGAGCACTTTTATCCGGTCTGCTTGCTCTCGGCGGGGGTTTGCTGCAAACTGCATTGTCCCTGATATTTTGGCCGCTGCGCCGTTACCAGCCGGAGCGGCGAGTTCTGGCGGACTTGTATAACCATCTTTCCTGTGCGGCGATCGTCCCGACCGGCTCGGAAGCCGGGCCGCCGGCAAGCGAACAAAGCACTGTGGCGAGAGAGACTCTGGCAGGACTCGGTAACGATAACAGCCTAGAGGCAGGGCGATATTGGTCACTCCTGAATCAGGCAGAACGCATCCGGCTCAGTCTGTTAACCTTGCGCCGAGTACGAAAGAGGATGGATCGGGACTCCAATGGATCGGCCAGAGTGGACGTGGTGAAAACATTTCTGGATGTCTCAGCCGACGTGCTGGCGCAGATCGGACGGTCATTGTCGTCGAGCGAAAAGCTGGGTGAGATGCGGGGCGAGGCGACGGACAGAGTTCAGCAGAAGCTGCACGAGTTGGAGAAGTTGGCGGAGAGTTTGCGCGACGAGGAGACGAAGCCAGTCTCAACTCTTCTTTCGGCGATGACCAGGGATGCCCGTTACCAGATGGACGCGCTTCTGGGTCAGCTCCGCAGCGCCGTTCGCAGCACAAGTGAAAACACAGCGGCCGGACTTGAGGCGTTGGGCAGCCGCGACGCGCTGCAGCCGTGGCCGCGCAGAATTACAGGAAAGCTGGCGACATTGCGGGCGAATCTCACACTGCAGTCGTCGGCCTTTCGGCACGCGATTCGCATGGCGCTCTGCCTGGCCATCGGAGAGGTCGTGGCTCATCAGTTCCACGGGGGTCGGGCCTATTGGCTGGCGATGACGATCGTGCTGGTCCTCAAGCAGGAGTTCGCCACAACTTTCAGCCGTGGTCTGCTGCGGATTGGCGGCACGATCCTGGGACTGCTGTTGGCGACTGGGCTCTTTGGCTTTTTCCCGCCGGGCGTGGTGATGAAATTGGCTCTAGTCGGCGTATTTGTATTTCCGCTGCGATGGGCAGGAACCGCAAATTATGGCGTCTTCACGATCGCGATCAGCGCCCTGATCGTGGTGATGGCTGCGTTCACCGGAGTGAATCCCAAGGCCGTCATCCTGGCGCGCGGCGAAATGACGGGCCTCGGCGGCCTCATTGCGCTGGGCGCGTATCTGGTATGGCCGACATGGGAACGGACCCGGGTTGGCCCGGTGCTGGCGCAGATGCTGGTGGCTTATGGAGCGTACTCTAACGCTGTCACGGAAGCGCACCTGCAACCTAATTCGCGCAATGAGGCCGAACTCAATCGCGTGCGTCTGGCGGCGCGGCTGGCGCGATCGAACATGGAAGCTTCCGCCGAGAGGCTGCGGGCGGAACCAGGTACCCGGCCGGAGCAGGTCGATCTGCTGACGGCAATGCTCGCGAACTCCTATCGTTTTGTGCGCGCCGTCATGGCATTGGAAGCGGTGCCCGTTGGAGCCGAGCCAGTGCACGAAGAGTTTCGAGACTTCGCGGACGATGTTGATAAGACTCTCGAGTTGCTGGCGGCGGCACTGCGGGGAGAAAAGCTGGTTGTCCGGGACTTGCCCGATCTTCGCGAGGATCACCATCGCCTGACGCGTTCCGCGAACTCCGGGATGACTCGCTACACGCTTGTGATGGAGGAAACGGATCGTATGACGAACAGTTTGAATACCCTGCGTGAACAGGTACTGCAGTGGAACAGATTCCCATCGTAGCTCTTTGATGTTTCTTCCAATCCACGCCGTTAGAGACGTCAGATATCCTCAGTTCGCGACATTTCTAATAGCCTCTGCGATCGAGCAAAACGCAAATGCCGGCCGGCCACCGAAGGACCGTTTCGGGTGAGTTGAGCCCGCAACGCTCTGTGTTTCGACTCGAACGCTCCGCGGAATCACAGGTGTTTGCAGTGGCAATCCCGTTAATCGGGATTAATGAGATGGTCCGCCGCCGGGCAGGATTACGGCTCGGCAGTTCAAATGAGGAGGATCATCTATGCACATCGCATCCATCGGCATCGATCTAGGCCAGACCACCTTTCACCTGGTTGCATTAGGAGAACAGAACAAGGTTCTGCCGCGTAAGAAGTTCTCTCGCCCGCAACTGCTGGCCTATACCGCGAAGCTCCCAGCCGCGCTCATTGGTCTCGGGGCTTGCGTTGGAGCACACTATGTGGGAACCGCACTACGAGAACAAGGTCACCAGGTGCGACTGATCCCGGCTCAGTTCGTCAAACCGTATCGGAAGTCGAACAAGAACGACTTCCTCGATGCCGAAGCCATCGCCGAAGCCGTGACCAAGCAGAACATGCGCTTTGCGCAGCTCAAGACGCAGGGGCAACTCGACTGGAAAGCGATGCACCGGGTTCGGGATCGGCTAGTGCGGCGTCGCACCGCGCTGATCAACGAGATTCGCGGACTCCTGCTGGAACGCGGCATCGCCTTTGCGGCTCAGCCCATCCACTTGCGCAAGAACCTGCCCGCTGTGATCGAAGATACCGAGCAGAACCTGAGTCCGCGCCTCCTGCGCTGGTTGCTGGATCGCATGTGGCAGGAGTGGAAGCAGACAGAGACCGAGATCCAGGCGATCACCGACGAGATTGAACGTATTAGTCAGGAAGATGCACGCTGCCGGCAACTCCGCCAGATCCCCGGCTTCGGTCCGCTGGTCTCCACCACCACCGTGGCCGCCATCGGCAACGGGGCTGCCTTTCGCAGCGGGCGCGACTTCGCAGCCTGGGTTGGGGTTGTGCCCCGGCTCTTGAGTCTGTGGACGTTTTGATAACAGGGTGCGGCTGACGCAAGACCCGCAGGAAGGCAGCTCCCCTTTGCCCCAAGCCCGCGTCAGGCCACTTCATCCAGCTTCGCCAGAACTTTAGCGTAAGACCGGATCGATTCCAGCTTGTCTTCCCGCACTCCACGCAGCTCTTTCTCTCCCAGTCGGCTGAAGCGAGTGTTCGCATCCAGATTCTGTACTCGCCGGGCGGTAGAGTCGTGTAGGTCGCATATCGCAGGACTGTCAATCTGGCTTAACGATCAGTTTGCCGAGTAGTTCCTCTCTTCAAGATGTGCCAAAGTCTGCAACGGTGGCGGCCATATCTATTCTGGCGTGTCTGCCTAACGACTGTCGTTGCTGGAAGACCTCCCGGTACAAAGAGTGCATAAATTCATAGCATTGCGAAATCGTCCCGTCGGGAAACCTCCGAAGTACCGTCCGCCGCACCATGTGTTGCCGGCGGGATAGTTCTTCGCAGATCTTTTCAAATTTCTCCTGATCCACACGGGTGCCGAGAGCATCTGCGTTCGCCGTAAACGATATGCCGGCAACGCTAGCTATCTCGAGCACGCGCTGCTCGTCAGCGTTCAGTTTCTCGATCTGGAGTTCGATCATTTCTCGCAGGCTCTCCGGCGCTTCCAGATGGATGCTCTCGAGCGGCACCTTGATTTGCCAGTTCCCGTTCTCGACCGCGATCACGCCCCGGTCCCGCAGGTCGTCCAATATGGACACCATAAACAAAGGATTGCCTTCGCTGTGCCGGTGGATGAGCGCAGGAAGACCCTGTGGCAAGGCTACCCCGGGTGTCTCGATGGTCAGATACTCAGCCACTTCGCTTTCTGTCAGCGGCTCCAGAGCAATCTCCCGGCACAACTGGTGAATCAGCAGATCCTGCTTCAACGTCTTCAACGGATGTTGCGCCAGCGTGACGTCCACTGGGCGATAGGTGCCGATCAGCATCAACTTGCTAGACGAGCGGCGGCGGGCCAGAGCGGAGATGAGGTCAACCGTGGAGGGATCCGCCCAATGCAAGTCTTCGAACACCAGGAGCAATGGTCTTTCGGAACTGATCGTCTCCAGCGTTTCAGAGATCTCGCGCAGCATGCGTTCGCGAGTGGCACCCTCAATTTCCCGCCGCAGCATGTCGCGTTGTGGACACCTTACATGAGGGGGAAACTGCGCCAGCCAAGTAGGTGCGTGCACTGCGAGTGTCTCCACTACCGTGTCTCGTCCGGAAGTGTTGCACAACTGACACAGCGCTTCCAGCATCGGGTAGTACGCTTCTCTGCTTCCATAGCCTTCCACGCATTGTCCGCGTGCAACGCGAACGCCGGGAAAATCTGCGGCCGCTCGCCGGGTGAACTCGTCGACCAGGGTGGTTTTCCCGATACCTGTCTCACCGGTAACAAAGACAACTTGACGCTGGTTCGCTAAGCTCCTCTGTAGGCACTTTCGTAGCTCGATCAATTCCGCGTCCCGACCAACGAATTTTGCTGTTCCCCCCTCATACCCCCGTTCCATCGCGGCAAACGTATCCGCGACGGGCGCTACGAACTGATATCCCCGCCTGGGTAGCGTCTCAATGAAACGAGGATTTTTCGCATCGTCGCCGAGCGCGTGACGGACATCAAGGATTTGGCTCTTGAGCACCTCGGGTTGAACGAAGGTATCGGGCCACACGGCTCCGAGGAGTTCGTTCTGGGTCACCAGTCGTCCGGGGTTGTTCACCAGATACTGCAGGACAGCGAACGCCTTCGGCGTTAACCGGACACGCTCGTCGTCTCCGCCATCGCGGCGGCGCCAGAGACATTCGTTGAGAGGGTCCAGCCGGAACGGAAGAAACTCTTTCGTGCTTGCGCTTGTTATGTGGGGGCGGGCTGCACTCATGGCTTTTTCCTTTCGTTCATGGGACGCATTGTGAATCCAATCGCGCCCGCGGCCAACCCTAAATGGGGTACTTGCCCGCTCGCCAAAAGGAGATGACTGGTGACACTACTTTAGGGGGGGGTGGAGATAACTCCAGCACACTCAGATATCGAGACGCTTCCTGCCAAAAAGGAGAGCATCGATTGACTGAGCGCCAGGTCCCAGGATTGCGAGGGCGATCCCCACGGTTGCTAACAGGATGGTGCTCCGCACGGGGTCAGTGCCTGTGAGTGCGATCCAGAGCTCCGTAACTGTCAGAAGCGTCCCGGCGATGGGTGTCCACAAACCGGCGAGTAGAAAGATTCCTGCGATGGCCGCGATCACTTGCAGAGCGACCGATTCACCCTGTGGCGCTCCCATCAGTCCAGCGATGCCATCGTGAATCAAGAGAAGCCCGACCACTAGCCGTAGTAGGAGAAGCCCTCTCCCCGGCCAGCCGTCGGGGAACATGGAAAAGAGGCGTTGCAGAAAACCTCCCGTGCCAAAGATGAGATAGTAAACGCGTCCAAGACCATCCGACACTCCATAACTGGGGGGTTGGGTACCACTCTTTCGGGGGGTTACAACTCAATGATTCCGCGCTTCAGCGCGATGGTCACGGCGTGCGTTCGATCGCTTGCGCCAAGTTTGGAGAGGATGTTCTTGACGTGGCCTTTGACTGTGTCCTCGGTGATTCCAAGTTGATCGGCGATCAGCTTGTTCGCTTGCCCGCGAGCAATCAGGCGCAGGACATCGATTTCTCGTGAGGTCAGGGCGTCATCGAGCGCGTGATCGGCGAGTTCGACAGCGACATCGGGGGAAATGCGCTTTTGCCCAGCATGTACAGCCCGGATCGTCTCCAGCAGTTCCTTCCGCAAAAGGCCTTTCAATAAATAAGCTCGCGCACCGGCTTTGAGCGCGCGTAGAACCTGGATGTCCCCCTTATAGGTGGTCAAGACGATGATGCGTGCGTCTGGGAATTCGCTGCGAATGGCAACCATCGCCTCGATACCATCCATTTCTGGCATTTGCAAGTCCATCAAGGTGAGGTCCGGCCGGTGCTTTCGGAACTGCTCCAGAGCCTCGCGCCCGGTCGAGGCCTCGGCGACCAACTTCATGTCCGGCTGGCTGGCGACCAGTGCCGCGATGCCTTCCCGCAGCATCGGATGGTCGTCAACCGTGAGAATCCGAATCAGGTTAGGACCGGTGCTCATGATTCTGTTCCGACCTCTTTCGGAAAAACCGGAAGCCACGGCGGGCGGGGAATGTCTCGTAAGCAATGGACCCTGGAATGCTCAACTCTACCTCCGTGCCGGCTGCGACTTCACTCCAGACCTCCAATTGCGCCCCGATGCGCTTGGCGCGCTCGTGCATTCCGGGCAAGCCCCAGTGGCCGGAACGTCCGCCGCGCTCCACGACGCGTGGGTCAATCCCCTTTCCATCGTCCCGAAAGCGCAGACGAAGCCGAGATTCGTCGTATGTGATTTCCGTCTCGATATTCCGGGCCTGCGCATGGCGGAACGCATTTCGCAACGACTCCCGCGCAATGCGGTAGATCTCCTCCTGCAGAATCGGAGACACGGTTCGTGGTGTGCCTTCTACGAGCACCCGGAACGGTACCGCCCCGCCGTCGCCCGCCGCAACCTCTTCACTCAGGTGAGTCATCAGCGCAGTCATCGATTTCGCCAGGTCGTGACCTCCCACCGTGGAGGTTCGTATGTCCGATATCGCATCTCGGCCTTCGATGATTGCCTGATCCGCCCGATCGAGAGCGCCTTCCAGGGCATCTTTCGCCTCGATGGGGCGTGCCGGAAGCATCTCGTCCACGCTCTGAAAGCGGAGCATCAATCCCTGAAAGCTCTGCAGCAGAGTGTCGTGCAGTTCCCGTGCGATGCGGGTCCGTTCGCTGACTCGCGCCTCCAGCGTCAAGTTGAACCGGTACGCCAGTTGATGGACACGGAACTGATGCAGCATCCAAAGCAATCCCAGAAGAGCGGCCACGCATACCGCCCGGAACCAGTTCGTCTGCCAGTACGCAGGATCAACCGCGAAGTCTAGCACCGCGCCTTCTTCATTCCACACGCCGCTGTTGTTGCAGCCTGCGACTCGGAACCGGTAGTGGCGCGGAGGGAGATTCGTGTAATAGGCCTGTCGGCGATTACCTACTTCTTGCCAATCGCGATCAAGGCCCTCCAACTTGAAACGAAAAAGGACCTTTTCCGGCGCGACGAAGCTCAGCGCGGTATAGTCTATTTCCAAGTGGCGAATCAGCGAGGGCAAGTGCAAGCCCGAAGATATATCGTAGGCCTTGTCGTCGGCGACGATTTGCTCGACGTGTACCGCCGGCGCAAGCTTGTTGAACGAAAGATGACGCGGATCGACCACACTGACACCGTTTTCGACACTGAACCAGAGTTTCCCGTCCAAGGACTTTGTGACCGGCGAGATCGCACCGCCGAAGATAACCGACTTGGCCTCTACTCCGTCGGAGCTGTCGAAAAATGTCAGGCGAACTGTTCGATTCGGGTCCGAGGCCCATGCTCTTATCTCGGAAGGGGCCACGCGCGCTAATCCGCATTCTAGGTACAACCAGACCGAATGGTCGGCATCCTCTTCCGACCAATGAACTGCGTCACAGGGCAAGCCGTTTTTGGCCGATAAGGTTGCAATATGGCCATCCCTAATTCGGCTCAAGCCGCCCTCGGTTGAGACCCAGAGCGTGCGCTCTGGGTCGAGTCGAAGGTGAGAAATCCGGCCGTCGCCGAGCCCGTCGGCAGCTGTATAGGAGCGGTCGATCTGACCATGCCTCAAATACGCGATGCCGCCGTGGGGAAATCCGATCCACAAGCCACCCTGCAAAGGATCGCCTACTATCAGTCCACCCACGTCTTTGATACCCAGGGTGTCCCAAGGCATCTGTTCTACTCTGCTGCCTTCCACCAAATGAAAAAGGGCATTCTGATACGAAAACCACAGATCCCCGTCAGCGCCCTCGGCGATCGAGCCCTTCGTCTCACCGGTGACGGCCTTTATCGGGACAAACTTGTCATTTTCCAGGTATCCTGACCCGCCAAGTGCGGTAATCCAAAGCCGTCCGCGACTATCTTGATATAGCCCCCTCACTTGACCGGGCAATCCACTATCGTGTATCTCGCGCACGCCTGTCACAACGCCCGCGTGGGTCGTCGAACCGCGGCGGTCATAGACCGTCATTTCCGAATTCTTCCACTTGGTCAACCTGTCAGATGTACTGAACCAAAGACTTCCATCCCTGGTCGCGAGGATTGAACCATATAGACCAGCGGGGAATCCCTGGTTCGCTGAAAAGGTTGGGACTGCAAAATCACGAAAACGATCGAGACCACCTTCCGTGGCGACCCATATAGTTCCCTCACGATCCTCAAACACACCGTGCACCGTGGTCCCAGATAGGCCGTCGACCTGCCTGAAAACGTCTGCTCTTCCGCGGTGCAGATGTGCCAGACCTTCAAACGTTCCTACCCACAAGCTACCATCGCGGTCCCGAAGAAATGAGTTCACGCCGAACTGACGCGCCAGCAGCCCGACGGGGTACGCTCCGGTTTTTCCATTGACGAAACGCTGAATTCCATTAGCCCTGCCAAACAACAGTCCGCCATCACTGTCTTCGATCAGACCTGACGTGAAGGTCTTGCCCGTCGAAAAAAATTCTGGGCCTTGCGGCTTCCATCGCCATAGGCCTTGGAAAGTGCTCACCCAAAGAGTGTTCTTACTGTCCTCGTATATGCTCTGCACTCCTTCGCCTGGGTCGGAACATCGAGGCCGGCCATCCTCGATCGCGCAGAGCCTCCCATGTCCCGAAACCCCGAACCCGCCAGCCCACACTGTGCCTTCGTGATCCTCGATGAGCGAACCAACAATCCATCCCGCCATCTCAGGGTACTGAGCGAGCTTGCCGTCCTTCCAACTTGCGAGGCCTTTCCCAGTGCCGATCCACAGAGTTCCGTCACTTGACACCAGCAGTCCCTGCACAACGTTGCTCGGAAGATGCTCATCGCGGGGCGGCTGCCATAAAACAGCCCGAGCGCCATCAAAGCGAAGCAGACCGGATTCCGTGCCCGGCCAGAGGTAACCGTCGTGTGTCTGTGCGATTGAGTGAAGGGGCCCGTTGCCAAAACCGTCACGTACCCTCCATGCGGTATGCGAGTATTGGCTAACGTCGAGCGAGGGATCTAACGCCAAAGCGCAAGTGCCGAATGCCAGCAAGAAGGACAGACAGACAACCGCATTCGCTCGCCACTTTTCCATACGGGAACACATTGTAGTCCAGCCCGAATCCCGCGTCGCTGTTAGCTCTCAAGAACCGAGAATCGTCATCTTTTTCGCGTGTACCATGCATTCCTGCTGCAAAATGATCATTGGTACAGGCTTGCACTTCGGCGACCGAACCAGAAACCCTCGACAAATGATGGCGCTTGACTCCAACTGCTTCCACGTCCTAATCTCCGCCTACGAAGCTAGGGCTGACAACATGGACCGAACCAAGAGTTCGAACTTGGGGGCTTCGAACCGAATCGACTGCTGCAATCAATTCCTCACCGCGATGATAGCGCGTGCGATCACACTGATCTGCCTGGTGACGACTCTCGCCGTTTCTACGGCGCTGAAAGCGCAAAGCTTCTACGGGTCGATTGTAGGAACGGTGAGAGACACCTCTGGTGCCGTCGTCCAGGACGCGACCGTAAAGGTGACCAACATCGGAACAAACAGAGTACAAAGCGTTCGATCGGATGCGGTAGGTCAGTACAGCATTCCGGGTCTGGTACCAGCCTCTTATAACGTTGAAGTGACGAAAGCTGGCTTCAAGCGGTTCTTGAGCGTTCAGGTCACTGTGGAGGTGGCAGCGATCGTTCGCGTAGATCCCCTACTGGTTGTAGGTGCGGCCAGTGAAACCGTAAAAGTGACGGCCGAGGCGCCACTGCTGCAAACCGACACGAGCGGCGTGAGCCAGGAGATCGAAGGAGCGCAGGTACGGGAATTGCCGCTCAACGGCCGCAATGTGATGAACCTTATTGCCCTCGCTCCGGGCGTCGTGCCAGGGGGCTCAACTGCTGGCGGCACCGGCCTGAATCAAGGGACTCGGACCGGCTACCAAGGTTGGGGTAACTACCAGATCGGCGGCGCCATCCAAGGCCAGAGCGCAGAATATATTGACGGCTCCCCGATCAATGTTCTCGGTGGAAACACAGTTGCCCTGGTGATGACGCAGGACGCTGTTCAGGAGTTCAGCGTCGTCACAAGTGGCGCCGGCGCCGATTTCGGGCGTTTTGCCGGCGGCGTGGTGAACATGACATCCAGGAGCGGCACGAACGCATGGCACGGATCTGTATATGAATATTTCAGAAACGCCGACCTAAACGCCAACAATTTCTTCAACAATCTACTCGGCGCACCTCGGCCTCAAGACAATCAGAGCCAGTATGGCGTAGTGCTCAACGGGCCGATCAAGAAGGACACGGCGTTCTTTTTCTTTAGCTGGGAGGGATTCGCGGAGATCCTCGGCGAGAGCTCGGCTACCAATGTGCCGACCCAGGCCATGCAGAACGGCATCTTCACTAATCCGATTACCGATCCTTTGGGAAACTGCAACATCGTGCAAAACCCAAGTGCGGGAACATGGACGATCTCTAACCTCTGGCAGGGATCGTGCGGCGATCCCCTGGCCCACATCCTCATGACCTATTACCCGCTGCCAAACACTTCGGGTGCGTTCAACTGGTTCTTGACCACGCCCATCACGAATCACCAGAACCAGTACAACGGGCGTGTCGATTACACACTCAGCCCCAAGCAGCAGCTCTTTGGCCGATATACATACTGGACCCTGCGCGATACCGGGTTCTCGGAATTCAACGATAGCGGCGGCTGGCCCACCGCCAACGGCCACGTCGTCAACGACTCGCACCAGGCTGTGCTGGGAGACAGCTACATCTTCAGTCCAAACACTCTGCTGGACGTTCGGGTCAATTATGTGAGGGAGTACTCGCCAAACTATCCGGAAAGCGTCTCGGTAGATCAATCGCAATTCGGACCTGCGTACACGGCTCTGGCTCCGCAGATGAGCATCCATGTGCTTCCCGTGTTCACGCTGAACGGAATCCACAACCTCTACAACTTCGGTAACATAACCGGCTACTTCGTGAACTGGTGGAACACCTATGGCACGAACGCGAACCTGATCAAGATCATCGGCCGGCACAGTTTGAAGTTCGGGACTGAGCTACGGCTGATGGATCAGAGCGGTACCGGGTTTGTTGGCGCCGGATCTGGAAAGTACACTTACAGTACGACCTATACCGGCGATGAATGGGCCTCGTTCCTGATGGGCTATCCTACTCAGATCCAGTTCGGAACGAACGATACCACTGCCAGTTACAACTACTACCAGGCTTACTACGTGACCGACACCTGGCAAGCGAAGCGAAACCTAACCCTGAACCTGGGTCTGCGGTATGGGTTGCCCGGAGCGGTTGCAGAACGAAATAACAAGGACACAGTGCTGCTGCCCCATGCCGTCGATCCGTACACGGGCGTTACCGGAACGCTTACCCTAGTGAACACCCCTCTCTATCCCGACAGAAGCACCGTCCTTCCGAAACACAATCTGTTTGCGCCGCGTTTGGGCTTTGCCTATCGCCTGAACAACGATACTGTAATTCGGGGCGGCTACGGTATCTCCTACTTACCCCCTGATCTGACGGCGGTGCTTGCAACCAGTTCTTTGGTCAACTCTGCCAGCACGCAAATTAACGTGACCGGAGCATCGCCAACGCCCTTGCAGAGTCTTTACCCCGCAACACTCAATCAACCCATCGGGCGCACCTACCCGAGCTTTATGACCCTGTACTGCTGCACGGCCAGCTTGAAAAACATAAGCGGCCCGGTTCCCCAGCAGAATTTTCCTTACGTTCAGGAGTGGAACTTGACCGTTAGCCACGAATTTAGAGCCAATTGGATGGCGGAGATCGGCTATTCCGGTTTGAAGGGGACGAACCTGCCTGGAATCGGCCATTCACTGGACGAACTCTCCAGCAAGTATTATTCGATGGGATCGGCGCTGTTGAACTCTACGATCCTGAACGAGATTCCGATGACCGTGGGGCAAAGCCTGAGGCCTTACCCGTTTTACAATAACTTGAGCGACACGGCCGAATTCTACGCTCATAGCAATTACAACTCTCTGCAGGCAAAGTTGGTCAAACGCTTCGGCTCTGGTGGCATGCTGTTGGCCAACTACACGTGGTCGAAGAACCTCGGGAATACGGACACCCTCAACGCCAATCTGGAGGCCAAGCCATCTGCGCAGACCTCCACCCAGGGCGAAGGCGCCATCCAGGACTACAACAACTTGAGTGGAGAATATTCGCTCCTTAGCTACAACGTGAATCAGCGAGCGGTGATCGGTTACGTGCTGGATCTGCCGTTTGGCAAGGGGCGGAGATTCGCCAACAAGCTTGGGTCTCCAGTTGCCGTGCTCGTCTCCGGTTGGAGCGTGAGCGGAATTACGACCTTTCAGTCCGGATTTCCACTATTTCTCACCGAGGCGCAATCCAATCCCTTGACGGAGTTCTTCGGAGGTGGCGCTCTCCGCCCGAACGTGGTACCCGGCTGCAATAAAAACATCTCCGGTTCAGCAGTGAGCCGCTTGAATCAATGGTTCAACACGTCCTGCTTCACATACCCGGGCGACTACACCTTTGGCAACGAGCCACGTGTCGACGCCAACCTGACCTCCGCAGGCGTCAATAACTACGATTTTGCGGTCATGAAATCGACAAGTCTGGGCGAGCGAGCCAACGTACAGTTCCGCGCCGAGTTCTTCAATATCTTTAACCGCGTGCAGTTTGCCCCTCCTGTGACTCAGCACGGTTCATCGAATTTCGGGGAAATTCTTTCGCAGGTCAACCAGCCCAGGGAGATTCAATTCAGTCTACGGGTCAATTTCTAGCGTGCATTTGTACCGCCAAAGTCATACCATCCAAATCTCGATGAAGCCGGGATTCAGCGGTTTTGGTTGTCGATGTTTTTTCCTCTTCAGCATTTATGGCCGACTAGTCTAGGAGCCTCTGATGGGGCGGAGGCCTCAATCCGCTGTAACAAATCGTCGGCCCGCGCTCGATCGAGCTGGCGCTCAAACTTCAATTCTGAGCAACGAATATGTTGCGACCCGCCGGTTTTACGGCGAGCCAATCATTCCGTGGTCTATTGCCAGGCGATTCGACGCGGATCTTCGAACAGACGTGCGGTGACAGCTCCGAAGATGAAGCCGCCAATGTGCGCCAGGTATGCCACACCGCCGGTCTGCACCTGCGCCACAGCGCCCGCGTGGACGAGTTGACTGAGGAACCAAACCCCAATCAACAGTCCGGCCGGGATATATGCGACTCGCACGAATATAAAAATAAACAACAGCGAGCGAATCCGATCACGCGGATAAGTGACCAGAAATGCGCCCATCACCGCAGCAATTGCCCCGCTCGCGCCCAGGTTTGGGACCGTGGAATGGGGGTCGGCTAGAATCTGGGCCAGCATGGCCACCACCCCGCCGCACAGGTAGAAGACAAGATATCTTCCCCGGCCCATCGCATCTTCGATCTCTGGAGCGAAGGCCCAAAGGAAAACCATGTTGCCGATGATGTGTGACCAGCTGCCGTGCATGAACATCGCTGTCAGAATCGTGATCCAGTGGTGTCCGGAAACAACTTGCGCAGGGATCGCCGACCACTGCATCACAAATGACTCACCACGCGCTAGCTCAAGCAGAAAAACGAAGGCATTCACGAGGATGAGGCAGGCCGTAACCACGGGGATGCGCGCGCGGCGTCGAGAAGCGTCGGTTAAAGGAATCAAACCTCCCATGTTTTCTCCCTCTGTTCACGGCGGTCAATAAAGGAACAATCTCCGGATTAGAGTGCCCGCAACGGAACGGAGTCTATCCCAACAAGTACTAGAACGCTAGCGAGGTGGCGTTGTTAGTGTCGGGTGAAGGCAAGCATCTGGCATTCCGAATCAGCCAAATCGCCGGGAACTTCGAGCCAATCGCAAGCGAGTCCAATTCTCGTTGCAACAACCAACGTTTTCCCGCGTTCGCCTCCCTGGACGTTCAAATCGTAAGACCATTTCACGTGACCGTGTTTCATCGCGAACACACCTTACGGGCCGGGATCAAGGTCTTCAATGCAACCAGTCACTTCAATCCCCGCGACGTGCAGGACAACGTCTCCTCGCCTAACTAGGGAGCCCTGCTTAATTCAGTAGGAACGCAGTTTCGGGGTAAGTTCGAGTTTGATTTCTAACGCTGGGAACCGCCGGCACTGAGCCGATGCGAGTTCCTTGAGGACCTCCGCCACCGGGATGTCGCGCTTCCCCGATCCGGGTCGCAAATCCACTCTTCGCGCCAAAGCTGCGAGCACGCCAAACGGGCGGAACGTAAGTGGCCTTCACAGTGTCCCTTTCTGCATCGCTATCCGAGCAGGTTCTCGCACGCACCATGCCATCGGGCCCGGTCTTCAGTTTCGGGTGGTTGAGAAGAGCGGAGGTGTCAAATGTCGACGGTTCCACTGTCGGAGAGTGTCGGGTGTCAGTCACTCAACAGGCCGTCGAAAGCTGCCCACGATTCCGCTGCGGTTTCAGCCATTGGTCTAGAAGCAGTCCGATGTCGATGGAGCTGAACTCGTGCCGGAGTCAAATGTGTCCTTGACGGCTAGGTGTCAAGAATGTTGGCTCTTGCCGAACGATTGGCGAAGTTGCCTGGTCGTCAAGCTCACATGTGCGCTGTTTTTGGTGGCAACTCACTTGCGTACTCCTTGCTTAGACATAGCAACCAAGCGGTACCGGCAGGGAGCCAGCGGGGGGAGGTTATGGTCGCCAAGTGCAGCAATCCGTCGTGTTCGACGTCGTTTCACTATCTCAAAGAAGGCAGCCTCTTTCGCCTGGAGAGTGAGCCGACAGCCCGCCCGTCCAAGTTCAGTCGTGTGGAGTACTTCTGGCTCTGTCAAAAGTGCTCCTGTGCGATGACGCTGCGCCTGGGAGAAGACGGAACAGTCATTGCGGTTCCACTTCCGGAACCGGTTCCAGGTGTCCCCGATGATGTTGCGCCCAGATCGACAGATCGAGGGAGGAGCCGATTGCTCCGTTGCATCGGCCGCCTTATCCCCGACCTCGGAGCGGCTGCGAGAACGCTTTCAAAAGGAGGCCACCATGCGCGATGACTGGGAAGAACTCACTGCGGAAGTCGCGGCGGGAGCCATTTGCCCAAGGCCCGGCTGCGGTGCGATCGGGATCGCCTTCCGACCGAAGTACTCGGCAAGAAGCGGTCCTGTGGAGTCGTGGGAGTTCACGTGCCTGCGGTGCCAAATCGACTTCATGGCCCCTGAACAGCAGTTCGTATTTGAGTCGGTGCCGAAGGAGTGGCTCCTGGCGGGAATTCAAGCCGCCTAGCTGGTGGCTGAAGATGCTGATCTCGATCTGTAGGAGGCCCAAGGCCATGGAAGTGAAGAAAAGTTTAACTGCATGAACACTTGTGGACGGACCGCGCGGTTTGCAAGGCCTCGAACGGACAAGCAGATTTTGGTTTCTCTGTTGTCGTTGGTTTTGATATTGGGGACTTGCCCTCAGACCCTGCTCGCTTCTCAGGATTCCGAAGCACCCGCGCAGACGTCGCAAGCGCCGCCACACGCGCAACAGACTCCAGAACAACTACAGCGGTTGGTGGCGCCGATTGCGCTATATCCGGATTCGCTGGTGGCGCAAATCCTGGCGGCGTCCACCTATCCAGAACAAGTCGTCGAAGCGAACCGATGGTTGCAAGCGCACCCTGATTTGAAGGGCGAGGCTTTGGGTAAAGCCGTAGACCCGCAACCTTGGGACCCGAGCGTCAAGGCGCTGACTGCATTTCCGTCCGTTCTCGGGAATCTGGACAAGAACCTCTCCTGGACTTCGTCTTTAGGCGACGCCTACTACAACCAGGAACAGGATGTGATGGATGCGGTGCAAGTAATGCGGGGGCGGGCGCAAGAATCCGGCAATCTCAAAACCACAGCGCAGCAAACCGTGACGACCCAGGGCGCGACGATCATCGTAGAGCCCGCGGCTCCCGAAGTCGTTTACGTTCCCGCCTACGATCCGTGGGTGGTTTACGGTGATCCGATCGTGGCGTGGCCGGGATGGTACCCGTATCCCGGAATCTGGTACGACGGCCCGTATCTCTGGTTCGGAGGAGTCGGCTTCGGAATTGGTTGGTTCGGCGGTTGGGGATGGGGTTGGGATCATTGGGGATGCGATTGGCACGACCATCACGTAATCCACGACCGCCAGCGCTATTACTCCCGGAGTAACACGTTTTACAACCGGAATAACTTTTACCGGGATCGAAACGAGCGGGACAGAGTTAGCGGCGGGCGTGGCGAAGTGCACGACGATTATGGCGGGGCGCGTGACCGCGCTGGCTCAGAGGCCAGATCCTCGATCGGGAACACGGGCGGACGCGGCGAATTTGAGAATCGCTCCGGCGGGGCGGCCAGGCCGTTCAACGGAGACACGCAAGCGGCTCGTGGATACGCCGACCCTCATGGGCAGAGCGTGGTCCGCTCGGGCGCCTTCAGCGGCTACGATCATGGTGGACAGGAAAGAAGTTTTTCGCAACGCGGGGGCGCCAGCTTCGGAGGCGGTGGATTTCATGGCGGTGGAGGGGGAGGATTCCATGGCGGTGGTGGACGCCGATAATCGACCTTCCGTTGACGATATTGGTCGCCGGATGATGAGTAAATGGAGAGAAGCCATATGCAGGGAACGAGGTTGAACTTCGGAGGTTGTACCCGATCGAATCGTCTGAAATCGGTGGTGGCCGCGATTTTCTCGATGGCATGTTTTGCGACTCTTTGCATAGCGCAGCAGGCGGGCCAGAAAACATTTTCATCGGCAGAAGATGCGAGCGCCGCTCTGGTCGCGGCGGTACAGAACAACGACGAAAAGGCGATGATCGAAATTCTGGGACCCGAAGGAAAGCAGATCGTCTCGTCCGGAGACGAAATCGAGGATGCCCGCGGTCGCGCTAGTTTCGTCCAGGTGTACCAGGAAATGCACCGGCTGGTCCTGGAGCCGGATGGGACCACTGCCTTATATATCGGTGCGAAGAACTGGGTCACACCCATACCGTTGGCGAGCAAAGGTGGTTTGTGGTACTTCGATACTGCGGCGGGAAAGAAAGAAATCCTGTACCGGCGAATCGGCCGGAATGAGATGTCGACCATTCGGGTTTGCCAGGAGCTCGTGGCGGCACAAAAGGAGTTCTATGCTACACAGCACACCGGTTACGCCGAGAAAATCTTGAGTGATGAAGGGCAGCACAACGGCCTTTATTGGAGGGCTGCGGCTGGCGAACCCCAGAGTCCCATCGGGCCCCTGGTGGCAGCAGCCGTGGCTGAGGGCTATGCTAAAAGGGCAGACGGCGCTCCGACTCCTTACCGCGGATACTATTACCGCGTGCTGACGCGCGAGGGAGAGAGTGGCCGAGGCGGCGCGAAGAACTACGTCCTAAACGGGAAGATGACTGAGGGCTTCGCTTTCCTCGCCTATCCGGCGGAATACAGATCGTCGGGGGTGATGACCTTCATCGTGAATCAGGACGGCGTCGTCTACCAGAAGGATCTCGGCAAGAAGACTGGCGTTCTCGCCAAAGCCATGAAGGAATACAACCCCAATTCCAGTTGGCAAAAGGCTGAAGAGCAACCGGAGGATAGTGCTGGCGAGCAGAAAACCAAGTGAATTAAGCGAAATCAAAGTCTTTCGCTGAAAGGTTCCGCAAACTCCAGCTCAGCCAAGCTTCACCTAAGGAGAAAACGAATGGTTCCGAATAACCAGGGTAGCATCCCTCCCACCCATATGACTGAGGTCCTTGAGTCCCACCCAGGGCCTGTCGACACCCAGAAGCAGAATCGCCCTCGCAAGACTTGGAGGCAAGTGCTCGAGGAGAGCGCGCCGCTCGTGTTGCCCGTTGCGCACGACGCGTTGACTGCCCGCCTGATCGAACTGGCTGGGTATCCGGCCTATCAGATCGGCGGCTTTGCACTCGTCGGGTCGCGCTTTGCCTATCCGGATATCGACCTCGCGCAGTTCGGAGAGAACAGCGCGGTGATGCGCGACACGATCGCCGCATCCTCGCTGCCGGTGCTCGTCGATGCGGATGACGCCTACGGTGACGCGAAGAATGTGACCCGCGTCGTGCAGGGCTATGAGGCGATGGGCGCATCGGCGATCTTTCTCGAGGACCAGCAGCGCCCAAGCGCTGCGGCCACATGCTGGGGAAGAAGGTGGTCCCGGCGGAGGTCCACGTCGGGGAAATTCGTGCAGCGGCGGCAGCACGCCACAAGCCCGAAACCTTCATCATGGCGCGGACGGATGCGCTTGCGCCGCTCGGCCTCGATGAGGCGCTGCGCCGAGCCGAACTATACCTGAAGGCGGGAGCCGACGGGGTCTACATCGAGGCGGTGGAGACGGTGGAGCAATTGCAGAAGGTGGGGCAAAGGCTGCGAGGAGCCGCGCTGGCGACGAGCATTCTCGAAGGCGGTGGTCGAACGCCATGGATGGACCCGAACGACCTTCACGCGCTCGGCTACACGATGCTGCTCTATCCCACGACGGTCATCTTCCGCATGACCCGCGCCATCCAGAAGGCGGTCAGGGACCTCAAGGCAGGTCGCCAGATGCCTCCAGAGGAGTCGGTCACGTTTAAAGAGTATGAGGACATCCTCGGGCTGCCGCAATGGGCCGCTCTCGAAGATGAGTTCGTCGGCAAGCACGAACAGCTGGGCGTGCCGGAACAGAAAGCCAGCTGATCGCCGACGAGGAGGAATAGATGTTCAAGGCGCTCCCCATCTTCGTACGATGGGGCTCGGGTATGGGCACGGCCGGTTCCGTGCCGAGCAGGCTACCCGTGAACAAGCATCGAATCCTGAAGAGCAATAGTTCGTCCGGTTGAGTAAGACTCGGTGATGGCTTCGAGTATCTGCAGCGCGTGGCAGGCTTCCTGCAGAGTGGTTCCGACACTGGCTCGGCCCTTGATCAATGCGATGAAATCTTCGATTTCCTTTCCGTACAGGTTGACGGGCTCAAATGTGCGGGTGACTGTCTCAGCAGGCAAGATGATTTCCATGCTGGTGAATGACTGTTCGGATAGGGCGTGGGGGATGTGGATTGTGCCCGCTTCGAAATCAAGCGTCAGGCTATTGAGGGCGCATCGGGTGGATTGAGACGCGCTGAGTTCGACGGTTGTCTCCCCGCAAAGGACGAGCGCCGCCACATTGTCGACGGTCGTCCGAAATCGGGACTGCTGGCCGATGGCGGTTACCGTTGCCGGGCAGGGCAAGAGGTGCAGTGTCAGGTCGACGGCATGAATTCCCGCATCGTAGAAGGCGTTGGGTCCACCCGTTGAAGGATCAAGTTTCCAGCTTGCATTCGGAGCCTTCTCGTTCAGCCAAAAGCCCCACTGCATGGCAACACGCAGAAGTTTGCCGAATACGGCGCCAGCTATGATCTCGCGGAGTGCAGTGACTCCAGGCTGATGCCGGAGGTGGTGCGCGATTCGGAAATGGATTGGACGCGGCGCCAGCAGCGACTGGATAGTTGTCGCCTCCGAAGTCGACAAGCACAGAGGTTTCTCACACAGGACCGGTATATTCCTCTGGGCACACAGCCGGATGTGTTCCCGATGCAGGACGGGAGGAGAACCGATAAAGACAAAGTCGCACTTGGTTTCATCGAGCATTCTCTCGGCGTCAACGAAGTAGCGAGGGATCGCGTTCCGAGCCGCGAGTGCCGCCAGTTTGTCTGGATCACGTCCGTGAATCGCCGCGATTGCGCACAGGTTTCGCTCCCGCACGGCGGGGATCACCCGCTTTCTGGCAGTGCCGGTTGCGGCGATGATCGCCATGCGTACGTCGTTCATGAATGTTCCCCGGGAGCAAGACCGGCTTTTCTGACAGTGCGGACCAAGTTTTGTATGCGACTTACTGAGTGGACGATCAGTGACTCGTATGTCCTAACGCCGTATCCAGATCGTCCCGCGCCAACAGGTAATTGAGGCTCGCATCCAATAATCCGGCGCTGGCCTTTATCGCTTGGGCCCGCGATGCATCGCGCTGAGACACCAGCATGATGCCCTGCTTGAACTGGTCTTCGGACAGGCGGGCGTTTTCCTGGCGGGCCGCCAGGTATTCCTTCCTGACTTCCACCATGGCGCGCGCTACTTCAAGCCGGTTGTAAATCATGTTGATGCGGACTTCCACCTCGTCCTTGGTGCGCTGGAGGTTCTCTTCGGCCGCGGCTACCTCATCGTGCCGCTCGTGAATGAGCGCCCTGCGCTTGCCGGCATCGAAGAGGTCGTAGGTCAAATGAATGCCGAAGGTGCCGAAGTTCCGATCCACAAAAGGCACCCCGTTTTGATAGCTGTGGCGCGCAAACGCTGTAACATCGGGTATGTATTCCGCCTTAGCGGCAGAGTGTGCTGCCCGCGCCTTGGCAAGCGCCTGCACCGCTTCTTTGACTTCCGGGTTGTCGTTGAGCGCGGTTTTGAGTGACTCCTCGCGCGGCGGCAGGTCGAGGGCCACGTCGACGTTGGGATCGAGCACAAGCTTCGTGTTCAGCGGCAGTCCGAGTACATCGTTCAACTGGATGCTAAGGTCGGCGATCTGCATGTCCGTGGTCAGCAGAACCTGCTGGGCTTCGAGAAGGTTTGCCCGGCTCTCAACCCGAGCCACTTCAAGAAGACTTCCGTGCTTGACCTGTTCGGTGCTCTCGTTCAAATTCTCGCTACCCGACGTGATCTGCAACTCGGCTGCTTGTTTCTGTAGCTGGCTCGTCAGGACGCGATAGAACAGTTCATGCACTCGGAAAACCACATCCGTCGATGCTTTGTTTAACGCGGCTTGCGATAGATTCACATCAGCTACCGCGATCTTATTTGCCTGGTGGATCTTGATGAGTTGCGTGATCGGCTGGGCAATCATGGTCCCGCTGGATTCGAAGGTCTTCGTGCCTTGGGTAAGAAAGACGTTCGACGAGGGAATGCCCGAACCGAAGGCTCCGGCGGGTACTTCGACCCGCTGCAGATCGGTGATGTGCAGAACATTGGATTCGTTCGTGATCGAGGGAAAGTAGCTGGACCTGGCGATCCGTCGTTTCTGTTCTTCCGCCGCGACCTGGTAGGTTGCGGCTTTTAGGCCATGGTTTGCGCGCAGCGCGAGATCGATGGCCTCCTGGAGCGTCAGCCTGCGTTCTTGGCCCATCGCAGTACACGCCAATGCGCACGCGCAAACCATCACCGCGGTCCGGCGGAAAATTGCGCGGTTGAGATTTTTCATAGAACATTCCTCCAGCAATGTGCAAGGCACAACAGTTCAACCTCCACGCAGACTTGCCTGCGGGCAGACGATCGAAAGAGCGAAGGCCAATCGCCGGTGATCATGAAGTCGATTCCTGGGGCTCGGACGATGGTTGCTGAAACGTGGGGAGGTCGCCGTAGTTCAGTGGCGACTTGCGCAGCAATGCAGTCAGGAGAAGACCCACAACGCAAGACCATGCCACCAGAACGAAGCCATCATTGAGGCTCAAGGCGTACGCCTGGAGGCGCAGCCGCGCTCCGATCAGGTCGGCAGCACGGGCACCCGCCGCAGCCAAGCCGGATGATTTTGCATACACACCCGCAGCCATGCCGTGAAGATTCGCGTCAGTAATCCAGCTCCCCGAGGTCACGTGCAGCCCCAACAGGTTCGAGTGCAGCTTCTCGCGGTCGTCGAGAAAGTGGGCCATGTAGATGGCGCCCACGGTTCCACCGAACAAGCGAATCGTATGAAAGAAGGCAGAGAAGGTCAGAATCCACGGAGGCTTCGCCAGGCCGCCCGTGAAGACGCCCTGCAGGATAATGCATCCGACCAGCCCTATCAGAGAGATGGCTTGTCCGACGCCCGTCAGGAGTTCGGTGCGATAGTAGTTCGCCGCCGACCAGGCGGTGGTGTACTCAGAGTTCAAGAGGACGGCGAAGGCGGTGCAGGAAAGGCCCGCCGCCAGTACCAGCCGCGGATCCAACTTGCCGAGCATCAGAAGCCCGGCAGTCAACGCAATCAGCAACAGGGGAGCAGCGCTCCAGATTATGGCCGGACCGATCTGGTTGGCTTCGAAGCCGTGAATGGCCAGCGACTGCGGAATGAGGATGATGGTTCCGGTGAGAGTAAACCGAAACCAAAAGAGTAGGGTTCCCAGCAGCACAGTGTTCCATCGCCAGAGATAAGGGAGAGCCACGAGCGGGTTGGGGCCGCGCAGCCGCCGGATGAGCGCGCACAGGGTCAAGAACGCGCCGGACCAAAACAAGCCGGTGAATACGCCGGAGCGCCACCAGTCGAGCCTCTGACCTTGCTGGAGGGCGATAAACATCAGTGCCAACCCGGCACTCAGGTACAGAAATCCGACGAAGCTGGGCGCAGGGCCGCTCTTCTGTCGAGCAGGGGCTTTCGGTATCCCGAAATAAATACAGATCAGCATCAGCGGCGCAATCAGGGCTGAATTCCAGAACATCCAATGCCAGGAAAGATGCTCACGGTACCAGCCATAGAGGGATGGCGCGACATTCACGGCTCCGTCGATAAAGGTTGCATAGAATGCCATCGTGATCGGCAGGAATCGCAGGGGACTGATACGAAGTGCGTAAGTCAGCGTGAGGGGATAAAAGGTGCCGGATGTCAGTCCGGCGACAATTAAGGCCGCGACCAGCAAACTGTAACTGTGTATGAGGGGCAGGAAAGCGCAGGTCACGGTGAACAGTCCAGCTGTAAACAACAGGACGCGCCGTGGCCCGAGCAAACCTCCGAGGAAGACGGTAAAGGGCCCGATAAACATGAGGGCCCCGTTATAGGCGCTGTCGAGCCATGCACCCTGGTCGTAACTAATGCCGACGTGGCCCTTCAGATCTGCCATCCCGAGCGAAAGCATGCGGCCGGTGAGGGTGACGAGTCCGGCGCCGATGAGGACCCCGACAATCCCTAAGAGAGGCCGGGTCGAGAGTTCCGAGGGGATCGCTGCAGCGGTAGCGCGCGCAATCTCCACCGGTGCGGGTGGACGAATTGTAATCGTTGTAGCAGCCATGACGGTCCCGGCTAGGGTCTCGTGCTCACGGTGGCAATTACGGAAAGACCTGGTCGCAGTTCGGGGGCCAGGCTGGCATCATCCAGGCCGATCTTTACTGGAACGCGCTGCACGACTTTGGTGAAATTTCCGGTGGCGTTGTCGGGCGGCAGTAGAGCAAATTGCGAACCGCTGGCCGGCGCGATCTCGATCACTTTGCCGCCGAAAACCTTCTTGGGGTACGCGTCAATGCGGATCTCAGCGGCGTCACCAACTTTCACGTTCGTGAGCTGTGTTTCACGATAATTCGCCTGAACCCATTTCAATTTGTTGACGAACGGGATCACTTGCGTGCCGGGGGAAACAAGCTGGCCGGGTCGAACCTGCCTTTCGCCCACGGTGCCGTCCGCGGGCGCTTCAATTCTCGTGTAGCCCAGGTTTACCTGCGCCACGGTAAGCGATGCCTCCTTGCCTCGCAGGTCGGCGATAAGCTGGAGTTCCTGGGAATTCAGAACGTCGAGCCCGCGGCGCTCGGCATCGGCTGCCGATTGACTGCTGGAGAGCATTGCCTTGGCCTGCTCGAGCGAAGCTTGACGGCTCACGAGTTGTGCGCGGGAGCGTTCTTCGTCGGCCACCACTTGTTCAACTTTCTGGCGTGTAGTGGAGCCGGTCTCGATGAGCGCCTCCTGCCGCCGGCGCTCGGGAAGAGTGCGGTCGAGGTCGGCTTGCGCGGCCGCGATTCCCGCTTGCGCCGCGGAAATCTCGGCTTGCGCCTGCGACACTCCGGCGAGAGCGCGGTCAATTTTGGCTTGCTGCAGTTGTTTCTGGCGCCGGTTGTTCTCGATCGCGGCCTTTGCCGCGGCCACTCCCGCGCTCGCCTGGGCTACCTGTGCCCGGTAGTCGTCATCGTCGAGCTGAACCAGTAGGTCTCCCTGATGGACGGTCTGGAAGTCGGACACGCTGACTTCGCGAACGATTCCCGCAACCTTGGTACTCAGCGGTGTGACATCGCCGCGTACGTAAGCGTCGTCGGTAACCTGTTCCGCTTTGCCGCCTTCCCAGGAATTCCAGTTTCGAAAGATCGTGAATACAACGGCGGCAGCCAGCAGCACCACCAGAACCGGGGTTAGATACTTCTGCCAGTGCGGCCTGGGGGGAGCCGGGACGTGCTCGGGCTCAGCGGGTCGGCCAGGAGCAAGCGTGGGCTTCGCGGGTTCGGTGATGGCGACACTCGCAGCTTCAGGAGCCACGGTCCACCTCCTCTCAAGATGCGGCTAGATGCCAAAGTACGGGTGCACGACGCCACCCCACTGTGCGGGGGTTATTGCATTCCCGGTGCCAAGACCAAAATCCGTGGATAAACAGCTGTTTTCCCCACTTGCATCGGTCGGATTGTTTGTCACTTGACAAAGTGTTCGTCAAATGCGAACGAGCGGCGACTGAATCCAACTTGGAACGCCAAGGGCACGTCGGAAGAAAGCACCTGCTTGGAACGAGGTTCGAAGACATGGTATCCACGGCCTCCCTGTTCAGCAGAGTGGCTCGTGACTTGCATCAACTGTGCTCAGTTCAAGAAATGTAGGAGGTGGACAAATGAATGCTCAAGGACAACACAAGTGCGCGTACTCGGCGTGCGAATGTGCAGTGGCGGCTCCGGAATCGTACTGCGGTGACTATTGCTCTGACGCCGACGGCGTGCGCGAGACCGAAATTCAATGTGATTGCAAACACACTCCGTGTGCACTCGACTAGGTTGAAGCGAATGTGCGCTGAAGGTGCGGGGCAAGAACTTCGCACATTCTTTTGCGCGCGGGCAAAAACAGATGGCATTCCCTGATCGCCGTACCGCGGACGTCCTACTGACCATACTGTTCGTTGCCGTGGTGTGCGGAGCCATCTACAGCGCACGGCGCATCATTCTGATCTTCGTCCTTGCCGTATTCTTTGCTTATTTAATTGATCCGGTGGTCAAGTTCCTGCAGCGGCATTCCTTGTTCTTCAGAAATTTGCGAGGTCCTGCAGTCGTGGAAGTCTATCTCGCCTTCGTGGTACTGATCGCCCTGCTGGGCTATGCCTTTGCGCCAGGTGTCGCCAGAAACACCGTCAAATTGGTAGATGAAGTGCCGGTCTTGCTCGACGGCCTTTCGACCGGTGACATCGCAGCCGAACTGAGTGGGAAATACGGTTGGAGCGAGGAACAGGAATTTCGCTTCCGGGCCTTCCTGGCGAGGCACAAAGAGGACGTCCAAGGCCTGGTGCGAGTCGTGGATCATTACCTTTCCCATGCTGCGCAAGTGCTGGGCTTGCTTCTCCTGATTCCCGTTCTGGCGATTTTCTTTCTGCGCGATGGTGCCCACATCGCCGACGTGCTGATCCAGATATTCTTTTCTGCGGACCGGCGCTTGGGGATTCGGGGCGTAGCCAACGAACTGCACCTCATGCTCACTCGATACATAAGGGCCCAGGTTCTTCTCTGTGCTCTTTCTTTCGTCTTCTATGCTGCGGCCCTGCTCCTTCTTCGATTTCCTCACGCCATCGCCCTGGCAGTGTTGGGGGGATTGTTGGAGTTCATTCCGGCATTTGGCTGGATGAGCACATTCGCCTCGATTATCAGCGTTGGTGTCGTCAATCACTCCCACTGGATCTGGATGGCTGTATTGCTGGGTATTTGGCGATTGATTCAGGACTATTTCGCTTCGCCGCGGATCATGGGGCGTAACCTGGCGATCCATCCCCTGGCGGCGATTTTCGCGGTACTGGTCGGCGCCGAGATCGGAGGAATCGTTGGCATTTACCTCGCCGTACCTGTGATGGCGTCGATGCGAGTGATTTGGCGTGCGTGTACTGAGGCAGAGGGAAACTATCAATTCCACCCGGCGCTCACCGCCGAAGCGCCATCCAGCCTCGCGGAAACGGCTGCCGATTGAAGGATGGCGAATCTACCGTGTTGCTTCGTTTAGCCAGAGAGTTGCCTTTGTCAAATCGCGGAAAGGCTGCACTTCGCAGACATCTTCAACCAAAATCTGGAACATTCTCATGATCCCGTATGCTAGATCTGTCGATACTACGACCGCGGTTCGGCCCAGACGGTGGCTGCGGGCAAGCGAGCGCAACAATCTGACAATCTCGTGAAGCTCAGAAGAGGAAAACCTCACGACTGCCTGGCGAGCATCGATCAACTCCCGGTAAGGCAGCGCAAAGTCGCTCTTCTCCCGGGTTAAGTGAGCGCGCACCTCCTCGATCGTGACGGTTCCTTCGGCGATCGTAGTCACCTCGTTGCGTTCAGCGTCCACGGTGTGAGAGAGAGCCGCAGGATCTGGCCGCAGTACCCTAACGGCGACTCGGGTCTTTCCCGCTTTCAAAGCCTCAATCAGCCAGCGATTCGCCAAGCTGCTAGCCACGAGCTCTGCGCCTTGTTCCAACATCGCGGCGAGCAGGTGATCGGCACTGTCGTCGATCAGCGTCACCTCATTGAGGTCGACCACGGGCCTCCGGTTGCCAAGTTGCGGGCGTAGGTTTTCCCAGACCTTCTGCAACGCCCCGATCCACGGGCCCACGAGTTTCCCGTACAGTACGAGGCGCGTTTCAGTCGGGGTTTCGACGACAGTGATTTTGAGCATGATGTGCCAACGACTCGCGCGCAGGTATGGGAAGCAACTGTCGGCCCAAAACGCCACTCGGGCACGGAGAATCCCCAAGTCACTGAATGGACGATGTTCGAGAGCGTGGATTGGATCGTGATCAGGAACAGGATTGGGCGGCGCCAGGAGATACTTTGTCAGGTGCCAGAAAAGGCAATGGGCGATTCGTCGGGAAAGGCCACAACGTCAAAGCCGTAGCGTTTTCGGGCGCGGTTTTTTGAAGTGAATGCCCGAGTTGCCCTCGCCGACCAGGATCTAGACCACGCGCAGTCCTCGTTTGGGGAGTAAAACTGCTATATAGCCGAATCTGGAGCGGGCACCGTTTCTTTACCGAAAAACCACTGGAAAATCACCGGTTCCGACTGAGCGGGGTAGTAACGTTAAGCTGCACTCTACTGATCCGACCAAATGCCACGACAGGAAGTCTATGAGACCGTTAGAGGTAAAGGCGAAGACGTCCAGCCCTCCCCCCCGGGCCTGCGATCGGCTGCGGATGCCATCGCTCGAACCGCCCGACCTGGCCTCTCATCGTTGCAAGTCTTCCTGGTCCACGCCCTTCGACCCACCTACAACCCAGAATTCTCGCACATGAAGGAGGTAGGGCGCGTGAAAGTACAGGAAGGCCATTCATAGAAAGTAAGGGGCTTACATGCGACACGCATTTGTCTTACGAATAGCGCCAGATTTCGACTTCGACAACAACAAGGTGGAGGGCCGAGTGGAAGAGGTAGATACTGGGCGAGAGCTAAGATTTCGATCTGCACCCGATCTGCTCACGTTCTTGTCGAAGTGTGTGAAGGAATCAGCGAAAAAGAAAGAAGATCAGGAAGGCCAGCCTTCCTAAGGAGGTCCCATGGCACAGAGTACACCGTCCGACATCGTACGGCAGGCTTCGACCCTCTCCATTGTGTGGGGCGGTTTGCTGATTGTTTTCGGGATGGCGGCGGTTGCCGCGCCATTCCTTGCTGCGGTGGCGGTCAACGTGGTGATTGCGTGGCTCATCGTTCTGGCAGGCGTAGTCCACCTGATGCTCGCATTTCGAGCCCATGGAGCCGGCAGCATGATCTGGAAGCTGCTCGTGGGGTTGGCGTATCTGTTTTTCGGCGTCTACCTGATTATGCATCCGGTCCTGGGAGTGGCATCGCTCACGTTATTGCTGGCATCGCTCTTCCTGATCGAAGGTGTCCTGGACATCATCTTGTTTTTCCAGATGCGCTCTTTGGGAGGATCAAGCTGGGTGCTGGTGGACGGGATCATTACTTTGCTGTTGGGGCTGATGATCTACCTGCAATGGCCGTCGAGTTCAGCCTGGGCGATCGGCACTCTCGTCGGTGTGAGCATGATCATCAGCGGCGTTACCCGGGTGATGCTGTCGCTGGCAGTGCGCAAGGCGGCGGCTGTGATTGCCTAGTTTGCATGATTCGAAGTGTACTGAACTGTCTGATTGACAACTGCCTCTACGAGGTGCGGAAAACTGTTCGACGCTCCAGCAAACGCGCCCCATGAAGCAGGATTTCTACACGGCGAACGGAGGAGGCTGAAATGGAAGCCATGACCCCGTCCGGGCATGCATCTCGGCGGCCTATAGGCTTCCTAGTCGTCAATTTCCAACCAGAACCCGCAGGGCGGGAATCCGTCCAGAGGAATTTGGAGGCTGTCCGCGCTTGCCGCAATTCATTGGTCTGTTCGTGCACGAACCGCTCGGGACGGGCCACTCACACGCAATACGCACCACAAGGAGATGACTTATGGATCGCATGCTGGTAGTGGTTTTTGACAATGAAACCAAAGCGTACGAAGGGAAGAAGGCGCTTCTGCAACTGGACGCTGAAGGCAGCATCAGCGTCTACGCCTACGCCGTGCTCGCGAAGCACGCGGATGGCAGCGCAACGATAAAACAAGGCGATGACCCCGGACCGCTTGGCACTCTCGTGGGTACTTCGGTCGGAAGTCTCATCGGCTTGTTGGGAGGGCCGGTAGGTTTGGCTGTCGGTGCGGCGACAGGTCTTGCCGTCGGCAGTGCCGCCGATTTGCATAACGCACGTATCGGCCTCGATTTCATCGACGACGTCAGCAAAGTACTGCTGCCGAACAAGGTGGCAGTGGTCGCCGAAATCGAAGAGGACTGGACAACGCCAGTGGACACCCGCATGGAGCCGATCGGAGGGAGGGTATTTCGGCGCGCTCTTGCAGATGTAAAACATGAAATTCACGAAGAGAACGTCAATGCCATGAAGTCCGATCTTGCCCAGATGAAGGCTGAGCTTGCCAAGGCTCACGCCGACCACAAAGCGAAGCTTCAGGAGAAAATCAACCAGCTCGACACCAAGATCCAAGCGCTATTGCAGCAGGCGAAAGAGAGACGCGAGGCTGCGGAGCGTCAGGCGCAGGCCAAGGTCCAGATCCTCAAGACGCGAGCAGCGGCGATAAAGGCCAAGGCGTCGTAGCGCGGAACACCACGGTCCGACTTGACACAATCGAAAGGGAGGCCGGCGAGGCCTCCCTTTTGAAAGCAGAACGCTCACATTGAAGGAGGAACAAATGCCGGTGCGGAACTGTGCGATGGACAAACAGCAACCACGAAACGCGGGAAGCACTTCGATGCGGCAACCACGCCCAAGCCGTGGTTTTCGGCAGTTCCGACGGAGTTAGAAGTCATGCGATTCCAAGATGTAGCCTCGGCCCCCATTAGAAGCCATTCCTCCATACGGCAACTATCCTGGTTACAACGATGACAAGAACAGCTGACAGACCGATGCCCGGCTCGCGTTCTGATGTCAGCCTGCTCAGCCCGCAGGATCTTTTTCTTTTCAACGAAGGACGCCACTACCGCTCTTACAACAAGCTGGGCGCTCACCTGATGGAAGCGGGCGGCGAGCGCGGTACCTGCTTCAGCGTGTGGGCGCCGAATGCGCGAGAAGTCAGTGTAATCGGCAGCTTCAATCAGTGGGACGAACACGCGCACCCTCTGGAGCCTCGCGGGAACTCGGGGATTTGGGAGGCGTTCGTCCCGGAGGCTAAGAAAGGAGATCTGTACAAGTTTCGCATCCGATCCGAGCAGAACGGATATCTGATTGACAAGGCGAATCCTTTCGGCGTGCGGCACGAGGAGCCGCCGTTCACGGCGTCGGTGGTCTGGGACTTGGAGTATGAGTGGTCGGATAACGAGTGGATGCGAGAGCGGAAGGCAAGGAACTCTCTGTCCGCGCCCTTGTCAATTTACGAGTTGCATCTGGGGTCATGGATGCGAGTGCCGGAGGAGAACAATCGGTCGCTCTCCTACCGCGAACTGGCGCCCCGCCTCGCCGACTATGTGAATCGGATGAACTTCACCCACGTGGAACTGTTGCCGGTGATGGAGCATCCGTTTTACGGCTCGTGGGGATATGAGACCACCGGGTACTTTGCGCCTACGGCACGGTATGGCACACCGCAGGATTTCATGTATCTGGTGGACTATCTGCATCAGCACGGAATCGGTGTGATCCTCGACTGGGTGCCTTCGCACTTTCCTTCCGACGCGCACGGGCTGGCATATTTCGATGGCACGCACCTGTTCGAGCACGCGGATCCCCGCAAGGGGTTTCAGCCGGATTGGAAGACTTACCTGTTCAACTACGGTCGCAACGAAGTCCGCAGCTTCCTGGTCTCCAGCGCGATGTTCTGGCTGGATAAGTATCATGCGGATGGTTTACGGGTGGACGCGGTGGCGTCCATGCTCTATCTAGACTATTCACGCAAGCAGGGGGAATGGCTTCCCAATCAGTACGGCGGCCGAGAGAATCTGGAGGCCATTGATTTCTTGCGGCAGTGCAATCAGGAAGCATACGCCGAACAGCCTGATATACAGACCTTCGCCGAAGAGTCAACGTCGTGGCCGATGGTGTCGCGTCCGCTCTATGTAGGCGGGTTGGGTTTCGGCTTCAAGTGGGACATGGGATGGATGCATGACACGCTGGAATACTTTCAGCTTGATCCCATCCACCGCAAATACCACCACAACAAGCTGACTTTTCGGATGCTGTACGGGTTCACGGAAAATTTTGTGCTGCCCCTTTCGCACGATGAAGTCGTCTACGGCAAGGGATCGCTGATTCGAAAGATGCCCGGCGACGAATGGCAGAAATTTGCCAACCTGCGGTTGCTGTACGGGTACATGTACGCACAGCCGGGGAAGAAGTTACTGTTCATGGGCGGAGAGTTTGGGCAAGTGCGGGAGTGGGCGCATGACAGCAGCCTGGAGTGGCATTTGCTGCAACACCCGATGCACAGCGGGTTACAGCGATGGGTCGAGCAGCTAAATGGCGTTTATCGGCAATATCCGGCTCTGTACGAGCTCGATACCGACGCGGCTGGTTTCGAGTGGATTGACTGCAACGACAGCGAGAACAGCACAATTTCCCTTCTTCGGAAAGGGAAGTCTTCGCAAGGCGGCATCGTGGTGGTATGCAATTTCACACCAATACCACGGCTGGGCTATCGCCTGGGAGTTCCCTCGGGAGGATTCTGGAGAGAGTTGCTGAACAGCGACGCCACCGACTACGGAGGCAGCGGAATGGGAAACCTCGGAGGAGTTCACGCGGCAGAGCGATCTGTTCATGGTCGCCCTTACTCACTCGAACTCACCTTGCCTCCGCTGGGAGTGCTTTTTCTCAAGGCCGAATAGCTGGCGGAACACCACATCAGTTGAGCCCGCCTATCGTCGCTCGGATGAGGTTGAGCAACGGCGCGGGGTACACGCCAAACCATATGAGCAGAACTGCGAGTCCACCGAGGGCAAAAGCGCTGCCACGCCCGAGTCTCTGCATCGAAAACTGACGTTCCGGCGATGCTGAAAAGAGCGTAACCACGATGCGCAGGTAATAGAACAGGCCGATGACGCTCGTGAGAACGAGGACAAGCATCAGCGGCCAGGCGGAAACATTCGCGCCGGAGGCAAGAATATAGAATTTGCCGATGAAACCCATGGTGGCAGGGATGCCGGCGAGCGAAAACAGCACGGCGGTGAAGATGCTCGCGAGGACGGGCCTTCGCCAGAAGAGACCGCGGTAATCTTCGAGGTCGGCGGCATCGGCCTCCGAAGTCGAGAGGACCGTGACGATGCCGAAAGCCGCGAGTATGGTCACCGTATACGCCACCAGATAGAAGGCTACGGCACTAGCCCCCATGGTTGTGCCGGCGAGAAACGCCACCAGGATGTATCCAAAGTGCGCGATCGATGAGTAGGCCAGAATGCGCTTGACGTTGTTTTGTCGCAACGCAAGGAGATTGCCCGCAAACATAGAGGCGACTGCAATCACCGAGAGCAGGAAGAACACGGCCCGAGACTGCTGAGCCGCGCCCGTCAGATAGCGCAGCAGCAACGCCACCACTGCGGTCTTCGATGTGGTCGCGACGAAGGCGGCCACCGGCGCCGGGGCACCTTGATATACATCCGGTGTCCATAGATGGAAGGGGACCACGCCGAGTTTGAACCCAATACCGGTGACGCTGAGTGCGATCCCCGGCAGCAGGAGCGCGAGGTTGGACCCACTCAGGGAAAGATCCCGGAGGCTCGAAAATGACATTGTGCCGGTATCGGCATAGATGAGCGCCAGGCCGAAGAGGAGGAACGCCGCCGAGGCCGAGGCAAGGATCAGGTACTTGATGCCGGCTTCGAGTGCCTGACCGCGGTCCGTGAAATACGCAACCATGCCGTACAGGGAGACGCTCAGAATCTCAAGGCCGAGAAGAAACGACACAAAATGGATGCTCGTCACCAGGACCCCGCAACCCAGGGTCGCCAGAACCAGGAGCAGGTACAGTTCCTCGCGTTGGCCGTCGTGCTTCGCGAAGTATTGATAGGACAGCACTGCTACCACTGCTGCCGAAGCAATGATCAGCCCCAGGTAGAACAAAGCATCCCTGTCGATAAGCAAGAGCGAGGTCACTTGCCGCGGAACCAGCGGAGCAGCCGTGAAGACCGAGAGGAAAGAAGCGGCGAGGCCAGCGAGCGTCAGTCCGGCCGTTAGCGCGTGACTGCGCTTCGCCGCGATGCCCAGCATGACCACAACCGCTGTCCCTGCGAGCAAAAAGAGTGGAAGGAGGGCGAGTGTATCATTGGTGTTAACGGTTGTGGCGTTCATGGCTGTCCCCTCAGCGCCGCGGAGGTTATCTGAGCCTCGCGTTGTAGGTTGTCCATCGCGGGCGCGAAGGCGTTGAGTACCGGTTGGGGGTAGAGTCCAAGCCATAGCAGGCCGAGGACCATTGCGCCCACGATGAGCCCTTCGCGCGGCTTAAGATCGGGTAGCCGCCACGAATTCGTGTTCGGGCCGAAGAAAGCGCGCTGCATCATTCGCAACGCGTAGAAAGTGGACGCGAGAATTCCGAGAGTCGCGACCACCGTTAGAGCAAGGCTGACTTTGTAAGATCCGAGCAACACGAGAAACTCGCCGACGAAATCGCCCAGGCCCGGCAGTCCGAGCGAGGCCAGGCTGAAGAAGAGCGCCGAAGCGCTCAAGCGCGGCGCTACCGTCCAGAGTCCGCCCATGCGGTCCAGATCGCGGGTGTGGATTCGCTCCTGCAAACCGCCGACCAGGACGAAGAGGGCGCCTGTGCTCAGTCCATGACAGATCATCGTCATGATCGCGCCCTGGAGCGCCAATGCGTTCCACGAGAAGATGCCGAGCAACACAAAGCCCAAATGGCTGACGCTGGTGTAGGCTACCAGGCGCTTGAGATCCGTCTGCGAGAAGGCCATCACGGCGCCATAAATAATCCCGATAACGCCGAGCACCAACGCCACGGGAGTGAATTCGTGCGCAGCGCGCGGAAACAGCGGGATCACAAAACGCAGCAGACCGTATCCCCCCGTTTTTAACAGCAACCCCGCGAGGATGACGCTTCCCGCTGTGGGCGCCTCGGTGTGCGCATCCGGCAACCAGGTATGCAGGGGTACCACCGGCAGCTTCACCGCAAAGGCGACAAAAAAGCCGAGCATGATCGCAAGTTCCGCGCCACGGCTGAGCGTCGTGCCCAGAAGTTCCGAATACTCGAAGGTGTAAACGCCAGTAGCCTGATGGTGGAGGAAGTACAGCGCCAGAATCGCGATCAGCATCAGTAAGCCGCTGCATTGCGTGAACAGGAAAAACTTGGTCCCCGCGTACACGCGCCGTTCGTGTCCCCAGATGACGATGAGGAAGTACATCGGGATCAGCATCAGTTCCCAGGCAAAATAGAAAAGGAACAAGTCCATGGCCAGGAACACGCATGCGATTCCCGCCAGAACCCACATCAGATTGAAGTGGAAGAAACCGATTTTCTCTTGAATCTCGGTCCAGGAACACAGCACTGCGACGATGCCGAGGAAGAACGCGAGTATCAGCATCAGGAAGCTGAGACCGTCCACGGCAAGATGGAAATGAATTCCGAAGTTCGGGACCCAGTTCCGGTCTACTTCCGCGATCCAGCGCGTCGAAGGACTCAACGACCGGACAGCCCAGATACGCGCCGCCAGGACGAGATCCACAGCCAGTGCAGCCAGTGAAATCCATCGCGGCAGCTGCGTGCTCCAGCGGGCCGATACAGCGGCCAGGATGCCGGCCGCTAAGAGAATGAGGATCAAAAGGGTCAGGATCATACGAATAACACCAGCGCTACAAACAGGACCGATGCAGCCGCCATCGCTGTGGCGTACCAGCGCACGCGACCCGTTTCGGTTCCGCTCAGCGAGCGGTACGACGCGTCAGCCACTTGCGCTATTCCGGTATAGAATGCGTCGACAAAATCGCTCTTATTGACGTTGGCCACCCAGATAAATGGCTGTACCAACACCTTGTCGTAAATCCAGTCGAAGCCCCAGCCTGCAAACCACCACTGGTCGAGAACACGACCAAGCGGGTTTGCGACCAAAGTGTCCGAGAGGGTCCGTTTCTTGAGGTGGAACAAATAGGCAAAATACAGTCCGACGAGGAACAAGAGCCCGGCAATCGCCTCCGATCCTCTCTCCGTCAAACCGCCGCCGCGAGCTTCGATGGTTGCCGGCAATGACGAATGCAGAAACGCGAGCAACGGCTCTTTCAGATATCCGCCCACGATGGCGAAAACCGCAAGGATGACAAGAGGAATCTTGATCGCGTAGCCGGGACGCTTCGTCACAGGAATACCCAGCGGGCCAAAGAAGACGCGGAAAATCAGCCGGAACGTGTATAGCGAGGTCAATCCCGCGCCGACCATTCCAGCCATCCAGAGCGCCGGCTGCCCGCCCGGCGCGGACCACGATTGCCAGATGATCATGTCTTTGCTGAAAAACCCGGCTGTGATGAACGGCAGGCCCGCTAACGCGCAACCTCCTGCCAGAAACGTCCAGAAAGCGACCGGCAATTCTTTTCGGAGCCCGCCCATCTTGAAGATGCTGTGCTCCTCGTCGACCGCGTTGATGATCACGCCCGCGCCGAGGAACAAAAGGGCCTTGAAGAACGCGTGGGTGAAAAAGTGGAACATGGCGGCTTGCCACGCGCCTACGCCCAGCGCGAGGAACATGTACCCGATCTGGCTGATCGTGGAATACGCCAGGATGCGCTTGATATCGTGCTGCGTGAGAGCACTAAACCCGGCAAGCACCAGCGTGGCCGCACCCACAACGGCAACGGCCGACTGTGCGGCGGGAGCGAGGGAGAACAGCACGTGCGTGCGCGCGATCAGATAGACGCCCGCCGTCACCATCGTCGCCGCGTGAATCAGTGCGCTGGTTGGCGTCGGACCAGCCATCGCATCGGGTAACCATACCTGCAACGGAATCTGCGCCGATTTGCCTACCGCACCGCCTAACAGCAAGAGAGCTGCTACAAGCGCCCACGTGGATCCCAAGGGCCACTGCGCGGAAACGCGCTGCATCAGGTCCTGAATCTGCAGCGTGCCTAGTTGCGTGAACAGCAGGAATAATCCGACCATCAGAGCACAATCGCCCACGCGGGTTACGATGAATGCCTTGCGCGCCGCCCGGCCGTTTCCGGGATCGCGGTACCAAAAGCCGATCAACAGGTAACTGCACAAGCCCACACCTTCCCATCCGAGTAAGAGGAGGAGAAGATTGTTTCCCAGCAACAGTGTGAGCATCGACGCGACGAACAGGTTCATGTAAGCGAAGTAGCGGCTGTAACCCGGGTCTTCGAGCATGAACTCGGCGGAATAAATATGGATCAGGAAACCAACAAACGTGACGACCAGAATCATCACGAGCGAGAGCGCATCCAGATAGAACCCGATCTGCGGCTGGAAGCCCGCGACACTGATCCAGGTCCAGAGAACCTGCGTGTAAGCGTGCCCGGCCGGAGGGCTGGTTACGAAGCTGACCGCGATCAGACCTGTAACCAGGGCTGAGAGTCCGATGGACCCCACGCCAAGGGCGGCGACGGCTCTCCGCGGCAAACTTGAGCCAAACAGGATGAGCAAGGTCGCGCTGACAAAAGGCAGCGCCGGAATGAGCCACAACCAGCTGATCACGTCATCCTCTCATTTCGGAGATTACGTCCACATCCAGGGATTTGAACCGGTGATAGATCTGCAGAACCAGCGCCAGTCCCACCGCCACTTCTGCAGCTGCCATCGCCAGAATGAACACAAACATCACCTGTCCGTCCGCCTGATGCCATCGAGACCCCGCGACCACGAATGCCAGCCCCGCCGCATTGAGCATGACCTCGAGCGACATCAGTACAAAAATCAAATTACGCCGTACGAGCAGACCGGTCAGCCCCAGCGAGAACAAGATCCCCGCCAGTATCAGCCCGTTTCTCATGGTTAGCTGTGTCATGTTGAATCTCCGGTTGTTCGGTTTTGCGTAAGCCCAGGTGATACGCACCCACCAGCCCCGCCAGCAAAAGCATCGAGGCCAGTTCCACACCAATCATGTAAGGACCAAACAAAGCGATCCCGACTTCCTTCGGTCCAGTGGCGTTTGTGCCCAGGCCTCCGGATGCCCCTGCGGCCAAATAGCCGACTTCGAGAATCAAGATGCCCGCCAGAATCACGGGACCGGTCCAGATTCCCGGCGTCAACCACTGTTTCTCCGTATCCGCAGCGTGCCTTCCGATGTTGAGGATCATCACCACGAAAAGGAAAAGCACCATGATCGCGCCTGCGTACACGATGGCTTCGAGCGCAGCGGCAAAGGGCGCCCCGAGGACGAAGAACACTACCGACACGGCAAGCAGCGACACGATCAGGTACAGCAGCGCATGAACAAGGTTCAGCCGCGTCAACATAAGGACCGTCGAGATAACCGCGACCGCACCCGCAATATAAAAAGTTGCTTCCATATTGACCTCACGGCAACAGCGAACGCACATCCACGGGCGGTGATTCATGTGCTGCCTCGCCCTTATTCTTTCCGCCGATCTGGACTCCGGCTACACGCCAGAAGTTATAGCCCGGATACTTCCCCGGCCCATCGATCAGGAGATCGTGTTTTTCGTAAACCAGGTTCTGCCGGTGAAACTCGCCCATCTCAAAATCTGGCGTTAGTTGGATCGCATACGTCGGGCAGGCTTCTTCGCAAAGGCCGCAGAAGATGCAGCGCGAAAAGTTGATGCGGAAGAAGTCCGGATACCGCCGCCCATTTTCGTCCTCCGTCGCCTGCAGCGCGATGCAGCCGACCGGACAGACGGCCGCACAAAGGTTGCATGCCACACAGCGCTCGCCGCCGTCCGGATCGCGAGACAAGACGATCCGGCCGCGGTAGCGCGGCGCGAGATACGGCTTCTCCTCGGGATATTGAATCGTTACCCTCTTTTGGAAGGCGTGGAGGAACACATACCAGATCGATCGAAGCATGCTGAACATGGACTAACTCCGCAATAGGACTGCCGCGCCGGCCAGCAGCACATTAGCTAGAGCCAGGGGCAACATCACTTTCCAGCCCCAGGACATAAGTTGATCAAATCGCGGGCGCGGCAAAGCCGCCCGCACCAGGATGAATAAGGAAATAAAAACGAACGTCTTGATCAGGAACCACACCAGTCCGGGCAGAACCGGGCCCAGCCAGCCCCCAAAAAAGAGAACCGAGATCATGCCCGAGATCAGGGTGACTCCCATGTACTCTCCGACAAAAAACATGCCGAACTTCATCCCCGAGTATTCGGAGTGATAGCCGGCGACGAGTTCGCTTTCGGCTTCCGACAGATCGAAGGGAATGCGGCGCGTTTCGGCGAATCCGGCGATCAGAAACAGAACAAAGCCCGGAAATTGCGGGATCACAAACCACATGTGCCGCTGCGCTTCGACAATGGCCGGCAGACTGAATGACCCCGCCAGGATCACAACTCCCATGAGCGAAAGCCCCATGAAGACTTCGTAGCTCAGCATCTGGGCTGCGGCACGCATCCCGCCCAGCAGGGCGTACTTATTGTCGGAGGACCATCCCGCGAGCACGACGCTGTAAACTCCCAGCGACGACATGGCGAGGAAAAACAGCACTCCGATGTTCAAGTCGGCAACGATGATTCCCGGCGCCACTGGAAGCACCGCGAAAGACATGAGCACAGTTACAAAGATGACGGCCGGGGCCAGAATGAAAACAGGTTTGTCGACGAAGGGAGGGACCCAGTCCTCCTTCATGAAGATCTTGATGGAGTCCGCGACGACCTGCAGGAGCCCAAAAGGCCCGGTGCGGTTCGGACCGTAACGGTCCTGCCAGAGAGCCAGCAACCGGCGCTCTACATAAATAAGAGAGGCTGCGATGGTCAGAGCTCCAATGACGATTCCGAGGATCGCAAGGAGAGGGCACGGACTTGTCATTTCGGCCTCTCGATCTTGCCCCACGCGGGCATTGTGACTCCGCTCAGCGGCGCGATTCCGGCAGACAGACACGCGACGCCTCGTGGAAGGTCAGGTTGGAGACGCACCGGGAGGCGGAACGTACCGCTCGCACAACTCACTTCGACTTCCGCACCCTCCACCAGATCATCGCAGTTGACGGCCACGTGCGGCTTCGTTGCCAGTTCTCGAAGTCCTCGCGCCGCCGGACTTAATTCCTCGGAGCCGATGAAGTGATACATGGGCACGAGCAGCCACTCGCCTTCGCGCGGCTCGAACGCGGGCGGGATATCACTGAACCATGTCTGACCGTTGGCGGCAGCGGGTTCGAACATCCGGACCCCGGCATCGCCGCCACGCAAAGGTCCGCCTGGCTCGGTTTGATATGCATTCGTCGCCTGAATGGAATTCCAGCCGGGCGACCAGAAAAACGGGATCAGAGCTGCGGGAGGTTTGTCCGGCGTTCCTTCCATCGAATACGACAGCGCAGAATCGGGATCCTCGGGCGTCTTCGGCTCGGAAATCGTGATGTTGACGAGTGCGGCAGTCCGGCCGCTCTCGCGGTGCGGCGAGCGGGGGATTTTGGCGCCGGCAATTCGAAACGCGGCTGAAGGCGCGGCATAGGACGCCGATGCGAGTTCGGGCAATGCTCTCGACAGAGCCGCTAGCACATCGTCCAGGTTCTGCCACTTGTCCGGCTTCAACCACCGCCAGCTTGCGAGTACGTCGTTCTGCGGTACAAAAACCTGGAAGAATCTCTGGGCGCGTCCTTCGCTACTGATGAATGTGCCGTCCGATTCGGCGAAGGTCCCGGCCGGCAGTTCCAACTCCGCTTTTTCAGTGGTCGGGTTGGCCAGGTGATCGAGGACGATCACGTGTTTGGCGGCACCGAGGAAAGCATCGACTTCGGTGGCGGGCGCGCGCCGATAGAGATCATTCTCCAGGATAATCATCGTGTCCGCATGTCCATTCCTGACGGCTTCAAAGGCCGCCGTGAGCGGAGATCCACCCATCAGAGCCGCGCCCACGGTGTTGCATTCGGGGGCGGTCAAGCTGAGCGCCGCGTGAGCCGCCATCGCCACATTGGCGGCCGCTTCCATGGCGGCCTGACTGCAGCAGCTCATGCCGGAAATCACGAGGGGCTTCTTCGCATTCTTCAGGGCGTTCGCAATTTCGGCGGCCAGCGGGAAATCCTGGGCGGAGGGCGCCTCCGGATCGAGAGCGTGGGCCACGGCGAAGCCCAGTCGGGCCAGATCATCGGGCGCGCCGCGGAACGTAGCGGTAGCCACCTCGTCGAGGCGAGTGGCATACGGCGTCGCAATATAGAGAGGGCCTTTCGCGTCCTGCAGTGCGTCCCGCACTCCGTGATCCATCCACAACGGAATGTTCGATTGTCTGGCAATCTCCATGGGTTGCTGGCGCACCGATTGCCGGAGAGACAACGCCATTCTGGGGGCGACACTGGTGAGGTCCTCGCCCAGGATGAATACCGCGTCACACTCCTCGATTTCGCGTAATGTGGGCGTCCGCATCGGACCACGGCGCAGAATCTCGATCATGCGGCCAGCCAGCTCCGCCTGACCATCGGCCATTCCCGAATAAAATTGCTCGGGCCCCACAAGGGTTCGCAGAGCAAAATTGGCTTCAAGGGACGCGCGTGGCGAACCGATTCCGATTACTCGGCCGCTGTCTGCGCGTTCTTCTAGATGAGTCCGAGCCTCCACAACCGACACGGGTTTGCCGCTGAGCCGCGGTTCCCGAAGCCGGCGTTCGCTGTTTACGAACTCGTAGCCAAAGCGCCCGCGGTCACACAGGAAGTAGCCATTCACTTCGTGGTTATAGCGATTGACGATGCGCCGCAGAGTGCCGTAGCGCTCACCGGCATCGATGTTGCAGCCCAGGGCACAGTGGACGCATACCGATGGAGCGAACTGCTGGTCCCACTTGCGGGCGTAATGGTGCTTCAGGGTCTTATCCGTGAATACACCCGTCGGACAAATTTCGACGAGGTTGCCGCTGAACTCATTCTCCAGGACACCGTCTTCGTTCCGGCCGAAAAATACCGTGTTGCGCGAGGCGAACGCGTTCAGATCTTTGCCGCCCGCGTAGTCGCGGTAATAGCGCACGCAGCGGTAACACTGGATGCATCGGTTCGGTTCATGATTCACCAGCGGGCCCAGGTTCTGGTCGCGAAACGTGCGCTTGTCGAATTCGTAACGCCGGTAGTCATGGCCAGTCATGACGGTCATGTCCTGCAGATGACACTCGCCGCCTTCATCGCACACCGGGCAGTCATGCGGGTGATTCAGCATGAGTCCTTCAATCACACCTGCGCGGAAGGTGGCGGCTTCCGCATCCGCGATGGAGATACGTGTGCCTTCGGCAGCCGGCGTCATGCACGACATCACGATTTTGCCCTGCGTATCGTGCTCATCCTTGAAGACCTTCACCGCGCACTGGCGGCAAGCGCCCACCGATCCCAAGGCCGGATGCCAACAGAAGTACGGCAGATTCAAGCCTTGCGACACGCAGCCGTGGAGTAAGTTCTCCTCGGGGTTCATCTCGTAAGGTTTGTTGTCAACATAGACCGTAGCCATACCTATCTCCAGGGGCAGCGTTCTTCAACGATGTGTCGTTCAAAATCGGGTCGAAAGTATTTCATAGCGGTTTCGAGCGGATCGGCGGCCCCGGGCGCGAGTGCGCAGAACGTGTTCCCGGGACTCCACATCTTGGCTTGAGAGGCAAGCTTGTCGAGGTCACCTGGCTTGCCGTGGCCATATTCCATCGAGCGCAGAATCCGTTCCGCCCAACCCAGCCCGCTCCAGCAGGGCGTGCAGAATCCGCAGGATTCGCGCGCGAAAAACTTCGTCATGTTCCATGCCATACCCACCGGGCAGGTATGGTCATCGAGCACGATCATGGTGCCTGTCCCCAGGCGGCTGCCGGCTTTGGGCATCTCGGTGAAGTCCATGGGCGTGTCGAGGTGCTCTTCGACGATGAACGGTGTCGAACTGCCACCCGGGAGCAATCCGCGAAACTTCAGGCCGTCACGCATGCCGCCGGCGTGCTCTTCGAGAAGTTCGCGGGCGGTAGTCCCCATGGGCAGTTCCCAAAGGCCGGGACGCTTCACTTTTCCGCTGACGCCGTAGAGCTTCGTGCCGCCATCTTTCGTCCGGCTCAGGCCGTGGAACCACTCCGCGCCGTTGTTGATGATGTGGGGCACGCAACTGATGGTCTCCACGTTATTCACGACGGTTGGTTTGCCGAACAGGCCCACCACGACAGGAAACGGTGGCTTCGCTCTCGGGTTCGCGCGCTTACCTTCCAGCGCATTGAGTAATCCGGTCTCATCTCCGCATATGTAACGGCCAGCACTGAGATGCAGATGTAACTCCAGGTTGTAGCCGGAACCGAGGATGTTCTTTCCCAGATAATGACGTTCGTATGCTTCCGCTATGGCGCGGGAAATCCGTTCCGCGGCCAGCGTGTATTCTCCACGCAGAAAGATGTACGCGATGTCAGCTTCGATCGCGAAGCCTGCGATGATTGCGCCCTCGATGAGTTGGTGTGGATTGCGCTCCAACAGGAACCTGTCTTTGAACGTGCCCGGCTCCATCTCATCGGCGTTGATCACCAGGTAAGTGGGATTGGGCGCGTCCTTGCCCACTGGCACGAAAGACCATTTCACACCGGTTGGAAATCCTGCTCCGCCTCGGCCGCGCAGATTCGCATTCTTCACTTCTGCGATGACCGACTTCGGGGTCATGCCTCCGTTCATCACCTTTCGGATCGCCTGGTAGCCACCGGCCTGCTCGTAGGCCGGCAAATCCAGAGCAGATCCATCCAGGGGGATATTTCCGGTCAGCGGTTTTTCGGTGGAGCTTGTCATTTGTAATTCTCGAGTTCCTTATCGATTTTCAGCGGATCCAGATCGGTGTGCAGATCGCCGTCCACCATCAGAGCCGGGGCATGGTCGCAGCATCCGAGGCAGACGGTCGGCAGCAGCGTAAAACGATTGTCGGCCGTCGTTTCGCCCAGCCCGACGCCAAGGCGTTGCTGGAGATGTTCCCGTGTTTGCTCGCAGCCCATGATCCAGCAGCTCACGCTGTCGCAGACCGAGATGACGTGGCGCCCGACGGGCTTGCGATAGATCAGGTTGTAAAACGTGGCAATGCTGTCCAGGTCCGTCGGAGACATGCCGATATGTTCAGCAATGTCGCGCAGACTCTCGTCGGAGACCCAGCCGCGGTGTTTCTGGACGATCTTCAGCGCGTCTATGGAAACGGCTTCGCGTTTCGGATAGTGCGCCGCCTCGCTCTCAATCTCGCGAATTTCTTCCGTCGTCAGCATCGCTTCAATCCTCAGCGGTCGACATCTGCCAGTACAAAGTCAAGGCTGCCCAAAATCACAACCAAATCCGAAATCGTCAATCCCCGCGTCAGGCGCGACAGGGTCTGTATGTGTGCAAACGATGGGGTACGGATACGCGTGCGGTACGAAACAGTGCTGCCGTCGCTCACCAGGTAATAACCGTTATTCCCCTTCGCGGCTTCAATGGAGCCGAGCGCTTCACCCGGCGGGAGAACCGGTCCCCAGCTCACGCCCAGGAAGTGCGTGATCAGCGTCTCGATGTCGTGCATCGTGCGCTCCTTCATGGGCGGGGTAGTCAAGTGGTGGTCCGACTTGTACGGACCCTCGGGCATATTTTTCACGCATTGCTCGATGATTCGGAGGCTTTGCCGCATCTCCTCGATTCGGACCGCCGCACGCGCATAGCAATCGCCCTTGGTGGCGGTGGGGATGTCGAAAGTAAACTGCTCGTAGCCGCAGTAGGGCTGCTTCTTGCGGAAATCCCATTCCATCCCGCAGGCTCGCAGATTCGCGCCGGTCACGCCCCACTCGATGGCCTCATCCACGGTGAATGTGCCGATACCCTGAGTGCGCCCTTTGAAGATCGCATTCCGCATAATCGTGCGGTCATACTCGATCAGGCGCGGCGGAAGGTACCGGATGAAATCGAGGAACATTTTCTGCCAGCCCTTGGGCAGGTCCGCGGCCACTCCGCCGATGCGAAACCAGGCTGGGTGCATGCGTGCGCCGGTGATCGCCTCAACCATGCCGAAAGCGCGCTCGCGGTCGTTGAAGGTGAAGAACACCGGCGACATCTGTCCCAGATCCTGCGCGAACGTCCCGTACCAAACCAGGTGGCTGATGATGCGAAACAGCTCCGATAGCATCACGCGGATCACTTGCGCGCGCGGCGGCACCTTGATGCCGGCCAGCTTCTCAACCGCTGTCAGATAGGCCAGATTGTTCATCACCCCGCCGAGGTAGTCGATCCGGTCGGTGTATGGGATGTAGCTGTGCCAGGACTGCCGTTCACCCATCTTTTCGGCGCCGCGGTGGTGGAACCCGATCTGTGGAATCGCATCGACGATCTCCTCGCCGTCGAGCTGTACGCCGATGCGCAACACACCGTGCGTACCGGGATGCTGCGGACCGATGTTGACGAAAAGGAAATCCGAGTCGTCGCGCTCCCGGCGCATGCCAAATTCTTCAGGACGGAACCGAAGGTCCTCCTGCTCGGCATTCTCCTTTTCAAGGGACAACTGATACGGGCCCATTTCCGTCGCGCGGGCCGGGTGCTCTTTGCGCAGCGGGTGCCCCGCCCAGCTCTTGGGCATCAGGATTCGCTCCAGGTGCGGGTGCCCGTCGAACGCGATTCCGAACATGTCCCACACTTCGCGCTCGTACCAGTTCGCCGACGGCCAGATGGAAGTGACAGTCGGCAACGAGAGCCGGCCTTCGGCCAACGCTACCTTGAGGCGCAGGTATTCGTTCCTGTCGAATGAGAGGAGATGATAGACGACGGTGAAATCGCTCGCCGGTTGTCCCTCGCGATGCTGTCTCATGCGCTCGTCGATTGCGGTGAGGTCGTACAGCATCTTGTAGGGCTGCTCGATCTCTTCTTTTAGAAAGCGCAGCACCGCAGGGACGCGGTCCTTGGCCACCCAAAACGTAGGGATATGGTCGGTCGTCTCCTGGGGTGTGGCAGCCGGGCCAAACCGGTCTTTGATTTCCTCAACGATGGTGGGAACGGCGATCATACTTCGTCGGTCTCCCGCAACACGGTCATCTTCTTCCGCGAGGGCTGCATCAGATCTCGCATCGAGGGCATAGGCGCGCGAGTGGTATCCTGAGGACCCACAACCCAACTCAACGGGCGCCGCTCCGTTCCTATAGCCTGCCGCAACAACAGCAGTCCTTCCAGAAACGCTTCCGGCCGTGGCGGACAGCCCGGCACATAGACATCGACGGGCAAGAATTTGTCGACGCCCTGCACCACGCTGTAGATGTCGTACATGCCGCCCGAATTTGCGCACGAGCCCATGGAGATCACCCAGCGCGGTTCCATCATCTGCTCATAGAGCCGCTGGATAATGGGCGCCATCTTCAGGAAGACCGTTCCGGCGACGACCATCAAATCTGCTTCCCGAGGTGTGCCGCGAATCACTTCGGCGCCGAAGCGCGAGACGTCAAACTTGCTGGTGATACTGGTGGCCATTTCCACGTAGCAGCAGGAGAGGCCGAAGTTGAAAGGCCACACCGAGTTCTTTCGGCCCCACTGCACCAGGTCCTCGAGGCGGGACAGAATGACGCTCCGCCGCACAGTCTGTTCCAGAGGTTCCGGCTCTCCGATTTGGGTCAGTCCCGTGATGTCCGGCTTGGTCAGTGTCCACTGCATGCAGTTCTCACCTCGAACGACCCGATTTCCTGGTCCAGTCCAATGCCCCGACTCTCCAGACATACAGCAGCGCCGCCGCCAGCGTTGCGATGAAAAGCACAACTCCCCAATACCCCGGCCAGCCAACTTCGCGAGCCGCTCCGGCCCAGGCGTAGACGAAGACCGCCTCCAGGTCGAAGACGACGAAGAACATCGCCACCATGTAGTAGCGCATGGAGAAACGCACGTGTGCGGATCCCTCGGAAACAATGCCGCCTTCGTACGGTTGAGCGGTGGCGGGTTCGGAGTGCCTTTGCCCTAAGAGGTAGGACACGACGAGGACCGCTGCTACCAGCACAACGACGAAGACGAAATAAACCGCCAGCGGCCAACTCATATACGTTGCGTCCTCTGAAGCACGCCGGGAGCCAAAGCCCGGGCTGCAGCAGTCGGGTAGGTGGAGAATCGAAAGTGGCTGGGAATCTGCGAACCGTTGACTCGAGAAGTAGCTGTGGATCGCGCGGAGACCGCGCGTGCAGCAATCGTCATTTGCCAATCGTCGTCATCTGTCAAAACTGTTGACAGTCGATGACCGAAGGCCGCGAATGTGAGACGGGGGAGGATGTCGCTGCTTAGAACTGAAGCTTGAGCGCCAGCTGGATCGATCGCGGCCCGCCAATTTGATAGAGAGGATTGAAACCTCCATTAGCGCCGCCGGAGCCTAGACTGCTTGCGAGCGTTTGGGTCGATTGGCCGAAGAGTGCGTCGGTTATGTTGTCGTCGGGTGGGCCGAGGTTTGGGTGGTTGAAGATATTGAAAAACTCGCCGCGGAAGCGAAGCCCCACCTTCTCGGTCAGGCGAAACTGCCGCTGAAACGCGACATCGGCCTGCCAGGCTCCAAAACCCCGCAGCACATTGCGCCCGAAATCGCCCTGCTGCCCGGTGGGCGGTGCAGTAAACGCGGCTGGATTGAACGCCTTGCCACCGGGATATTGCGACCCGTAGAGCACGAGCGGCACTCCAGGCACTACATCCGGGCGCGGGTACAGCGCGATGCCATCCGCAAAGACAATTCCGCTAAGCACGTCCACCGGCGGAGCCGTTCTCGCGAAAATGAAGCTATCCACCGACCAGCCGCCCAGCGCGGCGTGGGCAATCTTGTTCGATTCCGGCGAGGGCAGATTGTAGGTCACGCCAGCGGTGAATGCGTGGCGGACGTCAAAGTCCGAGTTGCCGCGGTCTATATTCGGATTCGCGACTAACGGCAATCCTTTGTTCATGGTGTCCATATTGGACGACCTGCGGGACCGAGGTATGATCGCGATCGAGAACGGGACGTGGCAAATCAAGGTGCCACTCGAGAGCATCCATCTGCAAGTGCCGGAGAGTTTGCGGCAAATGATCGAACTCCAGATCGAGAAACTGAGCGCTGACGAGCAGCGAGTGTTGGAACTCGCGAGCGTGACGGGCATGTCGTTCACGGCGAATGCAAACGTCCTCGGCGCGACCGTGGACCATGAGAAACTTGAAAGCACTTGTGAAGACCTGGCGCGCCGGCAACACATCGTGCGGCGGACAGGATGGCGTCCTTTCTCGGACGGGACCATTTCGCAGTGTTACGAATTTGCGCACGCCTTGCATCGTGAGGTCTTCTATCGGCGACAGGCGCCGAGCCAACGGGCGCGAGTCTGTATCGAAGGAACGCCGGCACACTCGTTCTTGACCGCGTGAAGTCCGCAGAGGCGGCGTTCATGCACGGGCCTTGTCGATCATCGCCTCCCAGATCCCCTTCGACCGGAGAATGAGCTCAACCGCCTCGCGCACTGCCCCGTGGCCGGGAAGGGCCTTCGTGGTGTAATGCGCGGCCTGTTTGACTTCGGGGACGGCATTGCCCACGGCGATCGCGAGGCCGGCTCGGTGCAGCAAGGGAATGTCTGGAAGATCATCGCCGATATAGGCAACCGCAGAATTCGCTACGCCGGCCTTGCGAAGGATTTCCTCATAGGCCGGCATTTTCAATGGCTGTTTCATGTAGATAAATTCCATCTTCATTTCCTGGGCGCGGCGCAAGAGAGCGGCACTTTCACGACCGGTAATGCAGCCGGTACGCAGGCCCGCGGTGTGCGCGAGCGTCAGGCCTTGGCCGTCATGGGCGTCGAAGGTCTTAATTTCAAGCGCGGTGCCGTCGGTTTGTGACAGGAGAGTGACGCCGCCGCCCGTCATCGTGCCGTCCACGTCCATGAGCAGCAGTTCGATCTGCTTAGCGCGCCTCGTGAGTGCAGGAGAGATTTTGCGGAAATTGGCCAACCAAGCCTCCAGGTAAGGTAAGAGTGGGTCTAAGGTAATGCGTTCGCGTGCTCAACAGAATCTCACAACTGATGTCTAATCTCTGCCAGAACTTTTCCTGTTTCGTGCAACTTCTGATGCGTGCAGACGTTACGCCTGCCGTCGAACGTCGCCAATATGGAACGGGACGGCCTCGTTACCTAGGACGCGGGTGGTATCGACAGATCCTGCTCCAGCGTGAAATCGAGCAGGGTCTCGCTCGGTATTTTTACCTGGTCTCCCTTGGTGATGATCTCCGAGCCTGCACCAGCTCCGCCACCGGCACCTGCTCCAATCGCCGCTCCTTTGCCGCCGCCGGCGAGGGCGCCGATGATCGAACCGATCGCCGCTCCGCCGATCGTTCTTTTAGCCGTACTCGCCCCGCGGGACTTACCGGTTAATTCATATTCTCCCGTCACCACCGGGATGGTCTGCCCATTGATCACAATCCCGGTTAGCTCCAGTTGCAGCTGCGACCTGCCCGTAAACGTCCCCGATTCCTTGGACTCTGCCAGGCGGCCATAGACGTCAACTCCTTTGGCGACGACGATGTTACCGTCAACCGTCAACGGTTCTTCCAGCGAAGCCTGGAAACGATCTCCTACATGGTTCTCGGTGGAATCGATGCGGTCGATGGTGCGTACAGAAATACGCGTTCCTGCCGGGATCGTGATATACCGCACTATCTTCGCGCTGGCTTCCGCTGTCGGTCCTTCGCGGAAGGAACTTGTCGGCCTGGTCGGCATGTCTGACGGTTTTTCAGAATCAAACCTGAGCGAAACGATGTCGGCGACCTTGTACTCCTGCACAGACGAGTCCACACGGAAGCTGATCTCACTCTCTGTCCCGCCCGTGAACTTTCCCTTAATCAAGCTGCCGTTCTTCAGCTCCAAAGAATCGGCCCGCGCAATCGAGGTCGCGAGCAACATCGCTATGACCATTCCGAAATTCAGGTAGAGCTTCATCATGACTTCTCCTTTGTCGGGCTCCGGCAGCCTTTGGTTAGTCTTGCGACAAACTCGCCGCCACTCATCCACGTCTGGACCAGCAACCTCCATGCCAGACGACATAGGCAGGATTCATGCGGATACTCGGCGGGGACAGCGCACATGCATCTGTCATTCGTCAAGAATTGGCGATGTTTCGTATTTCGTTGGAAGAGATGACGCGTCGCCAATTCCAGGGAGAAGTCCAAGTAGTTGTCTCCAAAGGAGCAACAGTCAACCGCGGACACGGAGTCAGATTGGAGGGGCGAGTGCTTGTTCGGTAAGTGGCAGGTGAGGAGAAGGAAATGAATCAAGACTATGTTTTCTTGTGCGGAGTGATGTGGGCGCAATACGCTTCCGAAGATGCAGGCCGGGAATTGGTTCGGGCACTACGGTGCGACGATCCAGATGTGGCACATCTAGCCAGCGCTATTCTCGAAAAAAGGTCGCCTCCTCCTGGAATGTGGTCAGGAATTTGAAAGGGAGCACCCGCAAGGCGGTTTATGACGCCGCAACGTTGAGTGGCGGGCTGGGAAAGGAAGAAATGAGAGTGCGATCGATTGTCGGCGGTGGGTTGTTACTGGGTGTGATGATGGGCAGCTCTTTGGCCCAAACGGCGCGAAGGGGGACAGATGTGGAACCACCTGCACTGGAGAAAATTCTTGCCAACAATAAAAGCCCAGCTGCCGCCCAGCTGGCCGATCTGATGGCAATCAAACCGGAGCTCCCGCTTGGCCCGACCGACGTCCTCAAAGAATACGAACAGGCCATGGTCCTGATCGCGCAATCAATGTCTGCCGACGTTGCGAATATCTCTCGGGCCGCAGAAGCGAATCAGATTTCTCGCGAACAGGCGGAGTACCTGATCGGGGAGAGATACCAGGTCGCCATGATGCAATATCAGGTGCTCAGCGCATTCCATGACATGCTGGAGCACGATGTGTCTGAGGAGGCGGCTCGGGCTAAGCGCACGCACAGGGTTGGCGGGTCGGACACAGCCGTCGTTGTGAGTTTGCCCGCTTCGGGACCATCCGCAGAAGCTAAGTAGAACAACGTGTTTGATGCCTCAGGGGCTGAAGCCCTCGAAGAAAAGAAAGGCCAAATCGCAGCGCTGAAAGCGCTGCGCCACCCCAAAAAACGACTTTTTATCTAACCGTAAAGCCTCTCCACTGTGAGAATCGCAGTCATTCGGTGCTCCTGCCCCGGCGCCAGGTTGATGGCGGCGTTCAGGATGTTGCTCGCTTCGACGCACAGAAACTGCGTCCATTCGTCGTTACCGAGATCCCGCATCTCAGAGGCTTTCTCGCGCCACGGATTCCACACGACCGTAGTGAGCGAATTGGCCTTCGCCAGTCGAATCCGACGCCGCATGTTGGGATCCAACAGTTCCACCGTGTCCCGCGTATTCAAGTACGCGTTGTCGGTCTGCGAGGTGATCGCCACGTCGCCCCGCTGTGCCTTCTCCTTGTTCGAGTCGGTGTTGCCCAGAAAGCGCACGGTATCCAGGCCCAGCACGCGCACATGCTGAACATCGGCCACACGGTTATAGGTATGGAGCGCTTCCTCGAAGTGCAGAGGCGTTGTCCCCGTATTGGTGCAAACAAGCTCCAGCGTGAGTTGAGAACCGAAAGTAACGCGGTGAACGAGGCGGAACTCTCCCGGCCACCAGCGCCGACTGCGCTCGTCGCTCTCGGTCATCATGCTCACGACAACCGCGCCATCCTCCTCAAGAACCGATTGGAGCCGCCATGTCCTTGTGCGCGCGAACCCGTGTGCCGGAGCCTGGGGATCATTGGCCTTGGCCCGAAACCAGGGGAAACAGATGGGGATCCCACCTCGGACCGCCTGACCATCCGTCCACCGCGCTTTCGCGCTCAGAAAAAGCACCTCGTCGCTGCCTGCAGGTTTCCAGGAGGTTACCTGTGCACCGTGCAGATAGATCTCGGCTTCGCAGAGGGGAGAGGTGATCTTCACTCGCGGCATCGCGCCATTACCTTCGCCAACGCCGGCGAGCCCCGGAATTCCAAATCGGCGATCCAGTTCCGCAACCGCAGAGAGTGTGTCCATATCAAGGTTCTCCTTCTCCCTCGGCGTTAGACACCAAAGAATACGATGGGAGGTCGTGTGCCACAAACGCCCAATATTGCGTCATGCCAACCGCGAACTATTGAGCGAAAAGTCGCTAGCGTTGTTCCTTGTAATCGGAGGCAGACGCTTTCTGGGACACCTGAGAGGGAGTAGGCAGTTGCGAGCGATCCCAGCCTCCCCCTAGCGCCTCAATCGATTGACGGCAGCTACCATTTGTTCGATTTGCATGGGCCGTAATTGTGTCGGTGTAGACGGGAGTGACCGTGCCGATGGCGTCAAGGTAAATCGGAAGGTCCCCAACCGTCGCGGTCGCAGTCGTCACCGGCACCGGGCCCGTTGCGCCGCGGGAAGGGGATTGAACGACTGCGGCATCTGTGCAGGTACGCGTGACGGCCGCCAACAAAACGATGACTATGAGCACAAGGGTCCAGACCCACAGCTGACATTTCCTGGAAGCCCAGGATTCACTTGAAGGCGGTGCCGCGGCTTGTTCCGTCGTTGAAACGGATTGTTGTGCGTTCATAATTTATCCCAATTGGTGTTCGTATTCCCCGCGCGGAATCCGTCAATGACCGCATTCGGGGGCGGAACGAGAGGCGCTTTACCTCCGGCCTTTCACGTTCGGTTGAGGGATGCTGGCACACTATAGAATGGCCAGTGGCGTTATGCAGACTTCTGTTCCGGCACGAAAAAAAGGGATTTCTGAGGCGCACAGTGCTCAATCACCCTTGCCATGACTTACCGTTTCCAGCCGCACTCGCAGCGAACGTGATCGCACAGCCTGACTTTCCTAAGCACCCGTCTGCTAGCCGAACAGCATCGCGTCCAAATGGTGACCCCCCAACATCCGCTACTCGTGCGGGCTTCGCTGACTCGATAGCAAGCAAGTACAATTCCAAAACTCGATCACCACAAGAAAGCCGGAATCGAAAAGGGGAAAGTCTAGGGCCGGTGGCGAAGGAGCGAAGAGATGGTCCAACTGCGAGGGATTGCTGCACAACTTCAAACCGGGTGACCCTGTGGCGCTGCAGGTTGAACGAGACGGCAGGCTGCGCTATTTGGCACTCGAAATAGACTAACCGTCGGCTTATCCATTTTTCGATCATGCAATACTTGGTCGCAGAATTTTCATAGAAAGCAGACTTGCGGGATCGGCACGCGGCCATTTTCACGGTGTTTCCCAGAATTGAAGGAGAAGCACCGGTTCTTCGCTTTACTTCGACAGTTGCGAAACAGGCACAGTTGCATCGGCCGCCCCACTGCCTGCCCTGGCTCTCGTCACCCGCCGTTTGCTGGCGTGAGACCCTCAAAAGCAACTTAACGTGGACTTTGGGGCCAATCGCATGTCGCGTGGGGGACGGACGCTGTGATGGCGGTTAACGCCCGGGACAGACGCAACATGTTCGCTACTTTGTTAACTTTTGCTCGACCACTCGAAAACTAAGGATCTTCTCAGGATGGGTGGAGTAGGTCAGCATCCCGTGCATCCCTTCTAGCACCAAAACGTCCTTCCCAGGAGTACACACTTCGATCAGTTCTCCGCCGTCCGTCTTGTACTTGACCGCGTAGTGCGGCTTGATGAAGGGTAAGTCTAGAAGGTGAACGGACACAACAGTTCCAGGTCCTACGATGGAGACTGTGTTGGGCTGTCGGACGAAGGACAATTCCGAGGTTGCTTTGCCCCAGGCCGGGGTCAGACACGCAGTCAAAGCCACTATCTGAAGGAGTTTGCTCAGCATTGCAGTTTCTCAACGAAAAGTCTTAACAGCCCGTCCATACTCAAGCCGGAATTTCCCTTTCTTGAGAAGGGGTTCGCTTGGTACAGAGCCGTCAAACAGTACTACCGCTTGGGCGCGGCACCTCTTGTTCTGGCGGCAGGTCGTCTCGTAGTGTTGATTGCCCATTCCCATTCCGAGAGCCAGTTCCTGCCGCACCTGCCAAAGCATTCGAAGTCCATCATGTGTCCGCCGCACTGTGGGCAGACAAGATTGATGATCGAAGAAATCATGCTCGCGTTCGGTTCTCCCGGTATTGTCTCGATGCGCCTCATAGTACCCTCCTCATCTCACTGCAGGATTCTCCCGGAAAGTTCTCCGAGTTGCGAAAAGGCGAGGCGCAGCCCAGGACCGCGTACGACGGTTAACTTGCCACGGGGTATCTGTCGCTTTCAAGCGCTCCGTGCTGGTTGGCTACGGAGTTCGTCTGGGCCACCTGTACCGGCTGCCGCCTCGCTCGGTGCATGATCTTGCAAACGCAATGCCAATGTCAGACACGCTAATGCTGCAGTCCCACGTATCGCGTGTTAGACCATTGGCAAGCTTTTGGCGACTGACGGACTGTCACGCCGGATGCGGCCAAGACCCGTGGGGGCCCGGCGAGGTGTCTCCATGTATAAATGAGTTGAAAATCTACCTGCTTAGCAAATCCTGATTCAGTTCTGGTATCTGGCATCGCGCTTGCATCCTCGGCGTTGAGCGGAGCCACGCCGTTACGCACGTACCCGCACCAACTCCGTGAGCGGAACACATCTTTCTAAAAAGGAACTGATCATGAGATCTGAATGTACGGCATCACGTATTGTCTTCACTGCGCTGTTTCTGTTGGCTGGCGGAATCTCGGGATTTGCGCAGAATGGCAAGCTCAAACTTCGTGTCACCCCGAAGCAGGCCTATGTCTTTGTCGACGACCGTGCCATCAGCGAAGCAAGCAAACATCCCTCCCTGAGCCTGAGCGCTGGGGAACATAAGGTCGAACTGGTCAATTATGGCTATCAGCCCGTTACACGCAATGTCACGATCACAGCGGGAAAGACGACCAACCTCGAAGTCGCTCTGGAGGCGGTTGCCGCAAAGGTCTCCGGGCCGTTCGGCGCGATCGCAATCGAGGGAGCTGACCGCGACGCCGTTTTGCTGAACGGGAAGACCCCTGATTTCTTTGTTGGGCACGGCGACGAATTCAATACTGATTTCTTGTGGTGGAAGCAGGAGTTGGTCGTCCCGCCTGGCACCTATCAGGTGAGCATACAGAGCGGCGATAAGGACGTCTGGTCAGGCCCAGTCGACGTTCCCGTAAACCAGCGGGTGATAGTGGATGCCTCCAAAGGTGTCCGCAAGACTGTGCCCTGGTCGCGCGGAGAAAAACTCGATACGGCCCCGCGCTTCAAAGCGGGAGTAGCCAGCGCGACAGTGGCCGTTGCCAAGCCTACAGCAGAATTGGCAGCTACATCCGCGCAACTCAACTGCGGAGATTCTTCCCAACTCAAGTGGACCTCCACCGACGCACCACAGGTTGAAATCAAACCGGTTGGAGCGGTCGCAGCCTCCGGAGAGCAAGGGGTTCAGCCCAAGCAGACGACCACCTACGACCTTACCGCGTTAGGGCCGGGTGGAACGGCCACCTCCAGCGTCACCGTGAACGTGAACAGTGCCATCCAGGCAAATCTCAGCCTCTCGTCCGCCGAGACTCACTACAAGCGCGTGGGAGACAAGGTGGTCGAGGACAGCACTGCCGCGTTGAATTGGACCGCGACGAACGCTTCCAATGTGGCGATCGATCCATTGGGCGCGGTCGATGCGAGCGGCAGCCGTACATTGACCGTGGCCCCTCAAAAGAGCGACTTCGGGCCCGTGGACGAAACCGTCAACTACACTCTGAAAGCAACCAATGAGTGCGGCGGAGCCGAGACTCAAACCGTCGCTTTGCACATCGTCGGCTCCATCGAACCAGGAGCGCTCGCGATGCGCAGCGTTTACTTTCAAACCGATCGGCCCGGATCTCTCAGGTCTGAAGCCGCCTTGCTCCCCAGCGAGAGGCAAGCGCTACAGACCATCGCAGAAGAGTTCAAGAAATATCTATCCTTCAAGTCCGATGCGCGTCTCCTGCTCACTGGCTTTGCCGACAAGCGAGGGCCAAAGGACTACAACCAGCGATTGTCGGAACGGCGGGCGGAATTGGCCAAGCGTTTTCTCGCAGAGCAGGGCGTCCCTGCGGAAAATATAGAGACCCAAGCCTTCGGCAAGGAAGAGAATCTGACTGTGGATCAAGTTAAACAACTGTTAGACCAAGATGCCGGCTTGAGTGGTGAAGCCCGCCAAAAAGTGATCCGGAAACTCGGGAACATAGTCCTGGCTTACAACCGCCGGGTGGATTTCACCTTGAGTTCCACCGGGCAAGAGTCGGCACGCGCATATCCGTTCAATACGGATGATTTCGCCAGGCTCGCTGATCGAAATGGTCTGAGAAAAGCACGCCCTGTAGAACCAGCAGCTGAAAAAGCAAGCATGGGGAATTAGAGCATGTCATGGGTACCAAGCAGGAAGGCTGACAAGGCCGTCCTGCTTGCCCCAACATTGTTAGATGTGAGGAGGGAACAATGCTCAAGCTATTGTGCGCGATCTGTATTGGCCTGGCGGCAGTTTCCGCGGTGTGTCAGTCCACAGGGAAGTATCAAGTGGGCACAATCACTAGCGTCAAGCCTCATCAGGCCGGCTCTAGTGGCCTTTCCGAAGACGTCAGCTATGACGTTTGCGTCAAGGTGGCGGACACGGTCTACGTACTCTTGTACACGCCGCCGCTCGGGATGAACACGGTTCGGTACGCTGGGGGGCGCGACATTCTTGTGCTAGTGGGCAAGCAAACGATCACCTACAACGATTTGTTGGGCCAATCCCATGAGGTACCCATCATGAGCCGGAAACCGGCCGAAGACACGAAGCAGACCAAGTAACCTCGCCTGGATTCTTGACCGCGCATACCCCAGCCAAGGCTACTAGAGCCACAGTTCAGCTAAGGAGCGTCGAAGACCTTGTAGCTCTCTGGGAGCCCGACGAGCAGCAGAGGGCGGAAAGAGCAGCCTAAATGAAACGGGAATATCGCTTGGTTGATTTTCCGGTTCCTGAAAGTCGGGATGAGATGGAACGAGTGGACGCAACGTTGAACGAGTTTGGAGCCCTTGGCTCGGGAGGCTGTGCCCGCATCGATCGAGGGTGATCAAGCCATTCTTGTGTTATTTGAGCGGCCAAAGTAGCACAGTACCTGCCTATGGCGCCGAAAACAAAGAGGCATCGGCGCCTGCTCAGGAGGCTCGTGCACGAGCCGTCATCGGCGCCAATTAGTGTTGCTGTCTGAATTGGCTCCAAGGAACAGATATGCAGCCAGCGGGTTCACGGACGGAAATGCTCGAGCGGTCATCCGCCATCGCCGATGCGCTGACTCTGCGCAATGTTCTGCTGGCAACCGATTTCTCGGAATGTTCGACGCGCGCCCTTCATGATGCGCTCGGGATCGCGGCCAGGTACGCCGCCACATTGCACCTGTTTCATTGCATCGACCCCACGCCTTACAACATGGGGGCGCCCGAGGCCGTGCATACAGCCTGCGAGGCTGCCTGGCGCGACATGCAACAACTGGATTTGGGGCTTCGCAACAGCGGCCTCGCCAACAATGTTGAAGTCAAGCTTCATGTGGAAGCCGCGGAACTGCCGACGATCCTCCCGGAAATTGTCAAGGATCTCGACCTCGGCCTCATCGTCGTGGGTACGCACGGGCGAACGGGCTGGAAGAAACTGGCGCTCGGATCAGTCGCCGAAATCATTGTGGATCACGCTTCTTGTCCGGTGCTTGTGGCAGGTCCGTACGCCGATCGAAACAGGCTAGAGCAATTCGGACCCGAGAGTATTCTCCTGGCCAGCGACCCTTCGGCGCGTTCCAAGCTGGCGGAATCGTATGCCTTATCGCTCGCAATGAAGTACAGCTCCCGGCTTACCGTCGCCCATGTGCTCGAAGAACATGCCGGACGCGTACTCGCAAGAGTGTCCCAGTTCGAGTGGCGCGATTCTGAGTTGAGGGACACCACTCTGGAGAGGAATATAAGCAGCCTTCCGCAATTGCCAACCGAGATCGGTACTCAGAGCGACCTGATCCTGCGGGTGGCGGAGGGCGCAGCCGCCGATTTGATCGTGCTGACCGTGCCCGCGACCCACCGGTTTACCAATCGCTTTCTCTCCACGAACTCCTATCGAGTGGTCTGCGGCGCCCCTTGTCCAGTACTAACCGTGCGTGCTGAGTAGCCTGTCACGAAAACAGCTATCGCGACTCAAGGGTGATCGCAGAGGCAGTTGGGGATTTTGTCACTTGCCATGCTTTCGACAGTCACTTACCGACCGTTCCGATGCCGGGAGGGTATGCATTCCTGGCTATCCCCGTATTCTGCGAGATCTTCGTGTTTGGTAGGTCGGTTGCTCCCCAGATAGCCAGGAAACGGAGAAGCTTAGATCCAGGCCAGACATGAAAATCCTCGTACTCAACTCCGGTTCCAGCAGCCAGAAGGCGTGCATTTACGAAATCGACGGGACTCTGCCGGATCATCCGCCCCGCTGCCTGTGGGAAGGCAAGATCGAGTTTGGGGGCGACACCGCGACGATTGCGGCGAAGAACGCCGAGGGGTCGACTCTCAAAGAACAAATCCCAGTCTCCTCACGTGAGGAAGTTGTCAGGCATTTGCTGCGCACGGCGCGGGATGGAAAGACGCGTGCCATCGGTTCGGTTAACGAGATCGACGCGGTGGGGCATCGCGTAGTCCATGGCGGACCCCATTTCGAGGATCCCGTTGTCGTCACCCCCGAGGTGCGCGCGGCGATTGCCAGCGTCTCCCCTCTGGCGCCCCTGCATATTCACGCCGAACTCGAGGGCATGGAGATCGTCGGAAGTGTTCTCGGCGCGGTCCCTCAGATCGCCGTTTTCGATACCGGCTTTTATCGCCAAATGCCGGAGTCGTCCGCGATCTATCCCGGTCCATATGAGTGGCTCGAGAAGGGCATTCGGCGATACGGATTCCACGGGATCAATCATCAGTATTGCGCCGGCCGCGCCGCTCAACTGCTGCGGAAGGACACGAATTCGCTAAACATTGTCACTTGCCATCTAGGCAATGGGTGCTCCGTGACGGCAATTCAGGGAGGCCGAAGCGTTGATACCACGATGGGGTTCACTCCTTTAGAGGGCCTGATGATGGGAACACGATCGGGCTCGGTAGATCCCGGCATTCTAACTTTCCTGATGCGTCAAGGTCAGCTTGATGGTCAAAAGATCGACCACGTGCTGAACCAGGAGTCTGGACTGCTGGGAATCTCGGGTCTCTCGGGCGATATGCGCGACATCCTGGCTGGTATGCAAGGAGGTCACCAGAGAGCGAAGTTGGCATTTGACATTTACATCCACCGATTACGGGAAGCGATCGGCGCTATGGCCGCCGTGTTGGGAGGAATGGACGTTCTAGTGTTTACCGCGGGAGTGGGCGAGAACTCCCCCGAAGTGCGAGCGGCAGCGTGCAGCACATTGGATTTCCTCGGCCTCAAACTTGACCGCGAACTGAATGCGCGGCCGTTCATCGACTGCGACATTGCTGCGGCAGATTCCCGGGTTCGTGTCCTTGTAATCCGGGCGGAGGAGGACTGGGCCATTGCGGCGGAGTGCTGGAAGCTCACGCACGCCGCCACACCAGTCGGTGCCGCCGGCTGAACCTCTCACCAGGGCGCCTGCGGACCAGGCATTGAGCACGAAAGCACATGGAACTGTGAATGCACGGTGTCCAAGAAGGAGCAAAAACAGATATGAGCGACGCACTTCCAGTGCTGTATATGGCGCGGCACGGTAACACGGCTTGGACTCACTCTGGCCAGCACACCGGGCTTACCGACCTGCCTCTTACCCCTGACGGCGAAAGCAATGCCGTGCGGCTTGGAGATCGATTGAAAGGCCTGAAGTTTGCCAAAGTGTTTACAAGTCCCCTGCAGCGTGCCGCCCGAACCTGTGAACTATCTGGATTTGGAGCGGGGGCCATAACCGATCCTGACCTGGTGGAATGGGACTACGGAAAATACGAGGCACTGACTTCGGCTGAAATTCACCGCGTGAATCCGGGCTGGGATTTGTTTCGCGACGGCGGCCCGGGGGGAGAATCGCCGGAACAAATCGGCGCGCGAGCCGACCGCGTCGTCCAACGTGTGCGAGGGATCGCGGGCGATGTACTGATCTTTTCGAGCGGCCACTTCATTCGCGTGTTGACCGCCCGCTGGCTGGGGCTGGCTCCGGGTATCGGCGGCAGGTATTTTCTGCTGAGTCCGGCGAGCCTGAGCGCGCTCAGTTATGAACACAATCTGTCCCGGCCCGTGATCCGGCTCTGGAATGACGATCACCACGTGGTCAATAAGTCGATCCACGTGTCCGGCCAGGAGCACGCGGCTCTTGTGGGCAACACCGTTCACAGATAAACCAGACTAGAAGGATCTCGAATGAGCACAGAGAGTGTGGTGCGCCCAAACTCCGCAAACGTCGTTCCGATGACAACAAGCTCAGCCAGTGTTTCGCAGCTTCTCCGCCAGTACGGGTGCGGCCCGATTCCATTTGTGGGGACGGAAAACGCATTCTATGAACGCCATCTGGTTTTTGATCGGGCGATCGACCCAAAGGTAGCGAGCGCCCGGGAGAAGTTCGAGGCAATTGCCCATTCCGTGCGGGACATCCTCGCACAACGCTGGGTGCTGACAAAAACCACTTATGAGCAGCAGAACGCTAAACGTATTTACTACCTTTCTCTGGAATTTCTGCTCGGACGTTCGCTGGCAAACAACATCACGAACCTGCTGCTTGATCCCGTGGCGCAACATGCGATTCAAGAGAAAGGAATTGATTGGCTGGAATTGATTGAGCAGGAACCGGATGCAGGTCTTGGAAACGGTGGCCTGGGCCGTCTGGCGGCGTGCTTCCTCGACTCGATGGCCACGATGCAACTGCCCGCCACAGGTTATGGACTCCGCTACGAATACGGTATGTTTCGACAGTCATTTACGAACGGTTGGCAACAAGAGAACCCCGATAATTGGCTACGCGAAGACGACCCTTGGGAGATCGCCCGCCCGCACGAGAAGGTGGAGGTGAAGCTGAACTGTTCTTTCGTATTGCGGGGAGGTAATTTTAAGGTTATTCCCGGACGGCCGTCGAGCCTGATCGGCATACCTTTTGATCGCCCGATTGTGGGCTACGGAGGAAAGACGATTAATACTCTCCGGCTTTGGGCCGCGGCAGCGCCCGACTACTTCGACTTCCAGGAATTCGGCACCGGAGACTTCGTAGGCGCACTCGGCCAGACTCTCGAAGCAGAATCGCTAACCCGTGTACTGTATCCCGACGACTCCACGACCGTGGGACAGGGGTTGCGTTTTGTGCAGGAGTATTTCCTGGTCGCTTGCTCGCTGGCCGACCTGATTCGCCGCTTTCAGCGCCACAACACCGACTGGAACCAGCTTCCGGAGAAGGTTGCAATCCAACTTAACGACACACATCCCTCGATGTCGGTCGCGGAGTTGATGCGCATCCTGCTGGATGATGCGCACCTTGGGTGGGACCAGGCATGGGGTCTGACGAAAAAAACTCTCGCATACACTAATCACACGTTACTGCCTGAGGCCCTTGAGAAATGGCCGGCTGCCTGGTTCGAGGTACTACTCCCCCGGCATCTGGAAATCATTTACGAAATTAATCGGCGTTTGCTCGACGAAGTGCGTCTTCGCTTCCCCGGCGACGAGGGGCGCGTCGAACGTGTTAGTCTCGTGGAAGAAAAGCCTTCGCGAAAGATTCGCATGGCCAACCTGGCTATCGTAGGCACCCACAGCACCAATGGAGTCGCCGCCGTACACTCGAAGCTACTACGGACGATGACAGTCAAGGATCTGGCGGAGATGTTTCCCGAACGCTTCAGCAACAAAACAAATGGAGTCACGCCTCGTCGCTGGCTGCTGGAAGCCAATCCTGCGCTGGCTGGGGCCATCACGCAAGTCATTGGTGATCGGTGGATTACTGACTTAAGCCAACTCAACGAGTTGAAGCCATTCGCCCAGGACGCGAGCGCTCGCGACCTGTTTCTCAAGTCAAAACGGGAGGCCAAAGTACGCTTTGCCGACTGGCTCAAGGCGACGTCAGGGCAGATCGTGGACCCGGACACGATTTTCGACTGCCAAATCAAGCGCATCCACGAATACAAACGCCAACTGCTGAACGCCCTGCGAATTGTCGTTGTTTATAACCGGCTGCGGGAAAATCCCGATACGGAGATGGTGCCGCGCACATTCTTCTTCGCCGGTAAAGCGGCACCAGCCTATCGGTTGGCGAAGTTGATCATAAAATTCATCAACAACCTGGCAGGCACGATTGACGGTGACCCTGCGGTGCGTGGGCGAATCAAGGTCGTTTTTCTCCCTGAGTACAATGTTTCGCTGGCGGAGCGGCTGATTCCGGCGAGCGACGTCTCCAATCAGATTTCGACTGCTGGTTATGAGGCCAGCGGAACCAGCAACATGAAGTTCATGATGAATGGAGCTCTCACCGTCGGCACGCGGGATGGCGCGACGATCGAGATGGCAGATGAGGCTGGGGAAGAAAACATGTTCATGTTCGGACTGACCGTCGAACAAGTCGAGAACAGCCGTTCCTGGTACAGTCCCAACTGGCACTACGAGCACGAACCCGAGACGCGGGCGGCACTGGACCTCATCTTTTCCGATTACTTCAGCCGCTACGAACCAGATGTATTCGCTCCGCTGCGCGACGCCCTTCTTCTCTTCGGCGATCACTACATGCACCTGGCGGATCTGGCCTCATACGTCCAGGCTCAGGAACGTCTCGGGGCACTGTATCGCAACCCCGGTGCATGGGCGCAGAAGGCGATCCTCAACGTGGCCAGCTCTGGCAAGTTTTCGAGCGACCGCACCATTCACGAATATGCAACCGAAATCTGGAAGGCGGAACCATGCCCCATACCGTAGAAAAACAGTCCGTGGCCGATGGCCCAGCGATCTCGCCGCTCGCCGGCAAGCCCGCGCCAAAGGAACTGCTGGTTGACGTAGCGCGTTTGGAGAAAGAGTACTTCGATCACAAGCCCGATGTGGGCGACCGGAATCAACTCGTCGCGTTCGGCACGAGCGGACACCGTGGGTCTTCGCTGCACGGTGCTTTCAACGAAGCGCACATCCTGGCGATTACGCAAGCCATCTGCGAATACCGCAAAGGGCAAGAGATTGACGGTCCTTTATATATGGGGAAGGATACGCATGCGCTGTCGGTGCCGGCGCAGCGAACTGCCCTCGAGGTGCTGGCGGCAAATGGCGTTGAGACCATCATCCAGGAGAACGATGGTGTAACGCCGACGCCAGTTATCTCGCGAGCGATTCTCGTCTACAACCGCGGTCGCAAAGACCATCTCGCCGATGGCATCGTCATTACGCCATCCCACAATCCGCCCGAGGACGGAGGCTTCAAGTACAATCCGCCCAACGGCGGGCCTGCGGATACCGACGTAACAGGGTGGGTGCAAAATCGCGCGAATGAGTTATTGCGGGCAGGAAACCGAGAGGTAAAGCGCATCCCCTTCGACAAAGCGATCCGAGCCACAAGCACGCACCAGGAGGACTTCGTCCTGCCCTACGTGCGCGATCTCAAGAATGTCGTGGACATCGAAGCCATTCGCGCCGCCAAGCTCAAGCTCGGCGTCGATCCTCTGGGCGGCGCTGCGCGGCCGTATTGGGAGCCGATCAACTCGATTTACGGGCTGGACATCGCTATTGTCAATCCAATCATCGACCCGACCTTTTCATTCATGACGGTGGACCACGACGGCAAGATCCGCATGGATTGTTCCAGTCCGTATGCGATGGCGCGATTGGTTGGGCTGAAAGATCAGTACCAGGTGGCTTTCGCTAACGACCCTGACTCGGACCGGCACGGGATCGTCACTCCCGTTGCCGGGTTGATGAACCCGAACCACTATCTCGCGGTCGCGATCCGCTACTTGCTCACGCACCGCCCACAGTGGCGTCACAATTCGGCGGTGGGGAAGACGCTGGTAAGCAGCAGCATGATTGACCGGGTCGTCAACAAGCTCGCACGCAAGCTGTGCGAAGTACCGGTGGGTTTCAAATGGTTTGTGTCAGGGCTGGTGGACGGCTCATTTTGTTTCGGCGGCGAAGAAAGCGCCGGAGCAAGCTTTCTCCGCCTGGACGGAACCGTGTGGACGACGGACAAGGATGGGCCAATCATGGACTTGCTGGCCGCTGAGATTACCGCCCGCACAGGGAAGGACCCCGGCGAGCATTACCGCGAACTGACCGCGGAATTCGGCACACCTTATTACACGCGCATCGACGCCGCGGCCACGCCGGAACAGAAAGCGAAATTGCAGCAGCTTTCTCCTGATGCAGTCCAGGAGTCGGAACTGGCGGGCGAGCCGATCACCGCCAAGCTGACGAAAGCCCCAGGCAATCAAGGTCCGATTGGCGGACTGAAAGTCGTCGCAGATAGCGGGTGGTTCGCGGCTCGGCCCTCGGGCACGGAAAACATCTACAAAATCTATGCGGAGAGCTTCCAGAGCGAGTCACATCTGCATGGCATCCTCCGTGAAGCACAGGAAATGGTCAACAACGCACTGGGCTCCGGGGCTGGGCTATGAGCGGTACCGGCGGCTCCGCGAGTGTTCCTCCATTCGCGCCGGATTATCGGGCTTCGGGCTTGTTACTGCACGTCACGTCTCTGCCGTCGCCGTATGGCATTGGTGATCTGGGATCGTCGGCCTACTCCTGGGTGAATCGACTCCGCGACGCTGGCCAGAGGTGGTGGCAGTCGCTGCCGCTCGGTCCGACCGGTTACGGGAATTCTCCGTACCAGTCGATGTCGTCATTTGCTGGAAATGCAATGCTGATCAGTCCCGGCAGCCTGATCTTGGACGGGCTGCTCAAGGCGACAGATTGTGAGGGCAGCTTTCCGTGCGATGTGGTCAATTACGAAGCTGTCATCCCCTTCAAGAACCGTCTGCTGGAAACGGCGTGGACAAACTTCAACGCCGGAGAGCGCAAAGACCTGCGGCCTGCCTACGATGATTTTTGCTCCCAGCAGGAACATTGGCTCGAGGACTACGCGCTGTTCCGCGCGCTGAAGGCCAGGTACGACGGCGCATATTACCTCGACTGGCCGGCGGAACTGGTTCAGCGCGATGAAGACGCTCTGGCGAGTGCACGCCGAGAGTTGGCCGATCAGGTTGACCAGGTTCGTTTTGCGCAATTCCTTCTCTTCCGGCAGGGCGATCAACTTAAGCAGCACGCAAATTCCAGAGGTGTGCGCTTGATTGGTGATCTGCCCTTTTTTGTTTCGCCCGATTCCAGCGATGTCTGGGCGAACCCAGAGTTATTCCTGCTCGACGAGCATCGGCGGCCGCGCTTCGTCGGCGGCGTTCCACCCGACTATTTCAGCGCCCAGGGACAGTTATGGGGCAATCCCGTCTACAACTGGGATGCTCTGCGCTCAACCGGTTATCGGTGGTCGATCGATCGCCTGCGCGCCCTGCTCGCTCACGTGGATGCGATTCGCCTGGATCACTTCCGCGGATTCGCGGCCGCATGGCACGTTCCTGCAGGCGGACCGACAGCTCAGTCCGGACAGTGGGTGCCGGGACCCGGCGCCGGCTTCTTTGAAGCGGCGCGCAAAGAGCTGGGGGGCCTGCCCTTCATCGCCGAAGATCTCGGTGTTATCACCCCGGATGTATACGCACTGCGCGACCAATTTCAACTTCCCGGAACCCGCGTTCTACAGTTTGCCTTCGACGGCCATTCCGATAACCCGTATCTGCCGCACAACTTTGTTCCCAACACGGTCGTGTACACGGGCACGCATGACAATGCCCCGACCCGAGAGTGGTACGAGGAGTTGCCCGACTACCAGCGGCAGAACTTCCGGAGTTATCTGAAACGCGTGCCGGGCGGAAATGCGGAAGCTGCTCCAGCACTAATGGATTTGGCATGGTCATCGCAGGCGGCACTGGCGATTGCTCCGTTGCAGGATCTACTCAACCTCGGCGCCGAGAGTCGGATGAATGTGCCCGGCCGCGCCGATGGAAACTGGAGTTGGCGCTGCCCTGGAGGCATGCTGTCGCTCCCTGCCTTTGAATGGTTGCAGGAACTGACGGATCGTTCGAGGCGCGCGGTTCCAGCAATCGGTCCGCAGTCGATGATGGAAACCGATCCTGAGCAGGCGACGGTGCCTCAAGTCTAGGGTCGGAGTTTCAAACAGTCGGGGAGCAAGGCGCGCCATTGGCAGCCGTGCTTCCCGCGGAGGACGACGCTGTGCTTCAATTCGCGCAGAGCATTCTCCTAGTGGCGAGCGCTCTCTTTCCGATCGTGGATCCGATCGGCGGGAGCCCGGTGTTTCTTTCTCTCACGCTCAATTACGACACGAAGACGCGGAGACTGCTGTCCCGTCGCATAGCAATCAACAGTTTCATCTTGCTGGTGGCGTCCTTCGCCATTGGATCCCACGTGCTCTCCTTCTTTGGGATTTCATTGCCGGTGGTGCAGGTCGGCGGAGGCATGATCGTAATCGCGGCGGGATGGGCGTTGTTAAAGAAGAAAGACGAAACTGATCGCGACGCGGTCGGGCGGACTGTAAGCAGTACGGATGTCCTGCGCGATGCGTTTTACCCCCTGACCCTGCCCTTGACGGTCGGTCCAGGCTCAATCTCGATTGCCATCACCTTGGGGGCAAACGAACCGCACCAATTCGGGGCAGGTTTGCTGGCGATTCTGGCGGCTGCCATCGGTTGTGCGTTTTTGGCGGCAACGATCTATCTCTGCTATGCGTTTGCGGACCGGTTAGCCGCAGTTATGGGACCGACCGGAATGAACGTGATTGTGAAGCTCTCGTCTTTCCTCCTGGTGTGCATTGGCGTGCAAATTGTGTGGAACGGCGTGAGCCAGTTGCTGAGATCGCTGCCGCAGATTGCGGGCCCCGCGATGCCTCACTGACGTAAATAAAAGCGGCCTTTTCAGCCTATCGATTCGCCAGCCCGCGCCCTCGACGCCGCCGAGTGCAGGATCTCTTCCCCCCCCAATCCTACCCATGCACTTGGCTGGGATTGGTAACGTGCCTGTCAGCTGCCAAAATTACTATCATCAGCCGCGCTCGCCGCAAGCGCGGCGAAGTACATCTCTCGCCACCAAGGACGGTTAACTTCCTCTGTCTGGTGGATATGCATTCGACTCCAGCAATCGCTCTTGGATTGGAATCCGAGCTGCTTAGACCTGAGTTGCGGTGGACTATCAAAACGCGAGGGACTGTGCGGACTCAGGGAATGACCGGATGCTGACGGGAATGCGACATCTGCTTCGAAGCCCGGCCGGTGGTCCGCCAGGGGTTGCACATTCTGCTCCGAGCGCCCAAGGTACTGACTTCCTACCGAGATTGAAAGGTCCGCTCATCGCGCTGTTCTCAGCGTCCGTGTTCCTGTGCCTGGCCGCCACGTGCGCATTTGCCTTGGACGCGAAGCTGACAAATAGTTCCGAGATATCGGCCAGCGCCGCCGAATCAGCAGGACCAAGCGCTATGGTGCCCGAGCAGGATGAACAGGGTCTTTCGCAAAAGGCAGTAGAGATTGCCAGGCCATTTGGCCTCCCGATTACGAATTCGATGGTCGTCAGCTGGATGGTTGCCGTGGGCCTCATCGTGTTTGCTCAAGTTGCCACGCGGCACATGAAGGCGATCCCTGAGGGGATCCAGAATTTCTGGGAATGGCTGGTAGAGGGGCTGTACACATTTCTGGAAGGCATCATCGGCTCGCACCTCGTAGAGCGAACGTTCTGGTTCTTTGCGAGCGTTTTCATTTTCATTCTTTCTGCGAATTGGCTGGGACTGATTCCGGGCGTGGGCACCATCGGCTGGGGACACCAGGGTACGCATGGATTCAAGATCGATCAGCCGTTGTTCCGCGGAGCCAACGCCGATGTCAACCTGACGCTGGCGATGGCTCTGGTCTTTTTTGCCTGCTGGATTATCTGGGCCATTCGGGAGGACGGCGCGGTTGGATTTCTCAAGGAACTCTTCGCGCCCAAAGGCGACGCAGACGGATTGATGAAGGTCGTGATGGTGGTCGTGTTCTTCGCCTCCGGCTGCCTGGAAATCATCTCGATCCTGTTCCGGCCTATCTCGCTGAGTTTTCGTCTCTACGGCAATGTGTTTGCAGGGGAAAAAATGTTGGAGGCCATGTCCACCCTGGTTCCTAAGCTTGGCTGGTTGTTGCCGATCCCATTTTATTTTCTGGAGCTGCTGGTGGGGTTGGTCCAGGCTCTGGTGTTCATGTTGCTGACCGCTGTCTTCACGCTGCTGATTTGCCAGCACGAAGAGGAGCCGGCGGCGGCACACGCGATCGATTAATACATTTCGCCGATGAGACTCATTGCACAGAAGAAGTCGGCGGCAAATTAAGGGGAAATCACATGACGGGAAATCTGCACGTGGGTCTTGCGGCATTCGGAGCGGCCATTGCCGTGGGCATTATCGGGATGAAAGCTTCGGATGCGGTGGGGCGCAACCCGGTGGCATCTACGAAAGTTCTGGTCCAGTCGATTCTGGCCATTGCCTTCGCGGAAGCGATCGTTTTCTACACCCTCTTTCTGGTCAAGTAAAACATCAGGAAGAGAAATTCGGGGCGCCGGGCAGGCACGGCAACGCGTCCCGCTGAGATGAGAGTGTGACTATGCATGCTGTGGCAATGCTGGTGACTGCGGGCGGCAGCGGACAGATCGAAGAAACCGCCAGGACGTTTGGCGTGGACTGGACTCATCTGGTGGCTCAGATGATCAGCTTCTGTATCGTCTGCATTCTCCTTCAACGATTCGCCTACAAACCCGTTCTCAAAGTCCTGGAGGAGCGGAGGCAACAAATCGCGCAAGGGAAAGCGAACGCCGAACAGATCAAGGCCGAGTTGTCCCGAACCGAGGAGCGAGGTAAGGAGATGCTCGACCAGGCCAATGTCCAGGCCAACAGACTGATCGAAGAAGCTCGCGCCGCCGCGGCCCTCGTAGAGGAGCAGGAAACGCAGAAGGCCATCGCCGCTGCGGCGGAAGTAATGGTGAAGGCACGAGAAGCGTCGGCGCAGGAACGTACGCGCATGCTGGCGGAGCTCAAGTCGGAATTCGGCCGGCTGCTCGTCGAGACGACCGCCAAGGTCACCGGCAAGATTCTGACGCCCGAAGATCAGCAACGCTTGGCCGAAGAAACAGCCCGGCAATTGACGGCGTGAATGTGAGGCGAACCGGAAATGATGAAGACCAAACAACTCGAACGGGAAGCCAAGCAGTTGTTCCGTTGGTGCATGGTCGGGGGAATGGTGGATGAGTCTCGGGTTCGCGACGCGGTGCGAAAACTCCTCGGAGCCAAACGCCGGGGCCGCCTAACGCTGCTCGCTTACTTCCGGCGGCTACTGAGACTGGAGCGTTTGCGGCGCACGGCCGAAGTCGCGAGCGCCGCTTCTTTACCGGCTGCCTTACAGGCAAGCGTGTTATCGAATCTCGAGCGCTTGTATGGCCCACGTATCAGCACCTCGTTCGTGCTCAATCCGGCGTTGATCGGTGGAATGCGCGTCCAGGTCGGAAGTGACGTCTATGACGGCAGCGTTCGGGCTGGATTGGCCGCGTTGCAGAAGAGTTTGTGAAACGGAGCACGGGTCTCGAGAACCTTGTGTTTGAAAGTTGATTGATCGAGGCGAAGGGAAACATGGCGGACCTCTTACAGGAAATTGAAGCGGAAATCGCGGGTGCCAAGGCCACGGCTGCCAAGCAGAACGTGGGTGTCATCCGCGAGGTCGGCGACGGCGTCGCCCGCGTTGAAGGCCTTAGCGATGCAATGCTGAACGAGATGCTGGACCTTGGCCACGGTGTCACCGGCCTGGCGTTGGACCTCGACGAGACCGAAGTCGGGGTGGTGGTTCTGGGAGACTACACCCAACTCGAGGAGGGGGACGAAGTGCGCTGCACCGGCAAGCTGTTGCAGGTGCCGGTGGGCAAGGGTCTCCTGGGGCGCGTTGTGAATATGTTGGGAGAGCCCGTGGATGGCAAGGGACCCATCGAGAGTGATGTCGCCTACCCAGTGGAGAAAATGGCTCCCGGGATCATCCGGCGTCAGCCCGTCAGTCAGCCGGTGCAAACGGGCATCATGGCGATTGATGCGATGGTTCCCATCGGCCGCGGTCAACGCCAATTGATCATCGGGGATCGTTCGACGGGCAAGACGACCATCTGTGTCGATACCATCATCAGCCAGGCGCGTCTCAACCAGGCGGCCGAGGCGGCTGGCGACAAGAATTACCGTCCGCTCTACTGCATTTACGTCGCAGTTGGCCAGAAGCAGTCGAGCATTGCCCGGACGATTGCGGTGCTCGAACAGGCCGGGGCGATGCCCTACACCATCATCGTTGCGTCTCCCGCTGCCGATTCGGCTACCAATCAGTATCTGGCTCCCTTTGCCGGAGCGGCCATGGGCGAATGGTTCATGGACAATGGCATGGATGCGCTCATCGTCTTTGACGATTTGTCGAAGCACGCGGTGGCTTACCGGCAGGTGTCGCTGATATTGAAGCGTCCGTCAGGTCGTGAGGCGTATCCGGGCGATGTGTTTTATCTCCACAGCCGCTTGCTCGAACGCGCTGCGCGTGTCGGCGAAAAATACGGCAACGGATCGCTGACGGCCCTGCCCATTATCGAGACCCAGGCCGGCGACGTATCAGCGTACATTCCTACCAACGTCATCTCGATCACGGACGGCCAGATTTACCTGGAAACGGACTTGTTCTACCAGGGCGTCCGTCCCGCCATTTCAGTGGGCCTCTCAGTGTCCCGCGTGGGATCTGCGGCGCAACTGAAATCGATGAAGCAGGTTGCCGGGCAGCTCAAGGGTGACCTCGCCCAGTTCCGCGAATTGGCGGCGTTCGCCCAATTCGGTTCGGAGTTGGATGCCAAGACCCAGGCGAAGATCGACGCTGGCAAACGCATCATCGAGATCTTCAAACAGCCGCAATACAGCCCGATCCCGGTCGAAGTGCAGGTGGCAGTTCTCTGGGTCGTGCAGAACGGTTACGTGAGCAATGTTCCGGTCGCTCGAATCAAGGATTTCCAGGCAAAGCTGACGGAGTTCCTGACCACGCGCAAGATCGAATTACTCCGGAAAATCGAAACTGAAAAAGCGCTCAGCAATGCCGTCGTGGCCGATTTGAAGACTGCGGCGGAGGAGTTCAAACAGGCCTGGAAATGAGCGGCTGAACAGCTCCTGGGACTATTGATTTATGCACAGTATTCGCGACTTACGCCGACGCATCCGGTCCGTCAGCAGCACTGCACAGATTACGAAAGCCATGCAGATGGTGGCAGCGTCGAAAATGCGCAAAGCGCAGCAGTCGGCGCTGGCTGGTCGCCCGTTTGCATACCTGTTGTATCGAATCCAGCGGGAAGCGACGACCCGGATGGGCGAATTCAGTCATCCATTGCTGGAGAAGCGTGATGTTCGCAAGAGAGCGGTGATTCTCATTGCCGCTGATAAGGGCTTGTGCGGAGCACTGAACGGCAATGTGTTCCGTGTGGCTTCCCAGTTTGACCCGCAATCCACGGTGTTCATCGCGGCCGGACGCAAAGCGGCGCAATTCGTCGCTCGAACCGGCCGTCAGCTGGCTGCGAAATTCGAATATGCCGACTCTCCTCGCTTTTCCGATTCGGCGGCGATTGCAGCCTGCGCCCGTGACCTTTTTCTGAAGAGGGAGGTTGACCAGGTCCAGGTCATAGCCACGCGATTCGTGAACACCCTCACTCAGGATCCTCTCACCATGGACTACCTTCCCGTGGGGGAAATTACCGAGTTGAAGATTCCGGGCATGGAATCCGAAGAGGAGCTGAAAGCGGACGACAACGAGTCGCTGTTTGAGCCCAATCCGGAGACGGTAGTCGCGTATCTGCTCTCGCACTACCTCGATTTATACATTCATCAGGTGTTGCTGGATGCCAAGGCCAGCGAGCAGAGTGCGCGCATGGTGTCGATGAAAAACGCCACGGATAGCGCCAACCACCTGATCCACGATTTGTCACTCGAATACAACAAGCAGCGGCAGGGCAATATTACAAAGGAATTGCTGGAAATCGCTGGTGGCCAGACGGAGTGAGCGAAAGGTATTGGTCGTTGCGAACTGGGAAAGAAGAATATGAACAAAGGCAAGATCGTAAAAGTGAGCGGTCCCGTGGTCGACGTTGAGTTCCCGGAAGCGCTGCCGGGGATCTACCACGCCTTGACTGTCGACTTCAAGATTAAGGACCAGCCTGCGAAGGTGACGCTGGAAGTGCAGCAGCACCTCGGAGATAGACTAGTTCGAGCCATCGCCATGGCTGGCACCGAGGGCCTCAAACGTGGCTTCGAGGTGACAGACAAAGGCGAGCCCATCACCATGCCAGTGGGCGACGGCGTCCTAGGACGGATCTTTGATGTCACCGGCAACCCGGTGGATGAACGCGGACCGGTTCAGGCCGAGAAATATTATCCCATCCATCGCAAGCCGCCGTCGTTGGAGGATCAATCGACTTCGCCGCAAGTGCTCGCAACCGGCATCAAGGTGATCGACTTAATCTGCCCGTTCCTGAAAGGCGGCAAAGTCGGCGCGTTCGGTGGCGCCGGAGTGGGCAAGACAGTTGTGATCATGGAGTTGATTCACAACATTGCAAAACTCCACGGCGGCGTGTCGGTGTTCGCCGGTGTGGGCGAGCGCACGCGGGAAGGGAACGATCTCTACCACGAAATGTCGGAGGCGGGGGTCATTAAGCAGGACAACCTGGGCGAGTCAAAAATCGCCCTGGTGTATGGCCAGATGAACGAACCCCCCGGAGCCCGTCTGCGCGTGGCTCTTTCCGGGCTTGCCATCACAGAATATTTCCGCGACGAGAAGAACCAGGATGTGTTGCTCTTCATTGACAACATCTTCCGATTTTCGCAAGCCGGTTCTGAGGTCTCGGCTCTGCTCGGTCGCACGGCCAGCGCTGTCGGTTACCAGCCGACCCTTGCGGCCGAGATGGGCGCCCTTCAGGAACGGATTACCTCGACCAAGAAAGGCTCGATCACGTCCTTCCAGGCCGTGTACGTTCCGGCTGATGACCTGACTGACCCGGCACCAGCCACAACCTTCGCGCACCTGGATGCGACCATCGTCCTCGATCGCGCGATTGCCGAGTTGGGTATCTATCCCGCCGTCGATCCTCTAGCCTCAACTTCCCGCGCGCTGGCGCCGGAAATCGTAGGCCAGGAGCACTATGAGGTTGCGGGTGGAGTGCAGAGGGTGCTTCAACGCTACAAAGACCTGCAGGATATCATCGCCATTCTTGGCATGGAAGAGCTTTCGCCGGAAGACAAGTTAACTGTATTCCGCGCGCGCAAGATTCAGCGCTTCCTGAGCCAGCCGTTCAGCGTGGCGCAGGTGTTCACCGGACGCGAAGGTAAACAGGTTCCTGTGGCCGATACCGTTCGCGGCTTCAAGGAGATCCTCGACGGAAAACACGACGACGTACCGGAAGCGAATTTCTACATGAAGGGCCCGATTGAGGAAATCAAGCAAGGTTGAGGCCGGCTCCATGCCGGCATCGAACACCGAAACCTATGGCCAACACTTTGAAGCTCGAAATTGTGACACCGGATGCGACGGTGTACTCCGAAGACGTGGAGATGGTCACGCTGCAGGGCGTGGAAGGCGAGATGGGAATCTACCCGCAACACGTCCGGCTGATGACGCAGTTGGTGCCGGGGGAAATGGTGGTCCAGAAGAGCGGCCACGATGCTTTCCTTGCGGTTGGGGAGGGACTGGTTGAAATCACGAACGACCGTGTGGCCATCTTGACGGATATGGCTGTCCGCGCCGAGAACATCGACGAGGCAAAGGCCGAAGAAGCGCGTCAACGCGCCGCGGCGCAGCTTCAGGAACAACTATCTTCCCAGGACCTCGCGTCAGTGAACGCAAGTTTAGCTCGCTCACTGGCGCAGTTGTCCGTGAAGAGACGCCATCGCAGACCCTGAGCAAATCACGGCGAAAAGACTGCACGGTCGTCGACCAGCATGCGCCCGCGGCGTTACTGATTCAGGCTGCGTCGGGGGCACTGCAGAGTTCGCATCGTTCCGATTGCGCTCAAAGGTGCCATCAAAAGAAATACCACTTCACGATCAATGCTAGGACACCTAGCAGCGTAGCTGCGAAAAGGAACTTCTCCGCTCGAGTTTCATACTTCGGCCACTTGAAGACGCCGTAGTGGCCGAGATCTGTCAGCATATATCCGAAGATCACGATCAGAGCAAGTACTACCCCTCGATAGTCAAGAAGAAGTCCCCGATTCGCATACGCGATCGCCCGCATGGGTAGCACCACTCCAAAGACCGCCAGCATTACCATGCCGACCAGCTGGAGTCCGATGCCTAACTTGAAATGCCTGTCTTCTGGCTTAAAGGTGAGCTCCCGGTTCAGGGTCCACCAAAAACCGGCGAACAGGAAGCCGAGCAGGATGCTCGAGACAGGAAGGGTTGTGCGAACCCCATCTCCAAGTTGCACGGGCCACCTCCATTCTCGCAACCATACGACTGCGTGTGAGTCTCGGCGCGACAACGAGCGAGCACTTCGACCGCCACTTCTCAAAGCACTGACCATCGCAGCTCAGAGAATTGGCGGCGTGCGTAATGCAAAGAAACGTCTAGCCTTCCGGGCTGAGATTGGTGTCTGTCATCTGTCAAGCATCTGCCAAACCCGCGACCGTCACGCGGTTTCTCATTGAAAGTGAGTCACACACTACTAACCAATAAACCTCTAAGTATCAAGACGCGGCGCCGGCGCTGCGCTGCACACGAGGTAATGGCAGCGCACATGCTTTGACAAGAATGCCGAATCACGGAATGGGTTCTTCGCAAGATCGGAGACAACAAGTTGCAGGCAGGAGCAAAGAACAACACGATTGCTGGGTCACGTAGTCATTGGAAGCGGCCACTTAGGTGGCTCGCCTGTTGCGTCGCAATGGTTTCTTTTGCGGGCTTGAGCGCTACCGGTCAGCAATCTGACCAGTTCCAGGAGCAACTGCAGCAACTGAAACAGCAATACGACACGACCACCCACGACCTCGAGCAGCGCATTGCCTCCCTTCAACAGCAGATCGAACAAGAAAAAGAGGCCAGAGAAAAAGAGAAAGAGGCCAGGGAAAAAGAAAAGGCGGCGACAGTCTCGGCGGCAGCTTTGGCCGAGCAAGCGGCGCAAAAGGCGGTTTTCGGAGAGAAAGATCAGGTCGGAGCAAAGTATCAAGGCCGGCTGCCTTCGGAACCAACTTATGACCTCCTGAACGAGGCAGACCAAGAAATCACAAAGCTGAAGGAGCAGTTTGGTACATTTGAGTTCCACGGATATTTTCGCTCCGGTTACGGTCTAAATAGCATGGGCGGGCAACAGGTTGCATTCGAGGCCCCGGGCGCCGACGCGAAGTACCGCCTGGGGAACGAAGCAGAAACCTACGCGGAATTGATCTTTGTCAACAACTGGGTGAACCCGGAGCACAATTCCGATAAGGCGTGGTTCAGGAGCGAGTTTATGATAGAGGCCAACACCACGAACTCAGCCAACTATGCAAATTTCGCCAATGGCACTGGAAACGATCAATTCCGCTTCCGTGAAGGCTTCGTTCAAGCCGGTAACATCTTCGAGAGCCAGCCGAACGCCAAGTTCTGGGCCGGCGAAAGATACTACCGCCGGCAGCACATTGACATCGACGACTTTTATCCGCTGGACATGAGCGGCTACGGCGGGGGCGTCGAGGACATCGATCTCAGGATCGGCAAGATGGCTGTTGCTTTCCTCTCCGGGGCGCGGCCCGACATTGTAACCTCCAACGGCGTCCTGGCAAAGAGCAATATCGACGTGCGTTTCTATGACCTAAAGGGTCCCGCCGGTCTCTGGGGCGGTTGGTTCGACTACGCAACTTCGAAGGGCGGCAACACACCGGCTGGCACAGTACCCACAACGGATGGCTACGCATTCGGCCTGCGCCATCAGCGGCTGGAGTGGCATGGCGGCTATCACTCGTTTTCCATCCAGTATGGAACCGGAGCGGCCAGCAACTTCAGTACGAATATCGATACTCCAACCCCGTATCTTAACAGCGCGAAAAGGCTCTTAATCACGGAACAGGTGGTCTATCAAGCGAACGACAGGTTTGCGGTCATGCCCATCTTTGTTTACCAGCGCAGCAAGGACGGAAATCCGCAGCACGACTGGAACCAGTGGGTGTCGTTTGGCGCGCGACCTGAAGTTTTCTTCACCAAACACGTCTCGCTGGCGTTCGAAGCAGGATTCGATCACACGCACAGTCCCGGTCAATACGACGGCTGGCTGCGCAAGTACACGATCGCGCCACAAATCGGCGCGGGACGAAAATTTTTCAGCCGGCCGGTGATGCGCGCGTTCTTGACGTATGCAAACTGGTCGGACGGATTCCGCGGCCTGGTGGGCGGAATTCCATATCTGAACAGAACGAATGGACTGACTTACGGCGTCCAGGCCGAACATTGGTGGTAGCTGCCGCTTCCAGGAAACAACGGCTTTGGCAATTCGCTATGAGCACTCATAGCCAAGCAACGTGCAACAACGACAGACGTTTGGGAATACGAGGGGAAACGAAATGGCAACTCGAGAACTTACAACGGAGTCCAGACCCGCGCCGAGTCTGGTAGCAGCGTCAGTGACGCGAAACTACTCGCGCCCTCTGGCTGTCGTTACCACGCTGTTCTTCATGTGGGGATTTCTGACCTGCCTGAATGACATTCTTGTACCGCATCTGAAGTCGATCTTTGACCTGAGTTATGCGCGGGTCATGCTGATCCAGTTTGCGTTCTTTTCTGCTTATTTCTTGTTCTCAATCCCGTGGTCGAAGGTTGTGAACACGATCGGCTACCAGCGGACCATGGTGGTTGGCTTGCTCACTATGGCTTTTGGAGCATTTCTGTTCTTACCTGCGGCATCCGCGGCTTCGTATCCGCTCTTCTTGACCGCGCTCCTCATTCTTGCCGCAGGCATAACTGGTCTTCAAGTCGCGGCCAATCCATATGTGACTCTCTTAGGGAAGCCTCAAACGGCCTCGAGCCGGCTGGATCTGACGCAGGCCTTCAACTCGCTTGGCACCACGATTGCCCCGAAAGTCGGAGGCCTGCTTATTTTGAGTGCGGCGCCACTGGCCATGGAACAGATACGGCAGCTCGCACCACAAGCTCTTCAAACGTACCGCGTGCATGAGGCAGCCTCGGTCAAGATGCCATACACCGTGATCGGGCTAGCGCTGGTTCTATTAGCGGTTGTGATCGGGACGTTCAAGTTGCCGAAGATCGAGACAGCGGCAGCCAGCGTGGGACAGAAAGTTGACGATTCGATCTGGAAACATCCCAATCTCTTCCTGGGTGCGATTGGGATCTTCACTTATGTGGGCGCTGAGGTGTCCATTGGAAGCTTCCTGGTGAACTATTTCGGTTTGCCCGAGATTGCAAGCCTCTCTGCCAAGACCGCAGCAGGGTTTGTTTCGTTCTACTGGGGTGGCGCCATGATCGGCCGCTTTCTCGGCGCACCACTTCTGCGGCGGTTCAGGCCCGGATCTCTGCTCGCCCTGTGCGCGACTGTGGCAGTGATCCTGGTTGCCGCTTCCATGCTTTTGGGTGGCCACACGGCGATGTGGACGATTCTCGCCGTCGGGCTCTTCAATTCGATCATGTTCCCGACCATTTTCAGCCTTGGCGTCGCAGAACTTGGCCCACTGACCGGGAATGGTTCCGGGCTTTTGAATATGGCCATCGTGGGCGGGGCAATCCTGCCTGTCATCCAAGGCGTAATTGCCGACCATGTGGGCCTTCACCATGCGTTCATTTTGCCGGTGCTGTGCTACCTGTACATCCTGTACTACGGGTTCAGTGGATCGAAGCCGAATAGCGAGCGCTACTCGAGAGCATAAGAGACCTTAAGCGGAGAATCGATATGTTAGTTGCAGGAGACATCGGCGGTACGAAGACTGACCTGGCGATCTTTTCGAGCGAAGCGGGACCTCACGCTCCCCTCGCAGAGGTAAAGGTACACAGCGCGGACTATCCGAGCTTGCAGGCGATTGTGAAAGAGTTTCTGGCCAAGGCCCAGAAGCCGGTAGATCGAGCCTGCTTTGCCGTTGCCGGACCAGTGATCAGCGGGCGGGTGAAGACCACGAACCTGCCCTGGTTGATTGAAGAGAATGCGCTCGCGCACGAACTCAATCTGAACCTTAAGGCGGTCCACCTGATCAATGACCTTGAGGCGATCGCGCGTGCCGTTCCCATCTTGCGGCCGAGCGACGTGGTCACCCTTAATGCCGGTGCACCAGTTCCGGAGGGCACGATTGCGGTGATCGCACCAGGTACAGGGCTGGGCGAGTCGTTTCTTACATGGGACGGGGGCCGCTACCAAGCGCACAGTTCCGAGGGTGGTCATTCGGATTTCGCTCCCACCGACGCGACACAGGTCCGTCTGCTCGAATACATGTTCAAGACGTTCGATCACGTCAGCTTCGAGCATGTGTGCTCGGGAATCGGGATTCCGCATATCTACGCATTCCTGCGCGAGGTAGAGGGGATTCCCGAGGCGCCCGCGGTGGCCGCGCACGTTGCATCGGCCGGTGATCCTTCGTTCGTGATCATCAACCAGGCCGTCAGTCCTGAAAATACGAGTAAGCTGTGCACAGCGACCATGGACATGTTTGTTTCGATTTTAGCCGCAGAGGCTGGCAATCTCGCGGTGAAGTTCCTGGCGACAGGCGGTGTCTATGTGGCGGGTGGGGTTGCCACCCACATTTTGCCAATCATGCGTCAGCCCGCCTTCATGGAGCGCTTCAAACGCAAAGGACGGTTCGCAGAACTCCTGGGGCGCATCCCGATGCACGTTGTGGTTACCCCGGCAGGACTAGCCGGCGCGGCCGCCTGTGGGCTGGAGAACTCGGGACTCAATTAGCAGAGGCGATTCATCTGCTGGACGCACACGTCCGAATCAGAGAGTGCTTGGCATGAATGTACTGGTGGTTGATGTCGGTGGCACACACATCAAGGTTCTCGTCACGGGCGAACGAGAACCACGGAAGTTTCCCTCCGGGCCCACGCTGACGGCGAAACAAATGGTCACGTGGGTGAAGAAAGTTACCGAGGACTGGAAGTACGATGCAGTGTCGATCGGTTTCCCCGGACCGGTTTTAAGAAACCTGCCAGTTGCAGAACCTCGCCATCTTGGAAACGGATGGGTTGGCTTTAACTACCGGGACGCCTTTGGCTGTCCAGTAAAGCTAGTAAATGATGCAGCAATGCAGGGCTTGGGCAGCTACCGAAAAGGAAAGATGCTCTTCCTGGGATTGGGAACGGGACTCGGGTCGGCGCTGATTGTGGACGGCATTGTGGAGCCCATGGAATTGGGTCATCTCCCGTACGAGGGAGAAACGTACGAGAGCTATGTTGGCAACGCAGCACTCCTGGACTTCGGCAAGAAAAGATGGCGGCACTATGTCGCAGACGTGGTTGCCCGATTGGCGGCCGCCCTCGAACCGGACGAGGTGGTTCTAGGAGGCGGCAATGCGAAAGAACTGGAAGAACTGCCTCCAAAGTGCAGGCTAGGCGACAACCGCAACGCATTTCAGGGAGGCTTTCGGTTATGGAAAGAAGCAAGCGAACCGCACCCATTGACTTGTACGGGATCGCTTTCAAATACGCAGGATGCACGAAAGGACGACGAATATGGCAGCACGCGCAGAAATGATACCCAGGCGCCCGGCGGTCAAGCGCCAGGCATGGAAGGATCTCGGGTCCCACTATAAGGAGATCCGGGATTTACACCTGCGACAGCTGTTTGCGGAGGACCCGAAGCGGGGCACGCGTCTGGCTGTCGAGGCGCTGGGCATTTATCTCGACTATTCGAAGAATCGCATCACCGGCGAGACACTTAAACTGCTGATCAAACTCGCCGAGGAATCGCGCCTCCGCGAACGAATCGAGGCCATGTTTCGCGGGGAGAAGATCAACGTCACCGAGAAGCGAGCGGTTTTACATACCGCCCTGCGAGCACCGCGGGAGACATCCATCGTTGTGGACGGTGAGAACGTCGTTCCCAAGGTCCATGCCGTGCTCGACCGGATGGCCGATTTTGCAAACCGGATACGAAGCGGAGAATGGAAAGGCCACACCGGCAAGCGCATTCGCAACGTGATCAACGTGGGCATCGGTGGTTCCGACCTCGGACCGGTCATGGCCTACGAGGCGCTGAAGTATTACTCCGATCGAGCGATGACCTTCCGCTTTGTTTCGAACGTCGACGGCACCGATTTCGCGGAGGCGGTCCACGATCTTGATCCGTCGGAAACGCTCTTCATCATCTCTTCGAAAACCTTCACCACGCTGGAGACGATGACGAACGCACAAACCGCCCGGGCCTGGTCGCTCGCCGGCCTGAGTGGCGACGAAAAATCAGTCGCGAAGCATTTTGTGGCGGTGTCGACCAACAACTCCGAGGTCCAGAAATTCGGCATCGATACGGCCAACATGTTCGAGTTCTGGGATTGGGTGGGGGGCCGCTACTCGATGTCTTCGGCCATCGGCCTCTCGACAATGGTCGCCATCGGTCCGGACAATTTTTACGAGCTGCTGCGTGGTCTCCATCAGATGGACGAACACTTCCGTACCGCGCCCTTCGAGCGCAACCTGCCGGTGCTCATGGGTCTGCTGTGCGTCTGGTACAACGATTTCTTTGGCGCGCAGACCGTGGCCGTGTTGCCCTATGAGCAATATCTGAAACGGTTTCCTGCCTACCTCCAGCAACTGACAATGGAGAGCAATGGCAAGCACGTGACTCTTGACGGGAAGAGAGTGGCACACCAGACCTCTCCAGTGTATTGGGGTGAACCGGGAACCAACGGCCAACATTCGTTCTATCAACTGATTCATCAGGGGACCCGGCTCATTCCGTGCGACTTCATCGCGTTCTCGAAAGCACTCAATCCACTCGGCCGGCACCACGATCTGCTGCTTGCCAATGTCTTCGCGCAGACCCAAGCTTTGGCATTCGGCAAGACTCCCGAGCAGGTAGAAGCCGAGGGCACGCCTGACTGGCTGGTTCCTCATCGCGTATTCGAGGGCAATCGTCCTTCGAACACGATCTTCGCGGAACGGCTGTCCCCAGAAACCCTCGGCAAACTGGTGGCGTTGTATGAACACTCAGTGTTCACACAAGGCGCAATCTGGAACATCGATTCGTTCGATCAGTGGGGCGTCGAGTTGGGAAAAGTCCTGGCTCAGCGCATCGTCCCTGAACTTGAAAGCAAAGCAGAACCGAAGCTTGCCCACGACAGTTCCACCAACAACTTGATCACTTATTACCGGAAATCCAAGGAGACCCTATGACAACTCTCGGCTTTGACAAACCGCTTTACGTTCTGCCTTTCGACCACCGGGGCTCGTTCCAGAAAAAAATGTTCGGATGGGACGGCGCATTGAACCCGCAACAGACAGCCGAGATCGCCGCCGCCAAGCGCGTCATCTATGACGCCTTTATCTCCGCCATCCACGCCGGCGTGCCCAAAGAAAAGGCTGGCATTCTGGTGGACGAGCAGTTTGGCGCCTCGATTCTGCGCGATGCAAATGCCGTGGGATACTCGACTGCATGCCCGGCCGAGAAGAGCGGGCAGGACGAGTTTGACTTCGAATATGGCGACGACTTCGGCAAACACATTGAAGCGTTTCATCCGACCTTCTGCAAGGTTCTGGTTCGCTACAACCCCGAAGGCGATGCCGAACTCAATCGACGCCAGTCGGCGCGTCTCAAGCGATTGTCGGAATATCTGCACGGCAACAACAGCCGCAGCCGGTTCATGTTCGAACTATTGGTTCCCGCGGAAAAGGCCCAGCTCGATCAGCTTAAGGGAGATAAGAAGGCTTACGACCTACAGCTTCGTCCGCGGCTGATGGCTGAGGCGATCGAGCAAATGCAGGACGCTGGGGTCGAGCCGGACGTGTGGAAGATCGAAGGACTCGACCGCCGGGAAGACTGCGAAAAAATCGTGGCTGCTGCCCGCCGGGACGGCCGCAATCAGGTCGGCTGCATCATCCTGGGACGCGGCGAAGACGACCGCAAAGTCCGCGAATGGCTCACCACGGCGGCAGGCGTGCCCGGCTTCATCGGTTTTGCCGTCGGCCGGACCAGCTTTTGGGATCCGCTGGTCGACTGGCGTGGCAAGAAGATCACCCGGGATGCGGCGGTAGCTGAGATTGCCCGTCGTTATCAGGAGTTCGTCGAGATCTTCGAAACGCAAAACAAACCTGTTCACGCATAGGGGGAAGGACCGAGGTGAAGACAGAAGGAGATGCGGTAAAGCTGGCGCCTTCAATCCTGGCCGCGGACTTCGCTCGCCTGGGGGAACAGGTAGCGGAGGCGGAGAAGGCCGGCGCGGATCGGATTCACGTTGACGTGATGGATGGACACTTTGTGCCCAATCTCTCGATGGGAGCGCCGGTCGTGCAGTCGCTTCGGCGTATCACGAACCTTCCGCTGGAGACGCACATGATGATCACAAATCCGGACCTGTTCCTTGAGGAATTTGCTGCCGCAGGTTCGGATTCCTTCCTGGTCCACTGGGAGGGTAACTGCAACTTGGATCGCACCGTACGGCGGATCAAGGAGCTCGGAAAACGCGCTGGGGTTGTCATCAATCCGGCAACTCCCGCCTCGGTTCTTGAGGAAATTCTGCCGGAGGTGGACCAGGTGCTGGTCATGACGGTCAATCCGGGTTTCGGACACCAGCACTTTCTCCGCAGCACGCTGCCCAAAATTGAGCGTGTTCGTCAGATGGTCGAACGAATGAAACTCAGCTGCGAGGTGGAAGTGGACGGAGGGGTGGACGAAGAAACCGCGCCGCTGGCTGCCGAAGCAGGCGCAGATGTTTTTGTGGCTGGGTCGTCCGTTTTTGGCAACAAAGCTGGAGTGACTGCGGCCATGGGCAGGCTGAGAACCAACATCGTGCATCGCCAGGGTGTCATGCGCGCTTAAACAATTCTGCTTTCATGAGGAGACATCAATGCAACTTGGAATGATCGGCTTAGGAAGAATGGGCGCCAATATGGTGCGGCGCCTCATCAACAAAGGACACAACTGTGTGGTCTTCGACAGGTCGTCGCAAGCAGTGAACGAACTGGTGAAGGATAAGGCGACCGGCGCGACGTCGCTGCCAGACCTCGTGAAAAAACTCGCCAGGCCACGAGCGATTTGGCTGATGGTGCCGGCTGCGGTTGTCGACCAAACCATCGCCGACCTTCTGCCACAGCTCGAAGCGGGAGACATCCTTATCGACGGGGGTAATTCTTACTACATTGACGATATACGTCGTGCGAAGGAACTTGCCCCGAGAATCCACTATGTGGATGTCGGCACCAGCGGCGGAGTGTGGGGCCTGGAACGCGGTTATTGCATGATGATTGGCGGAGAGAACGAGATCATCAGGCGTCTCGACCCAATCTTCGCTGCGCTTGCTCCGGGAATGGGTGACGTCCCTCGCACGCCCGGACGGGAGAAAGTCGATGGAACCGCCGAACAGGGTTACCTGCACTGCGGGCCAAATGGCGCCGGCCATTTCGTCAAGATGGTGCACAACGGAATCGAGTACGGTGTCATGGCCGCATATGCCGAAGGACTCGGTATCTTGCGCTCCGCGAACGTTGGAAAGCGCGCAGCCGGCGCGGCCGATGCTGAAACCACGCCCTTGCGCAATCCCGAGGAATACCAGTACGACTTGAACCTGCGCGATGTCGCTGAGGTATGGCGCCGCGGTAGCGTGATCGCGTCGTGGCTGCTGGATCTGACAGCCAGCGCGCTGCTCGAGGACCCCAATCTCTCGAAATTTGCCGGGCGAGTTTCCGATTCCGGGGAGGGCCGCTGGACGATCAAAGCAGCGATCGATGAAGCGGTGCCGGCGCCGGTCCTGACCACGGCTCTTTATGAGCGATTCAGTTCGCGCGGCGAGGCTGATTTCGCCAACAAATTGTTGTCGGCAATGCGGTATCAATTTGGCGGACACCTGGAAAAATCTGATGGCAAGTCCAAGGTGGCTTAAGGGAGATGATTATGAACAATTCTCATTCCGATGCGTTTGTTTTCTTCGGTGCAACCGGGGATCTCGCGTATAAGAAGATATTTCCCGCGTTGCAGGCGATGATAAAGCGCGGTCATCTCAATATACCGGTCGTCGGCGTTGCCAAGGCTGGCTGGAACCTGGAGCAACTGAAGGCGCGGGCCCACGATAGCCTCGAGAAGCACGGCGGAGTGGACGCGGCAGCCTTTGAGAAACTCTCCAGTTTGCTTCGTTACGTGGATGGAGACTACGGGGATCCCGAAACTTTCAGGGCGCTTGGCAGGGAACTGAAAACAGCGCAGCGGCCGGCGCACTACCTTGCGATTCCTCCCACAATGTTCGAAACCGTGCTCGATCAACTCACGCATTGCGGCTGCACGACCGATGCCCGTGTCATCGTGGAGAAGCCGTTCGGTCACGATCTGGAATCAGCGCGACATCTGAATCAGGTTCTTCTGCGAAAGTTCGACGAATCCTCGATTTTCCGGATCGATCATTACCTGGGGAAGCGCCCAGTGCACAACATGGTCGTTTTCCGATTCGCCAATACGTTCATGGAGGCATTCTGGAACCGCAACTACATCGAGAGCGTGCAAATCACGATGGCGGAGGATTTCGGCGTCCAGGGCCGCGGTGGATTCTACGATCAGACCGGAACGATCCGCGACGTCGTCCAGAATCATCTTTTCCAGGTTCTGTGCAATCTCGCGATGGAAGCCCCGGTGAGAATGGACAGCGAATCGATTCGTGACGAGAAGGTCAAAGTCCTCAAGTCCATTCCCGCACTGGAAGAGAAGAACGTCGTGCGGGGCCAGTTTGGCGGTTATCTCGACGAGAAGGGCGTGGCTCCGGGATCGAAGGTAGAGACGTTCGCCGCACTTCGGCTGGACATCAACTCCTGGCGCTGGCAGGGAGTCCCGTTCTACATCCGGGCAGGGAAGTCTCTGCCCGTGACCTGCACGGAAATCGTCTGCCGGCTGCGCAAGCCTCCCACCGTAATCCCAGCGGATGTCCTGAAGTCGGATTATCTTCGCTTCCGCATCAGCCCGGATGTGGTCATCGCTATGGGCATGACGGTCATGGCGCCAGGCGAGAAGATGGCCGGTCAGTCGGCAGAGATGATCGCGAGCCACCACCCCGATGCCGAAGAGATGGATGCCTATGAACGGGTGCTGGGAGATGCCATGGCGGGAGACGCTACTTTGTTTGCACGCGAAGACTACGTGGAGGAAGCCTGGAGAATCGTCGATCCGCTGTTGAAGAAAGACATCCCCGTCTATCCGTATGAACCAAAAACCTGGGGGCCGAATGAGGTCGAGCAAGTGGCGCCGCCGGGAGGCTGGCAGAATCCCGTCATCCGGCATGAGCCGCCAGCCGCTACCAAGGCTGCCTGAGAAGAGCATATGAAGATCGAAGTGTTTTCCAATGACGAATCCACGGCTCGTGCGGCCGCGAAGTATATTGCTGCGGAGGCCACTGCCGCCGTGGCTGCGCGCGGTCAGTTCGTAATGGCTGTTAGCGGGGGCCACACTCCCTGGATCATGCTTCGCGCGCTGGCCAGCGAAGAACTCCCTTGGGAGCACATCCATGTGGTACAGGTGGACGAGCGCGTGGCGCCGGCAGGGCATTCGGATCGAAATCTGGCGCATCTTCTGGAATCACTTGCTCACTCCCCGCTTCGTCCCGAGCAGATCCACGCCATGCCGGTGGAGCTGCCCTATCTGGGAGAGGCAGTCAGGCGGTATACCTCGACTCTGCGCGATTTGGCTGGATCTCCGGCAATCCTCGACCTGGTCCACTTGGGTCTGGGGCCGGACGGGCACACGGCCTCCCTGGTGCCGGGAGATCCAGTACTCAAGATCACGCAGGCCGACGTAGCTTTGACGGGTGAATACCAGCACCGGCGGCGAATGACGCTGACCTATCCGGTGATCAATCGCGCCCGCCGGATCCTGTGGCTGGCCACAGGCAGTGAGAAAGCCGGCATGCTAGCCCGCCTGCGCCAGGGCGACCAGTCGATTCCGGCAGGAGAGATCAGTCAGGAGCAGGCGGTGATTTTCACTGATCAAGCAGCAACAAAAGTGGCGGCCTAAGTATAGGCAAAGCTTGGCCTTTGAAGGTTGAAACTGGCATCTCGGGACAGGTGCCACAGCCAGCCTATTAATAATTAAGGATAAGAACGGGGTAGGAGCCGCCCATGACTGATCACCGATTCCCAACGGACAGCGCTCGCACGACGAAGCTAACGATCGCGGGGCGCTGCTTCCGTTCGCGGCTCATGCTGGGAACGGCAAAGTATCCTAGCCCGGAAATCATGGCCGCCTGTCATCGCGAATCCGGCGCTGAGATCATCACCGTTGCGGTACGGCGCGTCAATCTCGGCGATCGCCATTCCGACTCCATCCTCAGTCACTTGACGATTACTCCCGGAGCGACGCTGGAAATCGTCCGCTTCGTGGGCGGCGGTTAGGCGTTTTGTGCATGTCGGTAGACCGGTGTCGGCCGGATTGGCAAGTGACGAACTCCTGACCACTGCCGCCAGTGCAGACAGCCCGCCTTCTGCCACGCAAGGCTACACCCTCGCGACTAAGTGATTGAACTTGCAAGGGCCTTTAAGGCAAACGAACCCTACTCCTGGCGTGGAATGCCGGATGCAAGATCCTTTGGAACGACAGTTGGACGTCGGTTGTGACGGCATAACTGTGCGTCTTGTGGGGATCGTGGAAGGTCCAATCGCAACCTGCATGAATGAGGCAAAGTGAACAATTCCGTCCAAGAGTTGCTTGCTGGAGTGGATGATTCGGGCACAGCCCTGACCACCACTACCGCAGGCACGAAGCGCCCGACGTGGGCGCAGGCAGAAGGCAGTCCTCTGCCGCTGGGTGTCACCTGGATTGAAGAGGAGCAAGCGTTCAACTTTGCCGTGCAGTCAGAGCATGCGGAGAGCGTCGCGCTGTTGCTCTACGGTTCCACCGATTTGGTGAACCCGCTTTTCACGTACCGCTTCGACTTTCTGCGCAACAAGTCTGGACAGATCTGGCATTGTCGTATACCACTCTCCGAAATCGGCGAGTCTGCTTACTATGCATACTCGGTATCGGGCCAGGCCGTTTCCTACATTCATAGCTTCGATCCACAAAAGGTTCTACTGGATCCGTACGCGAGAGGAGTATTTTTTCCCGCCGACTTCGATCGCACTTTGGCAATGAGAGAAGGATCAAACGCAGGCCGCGCACCACTAGGCGTGCTGACTGCTCACCGTCCGGTATTTAACTGGACGGGAAACCGGTCGCTTCATCATGAGTCGGATGCAATCATTTACGAACTGCACGTCAGAGGCTTCACGAAGAATCCCAACTCCGACGTAGATCCGTCTCGGGCGGGAACGTACGCGGGCTTGGTGGAAAAGATTCCATATCTGAAAGATCTCGGAATCACGGTGGTCGAGTTGATGCCGATTTTCCAGCGCGACCCAAAAGAGGGCGACTACTGGGGCTACATGCCTCTAAGTTTCTTCGCGCCCCACGCGCAATACGCCAGTACGTGCGATGACGATGAGCAGCATATTGAGTTCAGAAACATGGTGAAGGCGTTTCATGAGGCGGGGATCGGCGTGGTGCTCGACGTTGTCTACAACCACACCTGCGAGGGAGATCACCGGGGCCCAGTTTACAGCTACAAGGGCTTTGACAGCGCCGGCTATTACATGATGTCCTCCGACCCGGCCAACCCGTACGCCAATTACTCCGGCACCGGCAATACCTTGAATTTCGGTCAGGCACACGTGCGCAAGATGGTGATGGACAGCTTGCGCTATTGGAAACAGGAGATGCAGATCGATGGATTCCGCTTTGATCTGGCCTCGGTGTTCAGCCGCAACACGGATGGGTCTCTGAACTGGGGGCACGCGCCCATTTTTAGCGAGATCGCGGCCGATCCGGAGTTGGGCCGGTTACGGTTGATCGCCGAGCCTTGGGATACGGGTGCCTATCAACTCGGTCGGGGATTCCCCGGCATCACCTGGCTCCAGTGGAACGGGCGATTCCGGGACGACCTCCGCCGATTCGTCAAAGGGGATCCTGGAATGGTTCCTGACCTGATGCGGCGCATCTATGGCAGCGATGATTTTTTCCCCGACAGCCGCGCCGATGCCTACCACGCCTACCAGAGTGTGAACTACATTTCTTCGCACGACGGCTTCACCCTATACGATCTCGTCGCTTATAAGCAGAAGCGAAATTGGGCGAATGGCAACAATAACCAGGATGGGACCGACGACAATTACAGCTGGAACTGTGGCCATGAAGGCGATGAAGGTGCGCCGGCCGAAGTGCTGGCGCTGCGCCGCCAACAAGTCAAGAATTTGTTCTGCCTGCTGATGCTGTCGAACGGAACTCCCATGTTCCGCGCCGGCGATGAATTTCTGAACACCCAGTTTGGCAACAACAATCCGTACAACCAGGACAACACCACGGGATGGCTGGACTGGAGCCAACTTCAGACGAATCAGGACGTTTCTCGTTTCTTCAAGAACATGATTGCGTTTCGCAAGAGCCATCCTGCACTGGGCCGCAGCCGGTTCTGGCGGGAGGATGTCGCCTGGTACGGGACCGGTCCCAGAGCCGACTTGTCCTACGACTCCCGCAGCCTAGCGTTCTGCCTCCATGGCGGTTCTCAAAACGATGACGACATCTACGTGATGATCAACGCGTACTGGGAGGAGCTGGAGTTCCAGATTCAAGAAGGCACTGCGCAGGAGTGGACAAGAATCGCGGACACAGCGCTACCGAGCCCCGACGATTTTTCGGGGAGTGGGGAACGCCTGAGGACTGCCAGTTACAAGGTGGCTCCGAGATCGGTAATCGTGTTGGTTCGACCGTGGAATAGAGGGTAAAAGAAAGAGCGTGGAAACGGTCGGTGCGCTAGCTCATTAGCTGGAAAGACTCGCCGCTATCGAATTTCGAGAGAGAGTGTGACTGGATGCAAGCCGGACAATCGAAAAGCTCGTTTGGGCGGGAACCTCTCCTGCTCATAGGTTCCGTCATTTGGCCGGTGAGCACTGCGGTGGGAGCGATTCCTGCGCCCCTGAACCCGACGAACATCTTTGCTCCTGCATCAACGCCGGCGAGGTCGGTCACTAACCTGTCCCTGTTTGTCCTTGCCATCACGGGAATCATCTTTGCAGTGGTGTTTACGCTTTTGGTGTACGCCATCATAAAGTTTCGCGGGCGAGCTATGGATGCGGGCCGCGAGCCTGCTCAGGTGTATGGGAGCACACAGATTGAGCTGGCCTGGACCATCATTCCGATTCTGATTGTGGTCGTCCTCTACTTGGCAACCGCGCGAGTGATCCACGCTATTCAGGACGCTCCTGAACCGGCGAGCGCCGTCGAGGTCACCGCTATCGGACACCAATATTGGTGGGAGTTTCACTACCCGAAGCTGGGGATCGTCACGGCAAACGAGCTGCACATTCCAGTGAGCGATCCTGAGAATCCGACTCCTACGTTTTTGAACCTGCTTTCCGCCGAAAGACCGATCTGATTCCGAACCATCCGAACCGGATGTGGATGGATCCGCACCGCACCGGAATCTTTCTCGGCCAGTGCGCGCAGTACTGCGGTGTACAACACGCCAAGATGCTATTGCGCATCTCGGTGGATAGTCCCGAAGACTTTGCCGCCTGGGTTCACGGCCAGCAACAGCCCGCGGTTCAGGACGCAAGCGTGGAGACCGGCAGGCGGGTTTTCGAAAGCACTGCCTGCATCAACTGTCATGCCGTGTCAGGAACGAATGCCAACGGGCGCTTCGGTCCGGATCTCACCCACTTGATGAGCCGGGCCACTATCGCCTCCGGTGCAGCGCCAAATACACGAGAAAAGCTGCGCCTTTGGATTCAGGACCCGAACAAAATAAAGCCCGGCTCGCTGATGCCGGCCATGCAGTTGAGCGATGCAGATTTGGACGCAGTCGTGAGTTATATGGAGACGCTGCGTTGAGGAAGTGGAAGACCAATATGTCATCGAATGCGATCACGATTCCCGGCGTGCAGATTGACGAGAAGCCTTGGGTTGACACCCTTCACGGATGGTTGACCACGGTTGATCACAAGCGATTGGGCATTCTTTATATCGTCTATGCGTTGTTGTTTCTCGTTGTCGCTGGAGTCGAAGCCCTTATCATCCGCATCCAGCTGATGTACCCGCATAACGATTTTGTTTCCCCGCAGGTCTTCAACCGTCTGTTCACCATGCATGGCACGACCATGGTTTTCTTCGTGGGCATGCCAATCCTGTTTGGGTTTGCGAATTATCTTGTGCCATTGATGATCGGCGCTCGCGACATGGCATTTCCGCGGCTGAATGCCTTCAGTTTCTGGCTTTCGGCGCTGGGTGGATTTCTTCTTTACTTCAGCCTGGTGGGCGCAAATGGGCTCTACGGCGCAGGCAACGCGCCGGACGTAGGATGGTGGGCGTATGCACCGCTAACCGCACGGGCCTTTTCCCCAGGCCACAGCTCGGATTATTGGACGCTGTCGCTGCTGGTTTCCGGTTTTGGAAGCATTGGAACCGCAATCAATATCATCGCGACCATTCTGTGCCTCCGCTGCCCGGGCATGAAGCTCAACCGCATGCCCTTGCTGGCATGGCTCAACCTGGTGATGTCGGGAATGGTCCTAGTCACGATCACTCCCCTATCCGCGGCCCAGATCATGTTGCTTGTAGATCGCTATCTGGGCGGCCATTTCTTCGATGCGCAGGCTGGTGGCTCGGCCGTGCTGTGGATGCACTTCTTTTGGATCTTTGGCCATCCTGAGGTGTACGTCCTGATCATTCCCTGCTTCGCGTTCATGTCGGAAATCATCCCTGTGTTCTCCCGGAAACCGATTTTCGGATATCCGGTCATGGTCGCGGCCACGGTCTGCATTGGCTTCGTGAGCATGAGCGTATGGGCGCACCACATGTTCACGGTCGGAATGAACTCTTACGCGAACAGCTTTTTCACCATCACCACCATGGCCGTGGGTGTTCCCACGGGAATTAAGATCTTCAACTGGCTCGGCACGATGTGGGGAGGGAAAATCCAGTTCAAGACCCCGATGATTTTCTGCATCGGATTTCTATTCCAATTCCTGATCGCCGGTCTCACCGGCATCATGCTGGCAGCGGCGCCCTTCGATTGGCAGCTTAGCTTGTCGTATTTCGTTGTGGCGCACTTTCATTACACACTCGTAGGCGGGGTTTTATTTGCCGTCTTCGCCGCGATCTATTACTGGTATCCAAAAATCACGGGAAGAATGTTGAACGAAACCCTCGGCAAGTGGCACTTCTGGCTTTTCCTGATCGGCTTCCATCTGACTTTCGATCTGATGCACATTCCGGGGCTGCTGGGGATGCCGCGCAGAATCTACACCTACGAGCCCGGCCGCGGCTGGGACACGTTAAACCTTCTTGTCACCATCGGCGCGTTCATTCAGGCGATCGGCACCCTGCTGTTTGTGGCCAACATGGTTATTTCTTATTTCGAGGGCGTCAAGGCAGGCAATGACCCCTGGGACGCCTGGACGCTCGAATGGTCCATCAGCTCGCCGCCGCCTGCGTATAACTTCGCTTCCATTCCAGTGGTTGCGAGCCGGCGGCCGCTGTGGGACCTGAAGCATCCCGAAGATCCAGATAGCCGATACGAATAAAGGAAGAAAGCGATGAGCGCGATAGCAAATTCGTCCCCACAGGCACCGGCAACCTGGAAACTCCCCGATCGCGGCAAGGTCGCCATGGCCGGGCTCATCATTGCCGAGTCGGCGATCTTCACGATCTTTGTCGTTGCTTATCTGTTCTATGTGGGGAAAAGCCTCACCGGACCGACTCCGCGCGAAGTGCTTGAGACGCCGATCTTCTACACGATCTGCCTGTTATCGAGCAGCTTGACGATTCATTTTGCTGCGAAGTCGCTTGCACGCGACAGAGTGGGCGCCTTTGTCGGCTTATGGCTGCTCACCATCACCCTGGGCGGCTTATTTTTGTACGGCACGGCGGAGGAGTGGCATCGGTTGATCTACCAGCACGGTCTGACGATATCAACGAACCTCTTCGGAACAACCTATTACTCGCTGGTAGGTCTGCACGCCTTTCACGTCACCGCAGGCCTGGTCATGCTCTTGATTGTCGCGATCTTCGCTTTGGCCGGACGCGTGCGGGTGCAGCAGTCGCGTCGCGCGGAGGTCCTCGCGATGTACTGGCACTTTGTGGATGCCGTGTGGGTGGTGGTTTTCACTGTTGTTTACGTTCTGGGGCGCTGAGGGAAGAAATGGCAACCTTGCTGACAACTGAACCAATGAGTGAAAGCCCTCGGGCGCCGCGCGAGATTGAAGTGCCTGCGTCGACCGCGTGGCCCTTCGTTTTGGCTTTCGGCTTCGCCTTAATGTTTGCGGGCCTGGTCACCAGCCCGTCGGTCAGCGTCCTCGGCGCTGTGCTTGCTCTGGCAGGCTGCATCGGCTGGTTTCGCGAAGTGTTTCCTTACGAGCATGAAGAGGTGGTGCCCGTGGTTCCCGAAGACATCCGTATATCCACCGAACGCCGGGTGGTTGAGCTGCTTCCCATTGGACATCATGTGCGGGCCTGGCTCCCTATAAAAACCTATCCGGTATCCGCGGGCGTGAAGGGCGGACTGGCCGGAAGCGTAGCGATGGCCGTACTGGCCTGTGCCTACGGGGTGCTGAAGGCCGGAAGCATTTGGTATCCGATCAATCTTCTTGCCGCGGTCGTGTACGCCGAATCGCTGAAGCTCGGGCCTGCACAGCTCTATTCTTTCCACGCGGACAGCTTCGCGCTTGCTCTGGTCCTGCACATCATCGTGTCTGCGCTGGTTGGTTTGCTCTATGGCGCGATGCTTCCGATGTTCGCGCACCGCCCAATCGTGCTGGGAGGGTTGATCGGCCCGGTCCTGTGGTCGGGTCTGCTCTACACGATTCTCGGCCTGTTGAACCCATTGCTCGCCAGTCACATCGACTGGCCCTGGTTTATTGCGTCGCAGGTCGCCTTCGGCATCGTGGCAGGGGTAGTCGTGATGCGGGAGTCGCCAATGCCGACGCGCGAGAACCTGTCATTCGCCATACGCGCGGGGATTGAAGCTCCGGGGATTACTACTCCACCACGAGAAGGAGAGAAGCGCCCGTGACCCGATTTGGCTATCTATGTGTATCCGCGGTGCTGAGCCTGCTGCTCTCCAGTTGTAGCTCTCCTCCGCCTGGTCAACCCCAAAAGGATGCGGAGGCCGTAGCTCCGGACCAGATTGTGGAATTCACTACTCTCTATGCGCAAAACTGCGCGGGCTGCCACGGCGCGCAAGGACGGGGCGGAGCTGCGATTGCCCTTGCAGATCCCGTTTATCTCGCCATCGTGGATGAGGCGTCCATGCGAAAAGTCATCGCCAACGGCATACATGGAACCTCCATGTCAGCTTTCGCCCAAAGCGCGGGAGGAATGCTAACCGATAAACAGATCAATGTGATTACGAGCGGGATATTTGCCCGTTGGGGGCGCAAGGGAATTCTCGACGGAAGCAATCCACCTTCATATGCGGCAAAAACTACGGGCAATGCCGCGAATGGTGAACTCGTTTACGGGGCATATTGTGCATCCTGCCACGGCCCAGGAGGTCAGGGCGGGCGCAAGGGCAGCGCCATTACGAATGATTCATTTCTGGCTCTGGTCAGCGACCAAGAACTGCGCACGATCGTCATCACTGGCCGGCCGGAATTGGGCGCGCCAGACTGGCGCGGCAACGTTCCAGGAAAACCAATGACGGACCAGGAGATCACGGACGTTGTTGCCTGGCTTGCGTCACGCCGGGTGCAAAATCCAGGGCAGCCTTATTCCGCTTCGAACTACGAGCAGCACCAGGAGTCGAGTTATGTCCACTAACCCTGTCCTTGCCCCGTCGAGTGACGCTACGGTTTCTCGCCGTGGATTTTTGATGAAGCTGGGAATTCTCTTCAACGGATTCGCGGCCATGGTATTAGCCGTGCCCGTCGTGGGATTTCTTTTTTCGTCGGTTACGCGCGGTCGTGCGAGCGGCTATCTCGCGTGGGTGCCACTCGGGTCTGTAAGCGACTTCCCTGAAGGCGAAACGCGGCTCGCTACTTTTCGAAATCCATACGTGATGCCCACAGATGGCAAGACGGTGGACACGGCCTGCTGGGTCCGGCATATTGCTGGCGATCATTTCCAGGTCTTTGCCATCAACTGCGCACATCTCGGCTGCCCGGTCCGCTGGTTTCAGCAATCCGGTTTATTTATGTGCCCTTGTCACGGCGGAGCGTACTACCGTGATGGCTCGCGCGCGTCGGGGCCACCGGAACGAGGCCTGTTCGAATATCCCCACAAAGTTGAGAACGGCTTGGTCACCATTCAGGCTGGTGAGCTGCCCACGCCGGGAGCAGCGATCGCATCTCTCACCGGGGGGAAGCCGCCATGCGCATCATGATTGGAAAAATCGGAGAGTGGTTCGACCATCGCCTGCAGCTTGCGGCGCCGATTCGCGAAGCTGCCGAACATCCCGTACCCCGAAACACAGCGAGCTGGTTCTACGTGTTCGGCAGCGCGGCGCTCACCGTCTTCCTTCTCCAGCTTGTGACGGGAATTCTGCTGGCACTGATTTACGTGCCCTCAGCCGGCGAGGCATGGAGCAGTCTGCAGGCTCTGAATCATCAGGTGGCGCTCGGCTGGTTCATCCGCGCGATGCATGGATGGGGCTCCAACTTCATGGTGGCCATTGTCCTCATTCATATGGTGCAGGTCTTCCTGTTCGGGGCCCATAAGTTCCCGCGTGAACTCACCTGGGTCATCGGCGTTTTCCTCTTACTAATGACCTTGGGCATGGCCTTTAGCGGACAAGTGCTGCGCTTCGATCAGGACGCGTACTGGGGATTGGGAATCGGAGCCTCCATCGCCAGCCGCGTTCCGATCATAGGTCCCTTCGTGGTAAAGCTGATGTTGGGTGGGCCCATCATCGCCGGCTCAACCCTCTCCCGATTTTTCGCGCTGCACGTATTTGTAATTCCCGGACTGCTGATCGCGTTTGTGGGCCTTCATCTCTTGATGGTGCTGAAGCTGGGCATCAATGAATGGCCGATGCCGGGGCGCATCGTAAAGCGAGCCACCTATGAACGCGAATATCACGCCCTGACCAGGCAAGAAGGTGCGCCCTTTGTTCCGTATGCGATTTGGAAAGATCTGTTCTTTGCGGGATTTATCATCCTGGCGATCGCCGCGTGCGCTTACTACTTCGGTCCGTTTGGACCGACCGGCCAGCCCGATCCCACGATCATCCAGACCGCTCCCAAGCCGGATTACTTTTTTCTATGGCTTTACGCTTTGCTTTCGCTGCTTCCTCCCTCCATGGAGACGCCATTTCTTCTCATCGGCCCAGCTGTGGCGATCCTGGCGTTGATTCTTCTGCCGTTTCTTTCCGGAGAAGGAGAGAAAAGCTGGAAACGCCGGCCGATTGCGGTCCTCACTGTTCTGCTGATTGCAATTATCCTTGGAACTTTCACCCGGCTCGCGCAGTTCGCGCCGTGGAGTCCACAAATGAATGCGTGGAGCGGTGATCCTGTCCCGGACCGCTTCGTGCATGGCACAACCGCATTGGAGCGCCAGGGGGCGCTAGTGTTTCAGGTCAAACAGTGCCGCAACTGCCACTCGCTTGTCGAAACCGGTGGAAAGAGGGGCCCGTCCCTGGACGCTGTCGCCGTTCGACTAACGCAAGACCAGCTCATCCGGCAGGTGATTCAAGGAGGCGGCAACATGCCTGCCTATGGAAACAACTTGAGTCCGGCGGAGACCACGGCCATCGTGGCATTTCTGGAAACGTTGCATCCCGCAGGGCAAGCTCCCGCGCACGACGCGTCACGCGAGATTGTACTTCGCGATAGCAGCCAGAAAGCTCCCGGCACGCAGCAATAGGATCAATCGATGCCACACACTCATCACGCCGCGGTCGAATCATTCTGGGCTTCTGCGGTCTTGATTCTCGCAGCGCTAATCTACGTGCGGGGATGGATTCGCATTCGCAGGCTTGAACGGGACAGCGTTGGCGACTGGCGCGCCGCCAGTTTTCTCCTGGGACTGTTCCTCATCTGGCTGGCAATAGCTTCACCGATAGCTGCCCTCGACCACCAACTGCTGACAGTCCACATGGTTCAGCATTTGCTGCTCATGACGCTGGCCCCTCCTTTCATATGGCTGGGCGCGCCAGGGAAGCCGCTGGCGCATGCTTTACCCCACCGATTCGTCGCGTTCCTCGCTCCAATTTCCCGTTGCGCGACCATGAAGCGACTTGGGAAGATACTAGCGAACCCCGCACTCTGCTGGCTTGCCGCCACCGGCACGCTCATTGGATGGCACATTCCGACGTTGTTCGCGCTCGGGCTGCGATCGGAAATGTGGCATGGAATCGAGCAGGCATCGTTTCTGATATCTGGGATTCTTTTCTGGTGGCCAGTTATCCGACCATGGCCGACCGGCTCGAATGGGCCAGAGTGGTCAATCATTTTGTATCTCTTTCTCGCCACCTTGCCGTGCGATATTCTTTCTGGATTTCTTGTCTTTTGCGACCGTGTGGTTTACCCGGTTTATCTCTCGTCACCGCGCCCGCTTGGGTTTTCCGTTCTCGACGATCAGCAGTGTGCCGGCGCGTTGATGTGGACTTGCATCACCGTCGTGTATCTGACCGCGGGAGCAATTGTCGCGGCGCGGTTGCTTTCGCCTCAGAGCCTGCCCCAATACGGGCCCGTGAAATCGGAACCACGGCTCAACCCGGTGCCACAGACGACTCGGCAGAGTTTGGAGATTGTCTGAATGTCCGTCAAACCCCTAGTTATTGTGCTTGATGCGCCAACGATGGAAGGCCGTCGTTTTACCGCATCCACACCTCTCCCTGATTATTGGGCGCTCACCAAGCCGGAAATCAATTTCCTGATCGCCATCGCAACCTTTGCCGGTTTCTATGTCGGCCGTCCATTCGGACCTCACGAATTTCCGTTCTTGCTTCTGATTCACACTTTATTCGGCACGCTGCTCGTAGCGAGCGGAACCGGCACTCTCAATCAATATATAGAGCGGCGCTTTGATGCACAGATGCGCCGGACCGCAAGACGCCCGTTGGCGGCCGGACGAATGGAGCCGTCAAGCGCGCTGTGGTTCGGTATTACCCTCTCGGTGGCGGGCGCCGGCTATTTGGCGGCGACCACGAACATCCTGGCCAGCCTGCTTGCCGTCGCAACGCTGGCTAGCTACTTGTTCGTGTACACTCCACTAAAACGAATCACGCCCCTCAGCACGCTGGTGGGCGCCATTCCGGGCGCAATGCCTCCCCTGATTGGATCGGCCGCAGCAAGTGGCAGGCTGACTTCGGGAGCTTGGGTTCTCTACCTCATTCTGTTCCTCTGGCAGTTCCCGCACTTCATGGCGATCGCCTGGATGTACCGCGAAGACTACGATCGGGCGGGCTATCTTGTTCTGCCGCGCGGCCAGGCGAGAGATCGCTTTGCAACCTTGCAGACCATCTTGCCCCTGCTGCTCTTGGTTCCAGCCGCTCTGTTGCCAACGGTCTTCTGTGACTCCGGTCTGCTCTATCGATTAGGGGCTTGCCTGTTGAGTGTGAGCTTTCTCTATTGTGGAATGCAATTCGTTCTTCACAGATCTGGCGCGACTGCGCGACGGCTCCTGGTTGCGTCCATCTTCTATCTTCCATTGCTGCTGGCGCTGATGATGGTCACTTAGGAATTAGTCCAGCAACCCGAGATGGGCTACAGGAGCGTTGAGAAAACAGACATGTTTCAGCTGGCAATTGCGAAAGATGAGTCAAGGTCGAGGATATGGCCGGTTTTGGTGCATTCGATGCGGACGGCCGTGGCTACTGTTGCCTCCCTCCTGGTCGCGCGATTCTTCTCTCTGCCCGAAACGTATTGGGCGCCGATTACAACCATTGTGATCACCCAATCTTCGCTGGGCGCCGCATTTGAAGTGTCCACGCAGCGTTTTTTCGGAACGGCACTGGGAGCGGCAATTGCGGCGATTGTGGCGACCTACCTCGGGCATACGTTATTCGTATTTGCCATGAGCGTGTTCATTCTGGGGCTACTTTGCGCCGCAGCACACTTGGAACGAAGTGCATATCGGTTCGGAGGTGTCGGGCTGGCGATCGTGATGTTACTGCCGAGGCCAGCTCCTGCATGGCAAGTCGCGTTCCATCGCTTTGTAGAAGTGTCGATCGGGATTGGCGTGGCGCTGCTATTGACGCTGGTATGGCCGGAAGCGGAAGACCGATGAGGAAAAATTGGAATTTGATCTGGCAAGGGTCAATCTGCCTCGGGCCGCAATGATTGAGGCAAGGTCAGCTGAGTAGGAAGAGATGAACGGAAACGCTGCGGGCGAGGTTAACTAAACGGCAGGCGAATGTCGATCGAAGGATCGCGATTTCCTGCACTGCGGCACGAGGCAAGCGGTGAACATTGTCGATAGCACAAAAGTCACCGTTCCGGTACTGCTCAACGATCCGGAACTTGAGCAGATCGCGATGACGACTTTGCTCATCGGGCGACTATTGATGGAGTCGGGTGCCCGTGCCGAGGTCGTCCATGAAGACTGTTCCATTGTGGCGCATGGTTTTGGCGCCGATCATGTTGACTTACGCTCCGGCTATGCCTCCGTCGACATCACGGTGAGTAGAGGCGCCAGCACGATCACTCGAACGATGGAAGTGGGACCACATGGAGTTGATCACCGACTCAGCCACGCACTCCGCGATTTGGTCCGCCGCATTCAACAGGGTAACCTGACGCCATCCGAGGCGCTGGCGAAAGCCACAGGTTTGAAGCGCGACACACCGCATTTTGCTCCGTGGCTGGTCGCTTTGGCAGCTGGCATCGCGTGCGCCGCTTTCGGACGGCTGCTGGGTCTCGATTGGCCGGCCTTCCTTCCTGTCGCTGCGGCCGGAGCCATCGGCCAAGCTGTTCGTCAGGTCATGCTGCGCCGGGGCGTGAATGTTTTCGTGATCGCTGCGTGCATGGCCTTTCTATCGTCGAACTTGGCCGGATTGGGAGCCAGTCGGGCGGGCAGCGCCACGGTCAATGTGGCGATGGTCGCCTCGGTCCTGATGCTGGTGCCCGGAGTGCCCGCGCTCAACGCCCAGTCCGACATCATGGAGGGACACCCGACTTTGGGCACTGCACGAGGTGTCTGCGTCATTATGCTGCTGACGTTCATCGCGATTGGAGTCTTGCTGGCTCAAGTGCTCCTGGGGGTGCAGCCATGATCGTCGATGTGCTGCATTTACTGCACCAGGCCCTTTTCGGCGCTGTGGCGGCGAGCGGCTTCGGCGTTTTGTTTAATTTCGGCTGGCGAGATCTTCGCTGGTGCGCCGCCAGCGGGGCCCTGGCACTAACAACCCGCACGATTGCACAGGACGCTGGTTGGAGCCTTGAGGCTGCCACGTTTGCCGCTGCTGCAGCCGTGGGTTGTGGTGGGCGATTACTGCGTGCCCGTTTGGGGATCGCCAGCAATTCTCTGGCGGTCGCTGGATGCGTTCCAATGGTTCCCGGTTTCTTCGCTGCTCAGGCAATTTTCGGCTTGTTCGCCTTGACTGCTGCACACCCTGACAATCCCAGCAAGCTCGCCGTGACTACGATGGAATTTGCGCTACGCGTAATCTTCACCGCTGGTGCTATCGGTGCTGGGTTGTCGATTGTTACGCACATCCTGCGCAGCCCTGATTCATGAAGACGTGTCCGGTGATAACGCGATCCGGCCGAGCGCTTCGAGCATCGGGTAGTACTCTTCGTTACTTGCGAAGCCTGGCGGCGGCACAGCTAAGTGGCGAAAGTAGGCGACGCGGCCGGATGACCTTCGTCCCGGCAAGTCAGGTTCTAAATTAGCTGTACTTGATGATGAACACGGTCTTATCGTCGATGCGGTCGTCCTCTCCGATCTTCCGATAGTATTCGTCGCGCTTTAATGCATAGTCCAGGATCGAATTACAAATCTCTTTTGCGGAGCTTTCTTGATGATCACGAACGATGCATTCGAGCCGCCGCCGATCCTCCTCATCGCTGCCGTCATAGTATAGAAGAACGATGTCGCCCGGGTTCATTAACTTGATCTCCGCCACATCCGAGGAGTTGATCTGCCGGGGCCTGATCGCCATTGCAAAATACTTGTTCCGATCAGGATGATCCTCGGGAATTTCCAATCCGAGCGCAGGGAATTGCACGAGATGATCAGTATGCATCGGTAGGAAGCGCCCGTGCCCCGCCGAATACACTAACGGCGGAGGACTGCCAAAATTTACAAAGCGAAAATGTTCCTCGGGGCGCAGTTCGCCGTAAAGCATGGTCGCGATTTCGCGTGCTTCCTCATGCGTGTCTCGGCCCAAAGCATTTCGGGCTGTGACAGATTGCGCCAGCCGGAGATTGATTTCTTCGAATAACCTCGCGGTAGTCTTTCCATACCGATCGAGTTCGGCGAGCATGCAAGCATGGAAGGTGTCGTGCACGGTCGAGGCTATCTTTGCCGAGATGATGCCATGGCCCTGCGCATCCACCAGGAGGACTCCGGCAGTCGTGTAGAGCTCGTGCAAATTATCGGCGACTTGGAGTTGGTCTGAGCTTTTCGCCCACCTGTACTCGGCCTCGCGCACATCACTACCGTCAGATTTCGACCGAAGCCATTGCACATGCTGGTCCACCGAGTTTCGTGGAATCTGTCCCTCGCGAAGCGGTTCCAGATACTCCTTGGACAACCGTAGAGCGGTCGCGATACGTGCGTCGATGTTGTAGCGTTGCTGGAAGTTCAAGTACTCGAAGAGATCGCCGCCCACACTTCCCGCCGGGGTGGAATTGCCATACATGTCCGTACTGGCCAGATGGGGTATCGCGCCTTCTACTGGCATCAGCCTCTTACGCAGATACTCGTCAATACCAGGTTCTATCTGAGTTCCCATGGCAAAATGTGTTGCAGCCCACTTCGAAGCGGAGGCACAGAAGAGCTACCCGATTGGCGCGGAGAGGCGTTTATCCTCCAGCAGCCTTTCGAATGCATCCGGGGCCAGGAGATCCAGTGACTGCACCACAACGTCAGCAGGCAGTTGTTTGCCGTTATGACTAACTCCGATGCTCTTCATGCCGGCGCTCCGCGCCCCCTGGACACCGGCAACGGCGTCCTCCACCACAATGCACTTGTCGGGCGGCACGCCAACGCGGGAGGCAGCGATCAGATACACTTCTGGATCCGGTTTGCCCCGGTGCACGTCGTCAGCCGAGACGATACCTTGAAAGATATGAGTCGCTGACAGCGCCTCAAGAACGGCATCGATATTCGCGCGCGGTGCCGCCGAGGCAATGGCCTGCAGCCATCCCTCGTGATGAAGCCGATGCAACCAAGTTGCGACTCCGGGCTCAGGAGACATGCCGTCTCTGCGAACCAGATGACGATAGAGTTCCTCTTTGGCCCTGGAAATTCTCTCGATGCGCTCGGGAGTCGCAGTCGCGCCCAGCCACCGGGGGATGATGGAATCGTTACGCTGGCCGAAAGAAGATAGAAACTGTTCACGGGTGATGGTGATGCCCTCATTGGCGAGCGTGTTCCGCCAGGAAATCCAGTGGAACTCTTCTGAGTCAATTAGTGTTCCATCCATGTCCCAGAGAACTGCTCGACTAGCACTCACCTAATTCTCCTTCGCGAATATCTGTAATGAATATCGCCGCAGCAGTTGTTTAGCGGACGAAGACCAATCCTTTGGCACGATGCTGTGCGGCTCGACCAGACTGAGCCGCACGCTTCGCTGGGGCCACTCCTCACCCGACCTTTTCGGCAACCTGGGAGAGTGCGTACTCTTCCAGGTTGCGGGCGTCGCTATTGAACTTGCGGATGCCCTCTGCCAGTTTCTCTGTCGCCATTGCGTCCTCGTTGTGCATCCAGCGGAATGTCTTCTCATCCAGGTGGAGACGTTCTTCCTTGCTGCCTTTCGCGATTGTCGGATCGAGCTTACGCTCCAGCGTGCCCTCGGTCTGCTCAAGTTTGTCAAGGAGGTCCGGGCTGATGGTCAGCAAGTCGCATCCGGCCAGCCGAACGATCTGGTTTACGTTCCGGAAGCTAGCGCCCATCACCTGCGTCTTATAGCCGTATTTCTTGTAGTAGTTGTAGATGCGAGTGACGGACGCAACGCCGGGGTCCTGGTCTGCGGGAATTTCGGCGCCGCCCTTCTCCTTCTTATACCAGTCGTAAATACGGCCCACGAAAGGCGAGATTAAGGTGACACCGGCCTCGGCACACGCGACGGCTTGGGCGAAGCTGAACAAAAGCGTCAGATTGCAGTGAATGCCTTCCTTCTCCAGAAGCTCGGCCGCCCGAATGCCCTCCCAGGTGCTGGCGACCTTGATCAGGATGCGTTCCCGGCCCACACCCTGCCTCTCATAAAGCGAAATGAGCTTGCGGCCCTTGGCGATCGTGGCTGTGGTGTCGAAACTCAGACTGGCCGCGACCTCTGTGGATACGCGGCCCGGAACCACCTTCAGGATCTCGCATCCAAACAGGACGAAGAGACGATCGATGAACTCCGCCGCCATTTCTTCGTGACGGCCGCCGCGCTCCAGTGCCAGTTCCGTGGCCTCTTCCACCAAGTGCCGGTAACCCGGCATCTGGGCGGCGTGATAGAGAAGGGAAGGATTGGTGGTGGCATCTTGCGGACGGTGTTTGGCAATGGCTTCGATATCGCCGGTGTCCGCTACAACGGTTGTGTATTTCTTCAAAGACTCAAACAACGTCATTGTGTTCTCCTAATTCGATTCAGGACCAACGGCCTGGAACTCCTTGCGATCGTCCGCATGGGGACTTCTGTTTGCATCGAGTTGTGTAACCTTGGCCAGCCGACGGCGATGGCGGTCTGCACCGCTGAACCTGGCGCCGAGGAAGTTCTTCGTGCAGTCCCAGGCGACTGCGATACCGGTCGTGCGGCCTCCGAAGCAGATTATGTTCATGTTGTCGTCTTCTACTCCCTGACGAGCCGAAAAGTCATCGTGGCACAGCGCGGCGCGAACACCGACAATCTTGTTGGCAGCCACCGAAGCACCGACGCCACTCCCGCACACCAGAACGCCGCGCTCAACATCTCCCCGTGCCACAGCGCGGGCAAGCGGGATCGCAAAGTCGGGGTAGTCGTCGTTGTTGTCGTACACCTTGTTGCCGAAGTCAACGACCTCGTGGCCTTCCCCGGCCAGCAACTTGGCTAGCTGCTGCTTCATTTCGAATCCGCCGTGATCGGAGCCGATGCCTACTTTCATTTCGTGCTCCCGTGCCGCGCGATCTGGCTCTTGGCGGCTGCTACAACGTGCTCTGCAGTGATGTCGAATTTTTTTAGCAATTGTTTGAGCGGCGCCGACGCCCCGAAGGTATCGATGCAAATGTTGTGCCCTTCCGAGCCGGTGTATTTGCTCCAGCCAAAGTCCGACGCCTGTTCCACCGACACTCGCGCCTTCACACTTGGTGGCAGAACGGATTCCCGGTAGCTTTTGTCCTGATCGTCAAATAATTCCCACGAAGGCATGCTGACGACTCGCGCCCGGATGCCTTCCTTAGCCAATAGCTCGTACGCTTCCAGGCAGAGCGCGACTTCGCTGCCGGTGCCGATGAGGATGACCTCGGGATTCCCATCGCTTGCATCGGCGAGAGTGTAGGCTCCGCGGGCCAAACCGGATGCCGGAGCATACTTCGTCCGATCGATGGTCGCCACGGCCTGGCGGGTGAGTACGAGCACCGCTGGCTCATGATGCAGTTGCAGGATGACTTTCCAAGCCTCGGTCACCTCATTGGCGTCCGCAGGGCGGATCATGATGAGGCCGGGCATAGCGCGCATGTGGGCGAGTTGCTCAATGGGCTGGTGCGTGGGACCGTCTTCCCCAACTCCGATTGAGTCGTGAGTGAAGACGTAGATGACAGGAAGCTCCATCAAGGCAGCTAGGCGCATGGGTTCCCGCATGTAGTCGACGAAGATGAAGAATCCGGATCCGTACGGGCGCAATTTTACGAGACTCACTCCATTGAGAATGGCACCCATCGCGTGTTCGCGGATCCCGAAGTGAAAATTGCGTCCGGCATAGTTCTCCGCCGAAAAGTCGCCGGCCCCTTCAAAGATCAAGCGGGTTTTGGTGGATGGAGCGAGATCTGCTGATCCTCCAATCAACCAGGGAATGTTCTTGGCGGCCGCATTCAGCACTTTGGCTGAAGACTCGCGCGTGGCGAGGCCTTTCGGGTCCGCAGGGAAGTTGGGCAAGTCTCGGTCCCACCCTTCCGGAAGTTGACGGTGTTGCATGCGGAAAAGTTCTTCGGCGAGGTCTGGGTAGTGCTCGCGATACTCGACGATTCGCTCGAACCAGGCGTTGCGCAGCTCTTTCCCCCGCCTCCCGATGCCTTGCCGGAAGTGGTCGTACACGCCCTCCGGCACGTAAAACTTCTTGTCTTCCGGCCAACCGTAGTTCCGCTTGGCGAGCCGGATCTCGTCTTCACCCAGAGGCTCGCCGTGGGCGGCGCTGGTGTCTTGCTTGTGAGGCGCGCCGTAACCGATATGGCTGTCCACGATGATCAACGTCGGGCGATCCTTGGTGTTCTGAAAATGCTGGAACGCGCGCCTCAGCATATCGAGGTCGTTTGCGTCGCTGACTCGCGTCACGTTCCAGCCATAGCCGAAGAATCGTGTGGCCACGTCTTCGGTAAAAGCAAGGGAAGTGTTGCCTTCGATCGTGATGTGGTTGTTGTCGTAAATCCAGCAGAGATTGGAGAGTCGCAAATGGCCGGCGAGGGAGGCAGCCTCGCCCGAGATGCCTTCCATCATGCATCCGTCTCCGCACAGCGCATAGACATTGAAGTCAATCAGATTCTCGAAGCCCGGGACTGCCTTGTTGTAACGTTCTGCCAACCACTCTCGCGCGATAGCCATACCGACGCTGGTGGCCACTCCTTGACCGAGCGGCCCCGTGGTGGTTTCCACGCCCGAGGTCCAGCGGTACTCCGGATGTCCCGGACAGCGGCTGTCCAGTTGCCGGAACGCCTTGATCGCATCGAGCGGTACTGACGGTTCACCCAGAGTTTCGTAGTCTTTGCTGACCGCCCGCACTTCGGTCAAATGCAGCAGGGAATAGAGCAGCATGGACGCGTGCCCCGCCGAAAGCACAAAACGGTCTCGGTTGGGCCACACGGGATCCTGCGGATCGAAGCGAAGGAACTCTTGCCAGAGGGTGTACGCCACAGGCGCCATACCCATGGGCGTTCCCGGATGCCCCGAATTGGCTGCCTGGACCGCATCCATCGATAAGGTGCGGATCGTGTTGATGCTGGTCAGGTCCATGCTCTGCCGCACCGGGGAAATCGGAGGGGCTGTTGCTACGCTCATTTCAACATCCTTTCGCGCTGCCGTTCGCTTACAGGCCTCTGTTGTTAGCAAGGAAATCAGGTGGCCGGGGAGAGGGCGTCGGCCACCCGCTCACGCCCACTCCAGTCACGCGGAGCGGTATGGCCACTTCCATCCGGTAATCTCGGGCGCATCGATGCCGTTCTTGTAGGCATAGGCCCGGCATTCAATTTGCTTGTTCCGGAACTTTTCCTTGGCGTGCCCCCCGATCTTCTGGAGCCTCGGTATTCGGTCGATGGCGTCGATCGCGAGCGTATAGCGATCAGTTTCGTTGTTCATCGCCAACTCCATTGGAGTGTTGATGTTGCCTTTCTCCTTGTAGCCACGGACGTGTAAGTTTCTGTTGGTGCGAGCGTAGGTTAGGCGGTGAATCAGGTAGGGATAGCCGTGGAAGTTGAAGATGATCGGCCTATCGGTCGTGAAAAGCGAATCAAAGTCCCGGTCCGTTAGACCGTGGGGATGGTTCTTGCTGGGTTCGAGTTTAAAGAGGTCCACAACGTTGACGAAACGGATCTTCACATCGGGGAACTCCTCCCGGAGCAGCACCGTTGCGGCCAGAGCCTCCTGCGTCGGGATGTCGCCGGCCGAGGCCATTACGACATCGGGTTCAACACCCTGGTCGTTACTTGCCCAGTCCCAGATGCCGATGCCCTTTGTGCAGTGCTCGATGGCAGCATCCATATTCAAGTACTGAAGATGGAGTTGCTTGTCGGAAACGATCACATTGATGTAGTTCTCGCTTCTCAGGCAGTGATTGGCAACCGACAGCAGGCAATTGGCGTCGGGTGGTAGATAAATGCGAGTGACTTCGGCGCTCTTGTTAAGGACAACGTCGAGGAAACCCGGATCCTGGTGGGTGAAACCGTTATGGTCCTGTCGCCAGACCGTCGACGTGATGAGAAGGTTCAGGGAAGCGATCTTCTGCCGCCACGAGAGGTGATTGCAGATCGAGAGCCACTTCGCATGCTGGTTGAACATCGAGTCGATCACGTGGACGAAGGCTTCATACGAGGAGAAGAAACCATTTCTGCCGGTAAGCAGATAGCCTTCGAGCATGCCTTCCATGGTGTGCTCGCTCAGCATTTCTATAACGCGACCGTCGGTCGCCAGTTCACCTCCGTCCTTATCCTCGGGGAAGTAGTCGGCGATCCAGAACTTCTTGGAAGCCTCATAGACAGCTTGTAGCTTGTTCGAAGTGGTTTCGTCCGGTCCGAAGACGCGAAAGTCGTTCATGTTTTCCGTCATCACATCACGGAGGAATTTTCCCAGAGGCGGGACATTCTCGACTTCCACGGTTCCCGGCTGATCGACTTTCACGGCGTAGTCGTCAAATTCGGGCAAACGCAGGGCCCTCTTAACACGTCCGCCGTTGGCATGGGGGTTGGCGCTCATGCGTCGGTCGCCTGTCGGTGCCAGAGCCTTGAGTTCTGGAATGAGTTTGCCATTCCGATCAAACAACTCTTCCGGCTTCAGACCACGCATCCACTGCTCGAGGATGCGCAACTGTTCCGGGTTTTTCTTTACGTCGGTCAAGGGCACTTGGTGGGCGCGCCAAAACCCTTCCAGGTAGTGGCCGCCTACTTCTCGTGGCGCGCTCCATCCCTTCGGAGATCGCAAAACGATCATGGGCCAGCGCGGCCGCTTCGCGACGCCGCTGGTCCGGCACTCCTGCTGGTGGGCGCGAATCTCTGCGACGCAATGTTCCACCGTTGCCGCCATGGCCTGATGCATGCTTTCGGGATCCGATCCCTCAACAAAGTGGGGCGTCCAACCATAACCGCGCATGAGGTCTTCCAGTTCTTCATGGCTGATACGCGCGAGAAGAGTCGGGTTGTTGATCTTGTATCCGTTTAAGTGAAGGATGGGGAGCACTGCTCCGTCCCGAATGGGGTTCAGGAACTTGCTGATGTGCCACGAAGTGGCCAGCGGCCCAGTTTCCGATTCACCGTCTCCGACCACAGCCGAGACAATCAGGTCAGGGTTGTCGAACGCCGCGCCGCAGGCGTGAGAAAGCACATATCCCAGTTCGCCGCCTTCGTGGATCGAACCTGGTGTTTCCGGCGTACAGTGACTGCCGATTCCGCCCGGAAACGAAAACTGCTTGAAGAACTCGTGCATGCCACGTTCGTCTTCGCTTTTTTCAGGGTAGATCTCAGAGTAGGTTCCCTCAAGATATCCCGGACCGAGAACGCCGGGCGCGCCATGCCCAGGACCCGCCATGAAAATCACGTCGAGGCCGAACTTCTTGATCAGCCGGTTCAGGTGGATGTAGATGAAAGCCAGGCCGGGGCTTGAGCCCCAATGCCCCAGCAGGCGGTTCTTGATGTGCTCGGGCTTCAGCGGTTCCTTGAGTAACGGATTGGCCTGCAGATAGATCATGCCGAGCGCGAGGTACTTGCACGCTCGCCAGTAGGCGTCGGTCTTTCTTAATTCTTCGGAACTCAGCGGGGATCCTTGAATGGTGGACCTCGCGTTTCCATAAGCGCTCAACGAGAGGGTCGATGGCTCTTCGATTTCTGCTACAGGCGTCATTTCTTAAGCTCCTTGTATCCCGTGGTGGAGTCGTAACGAGTTTTCATTTCGTCGCGCAGTGGTTGGCTCTTGCTACTCGGAGGTGGCGAAAGCGTCTTGTGAAATGCAACCCTGGGGCCACTTGTAAGCCGTTGAAAACGGAAACCGCCTGTAGTGAAGTCGGGTCAAGCTATAGCAAGTGACGAACACTTGACGAGGCAGTAAGCGAGCGTGACGCGTGACTGCCTCCTCTGACGCGAGGCGGCTTGAATGGCCATGAACTGAGGCGGTACACGATTGCAGAGTTGGATTGCTGCGGGCGATTGGGGTCCGTAATGCCTAGTTTGCCTTGACGGGGACTGGAGCAGGAACTGGAGTCAGCAGCTTTTCAATGGCTCGCCCCATGGTCCCGTTCATCGCGGAAACAACGGCAGGCACATCCCGTTCGCTGACTGTTCCAACTTCGGAAACAGAGTTGGTCCACACGGTCGCACCTGTGGCACGGTTCACCATCTGGGCGGAGACTGCAACCTGGACTTTGACGCCACCTTCGTAGTCGATTTCCGCAAGTTCTTCGAGGCGTCCGCTGAGTACGTAATCCACGTCAGGGCGTCCGTCGTATAACTTCACCAGGCTGAAGTTGCCGCTGGCGCGCAAATGGTCCGCCACAGCGTTGGTTAGAAACTCACGCGGATCCACCGCCCAGCGGTGGTAATTGTAAAAGCCGATCTGTTCCGGCGACGCCTTATACACAATGGCCCCTTGCCGAAGGTAAACGGGCGACCGAAATTCGCGGATCGCCAAGGTTGCGCGGACACTTTCTGGGGCCGGCGGATCGGGGGGGGCCGGTAGCTGAAGGGTATAGTAGTTCGGGTACTTCACTGCGCCTCCGCAGCCAGCCAGGATGATTAGCTCTGCCAATACCAAACCAACTCCCGTGAGATGCTTTTTCATATCCACCTTCATCATTGTTGTGGGACCTGTCGCTCTTTCGGTTGCTTGATGCGAATCAAACTCCACGGTCGCTGCTTCAGCGAATCGGTCAGCTGATCCAGGTTGTCGGTTGCTACCCGCAGGTTTTCCACCGTGTCGTCGATCTTGTAGTCGTTCGCTCGCACCATGACCTGCATGTCCGCGAGCAAGTGCTTGGCTTGCTGCAAAGTGTTCTGCAGCTCGGCCAGATCCTTACGGATCGGCTCACGCATATCGGTAACCGTGCCATTCACGTTCTGGACGGTGTCATCAGCATGCTGGCTGAGGGCGGTCAATTGATCAGCGATGCGATCTATCTTCGGACCTTCGGTCACCAGCAATCCGTTGACGTGATCCAGTACAGCTTGAATCTTCTGTTGCGTGGGGGGGCCGGTGACGGTTTTCAGGTTGGCAAGGAGACCCCGCGCGTCCCCGCTGATGCCTTCAAGCTCTCCCTGTGCTTGCGTGATGAGCGCGTTGGCGCTGTCGGCGACATCGGCCATCTTGCCTGCGATCTCATCCAGGCTGGCGGCTTCCTTGGACGCGATTGAGGACCCGGGCGCAAGCCGCTTCGCGTCGTTGCTGCCGGTGGTAATTGACAAGGCGGCGCTATTCATGATGCTCACCAGCCCCAGCTTGGCCACGGACTTCTCGTTCAGTGGGGTGCCTCGCTTGACTTTAAGCAGGATTTCTATCTTGGTGGGATCTGACGTCCAAGGCCGAACGGCTGTTACTTCGCCAACGGTGATCCCACCAAAGAGCACTTCAGCTCCTGGCTCAAGTCCGCCGGCGTATTTCAGATAAGTTCGGTAGGGAACCGTATCCCCACTGAACTGTGCGTGCATCAGGTAGATGATCGTGAATGCCAGGATCGAGAAACATCCCAGAACGAAGGCGCCGACTTTTGCTTCGGTAGTCACTCGAAAGCCTCCTGAGTTTGCAGGTATCTCTTGAAGTAATCGGCGATGGCCGGAGTTTTTGCCATATTGTCGGGGACGCGATCGAGGAACTGTCGTACGAGAGGACTTTGGCTTGACCGGATCTGTTCCTTGGTCCCTACCGTGACAAACAAGCCCTTGGAAAGCATCGCAATGCGGTCGGCGATGCGGAACGCGCTGGGCAGTTCATGAGTGACGACGATCACCGTCATCTGGAAGGCTTCTTTCAGAAGCAGGATGAGTTCGTCCAGGTCCGCCGCAACAATCGGATCCAGTCCAGCAGAAGGTTCATCGAAGACCAGAATTTCGGGATCGAGCGCGAGCGCCCGCGCGACTGCCGCGCGCTTCTTCATACCGCCCGACAGTTCCTGGGGCTGCAGTTTGCCAAAATCCGCCAGGCCAACAACCGCCAGCTTCATCCATACCACCAGGTCGATAATGGATGGGGCAAGTGCCGTGTGCTCACGCAAAGTGAGAGCGACATTGTCCTCGACCGACAGCGAGTTAAACAAAGCCGCGCTTTGAAACGCGACTCCGATGGAGCGGCGTATATGGTCCAGTTCGGCCAGCGAGCAACGGGTGATGTCGGTGCCCTTGATAGTTATGCTGCCCGATTTCGGACGCTCCAGGCCAATGATGTGCCGCAGCAAGGTGCTTTTTCCGCAGCCGCTGCCGCCGAGCAGGACCATCGTTTCACCTTGCTCGATGTCCAGGTTCAGCCCGTCGAGTACGCGGCGTCCGTCATACTCGACAACCAAATTGCGAATCGAAATGATGGACATCACATTTTCCCCGTGAAATAGAATATGGCGGTAAATACGGCATCGGCCACAACGACGAGGAAAGTTGACCTCACCACTGCGCTGGTTGTGGAACGGCCCACTGCGTCAGGTCCTCCCCGCACTCGGAACCCTTCCAGGCAGCCCACATGAGCGATGATGGTGGCAAAGGCCACGCTCTTGATGAGTCCCGTAATTACGTCGCGCAGCACGATGGAATCCAACACGTAGCGGAAGTAGAGTAGGGGCGCGAGGCGGGTGCTGAAGAACATGAATAACCCGCCTGCGAGAATGCCGCACAGGTTTGAGAGGATGCTGAGGCACGGCACCGCAATCAGCGCGGCCAGGTATTTTGGCGCCAGCACGAATTCAACCGGTTCGAAGGCCATGACCCGGAGCGCATCGATCTCCTCGGTCACCTCCATGGTCCCGATCTCTGCCGCAAAGGCCGAGCCTGACCTTCCGCTGACAGCAATGGCGGTGAGCAGTGGGCCGAGTTCACGCGTGAAGCCGACTGCAACCAGATCGATAACATAGTGCATGGCTCCGAAGCGGCGTAGTTCGGACGCCCCCTGCATGGCGAGAATGAATCCCGTGGAGACCGCCATCAGCGCCACCATCGGTAGCGCATCGACGCCAATCTCCAGCATCTGCCGCACGGATTCCTTCCACCGGTAGCGGTTCCCGACAAAAGGCAAAACGCTGCCCATGGCGCGCAGCGTGGACCACAGCTGAATGTTCAGACTTCCGACATAGTCCAGGTGGGCGATGGTCTTTTTTCCGATGCCTTCGAGAACAGTTGCCATCAGGATACCTTCGATGCTGAGGAAGCACTTCCACCGCCGTTGGTTTCGAACAGATCCAGGAGGCCCGCAAATTCGAACAGATGAAGCACCCGACCTTGCAGACCCTGCAGGCACAAAATGTTCTGGCCACGGCGCGCGATCTTGAGTCCTTCAAGCAGAGTCGCAATGCCCGAGATGTCAATGTACGAGACCTCGGTCATATCGACGACGGTTCTCGTTGACTGCCCTCGCAGTACGGCCAGAAGCTGATCGCGGAAGGCAGGCGCGGAGTCGATGCTAAGGCGTCCCCGCAAGCGCAGGAGCGTCGTCGCATCGCTGTCATCCAGGATGATCTCGAGATCGGTCGCAGTGACCTTGCCGTTCGTCAACCGACTTCCCCTTCCGCTGTAAACACCCATCTCAGATCCGTCACGACAGCCTACGGATCGATCAGAGGCATGCGCGCCAACTGCAGATCGACCATCAAGCTGAGTCTCCAATCGATCTGAAAAAACAAAGCAGTTTGCCGTCCCGAAACAACCTTGCCAAAGATCGGTATGTACTTGAGCCTCAGTTGCATGAGCGACTCCTCGACAGCCGCGCGCTTTCGCAGATAACTCTCGGCCGCGTCGCCATTCATCGTTTCGAACGTCTGCCAGTAGTCCTCAATGAGCGCAGCTTTCGTGTCGTTGATCTTGGCTACGTCAGCCGCGTACTGGTCGTAAACTGGCCAGAACTTTACTGCCTCGGCGTCCGTCAGGTTCATGTTGGCCGCAACAACCTGCTTCTTCTCTGATCGCAGGTCCTTCCGGAGCAGTTTGATGTCTTCATCGATCGGGTCCTGAGCACCGATGCTCTGGGCGGACCTGCCACCCGCACTCGGCTTGTCCTGCTGCGATGCGGAGTCCTGGGAGAAAGCCAGGTTACAAGCCGATAGCAATACCGCGACACACACTGCTCTGAAGAACAATTGTTTTCTATGCATTCATCCCCCTTGTGGCCACTGATTGGCGAGTAACTGACACGACTGTTGCGAAGCGCGCCGATGCCAACCTATTCTCTCTGGGCATCCACGCTTCCACTCTCACGTTCGGGGGTCCCTCCGGGTCCCAAGTGCGGCGGATAGAAGCTTTTAGCAGTGCCATTCCTGGAGAATGCAAGGCCTCTTCCGTATCGCTGCAAGGTTGTCACTGACAATTGGGTTGGCACATGACAAGGGATTGTGTTTGTCGCGAATTTATCGGATTGGTCCAACGGGGCGCGAGGAGTGATGAGGAGGAGTCCGATGACATGCGCACTGACACTCGTCAAACTTTTGACAGTCTTCGTCGAGCCGAGATGGAAGAACTGTGATGCTGCTGGATTGTCGGAGCGGTTTAAATGTGCAGTCCGAAAGGGGATTCCCGCGGTTCGTCTCCGTTGTTTGAATCCGGAACGTTGAATGCTCTTGCTCTCCTGATCAAAGCGAACTGTCAGCACGCCAATGGCACAGAAACGAGCCGGCGTGTGGTTGCTTGCTTGTGAGCAAAAGCTTCGAAGGGAGCTCAATTTCTTTGAAAATGGGGAAACGAAGACTTATGAAACGTGGTTTGTTTGTGACAGTGGCATCCATACTGCTCTTTACGGTTGCTGCAATGGCGCAAGAATCTCGGAATGAAATAAGCGTGCAGGGAACGGGTTTCTTTACCAAAGACAGCGACGGCAACGGAATCTCACGGAATACAACGAAGACGGGCGGACTGCAAGTGGGATACCGCTATAACATCAATCGTTGGTTGTCAGCGGAAGCGAATTACGGTTTCGACCGCAACACGCAAAGATATTTTTCAGGTTTCGGAGAAAGCCGAATCCAGTCTAACGTCCACGGCGTCACTGCGGATGTGGTGGTGAAGTTGCCTTTCCACATCAGTCGGTTCAGTCCTTACGCACTGGCCGGAGGCGGGGGCCTGATCTTCCATCCCACGGGCAACGGCGGCGGATTTGTGCCCGGCGCGGACACCCAAGCGAAAGGCGCATTCCTCTATGGCGCTGGCGCTGACTATGCGTTGACGCACCACTCTTCGTTGCGCGCGGAATACCGGGGTTTCGTATACAAGGATCCGGACTTCGGCCTTCAGAGCTTGAAGGCTGATACTTGGACACACACCGCTCAGCCCTCGGCTGGCATCGTGTACCGGTTCTAGGCGCGCCTGGGCAGCCGGGCGAATCATGCTCTCCCCTCGTCCTGGCTGCCTAACTTTTTCGGAAAAGTCCATAAAATCCACTGATCAGAAAATCGCTCGAACCCGCGCTGTCACAACCGACGAAATTGGGCTCCTCTTTCTATAAGCGCCCCGTGAGTTCACCAAACGACAACCTTCCTTTCACCCAACGGTGACGGCAAAATCACAGCCACCTGCTTTGCTTCCTCATCCATGCCATCAGGTGCAGGGATGGTCGATCTCAGCAGCGACAGCCGGGAGCAGGCGGTGTTTTGTGCTCGGCTACAGACGATGCCAGAGGTCCGACAGTAGAAAAGAGGCGTTATGAAGATCGTTTGGCGAAATCCCAACAAGATAATTCCCAAGAAAGTGTCCATCGTAAAGACCGGCCAGCTGGAGGTAGCCGGCCAAGTGCAGCTCTTTTATCGCAGCTCGGCGGGTGCGGGCATGCTGGGAACTGAGTTCGAGCTATTTGTGAATCGCACGCATGCGGCATAGGTCGATCGCATCCCTCCTGTTGGCTCCTTGGATGGCAGTGTCCGTAACTTGACAGTCGACACACGAAGAAATGCCCGGCATGCGACGACCCCTCCATGGACAGTACCTTAGGTACATTTGCCTCAGAGAAGTCTCTCACCCGCAACACAGATTCTTCATCACAGGTACCTTTGATCGCCATGCGCATCCAGGGATTCTCGCAGCCGAGCAAGAATCGATCTTATCCCCCAAACGAACTCGCTTGCTCGGGGTTGGCAAGTGACGCACCACCGTGAGCCACAAGATTGGAAATGCTGGTGCTAGTCGCCACTCTTGTCATCCAATTCCAATTGTCCGGCACCACCCGGTTTTCAGTGGCGGTATAGAGAGGCCAGACCCGCTTGCTATTGGTACGAAAAATGCTGTGTACATGGTTGGAAGGCGTAGCTGTATGAGATCCAATGCGGCGAAAACTCTTGATCCGACGCGTCGTTGCGGCGACGCTACTGAATTCGAAAATGCACTGCGGCGAAAAATCGTGGGGCAGAACCAAGCTGTCGAAAAAATTGTAGAGATCTACCAGATGTTTCTGGCGGGACTAAATCCTCCTGGGCGTCCCGTTGGCAACCTGTTGTTCCTTGGGCCGACTGGCTCGGGGAAGACGCGCGTTGTGGAAGCTATGGCCCAGGCGTTGTTTGGCAACATGCGCGCCTGCATCAAGATCGATTGCGCGGAGTTTCAGCATTCCCATGAAATCGCCAAGCTGATCGGCTCACCTCCGGGATACCTCGGTCACCGAGAGACTCATCCTGTGCTCACGCAGGAAGCGCTCAACCAGTGGCACACGGAGAGGCTGAAGCTCTCCATACTGCTGTTTGATGAAATCGAGAAGGCTTCGGACGCGCTCTGGCAGCTGCTGCTTGGAATCCTCGACAAAGGCACTCTCACTCTGGGTGATAACCGCCGGGTAGATCTATCGCAGTGCATCGTTATCATGACCTCGAACCTGGGGGCTCGCGAGATGTCCAGCCTGGCACGGGGAGGCCTCGGCTTCGCTCCAAAAGACGAAGCTCGTGGGAGTTGCTTTGACGAGAAGATCGACCGAACTGCGGTGGAAGCGGCAGGACGAAAGTTCACACCGGAGTTCATGAATCGCCTCGACAAAGTCGTGGTATTCAGGACCTTACGGCGTGAGCATCTGCAGGAGATCTTAGAGATCGAGTTGGGCGTGGTGCAACAGCGGATTCTGGCCGCCAGCGCTAACAAGTTCGTCTTTCATTGCACGCAAAGCGTTAAGAGTTTCCTACTGGAAGAAGGTACAGACTTGAGGTACGGAGCTCGGCACCTAAAACGAGCCATCGAGAAGAATGTCGTGTCTCCTCTGGCAGACCTCGTCTTGACGGCGCAAGTAGTAGTGGGCGATTTCGTCCAGATCGATCTCACCCCGGAGGGCCGCATGACCTTTACAAAACAGGTGTCGAGCACAATGAACACGGCGGAGTGGGAGCGTTTTGGGGTGCCAGCCGGTTCGCCGCCTCTGGCAGCGCGTGCTGCTGGATACATCATGGACTCAAATCTGCAGTGATGAGTTTTTGCAGCGGATGCGGTTGGCAAACAAGGAAATGGAGATTCGAAACGTGCAGATAGCGTCGACAATCGGTGAGAGTGGTGTTCCGCCGCTCGCACTCAAGAGCAGAGAGGGGCTCTCCACACAGGCAAGCCGGGAAGTTCGGATGGAATTCGAGAGGATTGTGTCGCACCGCCTGCCACAATTCCGCCGGACAGCGATGCGCTGGCTGCGCAATCCCGAAGACGCTGAGGACGCCGTGCAGGATGCCATGCTGTCGGCGTACAAACACATCGGGGCATTTAATGGGCGCGCCCGGTTGTCGACGTGGATCATGGCGATTGTGATCAACTCGGTGCGCATGCAGCTGCGGCGACGTCCCCGCTGTCAGGTCTTGTCGCTTGACCAGGCACCAGACGAGGGCAAATCGAGTATCGCGGAGTTCCTCGCTGATTCCAGACCCACCCCCGAGCAGACGGTGGAGCGCAGTGAATTGCGTGATCTGGTCGCCAGGCTGACCCACTGCCTTTCAGATTCGCAGCGGGCGGCTCTACGCCTTCACCTGCGAGATCGACTTTCGATCAGAGAGGCAGCAGAAACACTGGGCGTGCCCGAAGGAACTTTGAAAGCGCAGCTTGCTCGTGGTCGAGCCGCCCTAACCCGACGATTTCACAAGGTTGCAGGGAAACGCCAAAGCAGGGCCGCAATCACTGATGCCGGGGCAAAGCGCAGAGATTGTTGCTCCGGTTATGGACCGGATTCTGCGCGGTGTGAAGTACCCGTGCCGAGCGCTGGTTTCCAATCGCAACAAGAACGAGGAGGATACGAGGCCTGGGTTAGCGCATAGCGGCGCTTTTTTGCACTGTAATTTGCAAGTAGTGCAGCCCCACAATTTTCTGGGAAGTCGCCGTGGAGGCTCACCGGTTCCGGCGTGACTTTTCTCAATTCCCCCCCGCGCGGGTTAGGACCAACCGACCCGGCCGGAACCAACCTCCCCCTTTTATGGTCAGCGTAGTCCGAGTTTGGAAAACTCCGCTTGAAGCTTCTGACACTCCTCAATGCCGCGGTCTGGGTCGTCCTCTGCCACATGATTTGGCATTGGTCAACCAGTTGTCAGCGTTGCCTCCAAAGGTGTCCCTGTTTTTCAAAGACTTGCGGATGGCTGCTCCTCTGCACTGTCAATCCGGATAAAAGCGCGGAGAGGCGACGATTTTGCCAATAGCTGCCCTGGTGACACCTTCCTGTCAGTTTCAATTCAGCAGCACCGACGGCCTGGCCATCGCGTGTGCCCGATGGGATGCTCGCGAACCCGTTCGCGGTGTCGTCCAGATCGCTCATGGCATGGGCGAACACGTCGGACGGTATGCCGGCCTGATCGAAGTCTTGGTAGAGTCAGGCCTGATGGTCTATGGCAACGATCACCGCGGGCACGGCCGTACCGCACCCTATCCCCAGGCGTTCGGGGATCTTGGGGATGGCGGCTTCGGCCTGCTAGCGGAGGATATGTTTCACCTGACCCCGATCGCAAAAAAGGAGAACCCAGGAGTGCCGCTTATCTTGCTGGGGCACAGTATGGGATCGTTCGCAGCGCAACTCTACGCGATCGATCACAGCCGCGACATCGCCGGCCTCGTCCTTTCCGGTTCCGGTGCGCTAGACGGACTGGCGCAAGTTGCTAGATCCGCGCCTCGAGAAGCAGACAACATCCTAAACCAAGCCTTCCAGCCGGCCAGGACACCGTTCGATTGGTTGAGCCGGGACACGGCGGTTGTCGATGCCTTCATGAATGATCCTTTGTGTTTCGGTACCCTTCGACCTTTGTCAATCGAGTCTTTCTTTGCCGCAGCTTCCATTCTTGCGGACCCTGCAAGTCTGCGCAAAATACGCAGCGACTTGCCCATCTATCTGTTTTCGGGGAGTGATGATCCAGTGGGCCAGCGGCTGGAAGGACTTCGAATCCTGATCGAGCGTTACCGTGCCGCTGGCATCCAGAACATCTCGCATGATTTCTATCCCGGCGGAAGGCACGAGATGCTCAATGAGATCAACCGTGTCGAAGTACGCGCCAATCTTCTTCGCTGGATCTCGTCTGTGCTGGAGAGGCATAGATCGAGCGAAGCATCCTAAGTGTGTACCAGGCCGACAGAATCACGGTTCGGGACACGAATGGTTGGCGCATGAGAGTTGCGAGGTGCGGAGCAGTCTATGCCTGAACAGAGCGATGTGCGCCACTCGTTGAGCGCCAAGGTGATCTTTCGTGCCGTCCTGCTAATTAGCCTGCTTACGGCTTTGGTTTGGTGGGTTCCATATGGACCGAACTTGATTCACCTGCTGGGGGCAGGGTTGCAGAGGCGGCTGACGATCCCGGTGTTCTCGATCGGTACGCAGGCTGTGACGCCGATCTCCCTTCTCAAGGCTCTACTCTTCCTGGGACTTCTGACAGTGCTGTCGAACCTGGTCCGCAAACTCCTGTACCGGCGCGTTTCGAGAACGAGCACGTTTGATCCCCAGCACACCTACCTGTTGGCGCGTTTCGTGTCGCTCCTGATCTATGTGATTGGTCTCATGATCGGGTTGCAGGCAGCTGGAGTGAACCTGAACTCCTTGGCGATCCTGGGAGGATCGCTCGGGATCGGCGTAGGCTTTGGCCTGCAATCGATTGTGGCCAACTGGGTGGCCGGATTGGTGTTGCTCATCGAGCAGCCTTTCCGTATCGGGGACCGTATCGATGTGGGAGGAACTGCCGGAGTGGTCGGTCGGGTGGGGGTTCGCAGTACCTGGGTACGAACCTATGACAACGAAGTGATCATTGTTCCGAATTCCGACTTTACCACTCACCAAGTGACAAATTGGACGGTAAACGATGACCGCGTGCGCCTGGCGATCGGCGTTGTCGTTGCCCATGACAGCGACGCCGAGAAGATTGCGGGTTTGCTGCTGGACGTGGCCCGGGAAAACCCGAGTGTTCTAACAGACCCTCCACCGGAGGCTCTGCTGAATGATCTCGCGAAGGACTCACTCATCTTTTCATTGCGTTTTTGGACAATCATCGAGGCGCATGACAACCACCGGCTGAAGAGTGACCTACGATTGCTGATTTTGAAAAAGCTCCATGAACACGGGATCTCTGTGGGCGAAACCTCGAGTTCGGTTGGGAAGGCGGCCAGCGCCTAACGCGGTTTGATCGGACTGCTAGGAAATCGCAATTGTGACGGAAATAGGGTAATGATCCGAGGCGCAAATGTCTGAATGTACTCGCCCCTCGGAAGGAGCACCGTCGGAGACATAGATCCGATCAATCGAACGCGGCCGTTGGAATGGCGCTCGAGCCACTGTAGTCGGGAGCCCAGGCTGTCGCAGGGCGTCGCGAAATCCTGAGCGGTGGAGAAGCGCGGCAGCACCGCTATTGCCGGCGTTCAGGTGGAAGTCGCCACCGACGATGACCAGGGAAGAATTCGTGTATTGTCTCGCATCCTCCAATGCCTCGCCCAGTTGATGCAGCCGGCCAGCGTCTTCGTGAATAGGACTGGCAGGTCGATTGCAACCCAGAAATGCAAGATCTTCTATGTACTGATCGGCAATCCCTGAAAGGAGAATGACCGCGTGAAGCTTGCTCAATCAATGGTGTTCGCTCTGGTCCTGACGATGGGCTCAATTGGATTTGCACAAGACCTCTCCGCGGATGTTGGCAAGGGAGCGAAGGACACAGGCAAAGCTGTGGAGGCAGCTACTAAAGAAACCGGTCGCGGTACCGAAACGGCTGTGAAAGACGCCGCTCATGCCACAGATAAAGGAGCCACAGAAACGGCTCGGGGCACGAAGAGGGCTGCCAAGACGACAGCGGGAGTCAGCGAGCGTGTTGGCAAAAAATCTGGGAAAGAGATTGAAAAGGGCGCAAAAGACGTCGACAAGGGCGTGGAAAAAGGAGCAAAGAAAACGGCGGACGCAATAAAGTAACGCACGCCAGAGTTCACAGCGAAAGGCTCCCGGCTTTTGCACGGGAGCCGCCAAGCGACTAAGTCGCTGGACAACGACACAAGGAGAATGCAATGCACTTGGGAAAAAAGGGTCTCACTACGACCGCATTGTTGGCCGCTTCACTAGCGAGCAACCTCCTCGCTGCAGACACCGCACAGGAGACTTACAAAACGAAGTGCCAGATGTGTCACGGCCCTAGCGGCGAACCTACAGCAGTCGGCAAAAGCATGGGAGCGAGGCCTTTCAGTGATCCTGGACGTGGTGAAAATGTCCGATGCCGAGTTGGCAAGCATCATTTCGGACGGCAAGAACAAGATGCCGGCATACAAAGGGAAGCTAGCCGGGGACCGGATCAACGGTCTCGTCAAGTACGTGAGAGGACTGAAATGGGCCGCCCGATTCTCTGCGGGGCTGAAAACCGCCCTGGGACAGCAGACGCGAAAAAGTTGAGATCGGCATGAACAATACGAACTTGAATCCGGATGGGCAGGTTCTGAAGACCACGAACGACTCGTCAAAACGTCCTCTACTCGTGCTGCTCACCAGTCACTGGGTCAGCATGCTGGGCGTCGCGCTGGTAACCACCGCTGGTTTCTCGTGGCTATTCGTTCTGCCCACTGAGATTCGAGGGCACACCAGCAATCCCTACATCGGCATCGTTGTCTTCATTCTGATCCCGGTTATCTTCGTCCTCGGCCTCGTCTTGATCGCGCTCGGGATGTTCCTCGCACGGCGGCGCATCATCCGCGCTGAGCACGATTGTTTTGTTGCAGGCGACCGGCGAACTTACATTCGGAAACTTGCCATCTTCTTCGCTGTAACCACCGCCGCAAACATCGTCATTGGGACACAAGGCACATACCGCGCTGTGGAGCACATGGAAACGCCACAGTTCTGCGGACAGAGCTGCCACGTCATGAAACCGGAATACACTGCCCATCAGAACTCGCCCCATGCGAGAGTCGAATGCGTGGATTGCCATGTTGCTCCGGGTGCAGTCGGTTGGGCAGAAAGCAAAAAGGCTGGCACCCGGCAGTTGATTGACACGGTTTTCAAACGCGTTCATTACCCGATTGAATCGGCCATCGAGAGCAACCGCCTGGTCCCAGCTCGCGAAACTTGCGAAGGGTGCCACTGGCCCCAAATGTTCGACGCGGTAAAGCTGCGTGTAATTTTTCACTTTAAGGACGACGCGGCGAACACGCAGACGCAGACCGCGTTGATGATGCTCACGGGAGGCGGCGCTCTTGGCGGCATTCATGGGAAACACCTTGGCCCCGGGGTCGAGATCCATTACGCAGCCGCTGATCCCAAGCGTCAGACCATTTCCTGGGTGGAGTACCGAAATCGGAATACCGGTCAGACGCAGACCTTCCTGGCGGACGGCTCCACGGCTCAATCGGTTGCCACGCTGCCTCGCTACCAGATGCAGTGTGTCGACTGTCACAACCGTCCGACTCACACCTTCGAGCTTCCGGAACGCGCCGTGGATAACGCCATGGGCCTGGGCCAGATTTCGACGACACTCCCCTTCATCAAGAAGAAAGCGGTCGAACTGCTCAAAGCGAACTATTCGAGCAACCAAGACGCCTCGCGTGCCATTCCGGCGTCACTAGCCAATTTCTATAAGCAAAGCTATCCGGCCATTGCATCCAAACGCTCCAAGGACATCGCAAATGCCGGCAGCCAGATCGCGGCGATCTACAACCGAAATGTTTTTCCGGACCTGAAGGTCACCTGGGGCACGTATCCCAACAATCTCGGCCATGCCGACTTCCCGGGCTGCTTCCGCTGCCATGACGGATCGCACTCGACGTCCGATCAGAAGGTAACTATTTCGCAGGACTGCAACGCATGCCACGAGCCGCTTGCCATCGAAGAAGCATCTCCTGGGATATTGAAGACGCTAGGTCTCCAAGATCGCATCGCTAGCCTGCAAAAACAATGAGGCCAAAGGACGATCAACAGATGTTGGCAACACCTGGGGTGATCGACGTAGCCATGCGAGTGATCACGAGCAAGCGGAGCGGGTGCCATGCGGCCAAGTATCCGGGAATAAATGAAGATCGTCTGGGAAAACTCAGTTGGACGCTTCCAAAGATCATACGGATTCGGCCTTCGCTCCGGGTTCACAACCAGGTAGAAGCATCGGACCACTGCCCATCTCATTTGCGCTGACTTCATCGAGATCCCACAATTAGAGCAGCAACCGGTACCGAACCGGATGCGTCTGGGGAGTTTTTAGAAACAATCTCACTTTCGACTAACCGGGTCGCAATCGCAAACAGAAGGCTGACGGACAGTCCGCTCATCAGCACCCCAGCGATGCCTTCTACCGGGCCCAGCAGGCGCCAAACATGCGGAAGGAGAACGTCGCCATAGCCCACAGTCGAATAGCTGGCCGCCGAAAAATAGACGCAAGGTTCCCAGGATGGAAAACAAAGCCAACGATAGAAGCCGGCCCACAATAGAATCTCAAGGACATGCAGGACAATCATCGCAGTGGTGAAGCGAACCATAAGGATGGAGGAGCGCCACGGGCTTAGTCCTTTGATTCCTCGATCAATTCGAGCCCGTGCCATGTGGATGAGGGCGGCCACGCCAACACAATGAATTACAAGCGTCCCCGTCACGAGAATGATGGCGGCGCCGACTTGGCGGGCAAACATCATCGGCTCCATTTGTTCACTTCGCTGTGAGAGTCAAGCTCCATTTGATCCATGCCGCGTGCGGCGGCTTATGTCCTTCCCGCGATCAGAACTCACCGATCTTCTGAGGCACGCCTGATTCCAAACGAAAGCCGACTGCGTTTTGACGTTGTCATAAGGCAGATCGGTCAATCTGAAAGATAACCGCACCATCAGGTGCGGGCGAGGCTCAACATAACCAAAAAAGGCCTCCAGATCTCCACAGATCTCCAAGGCCTTTGAAAACCAAACACCAGCGTTTCTTCGGGGACGCACCCATGCCGTGGATTCGAAGAACTCCTTATTGCACAGTGGAATAGGGAAAGAAGACAGAGCCGAGACAAGCCTCAGGTCGCCAAGCACCGTTTGTTCATCATGTGACAAAGGCGCGGCTCCGGCTTGCATCGTCGCGAATTTGCCAGTCGACAATATACCGACCGGAAACGCAATTTCCACCGAAACATGACTCCCGGATCACGACACGCAACCGAGAATTCACTAGTCTGCATACACAGGGTACGAACCTGGGGACGAAGTGGGGATGGGGTCCGACAATCAATCCAGAGCGCACCACACCCGAGATCGCGAGGCCGATATGAGTATTGCTGAGTTTGGACTGAGACCGCAGGAGTCATTGATGAGTTTCCTACCCAACATGCGAATTGCGCAGCCACCGAACGAATCGGAGACGCTTGCTAAACAATATGAAGCGTTGTCGCGGCTCTCCATATCTCTTGCATCCATGACCCTGGAGGACTTGTCGCGCAATCTCGCCGCTTTGCTGCGTCCATTGCTCGATTTTGATTTCCTCGATGTCGTCGTTTTCAAACTAGGGACCAGCGAAGTGCTCTGGCATTCCGTTGGAGCCGGGCAGTTCGCCCCACCCGACGTTCCGGTCGAAGAAACGACTTTTTGGTGGGTGCACCAACAACAGCAGCCGCTGTGCATTGCCGACTGGAAGCTGGATCAACGGTTCGCAGTGCGGAGAGAGGCGCTGAAGAGAACGGGTATCGAGTATCGCTCTCTTTGCCGATTGCCGTTGCGCACGGCGCAGGGGCCGCTCGGAGTATTCAGCATTGCCAGTTCTCGACCGCACGACTATTCAGATGAGGAAGTACGGTTCCTGTCGCTGGCGGCCGACCAGGTGGCACTTGCCATATCTCACGCGTTGAGCCGTGAAAGGTCGCAACGCGCGCAGTCCGAGTTGGACGTGCAGAGTGCGCGACTCAAGCTGCTCGGCACCCTGACCAACGGTGTGATGGCCAATCTGCCGGTGAATGAGCTCCTGGGTGAAGTGACGGTGGGCATCCGGCGAGTCATCCCGTCAGATCTGGCGATGGTTGGACTCTTGGATTCCGAGGGGGACCGGGTTGGCGTAAGCGCTTGCGACATGGCTGAGGACAACATGCTCGCCAAAGAGGCAGTCGACGTTTTGGGCGAGATGTTTGGCGCTCGCGTGTTCTGCTCGGGCAAGCCCTGGGTGGGAAATTCCGAAGAGTCAGACCAAGTGGATGCGGAGGGCGATTCAAAGTGGGCGGTGGCTGGCTTCAGGAACAGTTGCGTCGTCCCCCTTGCCAGCAGAGACCGGATGCTGGGGATCCTCGCTCTCGGCAAACACGAGGACACCGCCTACACCCACGATGAAATCGACTTTTTGTTGCAGGTCTCAAGCCAGGTAGCCGGTGCGGTTGAGAACGCGCTGATTTACGGGGAACTGCGAAAGCTAAAAGACAACTTTAGCGAGGAGCGGGTGTGCCTCGAGGATGAGATCCGCAGCGAGTTGAACTTCGAAGAAATCGTCGGCAGAAGCTCGGCGCTGCAGCGCGTGCTGCGGCAGGTTGAGGTCGTCGCTCCAACCGATTCCGGCGTGATGATCCAGGGAGAAACAGGCACGGGCAAAGAGTTGATCGCGCGAGCGATCCATAATCTGAGCTCCCGCCGCGATCAGCCGTTCATCAAGCTGAACTGTGCCGCCATTCCCTCCGGGCTATTGGAAAGCGAACTTTTTGGACACGAAAAGGGCGCATTCACCGGCGCCATCATGCGCAAGGCTGGCCGATTCGAGGTTGCGGACAAGGGCACGCTGTTTCTGGACGAAGTGGGCGACATTCCACTGGAGTTGCAGCCGAAATTGTTGCGGGTTTTGCAGGAGCGTGAATTTGAGAGGTTGGGCAGCACGCGCACACAGCAGGTGGATGTGCGTGTGATTGCAGCCACACACCGCGACTTGAAGCAGATGTGTGAGGAAGGGAAGTTCCGACACGATCTGTATTACCGATTGCATGTGTTTCCTCTGCAAGTGCCGCCGTTGCGCGATCGTCGCGAGGACATACCGATCCTGGTGCGCCACTACGTGGACAAGTACGCCCGGCGAATGAACCGGCACATCGAAACCATCCCTTCCTATGCCATGGAGATCTTTGCAAACTATTCGTGGCCGGGAAATGTTCGTGAACTGCAGAACTTTATTGAGCGGGCCGTGATCCTGTCGCCGGGGAGCGTTCTTCGGCCGCCCCTGGCGGAACTGAAACAGGCATCCCTGCCGAGCCCGAATCCGAAGCTGAGCACCATAGAAGAGGCCGAACGAGAACGGGTGCTCCAGGCGATCCGGGCATCCAACTGGGTCATCGGCGGGCCCAATGGTGCCGCAGCACGTCTTGGGATGAAACGGACGACTCTGGCATACCGGATCCGCAAGCTGAATATTCCTGTTCGTCCGCAATGATGTAAGAGGTACGAGGATGTGGAAAGTCGCAGGTGAAAAGACATGTGGATGAGATCATGCGCTGTTTGTAAAGCACTCTTGCGTAAGCGCCGGTGGTGCGATGCCGTGCGCTGTAGTTGCGGATGGATATGGTAGGGGCGGTGGGAGCCTGAGATTGTTTCCCCGCTGGCAAGGACCGATACGATGAAGGAGATTGTCATGGCAAAAGTGATTGAATTTTACGTGCCGAAGAACTTCCGGATGGCGCGCGCTAGTCAGTTGCAACACGGGAAGGTTATAGAGTTTTGTTCGCGGACCAAGAAATCAGCCTAGCTCAACCAGTCCGTTATCTGGAGACCTAGGGGATTCTGGAGCTGGAATGAGTCTGGCGTTTGCAGTACTCGCTGAGGAACGCGAACGATTTTCGGGTTGAGCATGTCAGTACTCACTGGGAGCTGGAGGTGCTAGATGTGGCGCATCAGTTACAGGGCAATGTTCCTCCAGGACGTCTTGATCATGGCCTACATGAACGTCTTGGAGGCAAAATCGTGGATCCAGCCTGCCGGTGATGGAGACGTTCAAACTGGAATCGGGAACGCAACCGTTTGTCAGGAGCGACGTCACCAGACAACATAGCAACGCTTCAGAGCCATTGCGGTCCCATCTTCCCTAGTTCGGATCATTCCACTGCGAAGGCGGCCCTCGCGCAGAGTGCCCGCGACCGGAGTGGCAGCGAGGAGGATTCAGTGAAGCAATTGCAGATTTTGTGGCGGGGACCCCGCCTGTTGATAGCCCTGCTGCTGATCGCTCTGTTTTGCGGATTGCTCCCCGGCTTAGCGCGCCTCGGTCAGACTCAGCCGGTAACTTCTAGCAATGGCAATGGAACAGCGCAGGACCTCAGCTCCGAAGGTCACGTGTGGTTGCGTGCAACCATTACGAGTGGCACATTTCCCGATTTACGCTGGCCCGATTTCAGCGACTACAGAGGGCAGGTTCAGAAATTCTACGAACTCAACGGGAATTCGTTGTCATGGGTCAAAGGAATGGAGCCAACCCCTCAGGCGCGAGAAGTGATCGCGTTGTTGCTCCAGGCCGACCAGAAGGGACTTTCCGCCGACGATTACGATGGACCCAAGTGGAGCGGCCGGTTCGAGAAACTCAAACCTGCGACCCGTCAGCCGAGCGAGGCCGATGCCTTGAAATTCGATCTCGCGCTCACAGTTTGCGCGATGCGGTATATCTCCGACCTCCATATCGGCAAGGTAAATCCCAAGCGCCTGGCCTTTGCTTTGGATGATGAGTCCAAGAAATACGACTTAGCGGAGTTTCTGAAGGATCATATTGCCGGCGCGGGCAACGTTGCTGGCGTTTTGGCGCAAGTGGAGCCGTCCTATCCCGGTTACCGACGCACCCTGCAGGCGCTACAAACCTATGTCGAGCTGGCAAAGAGAGATGATGGGGAGCAACTCCCGGGAGCCAAGAAAGCCGTTGTGCCGGGTGATACGTACCCCGGCGTTCCGCGGCTCGCGCGCTTGCTTCGGTTGGTTGGCGACCTCCCGGGAGACGCGAATGTTCCGGTTGATCCGCCTGTCTATGCAGGTGCGCTGGTGGAAGCCGTAAAGAACTTTCAGCGCAGACACGGTCGAGATGCGAACGGGCGAATCGACGCTCTAACCCTCGCCGACTTAAACGTCCCTTTGAGCCGCCGGGTTCGGCAAATGCAATTGACTCTTGAGCGATGGCGGTGGATGCCGGACTCGTACCAAAAAGCACCCATCGTGGTGAATATCCCCGAGTTCCGTCTGCGCGCCTATGACAAAGACTTCAAAATCGGTGTCACGATGAACGTTGTCGTGGGCAAAGCCTATGGCGGCCACAACACCCCGGTTTTTACCGACACGATGCAGTACGTCGTCTTCCGGCCCTATTGGGAGGTTCCGCCCTCCATAATCCATGGTGAGATGATTCCGCACATTGTGCGCGATCCCGGGTACTTGGCGAGCAAGGGATTCGAAGTGGTCGACAGCAGGCAGAACGTGGTTGCCGCGGGAGCGGTCTCGCCCGAGGTGCTCGCCCAACTTCGAGCGGGCAGGCTCTTCATCCGCCAAAAACCGGGCCCAAAGGACGCGCTAGGACTAGTGAAATTTGTTTTTCCAAACAGTTACAACGTATATATGCACGATACGCCGTCGTCCGAATTTTTCGCGAAGTCCAGAAGGGATTTTAGCCACGGTTGCGTTCGGCTGGAAAGACCCGCCGAACTGGCGGCGTGGGTTCTGCGCGACAATCCCGGATGGACGCCCGACCGCATTCGCGCAGCGATGAACGGTACCACGACCCAGCAGGTGAATCTCACGCACCCGATTCCCGTCTTGATCCTGTATGGCACCGTCATCGTGCTGGACGATGGCGTCGTTCACTTCTACGACGATATCTACGGACACGACGCCGCCCTGGACAAGGTTCTGGCGAAGGGCTATCCGTATCCCTGGTGAGACTCGAACTACCAGGGTGAGACTCAAACTACCAGCGGCGCACGCGCCCCACATCCACGTGAACGAAGTCGGAAGCGCGATAGTAGCCCACTCCCCCGCGTTGTAGCCGCAACGCGGCATCCCGAACGGCGGCCGTCGGAATCCCTGGCAAGCGAATGTCGATCGCTTCTGCCTGCATGTGTAGGCTGTGGGGGGCCACACCCGTATGCGCGCTTCGGGTGCGCAAGAACTCGTTGCTCCAAGGCGTGCGGTATCCACAGATCACGTCAATCTCACCGTCCGAATCGTTGAGAGAAGCGGTTAGGTCATACAGCACGTCGAACAGGCGCGGATCGAAATGGCGTACCTCCCCCGTACGATGGTCGCGGAGATAATGGTCTAGCTCATCGAGCGCACGTGGCAAATAGGTATCGCCGCGTCGGTAAACGATATCGAGCCGCTCGCCGGTATGGGTGTGGTAAAAGTGAAGGCGGTATTCGCGTGCCGGCGGGACAACTAGTTCTGAGGTTCGACCAAACGGTACTACAAGCAAAAGCAAAACCAGGCGCAAAGTGAAATTCCGGAAGTCGATGTTTCCGGACAGCCATCTGTTCATCTCTTGTTCTTACCCTTTCATCTCAACCAACAATCCGAGTTGGAGTAGTTCGTCTTGCTTGATTATGCGACGCGATGACGATTCCACGATTGTAAACGAATTCGAGCGCGGGTTACTTGGAAATGTCGAAAGGCCAAGAACGTATCTTACAATTGGGCGTTCGGTTGAAAGACGCGGTCAGGTGGAGCACGGAGAACACGCGAGCCCAACCCCGGCGGAGCGAGCGTTTCGTCCGTTTGATGTTCAGAAGTGAAGTTTAGAGCACCAGTTGGATCAAGCACTGCCCGTCAAAAATTAAGCTTTAATGCGAGTTGTCCAACACGAGGCGCTACTGAAGTACTCGTGATCTTGCCGAATGCGGGCGCGCCGTCGCTAAATGTGGTATCCGGATTTCCGAATTGCGTGCTGTTGAAAGTGTTGAAGAATTCGGCTCGGAACTCAAGAGCCATCCGCTCGGTCAATGCCGTCAGCTTCCTCAAGGAGAGATCAACGTTGTGCTGGGCAGGTCCGCGAAGCAGTCCGGGCCTCGTGTTGCCAAAGCCCGTTCCTCCATCAGGACTGATCACCGGGGGGCTGGTAAAACAATTCGTGTTGAAGTATTCGTTCAAGCGACTGCTCACAGAGCCGCCGAGATCGAGATGCCCGTCGCATCCGGGTGCACCGAGATCAAGGTAGGCAAAGTCGCTCGACGTGCCAAACAGATTGTTGGAATTGGTGTTGAGGAAGGTGAGCGGCGTTCCGGACTGGAGAGTTACCACCGTGGACAGGGCCCAGCCACTCGACATTTTTCCCACAATGCCAGATCCGTGGTTAAAACTCGGCAATTCGTAAATAGCACTTACGATCAATCGGTGCAGTCGACTGAAATTGGCTTCACCGTAACCCGCGTAGAGATTGTTTTGATCGCCGATCGTCCCTTCGCCGAAGGTGCTCCCCACCACGTTCGCAGCTCCGGTGGACAAGGTCTTCGACCACGTGTACGCCGACAGAAATTGCAATCCGTGGCTGAGATTCTTTTTCAGCGTAACCTCCAAGGCGTTGAAGTTGGACCGCCCTTCCGAGCCTTCTTCCATAAATCCCGCGGGGTCCCACCCTTGATATGGAACCCTCAGAGCAAGATTTGACAAAGTACTGGTGGTTTGTCCCCGGATTGGATTCTGCGGAGTGGCCAGACCTGCCTGGTTGATGGAGTGCGAGTAAATCAGATGGTTGGCATTGGATCCAACGTAGCCAATTTGTAACGCCAACGTTGGGGTAATTGCAGTTTGTACATTGAGTGCATACTCCTGCGTTATAGCAGGACGGATTGTCTGCTGGGTGGCGGTCAAACTTAGGTCGCTATCGGGTGTATAGGGATCGAAGAACGGAAATTGGCTGAACGGCGGAATCGGTTCCTGGAACGGATGCGCCCAGGAGGCACTCCCATTGAAGGGTGGAGCGAAGACACCGATCAGCGCCCAGGGCAAGCCACCTATGGACTGGAACTCGCTATTGCCAGTTACCGCCGAATAATAGATCCCGTACCCTCCCCGCACCACGACGCGGCCGCTGCTGGGAGGCAAGTTGTACGCAAACCCAACTCGCGGACCCCATGTATGGTTTCCGCTCCCAGGTACGAACCCGTTGATGCCAGACTTCACCACGCCTGCTGGAACCGGATAGGTCCAATTCGCCGGTACAACATATCCTGCCAGACTGCCCGTCGGTGGAGGGTTGGGGTTCACTAACGCGGGGTTTATATTTGTCGCTCGGCCATTCGTGTTGGTGAACGGCGGCAACCACTCCCAGCGCAGGCCCAGGTTCAGCGTCAGTCTGGAGTTAACTCGCCAGTCATCCTGACCATAAGCCGATATCTCCCAGGTCCGAGCGTGCCCCGCCAGTACACCGAGCACCTCCAGCGAGTACAAAACATTGCTGAAGCCGTTGGGCGGAACCCCGGGTAATCCTGCGGTTCCGTTTTGTGCACCGTTCATTCCCAGGAGGAAGTCCGGCCAACTGGGGAAGTTCACCTGACCGTAGTATTCTTCCCCGCGGTTATTCAAATACGCTCTAGTAATTGCGCCGCCAAAACGAAGAGTATGCCGGCCACGCACCCAGGCTATGTTGTCCTCGAGGTTGAAAAGATCTTGTGCAAAAGGGAAGTAGAAACCGGGGTTAAAGTTATCGGAGCCGGCGATGGTCACCGATGGCTTGTCGTCATTCTGGGCGGAAGCATTCACGCCTACACCGGAAAAAGTGAATGGCGAATGCGGTGTCGTAACGGAAGAAATTCGATCGTAGCCCAACCGAATTTGATTAAAGAGATTCGGCTTGAACACGTATGTGTCGGTTAGCGAGGCTACTAGATAGGTCAGGTCATCTGTCGTGGGAGCACCCGGCAGATTACCGCCACCCGCAAAAACATTCGTAGTATTACTCAGCGCAGTAAAAAACCGGCCCTGGATCGTGTTCTTCGCTGACTGCAAGAAATCGAAATTTCCCATGTACTGATTCTCGTTGAACGTCGCAGGCACGCTCAGGGAGACCAAGTCGTTTGCTGGGTTGGCAGTCGGGAACAGATATTTTCCGTTGGGCAACGTAAGCTGCAGCAGTTGGAGCGCTACGGGGTTAATGTTGGATCCGTCAGCGGCAATGGCTGGTCCGAATCCCGGACGGCCAAAAATATATTGGAGGCCCTGCTGTCCCGCAAAAAGCGCCCCGATTGAAGCGGCGGAACGATCGTTTGTAGTGAGCGGAGAAAAGAATGTTTGGCGGCCCGACACGCCATTGATCTGCCGTGTGCCCTGATACGAACCGAAGAAGAGCAGCTTGCTCTTGATGAGCGGCCCACCCAGCGTGCCTCCAAATTGGTTCTGCTTCAGTTCCGGGCGTGGAACGTCGTTCTGCTTGAGAAAAAAGTCGTTCGCGTTGAGTACATCGTTCCGCCAAAATTCGAAAACGTCGCCATGGAACGCGTTCGAGCCCGTTTTCGTCACCAGCGTCACATTCGCACCGGCATCCCGACCATATTCCGCATCGTACATTCCCGTCTGGACTTTGAACTCCTGGACAGTATCGGGGTTGGGGATCGGCACTCCGAAACCCGAGGCATCATAATCGTTGACGTCAACCCCATCCAATCGAAAATTGATGTCGCTCGCGCGCGCACCATTGACGTTTTGCCCTTGCCCTTCTGTCGTGGGAATCTGGCCTCCGCTTCCACGCCCTAGTTCCCCCGCATCCGTCACGCTGGCGATAACCCCTGCCGAAAGAGTCATGATCTGAGTGAAATTCCGATTTACAAGGGGGAGAGACTCGACCTGTGCGGTGGTGACCACATCGCCCAGCGCATTCGTGCTGGTTTCAACCACAGGAGGCGTCCCCTTCACTACGATCTTTGTCGATGCACTGCCTATTTTGAGGGTGACATTCATGACGTTTGTCTCGGTTACCGCCATCACCACTGAAGAAACGATGGTGCGACCGAAACCCTCCGCATCGATGTCGACCCGATAATGCCCTGGTGGAAGCAGCGGCACAGTGTAGGCGCCATCCGCGCCCGTTTTCACAGTCCGTACCTCGTTCGTTCTCTCGTTCGTCACGCCAACATTTGCATTTGAGACCACCCTACCTGAAGGATCACTAACCACTCCTCTGAGAAGGCCTGTCACGGAGGTTTGAGCCCACCCTATTGCGCAAAGCCCCAAAACCGCCATGGACAAAAGCGTGAGCGGTAACAAACCTGCAGCCCAGAGGGGGAAACCGTTTTTCGTGGACGGCATACGTTTCATGGCTACCTCCGTCATGGCTCAACCTCATCGCATGTCGACGTCGGGGAACGCACCAACCATCCTGTACGAGCCGAAATTTTGTGGCCAGAGGAGTTTCACATTTCCTTAGAGACGACTCTGTAAAACGGCATGTTCGCTGCGGACGAAGTCTTGATGGGCAGGATTATCTCAGACTTTGCGGCCCAGGCGAGGGGGGAATCTTGAGCCAAAGGAGAGCCCCCGAAGGCAATGACGATGGCAAAAAATTGCAGATCGATCTCATTAACACCGCCAGTGCCCAGAGGCTTGCTCCTTCAGACGGGCTCCCTCTTTCTGGTGGTGATAAGGACAAGTGCAGCCCCGATCATGCCGGCCCGGCTTTAGCGCCCTCACTCGCGCCCATTCATTGAACAAGCACTCCGGGGTAGAATGTGTTGCCGATGAGAACGAGAGGGCAGTGGCCGACAAGAACTGCGATTTCGCGCCTTGTGTTTGGCGCAGCGAGCCTGTTGATCTTGGTCTGCCCTCGCGCTCCCGCGTTAGATCCTTCACTCGACCTCACCCAATATACGCATACGGCCTGGACAGCGCCCGAAGGTTTGAAGGGCAGTACCCGGTCCATTGTCCAGACACCCGACGGTTATCTTTGGCTTGGCACCGAATTTGGTTTGGTTCGCTTCGATGGTGCCCGATTCGTCCCTTGGAGTCCACCGCCGGGCCAGCATCTCCCGAGCCCAAATATCTTAGCGCTCCTCGCTACGCGAGACGGCACTCTCTGGATCGGGACCTTGGAGGGCCTTGCAAGCTGGAAAGAGGACAAAGTGATCCAGTACCCCGAGATTCATGGAGGGGTATTGGCTCTCATGGAGGACCACGAGGGAACGGTGTGGGCTGGAGGTTCCGGGAAGATTTGCGCGATTCGGAGTGGCAAAGTTGCGTGCCAAGATACTAGAGGTGGTGCGGAAACAGGTCTATATTATCGCTACGGTGGTCGTAATGTGGAGTCCTTATATGAGGACACCGACGGCCGTCTCTGGGCCGGAACCGAGTCAGGCCTGTGGCGGTGGAAGCCCGGTCCTCCACAACTGTATTCGCCGAATCCAAGCGACAGCCAACAGACGCTGGTTCCAGGGGAGCACGCGACATCCGTGATTTTCGGAACCAGTAGTGGCCTGGAACAGGTCACCGACAACAAGGTGGAAGGCTACGATCTCCCAGGCATGCAGCCCTTTGCGCCTTCCAAGTTGCTGCGGGATCGCGACGGTGCTCTGTGGATCGGAACTTTCGACAGGGGGCTACTACGTGTTTTCCACGGAACGACGACCTGGTTTGGGCTGCGGAACGGGCTAACAGGCGATCTTGTCACGGCCTTTTTTGAGGACCGCGAAGGCACCATTTGGGTAGGCACGACCAATGGTCTGGACCGCTTCCGCGAGCCCATCGTTTCTACGATCTCTGGGCATCAAGGATTGTCTAGTCCGGCCTGGTCGGTGCTTGCTGCCCGCGAGGGCAGCATCTGGGCCGGTACCTTTAATGGACTGGACCGGTGGAATCGAGGACAGATGACTGTCTATCGCGCCGCCCCGGCCCAGTCGAGGAGGTCCTCCGGAGAAGCGAACGGCGCTGCGCGTGAAATCCTGGATGCCGGACTACTCGACAACAATATCGGCTCACTCTTCGAGGATCAACGCGGCCGCGTTTGGGTGACCAGCAAGAAAGGAGCTGTGTGGTTTGAGAACGGCAGGTTTACTCGCGTGACAGGCGTGCCGGTCGGATCTGCCAACGCAATCTTTGCTGACCAGCACGAGGGAGTCTGGATCAGCTATCCCGAGCATGGTCTGTTTCACGCGGTCGACAACAGAGTAGTCGAATCGATGACTTGGCCATGGTCGAAGCTGGGGCATAACCAACGCCTGTCTGCGATCATACCCGATCCCGTCCATGATGGACTGTGGCTTGGATTCCTCGACGGAGGCATTGCGCATTTCAAGGATGGCCGAATCGATAAAACCCTCGGCCACAAGGATGGCCTGGCTGCCGACCTTGTTTGGACTCTCTATTTTGATCACGAAGGCACGCTTTGGGCCGCCACGGAAGGAGGCCTCAGCCGCATAAGAGACGGAAACATCTCAACGCTCACCACCAAAAACGGAATGCCTTGCAACGCGGTTCACTGGGTCATCGAGGATGATGCTTCCTCGTTATGGCTATCCGCGGCCTGCGGTCTGGTGCGCGTTGATCGCGGCGATTTACAGGCGTGGGTGTCGGACGCAAAACATCTGATCCATGGCACCGTGTTTGACGGCAGTGACGGGTTCAGAATGCACGCAATGCTGACCGCCTATAGTCCGGTCGTGCAAAACGCTCCCGACGGGAAGTTGTGGTTTGCGCACCATGACGGCGTCAGCGTTATTGATCCGCACCACCTTCGTCTCAACACAATTCTTCCGCCTGTGCACATTGAACAGATTACGGCAGATGGCAAGACCTATGCTCCTGCCGATGGTTTGCGCTTGCCACCCCGAGTTCGGGACCTCGCCATCGACTACACGGCTCTGAGCCTGGTCGCGCCAGAGAAGGTGCGCTTCCGCTTCAAGCTCGAAGGGCAGGACGAGGAGTGGCGCGAGGTGGTGAACGACCGTGAGGTGCAGTATTCGAATCTGGCGCCGGGCACCTACCGCTTCCGAGTCAAAGCCAGCAACAACAGCGGTGTGTGGAACGAGGAAGGCGCGACGCTCGATTTCTACGTTAGCCCGGCATATTACCAGACCAACTGGTTCCGAGCGCTTTGCGCGGCCGTGTTCCTCGCGTTGCTCTGGGCGGCCTATCAAGTACGTGTTCGGCAACTGCGACGTCAGGAAAAGAAGCTGCGGGATGTGGTAGAAACCATTCCGACATTTGCGTGGACCGCTCTGCCGGATGGCTCCATCGACTTCGCCAATCGCAACTGGGAGAAGTACTCGGGTTTATCCACCGAGAACACCGCCGGCTCAGGTTGGGAAGCCGCCGTTAACCCGGAAGACTTGAAGCGACATACAGAGAAATGGCGCGCCTCGGTGACGAACGGCGAGCCTTTCGAACACGAGGTGCGCTTCCGGCGCGCGGACGGCGAATATCGGTGGTTCCTTGTACGCGCCGTGCCGCTGCGGGATCAACGAGGCAAGGTCCTGAAGTGGTACGGCACCTCGACGGACATTGAAGATCGCAAGCAAGCCGAACAAAGATTCCGCGACCTGCTGGAGTCGGCGCCCGATGCGGTCGTGGTAGTGAATCGTGAGGGCAAAATTGTTTTGGTCAATACGCAAATGGAGAAGCTGTTTGGCTATCGGCGACAAGAGGTATTGGGAAACGAAATCGAGATGTTGATACCGGAGCGGTTCCGGAGCAAGCATCCGGGACTCCGCAGGGGTTTTGTTGCCGACCCTCGCGCGCGGGCAATGGGGTCCGGGTTGGAACTGTACGGCCTGCATAAAGAAGGACGGGAGTTTCCGGTGGAGATCAGTCTCAGCCCTTTGCAAACCGAGGAAGGCGTGCTGATTTCCAGCACCATTCGCGATATCACGGACCGAAAGCGTGCCGAGGAAAAGATCCGTCAGAGCGAAGACGAGCTGCGACAGCTGGTCGATGTGATTCCCCAGCAGGTCTACGTTTTTGACGCGGACTGGAGTCCGCTTTTTGCTAACCAACAAGAACGGGAATACACCGGCCTGACGCTCGAAGAGGCGAAGTCGAAAGACGTCTTTGCCAGAAAGTTTCATCCCGAGGATCTGAAGAAGTTACAGGTCCTCCGTGCGCGCGCGCTTTTGGAGGCTGCCCCTCTTGAGCTGGAGGCACGAATAAGGGGAAAAGATGGGCAGTATCGTTGGTTTCTGGTGCGGGACAATCCGCTTCGCGATGAGCAGGGGCGCGTCATCCGCTGGTACGGTACCCGCACCGACATCGAGGAACGGAAGCGCGCCGAAGAGGCTGCCCAGAAGATCGAAAAGGAGCTTCGCGATGTGATTGAAACAATTCCAGTGATGGCGTTTACCACGTTGCCTGACGGTTCGAACGCTTTTGCGAACCGGCGTTGGCGAGAATACACCGGATTGTCGGCGGAGGACACGGGCGGTTCAGGCTGGCAGTCTGTAGTACATCCGCGAGACGTTGAACGACATGTGGATAAATGGCGCGCGTCCGTTGCGAATGCAGAACCTTTCGAAGATGAGGCGCGTTTCCGTCGCGCTGACGGGGAATATCGTTGGTTTCTCGTCCGTGCTGTCCCACTTCGGGACGAACATGGAAACATTCTCAAATGGTACGGAAAACTGACGGACATTGAAGACCGCAAGCGGGCCGAGCAAGCACTGAGGCGCAGTGAAGCCTATCTGGCGGAAGCGCAGAGGCTGACCCATACGGGAAGTTGGGCTTATGAAGCCGGGGGACATGCCCTCTATTGGTCTGAGGAAAATTTCCGGATCTGGGGATTTAATCCGAAGCGTGGTGTCCCCGACCTCGAAACAGTGCATCAACGGATGCATCCAGAGGATCGCGACAGAGAGATCGAATACGCCGAGAGAGAGGTGCGGACCGGCACAGACTTCGCCCACGAGTTCAGAATCGTGCTACCCGACGGAACCGTGAGACACATTCAGGCGGTTGGCCATCCGGTTTCTAGTGTGAGTGGACAGGTGATTGAAGTTGTGGGAACCCACCTCGACGTCACGGAACGCAAACGCGCCGAGGAAGCATTACGCCAGGCACAGGTAGCGCTCGCGCATGTCACACGGTTGACGACTATGGGCGAGATGACGGCGTCGATCGCGCATGAAATCAACCAGCCGCTCTCAGGCATTGTAAGCAACGGCAGTGCCTGCCTGCGTTGGTTGGCAGGAAATTCGCCCAACCTGGAGGAAGCCCGGGAATCTGCCCGCCGCATCGTCCGGGATGGGAAGCGGGCTGGTGAAGTGATCGCCCGGGTTCGGGCTCTGGCAAGAAGAGCTGGTACACCTACGGGAAAGCTGGACATCAACCAAACAATTCGGGAGATCCTCGCCCTCGTCGGGGACGAAGCAAAAGGAAAGGGCGTAATAGTACGAACGCAATTTGCGGATGACCTTGCACCCGTTCTAGGCGACCGAGTGCAGTTGCAGCAAGTGGTGCTCAACCTGATCATGAACGGCATCGAAGCCATGCAGAGTGTTGAAGGACGGCCACGGGATCTGGTCATTACCACTCGCAACGTTGAGGACGGCCAGGTACGGGTTACGATTCAGGATTCAGGGACAGGTCTCGAGCCACAGAACCTGGAAAAAATATTTGATGCCTTCTACACCACAAAGCCGGCGGGCCTCGGCTTGGGACTCTCCGTTAGCCGATCGATTGTGCAGAAACATGGAGGCCGGCTGTGGGCGACGGCCAATGACGGACCGGGTACGACCTTTCAGTTTACCGTTCCGAAGTACGACGAGGAGCCATCCGGTGCCGCCGTCTGACGCACTGATCGCTGTTGTAGACGACGACCCGTCAGTTCGGGAATCTCTAGAAAGTCTGATTCGGTCTGCCGGGTTGAGGGTCGAGGCATTTGCCTCTGCGCAGGAGTTCCTCGGTCGTCCCCAGGGCGACGCGCCGAGTTGTTTGGTGTTGGATTTACAGCTGCCGGGTTTGAGCGGGCTCGACCTGCAGAAGCAGTTGGCCGAGGTCAACCTAGAGATTCCCATCGTTTTCATTACCGGTCATGGCAACGTTCCGGCTTCGGTCCAGGCGATGAAGGCTGGAGCGCTTGAGTTTCTCACCAAGCCATTTGCCGAGGAAGACCTGCTGCGCGCAATTGAACAGGCGATAGAACGCGACCAGCGCGCACGCCGACAGCACTCCGAGATGAGTGACTTGCGGGCGCGGTATGAATCGCTAACCCCGCGCGAGCGAGAAGTAATGGCGCAAGTGGTCTCTGGCCTGCTCAATAAACAAGTTGCCGCCAAACTCAAGATAACCGAGTTCACGGTGAAGGTTCATCGCGGGCAGGTTATGCGAAAGATGCATGCCGATTCTTTGGCGGATCTGGTAAGAATGGCGGAGAAGCTGCGGACCAGCGGCGAGAAAATGTTGTAAGCTCTGGCAGCGCCGCAACTTGCCGACCTTACACCAAGGTGCAATAGATTTTCTCTTCCCACTACCGCTAAATATGTGTCAATGCCGCCGCTTATATCAGTGGTCGACGACGACGCTTCTGTCCGCGAATCCCTTGAAAGTTTAATCCGATCCGTCGGGTTTGCAGTCAAGGTATTTGCATCCGCCGAAGAGTTCTTGAATTCGCCTCGTCTGCTTGAAACAAACTGCCTGATACTGGATGTGCGCCTGCCGGGAATGGATGGCCTCGAACTCCACCGTCAACTCTTGGCGGAAAATCATAAGATCCCGGTTATCTTTATCACTGCCCACGCCTCGGACGATCACTCGCGCGCGCAAGCTCGAAGGAATGGCGCGGTGGATTACTTGATTAAACCGTTCAGTGAGGAATCGTTACTGGATGCGGTCGATGTGGCTCTGGGCCCAAGGTCGAAAGGGACGCCAGACCGCTAGTCGAAGGAGTTCCTATGAGCGACTCCGGTGCTGTTATCTACGTTGTGGACGACGATGCTTCAGTGCGCGAAGGAGTGGCAAGTCTGGTCCGCTCAGCAGGATTCAAGGCACTCACCTATGCCTCGGCGCAGGAGTTCTTGGATACGTCCCCACGCGAGGTGCCGAGTTGCCTGGTGCTGGACGTGGAACTCCCCGGCCTAAGCGGACTCGACCTCCAGCAAGAGCTTGCGAAGACTAATGTTCGGATCCCGATCATTTTTCTCACAGGCCGCGGCGACATCCCCATGACCGTGCACGCGATGAAAGCTGGAGCGGTGGATTTTCTAACAAAGCCGTTTGACGATGGGGATCTCCTGCATGTGATTCGTCAGGCCATCGCTCACCATCGCACGCCTCAGCAGCAATGTCGAAGATCGGTGTCAAAGGCGAACATGAAGGAGTTTTGTCCCTTCGTGTTGGACACCGTTAACCAGTGCTTATGGCGCGAAAACGTTGATGAAGACGATGAGAAGATTCCGCTCACTCCCAAGGGCTTTGCCGTCCTGCGGTATTTGGTCGAGCACGCCGGACGTCTGGTGACGCAGAACGAACTGCTCGAAGGTGTGTGGCCGGATACCTTCGTGCAGCCCGAAGTGCTGAAGAGTCAAATCCTCGACATCCGCCGCGCGCTGGGGGACGATCCGAAAAATCCTCGTTTCATTGAGACGTTGCCGAGGCGGGGGTACCAATTCATCGCTACGGTGGGGGATGGGGCTGCTCCAACGCAGTTCGTGAATGAATCGTCCTCCCGGAGATTCGTTGGCCGGGATACGCAATTGGACGAGCTCCGCAATTGCCTGCAGAAGGCCTTGGGGAATCAACGCCAAGTTGTCTTCGTTACCGGTGAGACAGGCATCGGAAAAACCACCCTCGCAGACGAATTTTTACGCCGGGTGGCTGCAGATTTTCCCGGCATTCGCATTGCACGCGGTCAATGCGTGGAAGGCTATGGCAGCAAAGAAGCGTTTTACCCGATGCTGGAAGCGCTGGGTCAGTTGTGCGGCAGCTCCGGAGGAGACACGGTGGTGAAGACACTCGCTGCGCAGGCACCCACGTGGCTGATGCAGTTTCCAGCGCACCTGAGGCGCGAACCACGCGAGATGCTGCGGACGGAACTTCTGGGTGCCACGCGGGAACGTATGCTGCGCGAAGTCTGCGAGGCGCTGGAGACGATCAGCTCAGATAAGCCGTTGCTTCTCGTGTTCGAGGACTTGCATTGGGCGGATCCATCAACAGTGGATCTCATCTCGGCCCTGGCGCGTCGCCGGGCGCCCGGGAAGTTGATGCTGATCGGCACCTATCGTCCGGTGGACATCACGGTTGCGCAGCATCCGTTGAAGGCAGTGAAGCAGGACCTGTTCGTACATCAGTTATGTCGGGAGATCGTATTGGAACCTCTGACGGAAGCCGAAGTCGATGAGTATCTGGCTGTCGAGTCGCCGGATGTAGTCGTGCCGCTAGGTTTAGCTGCGCTGATATATCGACACAGCGCAGGAAATCCTTTATTCATGGTGTCGATATTGGACCACCTGCGAGAACGGGGTTTGGTCGTGGTCGCGAACGGGGCCTGGCTAATCAAAACGCCGATTGAGAGCATCCAACTGGAAGTGCCGGAGGGCTTGCGGCAAATGATCGAACTCCAGATCGAGCAACTAAGCGCTGACGAGCGGCGAGTGCTGGAAGTAGCCAGCGTCACGGGAATATCGTTTACGGTGAAAGCAATCGCTCCCGGCACCAGTCTGGATCAGGAAAACTTCGAAAACACTTGTGAAGACCTGGCGCGCCGCCAACACATTGTGCGGCGGGCAGGATCGCATCAGTTCCCGGACGGGAGCATTTCGCAATCCTACGAGTTTGTGCACGCCTTGTATCGGGAGGTCTTCTATCGCCGGCAGGCACCCGGGCGACGGGCAAGGCTGCACCTGCACATTGATAAGACGGCCGCTGAAGCTCTCCTCGCTCATCCTGAAAACGAATGCGCGCCTGAATTGTGAGGATTCGTGACGGAAATCACAGACAAAACATCGAAGGAGCCCTGAGTTTCGATCTATCTTGGTGCGATATTCTGGCTTGAGGTTCAAGCACGCTAGCTTGTTCTTTCCCGCTGTGAGGCACGATGCATTCACGCGGACCTGAATTGCGGAAGTTCCTGGCGCCCGAAGTCGTCTTCGGTTCGTTGATCCGGGACCAGGCTTTGTTTTTGGGGGTCGAATTTCTACCCTTGGCACTGCCATCTCCGGTTAATCCAGAGTTTGGCTTTTCTTAGGGCCTGACCGACTCTTCAGCTTCGTGGCGACTTCCTCCAGTGCTTTCAACTGAAACTGCAGATGGATTGCCTACGCTGCCCTATTCAGAACCTTCTCCACCTTCGCCTGTTGATCCCGGCTCAACGTGGTGCTGAGAACCGTACCGCCATACCCGCGGAACTGATCAGCCAGAAGGTCAGGATTGGCAAACCTTGCTTCTCGATGTGTGCGAGTTTGAATTCCAGGGATATGTCAGGAAGCGGTCGCCTGCCACCGAACACCCAATTCGGATGCGCTTATCGCTCAAGAGTGCAAGCCAAGTGATTGCAAAAAGTGGACTTAACAGATGGGGCCCGACTCTTGAACCTGAAGCCGTCATTTTCGCTGATCAGCTTTGTCAAGAAGCCGGCGTAACCGAGTTCAAACGACTTTTCCACCAAAAGACCACTCTACGATCACGACTTCCCAATTGGATTGGATTAGCGTCGCTGCAGGGTACGAGGATGGCGGCAATATACAGAACGATTTTGAGGATCTTCGTGAGGGCTATCGGAATTCTGAAGCCCATTTCAGTGCCCCCCACAGATGTCAGGGAGATGGTCATGGCAAAGGTGATTGAGTTTTACACACCGAAGAACTTCCGGAAGCCGCTGAAGTGGACTCCTCAGCCGCAACGCGGAAAAGTTATCGAGTTTTGCTTGCAGACGAAGAAATCAGCCTAGCTTTCAGGTTTGGAGGATCGTCATGAATTCGACTGACATTTCGGATCTCGACCTACGCGACGGAGAGTTTGCGAGTGTCGCTTCGAGCATTCTCAGCATGAACAAGGAACTCGATTTCGAAGGAACAATCCGTCCCGAGGCCGGCTTCGAGGGGATCGTGGGGCAGAGTGCAGCCCTCCGGGAGGTCCTGCAACTGGTCGAAATGGTGGCGGAAACCGATTCGACGGTGCTCCTGTTGGGAGAAACGGGAACCGGCAAGGAACTCATCGCCCGCGCGATTCACGACCGCAGCCGCCGGAGGAACCGGAACTTTGTGAAGCTCAACTGCGCCGCCATTCCCACAGGTCTTCTCGAAAGTGAGCTGTTTGGCCACGAGCGCGGGGCCTTCACCGGTGCCATCACGCAGAAGACTGGCCGCATTGAGCTCGCGGATCAAGGTTCGCTGTTTCTCGATGAGATTGGAGACATTTCACTGGAACTGCAACCGAAACTCCTGCGCGTCTTACAGGAGCGGGAATTCGAGCGACTGGGCAGTACGCGGACCAAGCAAGTCAACGTTCGGGTGGTAGCTGCGACCCATCGCAACCTGGAAGAGATGATCGTGGAGAAGCAGTTTCGCCAAGACCTTTACTACCGGCTGAATATTTTCCCCATTTCCATCCCGCCTTTGCGCGAGCGCCGTGAAGACATTCCGCTGCTGGTGAGGCATTTCGTGGGGTATTTCGCCCGGCGGATGAACAAGAGGATTGAGCGGATCTCCCCGGAAACCATGGAAGCGCTGACTCGTTACCCATGGCCTGGCAACATCCGTGAGCTGCAGAACGTGATCGAGCGCTCCGTGGTGATTTATCAAGAGGGGAACCTCTCGGTCAAGAGGAGTTGGCTCAGTCGCGACTTTTCGCAGGCCGGACCTGCGGCACCAACTTTCTTCCGAAGGACTGCGATCGACGATCGAGAATTAATTGGCGCCGCGCTGGCCGAAGCGAAAGGCCGGGTATCGGGACCGTACGGTGCAGCAGCCAAGCTGGGTATTCCACCCTCGACTCTTGAGTCAAAGATCCGATCGATGAATATCAATAAATATAGTTTCAAGACGGCGATCTGAGCAGTGCGCTTCTGTCGGATTCACGAACTTCGCGAATTCACGGAGGCGTTGCAATTCTGGACGTTCTGAATCCGAGCGTTTTGAAGAACTTGGCAATGGTTCCTGCATTGCTTTATAGGATCAGAAAAGACGACAGCGAGTTGTCTCAAAAAGTAGAGAACGGAAGGATCGGGCGGCTAAGGTGATTCAGATGGGTTCTTCTGCAGCATCCCAACCAGGCAAGCTGGAAGCGGTGCCGGCGCTGAAGCGCTATGAAGCGCTTGTACAGGTGGCGGGGACTCGCTCTCAGGAGCAATTGGCTGCGGAATACGAGCGTTTACGACTCGTGCACGACATTGCCAATACCGTAGTCAGCCACCTGGACGCAAAAGAACTTTTCGTCCAGATTTCAAAGTGCATCAGCCGCGTCATCCGATATGATTACTGTAGCCTAGGCTTGTGGCAGCCCGACAACGACCGGTTCCAAATCCGCGCCCTAGATCTCCCTGGAGGAGTAGACCCGTTCCCTGAAGAGGCAATGTTTCCTGCCAAGGACTCTCCCGCAGGAAAGGCCTTAATCACACACAACCCTCTGCTCACAAATCGACTGAGCGTTCAAGATTTCCCCTCCAATGCAACGCAACTTCTTCTGGACTCGGGGATTAAGTCGGGATGTTGGTTGCCTCTTCTTGGCCGGAAACGCTTTCTCGGAACCCTGAATGTCTGCAGCTTCCAAGAATCTGCTTTCACTCAGCGCGACCTCAGTTTGCTCAGTGAAGTAGCCAACCAGATTGCCATCGCTGTCGACAACGCTTTGGCTTTTCAAGAAATCGCCGAACTGAAGGACAAGCTGGCCGAGGAGAAGTTCTACCTGGAAGACGAGATCCAAACCGAACACAACTTTGAGGAAATCGTGGGGGAAAGCCCCGCCCTGAAGCAGGTGCTTCAGGAGGTAGAGACCGTAGCCCGGACGGACTCGACGGTTTTGATTCTTGGAGAGACTGGGACGGGGAAGGAACTGATTGCCCGCGCCGTTCATCATCTTAGTCATCGTAGTGCACGCGCGCTGGTGAAACTGAACTGTGCGGCAATCCCGACCGGGTTATTGGAAAGCGAACTGTTCGGCCACGAACGAGGAGCGTTTACCGGCGCAATCGCACAGAAGGTAGGAAGAGTCGAGCTCGCAGACAAGGGTACCCTCTTCCTAGATGAAGTTGGCGATATTCCTCTGGAGCTGCAACCCAAGCTGCTGCGTGTTCTCCAGGAGCAAGAATTTGAAAGGCTGGGGGGCACACGCACCATCCGAGTGGACGCACGGCTGGTTGTAGCGACCAATCGCAACCTGGATCAGATGGTTGCTCAAGGTGAATTTCGCGAGGACTTATTCTACCGGCTTAACGTCTTCCCCATTCAGATTCCTCCATTGCGAGAGCGCGCCGGCGATATTCCTTTGCTGGTTAGCTTCTTTGTGAATAAGCACGCGAAGCGAATGGGCAAACGAGTCGAGAGAGTTCCGCCAGCGACGATGCGCGCCCTATCCTGCTGGCATTGGCCGGGCAACGTCCGCGAATTGGAGAATATCGTTGAGCGCGCCCTGATTCTCTCGCACGGCCCGGTTCTCAATGTGCCCCTCACTGAACTCAGGGGAAGCGCATTCACAGTTCCCAGCACTAAGGTTCCCACCTTGGAGGCCTCGGAAAGGGAGCTGATCTTCCGCGCTCTCCGCGAGGCGAATGGCGTTGTCGCCACTGCCGCGGGAAAACTCGGCATGAAGCGCACGACCTTAAATTCAAAAATGCGGAAACTGCGAATTTCCCGCAGTGATCTATTTTCAGCGGAGTCGTCGTTCTGACCTGATGTCGCCATAGGAATACCCGAGGTTTTTTGTGAATTCTCTCTTCTACTGCACGCAAGTCCTTGATGTTGTTTGCGCTAGCCGAAATTCTTGGTATTACAAGAAGTTGGCCCCTGAGATGCCGAAACGGGAAGCAGAGTGGCGCTGCTGGAGATGACCGGAGCGGCCATTCTCAAGCCGCGTCTTCGGTAAGGAGTGCGATTTCAAAACCAACAAAGGAGAACATTCAAATGGGACATCATAGGCTGCTCCCTCCTCATTCTGACCATCCCTTCCCACCTAAGGTGGACGAGGTCGAGAACACAATCGCCCGCCGTGCGTACGAGCTGTTCACATCACGCGGATTCACCGACGGCCATGACCTGGACGATTGGTTTCTTGCTGAGTCCGAACTTTTCGGCCTGATGCCAGTCAGCGTCACAGAAACCGAGAACGAAGTAACCGTCAAGGCCGGCCTGCCCGGATTTACTGAGAAAGACATCGAAATCAGAGTTGAGCCGCGTCGTTTGTTCATCGGTGGCATGCACGAAGAGAAATCGGAGAACAAGAAAAAAGGCGAGACGATCTACACCGAGCACTCCAACCAAGTATTTCGCACCGTCAATCTCCCTGCCGATGTCGACGTGGACAAGGTTAAGGCGACGCTCAGCAAAGGAGACCTCGAGATCACGTTAGCGAAGAGGGAAATCGGCAAGAAGATCCCAGTCGAACAGAAGGCTGCGTGATAAATCCGCCATCGATGGCGACAGTGGATTCAGGTTCACCAACGCGAAAACAAAATGAGTTCAACATATGGAGGAAATATGAAAAAGAGCGATGCGCAACTTCAGCGGGACGTTATTCAGGAGCTGAAGTATGAACCAAGTATCAACGCTGCAGAAATTGGCGTTACCGCCAAAGACGGGATCGTCGGCCTCACCGGTAATGTGCAGAGCTATGTCGAGAAGTACGCGGCGGTGCACGCCGCCGAAAGAGTTGCCGGGGTCACGGCTGTTACGGACGAACTAAAAGTTGATGTGCCAGCTTTGCATGTCCGCAATGACGAAGACATCGCCAGGGCTGCCATCAACGCGTTGGAATGGGACGTTTGGGTCCCGACCCAAATCATTAAGGTTAAGGTAGAGAGCGGGTGGATCACTCTGGATGGCGAAGTTGACTACAAGTATGAGCAGACAGCCGCTGAAGAAGCGGTGCGCAACTTGACCGGGGTCAGGGGCGTCATCAACTTGATCACCCTCAAAAAGCCAGATGTCCTGCCGTCGGAGATCAAAATAAGTATCGAGCAGGCTTTGCGGCGGGCTGCTGAAGTAGACGCGGATCGCATCAAGGTGAGCGTCCTAAAAGACAAGGTCATCCTGGATGGCAAAGTGTCTTCCTGGGCAGAACGCCAGGAGGCCGAACGCGCTGCCTGGTCAGCTCCCGGAGTCACTACGGTAGAGGATCTGCTCGTTATCGCAGCGTGAAGGTCGGTTTTCGAGCCCAAAGTCGGATACGTGGCGGCTTTCCCCGAAGCCGCCACCGCTTTTAAAAGTACTCGGTGAACCGCTTGAATACCACGCCTGCAATTGTTACGACGATAGCGAGATATCAGGATGAACTCCACCGCCACGACCAATGCTTTTTCTCGGAAGAGCCACGACGAAAAGAGGATCCTCAAGATCCTCGAAAACAATTGGCAAGCGGAAACACGGGGCTATCACACCTACGATACCTTGGCGGCGCGCGAGAGTAACCCTCAGCGGCGGAGCGCGTTCCGCGGACTTGCCGCTGCGGAAAAGCATCATGCCGATCTCTGGACTGGTCGCATTCTTGCGTTGGGCGGACCTACCCCCGTTTACAAGGGATCGCAAACGGGCGAAGCGGATACTCTAGCGAGCCGCGTTGGCGGCAAGGATTTGGCACTGCGCCGTCTGGAACTCGATGAGAGTCACGACATTGCCAAGTACGCTAAACAGCTCGAGGAGCTTGGCGACGAGCCCAGCAAAGTGATTCTCAAGCAGGTGCTAGGGGATGAACGCGAGCACTACCGGATACTGGACAGTCTCATCCGTGGCTGTCGTCCTCTTCCTCCATCCTCCCCAGACCAGGCGAAGGCGGCCTTAACGGATCTGGTGGCGGCAAGAGAACAGGGCCAGCATCAAACGGCAGGCTGGATTGGGGACGCGATCTACGGAGTTAATGATGGACTGGGTTCGATTTTCGGGATCGTGTCGGGTGTTTCCGGAGCGACCCTCGGCAATAGCAAGTTCGTCCTCCTAGCAGGAATGGCTGGGATGGTTGCGAGTGCGTTGTCAATGGGCTCGGGAGCTTATCTGGCGGCCAAAAGCGAACGGGAAATCTACGATGCCGGGTTTGCGCGAGAGCGCGACGCTGTCGAATACAACGAGGCTGAAGCTCGCGAAGTGCTCTCGCTTACCTACCAGATTCGTGGCTTACCTGCCGACGAGGCGAATCGTGTCGTGGAGGACTTGGGTCGCGACCAGTCTGCTCTCGTAAACGAACTTGCACGGGAGCGTCTGAATACGACCCAAGAAGCTCTTCGCAAACCATGGACCTCGGCCATTTCAGGAGCCATCTCCACGGCAGTAGGGGCATTTATTCCAATTGTTCCTTTCTTCTTCATGAGTGGTTATCGCGCCGTGGTTTGGGCGGCGGCGGTCTCGCTGGTCGCTCATTTTGCGGTAGGCGCAGCAAAGTCGCTCGTCACCATTCGATCCTGGTGGTCGAGCGGACTTGAAATGACATTTGTAGGGGCGGTAGAGGGCCTGGTGACATTTCTCATTGGAATTGGTCTGGGACGAATCGGTGGGTGGTCGGCCACGTAGGACTCGTCAGCACTGAGTCTTGCCGCCACGTCGCTGGCGGCTATCGCCGAATCACCTCAACTGAACAGTGGGCATGAAAGGCAACCGATTCAGCAACACTTCCCATCATCAGCCGATCCCATCCCTGCCTGCCATGCGAGCCAAGAACAATCAAGTCCGCTCCCCATGTTTTTGCCTTATCAAGGATCTCCGTTCGTGGTTCGCCCTCCGGTGTCGCCTCGCAGTCGCAGATGTTCAGGCCCGTGGTTCTCAGCGTCTGTAGAGCATCGGCTACGGCGCTTTCTGCACGCTTGCGCGCCGCCTTGTACGCTGTCTCAAACATGGTATCGGGGTATTCCGAATAGGCTGGGGACGGAGTGGTTTGAACAATCGGAAGCTCGACTACGCTGAGAATCCTGACCTGACTGTTCGCGGGCCATGGGCGATTCGCAACCGAATAAACAGCTTTGGCAGAACATTCGGAGCCATCGGTGGCGAGCAGTATCTTCATCTCATCCAAGGGCAATACAGGCCCGGGCCGTACGATTTCAACCGAGCGAGGGGCCGTGCGAAGCACCGCTTGCGCAACACTCCCCAGGAGAAATCGCGTTAACGCGCTTCGACCGTGTGAACCCACCATCACGAGGTCGGCGCTCCATTCCTTCGCATACTCGGGAACAGCTTTATTGGGGAAGCCCAAGTGGACCTCCGAAAACGCTTCATGCCCGGAGTGCGCCAGGGCTTCCATCGCCCCTTTCACGAGGAGTTGTCCCTGACGCTTTGCCTCTTCGATGAGTACTGGCATTCCCTCCCATTGCCTCATATCCACAACGTTCACCACACAAAACACCGTGCCGGAAGGCCAAGGCCGGGTAGCGGCTGCACTTATGACGTATTGCGATGCGGTTGAAGAATCGATTGCTACTAAGATTTTCATATCGGCCTCGAATCTCTTGATTCAGTTCAAATGTGGTAGCGCGCTCTGAGTCGGCCCTCTTCAGCGCTTCTGTCTATCCCCCTCCTTACGTACTTGAGGCGGGCAATCGACTCAGTGCAGTTAAGAAGCCAAACCGTCGAAGCGTTGAAGTGATGAAAGCTTTTGCCCTACTTGCGGTGCGTGGCCCGTACAATGCGCCTGAACCGCAGAAAGGTGAAGGCCATCGTCATAATGACGAAGGAGCGCCAGCCTGCGGGATGGAAGAAAAAGATACTTCCGGCTCGCTCGGACTAACTTATTGAATCAAAAATGAAAGGGCCGTCCGATGTGCCACGGTGAATGGGTCTTAGCGTGCACTTAGCTGATTAAGGAAGGATTTGACCGTGAAGGGGATCCTGAAGCTCGGTTTCAAGCTGCTGGTAAATGACAAGGCTAAATTCAGTGCGTTGCTACTTGGTATTACTTTCGCCGTCTATTTGATGATGTTCGTCACATCCATGTTCTTTGGGGTGTTGAATCACGCCTCCGCAAACATCATCAACGTTGGTAGCACGATCTGGGTCATGGACCCCTACGTCCAATCCGTTTCCAATTCGGTCGGCATGCCCGACTATGTTCTGGATGCGGTTCGGAGCATGCACGGAGTGAAATATGCCGTTCCCCTTTATTCGGGCGGAGCGCTGGTCAAGCTTGCTGACGGCAACTATCAAGCGGTCACCGTTGTCGGGTTGGACGATACCAGCCTGCTTGGCCGGCCCGCATTGCTTGAGGGGAAGATCGAGGACATTTATGCGCAGAGTGGCTTCATCGTGGTTCGAGATGCGGAGTTTTCCAAGCTCGAGAATCCTCATATCGGATCGGAGTTCGAACTGAATGACAATCGGGCTGTCGTCGTCGGGATTGCCCAGGTGGCGACTTCCGGTCTGTACGGAGTTCCCACCTTGTACACGACCTACGAGCGAGCCATTCAGTACATTCCAAATCCTCGATACACCATCTCCTACGTGCTCGTGGAACCCCAGAGCATGGACGATATACCGCAGATCAAACAGCAAGTCGAGCAATTGGGCTACCGAGCTCGGACCAAAGAGGAGTTCATGAAAAGAACTGAGGACTTCTTCATCTACCAGACCGGCGGCGGAACCAACATGCTGATCATGACTGCAATCAGCTTCATCATTGGACTCTCGATCTCGGGTCAAACGTTTTACACGTTCATCCTCGAAAACCTGGAGCGGTTCGGAGCACTGAAGGCAATCGGCATAAAGAGCCGAGATCTGGTAGGCATGATCCTGTTCCAGGCCACGTTCACGGCCCTGACTGGCTATGGGATGGGGGTCGGGGCGTGTGTACTGTTGATTTGGCTGGCGAAGTTAAGGCTGCCCAGTTATGCCGCCATGCTCACGTACTCGAGCCTGCTCATTGGATTTGTCATGGTTGCGATCATTGCCGCAATTTCGAGCTACGTGGGAATTCGAAAGGTCTTGCAGATCGATCCGTTCACCATCTTCAGAGGTTGAGATGACACATGTAGCCATTCAAGCGAAGGGACTAGAAAAGTGGTTTGGCGAAGGGGAAGCCAAGACAACCGCTTTGAAAGATGTCGAACTGGAAGCCTATTTCGGCGAGATGCTTTACATCGTCGGGCCTTCCGGGAGCGGGAAAACGACCCTGCTGAGTGTTCTTTCCGGGGTTCTGAAGCCCAACGCCGGCAGTGTTCTGGTAGAGGATATTGATATCTGGAAATTGGACGCTGATAAGCTGGCTGACTTGCGTCTCAACAAGATCGGATTTGTATTTCAGGACTTCCACTTGTTTCCGCGCCTGACTACGGCTGAGAACACAGCCATCCCACTCATCCTGAAGAAAAAAGACTGGGACGAATCCGTCCGCGAGGCGATCAACTATCTCGACATCGTGGGCTTGAAGGGACGAGCCGACCTCCCTCCGGTGAAGCTGAGCGGTGGGGAACAACAACGCGTGGCGATTGCCCGAGCCATGGTCAGCAAACCCGATATTTTGATCATGGACGAACCCACTGCTTCGCTAGACGGCGATACGGGAAATTCAATCCTGAGTTTTGTTCACAAGAATGTTCTCAATGCAAATCGCTGCATCATCGTGGTCACGCACGACAACAGAATTTACGAATTTGCGACTCGGATACTGCACATGGAAGATGGACGTCTGACCGCAACAGAGAAGGGCGCCGCATCCGGCACAGAAAAGGGTGCACCATTCGGAGCCGAAAAGAGCACAACATGAAGAACAAACTCGTATTCACGATTGCGGGAATCGGCATCCTGGCTGGGGTAGCGACGGCCTATGTTTTCGGCATCAAAAAGGCTCCACTCCCCCCCGTGTTCGACCCCGCTTCCAATCCCTACGTCAGCGGTATCTATGCCGAAGGCATCGTGGAGAGCGCACAGACGAGCGGCGAGAACATCAACATGTACCCGGAGGTCGCGGGCACGGTCAGAGAAATTCTGGTTTCCGAGGGCGAGCAGGTCAAAGCGGGGGAGCCTCTGCTTCGGATTGACGATTCGATCCAAAGAGCGACCGCGGAGCAGCAGGGTTCGCAAGCGGAAGCTGCGAAAGCACTTCTCGAAGAATTGAAAGCGCAGCCGAGAAGAGAAACCCTCGATGTAACTGCCGCGCAACTGAACTCTGCAGAAGCCGCCCTGAAGACAGCCCAAGACACTTTGCAGAAGGAAGAATCGGCCTATGAGATGGATCCGCGAGCGGTGAGTAAAGATACATTGGACAGCGCGATCAATACCGCTGCGGTGGCGAAGGCAAACCTCGTTGTTGCCCGGAAGCAATATGAGTTGACGAAGGCTGGGGCCTGGACCTACGACATTCAGAATCAGGAGCGACAGCAACATGCGCTGGAAAAAGCCTTCGCAGCCTCTACCGCACTGCTCGGCAAGTACACCCTGCGAGCGCCGCGGGATGGCGTTGTGCTGTCCATTAACACAATCGTAGGGAATTATGCGTCCCCGCAGGGATCTTACGATGCATACACGCAGGGCACGGATCCAGTCATCATCCTAGGCAGTTCTCCCAACTCTCTTCACGTTCGCTGCTATGTCGACGAAATTCTGGTACCAAGGCTACCCGCGGGGTCCAAGATGAAAGCGCAAATGACTGTCCGCGGGTCGAATGTGAAGATTCCGTTGGGGTTCGTCAGACTGCAGCCGTTTGTTTCTCCCAAGATCGAGCTCTCCGATCAACGCCAAGAGCGTGTGGACGTCCGCGTTTTGCCCGTGATTTTCAAGGTCGAGAAGCCCGCGAATGTGAATCTCTATCCAGGTGAACTGGTCGATGTATATATCAGCGACTGAAAAATCGCGAAGGGTGCAATTCGGGGTGCGTGGCCGGCGTTATCTTCGCGCGATCGTCCACGCGACTCAGCGGGTTCAGAGTAACCGTTGGACTAGACCGTTTTGTCGGAGCGGCGCCCGCTTAGCGCTGCTTGCCTCCGTTGTCTGCGTATTGTTCCAAGCCGCGTGCGTGGTCGGTCCGAAGTACACGCGACCGTCGGTCCCGAATCCACCGGCCTACAAAGAGCTTCCACCGGAAGCTTCGCAGGCTGAGAACCAATGGAAGATTGCCCGGCCCCAGGACGCTGCGATTCGTGGCAAATGGTGGGAAGCATTCCATGATCCCCAGCTCAACGATCTCGAGGAGAAGGCGAACTCCTCGAACCAAACGATCGCGGCCGCAGCGGCCAATTTCCTCGCGGCACGAGCCCTCGTAAGACAGGCCCGGTCGCAGTACTTTCCGACGATTACGACCAATCCCAGCATCATGAACTCACGTCCGTCCGCGGGTCAATTTGGAGGCTTACAAACAGGAAGCTCCTCAGGGGTGACCGTCAAATCGTTCAACGACTACTCGCTGCCTTTTGACGCCTCGTGGGAGCCTGATTTATGGGGACGCGTTCGCAGCAGCGTGCGGGCCGATGTTTACGCTGCTCAGGCCAGTGCCGCCGATATGGAGAATGTGCGCCTGAGCGAACAGGCGGAGCTCGCCGTAGACTACTATGAGCTTCGCGCGCAGGACTCGTTGAAGCAGATACTCGATTCCACCGTAGTCGCTTACCAGGACACTCTCGACCTGACCCAGAGCCAGTATCGAGCCGGCCTTAGTAACGATGAAGCTGTGGCGCAAGCCGAGGCCCAGTTGAGAGCGGCACAAGCTCAAGACACCGATCTTGGAGTCCTGCGCGCCCAATACGAACACGCAATCGCTGTCTTGATTGGCCAGCCGGCGTCGACATTCTCTCTTACTGCACAAGCTTTGGAAGCAAAACCTCCAATCACGCCCGTTGGAGTTCCCACCGAGCTTCTTGAACGACGTCCCGACATCGCCGCTGCGGAGCGCGCAGTGGCTCAGGCGAATGCCCAGATTGGGGTGGCCAAGGCAGCGTATTTTCCCAACCTTCTACTAAGTGCTTCGGGAGGTTTTGGAAACTCTTCGATCTCCAGTTGGTTCACCTGGCCAAGCCGCTTTTGGTCGGTAGGGCCAACTCTGGCGGAAACAATTTTCGATGCCGGTTTGCGGCGGGCGACGGTCCAACAGTATCGGGCCAATTACGACCAGACCGTGGCGAATTACCGGCTGACTGTACTGACGGCCTTCCAACAAGTGGAGGACAACCTGGCATCTCTGAGAATTCTGTCTCAGGCCATCGGCCAGCAGGATGCCGCGGTCGAAGCTGCTACGCGGAGCTTGCACGAAGCTACGGTTCGCTACAAAGCGGGAGTCGACCCTTACCTCAATGTGATCGTCGCACAAACGACTTTATTGAACGACCAGCAAACCGCCGTGAACTTTCGCATGCAGGAAGTGGTAGCAAGCGTGCAGTTCATCAAGGCGCTTGGCGGCGGTTGGGATGCCACGCAGATTCCATCTTCAAAGGAAATTCGCGCCGAGTCGGCAGCGAGTGTAGATTCAATGCATTAATAGCTACTCCCGAACTCAAACGCAGCCCCGGGGGAATTGGTCATCAGAATTTCAGCTTTGCGGCTGGGTGCGAGATGCTGCACATGATGCTCAATATTAAGAAGATTCTTTTAGGGGTTGATTTCCCCAAACCCGCGCTGCCTGAGGTCCATCAAGCTGCGACCCTGGCGCGCCACTTCAATTCAGAGATCGTGATGGTGCACGCCGTGACAGAGCAGAGCCATGCTGTCGGCGTGCCGGACGACCCTGCCGAGTTCGCTGGTTGGGATATGTTCTCGGAAATCAGAAGAGAGGCCAGCAAGAATCTGGACCAGTCTCTCGGGCCGGAGCTCGAAGGCCTTGCCATCCGAAGCATGCTACTCAAAGGTGATCCAGCCCAGGCAATTTTGCAAACGGCCCAGGTGGAAAACGCCGACCTGATCATGATGGCTTCCCATGGCTACACGTTCGATCGGTTTTTGCAGGGCTCTGTGACAGCGGAAGTACTGCACGGGAGCGAGTGTCCGGTTTGGACCGGCGCCTACATAGAAGAAGCAGAGGGTTCACAAACACCCAACAGCCCGCGGTTTCTATATGGGGGCGCGAGTGTACGGGACAAGCAGTTGATGGCGGCCAACCGACAAGGATGGAAGCAGCAGCCAATGCAGGAGTTTGCCCTCCGCAACATCCTGTGCGCTGTCGATTTGGGCCCCCGCAGTGAGAAAGCTGTATCCCGGGCGGCCGCGATGGCCGCGGAATTTGGTGCCCATCTTACTCTGGCGCATGTGACTGCTTCGGTGGAGCTTTGGGGACCAGGCGGAGACTATGATAATCAAAAGTGGAAAGAGGAACTCGTCGGCGACGCTTCTCGAGAGATGTCAAAGCTCCAGCAAGATATGGGCACCAAGGCCGACGTGATTATTAATAGTGGAGACGTGCCTACGATGCTCAGACAGGCGGCGACGCAGACGAAGGCGGATTTGCTGGTTACCGGATGCTACCCCTATGGCGGCAACCTGCGGATCCACGGCTACGCCATTATTTGTGCTGTGTCGATTCCAGTTCTGAGCGTGTGACGACCTGGAGCGCTTGCTGTGGTGTTCTTTGACAGGCAAAGCCGATGCGGCGTCCTAAGATTTCTATTTCTATGGTGCTTTTTCGGATTCAGCGGATTCATCGACGGCGTGCAGGCCGGTCATCGAATCAATCTGGATTCTAAAAAAGAGGGGATCAATCAACTCGTCGCCCATTCTCAGCTGGCGCTCCCCCAATGCGTTTTGCCACCAGTGGTAGTGCTTTTCTAACAGCTTCCGCACATGTTCTCGCACGTCGGTATATTGTGGCTCGGGCAATTCGTGATAACTGCCATTGGCAATCACGCTCATCCACTGCGACTCGTTTTGAACTTCGTCAACTTCGACGCAGACTTTGGGATTCGCTCTCATCCATTCGACCTTACGTCCGAAGGTCGAGAGCACATAGATATAGCCAGGCTCGTAAGCAAAATTGATCGGCACGACGTACGGCTGGTTATCGAGCGAACAGCCAAGTCTTCCGAGACAGGTCCTCGCCAGAAATGCGTCACACTTTTTCTCGTTCATTTCATTGATTACCATGATCTTCCTCCCACTACATGAGCCACGTTAACTTGGGCTACTTCTGCCACAAAATCTGGCTCGCCTCAAGTGGTACAGATGCCTTGGAGTCACCAGGAATGACGCGCGGGATGTAGTCAGTGGCCGGCCGGATCGCTGGTACTTTAGACGAGTACAAGAAGTAACCCTCTGAGTCAGCAAGCTGCCCCATCAGCTTCATCTTTTGACGAAAGATCCGTCCGTCAGCCTGCGGCTCTGCGTACAGTTCGACCTCCACGGAATTTGGATCGAGTTCCCCCAAGAACACCTGGACTTGAAAAACGTATTGGTTCCCCTCGGTGTGTGTAGCTACGGAGCCAAATCGGAGGCTCGGCCAACCTTGCGCAAGCGATTTTGTCCAGTCGCGCAGTTCGATCCCGAGCTTGCTATCATTTGCGGCTCGCTCGCAGTAATTGTTTGCTGCCGGCAAGTAATACTTCGCGACATATTCACGAACAGCACGATTGGACGAGAATGTCGGAGTCAAGCGCAACATGCTGGCGCGCATTTTCGTGACCCACTTTTTGGGGATTCCGCGATCATCGCGAGCGTAGAAACCTGGAATCACGTCTTTCTCCAGGAGATCGTACAAGGTGTCGGCTTCGTGCGCGTCCCAATTGGAGTCGTCTCCGTGTTCCTGTCCATCGCCGATAGCCCAGCCCACGTCGGGGGAATAAGCCTCCGCCCACCAACCATCAAGCTCAGATAAGTTCAGCCCGCCGTTGACCAAAACTTTCATGCCACTCGTGCCCGATGCCTCCCACGGCCGCCGCGGTGTGTTGAGCCAGAGGTCCACGCCTTCTACCAGACGTGAGGTGAGCATCACATCGTAATCACTCAGGAAAGCAACGCTGGTATGAACATCGGCACGAGCGATGAAGTCGTTCCATTCCTTGATCATGGCTTGGCCGCTCTGATCCTGTGGATGCGCCTTGCCCGCCAGAATCAATTGCACCGGCCGTTCTCGATTCGTGAGGATGCGAGCCAGCCGCTCGCGATCATGAAGGAGCAGGTTGGGGCGCTTATAGGTCGCGAAGCGGCGCGCGAAACCGATGGTGAGCGCTTGCGGATCGAAAATAGCATCGGCTTGCAAAACTTCCTGTCGCGATACTCCTTGTTGCACGCGTTGTCGCGATAAGCGCTTGCGCACATATTCAATAAGACCTAGGCGTGCTTTCATGCGCAGCTCCCAGAGTTGTTCATCGCTTACGTCCTCAAGACGGTGTACATCCTCCAGCGCCCCACGCCAGCGCTCCTGTCCGCATTTCTTCGTCCAGAGTTCGTCGGCCTCCGGAGAATCCCAGGTCGGCACATGAACTCCGTTCGTTACGGCGCCGATCGGCACTTCGATCTCAGGCCAGCGCGGGAAGAGCAGCTGGAAGATCCTCCTGCTCACTCTGCCGTGAAGGCGACTGACGCCATTCGCAGCCCCGCTACCTCGCAGAGCGAGATACGCCATGTTGAAAGGTTCAGAACGGTCGAGTGGGTTTCTCCGTCCCAGGGCCATTAACTCTTCAAATTCGATTCGCAACTCGCTCTCGGCATGTTTTCTGAAATATTGATCCATTAATTCCGGTGCAAAACGATCGAAGCCGGCTTCGACCGGAGTATGGGTCGTAAACAGATTTCCAGCCCGAGTCACCGTCAGTGCAACTTCGAAGGGCTGGTGATGCGCCTCCATGTAGCTGAAAGCGCGCTCAAGAACCAAGAATGCAGCATGCCCTTCGTTCAAATGGCAGACTTCGGGGTGAAGGTCAAGTGCGGACAGAAGCCTCCACCCAGCCATGCCCAACACTGCCTCCTGCCGGAGGCGGAGTTCCTGTCCTCCGCCATACAGTTCGCTGGTGATAGCACGGTGGATGGGCATGTTGGCAGTGTCGTTCGTGTCGAGCAAATAGAGCTTTGTTCTTCCGACGTGCGCCTGCCACGCGCGCACCCAGAGGGGACCTTCGGGCAGGCGGAGTGGGATGCGCAGCCACTCGCCATCCGCACCACGTAGCGGTGTGATAGGCAGTTGCCCGGGATCATTGAATGGAAAGAGCGCCTGCTGGAATCCGTTCCGGTCGATTTCCTGGCGGAAATAACCTTGCTGATAAAGAAGACTGATCCCAATCACCGGGACGCCTAAGTCACTTGCTGCCTTAAGTTGATCTCCGGCTACGTTGCCCAGTCCGCCGGAGTATATCGGGAGCGCTTCACTCAACATGAATTCCATACTGAAGTATGCTATTCCGGTGAGCGGGGTGCCGGGGTGAGCTGTCTGAAACCATGCAGACGCGCCCTCACGGTCCTGCTTCCTGCGAACCATCTGTTCGACCTTCTGGCAAAAGACAGGATCAGCGGAAGCATCGCGAATCGTCTGTTTGGAAACGGTCTGCAGCACTACCCATGGATTCTGCGTCAGGTCCCAGAGCTGTGGGTCGAGTCGTCCCCAGAGCTCATCGGTCGAGTGGTTCCACGACCAACGCAGGTCCAGTGCTAGTTCCGTCAGGGCGGGAAGCAACGACTCGGACGTGAGATTCTGGTTTGTTCGACTGGCCATATGATTTCAGTGACTCCGTCAGGCGGCAGTCCCGTGCGCCGCTGCCAGTGCCCCGCGAATGATTTTCTGCGCCTCATTTTCGATCCGCAGCAGATGATCCTTACCGCAGAAACTCTCTGCATAGATCTTGTAAATATCTTCGGTCCCTGAGGGGCGAGCAGCGAACCATCCGCTTCCGGCAATCACCTTCACACCCCCAATGGGCATGCCATCTCCAGGAGCGTTTGTGATTATCTCTTGGACTGGTTCGCCGGCGAGTTCTGAAACGTGAACATGCTCCGGAGAAAGCCGCTCCAGAACGGCCTTTTCTGCCAAAGTGGCGGGTGCTTCAATTCGCTCGTAAAGCGGGTCGCCGAGTTCGCCTGTGAGTTCTCGATAAATCTCACCCGGATCGCGTTGCAACTTTGCTGTAATCTCGGCCGAGAGTAGCGCCGGCACAATCCCATCTTTGTCGGTGGTCCAAACGGTCCCGTCGCGTCTGAGGAATGAAGCTCCGGCACTCTCTTCCCCGACGAAACCCAAAGAGCCATCCAGCAACCCGCTGACGAACCACTTAAACCCGACGGGAACTTCGCAGAGTTTTCTTCCCAGCTTCCCGGTCACACGGTCGATCATGCTGCTGCTCACCACCGTTTTTCCGATGCCGATGTCGCTGCGCCAATCGGGGCGGCTCGAGAAGAGGTAATGAATGCAAACAGCAAGGTAATGATTGGGAGGCAGAAGGCCTGCGCTTTTTGTGACGATGCCATGACGGTCGTGGTCGGTGTCGCACGCGAAAGCGATATCGAACTGGTCCTTAAGCGCGATGAGCTTCTGCATCGCGTATGCCGACGAAGGATCCATGCGGATCCTACCGTCCCAATCCAGCGTCATGAACCGAAAAGTCGGATCGACTGCATCGTTCATAACGGTAAGGTTAATGCGATAGCGCTCTTCAATACGCGGCCAGTAATGGACTCCTGCGCCACCCAACGGATCCACGCCCAGCTTTATGTTTGCAGTCCGAATTAAGTCCATGTCAACAACATGTTCAAGATCGTTGACGTATGCATCGATATAGGGATGGTGGTGGGTGGTGTCTGCCTTGAACGCCCTTTCAAACGGAATTCGTTTTACCCCCCATAGCCGGTTCGCAAGATACTCGTTCGCTTTTGCCTCAATCCAGCTCGTTGTTTCCGTATCCGCGGGTCCACCAGTTAGTGGGTTGTACTTGAAGCCGCCGTCCTCTGGGGGATTGTGGGAGGGTGTAATCACGATTCCATCAGCGAGGCCGGACTTCCGGCCACGGTTATAAACAAGGATGGCATGAGAAACTGCGGGAGTCGGTGTGTATTCCTCGTTTGCGGCGATCATCACTTCGACACCGTTAGCCGCGAGAACTTCGAGAGCGCTCGCCGAGGCTGGTTCGGAGAGCGCATGAGTGTCCTTCCCCAGGAACAACGGCCCCTTGATTCTCTGGCGTTTCCGGTAGGCACAAATCGCCTGGGTAATGGCGAGAATGTGCCATTCATTAAAAGCTCGGTTGAAAGCCGATCCCCGGTGTCCTGATGTGCCGAACACCACGCGTTGCTCGGGAAGTGCCGGGTTTGGCTGCTCGGCGTAATAAGAGGTTATGAGCTTCGACACGTTGACCAGCTTCGAAGCAGCCGGGACTGTTCCCGCCAGGGGATTTACTTCCATGGGTCAACTCCATTCCGACCGAAAGCTTTCACCTTGCAAGACTCAGTGGACATTTTGCAAGCCGTACGATGCCACCGGCACTCCTCAGACCGTCGGTACCGCGATTGAACGAGGCGGAGTCGGCGTCTTGACAGCTCCCTTCTTGAGCCCCGCAGACAGAATAAGCGCGCAACAGATCAGAAGGAAACCCCAACCAGGTCACGCGCCTGTTCTTCACAATTTCCCCTTTTGCCGCCAAGGTCTTGGAATGAATCATGGCTTTCCGGAAAGAACATATGCATATGGCTTTCCCAATCGAGAAAGAAGGCCGACGCGAGCAACTGCCGTGAAATGGATGGTTTAGGTTCGAGGTCCTGGGCCGTTACGTTGGCTCAAAGTGCCTCGTACGCCAATATTCCGTCACTCTGGCGAAACTATTAGATGGTCAACCACATGCTGCGAACTCTCGCCCTCGCGTAACCTGCTGACGCGACATGGGAATCGTACAACGGAAGTCGATAACCATTCGGAAGCCCACTTGCACTTGCAGAGCCTGCTTAGAGTAACGCCCTTATGAAACTGGCCGGCAAGATCGCGCTTTGGATCACGGTTGTGTTCGCGCTCACGTTAGCTGCCGCCCAACCGGTTTCGCAGCTACGACCCGTCGGCTACGTAAACGACTTCGCCCATGTCCTTGATCCGAACACGATCGCACAGCTCGAGAGCACCTGTCAGCAGGTCGATCAGAAGGCCCACGCACAGATAGCAGTGGTCACAATCCAGTCGCTCGACGGGTCCGATATTGAGAGCTACGCAGTGGATCTGTTCAAGCAGTGGGGGATTGGAAGCAAGGCAAGCAACCGTGGCGTGCTGGTTTTGCTTGCCACCCAAGACCGGCACTACCGCATTGAAGTCGGCTATGGACTAGAGCCCATTCTGCCGGATGGCAAGGTGGGCGGCATCGGACGGGAGGCCGTCCCGCTGCTGAAGCAGGGTGACTATAACGGCGCCGTTCTGCTCATGACCTCGCGAGTCGCGGAGGTCATCGCGCAGGATGCGGGGATCCAGCTGGCGGGGCCTCGTCCACCGGAGCCAGACACCGGCAGCGATGAGCCTGATCAAGGCCACCCCTTCAGTCTGATTTCAATCTTGGCAGTGATCGTTATTATCTTGATCGTGACGGGCTTGGGTCGTCTGCTGCTAGGGGCAATCTTCTTAGGCGGAGGCAGCGGTGGGTGGGGCGGTGGCGGGTTCGGCGGAGGCGGTAGCGGAGGAGGTTTCGGTGGGTTTGGCGGCGGGAGTTCAGGAGGCGGCGGCGCCAGCGGGAGCTGGTAGCTGCAGAGCGGAACTATTATGGTCCCAGAAAAACAGATCGCTGAGTTTATCGGTCGAATGCGGCAGGCAGCGGGAGAAAACCTGCAAAGCGTGATTCTGTATGGGTCGGCTGCGGATGGGGAATTTCATCCAAAGTTCTCCAACGTGAACCTGCTTTGCGTGTTGCGCGACGCGTCGTTCGGCGCGCTCCAGGCAGTTGCACCAGCGGTGAAATGGTGGACGCGGCAGAAGCATCATGCGCCACTTCTGCTGGCGCGGGAGGAATTGGAACGCTCGGCTGACGTCTTCTCGATCGAGCTGCTGGACATGCAGCAGCAGCATCGCATGCTTTACGGGGAAGACGTTCTGCAAGGCCTGCCGATCCCCATGCGACTCCATCGCGCACAGCTGGAATATGAGCTGCGCGAGAAGACGATTCTCCTTCGCCAACGCCTGCTGCTGGCAAGCGGGAATAAGAATCGCCTGTGGGAGTTGTTGCTGGGTTCGCTCTCGGCTTTTGCGACCTTGTTCCGTCACGTGCTGGTCGCGATGGGCGATTTAGCACCCAAGACGAGACGCGAGGGCATTCAGACGTTGGCGTCGCGAATTCCATTGGATCCCTCGGCGCTCTTGCAACTGCTCGATATCCGCGAGACCAAAGCGGACCGCAAGCAGCTCGATGTGAGTGACGTTGCCCGCCGGTATCTGACTGCAGTGCAACAGGTAACTGCAGCAGTCGATAAAATGCCGGATTCTACAGGACCAGGGAGCGAGTGAGATTCGAACACCCCTAACGAGGAGAAGAATATGAACAAAAGCTTGATTGTGATCATCATCCTGGCGCTGATCGCGCTGATAGTATTTGGGCAGTATGTGAGCGTACGCAACACTCTGGTGACCAAGAATGAAGCAGTAAAGTCTGCCTGGTCCCAGGTGGACGTTGTGCTGCAGCGCCGCGCCGACCTGATTCCCAATCTCGTGGAAACCGTAAAAGGCTATGCCCAGCAAGAACAGACGGTGTTCGGTGATGTCGCCAAGGCCCGCTCTGCTTTACTTTCGGCGGGTACTCCGCAGGATAAAATTGCCGCCAACCAGCAACTGGATGGGGCACTGGGACGCCTGCTTGCGATAGTAGAGAATTATCCGCAATTAAAATCGAATGAGAACTTTCTGCGCTTGCAGGACGAACTGGCGGGCACCGAGAATCGCATCGCCGTCGAGCGAAAGCGATATAACGACACGTTGCAGGACTACAACACATACGTCCAACAGTTCCCCAATAACATCTTTGCGGGATGGGCTGGCTTTAAACCCAACCCGGCTTATTTCACGGCGACCGAGGAATCGCGCCAAGTGCCAAAGGTGAACTTCTCAACCCCCAAGGCGCCGACGGGCACTCCTCAGCAGGCTCCAGCAAGATAGAAGAGCAACATGGCATCGATGACTGAACAGACCAGAAACGAAGATTGGGCATGTAAGCCCGAGCCGCTGACCGACTTTTATGGAGAAGATCGTCATGAGGTCGTGCAAAAGCTTGCATACCAGCATTGGGAGAAACGCGGATGTCCGCTCGGTTCGCCCGAGATTGACTGGTTCGCGGCCGAAGACACTGTGCGCTCCTACCTGTTGTGCTCAGGAGTCGAGTTGGGGCCATGCGGAGATCTCTATCGCTGACGAGGAGTTGCGCTGACAAGCTTCTTTTCGACAGTCCTTAGGCAGCGAGTTGAGGTGTCTTCGCGTTACGACGCCTTGGCCTTAGCCGCCACTGCTGTTGCCTTGAGTACCTCAACCTTTGCCTGCGCCTGACGCGCTGCAGCATCGCGTCTGTCTTTCACCTTTTGCAACTGCATTTGGATCTTGGAGTCGAGTTGGTTGATCTTCTCCTGGAGCTTGGCTTTCCGCTCGTCGTGAGCTTTGGTGTGCTCGGCCTTGATTTGCGCTAGGTCGGCCTTCATGGCGGCGATGTGGTCCTCGTGGATGGTGTGTTTCACATCGGAAACAGCCCGCCGGAGGACGATCCCACCAAGCGTTTCCATGCGAATGTCCACCGGCGTCGTCGACTCTTCTTCGACCTCCGCAACGACTGCGAACCTGTTCGACAGCAACTCCTGGATCACGTCATCAATGAAGTCGCCACCAATCCTGGCGCGGTTTATGTCCACCGTGCCGCCGGCAAGTAAGCCCGCAGCACCGCCAATCGCGAAACCGATGGGCCCGCCCAGTAGGCCGACAAGGCATCCGACCAAGGTGCCGACGAGAGTCCGGAGAGGTCCCGTATCAATCTCTTGATTTACCGTTACTAAGCCATCCGCACGCTTGGTAACCAATAGGCAGGCGTAGACGCTGAGACTGCCTTCGGCCTCTAGTTGTAGAAGCGCCTTCTTTCCTTCATGTGCTTTGGTTTCGTTATCAAAAACCACCACCAGCATGCGATCCATAAGTCATCTCCCATCTTCAGCGTGAATTACTACGCGGGCACCTTTTTGAACCAGCAGATCGATGAACTCCGACAGGTACTTTCCTTCCAAGTTCACCGCGACTGAGTCGCCGCTTCTGGGCTCTTCCGAGCCGGGCGAGAGGGTTGAATTGGCACATAGGGAGGTATCAGACGCGCTGTCGCGACTTTCATCTGCGCGAGTCAACCGGGCGCTTTCGATCTGGCTACGTTCATTCGAACTCACAGATCCTCGGTTCCTCTCAGAAAATCTCTCTTCCTGTGGGTATGTTAGTGGTACCGCTCGCCCTAATACGGCATCTCATGTCAGGCCCGAGATGGTTGACCATTTCCTGGAGCTTTGCTTCCGATCAGGCACGAGCTTTGGCTCCCAGCTTTCATTCGGGGTGGTCGGCTTTCATGGCGTCGACATCCTCGTCATCAATCGCGTGCCTCCCCTCTGAGAGCGTCCATCGGAATACGATTCCCCCGATCCGCCCGATGCGTGTATCCACTGGAGTGGTCCATTCTTCCGCAATCTCCGCCACGACTGCTACTCGATTCGGCAACAACACCTTGGTCACGTCATCAATGAAGTCTTCACCTATGGCATTGCTCCGATCCGTTGTAGCGCCCACAGTCGGCCCGGCAGCTCCGAGGACCAAACCTGTGGGTCGGCTTAAGCGACCAACGAGGCTTCCAAGCGAAGTCCCGGCCAAGGTGCCGAGCCGCCCGTGATCGTCCCCTTGATTCACCGTAACGGTTCCATCTGGGTGCTTCGCAATCACCGCGTAGGCGTAGATACTGATGCTGCCGTCGCTGTCCAGTTGCAGAAGCGCCTCTTTTCCTTCGAGCGCTTTGGTTTCATCTTCGAAAACCATCACGAGCATGCGATCCATAGTTTCATCTCCTATCTCGGAATGGCACACGATGTTTATGCCTGGCAGACGGAGACATGGCGGTCGACCAACCAAGAATGAATTCTTCAGCACGGCAATGGCCGACTTGGCGTGATTTCTCGATACTCGGTAATTACAAGATCAAACGCGTGGTTGTGCCCCTTGAAAAAAAAACAGTTCCATCAATTCGATAAGACTCGCGGAACGTTGACGTTATCTCGCCAAGCTGACGACGTCGGCCCGGGAGCAGGAGTTTTCGATTTGAAGTTGAGACAATGATTTCGTACCAGTCCCCTTCCACGCTTTCTTCATCGTCGGAAGCTTCCTCGTCACTCTGACGAGGCGTCATCACTGTGTGCCCGAGCCGAACAGCCAAATACTGATCATGGTGTTCGGCCTGTTGGCGTAAGCCCCGTGTATGGAATGCTTTGCACTGTGAACGGGCCGTTCCTCTCTCTTGGTCGTCCGGATGCAACCTCAAAGCCCGGCGAACAAGGGCATGCGAGGTCATCATGCTGAAAGTCACGGTTGAAGAGAGGGGCGATCGAGTCGTCTTTCGAGTGGAAGGTAAGCTAAGGGGCCCCTGGGTCATCGAACTGGAGAGATGCTGGAGATCAACCGCCAGCCGCATGAATGGGAAATCCTTCAGTCTGGATCTGGACGGGGTGACCTTCGTTGACGATCAGGGAAAGACGCTCTTGACCGAGATGAACAGCGCAGGGGTTGAATTGATCGCCAATGAATGGATTGTGCGTTCGACCGTTGAGCAGGTCGCGGCCCACGTGTGAATTCAACGGTGAACACCGCCGAGCATGGCTAAGGTACCGATCATGGTGACCAGATGTGCAAATCCTAAATGCTCACTGCCTTTCAAGTACCGGTATGTAGGAAGGGTGTTTCGCTTGAGGCTATATGGCACAGGAAGATGCGGAGCGCCTCAAGACCGCGAGACGCGAGTGGAGTATTTCTGGCTGTGTGCTTCCTGTTCTTCAGTATTCACACTGATCTTTGATGAAAGACGAGGAGTCAGCCTCGCTCCATTTGGCGATACTCGTGATCGCAAACGGAGTGTCACCTTGATTTTTGATATCAGTACGCTACGTCCGCACGATTATGCTCTTGATCCAAAGGGCGCTAGCAAGGAGGATAACTCGCGCGTGCGGAGTCGAAAATACCGCGGGAGTAGCTGATTTTCTATGCAGTGTTCAGCCTTATGCGGAGATATGCCATGGCTAAAGTGAAGGAACTCACTGTGCAACTGGAGAATAGGCCCGGCACCCTGGCTCGTCTGGTAAAGGTTCTCGCCGATGCAAGGGTGAATCTCCTGGCTTTTCTGGGCACCGCAGCAGGGGCCCAAGGCTCGGTACAGGTGGTCGTCGATAACGTAGTTAAAGCCAAGAAGGCCCTGGGCGGGGCGGGGTTCCCGTATACCGAAGGCCGGCTGGAGGAGTTCGAATTGGCGAATACGCCCGGCGCACTCGCGGGACTGGCCGAGAAGTTGGCCCAGAGAGGTATCAACATCGATTGCGGCTTTGCTACGGCGCCCAAGAGAGCGAAAAAGAGGGTCGCAGTGCTCGTGACCTCCAAAGCGGGCGGGGTCCCGGTGCGAGAAGAGTCGGATGAAGACGAAGATAACCTAGTGGCGAAGGACGGTTACGCGGAAGGCCCAGTCGGATAAGAACCATATTGAGTTGCGATATTGAGCATCGGAGAGGTGGACCGTGAACGAGCCACAATTGTCACCCAAAAAGCGCGACCGCGATGATGAAAAGAAGCGGCAGGAGCAGACGCGGCGTAAGTTCCATTTCGGCATCAGCTACTTGATCACGAGCCTAATCATCCTGTGGCTGTTCCAGCTATACGTCGTAGACCGACAGACCCGTAGCGCCGAAATTCCTTATAGCGATTTCAAGAAGAATCTGGCAAGCGCTCAAGTCGTAAAGATAACCATCGGCGATAGGGGCATCGTTGGTGAGATGAAAAATCCCAAAGCGGGCGGATCTCCTCCGACGGTTCCATTCAATACCGTGCCTGCGCCTGCCGGCGATCCCAAGCTGATTGAGGAGTTACAAAACGCAAATGTAACCTACAACTTCCAGCGCCCACCCAGCCCCCTGGGGGGCATGTTGCTGAACCTTCTGCCGCTCTTGCTACTCGGCGGTTTCTGGTACCTCGCCTACCGGCGAGCGGGCGCGGCCGCCGGCGGAGGGCTGGGCGGCATCTTTGGGGTGGGCAAGAGCAAAGCGATCGTGGTCAAGCCCGAGGATGTTACGGTCACCTACAAAGATGTGGGCGGGGCGGACGAAGCCATTGGCGAACTCCAGGAGATCATCCAGTTTCTGAAGGTGCCAGAGCAATTTGCCCAGCTTGGGGGACATATTCCGAAGGGAGTATTGCTCGTCGGCCCCCCGGGCACAGGCAAGACATTGCTGGCCAAAGCGACGGCTGGCGAGGCCCAAGTCCCATTCTTCGAGACCAGTGGCTCCGAGTTTGTTGAGATGTTCGTTGGCGTGGGTGCCGCACGGGTGCGAGATCTGTTCGAGCAGGCGCGCAAGGCCGCCCCTGCCATCGTCTTCATTGACGAAATTGATGCCATTGGTCAAAGCCGCGGAGGTGTAATGCGGTTGGGCAACAATGATGAGCGTGAGCAAACCCTCAACCAATTGCTGGCCGAGATTGACGGGTTCAAAACTGACGCCAGCGCGCCAGTGATCATTATGGCTGCCACGAATCGCCCGGAAGTCCTCGATCCTGCACTTCTGCGCGCGGGGCGTTTTGACCGCCAGATCGCCATTGGCAATCCAGATCTCGTCGGCCGCGTACAGATCCTGAAGATTCACAGCCAGAATGTAAAGCTGGCGGCAGACTTTGACCTGGAGCGGGCCGCCCGGATGACAGCTGGTTTCAGCGGAGCTGATCTGGAGAATGCCATGAATGAGGCGGCGTTACTCGCTGCCCGGCGCAAGGCCGCGGCAGTCACGTTGAATGATTTCGAGGCTGCGATCGAACGGGTGATTGCGGGTTCCGAGAAAAAGAGTCGTGTAATGAACGAGCAGGAACGCACTACGGTCGCATATCACGAGTCTGGCCACGCGCTGGTGGCTGAACTGGTGCCGCATGGCGAACCGGTCAGCAAGATCAGCATCGTTCCACACAGCCGTGGCGCCCTGGGCTACACCATGCAAATGCCAACGGAAGACCGCTATCTGCTCACGTTCGACGAACTCGAGGATCGGATCGCTGTCATGCTGGGTGGACGTGCCGCCGAAATTGTGGAGTTCAGCATTCTCAGCACTGGTGCCAGTGACGACATTATGCGAGCGACTGAACTGGCCCGCCGCATGGTCACGGAATTTGGCATGAGCGAAAAGCTTGGCTCGGTGCGCTATGCGGGTCAACAGCTCCAATATCTTGGGGGATCGGTCGAGGACAACACCCAAATCAGTCCGGAGACTCGTCAAGTGATCGACGAAGAGGTCCAGCGTCTCGTGACCGAACAATACAAACGTGCCCAGGAGTTGCTGAAAACCCATCTCCCGGCGCTGAAAGTATTAGCCCAGCAACTGCTGAAACAAGAGACAGTGAGCGGCAGTGCCGTGAAAGAGGCACTGGCGAATAGTCCGAGCCCAGGACCTCCTGCCATTGGCCGCGATGGTGAAGAGTCATATCAAGAAGTGCAGGGCTGAGCTTGCGTGCTGCTCTGGGCGTCGACCTCTCCAAGACGGAGTATTGAAATGCATAGACTTGTCCTGCTTCGCCACGGAGAGAGCGTTTGGAATAAGGAAAACCTGTTCACCGGTTGGACGGATGTTGACCTTTCGGAGAAGGGGAGAGAAGAGGCGAAGGAGGCGGGCGTCATTCTTAGGGAGCAAGGATACCGCTTCGACCTTGCTTTCACGTCTCTGTTGAAACGGGCGATACGCACCCTGTGGATCGTGTTAGACGAGATGGACCTCATGTGGATTCCCGTGCAACGCGACTGGCGGCTGAACGAACGGCATTATGGGGCGTTGCAAGGCCTCAACAAAGCTCAAACGGCGGCGAAGTACGGTGAACAGCAGGTGAAACTCTGGCGCCGGAGTTACGATATTCGCCCGCCAGCGCTGGAGGAAACCGACCCACGTTATCCAGGAGAGGATCCCCGATACGAACACCTCACTAAAGATCAACTTCCCCTCACGGAATGCCTGATGGACACGGTTGCGCGCTTTCTTCCATGCTGGCAGGAAGTGATCGCCCCTGCTATCCGGTCGGGGAAGCAGGTACTGATTGCAGCCCATGGTAATAGCCTGCGCGCCCTCGTGAAGTATTTAGAGGATGTCTCCCACCAGCAGATTATTGATCTAAATATTCCCACTGGTGTACCACTCATCGAGGAACTTGATGACGACCTCAAGTCGCTTCGCCACTATTATCTTGGAGATCCAGCACGAATCCAGCAGGCGATAGAAGGTGTGGCAGGCACAGGCAAAGCTACTAATGATTAAGGACAGGTTCAATCCGTTCGATCTAGAAAACAACGGGGCTTCACGGCCCGGAGTTACCAATGCGCTGCTAGAACCCACGCGTCCTTCGCGAATGAGTTTAAAGAGGCCAAGGAAGCACAACACGGCGACGGGTGTCCGCAAAGGAGTAGCCGCACTTGCCGTGGCCCTGAGCCTTCGTCATTTTTTCTCCTGAATAGTTAACTGTTCGCGGGCGCGTCCTGCCTTCGCTTCAAGCACACCGACTTTGGCCTGATCCTTAACCTCGGTGGCTTCACGCTTTTCCTTTGCCTTCTGCAGGTGTTGCTGAATCTTGGTATCAAGTTGATTGATCTTTTCGAGCAGCTTGGCTTTCTGGCCTGCTCTCGCGCGGGCATGCTTGGCTTTCATCTCGGCAAGATCGGCCTTCATGGCAGAGAGGTCGGCCGATTCCGCCACGTCCTTCACGTCGGAAAGAGGACAGCGATAAACGACTCCCCCCATTTCCGTCATGCGCAGGTTGATCCAGGGCGTCCACTCCTCATCAATCTCTGCCACTAGGGCAAATTTACCCGGAGTTAGCTGCTTCGAAACCTCGTTCGCAAAGTCAGCGACGATGCGTGCCTCATCCTTTTTTGCGCCGGGAGCCAGCGCGTCGGCTGCCGTGCTGATCGCGACCTTGGTAGTCTTGTCGAAATGATCGATCAGGCTTCTCAAGGACGTTCCAGGCGGCAGGCCAAACCCAGCGTGGTGGTATTCCTCATCGACGATGGTGCCGTCGGCTTTTCTCGTGATTATTGCGTAGGCATGGAGTGCGATGCTGTCTTCGTGATCGAGACTCTCCAGCGCATCGCGCCCTTCGAAGGCTTCGCTAGCCTCGCTAAAGATCACTACCAACATACGATTCATATTTTTCACTTCTATGGGTCGTGCACGTTCCCAATGCGGCGTGGGATGGCGCTACTCGAAAGTAGACGTGCATCTGGCTTTCCGAATCATTGGAGAGGGTCTAGCATGCGAGCAAGTACCTCGAAATAGGCGGTTTAGATTCGAGTTAGAGGGCTGTAAGCATTGGATGACCGCGTTTCCTTCGGCGCTATTCCGTCACTCTGGCGAAACGACGACTGCAGTCAAGCCCATGCAGTCCACATGGATCCTTGTCTAACCTGTTGACTAGCAATGAGAATAGATACAACAGAGGTCGATGGACATTCGGAAGCGGAAATGCACCTGTTCGTTTAGGACCTCTCTAGGCAACTATTCAGGGCGAGGGCCGCGGAGAGGGTCGTCGGCAAGGCACACACCAACGCGGCAAGAGGAGGAATATGGCACAACTCACAACGCCCACTAAAGTATCCTTGAAGAATATTCTGGTCGCTACCGATTTCTCTGCATCTGCGCTGTCTGCGCTCACCTGCATCATGCCGATCGCAAAAGAGTCCAATTCCGTGCTTCATATTCTGCACGTAATTCATCCTCGAGAAATTCCGATTGCGTCACCGGAGGCAGAGGAGGACATATCCGAGCAGGTCCAGATGGATGCCCAACGACGGCTGGGAAGCTTGGAAAATGCAGTTGGAACGATCCCTCACCGGATATGGCTGCGGGAAGGCGAGGTCTGGGAGGGTGTCGAAGCAGTTATCCGGTCCGAGCACATTGATCTAGTCGGTGTGGGCGCCAGCGGAAAATCGAACCTCAAGAAGTTCTTTGTGGGATCGGTGGCGGAGGAAATTGTCCGAAAAGCGACGTGTCCAGTTTTGACAGTCGGGCCGCACGCAACTGTCATCACCGGTGGAGCGCCACTCGCGCAGCTCCTCTATGTCACTAACTTCTGGGAGGAGTCGCATTACGGTCTGGAATATGCCATCCGGCTAGCGATCCAGTACAAGTCTCGCCTGTTGCTTCTGCACGTCGTGGAACAGGAGGAGCCCAAGCAATCAGATCACGAATCGCTCAGGTCGTACCGCCGGATTCTGCGAAATCTCTTGCCGGAATGCGCCGCCGACCTTTCCGTGGAGCCCGTATTGAGAATTGAAGTTGCGAAGAACTCCACGGCACGTATTCTTCAGGTGGCTGACGAAATCAGGGCGGACGTGGTCATCATGGACGTGCGTCCCGAAGAGACGTGGGCGACCCACCTGCGCGACAAAGTCTACGAGATCATTTCCTGGGCAAACTGTCCCGTGCTCACGGTGCAAACTAAGAGATCCCCCGGAAATCTAGACGACTGAACTGCAATGCAAAACCGAAAGATCCACCATATGCACGATCCGTCAGGATTGATTGCTCACCTGGACGGGGAATCTGGGCCTTGGCTTGAGAGCTCGTGCTGGCCGCGGAAAGGCAGTCTGAGTTTCCGCGCAATCTCAGGCCAAAACTCGCGCAGTACGTCGAAACCGGAGTCGTCGAGCACCAAGAAGCCGAGCCGCTGGGCTGCCGGAGAAAAGCCACGTTTGTAGTCTGGGTGGTAGACATTGGCCAGCGCGACAACGCTTGACGTTCCGAGCCATTCGGAGAAATTGAACATATTCGTGCCGTCCTCTCGGTGTGCGATGAACACATGGCCTGCTGCGTGGAGCAGACGCCTTCCCGTTCCCCCTCGAGCCAAGCGGTAATAGCGGGGATCTTCCGAGAACACCGTAGGGTAGGCAAAGTCTTTGAAAAACTCGGATGATGCCTGACCAGCGAAGCCGGCGCCGACGCGCTTGCCATAACCGGCCGCCCCCCGCCCAAAGGCAGGACTGCTGTTTTCTGCCTGGCCAATCCCCGCGTTGTAGGCGGCATCGATGAACGTCACAGGGTCGAAGGTGTCGTGCGCAAATAGAAGAAACCTGTCTTTGACTTCGAGCGTGCACAAGAGGGCTCCAGGCTTGTAGTGGGTTATATGCACAGACTTACGTTCCAGTTTTCGAGCAAACAGGCCGCCGACCCTCCGGAACTTTCCCTGATAATCCTCCCAGTGCACCAGGGGCGCCGGTTCGACGCACGGCGCTGCCCTGTTTTTCTCGATCTCCTCCGGTAAAGTCTGGGTTGTGGCAGAAGGCGCTTGTTGAGGAGACGAGGATTCCTGGGCCTGGACTATGCAGCCCATCATCAGCGCGGCCGATAAAACGATTTTCTCCAGACTGCGAACATGAGCTCGATGTCGCACATTCCGTAGTGAAACATTGCGATAGCAGAAGACAACGGAGTGATTCGAGCGTGTCTCGTTAAGCTGCCGCTTTTGCGAAAACATCTCAAATCCAGTGCTGCGCAATTCACATCAGACGTTCCAAGTCTTGCAAAGCAGAACTACTGCTTGGCGGTTGCTTCTTAGCTGAATTCCCGCTCATTTCCCGCTTTTGGAGCGCCGACGCGACCCTACCCTACCCCTTGTTCTCTCTTCGGCCTATTCAAGTCTGCTTTTGCTTTCTCCACCAGATTCTTCGATTCGCGGACTACCTCCGCTTCATTTGCATTCACACGTTGCTTGATTTCTCGAGCTTCTCCGGTATTAGGCATGTCAATGACCTCACCTGCTCATTCCTCGAATCCGATTATCGGCGTCAGTCTTTTTGTCGTCCTCGGTTCGAGCCGACACTTGGACTGAAGTTTCGGTTATGAGGATTCGCCGGTTCCCGAATCAATGAAGCCGTCGAACCTTTTACCGCACGGTTTCCAGCCGAGGTTCGTTGATTCGGGACCAGCGCTGTTTTGGGGGTCGAATTTCTACCCTTGGCACTGCCATCTCCGGTTAATCCAGAGTTTGGCTTTTCTTAGGGCCTGACCGACTCTTCTGCTTCGTGGTGACTTCCTTCAGCGCTTTCGACTGGAAAGTGCCGAGTCATCGCCGCTTTACGCTGCCCTATTCAAAACCTTTTCCACCTTCGCCTGCTGATCACGGTTCAACGTCGTGCTGAGGATGGTGCCGCCATAGCCGCGGAATTGATCGGCTAGGATGTCGGGATTGGCGGTGCGCACGAGCGCGTAAATCGCGGAGTCCCCGGGCTGGATCATCGCTCCAACCTGCTTGACGAAATCGGCAGGAATGCCGAACTCATCCTTCCACCAAGAGGCGTCGGCGGCACCTGCCCCCGCGCCCAGAGCGGCACCGGCAGCAGCTCCTGCCGCGAGAGTTCCGGCGGCCACTGCACTGGCCCCACCGGTGAACGGGATGGCGGCAATTGTGAGCCCGATTAATGATCCCAAAAGACCACCCAAAGCCGCCCCTTCGCCGGGGGTCGTCGTGTAGCTTTGGTCGACGCGCAGCTTGCCGTTGTAGTCGCGGTAGGCGGCGACCGCGTCGCGAAGGTCAACCACCCAGTCGTCGTTCATCGATTGCAACCTGTTGAGTACTTCAGATGCCCGGTACATGTCTTTCTTGAAACCCACCACTATCAGTGTTGCCATGATTGTTCTCCTTGTATTTTTCTTATCGCGCCGTGTTTGTGGCGAACTTGCGACCGCAAAGACCAGCTTCTTTTTTGCTTCCGACGATGAACAAGATCCCAAATGCGATGGCGGAGGCCTTTTCGCCTGGCTCCGCCACGGACCCAAGATGTCGGGATCTTGAACAACGTCTCCGAAGTAGCCACATTCTTCCGAATGCAACGCGTGCTCGAGTGCAGTTGGAATGCCATATCCTCTGCCGGTCCGGAAGGCAATGACGCCACTCACTTACGGAATTGCTACACGCGCGTGATCAACCGTTCAGCTTGTCCGATCCTCGTCAGGATGGCGAAATCCGGTCGCGTAGAACGGGTTTGGAGGCGATATTGCTTTGAGGAGTTCCACGGGTTGACGAGTCTCGGCGATCACGATGTTTCACGAACTTCGCGAATTCGCGACGAAGTAGCCATTCTGAAGAGATCGCGCCCGAGCGTTTTGAAGAACTTACGATGGCGATGGCCTTGCTTTCATGGGCTCAGGAAGACCACACGAAAAGGAGCAAAACACCATGGACAGAATGCTGGTAGTAGTTTTCGACAACGAAGTCAAAGCCTACGAGGGAAAAAGGGCCCTTATCCAACTCGATGCAGAGGGCAGCATCAGCGCTTATGCCTACGCGGTGATCACCAAACATCCGGATGGCACTACAACGGTGAAGCAGGAGAACGACTACGGACCAATTGGAACACTGCTCGGAACGTCATTTGGAAGTCTGATCGGGTTGCTCGGTGGACCGGTGGGCCTGGCTATCGGAGCGGCAACAGGAGTGCTTGGCGGCGCAGCGGTGGACCTGAACAATGCCCGCATCGGGGAGGATTTCGTCCAGGACGTCAGCAAGGCCTTGATGCCCAATAAGGTCGCGCTGGTCGCAGAAATCGAAGAGGACTGGACCACGCCCGTCGACACCCGCATGGAAGCGATCGGCGGGACCATCTTCCGCCGGGCTCTTTCCGAAGCGAAACACACCATTCACGAAGAGAACGTGGCTGCCATGAAGGCCGACATGGCCCAAATGAAGGCCGAGCAGGCCAAGGCTCACGCCGACCGCAAAGCGAAGCTCCAGGAAAAGATCAACAAACTCGATTCCAAGATCCAGGATCAGTTGCAGAAGGCCAAAGAGAGACGCGAGGCTTCCGAGCGTCAGGCGCAAGCGAAGGTCCAGGTGCTCAAGGCAAAAGCAGCGGCTGCGAAGGCCAAAGCCTCGTAACGCCGAAATCCGCGGCCTAGTTCAGTACCTGTCCGAAGGGAGGTCGAAAGGCCTCCCTTTCTGAAAACAATCTTCGAAGATCTGGAGGCCCGAATGTCTGCACAGAGCTTGATTGAAGAAGTGAAGAAGCGTTCCGCATGGAGCATTTCGATGGGTGGTTTGAGTGCAGCCTTGGGAGTGTTCCTAATCATTTACCCGCTGATGACAGCGAAAATCACCATCGTTCTGCTTGGTTGGGTATTGATTCTCGTTGGCGTCGCTCAATTTGTGTTTGCCCTTCACTCTCAGAAGGTTGGGAACTTCTTCCTAAAGGTCCTTTGGGGTGTTCTGTTCGGAATCGTCGGGTTCTTCCTGGCGTTTGCTCCCGCCGCCGGCGTCGAAGCGCTGACCGCTCTGCTCGGAACAATGCTCCTTGTCCAGGCAGGGCTCGCGACTGTAATGGCGTTCCAGGTCAAACCGATCGAAGGCTGGGGATGGTTTTTGTTCGATGCTGCCGCAAGCTTCTTGATCGGCATGCTGATCCTCGTCCAGTGGCCGTCTAGTTCCGTTTGGGCCATCGGAACGTTAGTGGGCGCCTCGGTGTTGCTGGGAGGTATCTCTAGAATAAGGATTGCCGCAAAGATCCGGAGCGGCGCCAGCAGTGTGGAGCGCGCCCTTCACGCGGCATGAGCTCGGGCAGAAGACGATGCCCTGACGCTTTCACTTTCTTTGCGACAAGGAGGGTCACGGATGCGCTCGAACATCAAGCTAGGAGAAATCTCAGGAATTGAGATCGGGCTTCATTACAGCTGGTTCATCATTGCGGCCCTGATTGTGTTCTCATTGGGCGAACACTTTCATCAAGTAAATCCGAATTGGGGCGCGGGCCAGGTGTGGGTCGCTGCAGTGGTCACTGGAGCCCTATTCTTCGTGACCTTGCTGTTGCACGAACTCGCCCATTCGTTGGTAGCGCAGTCCCGGGGGATGAAAGTCACCCGCATCACTCTGTTCGCGCTCGGCGGTGTTTCCCAATTCCAGGACGACGCCACGGACGCGAAGACAGAATTCTGGGTAGCTATCGCCGGGCCGATTGCGAGCTTGATTATCGGCTTTGGCTGCCTCGCGATCGCGCTCGGCCTTGGCTGGCAACGTTCCACTGAACCGACGACTGCTGTGACCGGGGTTCTCGTCTGGTTGGGGTACATCAACATCGCTCTTTCGCTCTTCAATATGATCCCCGGCTTCCCGCTTGATGGTGGCCGGGTTCTGCGCTCGATCGTGTGGGCGATTACCAAGAATGCCGATCGCTCCACCCGCATCGCCGCGCGCGTTGGCCAAGGCGTGGCCTTTCTGTTCATTCTCGATGGGATATGGCAATTTTTCCACGGTGCTGGCTTCGGCGGACTGTGGATCGCGTTTATCGGCTGGTTTCTGATGGACGCGGCTAAGGCCAGCTACAACGAGGTGGAGAGTACGGAGAAGCTTCGTGGTATACGCGTCTCTGAGGTCATGTCACGCGACTGCGCCATCGTGAACCGTGGAATGAGTCTGCGGGAGTTTGTGGATACCTACCTTCTGACCACCGGCCAGAGATGTTTCGCTGTAGAGGACCAGGCTCGCCTCGTGGGCATCGTTACCCCGCGCGATGTTAGCAAGATCCCGCGCGACCGCTGGGAGCGTACCACGGTGCGCGAAGCCATGCGTCCGCTGCAGCAGTTGCAGATCATTACTCCAGACACTCCGGTTCTGGATGCGTTGAAGCTCATGGCCCGCAATGATGTCAATCAGCTGCCCGTAGTAGCGGATGGCATTTTGCAGGGAATGGTCTCTCGGTCCCAGGTTGTGCAGTTGCTACAGGTTCGCTCTGTGCTGCAGCTCCCGGCTACGTATCGTCCGACACAGCAACGGGACGGTAGAGAAGTGAAAAGAAGTGCGTGACACGACGACCGAGGAAGGCGATCAGTCGCTAGCGTCCGTGCCCATGTGGAGGCTGGGCGCCCTGGGTAACGGTCGGCGAATTAGAGAAGCGAGGTGCCTCATGGCAGAAATTATGGACGTGGGTGGCCAACACAAGTGCGCATATTCGCAGTGCGAGTGTCAAGTGCCACCCTTTGAAACTTATTGCAGCGATTACTGCTCGGATGCCGACGACGAGCAGGAAGTTGAAGTCCAGTGTGACTGTAAACACAGTCCATGCGCACTGGACTGATGGCGCAGAGCTTAGGCCGGCGATGGAGCCCTGCGCCCGGAATTGGAGTCAGCAGTGTTGATAACCGTCACCTTGATAGGTCCTGACGACGTGCGCTCGACGGTTACGATGAGTGTGCGCGACGCCGCCACACCTAAGTACGATTTGTTTTGGCGTACTCTCAAAAAGAACGGATCAACGGTTCCGTTGACGACGAGAGCCGTGGACGGCGATATCGTGACGATAGAGGACGACAGAGTCGATGAGTCATAGGTTCGATGAGAAGCAAAGTCGAGCTGGCCTTGGTTCACGAATCCTCCGATCGGGTGCGGCGGCCTTCGTCGCTGCCCTTTGTCTTTTTCCCATCGGCCGCGTATCCTCTACGCGCGAATTTCGCAGTCGCGCCGCAGTTGCCGAGGATGTCACCCAGCAAAACGAGGAACCAGGGACAACAGCACGGATTCGAGTGGCCGAGGGCGAGTACAAGGCCCCGACGGAAGATGGCATCGGACCTTCCGATCCGGCGGTCTACGGCTTCGATGAGTCATGGACCCTATGGCGGCTTCGGGACGGAAGTTTCGAGGTCAACGGCACGAGAAGCTACCGCTCGCCTTCCGATGAACCTCACAGCAATCAATTTTCTGCTCACCTCTCTGCCGATCTTGCGGTGCTGGAATTGATGGAATTCCGAAAGTTGCGATGGAGGACAGATTCCGGGCCCCTAGGTTGCAAGTTTCTTCCTGCGAAGATCTCCTGCACATCGAACGCGAGAGATGTGACCCAGAACGTGAGCTTGGACGTGCCTATCCAAGCTCCTGCTGGCCTTATGTGGCCGATCTCGGCGTTTTCCTTGAGCAGCATCACGCGTTCCGCGAGTCATGACCAGAAAACGATGACACCGGTTCAACTCGTGACACTGGAGAATGGCAGCAGAGAAGACCCAATATTTACGACGACGTTTTCCGGCCATTTGAAGTATCTCGGACAAGAGCAACTATCGTTGGCCGGCCGTAAATGGCATGCCGACAAGTTTCAGCTGAAGGTGGCCGTTCACCCGCCATTTGTTGTCTGGACTTCTCCGGGAGGTTTGCTTCTCGCCTTTGCTCCGGAGAATAAAAGCAAGACTCTTGCGCACGACGGCATAGAGTTGGTCAGGTTTCAACAGTCGAACGATTTCTAACTCAATTCTTCTTCCAGCAGCGGAGTCGGCAGTAAATTGCAGTGCCACATCCTAAAGTTTGCGGAGACGGTGGATGAAGAAGGGAAGTCCTTCGATCAAAAGCGTGGCCGTGATTGTCGGTTCGCTTCGTCGCGGTTCCATCAACAGCAAGTTCGCGGGGAGCGTCGGTAAACTGGCGGCTGACCGCTTACGTTTTCATTTCGTAGAGATCGGCGATCTGCCACTTTACAACGATGATCTGTGGGAGGATCCTCCTGAATCCGTTCTGCGTCTGAAGAGGGAGATCGCGGCCGCCGACGGCGTACTGTTCGTCACGCCCGAATATAACCGCTCCTTCTCGTCCGCCATCAAGAACGCTATCGATTGGGGAACCCGGCCACGAGGCCAAAACTCTCGGAAGGCAAAGCCCGCAGCGATTATGGGCGCCTCGCCGGGAGCGATTGGCGCGGCCGCGGCGCAGAACCAGCTCAAGAACGTGCTAACTGTGTGCGACATGGTACTCATGAGTCAGCCCGAGATTTACTACAGGCCGGAACTATTCGACGAAGCCAACAATGTGAGGAGTGTAGACGTCAAGAAATTCCTCCGTGGTTGGGTGGATCGCTTCTCGGCCTGCATTGAGCGGACACTCGAGGCGCGAACGAGTGCTCAGGCGGGTACGGACTAAGGTTCCGACCCACGAATGGTCGGGCGGAGCCGGTGCGACAGCAAGGGAACTTTCTTCTGATCTGACACTTCCTCGATCTTGCACTTCTGCGTCTCTGGAGAATTGGGCGCCGTCTTGAGCCGACACGAAGCAGGGCCAAACGCCTCGATCACCATTCCTCTTATCAACTATCAAAACTCGTACCGCCGAATATTGGTCGGTATAGCTTCAAAAGCCACTTAGCAGAACTGGCGTTCTCTCGCAATCCACCATAAGTGTTTCACGGACTTCGCGAATTCGCGGAGAGATCGTCGCTCTATGATGCGCGACCCCGAGTGTTCTGAAGAACTTATAAATGGTGCTTACCTTGCATTCAGAAAGAGGTCAGGCCGAGAGCACCAAATCAAAAGGGGGCGAAACCGTCATGAACAGAATGCTGGTGGTTGTCTTTGATAGCGAAGACAAAGCTTACGAAGGAAAGACTGCGCTCCTACAACTGGACGACGAAGGCATCATCAGCGTCTATGCCCACGCCATGCTGGCGAAGCACGCGGATGGGACCGTGGCGGTGAAGAAGAACGATGACTTTGGGCCATTCGGGACTCTTGCCGGTGCCGAACTTGGAGCTCTTATCGGCATTCTCGGCGGCCCGATGGGCCTGGCGATCGGCGCCGGCGTGGGGGTACTTGCCGGCGGCGCGGTCGACCTGAACAACCTCAGGATTGGTGACGACTTTATTGATGATGTGACCAAGAAGCTTCTACCGGACAGGTTCGCAGTCGTGGCGGACGTGGATGAAGAGTCGACGGGTCCCGTGGACAGACACATGGAATCGATTGGGGGGCTTGTCCTCCGTCGATCCCTTTCCGATGTAAAGCACACCATTCACGAGGAACACATCAACGCCATGAAGGCGGATTTAGCGCAAATGAAGGCCGAGCATGCCAAGGCTCATGCCGACCGGAAATCCAAACTCCAGGAGAAGATCAACCAGCTCGACTCCAAGATCCAAGCGCAGTTGCAAAAGGCCAAAGACAGGCGTGAGGGTGCGGAGCGCCAAGCCGAAGCCAAGGCCGAGATTCTTAAGAGCAAAGCAGGCGCGCTTAAAGCCAAGGCAGCAGAAATACACGTTTAGCACGCGATGCATGATCGATCGCGAGCTTCAACCGCGTGATTGGAAGGAGATCGGACGCAGCAAGTTCAGCACTGCTGACGACAGGATTCTATGTATGCACCAGGGTGGATGACCGGCGAGATAGAAACAAGTCGAAAGGCTTCGGCCATTATCGGCAACTTGACCGCATTACTGGGCCTGCTCGTCCTTGGTTATCCGCTGGCTCCGGCGACCATCAGGACGATGCTACTCGGTTGGATCCTGATCGTTGTCACGATCATGCAGTTTATCTCCGGACACTTTCAGACGACACAATCCTCGGTCACTGTAACCCGGCATCCGTATTCCCGATCGTCCGAGAGGAAAAGAATCGCAATGGGAAGTGTGGAAGGTGCAAGGTGAGCCTCGAGGCTGAAAAATTGATCAAGGTTGACGGGGAGATCTTGGTCATTTCCTGCGAGCGGTGCGGACGTACATACGGGATTCTAGCCGGTCACTTTTTCCCAGAGATCTTGTCTTTTTGTCGTTGTAAGGAGTGCGAGCATCCGCTGTTCAGCTCAGAGGAGTTACGTGCGAACCAATTCGAGGACTGTTGATCAGCGAAATTGAAGCTGTGTCTTCAGCCAGCGACGAGCAGAGCCGATGCTGCGCAACGGATCGGCAAGATTCGGACCGAAGAGGTGGACTGTGGAAAACATCACAGACGTGGCGAACACGCGCAAGTGCGCTCACGAGCAGTGCCAATGTCTGGTTCCACCCACGGAGGAGTACTGCAGCGACTACTGTTCGGACGCCGACGATGTGGGTGAAATCGTGCTCCAGTGTGACTGTGGGCACCCTGCATGCCGGCTTGAATGAATATGGGCTGATCGACATCCGCGGCGAAGGCCAATGCCGGGTCGCGAGGGAGTGGACCATGAATACATTTGAAATGCTTCGAAACGTGCTTCTTCGTACCACCGTTGCCGCGCTATGCCTCCTTGGGATCGGGATTGCAACAACCCCATTGGCGGGGCAAGCTCAGGATCAGGACGAAGAAGTGCAATTGGGTCAGGAAGTATTCAACGAACTGAAGACCAAGGGCGAAATCATCGAATCCTCGCCTCTTTATGATCAGCTGAGACCGATTGCGGACGCCATCACCCGGTCTGCACAGCCACGATACAACCATCCGTTCAAGTTCTACCTAGTCCATGAGCAGCAACCGAACGCGTTCTCAGTTCCAGGCGGCAACGTGTATGTTGTCGATTCGCTGCTGTATTTCGTAAAGGATGCTGACGAACTCGCCGGCACCTTGTGTCACGAAGTTTCCCACACCATCCATCACGATTCCATGGAGTTGGCGAAGAAGCGGGAGGGAATCGCGGCACGAGAAATCGGAGCCGCCATTCTTCTCGGCCACCCTCTGGCCATCGCACTTTTGGGTGATCTTCATTCCATGAGCTACTCCCGAGATGTGGAGTCCCGTGCCGACATCACAGGCTCGGACGTATGTGCCGCTACCGGATACAACCCTTGGGGACTCGTATGGTTGTTCCAGGATTTTAAGGACGCCCGGACGGAACAGGTGCCTCAGATCTTATCTGATCACCCCAACGATCAAAATCGGGTCGATGCGCTGGAGCGGCACTTCCGCAGGAACCCATCGGTCTTCAGAAAGTTCAACCCGGACCCGAAATCGGCTAAGCCGTTGGCCGTTCCTGCCAACGCCCCGGAGGTATTTCTGAGGTAGATCGATTCAACGCGCTGCCGGATAGGTAACGCGCATAAAAGGAGAAGAAACAATGAGTAACTTTTCTGATGTTTTCGCTGCTGGGTTGGATCAGGTCAGAAAGTCGTGGGGATGGTTTTTCACTTTCGGCATTCTGCTGTCGATTCTCGGCATCGTGTGTGTCGGCAAGGCACAGACGGCAACCACGTTCTCGATCCTGGCGCTCGGCTGGGTGCTCATGATCAGCGGAGTGCTGTGGCTCGTAAATTCGTTTTACGCCTTCAGCTGGCATGGGTTCTTCCTGTATCTGCTGAACGCGATCATCCGCGGAGTGACGGGATATCTGCTGATTCGCCATCCCGATGCAGGAGCACAGGGAGTGACGATGCTGCTCGCCGCGCTCTTCATCGTCGGTGGGTTGTTCCGCGGAATCGGGGCGAGTGTGATTCAGTTCCCACGGTGGGGATGGACGGCATTCTCCGGCCTGATTTCATTCGCGCTCGGGATCTACCTTCTGGTCACCTGGCCCGCAGCTAGTACTTACTTCATCGGCATCGTGATCGGCATCGACCTTATTTTTGACGGCGCTTCCCTCGTGGGTTTCGCCGGTGCGATTAGCAGTTTGCCTAAGGCGCAAGGCCGAGCTGCCTAAATGACGAGTGTATCCAGATCGGGGGCCATGTCCATGCCGACCCAATATTGGACGGTGCGCCGTTGGATCGAACGCCTCACGTTGACGGCGGGTGTGGCTCTTTTGCTCGTATATCTCTCGGCATGGATTCATGCGGCAGCCATGTACCGTGCGGGGTTGTGGAGTTTTGCCGCGATGAAAGCCAGTCCTTCCATTTCGAAAGACGATGTGAGCCAGTCGCCCACGCTCGGGATTGACTTCAGCCTGTGGTCGGGGAAACGAGTCGGTGCTTACACGGAAGCGTTGGCCGCAAAGTTGGGCACTCCGCTTGCGGTGCTCTCCATTCCCAAGCTGCGGCTTGACGTTCCGGTCTTCGAGGGGACGGGCGAACTCACTCTCAACCGCGGGGCGGGTCGAATCGTTGGAACTGCAAGGCCCGGAGAAGAAGGAAATATGGGCATCGCCGCGCACCGAGACGGGTTTTTCCGTGGCCTGAAGGATATCAAGGTTGGTGATCGGATCGAACTGGCGACACTACGAAAGAATCTCGTCTATACGGTCGACGACATTTCTGTCGTCAAGCCCAGCGATGTAAGCGTGCTCCGGGCCCGGCCCCAGCCCTCCCTGACTCTAGTGACCTGTTATCCGTTCTATTTCGTCGGAGATGCACCGCAACGTTACATCGTGCAGGCGTCTTTGGCAGGTTCTACGCGCGCTACAGCTTCACAACTTAAACCAGAATTTCCAAAACCTAATAAGGAGAAGACACAATGAATGTAAGCAACAAACAGCAACAGGCTTGGCTGATGCTCGCAATTGGGGCTATTGCCCTGACGGTTACCCTCAGCATGAGCGCCCAAGTACAAACAGAAACCACCACAACCAGCGGACCCGCAACTGCGGAAGTTAAAGTCGACCGTGCCACGGTCGTTTTAGTCGATGGGAACGATCTCGTGGTCAAAACTCAGGGCGGCAAGCTCGTGCATTTTGCTAATGTCCCGGAAAGTGCCAGGGCCACGGTCGACGGCCAGCAACTCGGAATTCACGATCTGAAACCGGGCATGACGCTGGAGCGCACCATCACGACCACAACGACTCCGCAAACCATCACTACGGTGAAGAGTGTCACGGGGACGGTGTGGTACGTGAATCCCCCCAGTTCAGTCATCCTCACTTTGGAAGACGGCACGAATCAGCAATTCAAAATCCCGGATGGGCAGAAGTTCAATATCGATGGCCAGATGGTGGATGCGTGGGGTCTGAAGAAAGGGATGAAGGTGTCAGCGACCAAAGTGGTGGAGGTGCCGGAGACGATCGTTGAACAGCAGAAGCAAGTGGCTGGCAGTATGCCGCCGCCGGATCCACCCGCAGATCTGCCGCTGTTGATCGTCGTCGTATTGTCCGCACAGCCAGACCTGGCGGAGGGACCTCCGGCGGAGGTCGCTTCCGCGACGCTGCCCAGGACCGCGAGTCCGCTTCCGTTGATTGGGATTCTCGGTGCCATCACTCTCCTGTCGGGGCTTGGTCTCAGAGCGCTCAGACTGCGAGCAGCGAGAGTGCGGACATAACCGAAGACTCCGGCGATGGTTCGGTGCGCGTTACCTATCGCGTGCCGAACCTCGGAGGAGGAATCTGGAACAGGAGTTAGAACAATGTCGCATCACGATCTAAGAGAGCAGCAGAGCTGGTGGAAGCTCGTGCTCATGGGCTTCTTGGCAATTGCATTCGGAATTGCGGCGGTTGCCCTGCCTGCCGGAATTCTGGCGGCCCGAATCCTGGACGTAATTTTCGGGGTGGCGAAGCCGTTTTCTGCAAGCACTACGGCCGTTGCCGGCTTGCTGGCGCTAGTAGCCTTGGTAGCGATCGACGGAATGCTGAACTTATTCATTACAGCGACGGACAAGAGTGCTTCCCGAGTTCGTGGCGTCATCGGACTCGCAGTAGCAATCATCGCTGTATGTTGGCCCGGGCGAACGATCTACGTGGCCGTGGAGTCGATCGGACTCTGGGCAGTCCTGGTGGGAGTGTTGGAACTCCTCTTGGCGAGACATTCGGGCGAGGGTCCGAAAAATGGCGCACTCTTCGTAATCGCGGCGTTTGCTTCAATCGTTGTTGGCGTCGGGTTGATGAGGTGGGTTTTTGTGGGAGCGATCGTTATAAGTGCTGTCGTTGGCATTGCGGCCGCGGCCCGCGGAATCAGCCTGATCATCATCGGCGTTTCCGAACGTCTTCATCAGCCGGATGGAACCGGGAAGCAGGCAATGAGCCGAGACGCCGCATGATCAGTATCAGTTTAGTTTCTGGTTCGACCTTCCTTATATGAATGAGGAGACCAATCATGAGAAGAAGAGATACGCATCAGGGGTCCAGCTCCACCATCGTGAGTGCGCAGCCGCGGCTGCACCAGAACGCGGCTGAAATTCAGGCCTACGGGACAGTAACGCACCTCTTGCCATTGGATCTGGAGGAGCCTGTCCGGCTGGAAACAACCGAGCGGCTCAACCAACTCCTTGCCGACACGATGACACTTCGTGACCTGTACAAGAAATCTCATTGGCAAACGGCGGGGCCGACCTTTTACCAGCTCCATCTGCTCTTTGATAAGCATTATGGCGAGCAAGCGGAGCTTGTGGATTTGATCGCGGAACGCATCCAGGTTCTGGGCGGACTGAGCATTGCCATGGCACATGACGTGGCGGAGACCACGCGCATTAACCGTCCGCCGCGTGGCCGTGAAGAAGTTCCCGTGCAGCTGTCACGGCTCATTGACGCTCACCAGACCATCATTCGCGAACTCCGGGAGTTCGCTCGCCGCAGTGATGAAATTGGCGATGCGGGCACGAACGATCTCCTGGTCAGCGATGTGCTGCGCACCAGTGAACTCCAGGTTTGGTTCTTAAGCGAACATCTGGTCAACGCGCCATTGGTCATTGCGAAAGAAGCACCCGAGAAGGCCGGTGCAGCTTAGCAAGCCGGCCCTTCCAAGGCTGTTGCCCTCGAGAGTGCGAGGGTTACAATCTGCTGATAGCGCCGATAGCCAGTCTCCAGAGTAGAGCTGCATGTTTTCAATTGACGATCGAGCGGGGAATGTAATCACCACTGGGGCGCTCTTCTTGGCCGCGGCGGCGATTCTCTACCTGGCGCGTAGTGCCTTCTTTATTTTGCTGCTGTCTCTTCTCTTTGCCTACTTGCTAGAGCCAGCGGTCACGCTCGTGCAACGGCATTCGCGGTTGGGTGGGAACAATCGTACTTGGGCAATTGCTCAGGTGTACCTGATCGGGACCCTTCTGCTGGGCAGCCTGGGGTACGGGTTCGGCCCACGCGTTGTAGCGCAAATAAAGAACCTGAACGCTGGTGTGCCCGAGATCTTGCAGGGCCTTTCCAGTGGAAAGACTGCCGCAGACCTGGAAGCCAGGCATGGCTTGAGTGCGGCTCAGCAGCAGCGGATACACGACTGGTTAGTTCGTAACCGTGAAGTTTTCGCCCGGGTCTTCGAGCGCGGCGCGGCATCCGCAGCCTACGTCGCAACCAGCGCGATGTGGCTATTCGCCATTCCCATTCTTGCGATCTTCATTTTGCGAGATGGACGTCCCATGGCGGTTTCATTTATCGAAGCAATGGCATCCCATGGGAATCACACATCGATTCAGCGGACTCTGCGGAAAGTCGATGCGATGCTTGCGCGGTACATTCGCGCGCAGTTCGTCCTCGCGGCTCTCTCCTTCGTCTTCTATAGCGGCGCGATGCTCGTCCTGAAATTTCCCTATGCGATCGCATTGGGTGTTGTGGGGGGTGTGCTGGAGTTTCTCCCGGCGCTGGGGTGGATTGCTTCCGCTGCGGCCATCCTGGCGATCGGTTTTCTGACTCACGCGCACTGGATCTGGATGGCGCTGTTGCTGGTGATTTGGAGGGTGGTGCAGGACTATGTGAACTCGCCTCGCATCATGGGCAACAACCTAGAACTGCAGCCCCTGACCGTTGTATTTGCGTTCATGGTGGGAGGTCAGGTAGGAGGAATTGCAGGCCTGTACCTCTCGGTACCGACAGTCGCCGTTCTCCGAATCGTGTGGCAGGAATGTTTTTCGACGGGAACGCCGGACGCTGTGATCTCAGAGAAACCCATCAGTCAGCTGAAAGGTTGAATTGCCCACGGGTCAGTTTGGGAAAGGGTCAACAAGGCATATGCAAAACGGAGAGTTTGATGGCCGCTCCGCCGAAGAGAGACTAGACGGACTTCACGCTAGGATTCAGTCCAGGCTCGATGAGCTTCACGCCGATTTCAAACAACTCGCTGCTGACGTGCGTGAGGGACGCCGAGAAGCTTCGCGGGCGAGGAAAGATCGAATAGAGGGATTCAAGCGTGCACTCCGTGATTTGCTTCAAGCTGCCGAACGAGCCGACCAAGAGTGGAAGTGAGAAGAAAAACTGTTCAAGTTGATTGGGTGTCATAAACGGGAATCTGTCGTGCGGATCCCGTTTTCATGCCCGAACTTAGAGCGGAAGGTTCGAGCCTGCCTATCGCCCGTTGCGTGGGAATTATTGGCGGTAAGTTCCTCTCCAATAGTTGGCGGCGCTCCCAGTGAAATGAATGCGTTCGATGCAGTCCTGCGTGTGTCGGGGCGTTTCGCCGCCAAAAGTGTTCGAGGAGTTTTGGCCCAACATCAAGTGCTTCCCATAAGCATAAGTGAGACGCTCTTTAGCGAGTTCGCAAATTCGCGAAGAGACCACGACTTTCCGGCTCGTGTCTCGACGTGTTTTCAAACACTTATGATTGGTCTGTGTCTTGCATAACAGCTAGCGCAGGTTTACGAAGGAAAGTCACATCAGTGACGGGGACTGACCTCGAATCGAGGTCACGGGCAACGAATGAACTTCACCCACGAACCAGAAGCGCCAGGAAAGGCGGGAGCCACCTCAATCAGTGCGCTCCACTGGACGTACGTATTGGACGATCCTGCGTTGCCAGAAGGCGGCATTGCGCCCGTCTATCCGTTGGGAGTGAATGTTCTTCTAGCCCGCGTCGGCGGCACCGTGTACGCCGTTTCAGGCAAGTGTGCGCACATGGCGTGTCCGCTGCTCACGGGCAAGCTGGAGGGATACACGATCGTGTGCTCATGTCATGACTGGCGTTTCGATGTTCGAACCGGCAGGTTCCTCGATGCGCCGGAGCTTGGTCTCACTGTGTACCCCACAAACCTTGAGGCGGGAAAACTGTTCGTTAACCTCGGTTCAAAGGAAAGGGCATGAAAAAAATAAGCTTGTATACTCTCTCAACTTGTCCCTGGTGCCGCAAGGCCAAACAGTTTTTCGCGGAGCGCAATATTCCTTTCACCTACGTTGACTACGATCTCGCCGACGAGGCAACCCAGAAAAGGATTTTGCAGGAGCTCGATGCTGCCGGCGCCACAGGCTTCCCATTCGTCAGGATCGGCGACAAGGTCATCGCGGGCTATCAGCCGGAACTCTATTCGAAGGCGCTGAGATCGTAGGGAGGGCTGCAATGGAAACTGAATCAAGGAAGAAGGCGCTGCAGTTCTTCTTCGAAAAGGTCGTCGGGCCGATGGGCTTCAAGTTCACGCCCGACGTGGAGTTAAAGGATTTTCTGCTGGAACAGGAGGTGATGCTGGAGACCAAGCACGGCATTCCATTCTGCCCCTGCCAGCCAGTGCGCCACGACCGGGCGCGCGACATGCAAATCGTCTGCCCATGCATTCCTTTCCACCGAAAACATTTCGATGCCATCAAACGCTGCTGGTGCGGTTTGTTCGTGCACACGGATGTCATCGACCCGGACAGCCTGCCCCAATTGCCGCCAAAGGACGTGGGCCTTGAGTGATAAGTTCATCCGCGCAATCAGCACCGATGAAATCGCGCCTGGCGGGATGAAGACCGTCGAGCTCGACGGACACGAGATCGTCATCTGCAATTGCGGCGGAACCTATTACGCCATCGAGCGACGCTGTGGACACATGAACGCACCGCTGGAGTTGGGCACGCTCGACGGGAACATCGTAACCTGCCCTATGCACTGCGCCCAGTTCGACGTCACCGCCGGGCAAGCCCTCTCCGGCCCGGTTCCGGGAGACCTGGGCAACGAAACCCTTCCGCCTAGAGTGGCTGCATTCCTGCAACAGGTCGGCATGCTGATGAAGTACGTCCGCACCGAATCCATTCGCACCTACGAGACGAAAGTCGAAGCCGGCTGGGTCCACATTGCGCCATGATTCACATGGTTCAGCGGTAGCGACTGAAACCAATGGCGGACAACAGCGAGTGGCGTTTAGCGAGGTTCGCGAATTCGCGAAGAAACCGCCAGATTATTCTTCTTGTCTCCACTTGCTTTCAAGGACTTAGGCTTGGCCTCCGTATTGCAGAGTCATTAGGGGGATCGGAGACGAAAGTCACAGGAGTGACGAACTCACGATCCGATCAAATTGACTCGACACTGAAAAGGAGAAACATCGTGGCTGAACTGATAGTGGTTGGTTTCAAGAAAGACATGTACCGGGCATCGGAAGTGCTGAACCAGTTGCTTGCACTGAACGACGACTGGGTGGTGGATCTGCACGACGCCGTTGCCGTCTACCGCGACTACAACGGCAAGCTGCGAGTCGATCAGAGCTACCAAATGACCACGGGCGACGGAGCCGCGTTGGGCGGTCTCTGGGGCTTGCTGATCGGAGCGACGCTAGCGATTCCATTTACCGCCGGGGCGAGCGCTGCTGCGGCGGCTGGCGCAATGGCGGCTGGTGCCATCGGCGGGACCGCACTTGGTGCTGGGCTCGGTGCTGCCGACGCGTCGTCGTGGAAGGAGGAGTTCGGCATTCCCGACGAGTTCGTCCAGCGGGTCGGGGCATTGATCCAGCCCGGCGACTCGGCAATCTATGCAATCCTGCGCACCGCCGATCCCGACATTGTGGCCGATCAGTTCCGCGGCTACGGGGGAACGATTCTGCGCACGACGTTGAGCCGTGATCAGCAGGCGAAGGTGGAGAAGGTCTTGAGCAAGAGTGCAGCGTAGCTATTGACCTGCCATTCGCTGCCTCAAACGAACTTCGGTTCTTGGATCAGCAGCCGTCCCGGGAAGGGTTAGTCGCCGAGGGACTTAGAATCCCCTGCGGTAGGGTGACCTATCCCGGGCGCCGTGTTCTAGAACCATCAGTCGAACCTTAAGAAAGGATCACAGATGCGGACGGAGCCAAGCAAGATCGAATCGACGCGCGAGAGTGAAAGCTTGAAGTCGGTCTTGCTGGACGCTATCACGCACGATTTCAGAACTCCCCTTACCTCGATCAAAGCATCAGTGACCGGTTTGCTTGACGACTTGGAGTTCGACCGTGAACAGCGGAGAGAACTTCTGACGATCATCAAGGAGGAGTGCGACCGGATCAACCGACTGGTGGGCGAAGCAGCGGAAATCGCTCGCCTGGAATCTGGTGAGGTCAAACTCGATCTGGCGTCGCATTCGGTCGGAGAGTTACTCTCAGCGGCGCTGACAGAATGCAAAAATGTCACCGCAACCCGCGAGATCTGTCTCGATGTGAAGCATCAGGACTCACGGCTTTTGGTGGATCTATCGTTGGCAAAGAGAGTATTGGTTCACCTGATCGTCAACGCACATCTGTACTCTTCGCCCGGCAAGCCCATCAGGATCGAGACGCAGGTACGGGGTAGATTCCATACCATCAGTGTTGCGGACCAGGGCCCGGGGATCGACGATAACGAGATCGACCAGATCTTTGAAAAGTTCTATCGCGGGAAAGAGCAGCGGCTACGCGTCCATGGCACCGGTATGGGCCTGCCGATTGCGAAGGCGATTGTCGAAGCGCACCGAGGAACCATCGGTGTCGTAAGCCGTTTGGGACAAGGGTCAGTTTTTGCCTTCAGTCTGCCAACGGCACGGTGATCAAGTCTTTCTATCTCGGTTCGACAGTATTAATGTTCTTGTTCGGCTTTTCGACGATACGCCCGGCCAGCCAATCGTGTATTAGGACCGGCCCGGGATCAGATCGAGCACGGTGGGCGACGGATGGGTTGAAGTTGTGGATTTCATGGTAGCAACGGCCGAGCCAATTATTAAAGCAACGCGTCCTTCAGATTTTGAGCGATGGCAGCTTGCTGCGCCTCAGCAGCCCGGCTACAGGAGACGCTCGCAGACTGGCCAATCTGAAAAACCAAGACCCTTCGAGAGGCGTTGAAAAGTGTTCAGATCGTTCCCTATACGGTTCCCATAGGAGAAAAGACGATGGTCAGCTCGCTTTCCGTTGGGGATATCAGGCAAGGTCCATTTTCGGTTGAGGCCGGATCCGCCCATCCGTTAGGAGCCACGCCTTCCCCGTCGGGAGTGAACTTCTCGCTCGCTTCCTCGAATGCGACAGGCGTCGAACTGCTCCTATTCTCGGCGCACGACTCCTTGGAGCCATTCCTAACGATTCGGTTCGATCCCTATGTAAACAAGACCTTCCACTTTTGGCATGCCTTTGTGCGCGGTCTGAAGCCGGGAGCGCACTATGCCTATCGCGTCGATGGCCGGTTTGACTCCGCCGGGCAGCGATTCAACAGAAACAAGGTCTTGATCGATCCCTACGCCCGCGGCAATTCTGATTCGTGTTGGGACCGCGGCAGCGCCTGCACGCCCGAGGATAACCAGAAGACGTCCATGCGCTCAGTTGTCATTGAGGCCTCAGGCTACGATTGGGAGGGCGACAAGCCCCTCAACCATCCGCTGCAGGACAGCATCATCTATGAGGCGCATGTCCGTGGCTTCACACAATCTCCGACATCCAATGTCAGTCATCCCGGGACATTCGCCGGCCTCGGTGAAAAGATTCCTTACCTGAAAGATCTTGGCATCACTGCCGTGGAGTTGCTTCCTGTTTTTGATTTCGACCAGAAGGCGGTGCTCAGAAAGGTAAATGGGGAATCGCTCTGCAATTACTGGGGATACAGCACCATAGGCTACTTTGCGCCCCAGTCCTCCTATTGCCTCGAGCCTGAATTCGGCAGCCACTTGCGCGAGTTCCGCGATTTGGTCAAAGCACTACACCGGGCTGATATTGAAGTCATTCTCGACGTTGTCTTCAATCACACTGACGAGGGCAACCATCAGGGACCGACGTATTGCTTCAAAGGCATCGACAACCGCTCTTACTACTTGCTGGTTCCCTCGGCGCTGCAATACTACATGGATTTTTCAGGGTGTGGAAACACGTTCAATTGTAACCATCCTATGGGCCAGAAGCTGATCGTCGACTGCCTCCGATACTGGGTTCGCGAAGCCCATGTGGACGGCTTCCGTTTCGACGAAGGTTCCATCCTTTCGCGCGGGGAGGACGGAATGCCTGCCCTTCACCCTCCGCTGGTATGGAATATCGAGTTGGACGAAGAGTTGGCCGATACAAAGCTGATTGCGGAAGCCTGGGACGCTGGCGGGTTGTACCAGATCGGACATTTCCCCGGCGACCGATGGGCCGAATGGAACGCCCGCTATCGCGACGACGTCCGTCGCTTTGTGAAGGGCGATCCCGGACTAGTGGGCGCAATCGCGTCGCGCTTGGGAGGTAGCGCTGATATGTATCAGGAACGGGGCGGGTCGCCGTTGAACAGCATTAACTTCGTGACCTGTCACGACGGGTTTACCCTCAACGACTTGGTCTCATTCAACCAGAAGCACAACGAAACGAACGGTGAAGACAATCGTGACGGCACCAACGATAACCTCAGCTGGAACTGTGGTGTGGAGGGTGAGTCCGCCGATACCAACATTGAATCGCTGCGCAATCGGCAGGTGCGCAACTTTATGGCAATTCTGCTGCTCTCGCGCGGAGTTCCGATGCTATTGGCTGGCGACGAGATACGGCGGACGCAGAAGAGTAACAACAATCCCTATTGCCAGGATAACGAGATCAGCTGGTTCGAGTGGACTCTTGTCAGCACGAACTCCGGGTTACTCCGCTTCTGCAGGGGCATGATTCGTTTCCGAAAGGTGCATGCAGCAGTCCGGCGCGACCAGTTTTTCGACGGCTCGGTAAACGAGCGCGGCTTAACCGATGTATCTTGGCACGGTACAAAACTCAATCGTCCGGGATGGGACGATGCCGGTGCACGCGCGCTCGCGATGACGCTGGCGGGTTTCGGCGGAGACCCCGACCTGCACGTCATGTTCAACATGTTCTGGGACAGCCTGGATTTTGAACTGCCCATGGTGCCGGGCAGGCGTTGGTGCGTGGCCGCAGACACAAGCCGGCCTTCGCCTCACGACATCGCCGAGCCCGGTGCTGAGCCAGACTTGCCGGGGCACACGCATCGGGTCGAGGCGCGAAGTGTCGTCGTCCTGGTAAATCGGGGTTAGGACAAACCTGCCGTGAGTACAAAACCTAGAAGGAGCGTTTCACGCCAAACCTGACTATCCTCGAAACCGACCATCTCAGCCGTGAGGTCGGAGGTACACGCATCGTCGATGACGTGACCATCGAGGTGCGCAAAGGGGAAGTGCTCGTGATCGTCGGGCCGAGCGGCGCCGGCAAATCCTCCTTCCTCCGCCTGCTCAATCGTCTTGACGAACCCACTGGCGGCATGGTGTGGCTTGAAGGTGTTGATTACCAGCAGATTCCACCACGAGAACTGCGCCGGCGTATCGGGATGGTCACTCAGACCGCGTATCTCTTCCCTGGCACAATTGCCGACAACCTTCGTTTTGGTCCTCTACAACAAGGCAGTGAACTGCCAGCTAAAACAATTGAGGAACTTCTGACGCAGGTGGGGTTAGCAGGCCGCGCTGAAGAGGACATCGCGCATCTTTCCGGTGGCGAGGCGCAACGAGTCTCCGCGGCTCGCGCTCTGGCGAACACTCCGGAAGTGCTGCTGCTGGACGAACCGACGTCGGCGCTTGATGCGGAGGCCACGGGCGAGGTCGAGAAGCTGATCCTCACTGTGGTTAGGCAAAACGCTCTCACCGGGGTGATGGTGTCTCACGATCTCGCGCAAGCGGCCCGCGTCGCCGACCGGGTAATGGTGATGAGCAAAGGCAAGCTCGAGAAAATCGGGACAGCAAACGAGGTGATCAATGCTGAAGGAGCTCTTCGCTAATCAATTAGCTCTGGGCTGCGGACAGGCGGCCGTCGTAACCCTGCTGGCGCTGACTGTGATGCTGCTAGCCCGGCAACGAAACATTCACCTCGAACGCGACACCATTGTGGCGCTCGTTCGGGGGATTGTGCAGATCACCGCGGTCGGATCGATTCTGGTGCTGCTGCTGCGAGGACCCGCGTGGACCAGCATCTTTCTGCTTACGGGAATGATTCTTGCTGCTGCCGGAATGTCAGCGGGCCGGTCCAAGGGCATGCCAAAGAGCTTTCAAGTTTCGCTCTATGCCATTGGCGCGGGTGCGGGTTCAGTTATCGCACTGATGACCTGGGCGGGCGTTATCGATACGCGCATCACGTCGCTCGTGCCGATTGGGAGCATGCTCATCGCCAACGCCATGAACACCAATTCACTGGTGATGAATCGCTTCCGCTCGGAAGTGGAATCGCATGCCGGCTTGATCGAGACCGGCTTGGCGCTTGGAGCCGAGTCAAAACAAACCGTCGTTCCCTATGTGCAGATCTCTGTTCAGGCAAGCTTGATTCCGGCGATTGATTCGCTTCGCTCCCTCGGCATCGTATGGATTCCGGGGCTGATGGCCGGGATGCTCTTGTCGGGAGCGAGGCCGATCTATGCGGCCATATACCAGTTTGTGACGATCTCCATGATCTTCTCATCGTCAGGGCTCACGGCACTGATCTGCAGTCTCTTGATTCGCAGCGCCGCGTTTTCAGCCGCCGAGCAACTCACGCTGCGTCCTCTCCCGGTCCCGGTTCGGGCCGTCGGCCGCAGCGTCTGACCTTAGATCCAAGCTGATAAGGTCCTTCGCTATTGATGGCGATGCGGTCGACGAGACATCGGCACTACAGCTAAGGATCCCGCTCAGAACTCACCGTAGGTCTTTCGCCATCCTCGCGAATTCGCGGAGAAATTGCGACTTGAAATGCGCAACCGCCGAGCATTTTGAAGAACTTAACAATGGCACCTCCATTGCACTTCACAAAGCGTCAGAAGCGAGCGCTAAACAAGAAGTAGCGAAACCGCTTCCGGCACGAGCATGACGGCAATCTACAGAACGATTGTGAGGATCTTCGCAAGGGCGGTTAGAAACACCGTGCGAACATTGCGCCGTCGGAGAGATCGGAGGGAAGGAGGTAGCGTTATGTTGGAAGACAGCACATCAATCCGAGTGCGCATCGACGATCAGGGCTACACGCACGTTACGGTAATTCAGTGGGACGAGGACGGCCAGGAGATCGTATATCGTGAGGATGAAAATTTTCAGTGTTCGGAGGCGCAATTGTGAACGCAGATGTTCAGAGTTGGGATTGTAAGGCATAAATCGAGGAGGGCTTATGAGATCAAACAAGAATTCACACGTTAGTATGCGACGCGGCGAGCTTACCTTCGCGACTCATGGCGCGCTGGAAGCGGTCCAGATCGCCAGCGACCTCATCGCGTTTTACCCGCAGGCGATTCACCACCCACAGCCCTATGTCATCCTGCTCGACCCATCGAGCGGCATTCTCAAGCGCCTCGACCTCCAAGCGAAGAAGTAATACCGACACTCTTCCCGGCATAGCTTCAAACAGGCTACCCGCCGAAACCTGTGCAGCTGTTTGTGACGAGGTTCTCTCGCGAAGTTCGCGAATTCACGAATGAAGCTTGATCCTGCGAGACGCGTACTCAAACGTTTTGAATAACTTAGGTGTGGTCTTCGCGTTGCTGTACCAGAGGTGTAGTTTGAAAAACGATCGAAGGAAAACGAAGCAAGACACGCGAGGAGAAGCGCATGAGCACCGATGTGAACATCGCAAAGCAGATCGTCCACGACAAGCTTGAGTCCCAGATCAAAACCACTAAGGCGAGGCTGGATGTTCTGGCAGGCCGAGCCGAAGGCAAGGCGGTGAAAGTCGAAGTAAAGGTGTTCGAAACTCTGATGGTCAAGTTGCAGGCAATGCAGCAGAAGCTGCAGGAGTTGAAGAAGGCGGGCGGCGACGGGTGGGAGCAGACGAAAACCGATCTCGAGGCGCGGATCACAGAGTTCGAGAAATCCGTCAATGGGCTCGAATCGAAGGCGAAGGCAAGCTGAGGACTGGAGTCCGAGCAGTGTTCATTACCGCATTTAATGCCTTCGTACGGAGAGGCCCAGGAGGAGTTGTCGTGACTTTTCAAAACCAGAAGCGGATCCTCGTTCTTGCGATTGCCTTTGCTGCGTTGCTAGCAACTACCCCGCTGGCACACTCAGGCGACGATCACAACCAGAAAGTGAAAGAAGCGGCTGCGCAGTCCGTCAAAGCCGGGAAGGTGTTTGACGAGATCATGCACACGCCCGATAAGGCTATCCCTCGCGACCTCCTGGCGCACGCCAAGGCAATCGCCGTGTTCCCGCAGGTCATCAAAGCGGCCTTTCTTATTGGCGGTGAAGGCGGGCGCGGTGTCGTCAGCCGTCGCACGAGTGCCGGCTGGAGCGATCCAGTGTTTTTCCGAGCTGGCGGGGGCAGCGTGGGACCGCAGATTGGCGCATCGGCGACGGACATCGTTCTTCTGTTTATGAACGACGATGCCGTGGGAGCGTTGATGAAGGACAAGTTTGAGCTCGGTACAGAGGCTGGTGTCGCCGCTGGTCCCGTCGGCCGCGAAGCAAGCGCCGGAACGGACGCACTGATGCATGCGGAGATTGTGTCCTATTCGCGCAGCCGCGGGTTGTTCGCAGGGGTCAACCTGAAGGGTGTCGTTATTCAACCCGAAGACGATCTGAACCAGGCCGTTTACAACAAGAACGCGCACGAGTTGCTGGTGGACGATCGCCGAGCGGCTGATGATGGCACAAGCATCCCCGCGTTCCCGCAGGCAGTCTCTCGCTATACAGCAACTAGTGGTAATGGTCATTAAGTGGAGTCACTCAGAGCGGAACAATATGACTGAGCGAAGCACAACCGAACTTATTCATTCAAGCGAATTGGCGGTCATGGGTGCGGTCTTTATGATCGGTCTGGGATCGGTTGGCCTTTTTCTGGCGATTGTGATCGGCCCTGCCCCTTCCGTCTTGTCGGGTTGGATTTTTGTCACCGGCGGCTTTGCTTACTTCCTCTACGCCTTCGCTACACGGGACGACGGAGAAGCTTTGTGGCGCATGCTGATAGGCTTCTTGTACGTCTTCGCTGGCTTGTATCTCTTCTCGTTCTTCGGCCCTGAACTTCAACTCAAAAATGTCATCTTTGTGGTTGGGACGATTGTCCTGTTCGAAGGGGTGGCGGAATTCTTCATTTTTTCCCGGCTACGACCGCTGGCGGGGTCTGGCTGGATTGTTTCCGGCGCGATCGCAACCGTTTTTCTGGCATTCATTACCTGGTGCTTGTGGCCCTTCAGTTCAATGCGGCTGCTAGGAGGCATCGTCAGCACCAAGTTCGTCATAAGTGGTTTGAGCCGTTTGATGTATTCGATGGCCACCCACAAGAAGCTCGAAGCAATCGCAAAAGATAAAGAATTACCTGCATAGCGATCGAACTGAGGCTCAGTTTCATCGCCAGGTTAGGTGAGATCCGGTTTCTGAAAACTGAAAGGGAGGCTTGAAATGTTTGGTCCATATGAAGTGATCGTTGGTGCTACCCCGGAGATGATTCATAACTGGGGATGGTTCCTCGCATTTGGCATCATTTTGATGCTGCTTGGCATTGCCGCGGTCGTACGGGCTGTCACTGCCACGGTGGCCTCGATGGTGTTCTTCGGCTGGCTGCTGTTGTTTTCCGGGATTATCGAGTTCGTGCACGCCTTCATGGTCGGGAAGTGGGCCGGTTTCTTCCTGCACATACTCGTGGCGCTTCTGTTCGGAATAACTGGGGCACTCATGGTGTTCAGACCGGTGATCAGCGCCGAGGCGGTAACATTCGTCATGTCCGTGTTCTTCCTGGTTGCCGGACTCTATCAACTGTTTGCCTCAATGTGGACCCATCTACCTGGGTGGGGTTGGCAAGCTGCCAATGGAGCCGTCTCGGCGATTATGGGCGTTTTGCTTTTGATGCAATGGCCGGTCTCCGGCCTGTGGGTGGTCGGTCTTTTCGTTGGGATAGACCTGATCTTCTACGGTTGGGCTTGGATCGCATTGGCAATTGGCCTGCACAAAGTGTGAGCGAACAATCCATTCCAACCACGGTTAATGATTTGAGTGCGAGGAGTGGACTGAGAAAAGTGAGGATTGCGTATATGGGGGTGTTGCAAGCATGTCTAAGTGACACTGTGCCTCAGTTCGGAGCCGCGGCCTTCCAGAGGGCCAACAAGTCCGGTGCAGTGCATACGAGGTGCACCGAGTGGGCGATCATTGAAAAAGCGATCGCTGGAGACATAGACGCCCAGGAGCATCTTTTTGCTCGCCACAGGTCCAGGCTGTATAGGACTGCAGTCGCTCTTCTGCGCAATAAAGAAGATGCCGAGGATGCAGTGCAGGACGGCTTGTTCAAGGCCTACACCAACTTGCGGTCCTTTCAGGGCCGATCCTCGTTTTCCACCTGGCTCACGAGCATAGTCATAAATTCGGCTCTGATGAGTCGGCGAAGGAAACGTGCCCATCCCGAAGCCTCTTTAGATGACATGCTGGAGACGTACTCTGCGCCGCCTTCTTGTGTGGCCGCCGATTCACAATCGAACCCCGAGACGGTTTGTTCAGAAAGACAACTCAACGACCTCCTGGACAAGCAACTGTTGCAGCTCCGCCCGTCATTGAACGTGGCATTTCGGCTGCGTGCGATACACGGTTTTTCTCTTCGGGAATCGAGTCAGGCTCTTGGCATCTCCGTGAGCGCGGTCAAAGCACGGTTGTTTTGGGCGCGAAGGATGTTGGCACGGGGGCTACAGCGATCTTTGAGACTGGGCCAACGGCATGGATGTTCGCGAAAAGGCGGCCGCCCAACACACAACTTTTGAGGGCGCGTGGAAGGATAAGCATTCATTATGGCGGCCTTTTGCAGCCTGATGTGTTCGCGGTGAGCTAATAATGAGAGGAGAACAGCATGGGCGGCATGATCCCGTTACGAGATGCATCTCGAGAGCCCAGGAGTTTCCCCGTCGTTACGACCGCAATCATCGTCGTAAACGCGTTCGTCTTCGTACTGGAACTGATGGGTGGCGACGCGTTTGTAAAGCAGTGGTCTTTGGTCCCTGCCGATATTGTTGCCGGCCGGCACTGGATCACCATCCTGACAGCAATGTTCATGCATGCCGGCTGGATGCACATTATTGGGAACATGGTGTTCTTGTGGGCGTTTGGCCCGGAAGTCGAAGATGCGATGGGGGCGCTACGCTACTCGGCATTTTATCTGCTTAGCGGTCTAGTCGCTGCGCTCGCCCAGATTGCAGCCATGCCCAGTTCCACCGTTCCCAACCTGGGCGCTAGTGGCGCCATTGCAGGCGTGATGGGCGCCTTTTTGATTACCTATCCCCACGACGAGATACGTAGTCTGCTTGTGCTTGGCTGGTTCGTCCGCGTTACCTTTATTCCCGCCGCGCTCTTGATCGGAGTCTGGTTCCTCATTCAATTCTTCAATCAGGTTGGCGCGGTGGCCGATGTGCAAGGGGGCGGTGTGGCTTATACCGCTCATGTGGGGGGCTTTATCTTTGGAGTGATTACCGCACGAATCTTTGAAATCGGGCGCAGCGCCGACTCGGGGGCCTAGCCATGTCGTCCGGTCCAGACAAAAGCCCCGTCGCGATTACCGGCTTGACAGCCCGGGAAGCTGAGACGCAGCTACTCCGTTTCGGGCCGAATGAGCCTGCAGCGACTCAGAAGCGCTCGGTTCTTTCCGACCTCTGGCATGCATTCACAAATCCACTGGTACTGATCCTGGTGATTGCCGCAATCGCGTCCGCTTTCTTGGGCGAGAAAGTAGATGCGGCAATCATCGCCGTAATCGTCCTGCTGAGCACCGCGATCGACTTAGCTCAGACTTATCGTTCTCAACGGGCAGTCGAAAAACTGCGTGCGCAAGTTGCCCCCACCGCAACTGTTCTGCGCGACGGCGAATGGAAAGAACTTCGGCGGCGTGATGTGGTGCCCGGAGATATAGTTCGCCTTTCGGCCGGAGACATGGTTCCTGCAGATGCGCGGCTGTTGACTGCGCGCGATCTATACGTTCTGCAAGCATCGTTAACGGGCGAATCGCTCCCCGCCGATAAGGAAGCAACCGGAGAGCCAGCCTCGACCAAGGCCGAGGCCCGCAACATGGTCTTCCTCGGCACATCCGTCGTCAGTGGAACGGCGACTGCGGAAGTTGTGGCGACAGGGTCTCGGACCGCCTTTGGTGATATTGCGTCTCGCCTCAGCACACGTCCGGAAGCGACAGCCTTCGATCTAGGCTTGAGAAATTTCAGTCAACTCCTCGCGCGAACGGTTTTATTTCTCGTTCTTTTCCTGCTTGTCGTCAGCATTGCGCGCCACCGCGATCCGCTTCAGTCGCTGCTGTTTGCAGTTGCCTTAGCAGTGGGCCTGACGCCTGAGTTCCTGCCCATGATTACGTCGGTGACGCTTTCGAAAGGCGCTGTCGCGATGGCCCATAAGAAGGTCATCGTCAAGCATCTTTCCGCTATCGAGAACCTCGGCAGTTTGGATGTACTCTGCAGCGACAAAACCGGGACACTCACCGCTGGCACAATGTCGCTCAATCGTTCTCTCGATCCGTTTGGGAATCGATCTCAGCGCGCCCTGGAACTTGCCTACCTCAACAGCAAATTTGAGACGGGTATCCGAAGTCCCCTCGATGACGTCATCCTCCATCAGTCTCCGCCAAAGATCGACGATTACACGAAGCGTGATGAGATTCCCTTCGATTTCGAGCGGCGGCGGCTCTCAGTTGTGGTGGAGCGGCAATCTCAACGGATTCTTATCACGAAAGGCGCTCCCGAAGGGATTTTCCCCCTTCTCTCTGCTTACCAGAGTGAAGGCAAAACAGTGCCGATCAGTGAGGATGCTGCCAAGCGCATGCAACAGACCAGCAACGAACTGAATAGTCAGGGTTTCCGCTCACTAGGCGTAGCTTACGCCGAGGTGCCTGCGCAGACGGACTATTCCGTGAAGGATGAGCGCAATCTGATTCTGGCCGGTTTCTTGACTTTTTCCGATGAGCCGTTGCCTGACGCCGCCCAGATTATGGCTTCTTTAAAGCAGGATGGAGTTGAGATCAAGGTCATCTCCGGTGATAACGACCGCGTCACTGGCCACGTCTGTACAGAGGTAGGAATCGACCCCGGCCAAATCGTCACCGGCGGCGAAATGGAAACGATGACAGACCCGGCGCTGTCGCATGTCGTCGAACACACGCGCGTATTCGCCCGCATTTCTCCGGCGCAGAAAAACCGGATTCTGATGGCTCTCAAGCACGACGGCCACGCGGTAGGATTCATGGGTGACGGTGTCAACGATGCACCTTCGCTTCACGCCGCAGATGTTGGCATTTCCGTGTCAAGCGCGGTTGACGTGGCCCGCGAGGTTGCCGACGTCATTCTCGTTGAGCCGGGGCTGCGGGTTCTGCATGACGGCATCATTGAAGGACGCAAAGCTTTCGGCAACGTGATGAAGTATTTGCTGATGGGCACAAGTTCGAACTTCGGAAATATGTTTAGCATGGCGGGGGCTTCGCTTTTCCTGCCGTTCCTGCCCATGCTGCCCACCCAGATTCTGCTGAATAACCTTCTATATGACTTGGCCCAGCTCACCATTCCAACGGACAATGTGGACGAGACGTATCTGCAAAAACCCCAGCACTGGGATATTGGTCTGATCCGCAATTTCATGGTGTTCATCGGACCCATCAGCTCCATTTTCGACTTTCTAACGTTTTATGTGTTGTTGCATTTTTTCCACGCCAGCGAGGCACAGTTTCATACCGGCTGGTTTGTCGAATCGCTGGCAACTCAGACGCTGGTGCTATTCGTCATCCGTACCGCGAAAAATCCACTGCGCAGCCGCCCCAGCGGTCCGTTGATTGCGACCTGTCTTGCCTCTGTGGCAGTCGGGACTTACTTGCCCTTCAGCCCGCTGGCGGGCGTCCTGGGTTTCACGCCGTTGCCAGCAGCGTACTTTGGTTTTGTTGTCATCGCGACGGGACTCTATCTCTTGCTGGTGGAGGCCGCGAAACGGCGCCTTCTTCGCGGAAAAACCGCAAAAAGTGCGACCAAGGCGGGAGATGCCGTGGCGGTCGCAGCCTCAGTTCCGGCGGGGAGATCTTGAAATGCAGGATGCGTGGTGCTTTTCGGGCTGACTTGGCGACATGGCGCGGAAAGTTCCACGTTGGTCGCATATTCTGATGGTTCGTTTTGAAGAGAATTCCGTTTGGCCTATTCGATTGAAGGCGGATTGCGGACGAATGGTCGCCAAGCCAAGTTTGGCAAGGAGCGCAATGGATGCTACTGAAAAAGCGCTCGGTGCGTCGTTGGTTCGCGTATGAGAATGCTCTCCTTATTTGTAGTGTCCGACTCGTTCTGGAAGTGGATTCACCGCCTGGGAGGGCCTGGTTTGATCCTCCTCGGCATCGCCGACAATACCCCTTTTGTGTCTGTCCCAGCCGGCGGCATGGAAGTATTCATCATCCTGCTTGCGGCACATCGCCATGAATGGTGGCCGTATTATGCACTCATGGCCACAGTGGGAGAAGTACTTGGTGGCTACTGGACTTACCGGCTGGCTAAGAAGGGCGGCCAGCAGACTTTAGAAAAAAAAGTGGGGAAACCGCGCGCGGAAGGCATTTATAAGCGCTTCGAGAAGCATGGGTTCCTGACAGTATTCACCGGCTCGATCCTACCGCCACCGTTTCCTTTCACTCCCGTTTTGATGGCCGCCGGGATCATGCAGTATCCGCGCGAGAGGTTTTTCTCGGCGCTAGCCGCGGGGCGTTCCGTGCGTTACTTTGCCGTGGCCTATTTGGGCAGCATTTATGGGCGGCGAGTAATCGGGTTTTTCTCGCGGTACTATCGACCGACGCTGTATTTCCTGATCGCGCTGGCAGTGATGGCCGGTATCGGCGCCCTGATCTACTTCAAATGGTACCGGCCCAGAGCACAACGGGAAGAACGTGAGCGGGGCGAGCCAGTTGACAAATTTCCTGTCCCGGGTCGGCACTCGAGAAATTGAGACATTGGCTTCACCCAGGAAGTTGAAAGGACACGCCATGAGCGACAAAGCGGAAACTACCACAAATAGAGTTGCCGTGATCCGGAGTGCTATCCGGACGGCCGCATGGATGATCTTGATTGGAGCGGCCGCGTTGCCCGGCTGTTCTCAATCGACTCTTGACCTGCAAACCTTCTTTCGCCAGGACATCGGACTCAGCGAGGATCAGATCGCCGCCATCCGAAGCGGAAAGGCGGTCGCGAAGGCCCTGCCGTCCCGCGCCCCAGCCGAGGTCTTCTTGTTTGGTGCCATCTACATCCACGCTGCGCCTGAGAGCTACCTGCAGTTCGCTCGTGATTTCGACCGGCGTCGCGAGCGTCCCGCCTATTGGGCGCTCGGAGTGTTCGGGAATCCTCCGAAGTTGTCTGACTTGAAGGATTTTTCGTTCGACAACGATGAGATCCAGGCGTTGAAAAAATGCACGCCCGGGGATTGTCAGATTCAGATGCCTGCGAGCTCCATCAAAGAGTTTCACCAATCCATCAATTGGTCTGCTGACGACGTGAACGAGCAAGTGAATCGCCTCCTACAGAAGACGGCGCTGGATCGTCTGCTCGCCTACCAACGCGAGGGCAATCAGGCCCTGGGGGTTTATAACGATAAGCATGACCCTACCGTGGTGCCGGAGCAGTTCGCCTATATGCTCACTTACGCCAAGGCCTTACCAGCTCATCTGCCGGATTTTTACACGTACCTTCTCAGCTATCCCAACGCAAAGCCGCCGAACGTCGAAGACACGTTCTATTGGGCAAGAGTTAAGTTCGGATTGAAACCGACGCTGCGTGTCGTGCAAATGGTGACCATGCGCGGGGACTCTGCCGATCCGGTAGCTTATGCCATCGCCGAAAAGCAGCTCTATTCGAGCCACTACTTCGAGACTGCGATGGACCTCTCTTTTTGCATTCGCGGGAAGGACCACGGGAAGCCCGGGTTTTATCTGATCACGGCCATGGGTTCTGAACAGGCGGGTCTGACCGGTGCTAAGGGAGCGGTCATTCGAAAGGCTGCGGTGGGCCGGTCTATTTCACATCTTCAAAACGGCCTGACCGCCATCAAGAACACGCTGGAAGGTAACCAGTAGGCGAGGCATTCAGAATGAACCATACATCCGCCAATCTCTCAGACGTGAGCGGTGAATCGACAATCCTCTCCGGGGACGTGGTCGATCGGGTACTGCTACTGCGGGAGGTCCGTGCGCATTTCAAACAGCTCCTGCCGACAAGCTGGTTGAGCATAAACAATACATTTCCCGGTACGGTGACGACATGCCGGAACTCAGCGGCTGGAAATGGCCTTATTAACCGATGAAAATCCTCGTCCTCAACTCCGGGTCCAGCAGCCAAAAGAGTTGTCTCTATGACATCGACTCTCTGCCTGACCATCCACCAAATCCGGTCTGGGAAGCCAAGATCGAATGGAGTGGAAGCACGGCCGATATCCAGGTCAAGACTTCTGAAGGAAATAAGTTCAGCGATCAGGTTAAGGTTGCTTCGCGGCGCCAGGCGCTGGAGCACCTGTTTCGCTCATTGTGGGAAGGGAATGCCCCAATAGTGGAGAAGCCGTCCGAAATCCGAGTCGTAGGGCATCGCATCGTCCTTGGGGGACACAAATTCGAAGAGCCAGTCATCGTCACTAATGAAGTGAAACGCGCCATCGCCGGCGTTTCCGACTTCGCACCTCTTCACAATCGGTCGGAACTCGAAGGCATCGAGATCATCGAGCATCTTCTGAAGCGGGTTCCTCAAGTCGCAGTTTTTGATACTGCGTTTCATCATCAACTGCCACTGGCGGCGGCTGTATATCCGGGACCTTACGAATGGTTCGAGCAGGGAATTCGGCGGTACGGTTTTCATGGAATTAACCATCAATACTGTGCCCAGCGCGCGGCTCAACTGCTGGGAAAGCAGTTGAATTCGATTCGACTGGTCTCGTGCCATCTGGGCAATGGTTGCTCACTCGCGGCCATAGAACGCGGTCGAAGTGTCGACACGACCATGGGCTTCACTCCTCTCGAAGGACTGATGATGGGCACTCGCTCAGGATCTGTGGATCCTGGCATCTTGACCTACCTGATGCAACAAAAAAGGACTGACGGGCGGAGGCTCGATGAGTTGCTCAATAACGAGTCCGGCCTTCTTGGTATTTCAGGAGTGTCGAGCGACATGCGGGAGATATCGAAGGCCAAGCAGTCGGGGAATCAGCGTGCCAAGTTGGCCTTTGACATTTTTGTCCATCGCCTCCGGTCTGGCATCGGCTCCATGGTCGCGGCGTTGGGCGGCCTGGATGCTTTGATTTTCACCGCTGGAATTGGAGAGAACTCCGAGGCTGTGCGGCAAGCAGCGTGTGCAGGCTTTGGCTATCTGCACCTGGAGCTGGATCCGCTCAGAAACAATCAATCGCCAGTTGATCGAGACATCGCCGCGAGCGATTCGGCAGTCCGCGTGCTAGTCATTCATGCTCAGGAGGATTGGGCCATTGCTCGGGAGTGCTGGCGAATGGTTTCGAAAAGGTAAGCGTCCGGTGGGGCCTCCCGCCAGCGAGGCGCGCAACGAAGACGCGCTGTCCCAGAGAAGTAGAATAGGTCCGCGCACCGCGGTGCGCCAATGAAAAAGGGGGTCGCATGTCACTGGTTGCAGCGACTGGGGACATTCTCCTAAACTCGGTCCTGATGGCAACGGATTTCTCAGAAGCATCTGATAAAGCCCTCCGCCATGCTCTGGCCATTGCCCGTCACTATGGGGCGAAACTTTACTTGGCGCATGTCGTCTCCTCGTTGGGATTTACTCTCGTCGGTCCAGACGCAGTGAATGTAGCGACCGAGATAGTTTGGAGGGATGCTCGTCAATTGGTGGAGCGTCTTGTTCAAAATGGGGCGCTGGCCGGTCTGCGCCATGAGGTGATCGTCAGTCAGGGCAACGTATGGGACGAGTTGGGAAAAATAATCAGCCAAGAGCAAATAGATCTGGTGGTCATCGGCACCCACGCTCGACGAGGTTTGGGGAAGCTGCTCCTCGGCTCAGTAGCAGAGCAC
>Ga0181532_10000015_pt1 | contig 195972 bp, 160 predicted proteins | sample PEATcosm2014_Bin_33_FD_119768 | JGI IMG/M metagenome (GOLD analysis project Ga0181532, IMG submission 119768) | Peatland microbial communities from MTU Mesocosm Facility, Houghton, MI, USA - PEATcosm2014_Bin11_30_metaG | ecosystem: Environmental > Terrestrial > Soil > Wetlands > Peat | place...
CCCGAAGATGACCGGCAAAGTCGTGGTGCAGTGAGCTCAGACTTCTAAAGGGCGTGGGCAGCGCGTTGGAGAACAGCGCTCTGCCGCGTCAAGTGCACGAATATGACTGTGGACTCGGCACAACGCTGCGCGTCAGGAAAGGCGAGCGGGTCAAGCTAGTCATGGCCGCCACGGACCACGATCAAGGATTCAAGCTAGACGACCTTAACATCAACCAGAAAATTCCTAAGGGAACGACGGTTGTCGTCGAATTCACCGCTGACAAGGCTGGCACTTTCCAATTTCGCTGCTCGAATGTCTGTGGCAGAGGCCATAGAAGTATGAAAGGAACGCTGGTCGTAAGAGGAGTGAACGAAAACGCCATGCACGTGCTCACCAGAGAGTCCGCCGGTCAGGAGAGGCGCATCATGGTAACCGAGGCAGCCGGATACCAGCAACTAATTGACGCGGCGCAAGCCCATCCCACTCTCTCCGCTATCCATCCTTAACCTACAGAGAAATTTCCTTTCCCGTTACCGCGAAATACGCGAAACATGCCAATTTTCCGCGATAATTGCTCACAGACTGAGGGCCACGGTTGGATCAATCTTTTCGTTATGTCGAGAAAAAGACTCGTGGGTTCGGAGCAGAAGCTGCAGCAGTTGCAGACTCTAGATCTTTAATTGGAGTATCGGAGAAGCACGCCCCGGATGTGATCCTTCTTGACCAGACAGGTCTGACCCAGAGTTGGTACGATCACGTTTTATGGTCCGTCACATGCCAGACGAAGCTATGAACTTGTAACCGGCTCTCGCCATCGAGCGATTCAGCCGAGGAGGAAGGCTATGACGTACGTGATGACTAAACCGTGCCCCATCTGCAAAAAGCAATTAACCAAGCAACAGCCTACCGAAACCGTAACGTGCCGGGGCGGTAACCATGTTTGGCAGGGATAGTTGTTTTGAAAGATATTCACCGTCCGCGCGTAGGTCGCACCTTCGACACGATTTATTACAAATGGGAGAACGTGGAAAATGGCGACTCAACTATGCCAGAAATGTAAACAAGCCCATCCCGGTGCTGCTTGCGATTACGACGAAAAAGGTGAATGCGCCGAGACGATTGGTTCCAATGAGGTTGCTCAAGCTTGTAAGGAGCCATCAAAAGACCAGGAAGATGGATGTTCGTTGCCATCCAAAGCAACTGAGCGCCCCCTGTGATAAAGGCGTGAGGAAGATTACCACATACCCGAAGTTTATTGACGGCAATGCTACCCGGTGCCCGCATCCTGGAGGAAGTAAACAATCAGCATTAGACGCACTTGGGAAGTCGACACTGTTTCTGTCGCTGTTGTTAACAGGCGTCAACTGCACTTAAAACTCTAGTCACGGGTCAATGAGTGAAATGGAATTGTTACAGTAGTAATCGAGCCGACTCGAGTGAGGGAAAAATGTCAATACTGTGCAGTTTTGAACAGACGCTCGATTAGGGGCATTAGTAAGCTGCTTTTCAAAACGAGGTGATCTGAAGGAAACAACGCGGTTATCCCACAAACCCCCCGCGACTTTCCTTCTTCCTCAGGTGGCGCAGCTTGTTCTCACTTCCGCTGCGCCACACCTAAAGTTAGGCCTTCACCCTTCCACCGGGTCGATGAGTGTAAACCGCGATATAAGAGTTTGCCTAGCAAATCGCTCGAATAAAGATCGCTGCGGGTGAATAAAACTGCGCCGTCCGCAAGACTGAAAGACCGACTGGCCCCGCTCCGAAGCGACCGTATCCCCTGGTTTCACTTGACCATTCAGGACGCCACACTCGAAACCGGTCGGCAAGATATCGCTCAGCATGACGAAAGCTTCTTCGTCCGCGCCAGCCGGGAGGCTGTAGAGGCTTCCATCGGCTTGGGGGATTCGCACATACTCGGCCTGAGCGCCGTCGATGTATAGCCCAAAATCCAGCCACCGTGCCGGCAGTGGGAGTACATCCTTCGTCTGCAGAAGTCACACTTCAGGCACGCGGTGACGCACGAGATAATCACTTTGTCGCCAACGTGAAATTCCGAGACGCCTGTTCCGGCCTGCTCGATCACGCCGATGCCTTCGTGACCAAGAATGCGTCCATCGGTCACAGCCGGGAGATCTCCCTTCAAATGGAATTGTTGCTGCGTAAATTTGCGACACTCGTGCTGGTGAGTTCGAGTTCTGCGGTTGCCATTGGATAAGTCCTGCTTTCGCCGACGTGAAATCGAGCGTAACAGCGGCGCCAACACTCTTCTGAGCAAGAGTGGTCAGTCTCACCCGACGCGTGGCATGTACCTTGTACCAAGGAGGATCTATGGATCACAACGAGTCAACGCGGAAATTCGAACAGCGGATGGTGAATGAGGCAGACCGCGCCCACGATACGGCAACTGAGCTGGAGGCCATGATTTCGGTCCTGCCGAACGAGGAGTCTCGGCAGCTTGCCCAGTTGCAGGTAAAGGTAAACCATAAACTAGCCAAAGAATTTCGCAAGGTAGCGCAGAAGGCCAAAGAGAATTGACGCCACTCTGGAGAAGATAGTCCGCAACTGCAATATCACTTCGCTTCGGATACCTTATTTCAATCCCAAGTCGGTCAGGACTTTGGGATTTTCTTCACCTGAGGCCAGTATCTGATGACAAGCGGAGCAGTCATTGGTAATGGTCTGGCCGTCGGCGCTGGTGTGGCTGCCATCGTGGCAGCGGAAGCAGCCGGGGGAATCGTTGTGGCCAAGGTTATTCGGGTGCGCACCCCACCTCACACCCATGTCTGGAAAGATATTGCGCAGGTAGATACGGGCCACTTCCTGGCCCGCTTGCCTCACTGCGGAGGGCCGCGCTCGATCGATTTCAGGATAATTAGTCTGATAAAACTGGGTTATCTCGCTCGTGATGCTCTGCTCCGCTACTTCGCGAGTGGTGTAATTCACCTTGAGCACCTCAACCGCTTTTTTCCGGATGTAGGGCAGGTCCGGGCTGATCCGCCCAATCGACATTTGCTTGTCCACGGCATTTTCCGGAAGATCGAAGGTGTGAGTGGGCCGGTTGTGGCAATCCACGCAATCCATCACCCGATGTTCGCCCTTGTCCAATTGTTCTTTGGTAGGCTTTGCATCCGTCGAAACGAATTCGGTAGTCTTCCCCTGGGTGTCGGTGTAATCCACGACGGGAATCGTCTGCCGCTCGGCATCCGTCGAAATGTAGCGAATACGCACACCGTCGGCGAGGTGATGCCCGTGAATCCCCACGGAACCTTGCCACGTGCGTCCGCCCACCTTCATCAAAAACACATCGGTCTGTGGCGTGTTTTTCTGGTCGTCTTTGTAACTCGTATTCACCAGGAATTTGTCGCCCGTAAAGCGCTGCGGCCAATGACATTGCTCACAGGTGGCTTGGGCGGGGCGAAGGTTCTGCACTGGCGATGGAATAGGGCGCGGATAAGTGTGAAACGCTACCGCGTAGACCTGACGCAAACCAGAAACCTTTGATCGGACGAACCACCCAGCTCCGGAGCCGATGTGGCACTCGACGCAGGCCACACGGGAGTGTGGAGAATTCTGATAGGTCGCGTACTCCGGCTGCATGACGACGTGACAAGTCGCGCCGCAAAAATTCGCGGTATCCATGTACTCCACTCCTCGATACGATGCCGTTCCGATGATGAGAAGATTGACGAACGTAGCTAAGGCCACGTACTCCAGGGTGCGGCGCACGACGGGCAAGCGAAGATCGATTGCGGGGAAAACCGGCGGTAGTATCCCGGTCCGCCGAAGACTTCGCCGCTTGAGCCGGATGCCAATTGGAATCAGCAGCAGACCGAGAACGAAAATCGCCGGGAGAATCAGATAGACGAGAATGCCAATATAGGGATGTGGTGGTCCCGGTAGGAAGATGTCATAGAACCAGAAGGCAATCGTGGTAAGCGCCGTACTGGTAGTGATCACGGCACCCGTGAGCGTGACAGGGTTCTGGCCAAGAAAATAGAGTGGTTGCGACCATTCTCGGATACGTTCTCGCAGATCCATGGGAAACGGAGGCTCCCTTTTTTTGTAGTTTTGCTCCGGTTCTGCGACGACACTCGCGGCCACTCCTGGCGATGTACCTCTGTGAAAACGATGACATCAGAACGAGTAACGCAGGGACTCCGTCAGCGAATTGGCGTGAAAATAGCGTGGCGCTGTTGGGCCGACGAACGAGCCTTCTCCGTACTGGTAATAATTCCAGCCCATGTTGTAGGCCAACTTATGGCCGATATCCACGCTCAGGTTGGCTACAGGCTGCTGATATTTGTATTGCAGCGTACCGAGCGGCTGCAGAATGTTGAACTGCGGCACGCTGCCGTCGACACTGGTGATGCTGTAGCCGACGTTGGCCATCACTCGCTTCGCAGGCTTGAATCTGACCGTGGCCATTCCGAAATTCGTGTAGTTGGTGTAGTACGAGTTGGCCATTAAATTATTGGCCGTATCGTTCCCTGCACAATCGTTGTTAACGGCATTGACTACGAAAGGAAGAATCACGCCCGTTGGCGGCGTGTCGTTGAAGCAGATGATGGCATTCTGGATCACGCTGTTGAAGTTGTATGCCAGATCCATTCCGAAGCGCTCCTGCGGCGCCAGTGACGCTGTCAATCCGTAGTTTTGGTTGTGTCCCACGAACTGGGTTTGTGCGTCGGCGTTGGATTCTTGCAGGATGTTAATGGATCCGCCCAAGGTCGCCCACGAGCGCGGCGTGTAGGTTGTCTGAAATCGGTAGCGGCCTTCCTTGCGCGGCGAAAGGCGGACGAACACGGCGTTGTAATTCGTATGCTCCAGATCAAAATTCAATCGCAAGGCATGTGTGGGTCGCGCCCAGAGCCCGAGAAGCGCCGTCTTTTCCAGGCCTACGAAGTGGTCTAGATCTCCGGGTAGAAAATCGTTGAAGTGGTTGAATTGCCGGTCTCCATAACGGTAACCGATACGCGCTCCGGCCTTTTTTGAAATGTCCCAGGCCAGTTCAGTCTGATTTCTCGTCCAGGTCTGGTTGAAGGATGCCTGTTGCACGGTAGGTACCGCCGTCGGCGCGGTGGCGGAGAGTGGAGTCAGCAGCGTGCACGCTTTTGTATTGATGCAATCACTGTCGACTTCGTTGAAATTGCCGTTCTCCGGAATGCGGTAGGCCCAGAAATAAAATTTTTCGATCAGGCGCAGATGCTGGGTGAGATGCACGGTAGCCCCGAGATCGGCTGTGTCGGAAATTCGATTGGCGTCGGCCTCGCCCGTGCCGAGAAACGCACGCGTGGCGGTGCGGGTGATCAACCCGTTGAAGGACTCGTCCAACGGCGTGCTCGAAGTTGCGGAGCTATAGGAGAAAGAAGCAACGAGTTCTATCCGCTGGAAGTAATTGCTCCGCAGGCTGACACGCTCGGTGGGCGTTGAGGTGCGGATCCGCTGATTCCGCAAGTAGCTGAAGTACGCGCTGCATGTGACATTCGTCAGCGTTCCACCAACAACCAGACTGGTGGCCGGCGGCACCACGGCACAGGGTTCCTTGTTTGCAGTGTCGATGGACAACCCCAACGAAGCGGAACTTGTCGGCGTCGACGGTACAAGTACCTCATTGATCGGGTTCAGTTGGTAGTCGGTATCTCCCTTGTAGTAATCGAGGAATTGATCGTAGCTGAGCACAGTTCGCGGCGCGATTCTAAAGTCCACTCCCAGGCGGTAGGAGTTCATGGTTGTGTTCCAGTCCTGCAGGAGCGAAGCCTCCGTGCCCTCGTGGATGCTGCTGTACGAAGGCCCGGTCATGTTGTTATGCGAATATCCCAAACGGAAGCTCACTGTGGACTGCGGCAAGAGCATCAGGTCGAAGTCGCTCATACGTCGCGTGGTAGCAAATTCGTGGGGCGAAGTAAGTACCGGAATGGATGGAGTAGATGTCGGAGGATTCAGTGGATTCGCCAGCAAGTCGTAATCAGAAAAATACTGATCGCGACGAAAGCTGCCCTGCAGGTTGTACCACTTGTTCTTGTCCGCCCGCAGGCGCAGAGCGTTGTTGGGATCGCCTCCCCATCCAAAACTGTTGAGGTAAAGATCGTCGAACAGCAAACCCTGGTGATCAATCGACTGCATCGTAAGCGTCTGGTCAAGTATTCGCGGGCCGCTTTGCAGATTGACCAGCGTATCGTACATATCGCCGCTGCCGGTCACGTCAGTAGTACGGTAACCCAGTTCGACGGACTGGTGAATCTGGTACCCGCCGCGGGTCACACCGTCGGGTTCAGCGGTCGCGGCGGGCGCCGGGATTGGACTCGCTGTGGGAGTTTGAGCGAAGAGCGTTTCTCGTGACGACACGATCATTGCGCACAAAAGCAATGCCCCAGCTATCGCGATTCGACGTTTGTCACAACTCCTACAGGAAGTTGCCGAGCTGCTCTTCGCCTGCGCGGCGAAGGACGGCCGTCTCTCCGGTAGCGAAGATGGCTGGTCGAGTTTTCTTGGTGGCTCCATCGATACTCCTACTTAAAAAACACATCGCTGAAATTGGAGCCATGAATCTGCGTGTGACACATGGTGCAGGCCTGATACTTCGCCGACTGATTGTGCACAGGACCGATTGGTCCGCCGGCCGTCAACGTGGTCGAGAAAGTGTGGCACTGCAGACAGAGCATGTTCACCGGCATCACGTTGAGTAGCTTCGGATTGGTGGAACCGTGGGGGGAATGGCAACTGAGGCAGCCCTCGGTCTTCACCGGCACGTGCTCATAGACGAAGGGACCCTGCTTATCAACATGGCACTTGTAGCAAACGAAATCACCGCTGGGCAGGGTTCGAAGCTGCCGCACGGTTCCCGTTCCGTGCGGGTTATGGCAGTCCACGCATTGCACCAATCCCTCGTTGACGCGATGGTGATAAGGTTTGGCAAAATCTGCTTTTGCCGATGTGTGGCACCCGTAACATAACTGTGGTTGCTCCTGTACTAGCAGGAACTCTTTTTCCTTGGCGTGGTGGGGAGAGTGGCAGTCGAGACATCCCACATCGCTACTGGAGTGAGCGGATTGGGCGAAGTGCGATTGTTCGTGGGCTTCGCCGTGACAGGTTAAACATCGAGCGCTAGTCTCCTGCCGTGACTTGCCCTCGAATACGAATATTTTCGTTTTGTCGCCGCCGCCCGCCACGTGATCGGCGCCGGGACCATGACAACCCTCGCAACCCTGCTTTGAGGGACCGCCTTTTGTGTTCAGTGTGGTCTTCCAGTGCGGCGTTTTCTCCCATGCGTTATAAATTTCTTCGTGACAGGTTTTGCAGGTCTCGGCTCCCACATACTTAGACGCTTCGGGAGAAGGAGTCTTAGGCACGGGTGCGCTGGTGGACTGAGCGCTCTTCCCTGCGGCTGGCGGGGAAACCTGACCGTGGGCAAAGGCGACACCTAAAAGACAGAAGATCAACAGAAGAAGACTTGATTGTGCTGGTACACTCCTCGAACTCTTGCGGGTTGTAATGACGCGCAGCAGATTCTCGTGGCCGAGAATGTCTCCATGAGAGATCGTGGCGTGCAACCCGCCGTGCCGTGCGATTTTGTCCGGCCAGTGATGGTTCGCGGTGATCATTCGAATTCTAGGAATCACTAAACGTATAGCGATTCACTTTGCCGCCGCTGGTCAATATTGCACACTTCCAGAAATTACGAAGAGAGAGCCTCATGATGCGGCACCAAGTCGCGCGGCGGCACATAAACTCTTGATGAAGTTGACGTAGGTGGTACCGCTATTTCGAGACCAGGCCCTACTAAACCCGCAATCCGGCGCCACCACGTCATGATTCCGCGCATGCGCCACTTGGTGCATAAGTTGACCAAGGTCCGCCAGGGGAGCAATGCTGAAGGTGTTGAGTCGATTGGGACCATCAACCCTGAGCTGTGCGTGTGATGGTGATGTTACGACCGGCAATTCGAGGCGGCGGCAAGGCGCGCCTTCTCAACGAAATGATTTAACGCGTGACTAAGTCTGCGCGGATGCACCGAGTTCTGCGCAACGCCGACCCGGGAGAGACGTTGGATAGAGTGGAAGCGTTGGTCGCGTTGTCGTTCCGCGCTGTCGGATTCTATTTCCAATTTGCCGTCCAGTTCGTGCAAGCGTTCGCTCATGGCGGCCAAACCGACGCCGGGTCGAGCGTGCGTTCTGGTCGACCATACGCGCAGTCTCGCATAAACGGTCCGCAAACGATCCCATCAAACAGCAATTCCCGTCCGGTTGCTCGTGCGCTACGCGACCGTGATCGTTCTTGACCGCCATTGCGCATATGGACATACTCCGCAGGTCTCAGAAGAATGAAGATGGCAGTCCGAGGTGGTCTGTTTTGCTCATTTTCGTAAACATTACCCTGATAGTCTCGTGCCTTAAGGTGACCAAAACACAGGTACTAGGAGGAGCAATGGCGGAAAAGTCTTCGATTCTCAGTTCCGACGAGCGCCAGATAGCTGTCTCTGTCTTGGAGCACCTGAGGGACGACCTGTTCAAGCGACCCAGACTCCGAGATGGTAAGCCGTCGACAAGCGCTAGCGACATCCGCGAGTACCTCACTGAACAGATTGACCGCATCCGGTCTAATGGCAACGTTTGACGCGGATCTAAAACAGAGCCAATATCCCAACGACCCTCTCGATGTTATGCGACCCGATTGAGTGATTCCGGGCGATTCGTAGTCTTTGTAATACCTCCTCGTAATACCTCCTCGCCATCGCACATTCATATGTCGGTGAACGTACCGACAGTCAGCCAAGACCGCCGATATAATGACCTCCCCAAATTTAATCGTGTTCCCTTAGTTCCTATGACTAGGAGCCTGTATGAATGAGTGCGACCGACGATCCCAGGTTGTTCAATCATGGAAGCAGTTATACCGGGCCGCTGTCCTTGAAACGAACATGGAACTTATTTCTCGTCGAATACTTGAAGCGCGAAAAGCTGCTGGGCAACGCGTCGTCCACTTGATCCGGCAGGCTGCAGACGACGAGCCAGAATTACTAGATTTGGTGTATGCAAGCGTGGTTTTGAATGAGTTGAACAGGGGGTCTCAGTTCCGCCGAATCTAAGCAGTCAACTTCGGAGGTTCGAGGCTTGGACGACGCAGAAACCAGCACCTCCAAAGCTCGAGGACATAATTGTTCTGCATTGGGAATTAATGGGCGGCGGGGGACAACGGACTCATTAAAGCAGGTTGTCGAAATTGCGAGTCATTGGGCGAGGTTCAAGAGGCATTCTCCGTGTAGTTGTCCCTTCTGTCGGATGCGTGCCGAAGCTTCGGCTGTTGGCTTGCCACTATTTCCGGAAGGCCTCTGCGTAGACCCGCCGGTTCCGTGAACCTGTCACCTGTGCTCATGCGCTCAAGGGGCTGTCCGCGCCTTAAAGGCGGCACGGTCATCAACGCTTCCGCTTGCGCTTCTGGTCCCTGGTAATGGTACGTCCGTGCCATTCGATAGAGTGTTGTTTTCCCGATGCCCAACAAATGCGCTGCGAGGATACGGTCCCCGCGACACTTGTCGAGCGCATCTACGATCACCCGGCGTTTTACTTCATCCATCGGAAGAACAATCCCGAGCGGCTTTTGTATTATCCTTAACATGCTCATCGTGTCACCTTCTAAGTTACCTGTTATGTATCGCTATTTCTTTTCCGATCGGTGAACGGCCAGACACAATCTGGTGGCCACTGGAAGGTAGCCTTCGGCCTGATGGTTAGTGTTTCAGATTTCTCTGGCTCTTTAGGGTCGGGCCGGGAATCGACAAATGGTACTTTGTTCATTTACGTGATACTCCCTTGAGAGGAGCAGCGGCGCATCAATCCCCTTTTAGAATGACGGGAGTGAGGACAGTAGCTCGTTCACATCTTCTGGTTCATGGCATTTGGCAAAACCGTCGGCAACGGATCCGACGCCTTCGTGATGTAACCCTGGGGCTGCAACAACGGTTGTCTCTGGAGCACGGGAGGTTCCATCCGCGATAGTCGCCATCACGGTGCTATAAATAAGGGAGTTATTTAATCCCTTTTCACCGTGACTTGGTCTGACGAGTGTCAAGTGAGTGTCGACCGTCATCGATTCGTCAGTTTTCCCTCCGTAGAAGTTGTCCCATTTAAGTGTGCTTCCCGCAGGCTGTTCCCACAATTCGGTAGCTGCGAAGCTTCTCGAGACGAAACCGTCTGTTCTAAGGCCGAAGCGACTGCACTGATGCCACGCAACAATGCGTTCAGTTCCCACCACTCCTGACGCTGATAAGGAGGCTTATTACAGAAGGGTACCCGGCATATACCCCATTCCTTCAACATTGTTCCCCGCGATGTTCCCCCGCAGGGACTGGGTCATCATGCCGAACATGACGTATCGTTGATCATCGACCGACACCGCTACCGCAAATTGGTGTCAAGACCGGTCAATGTGAAACGTGGTTCGAATGCGAAGCACTAAGCCTTTGAGTGCAGAGAGTATGGAGGAACAAATACCTGCGCTAGATCCCACCTATCACTCAGACCTAACAGTCGGTCAGTACTGCAATTTGCTCGATTTGGCACTGCTAGCGCTCAGTCGCCGCACAACAGATGCTCTTTTTCCTGCTGTGGCACTCCAGATCCGCAATGCCTTGAATTTTGACGTTGTCACATTGGGTATTTACGACTCTAGTACGGGAAACATGCGTTTGGACACCTGGAGGGCGGGCGACGCAAAGAAGACGTCCGAATCCATTCCTGTTCACAGTTGTGCCAGCGGGTGGGCGTGGAAAAGTCAACGATCCGTACTTGTCCAATTGTTGGACACTGAATCGACGTCGCCGGTTTTCTTAAGTGCACTTCGCCAACTCGGCGTTCGTACTTACTATGTCTTTCCCCTGACCACAAGTCGCCACAAGCTGGGGGCGATAGGTTTTGGCAGTTTGCATATCATTCCCAAGACGAATACAACGCTTGAGTCGTTGCGCCGTGGGGCGGCCATAGTCGCTCAATTCCTGGACACATCGTCAACCGATTGGCCCGTAGCGCTGACAGATTCTGTCCAAACCGCCTCGGGCATAACGTCGCGGCCCGAACAAGCGCTGCGGGATTTCGATCCGAGTGATCAGGCAACTCGGGATGAAGCTTTCCGCGAGATTGTGGGGAATAGCGCTCCTCTCCAAGAGTTGCTAAGACAAGTGAAGACGGTCGCCGGCACTGACGCCGGGGTGCTGTTGCAGGGCGAAACAGGTACCGGAAAGGAGTTAGTTGCACGCGCCATTCATCGATTGAGTCCAAGGGCCGACCACAAGTTTGTTAGCGTGAACTGTACTGCGATTCCAACCGACCTGCTGGAAAGTGAGCTATTCGGACACGAAAAGGGCGCATTCACCGGCGCCATCAACAGGCGCGTGGGTCGTTTGGAACTTGCAGACGGAGGCACCCTACTATTGGATGAGGTAGGCGACCTTCCGAGTGTAATTCAGCCAAAGTTGTTACGGGTGCTGCAGGACAAGGAATTCGAAAGGCTCGGCAGTAACCGGACTGTAAAGGTTGATGTGCGGCTGATCGCTGCCACAAATCAGAAGTTACTTGGGAGGATCGCCGAAGGTCGGTTCCGCGAGGACCTATTCTATAGGCTCAATGTCTTTCCGATTTACGTCCCCACTCTTCGGGAGAGAAAAAGTGACATTCCTGCCCTTGTGGGTTACTTCGTGGCCAGATATGCAAAAGAGGCGAAGAAGTCGATTACGACTATACCTGGCGAGGCGATGAGTGCACTTGTGAATTGGAGCTGGCCGGGGAACATCAGAGAATTGCAGAATCTGGTTCAGCGATGCGTGATTTTGACGAGCTCAACCGTCCTGAGCGTTCCCATTGACGAACTAATAATGGACACAAAGCCATCCCTCGGCAGGATGTCCCTGGAGGGCAAGCGCGAGCTTATCCTTCAGGCCCTGAAAGAGGCTAGCGGCGTGATAGGTGGCGCATCCGGTGCCGCCAGTAGGCTGGGAATGAAACGCACGACCCTGTATTCGACAATGAAAAAGCTGAAGATCAGTGCCGCCGAGGTCCATAATTAGTTGCCAGGGCGGGTAGCGATGTCGGATACCTCGAGAAAGGCACCGACAGTGTCGAGTCCATGCGCCGCCTTGGAATGTGCCCCGGCTGCATACACTGATGCGAGCGACGGACAGGGGTGACGGGTATGTCGAATCGTCTGTCGAGCGACAGTGTTGACACTGTGACATCGAGATCGCTGGCTCGTGTTTTCTATGACTTAGCCATTTCTCGAAGATGGACCGGCACATGCAATACCTGATGGCAGCCAACGCGGAGGGGGCAACCGTGGACTTGTGCCATTCTCTACCACGAAGTCGTCGCGGGCGAGTCGTTGGATTCGGGCGACCTCAACCACTCGCGTCTTGAGAAGCACGTCGCACAAGTTGGCCCTCCCCCAAAGGAGCGCTTCGAGTGTCTGGTGGTCTGCTGGAATGTCTTTCCAAGGCGGATCACCAGACGTTACGAAGAAACGCTCCGACGAAGCAATACCCGAAACGGGATCATTTGTCGACAAACCAAGTAAGTAAGGAGCCACCTCTATGTTTGCTCGTGTTGTGGTATGCCAATCGAAAGCGGGCCGAAGTGAGCAAGTCGGCCACAAGTTAGAGAATGACGCACTGCCAATTCTCCAAAAGCAGCCTGGCTTCGTGGACTTTCTTATGCTTTCCGACAAAATAGACTCCGAAAGGCTGGTGTGCATAAGTTTCTGGACATTGTGCGAAGATGCCGAGAAATATAACCGCCAGCTCTACTACACGATCGCCGACATGGTGCAGCCGCTCTTGGAGTATCCTGCGACGCTGGAGAGTTTTGAAGTAAGAGCGTCAACGCTACACGGTATTGCCATCGAGAGAGCAGCCTGAGCCGAGAACAGAAATGGCATCAACGTCATCTCATTATGCAGCGGGCCGACGTAACGCGGAGGATCAGTCATGGTTGATCGCAAGCTGGGTGGCAGCAGTGGGCACAAAACCCCCGCGAGTATCGGCCCGGACCCCGGGGCGCGGAAAGGTACACTGGTCGCCGTTGCAGTTGGCGATACGACGGTGAAAAGGGAAGCGCACGACGCGCTGCAAGCGTCCGAAAGTCGTTACCGGCGGCTCTTTGAAGCTGCCCAAGACGGTATATTGATCCTCGATTTTACTACCGGGCAAGTGTTGGATGTGAACCCGTTCTTGATCGACCTGTTGGGATATTCGCAAGATGAGTTAGTGGGAAAAAATCTCTGGGAAATCGGACCAGTTATGGATATCTCCGCCAGCCGCACAGCATTCGCTGATTTGCAAACCAAGGGAATAATCCGATACGACGATTTGCCTCTTGAAACCAAAGACGGCCGTAGAATCGCGGTGGAGTTTGTCAGTAACGTCTATTGGGTGGGCGGCACACGGGTCATCCAGTGCAACATCCGCGACATCACACGACGCAAACACGCCGAAGAAGCTCTGCGCAGATCGAAAGAGCAATTACAACAGGCAAGTAAACTGGAAGCCATCGGCCGCCTGGCTGGTGGAGTCGCTCACGACTTCAACAACCTCTTGAGTGTAATTATGGGAAGTTCGGAACTTTTGCTACACGATCTTCGCGCCAGCGACCCACAAAGAAAGTATGTAGAGGCTATCACGGCCGCATCTAAGCGGGGCGCAACTTTGACAAAACAACTCCTCACTTTCAGTCGCAAGCAAGTATCTTCGCCACTGGTGTTTGATCTCAATTCGATAGTGAAGGAGACTGGTCGCATGCTCCCTCGAATAATCGGAGAACACATCGAGATTGCTATTGTGCTCTCGTCGGAGCAGGCGCCGGTGCTCGCCGATCCTACTCAGGTCCAGCAGATCCTGATGAACTTGTCGGCGAATGCTCGTGACGCTATGTCGAAAGGAGGCAAGATAACTATCGAGGTCGCTAATTGTGAAATGAAACAGGAGAGCGGCGAACCGGCCGACCTTGCTCCGGGTCATTACGTTAGGTTAACCGTGAGCGACACCGGGGTGGGTATGTCGCCAGAAATCCAGAGCCGTGCTTTCGATCCGTTTTTCACGACAAAAGACCTAGGAAAGGGCACAGGCCTGGGTCTGTCTACAGTTTATGGAATCGTGAAGGAGAGCGGTGGGAGCATTGCCTTAAACAGTGAGCGTGGTGCGGGTACGATATTCAGGATTTACCTGCCTCGGGCGACGGAGAAAATCATAGAGCGGGCCTGCGCATCGAGAGTTCCCGACGAATCGCTGCGGGGCTCGGAAACCATCTTTCTAGTAGAGGACCAAAGCGAACTGCGTAGTCTGATTCATAGGTTTTTGCGGAGTCTGGGATATAAGGTGCTGGTTGCGGGCCTTCCGATTGAGGCTATTCAGATTGCGCAGCAATTCGCAGGGAAAATAGACTTGCTGTTAACGGACGTAGTGATGCCCGGCATGAACGGTCGAGACTTAGCACGACAACTGCGAACGCTTTGCCCGAACATGCGGGTTCTCTACGTGTCCGGCTTTGCTGACGAGACTCTTGAGCAGGACGTTCTCGATTCGAACGATGCTTTCCTGGCAAAGCCGTTCCTTCTTCGGGAGCTGGCGGCGAAAATTCGATCGCTCCTCCGTGAAGCGAAATCAATATGGTACACAGGAACAGACCAAATTCGTGCCTCGTGAGGCGATGTGCTCGCTACGTTCAGTCCAGTCATCAGAAGCACGCCTCCAGCAATCGAGGGCAACTTTATCATCGAGCGCGAAATGCGTCGCGAAGCGGACTGGAAAAGCCCGTCTGGAATCACAGAAATCACCGTAGCGGGGGCGGAAGCGATGGTGTTCAACGTAGACGAGAGTACGGCGCTACTGCACGTGATGTACCCAAACTACCCGGACATGCGGAACTCGCGCCGGAGCCCGAGCGATCTGCAGAAGTGGCTTCAGCAGTATCGGGAGAGAATGGCCGAGACGGAGGCCAGCGAGAGCTCCCGCAGCTCATAAATTTAAGTCTCTTGCTAAAATGGCTAGGTCTCTGGCGCGAGCAGTTGTGTGCTCCTGCAGGAGCAGTGTGGTGTATGTGCCTTTAGTTTAGATTCCGACGAACTTGGGCGCATGGGATAGAACCGACTATCCTTCGGTTCCCGTGGCAGCTTCCCTTTGATCGAGTATATCTTCCACCTTGCGCAGAAGTTCCGAAGGAAGGAATGGCTTTTCTAGAACGTTTGCGCCGTAATCACGCAATTCGGGCAACCGATCCTCAAATCCCGTTATGAACAAGAACTTTGTTTCGGGGCGATCTGCACTAATTTGCTCCGACAGCTCAAGGCCGTCGAGCTTGGGCATGACAATATCAGTCACTACAAGGTCTAGGATGCCATCGTGTTGCTGACACAAACGGAGTGCCTCTGCACCATCGGCGGCTGGAAAGACCGAAAATCCAACCCCTTCGAGCGTCCGTTGCAGAAGGTTTCGAAGGTTGTTGTTGTCTTCGACCAACAGGATGGTGGCAGGAGGCTGACGCGTGGGTGCATGGCGGGTTCGCTCCCTTGACGGAGCCTCTTGTGTGCGACGTAGTTCCAACTCGTTCATGATTCGTCGAGCGAAAATCTGCAAGGCATCTAATTGCTCGGCGGTCAGGAAATGAGGCACTCTGTCCATCACAGCTAGCGTGCCCAAGATATGCGTATCAGCGGTAATTAGTGGCATCCCGGCATAGAATCGAATACCGACTTGCTCAACCAAGAAACTGTTCATGAATCTTTTGTCAGAGATTGGATCGGGTACAATCAGAACGTCGGACTGCAAGATTGCATGTGCGCAGAACGAGCCACCTCGCGGAATCTCATTTAATTCGAGGCCGATTTTAGCCTTAAACCATACGCTTTGCTCATCGATGAAGGCGATGACGGCGACCGGCGTGTCGCACATAAGAGCGGCTAGATGAGCGATGTCGTCGAACTCTTGCTCTCGGGATGTTCCCAAAATTCGAAAGCTACGGAGACGTTCAAGACGGGAGCCTTCGTTTTCTGGCAGAGGCCACTTCACTGATGCCTCCCAAGATGTGAGCGGTTGCCCAAGGGCGGTGGGCCGACACGATCCGAACTCTAGCAGCACACCACCTCGAAAAACACGAAACCATCACTACTATTTCATTCGATGTTGGGCACGTCAACCCTAATCATTTTGTTCGGTGTTACGAAAACAGAACAAACTGAGGAGTATCCTGCGTTTTCGATGTGGCACTCTCAGTGACCCAACCCGCGAAAACTGGACTAACTAGAATGCGAGTTCTCCGAAAACCATAGAGAGGAGAACTCACATTCTACCTACTCGAAGAGTTGCTCTTCCTTGAACTTCTGCCGGGAATACATAAAATCCGTCTTTTCCCATGACCTTCACGTGATCGTCCTTTTCCATGCAGTCTCCATCGGCCGCCCTGATGCAGACATAGAATCGCCAACTGGTTTGCTACGCTTGGTGCGACTTCCTGAGTATGCGAACTCAAAGTGCAAGATAACCCGCACCTGTATGGCGGTGGCGGGCCTCAGAAATGCTATGCCCAGGATGCCGGGTCATTCGGCTGCCAATTGTGTGGGGTTCCGAGGTATTGTGGAGGTCAAATGTTTCGACATGTCCGTAGCTGTTTGTAGGGGCGCCGGCAAATCTCATTGAGTCTTATTTGGTAGTCGCAGTCGCTGCATATGGTAATAATCCCAGCTGTATTACTTGGTTTTATACATACTGTAAGTGTACGGCGGATTGCTAGGAGGGTGCCATTCGATGAAGTCTCATAAGGATCGTTGAAGTACCACTCGCCTTGAAAATATGCAATAAATGATCGTATTTCAGGATAACTGCCTGCCAAAGCAGACTGGAGCGGCAAGCAAGCGGTGACTTTGCGAACCAACGTGGCCGCACATGAGTCGTCAAAACTTGCGACGTTTGTGAGCGCCGCTGGTTATGGCGCAGGGCATGGAAAAAGGCCCGAACTTTTCAGGCCTCTTTGGTTTCTTGATTTTGACGTTCGGCTGACTTTGACCTAGTCGTCGTCCCTCTGTGACGGCGCGGTCTTGGCTGCCCTTTTGGTTTCGGGTTGCGGAGTTCCGCCGTTGCGCTTCGTCGGATATGGCTTGTTCCCCATCATCCCTTTCCAAATAATCCGGTTGAACGTCTCCGGATCGTTTCGGTCCTCCTTGATCGCGCGAGTTTTTCTTTCTAACGCCAAAAAAATTAAGAGGAGCCGTTTGTCGGCTCCTCCCACCACAGTTGCTTTCCAGGAACGAATAGCTATTTTGTTAGTTGCGAAGCCACTTCGGCGAGCACCGGCGTGCCTTCCATTTGCACTGCCTGCAGCGCCGCGGGATTGAGGCCTAATGCACTTAGGATCGTCGGAGCGACCTGTATGGTCGCCGTTTCGGCCGAAACTGTCTGTGCCGCAAAGCCGGGATTCGCTACCAGCAACATGACATTCGTATCGTCATGCGCGAACCCGCCGTGATCTCCAATCATCGACGTGCTGTTCGAGTAGGTCACTCCGATGTTTGGGGTCACGATGATGTCCGGCGACCGCGAATCCTCGCCTGGCTCAAGTCCGCCCACGTTGTAGTTCGGAGCCAGTGTCGACCCGTAAAGGATTTCTCCCATCCCGATTTCGGCCGCATCAGTTTCAAGCATCTGCACAGCCGTCTCCACGTTCACGCCCTTTTTCAGCCAGAGCACAGACACATCGTCTTCAGTTGCGCCGATGCCCGTCGTGTTCAGCGGCGATTCCGAGTACGGAATAAGATCCCCGAGCAGAGTCGCCGGAGTATCCGTGCCATCTGCCACATACCGAGTCGGATCGATCGGCGACTCGCCATGCTTCGCCGTGATAATGACCAGCGTGTTGTTGTAAATGCTGGCAGTCTTGAGTGCACCGATGATCTCGCCGATTGCGGTGTCGATGTATTCGATCTCCCCCAGCAACTCCGAGCCGGGCACGGCCGCCGCGTTCTTGTACCCGCCCACTGCAACGCCCGCCTCATTGACCGACTCGCCCACGTACACGGACTGGAAGTTCATACCGAAAACCGCCGGAACGACCGCCGGCGCACCCGAATGCGTCTTGCCGGCGATCTGGTTCAGCAGTGCATACACCTTGATCGCGTCATAGCACTGTATGTTTTCGAAGCTGGCATTCCACGCCGATACGGCAACCGTGTCGCGGATTGGGTCGCACGGAGCGCCCTCTAAAGTCTTTACCCCAGGCAGACGCACCACGGTCGAGTTGACTTCCGGTGAATAATAATCGTCCAGGCCGTTACCGCCAGGCCCACCCACAAAGGAGTACGACGGGTGCTTGTCGATCCACGCTGTGTATCCGCCCGCCGCGTGGACGACACCAAATGCAGTGTTGACTCGGATGAAGTTCCACGGATACACCGGGGCGCAACCGTTCTGCGGATCGCGCACCAGCTTCTTTGGATCAATCGAGGCAATTCCTCCCTCCGTCAGCCCCGCTCCCGGTGCGCCGCCGTTCAGCTTGGTATCGTCAATGTCAATTCCTTGGTCGTTGTCGGTTGTCGTGCCGAATGGAATCGCGTAAGGAACGCATGGTCCCGCGGCCAGACCAGTGCCGGTCGTCTCAGCCGGAGCATCAAGCGATCGGTCATACGCTACGTCGTAGTAAAGGCCGGTCGATTTCGGCGTGCCGCCAGACGCCAGCGCCGCCATCCCGGGAAAAGAGTCCGAGGGTTTAGATGAACTTGTGTTCACGTAGTTGATCGCCGTCTGGCTCAACGCTGCCATGTTCGGGCAATACGGATTGCCGCCGTTCACGCCGGAGAGCCCGTGCGCACAGTTATAGAAGTCCACGGCATGCATGCCGTCAATGCTCAACAGCAGCACATGCTTGATCTTGCTCGAACCCACGGTGTTGGTTTGAGCTAAACCTTCGTTTGTCGACAACGCTAATGTGCTCACCAGCGCAACTCCAGCCAATATGAATTTCTTCGCTTTCATGGGAACCTCCAGGAAGTTAGTATTAGCGGGCCAGACGGCGGGAAGTGTTAATTCTCTGTGAAATTTCGCTCGGCCTGTCGGTAGATGACTTGCGGGCTCAATATTCGTGACAGCGGGAATCCGGCCAAGGCCTTCGATGAGCGTAACGGCGACTGATCACTAGTCTAACGAGACTACCGTCACATTCCCTCGCAGTGTTGCTCTCCTCGACTCCGAACATGACGGATATACCCACTTTCAATTGACAGTGTCTGCTTTCCGCACACATTGATGGATTACAGACAGTGGATTTGGCGAATGGGGAGTTCGCACACTCCCGGTCAGTGCTTCGTGCCCTCGATCATGTGGCGCCTGAAGTGCTAGGGGATAACGGCAAATCATCTCACCTGAGGCAGACCAAATGTCAGCATCCGTCACTCGTCGCGACAAAAGCGCTCGTTCGTTTGAACGAATCACAACAATCCTGTTAAGCATTTTCGTCTTAATCGCCAGCAACCTTGTTGCGGGCCAGACCGCGACGCCAACGGACTTGCGGTTTCACAAGTTTCAGCCCAAGGTGGCGCCAGAACAACAGGCATCGGGCGCACGCAACCAGGCAGTCCCGCCCGGTGGAATGAGTCTCGCGGCAGCTCAGCAGATACAGGGTTTGCAACAGGAAAAAGCTTCGCGCACGCCAGCCCAACAGAAAATTGATTCAAACGTTCTTTACACCATCCGCATGTTGGCCGGGAAACCCGCCGCTCCCGGAGTACCGTACCTCTACACCGGCGTCGAGCTTGACGACAGCAACAATATCGTCACGGACCTAGTCGCGAATGTTACAGACTCCCTTCTTGCGCAGATTACAGCGGCTGGCGGACAAGTCTTGTATGTCAATCGCGAGCTGCGCAGCATTCGAGCCAGCATTCCACCAGAGCAGATCGAGAATCTTGCTGCCTCACCGGACGTGATTTTTATTTCGCCTAAGCAAGGCTCCATGACTGCGGGTACCGGTGTCGTTGCACCTATCAGTCCGATGCGGTTCCGTGAGCTGGCGCCAGGCTTCGAACAGAGAGCGGCGAGAGTTCGTCAACAACTGGCGAAGGCAATGTCCTCTACTGGGATACCGCAAATTGGTCAAGGCAGCGTGGAAACGGAAGGTGATTTCACGCACCGCGCCGTAGACGCGCGCGGCGCCTTTGGTGTGGACGGCGCAGGACTGAAGATCGGCGTGCTGTCGGACGGAGTTACAAGTATGGCCCTCAGCCAAGCCACTGGCGATCTGCCTCCGACTTGCGGAACGCCGCCCTGCCTTACTGTGCTCTCCGGGCAAGCGGGGGCGGGCGATGAAGGCACCGCCATGATGGAAATCATTCATGACATGGCGCCGGGAGCAAGCCTGTACTTCGCCACGGCCGACAACAGCATCACAAGTTTTGCAGCAAACATCCAGGCCCTGCAGGCAGCCGGATGCAATATCATCGTGGACGATGTTTTCTACTTCGTCGAAACTCCGTTTCAAGACGGACAGACTGCGGCTGTCGTTTCAACCAGCCAGGGCGGCGTAGTCACGCAGGCAGTGAATGATGTGGTCGCCCAGGGCGTACTGTATTTTTCCGCCGCGGGGAATGAAGGCAACCTCGACACCAGCACTTCGGGCACATATGAAGGCGACTTCGTTCCCCAGGCCGCGGCCTCGCCGTTGCCCACCGGGAACGTACACAATTTTGGCGGAGGCAACGGTTTTGACACCATCAATTCTCCGGGAGAGCAGGTGGTCGGCCTGTTCTGGTCAGATCCGCTCGGCGGTTCGAGCAACGATTACGATCTGTATGTTCTCAACAGCACTGGCACGTCGATTCTGGCTGCGTCGACCAATATCCAGAACGGAACCCAGGATCCGGTAGAGTTGATTGGCAGTGCCAATGTCATCAATGGCAACCAGATCGTCGTCTTCCAGAACACGGACGCGCTGAACCGCTTCTTCCATCTTGTGCTGTTTCGAGGTACGTTGGCCGCGGCCACTTCTGGAGAGACGCACGGCCACTCTGCAGCCTCAGGAGCTTATACAGTGGCTGCTACGCCGGCAGCCGTCTCTGCCGGGGCGCCCACGCCGAACGGACCATACCCCAACCCGTTTACATCTTCGAGTCAGATTGAATTCTTCAGTTCCGACGGCCTCCGCCACATCTTCTTCAATGGAGACTCGACGGCGATTACACCCGGAAACTTTTCTTCAACCGGCGGGGACATTTTGAACAAGCCGGACATCACGGCTGCCGACGGAGTGTCGGTGACCGGAGTCGGAGGTTTCGGCAGTCCGTTTTACGGAACCTCGGCCGCCGCACCGGCTGCTGCCTCGGTCGCAGCACTGGTGTTGTCCGCGGAGCCGACGCTGAGTGCCGCGGCGATGCGAAGCGCGCTGACCAGCACGGCGATAGATATCATGGCCCCGGGCTTCGATCGCGATTCCGGCAACGGCATTGTGATGGCTTGGGAGGCGATCAACTCTCTGGGCGTGACTGGCTTAGCGGATCCCGCGTTGGGAACGATCACCGCCAACGAGAATCCCGGCAACGGCGACGGAGCCATCGAGGCGGGCGAAGGAGCAATCATTGTCATCGGGCTCAACAACAAGGGCGGAGTCAAGGCAGCGACAGGCGTCACAGCCACGCTAACCACCTCCACTCCGAACGTGTACATCACGCAACCAGCCACCAGCGCGTACGCCGATATGCCGGTGGGCTCAGCGGGTGGCAACAACTTGTCCCCGTTCACTTTCACCCTCGACCCGGCCTTTGCCTGCGGTCAGAGCGTCGACTTCACTCTCACCGTGAACTATGCAGGCGGAGCGGCGAGGGCTCTCAATTTCACCCTTCCGGTTGGCACGTTCGCCATTACCAATACGCTCGGAACCCAACCGCCTTCGGTGCCAGGAATCACCACGGCTACCGGCACGCAAACCAACAGAATCAACCGCAACGGTGTGATCAGCGCTTGTGGAACCGCCAAAGCCTTCCCAGGCGCAATCACCGGGAGCCACACCTTCGACTCCTACACCTTTAATGCGTGCCAGTCGTCGTGTATGACGGTGGGACTCAACGCAGGAGCAGCTGGAATCAATCTGTTTTCGTCCGCCTATTCGCCTCTACACTCCCGCCAGCATCGGAACGGATTATGAAGGCGACGCCGGTCTGAGCTCGAACATCCAATCATTCGGCATCCCGACAACCGCTTCAACTTCCTACACGATTGTCGTAAACGATGTGGCGGGAAATCCGCTTCCGCCTCCCGCTCCGCCAAACACGTATACCATCCAGATCCCGGCGTGCTCCATCAATTGCAACGTGAACCAACTGCCCATCGCAGTTTCCAAAAACGTCTCGGTGATTGCGGCCAGCATGGGCGGTACCGCGACTGCGAATATCAACAACGGGTCTTCTGATCCTGACGGAGACGCGATCACGTTGACACAGACGCCCGCTGGACCGTACCCCGTCGGTATAACCAGCGTGATACTCACGGTCGTGGACACGAAAGGCGCGACTGCTCAGGCAACCGCCAACGTCACGGTGGTGAACCCAGGATTCACTCTGGCTGCGACGACGCCGTCGGTAAGCACGACAGCCGGCGGATCTGCGACCGAACCCATCACCTTCACCCCCAATCCAGGAATCAGCGGCGCGGTCACGCTGGCCTGCTCGAACCTGCCGGCCAAGTCTGCATGTGCGTTTGCGCCCTCGACGGTACCTTCCGGCAACGTACAAACAAATGTGGTTGTCACGATCACCACAACCGCATCAACGGCAGCTGCGATCGCACATCCTGGAATCTTCTACGCGGCGTGGTTACCCTTCAGCGGTTTGGGATTGGTTGGAGTCGCATTCGTGATTCCGGGGAAACGCCGCAAGGCCTCGAGAATGCTGACCCTGCTGTTCCTGGGCCTGTCAATGTTCACGATCGGCTGTGGTGGTGGCAGTTCTGCTCCCGCCCCTGTCCCTGCTTACAACGGCACGCCCAAGGGAGCCTACACGGTCACGGTAACAGGCACCTCCAGCAACGTGACGCAATCGACAACCTTCAGCTTGACCGTCAACTAGGCTGACCAAATAGTGCCGGAGAACATCGTGGAGCTCACGATGTTCTCCGGCGCCAGCACGAGCTCCTTGTAACGATATAACGATTTGGGCAACCGCATTCAGCCCGGGCATCCCGCGACGACAATTAGCTAGACCCGAGAAGCAAACCAGCGATCGGGACCAATCTCCGCCGCACGAGGGACAGCCCACCACTCGCCCGCTCCAAGCTCTTCGTGCGCGCGGACCTCCGGCGGTATATACTTTCAAAATTATTGTTTTGTGCGGCTCTCTTCGGGGCCTTTGGCCCGGCCCCACTCGGGCGAATCATGCAGAACACGAATCCGCGCTTTGATCCGCAAGATCGAGCGAATTCGACGAACCCGCTCGGTGTGAGCGTTCCGACCAAAGGAGATAGTTCTGCCTCTAACTCTGCGATTGATGCCGACGCTACTTTAGTCGATTTTCCCCAACCGTCTTCTGCTTCCCCCGCTAGTCCCGTGGATGCCGACGCGACCCAGGTCGACGTGACTCCGGCTCCGCGTTCTCCATCCGGCGGCCCCGCTCGCTTTCAGGCTGGCGCGACAGTATTGCAAACGGGCGATGTGCTGGGAGGACGCTACGAGATCTTGCAACTGTTGGGCGAGGGCGGAATGGGCGCGGTGTATAAAGCCATGGACCGCGAACTGGACCGCCCGGTGGCCCTGAAGCTCATCCGGCCGCAATTGGCCTCCAATCCTTCGATTCTGGCGAGATTCAAGCAAGAGCTCCTGCTGGCGCATCAAGTTACTCACAAGAATGTGATCCGGATCTACGATTTTGGGGACGCCGATGGTGTGAAGTTCATCACCATGGAGTTCGTCGAAGGCCAGGATCTGCGCGCTCTCATCCTGGAGAGGAAGAAGTTTCCGCCGGAAGAGGCGGTCGAGATCATTCAGCAAGTTTGCCGCGCCCTCGAAGCCGCTCACAGCGTTGGGGTGATCCACCGCGACCTGAAGCCGCAAAACATCATGCGCGATCAAACCGGCCGGATCCTGGTGATGGACTTTGGCCTCGCACGCACGGTGCAGGGTGACGGGATGACTCAAACCGGAGCTCTGGTTGGGACCATGGAATATATGTCTCCAGAGCAGGCTCTGGCGAAAGATCTGGACCAGCGCTCCGATCTTTTCACCGTGGGCTTGATTCTTTATGAACTGCTGACGGGTGTGACGCCGTTCAGGGCCGAGAGCGCGGTGGCCAGCTTGATCAAGCGCAACCAGGAGCGAGCCATCCCGGTCTCCGATCACGATGGGACCACTCCACGTGCGCTCAGCAATATTGTCAGCAAGTGCCTGGAGCGCGACCCCAAGTTACGCTATCAGAGCGCGGGCGAACTCCTGGCGGACCTTGAGGCATGGCAGGGCAATCGTGCTGCGGCAACCCTGGGCTTTCAACCTGCCGTCGAGCCTTGGGGACGGACGATTCACTGGCCGCTGGTGGCGGGTATCACTACCGTAATCGTACTGGCGATTCTGGGCTACGTGTTTCGCGGTAGGCTCTCCTCGCCTTCGCCGGCTGGAAATGGTGCTGCTCAAGCTGTGTCGCTGGCAATCTTGCCTTTTAGAAATGCTTCCGGCGACACCAGTCTTGACTGGCTGGGGCCGAGTTTAGCCGACATGCTGAGCACCGATGTAGGACAGTCCGCCCATCTGCGCACAATCTCCCCTGAACGGCTTCATCAAGTCCTTTCCGATTTGCACGTTAATCCCGCAACCCCTATTGATCCGACCATGATTGGCCGCCTCGCTGAATTCAGTAACGCGGATATCGTGGTTTGGGGACAATATGCCAGGTTTGGGGAGCAGATTCGCATCGACGCCACACTGCAGGACTTAAAGCGCAACCAGCGCATGCCGGTGAAAATCGAAGCGGCTAATGAGAAGGAGATTCCCGTCTCTGTCGATCGCCTGGCTGATCTTATCCGCCAGAATCTTTCCGTCTCTTCGGATGTCTTGAAGGAGTTGAAGGCCAGTTCTTTCCAGCCATCGTCAAAATCCGCGCCGGCACTCCGCGACTTCAGTCAAGGCGTACAACTCTTGCGCGAAGGCAAAGACCTGGATGCCGTGCAGATACTGCAAACTGCGACCCAGGAAGATCCCCAGTTTGCCCTGGCCTATTCGCGGCTGGCCGAGGCCGAGTCGGCTCTCGGATACGACACTCAGGCGGAACAGTATTCGAGGAAAGCTCTCGAACTCAGCCAGCAACTTCCTTTGGCGGAGAAATACCTTATCGAAGCCAACCACGCGCACGTCATGAAAGACAACAAGAAGGCCATCGAGGCTTACGAAAATCTGGCCAAGACTTTCCCCGACAACACGGATGTGGAGTATGCACTGGGAAGCCTCTATGCCGACAACGGTGATTTCGACAAGGCTCGCTCTCGGTTTGCGAGCATTCTGAAAGCCGATCCCAAGAACATCAAAGCGCTGTGGCAGATTGGCAGCGTGGAATTCCTGTCAGGAAATCCGCAGGCGGCCCTGGAGCCACTCAGCAAGGGATTAAGCTTGGCGGTGCAGGTGGATAACCCAGAGCAGAAGGCGCTTATTTTGCAAGCGCTGGGCATTTCTTATCGTGAGATGGACAAGCCGGATGAAGCGATCCGTAACATCCAGGACTCGATGGAAATTAGCCGTAAACTGGGCATGAAGCGCTTGCTGGCAAATAGCCTTTCTGAGTTGGCGCAGGATCAGATCACGCTCGGCAAGCCCGACGCGGCGACGGCCAGTTACAACCAGGCGCTGCAAATTCTGCACGAGATCGGGGTAACTAAGGATTATGGCGATATCCTGATCAATCGTGGCGTTCTTTACCAGACGCGCGGCGACTACGACAAAGCGCTCCAGGACTACAAGGAGGCGTTGCAAATCCAGCGCGACGCGAACGACGTTAACTACCAGGCATTGTGTCTCAGCAATATCGGTGACGTATATTTCTCGAAATACGACACTGACAACGCTCTGATCTATTACCAGCAATCTCTTCAGCTGCGGCAAAAGCTGAACGAACCCATCTACCTTGCGGAAACCCTTGCCGCTCTCGGCGAAGTGTACACAGCCATGGGCGACTACGATCAGGGGCTGGCGAACATGATGAATGCGCTTGATGTCTCGCGCAAGGCAAATGACGCGAGGGATGCAGCAAATGTGTCCGGTTCCATCGGCAAGGTTTTAATGTACCAGGGGCGCCTGGGAGCTGCCGTCAGCGCCATGCAGGATTCGGTTAACGGGTTTCGCTCCACCAACAACAAGAGCTTTGAGCTGGCCGACTCGTTGAATAATCTCGCAGAAACTTTGGCCCTGGCCGGCCGTGGCGACGAGTCTGGCAAACCTTTGGACGAAGCCACCAAACTTGCTGGCGAGCTCAAGAATGAAAGTGTTCGCAGTCAACTTCTGAACACCCGCGGAGAAGCAGCCTACTATCGGGGAGATTTCAAGTCGGCACGCAGCGCTTACGAACAGGCTGCCCTGGCTGCCGCCAAGACAAAAGATCGTCAAAATATCTTGATCGCCAAGATGAATCTTGCCAGTGTGGCCATTGCCGATGGGCGTTCGCAGTCCGCGGTCAGCGAATTACGCGCCGCTATCCAGCAGGCCGACACTCTTCACCTGAAATATTATTGGCTCCGCAGTCGTGTTGACCTGGCGGAAGCGATGATCAAGAGCAAGGACTATCTGCACTCTCGTCAGGAACTGGAGAATGCCCTCGGTAGCAGCGAGAAACTGGGCCTGCGCCTGGAGACTGCCCGAATTCATTATTTACTCGGAGACACCCTCCGACTTGGCGGAAATGCCGGCGACGCGACCCACCAGTATCAGTTGGGACGCGACATTTTCGAAGAACTCAAGAAGGATCCGGGTGCGGAGCATCTCCTTGATCGCTCCGACCTCCATACCATGTACACCGAATCCGGCCCGATTGCCGCCGCGACCAAGTAAGACTGGTCCTCTTCACGGCGATTCGTCGACACACATTCCAGGCGTGACTCTCCACATCATCCTTACTCGGGCGGCTTTCTTTAGTGCACGGTCTGCGTCAGCGACGCCGAACTACCCGCGAAGTCCCTGTTACCGTTGTAGCTGTAGTAGGTTGCGCTAATGTTGTTTAAGCCGGAAGCAAGCTTCGAGGTTGTGTAGCTTGCGACCCCTCCGCTCAACGGAACAACTTTCAGCTGTTTCGTTCCATCCATAAAAGTAACATTCCCCGGTACTGTGCCGCCGAACTGTGGTGTCACAGTCGCGGTGAAGGTCACAGGCTGCCCGGAGCTGGATGGATTCTGCGAGGAAATCAGCACGGTTGTGGTGGAAGCAGCTGCGACGACCTGACCGAGGGTTTCTGACTGGCTGCAAAGGAAGTACTCATCCCCGCCATAAACCGCCGTGATCCTATCGTCACCTTCGGGAAGCGCGAGAGTAGAAAAGGTGGCCGTGCCGCTGCTCAGTGCTCCTGTTCCCAACACGGTCGAGCCTTGCTTGAAGGTGACGAGTTCACCGTCCTGTGGAGCACCGATGGTAGAGCTGACGATCGCGGTGAATGTTACCGTCTGGTAGTAAATGGAAGGATTTAGCGAAGAACCGAGCGTGATCGTGGTGGGCGCCTGCACAATTTGGATCAAGATGAGTGAAGTGCTGGCGCTGTTATGCGAATCGCCGCTGTAGATTGCGGTCATCGAATTCGAGCCTTGAGGCAGTTGAGCCGTGATGTATTTGGCAGAACCAGATTTCAGAGGCACAGTCTTCAGCACGGTTGTTCCGTTCAGGAATTCAACCGTACCCGTGGGTGTTCCCGAGGATGAGGAGACGGTCGCAGTGAAGGTTATCGACTTCCCGTACGGAGAAGGATTGAGGGAAGAAATCAGTGTGGTAGTGCTCAAAGGCGCAACTGTATACATCAGGGAGGAGCTGGTTTGATTTCCAGCGTTGTCGAGGGCGGTTACGGTAATTGTGTAAGTTCCTGCGACCGAGGCGCTAATTGTTCCGCCGGTAGAGATATTGTTTGTACCGCCTCCTGACAGTGCATCAGTGGCGGTGCAACCAGCGATGCCAGACCCAGCTCCATCGGAGCAAATAAACGTCACGGTGACGGGCGGTCCGTTTACATAATAAGGTCCAGCGGAGCTCAAGGTAGGTCCAGTGATGGTCGGAGGCTGCAGGTCGATTTTGAACGGACCCGCAGAGACGGTGAGGCAGTTGCCAGCCAAATCGCACGCCTGCGGAGAATTGGTGGGGGCTACCGAATTGAAGCTGCCGGTCGCCACATTGGTGGAGACGTTGACGGTTTCAGTCTGGCTACCCTGGATACCGGTGGTAAGCGGTGAGAATCCGGATCCTGATACGTTGGCAACATAGTCTTGATCCGTCACCGTGCATGTTGCCGTCTGGTTCGTGTTGTACCAAACGCTGGTGTTCGGTGAGTTGCAGGAAAAAGTAGGGGCTACGGTGTCAACGCCGAAAGTCACAACGCGGAACGATGCCCAGTTCGCGGTTGGATCGGTAAGTTGCGAACCCTGCGGATTGAAGATCAATTCCTCCGTCAGAGCGCAGTCCGTCGTGAAGTAGTGGAGGTTGTAGATACCGTCTTGTGGGGGCGTAATGATGACGGTCGGCGGAGAAAAGGAACTTGTGGTCGACGTCGAACATAGCGGGTCGGCAAAATTCGCATTCGCGGTCGAGTTAAACAGGGTTATATCACCCGAAACCGGATAGGTCGTATCCGGAAGGGGCATATTCGCCGGCGTGATGCCATACGTCACGCTGTACGCCGGCGCCGCGACAAAGGTGTTGGACGGCGGATTTGTTATCGACGGATTATAGCTAGCGGCGTTCGCGGTGAAGGTAAGTTGGGCAGTGGAATTGGGCGCCGGTACCCAGCCGTTCGATTGGAACGTAGCGTTTGTTATTGCCGTGGAGGGCAGCGGCATATTCACGACTGGGATGAGCACTGAGTTCTTGCCGGCGGTCGTGCCGCCGTGCGACGGATCCGCTGCTCCCATGAACTGAGTCAGGGTGTCGAGCGGGCACAAGTCGCCCGCTACACTGCCTGTCAGTTCGCAATTGCTGGCCGAGTAAGTTGGTCCAATCGTCGAAGTATTGGGCTCGAGCGGAGTACAGGGCGCGTTCTGTTCGGGCGCGCACAGCCAGTTGTCACTCCCCATCAAGATGCCCGGTCCAGTGTTCGTCGCGCAAGCAGCGCCCGACACTGAATTCAGGACGTTGCTGCATGCATCCGCGGCAGGAGTTCCCACCGGACCGTACAGGAAGTTAAGCCCGACCGGGGCGTCCGGCGAGGCAAACTGGACCGCGTCGAAAAGACTTCTCGACATGCCCGAGATCGTAGGATCGCAATTGCTTCCGCTCGTCGTCCCCGAGAGGGTGCACTGGATCAGGAATCCTTTGCACATTGGATTGCCAAGAGAATCCACTTCACCGGACATGCGTAAGCAAACGGCAGGGGCGGCCGACGTGCCAGCGACGAGCTGAGAGAATAGAGACTGGGGCACGCCGATGTCAGTAACGGCTGGCACTGCTCCCGAAGGAGGCGGGTTTTGCGTGGTGCTGTCGATCAACGAGATGTTCTGGCCCGGAGAGTTGGCAAAGGCATAGGTCTGCGTCAACGAGGCAGGATCATTCGGCGTGATCGGATTCCCGGTGATCGTGCCTCCAGGCGTGATTCCCGCCGGGCTGCAACTGGTTACCAGGTGAAGTGTGGCCGCGCCCAGGTCTCCCCCAGCATCCTGCAGCTGAACGGTTACTGACTGAAGCTGGCTTGAATTCTGGCTCCCAGGCGTGAGCAGGCCGGCAACGTTGAGCGGGTTGACGCCATATGTCGCAATGAAGCTGCCCAGCGCGCCGCCGCTCTGTGGGAAGGTGGCGAGGTCGGGATTCTGTCCGAGGTAGTTTTGCGCTGCATGTTCGTAAGGAGCCTGAAAGCAGTTTGTCGACCCTGCGGGAAAACCGGTGAACCCAACGAAGTTGGGATCGCCACCCGTGCAAACATTCGTGGTTGTCGTTGTGGCTATCCCCACGGTATCAATAAATTGGATTGTGTTGTCCTGGAAAACGTTTCCTGATCCATCAGGCGTCGAGGATAGAGTCGCAGTGACTCCCGCCGGACATGACAGATTGATGTTTGTGCCCTGTACCGTATAACCCGCGTAGGGCGGGTTCTGTGTCCACGTAAGAAACGAGATGAGGGACGGATCGACATCGATAGGACCAAAAAGCTTGATAGCGCCGTATGCGCCATTCAGCGGAACAGTGATCGGGCCGGTTTGCGTGGAGGAATTAAAACTTAGTGTTGCTGTTTCCAGGGTGCCCGCTGTTTGCGTGGAAGTGAAGAGCACTCCAACCTGGCAGGTAGTGGGCGCGGTTTGCGGAGTTAAGCAGGCGTTACCGTTGAATGTGAAATCGCCCGCATACGGGCCGCCAGTGATCGCGAAGTTACTCAGTGTGGCTTGCCCGGTCCCTGTAACGTTTACCGTGACCATATCCGTTATGGCGAGTGGGGGCGGTGTTCCGGTTGGGATGCCGAAAGAAAGGTCGCCCGGCGAAACCGACACCGTCTGTGCCAGTGAGTTTTGAGCAACGCCCAACCCCAGAAGGACAAGAACGACCACAACCATTGGGCGAAGCTTCGCTTTGAGCGATTTCATCGTGTACTCCTCCTGGGAATTAGTTAATCTGAGGCTCGATAGCAACTGCGGTCAAAGCCTACGCGGAACGAATCGCAAGGCCAATTAGACTGCCTGACTTCTGGAATAAATTCTTTATAGCGTAGCCACTTGGATTGGGGAGGGTGAAGCGATCCGATTGGCGCGGCCAGAGCGACCAGCACGGTGATTCTGCTTCCACAACTGGTTTGCAGCGCTAGCGTGGTACGGATGGGGTGGTGACGCGCACCTTTGGAATCAACCTCACCGAACTTGACGGCCCCACAGCCAACTCATACTGCATTCTCACGCCGGGAATGTCAACAAGAGAGACGGGTAGGTAATGGGCTAGTTTGAACAAACTAGCCCACTTGAGACGGTCGCGGTCGATACATGACCCTGGCCAGGATCGCGGCCGGTGAGCGAGAGACGGAGAGAAAGAATCGGATCTCGGCTCGGTGTTTCGGCCGACTCGGCGATGGGTGGCGAAAGCCGGTTTTTGCCGATCGCGATTCCAATTTTCTTGCTGACCCTCGCCGGCGGTCGTACAGCAAGGTCCGAGGAAAGTTTCACGAGATCGCTTTGCGGCCAAGTCAAATTTGGGAGCCCAGGGTTACATCTCACAGGGCTCAGATGCAACGTTCGGAGTCAGTCGTAATTTTCATCCGAAATTCACATTTGCTTCAACTTTCCGTAACCATGTGTACGTATGGTTGTTTGTTCCAGTTACTAGCTTGGGGCGACCTGGACGCTAACCGCTGTGCGAATTCAACGCTGCTCTCCTGGCGGCGAGGCTGTGCCGCCATAACTTTGAACCCCAACCAGCAACGGAGCTTCTCGAAAGGAAACTGGCAATGGGATCCGCAGTACAGCTTCACAAGTTCATTTAGTCTGCTACTCACGACCATCCGCTTGTCTCCGTAATGGTGACCGGACAAGCCCAGGTTTTGACAACGAGAAAAAGCATGGCTTTGCCGCCGGTGGAAACTCAATGAAAGTGGGCAGGCTGCCCGTGTACATTGGTTTTCTCCCCCCGCAGGTCGGTTTTATGACAATCAACTCGAAGACAAAGCGCTTCTTTCCATCCTCCGCAAAGCCACGTCTGCTGACTACCCACTTGCTCTTTGCCACGCTGTTTGTTTTAGCGAGCACGCTGCAGTCGTCAGCTCAGAACGTTGTATTAACCGGCGCCATCGCTGGTCGCGTCACTGACCAAAGCGGAGCAATCGTGCCGGGGGCGTCAGTTGTGGTGCGAAATCTTGCGACCGGACTGCAGCACTCCACGGTTACAAATCACGCCGGACTTTACCAGTTCGTGGCTCTGATGCCAGGAACGTATTCGGTCACGACGACAGGAAAGGGTTTTCACGATGTCGCGGCTCTGGTGCGAGTGTTGGTGGGAAACACTACATCGCAGGATGTCAGGCTGGAAGTGGGAACCAGCGGGGACACAATAAAGGTCACCGGAAAAATGCCACTTTTGCGGCCTGCGGAATCTTCGGCCAGCACCGTGCTTGACCGCTCCTTCATTGATGAGCTACCGCTTAATGGACGCCGCTACACCGATTTCACCGCGCTCACGCCCAATACCAGCTATGACGGCGATACCGGACTGATAAGCATCGCGGGTCAGCAGGGCGGGGAAGACTCGGGATACGCCAACGGAAATGGCTCCAATGCGTTCACTGTCGACGGAACCAATGCTACCAACAACTACTTCGCCGACATTATCGGCCGTTACCGCATCCCCTATCTATATGGGGAGGATGCGATCCAGGAGTTTCAAGTTTCGGTGAGCCCTTACTCCGCCGTGTATGGCGGTGGAGCAGGATTCGTGAATGCCGTGACTCGTTCGGGGAGCAACACGTTCCACGGCAGCGCCTTCTATTACAACCGCAACTCCGCCACCGGAGCGAATGACGCTCTCGACGAAGCGGCAGGTTTTCCGAAACCGCAGGACAATCTGCAGCAATTCGGCGCCGGAGTGGGTGGGCCGATCCTCCGTAACCGTCTGTGGTTCTTCGTGGATTACGAGCAGCAACTGCGGAACGATCCGATTTCTGTGATCAACCAAGCGCTGGTGAGCGCGCAGCCAGGTTTCTTGTCCTCTAACTTTGGAATCCCGGATAAGACTCCAATCCCGATACCAAACGGACCTTTGCCTGTACCTGGCGCCGACGTTGCACCGGATGCAAACAATCCGGTGTATCTGCAGCAGGTGTCCAATGTGATCAATGCATTGAATTCCAATCTGGGCAGCCGACCAAGAAAGCGCAACGATTTGGTGCTTACGCCCCGGCTGGATTACCAGGCAAGTGCGCGGGACGGTTTGTTCCTCAGCTTGAACTTCAATCATTTCGACTCGCCCGGAGGCGTGATCACCGACCCGACCGTTGGGAACTATGGCCTGCAAACTCTGGCGAATTCCTCCGTGCATACGTTTGAAACGAGCTTAGGCTGGACGCACGCGTTCTCTTCGAGGTTGTTAAGTGAGTTTCATGCGGGCACTTCGCAAGACAACGAAATCTCGACGCCCACCGGTTTGGCTCCAAACATACCCACGGTGATTTTGGACAGTCCCGCTTTTACTCTGGGGAATGCCGCATTTTCCATCGGGAGAGTCTTTGAAAGACAGTACTCGCTTTCGGAGCGCATCGATTACGTGATCGGCAAACACACGTTGCAATTTGGTTTTGATTGGAGCCGCTCCTCGGATGCGGATACCAATGACGGCGGTGCCGACCCGAACGAGGCTGTGGATTTCGGGTCGCCGCTCGGACTCTACGAATTTCCGAGTCTGCAAGCTTTCGCCCTCGGACAATACATTAATTTCAGTCAGGCAGCCGGCGATCCAAGGTTTTCTTTTTCGGTGCCTTACTACGGGTTCTACGTGCAGGATACATTCCGTGCGTTCCGGCAGTTGACGCTGGAAATGGGCCTGCGCGAGGACTTTCAGGTCTATCCGCAGCCGGCGGAAAATCCGGCTTTTCCTCTTACCGGACAATATCCGAACCAGTTTCGCCGCTTTGCTCCCCGCTTCGGATTTGCCTGGCAACCGGCATCGAAGACCGTAGTACGTGGAGGATTCGGGCAGTTCTATACGAACATGAACGGCCTGAATTATCGAAATGCAGTTGTCTCGAATGGCTTGGCTTCGCAGCAGTCGTCGGTAAGTGCAAGTTACACGGGAGGTCCTCCGAACCAGCAACTGCCGACGTTTCCCAATCTCCTATCCGCCAACTCTCCCCTGTTCGGTGCGTCCCCAGACATTTCGCTGGTTTCTCCGCAATTCCGGGTGCCATATATTCTGCAGGCAAGTTTGCAGATTGAGCGGGAGATTGCGGAGAACACGACCCTGACGGTCGGCACCATGTGGAATCATGGGGTGCACATCCTCTCCGGCAGCGCTTATGACCTAAACCTGAATCCGCTGCAAGGAACGACAGCGTACATCGTCTGTCCTGCCAACACTGCCGCCCTGCCTTGCAACGGTCCCACCTCCGTCCTGCCGAACATGGACAGTGGCCTGCTGACGGAAGGCCGCATCAGCGGAAACCTGGGCGAGATTAACGAACTGATCAGCCCGGCGCAGAATTATTACAACTCGTTCTTCGTCCAGTTGCAGCGGCGCATGTCGCGTGGACTTTCTTTACAGGCTTCTTACACCTTCGCGAAGAGCATCATGCTCGACGGCATGGACTTCAGCAATCAGTTCGACTTCAGCAATACTCACGCACCTTCACTGCTTGACCAGCGAAATCGAATTAGCTTGGCTGCGGTATACCGCCCTGAATTGGAAAGGCTGACCACTTCCGGCAAGGGACGCGTAGTTTTGTCAGGTTGGACGCTGAGCGCCGTAGTGGAGTTCTCCTCTGGACGTCCCTATGCGGGTTTGTTAAGTCCAGCATGCACGACCGCAAGCAACTCCGGAAACCTGGCGAACCTGGGTTGCGAATCTTTCGGTAACGACAATCTGAATGACACCGCCTTCAACCAGGACACGGCCAACACAGCAGGCGGAATTAACGGCGCTGGCCCAACACCGGGGATCGGCCTGAATTCTTTTTATGGTCCATGGCTGGAGAGAATCGACTTTGGCCTGGCACGGGGCTTCGAAATCCGCGAAGGCAAGGAACTGGAATTTCGGGCGCAGGCATTCAATCTGTTCAATCATCCCAACTATTACGTCCAGAATGGTGACGGCATCAATCAACTGCAATACAACCCGTTTGGTAGCAATTGCGGGGATGGCACGTCGTTGAACCAGACCTGTTATCTGGTGCCGAATTCAGGTCCAGGCAATTTTGGTGCTTTACAGGAAATCAGTCCCAACGGTCTTCCCAGAGTATTGCAGTTCTCCATGAGATTTACGTTCTAGGGTGGCTGATCGTGAGAATTCTGGTCATCGAAGACGAAGCCAAGACCGCCAAGTTCCTGCAGAAGGGACTGGGAGAGGCAGGTTTCGTCGTGGATGTAGCCGGAGATGGATTAGATGGGTTGCATCTCGCACAAGAATTACACTTCGATCTCCTGATTCTCGACGTGATGCTCCCAGGGCTGGATGGCTGGCAGGTTCTCACTCGTTTGCGCCAGGAAGGCCAGCGCGCGCTGGTGCTTTTTCTGACCGCTCGCGACGCCGTACACGAGCGGGTACGAGGTTTCGAACTGGGTGCGGATGATTACCTGGTGAAGCCGTTCGCTTTTTCCGAATTACTGGCGCGCGTGCGATCGCTGCTGCGCCGTGGGCCTCCACGCGCGCAAGAGACGCTTCGATTGGCCGACCTTGAGATTGACTTGTTGCGCCAGCGTGCCACGCGCGCCGGTCAGCGATTGGAGCTGACGTCGAAAGAGTTCCTTCTTCTATCCCTGCTGGCGCGCCGCTCGGGTGAAGTGCTATCGCGGACCCTGATCGCCGAAGCGGTCTGGGACATGAACTTCGACAGCGACACTAACGTCGTCGACGTTAATGTGCGAAGGCTGCGCAGCAAAGTGGATGATCCTTTCGCGTTCAAATTGATCCATACGGTTCGGGGCGCCGGTTATGTCCTGGAATCCAATCCATAGCCTCGCGCCGGTCTCACGCTTGCGCGGAACTTTGGCCTTCCGGTTGACGGCAGGCTACGCGCTTGCAGGCTTATTTCTCGTGTTCCTCGCCACGGCCAGTCTTTACTTGGTGCTGGTGAGCGAACTGGAGAAAAGCACAGATCTGTTTCTCGCGGATAAGGAGCACGTGCTACGCACCATGTTGCGGGAAAGACCCGACGACTGGGATGCACTGCGGGAGGAAATTGAACTGGAATCGGCCGCGCGGCGATACGAACAATTCTATATTCGCCTGTTGGATGAACAAAGCAGACCACTACTGATGACGCCGGGCATGGCAGATCAATTAGACCTGGCGCAATTAGCCAGTCAAACCCAAAGCTGCCCTGATCGTATGATTCGGATGAAGGGCAGGGATGGCCAACCCTTTCGCGTGACCAGTGCATCGGTTCCGGTTGGTCCCCAGGCAACGCAAACCGACACCATTCAGATTGCAGTCGATGTCTCGCAAAAAGAGGGATTGCTGGCACGCTACCGCTTTTGGTTCTGGTCCATTTTGCTGGCGACTTTCGCCATTTTTCCATTGGTCGGGTACCAGATTGCACGGCACGGCATTCGTCCAGTGGAGGAAATGGCGACGACCGCGCGACACATCAGTTCGACAAACCTGCGGGAACGCATTCTTCCCGAAGGATATCCGTTCGAGCTGGCATCCCTGGCCAGTACCTTCAACCAAATGCTGGATCGCCTGGAAGAGTCCTTCGAGCGCATTTCGAGATTCTCGGCGGATATTGCGCACGACCTGCGCACTCCAGTGAATAACATTCGCGGCGAAGCAGAGGTAGCCTTGGCCCGTGCGCGAACTGCCGACGAATATCGCGATGTGGTCGGGTCCTGTCTAGAGGAAGCCGTCCGACTCTCGGATCTTATCGGCGACCTGCTATTTCTCGCACGCGCGGAAAGCCCGTTGACTCATCTGCGCCGCGAGCGGGTGGATGTGGGCGAATTGCTTAGCGGAGTGCGGGAATATTACGAAGCTTCGGCTGCGGACGGGGGAGTTTCGCTCACCACGATTGTCGGCAACGAACCGGTGATTGCCGAACTGGACCGCACGCTATTGCAGAGGGCGGTGGGCAACCTGGTCTCGAATGCTTTGGCACACACGCCGCCCGGCGGCACGGTCGTGTTGGGGACGGGCATTGATTTCTCGAACAAGGATTTCTCGAACGAGGATTTCTCGACGCCAGATTTTTCTACCATTCGCATCGAAGTCTCCGATACCGGCGTGGGCATTCCTGCCGAAGCTCTGCCGAGAGTTTTCGATCGCTTCTTCCGTGTCGACTCGTCGCGATCCCAAGGTTCGGGAGGCACCGGCTTGGGGCTGGCGATCGTTCAGAGCATTGCAGTGCTTCACGGCGGTAACGTGGAGATTTCGAGCCAACCGGGACACGGCACGCGGGTCACGCTGCAAATGCCGGCGTCTTCCTGCTCCACGAGATGACAAAAATGTAATCTTCGCGTCATGCGGGCGTCAGCCCCGCGCTGCGACCATGGGATCCCCTGGCTAGATCCAGGAGGAGGAGCATAATGTCCCCAAAGTCTAGCAATAAGTCCTGGATGAGGCGTCTGCCTCTATTCGTCGGTCTGCTGGCGGCGTTGAGCGTTTCGGCGCTTGCGCAATCCACAGAGTTTCCGACCTACACACCTGGCGAGAACACGAGCGCAACCACGGGCCCGGAATTCACGGCGCCCTTGAGCAATCCGTGGGTCGTCAGCGATGGCACGATCATCGCCCCCGCCGGCACCCAGGTCTACCTCGGCACCACGACCCGGGCCAAGGCCATCGCACTCAATCCCACGGGCAGCGGAACCGCCGCCGTACTTCAAATGGGCGCCCCACAGTCCGTCTCGATCTTCTGCGTCGCCTCCGCCGGCTGCGATGGCGGGACTTACACGCAAGGCCAAGTCATGCAGAACTATATTCCGTCCAAGACCAACAGCGGTAGCTCTATGGGTATCACCTATACGCCCAATGGCCAGTACCTGCTGTTTAGCCAAGACGGCGACTACGGGCCAGCGTACGTTGCCGTGGCCAGTGTCAGTCCGACGACCGGCTTGCTTTCCAACTACGCCGAGGTCAGCGTTCCGCTGGACGCCGACGGCGGCGGCAATCTGACCAACGTTACCTGCTATCCGTGGGTCGCTCCGTTTAACACTGCCTCGGCACCCCCGTCCGGCAGCCCTCCGGGGACCACCGGCAGCATTGAAATCCCCTGTGGCCAGACCGTCTCGCTTGTATCAGATGGTGCGCCCACTTCCTATCCGATGGGCATTGCGGTTACGCCGAATGGCAATACTGCTTACGTGGTGCTGGACAACAACGACACGATCGCCAGCATCAACCTGACGGGAACCCCGGTGGAGGGTCCGGAGCTTCGCGTCGGTCAGGTTCCGAACAACATCGTGATCTCGCCAAGCGGCACTACCGCCTACGTTGCCAACGAGGCTGGAAAGGTTCCTACCGCGAGCAGCTTCCAGGGATACTCGAACGGCACGCCGGTCGTCGCCGTCTATCCGACGGGCGCGACGAGCGACGGCACCATTTCCGTCGTGAACCTCTCCACGTTCAAGGTCACCAAGACCATCACGGTCGGCCTGCACCCGACGGGTATGACCTTCTGGACCAATGGGGCGACCACTTACCTGTTGGTCACTAATGCCTATGACGACACAATCTCGGTGATCAACACGACCACCAATGCGGTCTCGTCGACGATTAAGCTTGATCCCTTCTTCGCTGGGCTGGGGGTCACAGTGCCCAAAAACCTCGTCACTGTCGTGGGGCCAAACGCGATCGCCGTCGACCATTCAAACAATGCATACGTGGCGCTCTACAATGCCAATGCGGTTGCCGTAATAGACCTGAACACCTCCGTTGTTCAGGGCCTGATTCCCGTCGGCTATGCGCCGAGCTCGGTTGTGTTCGACTCGACGGACGGGGAGCTGCTCGTTGCCAACGACAAAGGCCTTGGCACCACGGGCTACGGCGTGTCGCTGCCTCCTACGAATACGTTCGAAAATTCGTACGGCAAAGAATTCGGCGTCTACGACTTTAACACCCACCAGGACCTCGGCACCGCGAGCATCATTCCCATTGCGAGCTTGAACCTGCCGGCGATGACGACGCAGGTTCTATACAACAACCACTGGGATCTCACGGCAAATATCGAATCCGCCTCCGGTGGCAAGAGCACGACCCCGCCGGTCGCGATCCCGGCTAAGATCGGCTCGCCTTCGCTGATCAAGCACGTCTTCCTGATCATCCGTGAAAACCGCACCTACGATCAGATCCTGGGCGACGTGACTGCCGGCAACGGCGACGCCTCCCTGGCAACCTTCGGCGACAACTCGACCTACACACCTTACCCCGTCGTAACGCCCAACGCGCACTCGATCGTGCAGCGCTTCCCGCTGCTGGACAATTACTACAACCCGAGCCGCCAGTCGGCCGACGGTCACAACTGGATCACGCAGGCCATCGCTCCTTATTCCGACGACGTCCAGTCGCCGGACTGGCTCCGCGACTACCCCTCCAACGGCGGCGAGGCGCTTGCCTACCAGAAGGCCGGCCACCTGTGGGATCAGGCTGCAAAGTACAAAATCTCGTTTGAGAACTTCGGCGAGTATATCGAGTACAACTCGTTCCTGCAGCCGACCGGCTCAACCGCCGAGCCGCTGTGGATCGACTTCTACAACGACATCACCTGTTACGAGGCCGGCAACGAGCCCCAGCTCTACAACTACAACACGGTCGCATCGCACTCCCCGCTGCCGAACCTGATAAACAACACGTACCAGACCTACCCACAATTCGACTTGGGCATCCCCGACCAGTTCCGCTTCGATATCTGGAATCAGCAGTTCCAGGCGCAAGTTGCAGCCGGTACGGTTCCCCAGTTGGAGTTCATGTGGATCAGCTCCGACCACACTGGCGGCCCGCCAAACGCGGCAGCCATGCAGGCCGACAACGATCTGGCGCTTGGCCGCTTTGTCGACGCCATCAGCCACAGCTCGATTTGGTCCTCTTCGGCGATCTTCGTCACCGAAGACGACGCGCAGACCGGCGTCGACCACGTCGACGGTCACCGCAGCCCTGGCTATGTCATTAGCCCCTACGTCATCCAGAGCACCGGTGGTTCGACCTACGTAGACAGCACCTTCTACACGCAGGTCAACCTGACTCGCACGATTGAGCAGATTCTCGGCATTGAGCCCATGAACCAGAACGACCTTGTGGCCTCGCCGATGAGTACACTCTTCCTCGATACCCCCCCGGCGGACAACTTCCTGCCGTGGACACACGTGGCAGCGGGAGTGCCGCTGACCTATGGTGTTAGCCAGAGTCCAACCCAGACCCTCCCGCCTTCGTGTTCTGCGGCGCCAGCGCTGGCCCCTGCGGTCAAGGCTCAGTCCACGGTGAAAGAGAGCTCCAAGGTTAAGGCTCTGAGGGCTGGCTGGATGCAGAAGAAGGCCGAGGTCTTCGCTGGCAATTACCACAGGCCAGACGTCGAAGACTCGGACACCGTCAACCACCTGAACTGGTACGAATCCACCGCGTTTACTCGCCCCTACCCTGGCGAGAGCAAGGTTCGCCCCGCGAGCGACTTCAACAGACCGGCGCCCGCGAAGGCCGACGACGACGACTAAAACACGTTCCGATGACAACGGCCCTCTCCCTGGCGGGAGAGGGCTTTTTTGTTCGCGTCTGGAGACTCGGTTTAGCAGTTTTATGATCCGTTAATAGTTGACCGCTAGAATCGCCATAAACCTACAACCAACATGAGGTGTGCCATGGACCAAGCCAGTTCATTCGATCATGTCGTAGCAATCCTGGGTATCCGCCCCGACCAATACAAAGATTCCCTGCCATTGAAACAATGGGTCCAGAAGAATAAGGATCAGAAGTATGTGCCGACCGAACTGCTGAAGCATTGGGGTTTGGAGGACGACGAGGCCGCCTGAAGGCCCGGCAATTTATTAGTCCTCTGCTCTCTGCCTGCAGAAAAACGCAACCGAGAGCGGGTCGCAGCATCGCAGGGCGATTCAACGACGTGGTGCCAGCACACGCAGCCTCCGCAGTCCGCCTCTTACGGCTCAATCATGCCGCTGCACAGGTTTGTGCTCGTGCGCGTTGGGAGATCGGCAAACTACCCCGAAGGAGTTACGGATGCGCCAGCCATCCGGGGTAGAAGAAAAACACTACATCTCGTGACGCGCCCAGCGGAGCAACCTGCAAGAGTAACGATCATGCCTCTTCGAGTCTCCTGCGAAAAAATTTTCGGTGCCCGGAGATTTTGCTTGGTTTGCTTCTCCTGGTTGGTTTGCTGGCACATACGCACGATTGGACTGGTGAGCGGGTTCTTCCGGTGACATTCGGACTGGCAATCGAGTCGCACACCGCCGAAGCGGCTGGACTGACGCTGTACTACCACGGCTGGTCATGGATCAGCGGTAATCCTGCTGCATGGCTACGCGTAGACCTCGCGGATGTGGAGGCCAATCATTCCGCACAAAAGGGGGCAAAATCGTTCTGAGGGTAGCGGACGCGACCCAGCGTTCTCCCGCTGTCAAACGATCTTGCCGTTTTATCTGATTCAAAGGAAGAACTCATTCGGAGGAATGAATTGATTGGTAAGTGTGCGAATCCTTCGTGCTCCGCTCCATTCGGGCGGCTAGGACGCGGTAAACTGTTTGTTTTTGAGACCGCCAGTTTCACAGGATTATCGCGGAATATGTCTACCTCGGGAGGCACGAAGGCTGGCGGTACTCCGATGTTTTTGTGGCTTTGCGAGACCTGCAGTTTGACTAAGACGGTAGGACTCGACGGCGCAGGGCATCCGACTATTCAAAGCCTTTCACAACAGGTCGAGATAGCTTTCGTGGAAAGTTCGACGCTGAATCGTGAAAAACATTTCAGGTCGGGTTGAAAAATCAGGTCGGCGTTCTGTCGGCGGCACACGCTGAGTTGCGGGTAGCCCTCCGAAGCTTTCACAGATTTGTAAACCCGCTTGCCGTTGATCTTCGAATCAGGACAGGGTCACATGCGGAGCATCTAACACCCGAAACTTTCGTTCAATGCACATACTGGCCAGCGAATATTTGAATTTTGCTCCGCAGTCACAACACACCCGGTAAGTTCGCCCGTCGATACTGAAAACCCGGCTCAGGTGACCGTGGTGGCAACCAAATACGAAATCGAGGATGCCAATTAGCCTCTCCATAAAAAACTCCTTCTTCTCTCGCGTCTCATCGCACTCAATTTACGTGCATCCCACTTTCACACGACGCCGCAGGGAACGCATCACGAGATGCAGTACTTTTTTCCTGCCCCAGAAGCCCTGCGGGTCCGTACCACCTTCGGGGTAGAAGTAATGAAGTCAAGCTGCCATCCAGTCTTGCCGTCTGCCGTGCTCGAATTGCTCCTGGCATTGAATGCAGTGCCTGGTCCAAGGGATAGCATGTAGCCGTTTGAGGCCGATCGCACCCTCACAGGTGGCGCAAATGCCAAAACTACCATCGCGAATGCGCTCCAGCGCACGCTGGACCAGTTGCAACTGGTTGCGGTTCCGGCTGCTGTCGGCAAACATTGATTCTTTGGAAGAGCTGAAACACGAGATGTCTACCGCATCTAGAGGTCCAAGATCGGCGAATTCTCGAATTTCCTTCTCGGTTCTTTCAATTAGTTCCTGCAGTTTGTTCTGCAGTTCGCGCAGACCGGTTTTGAACTGCAAAAGGACGGGGCTATCAAACGGAAGTTGTGGTGTCATCTTTTTTCCCTCGAAATGGAATGGCTAAAGCCTGCGAACAATAGCGGACTACAAAATTCCCTACTGTTGTTTCTGTCACTGGATGGTATTCGCAGGTTCACTGAGGGAGTACTTTTGCAGATTTCTCGCAGAAACACATCACGATATGCAGTATTTTTTTTCTACCACGGGAGTTTTGTGGATGGGTACCACGTTCGGGTTAGCGCCACGTAGTCGCTTCTAACGATGGAGAAGAGCCAGCGTGTGATTTCCTCGCCGCTTGCATTCTGAACAATAGACGCAAGAATCGGCCTTCTTGCGAGTTGCCAAGGCCAAAGAATTGGACGATTACCTGGGGGTATTTCCTGGAAGCGAGCTTACAGTTGAATAATGCCGCGCCGGGCGGCAATGGTGACAGCATGCGTGCGGTCGCTTGCGCCGAGCTTCTCCATGATGTGTTTCATGTGCGCTTTTACAGTTTCTTCCGCGATGAAGAGTCTGTCTGCGATGTCGCGGTTACGATTTCCGCCTGCGGTCTGCCGCAAAACGTCAACTTCACGGTCCGTCAGCTTTTCATCACCGAGGTGTTCAGCCATCGTGGCAGCAATTTCTGCGGGCACACGTTTGCTACCGGCATGAACTTGTCGGATGACATCGGCTATCTCTCTCGGTGGCATATTCTTAAGAATGTAGGAACGAGCGCCGGCCTCAAGTGCGTGTTGGACGGGGCCATCGCCCTCAAACGTCGTCATAATAACGATACGGGCGTCTGGGAATTGGGCCTGGATGGCCATCATCGCGTCGATTCCGCTCATGTCTGGCAATCTCAAGTCCATCAGTGTAACGTCCGGTTGAAGTTTTCGGAACTGCTGGATTGCGTCGCGGCAATTCGAAGCTTGTCCAACGAGGAGCATGTCTGGCTGGCTCTGGATTACGGCCGCTAACCCCTCCAGGAGCAAAGGATGATCATCGACGGTCAGGATGCGAATCTGGGCTGGCGTTGTCATTTCGATCTCCTTGCAAACCAATGGTTCGTGCGTTCCCGCTTCAGACAGGCGCACATTCCAATCGGCGATCGTTTGTCTGTGACACAAATGCAATGTGAGCTGGTATTGACAATTCGACTTCCGTCCCTGCTTCGGCTCGACTTAGCAACTTGAGTTTTGCGCCCATTCGTTCCGCTTGATCCCGAATTCCGGAGAGACCACGATGACCACGCCCCGAGCGCAGCAACTCTGGGGCTATGCCTTTCCCATTGTCCCGCACAGCAATGCGGAGTTGCCTTGGAGCGTACTCGAGATCGACTTCGACGCGGGCGGCCTCGGAGTGGAGAAATGCATTGACCAAAGCCTCGCGCCCAATGCGATAGGCTTCGTCTCGGATCAGCGGATCGAGCGCTCGGGACTTACCTCGGATGACCATGCGGAAAACCATCTGTGCTCCGAGACGCATTTCTGCACGAATGCGTGAGAAGGCGATTTCGAGATCATCACCGGCGGCTCTATCTTCAGCGAAACCCGCAGACTCACGGGGACCCTGTTGGGGACGAACAGTCGGTTGCGTAGTGTCTTGGTAAAGACCATTCAATTTCATGGCGATAACTCCTAGGTCGCAGTTTGGCCCGGTGCTAGTAAGCGAGCTGCTCTCGCTTTTTCTCGCGGTCAACCCAGACGCGTATGTAGCCCGGACAATTTTCCAGCGCGATGCTGTCCGATTCGCAGCTTGCAAAAAACTTCACGGCATCCCGATCGATCAGGGTGACTTCTTCTAAATCAAGTGCAAAGCGACGGCCGGCTTCTTCCAAACTAAAAAGCCGCTGCAACTCCGCGATGTCTTCGACCCCGACTCGCCCCGTCAAGGTGAAGACGACCCCTTTATTTGACAACCGCTGAATTCTTAGCATCGATTAATTTCTACGTGAACGTTCAACGTAGAGCATGGGGATTACCATCCGTAAACATTTGAAAATTAAGGATGCTTGTGGAAATCAAGAGTCGCGAAGTTCGCGAATTCGCGAATTTTTCGCGAAAAATTCGCGGCGAGAGACCAGTCCGGGGCTTTCTAAGCGCTCTTGAACCGATACTTATTGATCTTCAGGGTCCGGATCTTGGATTCCAGGGTGGAAGGGGGCATGCCAAGTTGCGCTGCCGCGCCCAAGGGTCCCGAGACTCGGCCGTCGGCTTGCGCCAGCGCCGCCTCGATTATTTCCTTCTCTTCAGCGGGTGACCGCCGGCCTACAGATTTGACTTGGCGTTGTTCTTCCCCGAGAGAAGAAGCAGCGTGAGAGAACCAGCCCTGATCTACGGAAAACGTCTCGGTTTCACAGACGACGACTGAGCGCTCGATCACATTCTGGAGCTCACGGATATTTCCCGGCCAGGAATACGACTGTAATAGCTCCAACGTTTTCTTTTCTATGGTTCGTATTCTCTTTCCGGCTTTTCTTGAATAACGATTAATGAAGTACTCAACCAGGAGAGGGATGTCCTCTTTCCGCTCGCGAAGGGGCGGAATCTGCATGGGGATTACATTTAGCCGATAAAAAAGGTCGCTTCGAAACGCACCAGAGGCAATCGCCGCTTGCAAATCGCGATTGGTCGCCGCAATCACCCGTACGTTCGCGCGAATGGTTTGGTTGCCCCCAACTCGTTCGAACTCCCGCTCCTGCAAAACGCGCAGCAGGGCAATCTGAGTCTCCATAGGGAGTTCGCCGACCTCATCCAAGAAGATTGTGCCCCCCTCGGCGAGCTCAAACCGACCGAGGCGCCGCTGCAGAGCACCGGTGAAGGCTCCCTTCTCGTGACCGAACAACTCCGAGGTAATTAACGATGAGGGTGTAGCCGCACAATTCACCGTGACAAAGGCCCGGGAAGAGCGCCGAGACCGTTTGTGGATGGCTCGCGCGATGAGCTCTTTGCCGGTGCCCGTTTCGCCGGTGATGAGAGCGGTAGCATCCGAGGGCGCGATCTTGCTAACGCGCACCAGGAGGGATTGCAGCGCAGGTGAGTCACCCACGATTTCCTCAAACATGGATGCCTTGTCGACTTCATCCCGGAGGGCAATGTTTTCCTTGTAAAGCTGGTCCCGCAGAGTCCTGATTTCTTCGAAAGCCTTCTTCAATGCTTGGTGGGCATTTCGTTGTTCGGTTATATCCACGACGGTTCCGACAAACTCAACCACCTTTCCATTTTCATCCGTGACCGCGTGTGCAACACTGTGAACATGCTTGATTGAATGGTCAGGAAGAACCAGGCGGAAGCTGCATTCCCCATCGCGCCCCGCGAGAAGATCAGCGCTTACCGCCTCCACGGCCGCCAGATCGTCTGGATGAACTCGCTGCTGGAAAAGTTCTCTGGTTGGGATGGTCGCTGGGTCGAAGCCATAAATTCGAAAGGCTTCCTCCGACCAGTAAACACGATTGGTGACAAAGTTCCATGCCCAGCTTCCCGAATGGCTGAGCCGCTGCGCCTCAGCTAGGCGGGCCTCACTCTCTCGCAGGGCCTCCTCCGCGCGCTTGCTGTCTTCAATGTCAGTCGCCGTTCCGTACCACTTGACTAACTCTCCGCGCTCGTCGCGCAGAGGGACGCCGCGATGCAGGAACCAGCGGTATTGCCCATCCGCAGATCTTCTCAGGCGTGCTTCATTCTCGAACCGCTTCCCGGTGGCCAACGACTCGCGCCACTTTTCAACGTGGGTGGCAGTGTCTGCGGGATGAAGGGCCATTTCCCAACCGGCGCCCGATGTGTCCTGCAAAGATATCCCGGTATATTCCTGCCAACGCTGGTTCGCGAAATCGTTGCCGCCGTCGGGGAGCGCGGTCCACGCCATGATGGGAATCGTTTCGATCACCTCGCGAAGCCGCTGTTCACTTCGCCGCAAGGTTTCTTCGGCGCGCTTGCGCTCGGTGATGTCCTCATGGATGGCGATGACACGTTTAGGACGTCCTTCGGGGTCGCGCAAGAGCGTAAAAACAACATTTGCCCACACGGATCCGCCATCTTTGAGCACGAGATGTTTTTCGTGCCGAAGCGTCTCACGCTTCCCTTCGCAAAGCTCACGGTACAGAATTGCATCTGCTTCTCGGTCCTTTTCGCAGGTTAGCTCGTCGTAGGTCTCGATCCGGCCGAGTTCGTCCTGGGTGCGGCCAAGCATCCGCTGCAGAGCACGGTTGTTCTCAATCGGTCCGCCGGATGCCAGATCGACGAGAGCGATGCCCGTACCTGCCTCATCGAAGATCGTTCGAAAGCGCTGCTCGCTTTCTCGAAGTAAAGACTCCGCCCGCTTGCGCGCGCTGATGTCGCGGATCGCACTTGAGACCAGCGTACCTTCTTCCGTCTCAAGCGGGCTCAGGCTGATCTCCACCGGAAATTCATGACCGTCCTGGTGCAATCCGTATAATTCCAGCCCTGCGCCCATCGGACGTACTCGAGGCTCGCCAAAAAACCCGGCTCGGCTCTCAGGGTGGTGACTCCGGAAGCGCTTGGGCACCAGCACCTCAATTTGCCGGTTCAGCAGCTCCTCGCGGCGGTATCCGAACAACCTCTCCACTTGGGCGTTGATCAATACAATCTTGCCTTCTCGATTCACTACCACCATCGCGTCCGGGGCCGCTTCCAGCAACTCGCGGAACTTAGCTTCCGCCTTCTTCCGGGCGGTAATGTCCGTCGAAATGCCGCTGGCGCGGTACGGCTTGCCGTAGTCGTTGAGACTGAGCACTCCCCGCTCGTGAATCCAGCGGATCTCGCTATTTGGCTTGACGATGCGAAACTCAATGTCGTGATAACTGACATTTTCACCAGCTATCCAGCGGGTGAAAATGTCGACCACGCGGGCGCGGTCATCGGGATGAATCCTCTCCGTCCATTGGCGCGGATTCTCATCGAGATCTGCGACGGGAAAGCCCCAGATGCGCTCAAAGCTTGGGCTCGTATACAGCGGTCTTTCTGGATCCAAGCCAGTGATCCACATGACCTCGGGAAGGGCATCTGCCATGTGGCGAAAGCGCTCTTCGCTTTCCTGCAGCGCCTCCTCAGCGCGCCGACGCTCAATCGCAATGACGGCGATGTGTCCCGCCGCTTCAATCAATTGAAGGTCGCTGCTGTTGGGGCTTCTGGGCTCCGCATAGTACATTGCAAAAGTGCCAAGCACCTGGTTATTTTTTGAAAAAAGAGGCTGCGACCAAGAGGCGCGCAGTCCGTGGCTTAAAGCGAGGTCTCGATAATCGACCCATAAAGGGTCGGTAGTGATATCCGAGGTGATCACGCGTTTCTTCAGGAACGCAGCCGTTCCGCACGAGCCTGCTCGTGGGCCGATTGCCCCACCAGCAATGCCCTGGCTCCAGCCGCGAGGTGCCTTAGGCCCCGCTGCCGGCCACAACCGCTTCCCGTCGGCATCGATCAGCAGAACCGTCGAGATAACCCCGGGAGACTGGTCATCGATGGCATCACACAAATCTTCCAAAATGGCCGTAAGACTCGCACCGCTGGCGATCATCTCCAAAGAACGCTTTTCTGCAGCCAAGAGGGACTCCGCTCGCGTGCGCTCGGTGATGTCCGTTACTGCTCCCACAAATTCAAAGTTGCCGGTTTTGTCCTTGGACGGACGTCCCACGACTAGCAAGTATTTGACGGATCCATCCGGCATCAGCAGCCGATGTTCAAGATCAAACGCCGTCCTTTCGCGCGAAGCACGCTCGAGTAGTTCCTGCAGAGCGGGTCTGTCGTCCGGGTGAGTGCGTTGGCGCACACGTTCCAATGTTGGGATGGAGCTAACTTCGAAATCGAATATGCGAAAGGTTTCCTCGGACCAATAAATCTCGCCGCTTGAAACATGCCAGCCGAAACTGCCTGTGTGGCTTAACCTCTGTGCCTCCGCGAGGTAAGCTTCATTCCGGCGCAGCGCCTCCTCGGCCGTCTTGCGGTCATCAATATTAGTAAACAACTCGTACCAGCGGACGATACGACCTTGTACGTCCCGCAAGGGGAGTCCGCGCACGTGAAACCAACGGTATGTACCATCGGCCCGGCGGATTCGGTGCTCATCGTCGTAGGGTTGCCCGCTCTTAACCGAGCGCTTCCAGGCCGCTATCACGCGGGGAAGGTCATCCGGATGGACGACATCGCTGCTGGTCCAAGCTTTCAATTCATCGAGCGTCTTACCAAAATATTCCAGGAGTCGATGGTTAACCAGTTCGAGCTCACCGGCTGCCGTCTGGACAGCGATGAGGCCCGGAATGGTCTCAAAAATGAGCCGGAAGCTCTGTTCGCTCGTGCGCAGTGCCTCCTCGGCCCGCCTGCGCTCCGCTCTTTCTACGCCCTCCCGCACGGCTCGCTGCACCGAGGGCAGGATTCTGGAGAGGCGCGTTTTGAAAACGTAATCCGTTGCGCCCATCTTGAGCGCCTCAATGGCCACCTCTTCGCCCAGGGTTCCGGAAACGAAAATGAATGGCACGTCAGGGCGGACTTCTTTGGCAATTCTGAGGGCAGAAATGCCATCGAAAGAGGGGAGGGTATAGTCCGCAAGGATTAGATCAAAACTACTTTGCCTCAGAGAGGCGGAGAACTCGGGTTGTGTTTCAACACGAGTGATATGACAGGCAACGCCTTCGGTTTCCAGGGTTGCCTGAAGAAGCTCTGCGTCCTTGAGATCGTCTTCAAGATGAAGAATTTTGATAGGAGAGATCACAGTTGTGTCGATCAGGTCCAAGTTCGATTCACACCGCCGTTAGCCGTTACTGTCTAAAGACGAGAAACTTTAGGCTCCGGTTCTTGAGCCAGCAGGCACAATGCTCTCGTACGTGTTCACGGCCGGCGATTCGTTTATTTCCTCTTTATGCTCCCGGGCGGGGCTTCGTTGATAATGGCCCAGAAAACCCCCAGTTCCTTGATGGCATTCACAAATTCGTGGAAATCCACAGGCTTCACCACGTAGGCGTTTACACCAAGTTTGTAGCTCGCCACCATGTCCCGTTCTTCTCGTGAGGAGGTAAGTACGACCACGGGAATCATTCTTAATTTCTCATCCGACTTAACCTGCTGCAGCACTTCCAATCCGTCGACCTTGGGCAATTTCAAATCCAGCAACAGGACGGCAGGATTCCCATTGGTACGCGTCTGGAACTTTCCGCGGTGATAGAGATAATCCAGGGCCTCCTCGCCGTCACTGGTAACAATAACCTCGTTGGTGAGGTTGTATTCCCCCAGGGCGTTCAAGGCGAGTTCTACGTCTTTGGGGTCGTCTTCAACCATCAAGATGCGTCCCAATAATTCCATAATGTTTATCTCCTCTGGCTCGGAACTGAGAAAAAAAAGGTTGCACCTTTGTCCACGAACCCCTCAGCCCAGACCTCGCCCCCATGACGACGAATAATGCGCTGAACCGTGGCCAGCCCTATGCCTGTACCTTCAAACTCTTCCGCGCGATGAAGACGCTGAAACACGCCAAAGAGTTTGTTGGCATACTTCATATCGAAGCCAACTCCATTATCTCGAACAAACATAACGATCCTGTCGTTTTGTTTCTCGGCGCAACCCACCTCGATCTCGGGTTGTGGGCGGGGGCGCGTGAATTTTATCGCATTGGAAAGAAGATTGACGAGCGCAAGCTTAAGCATCGAACGATCGCCGTACAGATCGGGCAGCGGGGTGAGTTTCCAGGTAATATTCCGCCCCTCCGCCTCCTGTGCTACTTCGCTCTGAACCTCCTTTACCAGTTCTTCCAAATTGACCACGCTCTCCCGGGCCTCGGCGCGCCCTATTCGGGAAAAGGCGAGAAGATCATCGATCAGAGTCCCCATCCGTTTTGCCGATTCCAGGATCGTCGACATGTAACGGCGGCCCTTTTCATCCACAACTGAAGAAGCATTCTTCTGAAGTAGCTCTGTAAAGCCAACCATATGGCGAAGAGGGGCGCGCAGATCGTGCGATATGGAATACGCGAACGCTTCCAGTTCCTTATTGATGGCCTCAAGATCGATGGTTCGTTTGCCGAGCTCCTGGTTGAGTTTGCGTACTTCTTCTTCGCCTCGTTTACGCTCGGTAATGTCGTTGTTAGTCTCCAGAATCGCGATCGGGATCCGTTGGTCATTTCGCTGCAAAGACCATCGGCTGGCCACCACCACGCGGGTTCCGTCAGATTTGGTTTTCTCGAGTTCGCCTTCCCAGCGGCCCGTCCGCAGCAGATCGGCGGCTATGTCGTCGAGAGGTGCCGGGAAAACGGTCCGCAAGAGATCGTGAGAACGCTTTCCGATCGCTTCCACCGCCGTCCACCCGTACAATTCCTGAGCGCCGCGATTCCAGTATGTGATGACGTCGCTCATGTCACGAACAAAAATTGTGTCATGCGTGAGATTAAGCAGGCTGGCCTGTTGCGTTCGTATGGCCACTTCTTGTTCGAGTTCGTCGCGGGACTGCAGAAGGTCTCGCTCGGCGCGGCGGCGGACGGCGCTGAACCAGGTCAGAAGCAACGCGAAGAGTATGAAAACGACGTAGTACGGGAGTTCCGACCTGCTGACGTAGAGACTGTAAATGGGCTCGGTAAAGAAAAAGTCGAAAGCCAAACTGGAGAGTACGACTGCAAGAATCCCGGGCCCGACCCCGGCATACCATACCGTTACGACGATGGCCAAAAGGAAGAGCGGGAATTCCACATCGTGGAAGTGCGAGCGTTCGAGAAGAAGACCGATCCCCAGAGCAATCGCAACGGACAAAACTGCAAGACCGTAGCGCTGAATCACGGACGGGATGTTCGGCGATGAGAGCTTCCACCCCGGCATAGGACACTCACGATAACGATTGGGTCATCATAACGCATTGCATATTGTCCCGCTTCCCTCCCGGCGGCTGTCAGGAAGGGCAGGCAAGCCATCCTTTCCTGCGCCCTACCACAAAAGAGGTATCTCTTGCGCAGCCTTCAGTGGTAGTAAAAAACCCCTGCATCTCGTGATGCCTTTCCACCCGTCATAGCGCACATTGTCAGGCGAGGGTATTACTTTACGTGCGCTATGAACCCAGATTTCACAAGCGCATAGTCCACTGAGAACCATCACGGGCCGGAACCATCTACCGGAGCAAAACGAAAAGGTTGCGAGCGTAGGGGGTGCGGGAGCTGCCGCATCCGAAGTCGAAAATCGGAATTCCAGCCCGGGAAAGGGTGATTACCATGTCGGAAAAAGTGGCAGACGTCCTGTGGACGATGCTAAAGAACGCCGGAGTCAAACGCTGCTATGGCATCGTAGGGGACGCCCTTAATCCTGTAATCGACGCGTTGCGTCGCAACGGCAAGATCGAGTTCGTTCATGTCAGGCATGAAGAATACGGAGTTTTCGCCGCTGTGGCAGAGGCTTATCTGAGCGGCAATCCCGTGGCGGTGTGCGGAACCGCCGGCCCCGGCGTGGTCCACCTGTTCAATGGGCTCATGGATGCACGCAAGGAGGGAGCCCCAATTATCGCCATTGCGGGCGATGTCGAGACCAACGTCTTAGATACAGCTGCGCTGGAAGAACTTAATCCCTACAAGTTCTTCGAGACTGCGTCCCTTTATACCGCCCGCGTCGTCAATCCTGAGCAGGCGTTCACCGTTTTCAGCACCGCCATTCGTACTGCGCTCCTGGAAAAAGGCCCGACAGTAATTTCGCTTCCGGGCGATATCGCCTCGGCTGAGATGACCGATCGGACCACGCGCTCGACCGAGATCACGATTCCGTGTACGCCCATGTTGCGCCCTTCCGACGCTGACCTAGGTCGGCTCGTAGAGATGATCGACCGCGCGAAAACGGTTGCAATCTTTGGCGGCGACGGCTGCAGGGATGCTCGCGAGGAGGTGCTCCAATTGGCGGACAAACTGAAGGCGCCTGTCGGCTACGCCTTCCGCGGCAAGCAGTGGCTGGAACACGACAATCCTAACGCAGTGGGCATGACCGGACTGCTGGGTTATGGCGGAGCCTATCGTGCAATTAACGAAGCCGAGCTCCTGCTTATGCTGGGTACGGATTTTCCCTTTTCTGAATTTCTGCCCGGCGATGGTGTGAAGAAAGTCCAGATCGATAAAAACCCCAAGCACATAGGCCGCCGCACGGCGGTTGATCTTGGGCTGGTCGGCGACATCAAGACAACCGTCGCGGCGTTACTTGGTAACGTCACTGAGAAAACCGATCGCCGCTTTCTCGACAAGCAGCTGGCGGAAACCAACTCTTTCCACGATTTGTTGCAGCACTATGTTGACAAAGGACCTGACATCAAGCCCATCCGTCCGGAGTTCCTGGCTGCGACTCTGAATGACGTGGCTTCCGATGACGCGATGTTTTTCGCCGACACCGGCACGGCAGTAATTTGGCTGGCAAGGTATATCAAGGGAGGCAGAGATCGCAGACTTTTCGGTTCGTTTTCATGGGCGTCCATGGCCAATGCCGCGCCCAATGCGTTCGGTGCGCAGTTGGCATACCCTGGCCGCCAAACGATCGCTCTGTGCGGAGACGGGGGTTATACGATGCTCGCCCTGGGCGACCTGTTGACGCAAGTAGAGCGGAAGACTCCAGTCGTCCAAATCATTCTCAATAACGACTCCTTGGACTTCGTCAAGATCGAGCAGCAAGAGGCCGGCTTCGTCCCCTTCGGAGTTGAGTTCAAGAATCCAAACTTCGCCAAGGTCGCCGAAGCAATGGGCGCGAAGGGTATCCGCATCGAGGAACCCGGCGATGTTCGAGAGGCGCTTGCCGAGGCACTCGCGTACGAGGGCGGTCCAGTCGTTGTCGATGCTGTCGTGGATCCGTTTGCGCTGTCGCTGCCGTCGCATGTGCCCTTTCATGCGGCCAAAGGCTTTACCTTGAGCCTCGCCAAGCAGGTGCTCTCCGGCCGCATGGACTCGGTGATCAAGACTATGGAACGCAACGTTCGTCTGGTTTGAATGGCTGAACGAGCGCAAACCACTGGAGGAAGTACATCTGGCAACTGACGAGAATTAGTCGATAAACCTGACAAGTCGATCCTGGCGTGAAGGCACGCTGCTGAGGAAGAATATGAACACGCTTTCGAAGTACAAAGTCTGGATAGGCGGGGCGGTCTGTTTACTCGTCATCGGCCTCATTGTTGGAGCGATATACCCAAGGCATGTATCGGGGGCGCAGCCGGGCGCTCCGACGGAAGTTCAAGTCGTGCAGGTTGAACAGAAGGATGTTCCGATTTTTGGCGAGTGGATCGGGACGCTCGATGGATTCGTAAATGCCGATGTCCGGGCGCAGGTGACGGGCTACCTGATGCGGCAGGGGTACCAGGAAGGTGCTTACGTCAGGAAGGGCCAGTTACTCTTCGAGATCGACCCGCGGCCATTTCAAGCAGCGCTCGACCAAGCCCAAGGACAATTGGCGCAGGCTAGAGCGCAGCTCGCCACTGCCCAGGCCGTTCAAGTCAGGACCCAGCTTGACGTAGAGAAATATACTCCGCTCGCCAAACAACAGGCCGCGAGCCAGCAGGATCTCGACAATTCCGTTCAGAATAACTTGGCCGCCAAGGCCACGGTGGAGACAGCCCAGGCTCTGATCAAAACGGATGAGGCTGCGGTCGAAACGGCGAAGATCAATCTCGATTTTACCCGGCTCGTGGCTCCCATCGACGGTATCGCCGGGCAGGCTCAACTGCAGGTGGGTGCCCTGGTCAATTTGAGTAGCGGGCCCGTTACGTCGGTATCAACGGTCGACCCAATCAAGGTCTACTTTACTGTCGGAGAGCCGCAGTACCTCGGATGGAGGAAACGATTCCCAACAGAAACTTCTCGCGAAGCCGCGGACAAAGGTCTGCACCTGCAACTTATTTTGGCTGACGGCTCAACTTATCCACACGAGGGCAGATTCTATTTTGCCGATCGTCAGGTAAGTGTGAGCACGGGGGCAATTCGCATCGCCGGTCTATTTCCCAACCCTGGAAACATCCTGCGTCCCGGCGGCTACGGTAAGGTTCGCGCGGTGATCCGGGTCGAGCCGAACGCGTTGCTGGTACCTCAGCGTGCAGTGACAGAGCTGCAGGGCGGTTATCAAGTCGCGACCGTGGACGATCAGAACAAAGTGAACATCCTGACGGTTGAAGTCGGCGACCGTGTAGGCAGCGACTGGGTTATCGATGACGGACTCAAGCCCGGCGACCGCGTCGTCGCCGAGGGCGTGCAGAAGGTGCGTCCAGGCATGCACGTCAATCCCAAGCCGTTCGCCGCGGCCAACCAGGGAAGGTAATCCAATGTCAAAGTTTTTTATCAACCGTCCCATCGTGGCCATGGTGATCTCCATCGTCTTGGTGCTGGTTGGCACTCTTACCATTCTGAGCTTGCCGGTCGCGCAGTTTCCCAGCATCGCTCCGCCCGAGGTTCAAATTCTAGCGACCTACATTGGGGCCGACGCGCAAACCCTGGAACAGGCTGTTGCCACGCCCATCGAACAGCAGATGAGCGGCGTGGACAACATGAACTACATGTATTCGCTGAATGCAACCGCTAACAATACCACCAGCCTGATCGTGGATTTCGACGCAAAAACCGATCCGAATAACGATTACATTCTTGCCCAAAGCCGTGAAACCCAGGCTGCGTCTCAGCTTCCCGTGGACGTTAACAATTACGGAATCACCGTTCGAAAGTCCGTCACCGCTCCCCTGACGTTGACTGCCGTGTACTCGCCTCATGGAACGTACGACGCGACCTTTCTAGCGAACTACGCCTACATCAATCTTGTTGACCCCATTCTGCGTTCACCAGGTATCGGCAACGTTCAGGTGTTCGGCTCCGGCCAATACGCGATGCGGATGTGGGTAAAGCCCGACACGTTGGCCAAGCTGGGCGTCACTGTTCCGGAAATCATCAACGCCATTCAGGCGCAAAATACAGTGAACCCAGCTGGGAAAGCAGGGGGCGAGCCGGCGCCCAAGGGCCAGGAATTTACCTATACGGTCCTGGCGCAGGGCCGGCTCATCTCCCCGGAAGAATTCGGACGGATCGTTGTCCGCGAGACCCCCGACGGCGGGACCGTCCGGGTCCGCGATGTTGCTCGAATTGAGCTCGGTTCGCAGGACTATAGCATTGCTGGACGCTATAACGGAAAGCCGAGCGCCGTCATTGCCACCTACCAACTGCCGGGGTCGAACGCCGTGGATGCGGCCGCCGCAGTCAATAAGCTGATGGCCAAGATGAAAGAGCGCTTCCCGGAGGATCTGGATTATGTAGTTGCTCTGGATACGACGCGCTCGGTCACGGAGGGCATGAAGGAAATCGTTGTGACGCTCTTGATTGCTCTCGCGCTCGTGATCCTTGTGGTCTACATCTTCCTGCAGAGCTTGCGCGCCACGTTGATTCCGCTTCTTGCCGTGCCCGTCTCGCTGGTCGGCACGTTCGTATTGTTCCCGATTTTCGGGTTCTCCATCAACACGCTCTCGCTCTTTGGTCTGGTGCTCGCGATCGGACTAGTGGTGGACGACGCCATCGTCGTGGTCGAAGGCGTCGAACGCCACATTGAAGAGGGGATGACGCCGAAGGCCGCAGCCCTGAAAGCCATGGAAGAGCTTTCTGGTCCCGTGGTCGGCATCGCTCTGGTCCTCTCCGCGGTTTTTGTGCCCACCGCCTTCATTCCTGGAATCACCGGCAAGCTCTACCAACAATTTGCGGTCACGATCGCGATCTCCGTTTTACTTTCTGCGTTCAATGCCCTCACCCTCAGCCCGGCGCTTGCCGCACTGTTGCTCAAGCCAAAGACCGAGAGCCATGGACTCCTGAGGAGGTTTTTCGATTGGTTCAATCGCGTCTTTGAGCGAGCCACTGAGGGGTACGTGAGTTGGAGCGCAGTATTGGTACAGAAGAGCGTCGTCGTGATCGTGTTGCTCGTTGGTTTCTCCGTAGCCGGATTCTTTTTTTCCACCCGGATCCCATCGAGCTTCCTGCCTGACGAAGATCAAGGTTACGCCTACGTCAATCTGCAGCTACCGAATGGGTCATCGCTCGAACGCACCACGGCAGTATCGGCTGATGTGGAAAAAATCCTGATGAATACTCCGGGGGTTCAACAGGTTACCGGCTTCGTTGGCTTCAGTTTGCTCAGTTTTGTTCGTACCAGTTACAACTCAACCTTCTTTGTGAACTTCAAGCCCTGGGACCAACGCAAGACAAGGGATGAGCAATTTCAATCGCTCAAGGCACATCTTAACCAGCAGTTGAGCAAGTTGCCGCAAGGAGTTGCCTTCGCTTTCTCTCCGCCCGCTATTCCAGGCGTCGGCACTGCCGGCGGATTTACCTTCATGCTCGAGGACCGCTCGGGCAGCGATATTCAGTTCCTGTCCAGGAACCTCAACACCTTTCTTGAGGCTGCCCGAAAGCGGCCGGAAATCGCCAGCCTCAGCACCACTTTCCTGGCGACCGTGCCCCAGGAATTTGTGGAAGTAGACCGCGACAAAGTGCTGAAGCAGGGCGTGTCCCTTAGCGACGTGTACCATACGATCCAAGCCTTCATGGGCGGCTACTTCATCAACTATTTCAATCGCTTCGGCCGCCAGTGGCAGGTCTATATCGAAGCGGAAGGCGATGAGCGCGCCAAGGCCGAGAACGTCGGGGAGTTCTATGTCCGCAACAACAGGGGAGACGACGTTCCCCTCTCCACACTTACTTCCATCAAGGCGCGGCTGGGTCCGGAGTTCACTTTGCGCTTCAACGAATATCGTTCCGCGCAAATCAACGGAAGTGCCGCGCCGGGCTACAGCGCGGATCAGGCAACGGCAGCCCTGGAAGACGTCTTTAAAGAGACGATGCCCAGTGAGATGGGCTTCGATTATTCGGGCATGTCTTTTCAGGAGCAGAAAGCACGGCAGGGAGTGCCGCCAGCGGTGATCTTCGGGCTCTCCCTGCTGTTCGTTTTTCTGATTCTGGCGGCATTGTACGAAAGTTGGTCGCTGCCGTTCAGCGTGTTGCTGAGCACGCCTGTAGCGATCTTCGGAGCATTTGGAATCCTCTGGTTGCGGCGCGTACTGCTCAATGTCTTTTTGCCACCTTATCTCGTCCAGATCGAGAGCGATGTTTATTCGCAAATTGGGTTGGTCATGCTCATTGGCCTGGCAGCCAAGAACGCGATTCTGATTGTCGAGTTTGCCAAGGACGAATACGAGAAAGGAAAGCCTCTGGCGGATGCTGCTCTCGAGGGCGCCAAGCTTCGCCTGCGACCGATCCTGATGACATCCTTTGCATTCATCCTCGGTTGCGTGCCGCTGTGGACGGCGAGTGGTGCCGGTTCGGTTGCCCGCCAGATCATGGGGACCACAGTGATCGGAGGCATGCTCGCGGCTAGCTTCATCGGAATCTTCTTCGTGCCGGCGATCTTCTACCTGGTGGAGAAGTGGTCCGGCGCTGGCAAGGAGCCGGTAACCACCGCGCTGCCAGGAACGCCTGCACCAGCGGAGGGAGACTGAAATGGTCAGCTCCCAAATATACAAATAAGGGATGAGCTGCGGAGATAGTCATGAAAAAGTTGGCGTCGCTGATGTCCGGGGTTTTGTCTGTGATCTTCGCCTCGCTCGTATTAACCGGGTGCATGGTCGGGCCGAATTATCACCGGCCCGTCGTTCAGACTCCTGGCGTGTATCGTGATCTAAACGAAAACTCACAGGCCCAGGCTCAAGCAGCGTCGTTTGCCGACCTTCCCTGGTGGCAGGTTTTCCAGGATCCGCAGCTGCAAGAACTGATCCGGACCGCACTGAAAGAAAACTATGACCTGCAATTGGCGACGGAGCGCATCGCCGCTGCGCGGGCTCAGGTCACCATCACGCGTTCCAGTTTATTTCCGCAAGTGCAAGCAGGCGGCAATTTCGCTGGCGGGAAGGATCCAAATACTCAGGCGAAATACAACATTCTGGCGCTCACGGCCGACGCGGCATTCCAGTTGGATCTCTTCGGTCGCCTGAGACGTGCGACGGAAGCGTCGCGTGCCGAGCTGCTGGCTACGGAAGATGCGCGTGATACGGTCATACTTACGCTCGTCAGCGATGTGGCGAGTGACTATTTCACGCTGCTGCAACTCGATCTCGAACTCCAGATTACGCGCGACACGGTCTTGACGCAGGAAGATTCCGTAAAGCTGACGCGGTTGCGGCTCGACCATGGCGTTGCCACCAAGCTGGATGTGCTGCAGGCTGAGCAGGTGCTCGATACCGCCAATGCGCAGATTCCTGACCTGGAGAGGCAGATCGGCCAAGAAGAAGATGCGATCAGCATTCTGCTTGGTCATTATCCCGACAGTGTGCGACGTGGGCGTCGGTTAGCCGAACAGCCCCTTCCTCCGGAAGTGCCGCCGGGCATGCCGTCGACGTTGCTTGAACGCCGGCCGGATATTCGCCAGGTCGAGCAAGAGCTGATCGCCGCCAACGCTCAGATCGGCGTCGCCAAAGCTGCATTCTTCCCGCAGATTTCTCTCACTGGCTCCGGAGGAGGCGCGTTCGGTCGGAGCACTCTCTTAACCGGAATGATGAGTTCGCAAACTGGAATCTGGTCCTACGGCGCCCAGGTCACTCAGCCTATTTTCACGGGAGGCGCTCTGCGCGGAAATCTAAGGCTGGCCGAGTCGCAACAGCGCCAGGAGCTGATCGCTTACAAGCAAGTCATCCAGCTGGCGTTCCGCGATGTCTCCGATGCTCTGATCGGCTATCAGAAACTTCATCAGGTCCGCGTTGCGCAGGAGACGACGGTCAAGGATCTGCAGGATACCGTCGACACGTCTCTCCTACGCTATCGGGGAGGCATCACTACGTATCTTGAAGTCCTCGATGGACAGCGATCGCTATTTGAGGCTGAGCTTACTCTCGCCCAGGCTCGAGGCAACGAATACCAAAGCCTGGTGCAACTCTACAAGGCTCTTGGCGGAGGCTGGCAGCAGGATTCCCAGACACCCACTGGTCCTTCACTTCACTCACAAAATCTAACCCCGAATTAGGGTCAAGACCTTGGCAGATGCCAAACCTTGGACCCGCTAAGAATATTGCGGCTCCCCTCCACCTTCTGTTTACAAAAGTTTAGCGGTGCAGTTCTCTCCCAACGTTGGCAAATGACTTGCATTTTCTATCGAGAAGCGGTGTGAAGGAGGTTTGCGCTGCTGGCGGTTTTATCTCTCAGCCAAAACGACGGAACAACCGCTTCCAATCAACCATTTTACGAGGTAGATCTTCATGGCCACGGCCGCGAAATTCCGAATCGACGTAGCGATCCACGACCTTTTAATGAACTCCGCCCAGCGCTCACCGGCGCCGGCGAGTGCTCGGGGGCTGACCCTTCCGGAGCCTGAGTTTCCGCAGTACCCCGAGCGCCTGAGCGATCCCGGTCCTGAGACCCCGCCTGAGAAACGGCAGTGGGGTGTGAGAGATGTTTACCGCTACTCGCGCGGGTGGCTATTCCCCTACATGCGCTCGCGAGTTCTGCCGGGCGAGTTCCACCCCATCACCGCGTACCTGTTTGTCGAGTACAAGTGCAACCTCGATTGCTGGTATTGCTGGTCCTACAACAACAAGGTGAAGGGCATGACCGAGGACGTGGCCCGCCGTTCGATCGACTGGCTGCACGACAACGGTTGCCGAGTGCTGGCACTGATGGGCGGCGAACCGCTGCTGCGGCCGGATTTCATCCATAAAGTTGTCTACTACGCTGCTAAGAAGGTCTTCTGGGTTTATATCGCAACCAACGGGCGTTTGCTGCGCCCCGATGTCGCAGACCGCCTGGGCGACGCTGGCGTCGCGGTATTCAACTTCGCGCTGGATTCCTGGGATTTGCAGCCGAGCCTTCCCAAGGCTTTCGTGCCCGCGCAGAAGAATCTGGAACATATCTTGCGCAAGCAATATGCACATCGATACCTGGTCTTTTTCAACATCAACATCTGCCGCAACAACACGGAAGACGTCAGAAAACTAACCGAATACGCCCACGACCATCGCATTGCCACGGACTATCACATCAATGAAACTCCGATGCTCGAACAGGATGACCACTTCAAGCACCTTTACGATAATCCCACATACATCCGCCCGGAAGATTGGTGCAGGATCGACGCTCTGGTCGATTGGCTGACTGAGAAAAACAAAGCGGGCTACCAGATGGTGAACTCAGTGCAACGGCTGCAAGAGATCAAGGCCTTCTTGCGGATGTCCTCTGGGCTTGACTTGAAGGAATACGGCTGGAACGGCGACGGAACCGGCGGAAACGGTCACAAAGCGGAGTTGCTCGCCTCGTTGCCGGGAATCGAACAGGGGGAAGACGGCCAACTGCGTTTTGCGAAGTGGAACTGTCGCGCCGGTCAGAACAATGTGATTATTCGCACTGACGGCACCGTCGCTCCCTGTTTCCCGATGTATGGCGCAACCTTCGACTGGGGGAATATCGACCAGCCGAGATTCGATCAGGGGCAGCTCTCTGCGATGAAGTCGACGTGCCAGCAACACTGCTTCTCCACCCTCAACCATAACCTGGCGTACTGCTACAACGATGCGCGAGTGATCAAGTGGCTGTGGTCCAACGCGAAGAACAGATTCCAGGGTGGTGTACGCAGCTTCGAGGATTGAAGAGGACAACCAGATGCACCAGGGAGGAAACCAATGAAGAATCAGGACACGAGAAAGTGCGCACACCTACCATGCCTTTGCAATGTCCCGGATGGACAGGAGTACCGCGGAGAAGTGTGTAGGGACGCGGGAAGCCAAGAGGTGGACATCGCCTGTCAATGCGACCACCCGGCATGTCCGCTGACGACCTAGACCACACTGCGGTTCTTTGCGGGTTGTCTGCCGACAAAGGGCGGGGGATTTGAGCATCCTGAGAAGAGAGACTACATGAGCGAAGGGCTTCCACAGATCTATCTGGCACGGCACGGTAACACCGCTTGGACGATCACGGGCCAGCATACCGGCCTTACCGATTTACCTCTCACTCCAAGTGGTGAGTGCAATGCCCGCAGGCTTGGAGAACGGCTGAAGGGCATGACATTCGCCAAGGTGTTTACCAGCCCGTTGCAGCGCGCTGCTCGAACCTGCGAACTGGCTGGGTTTGGGGCTGTGGCCCGGATCGATCCTGACTTGGTGGAATGGAACTACGGCCAATATGAAGGGTTGCGCTCGGATGAGATCCTTCGAAAACGCCCCGGATGGCAGTTGTTCCGCGACGGCGCACCGGAGGGCGAGTCGCCAGAACAAATTGGCGCGAGGGCAGATCGGGTGGTGGAGCGGGTGCGCGCAGTTCGGGGAAATGTGCTGCTCTTTTCCAGCGGGCACTTTATTCGAGTTTTGACCGCCCGTTGGCTGGCACTCGGTCTTGGATCGGCCGGTAGGTATTTTCTACTGAACCCGGCGAGCCTGAGTGCGCTCAGTTACGAGCATAATCTCTCCCAGCCGGTGATCCGGCTTTGGAATGACGATCATCATGTGGCCGCGTAAATAGACGATGGTCCGCGGGAACGTGTTGATTCTTGGATGTCGAACTCTAACAATTTCAGATACTCCGAAGATAAAGGATCATCAATGAGCACAAAGAGTGTGGCACGGCCCGGCTCCGCGAAAGTTGTTCCGATGACGACGAGTGTACCCAAAGCCTCAGACCTACTGCAGCAATATGGCAGTCCGATTCCGCTTGCCGGGACGGACAGCGCGCTCTACGAACGGCATTTAGTGTTTGACCGGGCGATCGACCCGAAGGTAGCCAGTGCGCGAGAGCGCTTTGAGGCTTTCTCTCATTCCGTCCGGGATATTCTCGCGAAGCGCTGGGTGCAGACCAAGACCACGTATGAACAACAGAACGCCAAACGCATTTACTACCTTTCCATGGAGTTTCTAATCGGGCGTTCGTTGACCAACAACGTTTCTAACCTATTGCTCGATCCAGTTGTGCAACTTGTGGTTCAAGAGAAAGATATCGACTGGCTGGAATTGATTGAGCAGGAACCGGATGCAGGACTGGGTAACGGTGGACTGGGCCGTCTGGCTGCGTGCTTCATCGACTCGATGGCGACGATGCAGCTTCCAGCCACAGGCTACGGTCTGCGCTATGAGTATGGCATGTTCAAGCAAACGATCGTGGATGGCTGGCAGAAAGAGAATCCCGACAACTGGCTCCGCGATAGCGATCCCTGGGAGATCGCCCGCCCTCACGAGCAGGTTGAGATTAAGCTGAACGTCTCATTCCGGTTGCAAGCCGGCAAGCTTGAGGTCGTCCGAGACAGGCCGTCGAGCCTGATCGGTATTCCATTTGATCGTCCCGTGGTGGGCTATGGCGGAAAGACGATCAACACCCTGCGGCTTTGGGCCGCGGCGGCGCCTGAATATTTCGATCTTGCGAAGTTTGACACTGGAGACTTCGTGGGTGCGTTGGGCGAGACTCTCCAAGCGGAGTCACTCACCCGCGTGCTGTATCCGGACGATTCCACGACGCAGGGGCAGGCACTTCGCTTCCTGCAAGAATATTTTCTGGTTGCCTGCTCGATGGCCGACCTGATCCGCCGTTTCCTGCGCCACAACACCGATTGGGACAAGTTGCCGGAGAAGGTCGCAATTCAACTGAATGACACGCATCCCTCCATGTCGGTGGCTGAGTTGATGCGAATTTTGTTGGATGATGCTCACCTGGGATGGGACCAGGCCTGGGATCTGACGAAGAAGACGCTAGCGTACACAAATCATACCTTGCTGCCGGAAGCTCTGGAGAAATGGCCCGTGGCGTGGTTTGAAGTACTTTTTCCCCGGAATCTGGAGATCATTTACGAGATCAACCGGCGACTGCTGGACGAAGTTCGGGTTCGTTTCCCGGGCGACGAGGGACGCGTGCAGCGCATCAGCCTGGTGGAAGAGGGGAACCAGCGGAAGATTCGCATGGCGAACCTTGCGATCGTCGGCACTCACAGCACGAATGGAGTGGCTGCCGTTCACTCGAAGCTGCTGCGGACTACGACGGTCAAGGATCTTGCTGAAATGTTCCCCGAACGGTTTAACAACAAAACGAATGGGGTAACACCGCGGCGCTGGTTGCTGCAAGCCAATCCTGTGATGGCAAGCGCAATTACGGAGGTGATCGGCGAGCGTTGGATTACTGACCTGAGCCAACTCAACGAACTCAAATCATTTGCTGCAGATCACAGCTTTCGTGAAGTGTTTCTGAAATCGAAGAAAGAGGCGAAGGTGCAGTTTGCCAACTGGCTCAAGACGACGTCCGGTCAGATCGTCGATCCGAATACGATCTTCGATTGTCAGATCAAGCGCATCCACGAATACAAAAGGCAATTATTGAATGCGCTGCGAATTGTGGTTGTTTATAACCGGCTGCGGGAGAATCCCGACTTGAACATGGTGCCGCGCACATTTTTCTTTGCCGGTAAAGCGGCACCAGCTTATACGTTGGCGAAGCTGATCATAAAATTCATCAATAACCTTGCGGGTACGATTGATGGTGACCCTGCCGTGCGGGGACGACTCAACGTTCTCTTTCTCCCTGAGTACAATGTTTCGCTGGCGGAAAGGCTCATTCCGGCCAGCGATGTTTCCAACCAGATTTCGACCGCCGGCTACGAGGCCAGCGGAACGAGTAACATGAAATTCATGATGAACGGGGCCCTGACGGTGGGAACTCGAGACGGAGCTACCATCGAAATGGCGGAGGAGACCGGGGAAGAGAACATGTTCCTGTTCGGTCTCACCGTGGAGCAAGTGGAGAACAGTCGCGGCTGGTACAACCCGTACTGGCACTATGACCACGAGCCGGAGACTCGAGCCGCTCTGGACCTGATTTTCTCCGACCACTTCAGCCGTAACGAACCGGGAGTGTTCGCTCCTTTGCGCGAGACGCTGCTGACCGGCGGCGATCCTTACATGCACTTGGCCGACCTGACCTCTTATTGCCAGGCGCAGGAACGCGTAAGCGCCCTTTACGCTGACCCGGGCGCGTGGGCGCACAAAGCGATCCTGAACCTGGCCAGCTCCGGGAAGTTTTCGAGCGACCGCACCATTGCGGAATACGCATCTGACATTTGGAAGGTGGAACCATGCCCAGTAGTTTAGAAACACACCCGGCAGCAAGTGAGGCTAACGGAATGACAATTTCGCCGCTTGCGGGCAAACCGGCTCCCAAAGAGCTGTTGGTGGACGTAGCTCACTTGGAGAAAGAATATTTCGAGCGTCGTCCCGACGTGCAGGATCCCACTCAGCTAGTCAGCTTCGGCACCAGCGGGCACCGGGGCTCTCCACTGAATGGAACGTTCACTGAGGCGCACATCCTGGCCATTACCCAGGCGATCTGCGACTACCGCCGGCGGCAGGGAACGGACGGCCCACTTTATATGGGGAAGGACACGCACGCTGTGTCGGGACCAGCGCAGCGCACCGCCCTCGAGGTGTTGGCGGCGAATAACGTAGAGACGATCATCCAGGAAAAGGACGGCATCACTCCAACGCCCGTAATCTCGCGAGCCATTCTGGTTTACAACCGCGGCCGCAAGGAACACCTCGCGGATGGCATTGTCGTGACGCCTTCGCACAATCCGCCGGAGGACGGAGGCTTCAAGTACAACCCGACGAACGGCGGCCCGGCCGATACGGACGTGACTCGTTGGGTCGAGGATCGTGCGAACGATTTATTGCGCGCGGGAAATGCTGGGGTCAAGCGTGTTGCGTTTGCGAAAGCAATTCAGGCCGCAACGACGCACCAGGAAGACTTCGTTTTTCCGTACGTTCGCGATCTCAAGAATGTGGTTGACATGGATGCGATCCGTGGCGCCCGCCTCAAGCTTGGAGTCGACCCACTGGGCGGGGCATCGCAGCCTTATTGGGAACCGATCAACTCCGTTTACGGGCTGGACATCACCGTCGTTAATCCCATCATCGATCCGACCTTTTCGTTCATGACCGTCGATCACGACGGCAAAATTCGCATGGACTGTTCGAGCCCTTATGCGATGGCCAGGTTAGTGGGGCTCAAAGATCAGTACCAGGTCGCTTTCGCCAACGATACCGACGCAGACCGGCACGGCATCGTAACTCCGGTCGCCGGACTGATGAACCCTAACCATTATCTTGCCGTTGCTATCCGATATTTGCTCACGCACCGCCCACAGTGGCGTCACGAAGTTGCAGTGGGGAAGACTCTGGTGAGCAGCAGCATGATCGATCGAGTCGTGCAAAAGCTCGGCCGCGAGCTTCTTGAGGTGCCGGTCGGGTTCAAGTGGTTTGTGCCGGGCCTGGTCGACGGCTCGTGTTGTTTCGGCGGAGAAGAGAGCGCGGGAGCGAGTTTCCTTCGTCTTGACGGTACAGTGTGGACGACCGACAAAGACGGACTAATCATGGACCTGCTGGCGGCGGAGATTACCGCGCGCACCGGCAACAATCCCGGAGAGCACTATCGTGAACTGACGACGGAGTTTGGCACTCCGTACTACACGCGTATCGACGCCCCGGCCACGCCCGAGCAGAAAGCGAAGTTGCAGAAGCTATCTCCGGATGCAGTGAAGGAGTTGGATCTCGCGGGCGAGCCGATCACAGCCAAGCTGACCAAAGCGCCGGGCAACAATGCTCCGATCGGCGGCCTGAAAGTTGTGGCACAGACTGGGTGGTTTGCGGCCCGGCCCTCCGGCACCGAGAACATCTACAAAATCTATGCGGAGAGTTTCAAGAGCCAAGCGCATCTCGCCGCGATTGTGAGCGAGGCCCAGCAGATGGTGAACAATGCACTGGGTTCCTCCACGGTCGTTTCTCAGGATGGAGCGCGATAATGAGCGAAGCCCCGCGCATGTGGGGATGGGCGCCTTCGCCTGTTCCGCCGTTTCCGTCCGTCTATCGCGCTTCTGGCTTGCTGCTGCACGTTACGTCTCTGTCCTCTCCGTATGGCATCGGCGATCTGGGATCGTCGGCGTTCTCGTGGGTTGATCGCCTCCATAACGCCGGCCAAAGATGGTGGCAGGCGTTACCGCTCGGCCCGACGGGTTACGGAAATTCGCCTTATCAATCGCTCTCGTCTTTTGCCGGGAATGCGCTGCTGATCAGCCCGGAGTCGCTCATTACGGACGGATTGCTGCAGGCAAGGGATTGTGAGTCTCACTTCTCCGCCGACGTGGTCGAGTACGAGTCCGTTATCCCGTTCAAACTGCGGCTGCTCCAAAAGGCGCGGACAAACTTCAAAGTCGATGAGCGCGGAGGCGATGGCTTGGCGCCTGCTTACGACGAGTTCTGCGACAAACAGGCGAGTTGGCTGGAGGACTACGCTCTATTCCGAGCGCTGAAAACCAAGTATCACGATGCTTATTATCTGGAATGGCCAGCCGAGTTGGCTCAGCGAAGCCCCGGTGCTCTCGCCGAGGCGCGGCGAGAGTTAGCAAGTGACATCGATCAAGTTCGCTTTGCGCAATTCTTGCTATTCCGCCAGGCTGATCAACTCAAAGAGTACGCCCATGCCAACGGCGTGGGCTTGATTGGCGACCTGCCTTTTTTTGTTTCCGCCGATTCGAGTGATGTTTGGGCTAACCCGGATTTTTTTCTGCTGGACGAGCAACGTCGGCCGCGCTTCGTTGCCGGGGTTCCTCCTGATTATTTCAGCGCCGAAGGACAGTTGTGGGGCAATCCCGTTTACAACTGGGACGCCCTTCGCTCGACCGGTTACCAATGGTGCATCGATCGGGTGCGCGCGCTACTCAACCATGTGGACGTAATTCGACTGGATCATTTCCGCGGTTTCGCGGCTGCGTGGCACGTTCCAGCCAATGCGCCAACCGCTCAATCTGGGCAATGGGTGTCAGGTCCGGGCGCCAGTTTCTTTCAAGCAGTGCAAACGGAACTCGGTCATCTTCCGTTTATCGCCGAAGATTTGGGTCTGATTACGCCGGACGTTTACGCACTGCGCGACCAATTTCAAGTGCCGGGAACCAGAGTGCTGCAATTTGCATTTGATGGACATGCGGATAATCCGTATCTTCCAAACAACTTTGTTCCCAATACCGTTGTCTACACCGGTACCCATGACAACGCCACAACTCGGCAATGGTACGAAGAGCTGCCTGAGTACCAGCGACAGAATCTGTGGAACTATCTGAAGCGCCCGCCGGGTGAGAGTGCTGAAGCCGCGTCGGTGCTAATTCGCATAGCGTGGTCGTCAAAAGCGGCGCTCGCCATTGCTCCGTTGCAGGACCTGCTCAATTTAGGCAGTGAAGCGCGCATGAATGTGCCTGGGCGTCCCGATGGAAATTGGCGTTGGCGAGTCCGAGAAGACATGCTGTCGCCCCAAGCGTTTCAATGGTTGACGGAGTTGACAGAAAGTTCAAAGCGCTCGACCAGCCCCATGACATCCGATACGGTGCAACGAGGCCTTGAACCAGCTCTGAGCTCCAAGTCTAGAAAGTAGAACGAAATGGGTTCGGTGATTCAAGTTGTCAAGGGTATTCTGCTCGTTGTGAGCGCGCTCTTCCCGATCGTCGATCCAATCGGAGGGAGTCCGATCTTTCTGTCGCTCACGAGAGACTACACAACGCAGACGCGAAGACTACTCTCCCGCCGCATCGCAGTCGACAGTTTCATTCTGCTAATTGCCTCCTTCGCCGTCGGTTCTCACGTGCTCTCGTTCTTTGGCATTTCTCTTCCGGTGGTGCAGGTGGGTGGGGGTCTCATCGTGATTTCGACGGGCTGGTCGATGTTGAACCAGAAGGATGGGGATGATCGAAACGCGGTACGGCGTACAGTCAACTGCACGGATGCTCTAAGTGATGCGTTCTACCCGCTAACACTGCCCTTGACGGTTGGTCCAGGTTCAATCTCGGTTGCGGTCACACTTGGCGCGAATGAAACGCACCATTTAGGGGCTAACCTGCTCGCGCTTCTTGCTGCGGCTATCGGTTCAGCGTTTGTTGCGGTTACCATTTATGTTTGCTATGGCTTCGCCGACCGACTGGCGGACGTTATGGGCCAGACCGGTATGAACGTAATTCTAAGGCTCTCCTCGTTCCTGCTGGTGTGCATTGGAGTGCAGATCCTATGGAACGGCGCGAGCAAGTTGCTCAGTTCACTGCCGCAGGTGGCCAGTTTTGTCGTGCCGCGTTGAGGGGAAGGAAGGGGCGGATCCGATATCTGACGCCGTCATTTGTCAAACTGTTGACACTCTCTCCGATTTCACCTCGGAACGTCGTGACGAGTTCGTTAAGATTAGACCTTTAAGTCCTTCTGTTGGAGAATGCGGCTCTCCGGCGTGACCAGCAGCTTGGACTGGAATTGCGAATGCTTGAATACAACTACTCCGAAGTGGGCTAAACGTTTCCGGTGCTAGAGAACTCCGCGCGGCATCCGAGCTCATAAAATAAGTCAGAGACGCACGAGTTGGTCTAAAGCACTGGAGGACCCGAAAGGATAACGGAAATGGCAGCGAGAGTTGAAGCGATCACGAAGCGCCCCACAGTTAAACACCAAGCCTGGAAGGATCTGCAAACTCATTATAAGGAGGTCAAGGACTTACACCTGCGGCAGCTCTTTGCTGAGGATCCGAAACGCGGCGAGAGTATGACTGCCGAGGCTGTCGGCCTTTTTCTGGACTACTCGAAGAATCGGGTTACGGGCGAAACCCTCAGACTGTTGATCCAGCTCGCCGAGGAATCTCAGCTGAAAGAACGAGTCGACGCTATGTTTCGGGGGGAGAAGATCAACCTCACCGAGAAGCGTGCGGTCTTGCACACCGCCCTGCGCGCGCCGCGCGACGCTTCCGTCATGGTGGACGGAGAGAACGTCGTGCCCAAAGTACATGCAGTGCTCGACCAGATGGCCAATTTTGCTAACCGAGTCCGAAGCGGCGAGTGGAAAGGTCACACCGGCAAACGGATTCGGAATGTGATCAACGTTGGCATCGGTGGCTCCGACCTCGGCCCGGTAATGGCGTACGAGGCGCTCAAGCACTACACAGACAGAGCAATGACGTTTCGCTTTGTGTCGAACATCGACGGCACGGATTTCGCGGAAGCCGTTCGCGATCTCGATCCGTCGGAGACGCTCTTCATCATCTCTTCGAAAACCTTCACGACGCTCGAAACGATGACGAACGCCCAAACGGCGCGCGCGTGGGCACTTGCTGGTTTGGGGGGAGACGAGAAGTCGATCGCGAAACACTTTGTCGCGGTATCGACCAACGCGGCAGAGGTTGAAAAATTCGGGATCGATACGGCCAACATGTTCGAGTTCTGGGACTGGGTCGGGGGGCGCTACTCGATGGATTCAGCCATTGGCCTCTCTACAATGGTCGCCGTCGGACCGGAGAAGTTCCGCGCTATGCTGAGCGGCTTCCATCAAATGGACGAGCACTTCCGCACCACTCCCTTCGAGCGCAACCTCCCGGTACTGATGGGTCTTCTATCGATCTGGTACAACGATTTTTTTGGCGCGCAAACCGTGGCGGTGTTGCCTTACGAACAATATCTCAAACGGTTCCCAGCTTATCTTCAGCAGCTAACGATGGAGAGCAACGGAAAACATGTCACGCTCGATGGGAAGAAAGTGGCTCATGACACCGGTCCAATTTACTGGGGCGAACCGGGAACCAACGGGCAACACTCTTTCTACCAGTTGATTCACCAGGGAACACGGTTGATTCCCTGCGACTTCATCGCTTTTGCGCAGCCGCTTAATCCACTGGGCCGTCACCACGACATGCTGATTGCCAACGTCTGCGCGCAAACTGAAGCGCTGGCGTTCGGCAAAACTCCCGAGCAGGTCCACGCCGAGGGCACTCCGAAGTGGCTGGTTCCGCACCGGGTGTTCGAGGGCAATCGTCCATCGAACACGATCTTGGTGGAACGACTAACACCAGAAGCTCTGGGCAAACTCGTAGCACTCTATGAACATTCTGTGTTTACCCAAGGGGCAATCTGGAATATCGATTCATTTGATCAGTGGGGCGTCGAGCTGGGCAAGGTGCTGGCGCAGCGCATTATTCCCGAGATCGAAAGCAAGACGGAACCAACGCTCGCGCACGACAGCTCAACTAACAATTTGATCAGGTATTACCGGAAATCGAAGGGGACCGCCTGACAGACCCGCTGCGCGCCACGTAGCAAATCGCAGCGGAAGCTCTGTAAAACCTGCGCTTTCAAATTAAGGAGACAGCCATGCAACTCGGGATGATCGGTTTGGGAAGGATGGGCGCCAACATGGTGCGGAGACTCCTCCGTAAAGGGCACAGCTGCGTGGTGTTCAATCGAACGCCGCAAGCGGTGAACGAACTGGTGAAAGAGAAGGCGATCGGAGCGGCATCGCTCGAGGAATTCGTAAAGAAACTCGAGAGGCCACGAGCGATCTGGTTGATGGTGCCGGCGGCGGTTGTCGACAATACCATCGCCGACCTCATGCCGCACCTTGACGCGGAGGACATCGTTATTGACGGGGGCAACTCGTATTACATCGACGATATCCGGCGGGCGAAACAACTCGCTCCGCAGAACATCCACTATGTGGATGTGGGCACCAGCGGAGGAGTGTGGGGCCTGGAACGCGGATACTGCATGATGATCGGTGGCGAGACCGAAGTCGTCAAACGACTCGATCCAATTTTCGCTGCGCTCGCCCCTGGAATGGGCGACATTCCGCGCACCATCGGCCGGGACAAGATCGATGGCACCGCCGAGCAGGGTTATCTGCACTGCGGCCAAAATGGAGCCGGCCACTTCGTCAAGATGGTCCACAATGGAATGGAGTACGGAATTATGGCGGCTTACGCGGAGGGGTTGTCGATCCTGCGCTCGGCTAACATTGGCAAGCGCGCAAACACTGCAGTCGACGCGGAGACCACGCCGCTACGCGATCCAGAACATTACCAGTATGACCTGAACCTGCGCGATGTCGCGGAGGTTTGGCGCCGTGGAAGCGTGATCGCGTCCTGGCTGCTGGATCTGACTGCTAACGCGCTGATGCAGGATCCGAATCTTTCGAAGTTTGCCGGCCGTGTTTCCGACTCTGGCGAAGGGCGCTGGACCATCAAGGCCGCGATCGACGAGGCCGTGCCGGCGCCGGTTCTCACCTGCGCGCTCTACGAGCGATTCAGCTCGCGGGGCGAGGCCGAGTTTGCCGACAAACTTTTGTCCGCGATGCGATATCAGTTCGGCGGACACCTGGAAAAATCCGAAGACAAATCCAAAGTAGCTTAAGGAGAGCTTGTGAGCAATCCCCATTCCGACGCGCTGGTTTTCTTCGGGGCGACAGGCGACCTGGCGTATAAGAAAATCTTTCCCGCGTTGCAGGCAATGATCAAACGCGGGCATCTGGATGTGCCAGTCATCGGCGTTGCCAAAGCTGGGTGGACGCTCGATCAGCTCAAGGATCGTGCTCACGATAGCCTAGAAAAACATGGCGGAGTCGATTCCGCAGCCTTCGAGAAGCTCTCTTCTTTACTCCGCTATGTCGATGGAGATTACAACGATCCTGGTACCTTTCAGGCTCTCGGCAAAGAATTGAAAGGAAGCCTACGGCCGGCGCACTATCTGGCGATCCCACCGATCATGTTCGAAGCGGTGCTCGAAAAACTGGAATATTGCGGCTGCACCTCGAATGCCCGGATCATTGTCGAGAAGCCGTTCGGCCATGACCTGGAATCCGCGCAGCATCTCAACAAGGTCCTTCTGCGAAAGTTCGATGAGTCGTCGATTTTCCGGATCGACCATTACCTGGGTAAACGACCGGTGCAAAATATGGTCGTATTCCGCTTCACAAACGCGTTCATGGAGGCGTTCTGGAACCGCCATTATGTGGAGAGTGTGCAGATCACGATGGCGGAGGACTTTGGTGTCCAAGGCCGCGGGGCTTTCTACGATGAAACCGGAACGCTCCGCGATGTCGTCCAGAACCATCTGTTCCAGATCCTTTGCAATCTGGCGATGGAAGCGCCGGTAAGACTGGACAGCGAATCCGTTCGTGATGAGAAGGTCAAAGTGCTGAAGGCAATCCCGGCGTTGGGCGAGAAAGGCGTAGTTCGCGGCCAGTTTCGCGGATATCTGCAGGAAAAAGGAGTCGCGCCGGACTCGAAGGTTGAAACCTTCGCTGCACTTAAGCTGGAGGTCAACTCCTGGCGCTGGCAGGGAGTTCCGTTCTACATCCGCGCCGGGAAGTGTTTGCCGGTCACGTCCACGGAGGTCGTATGTCGGCTACGAAAGCCACCCAGTGTAATCCCATCGGATGGTCTGCACTCGAATTATCTCCGCTTCCGAATCAGTCCGGACGTGTCCATTGCCATGGGCATGACGGTGATGTCTCCGGACGAGATGGCCGGTGAACCTACGGAGATGATCGCGAGTGAACAACCCAGCGCGGAGGAGATGGACGCCTACGAACGAGTGCTGGGAGATGCGATGGCCGGAGACGCTACGCTATTCGCGCGCGAAGACTACGTGGAAGAAGCATGGCGAATCGTCGATCCACTCCTGAAAAAAGCTACGCCAGTCTATCCCTACGAGCCAAAAAGCTGGGGGCCGAACGAGATCGACCGAGTGACGCCGCCGGGAGGCTGGAAGAACCCGATTGTTGGAGACGAGACATCGGCGGCTGAGGGTAAAGCTGCTTGATAAAAAAAGGCCCTTCCCGTGATGACGCTCGACGCGCTGGAAATCGAAGCGGAGAAACCGGAATGAACGTTGAAGTATTTGCCGATGACGAATCTGCCGCCCAAGCGGCGGCTAAGTTTATTGCCGCGGCGGCGCGGGCTACGGTCGGTGCGCGCGGTCGGTTCGTGATGGCCGTCAGCGGCGGGCGTACTCCTTGGATCATGCTACGCGCGCTGGCGCAGGAAGAGCTCCCGTGGGAGAACATCCATGTCGTGCAAGTGGACGAGCGCGTGGCGCCTGCAGGAAATCCAGACAGGAATCTCACGCATCTTCGAGAAAGTCTGCTCGATCACTCCCCAATTCCACCCGGGAATATCCATCCGATGCCAGTGGAATCGCCGGACTTGGAAGCCGCGCCCGGGCAGTATGCATTGACGCTCCAGGAGTTGGCGGGTTCGCCGCCCACGCTGGACCTGGTTCACCTCGGCCTGGGACCGGACGGCCACACTGCCTCTCTTGTTCCGGATGATCCCGTACTTAACGTGACTGACAGTGATGTGGCTCTGACCGGCAGCTACCAGGGGAGACGGCGAATGACATTAACCTATCCGGTCATTAACCGCGCCAGGCATATCCTCTGGTTGGTGACGGGCAAAGAGAAGATAGATGCACTCGTGCGCTTGCGCAAGGCCGATGCCTCAATCCCTGCCGGACGGATTCGACAGGATCGGGCGGTGATTTTCGCTGACCGGGCGGCCTCCGAGGCCTGACACCTGATTGACATCTGACGAAGTGCTGTCACCGCCGAATGACAGGGTTCCTGCTTTTGGCGCTCCGCTCTTACGACTAACTGATTGATCCAGCGTGCGTGCCTCTCGAAGCCGACTTCGGTCGAGCTTGGAAGGACAAGTGCATGCAACCAAGTACCCGCCGGATGCGACCGGCGCCAGCCTTGTAACAAGCTGTATTTTTTCCAGACTGAGGTCAGCTGGCGAAACTAGTCAAGGTTCAGAGAGGCTAAGTGAACAGGTCAACCCTCGATGTGCTTGCTAATGTAGATTCTCCAGCCGAGGCTGCCCTCCCCGAGCCGGCCGCATTCTCCAAACGCCCGACGTGGGCCCAGGCTGAGGGAAGTCCCTTACCCCTTGGGGTCGCGTGGATCGAGGCGGAGCAGGCGTTCAACTTCGCCGTTCACTCTGAGCACGCGGAGGGTGTCACTCTACTACTGTATTCCGCCAACGATTTGGTGAACCCCCTCCTGACCTTTCGCTTCGATTTTCTGCGGAACAAGTCAGGGCGGATCTGGCACTGCCGGATTCCGATCACAAAGATAACTGAAGCTCGCTACTACGCATACTCCGTGTCGGGAGAGAGCATACCTCAACTGCATAGCTTTGACCCGCAGAAGGTTCTCCTCGACCCCTACGCGAAATGCATTTTCTTTCCTCCCGGTTTTGATCGCAAGCTGGCTATGCGCGAAGGGGGAAACGCGGGCCGTGCGCCGTTAGGAGTTTTGGTTGCTCATCGCCCGACATTCGACTGGGCAGCGGATCGGTCGCCGCTTCATCAGTCGGATGCCATCATCTATGAACTTCACGTGAGGGGGTTTACGAAGAACTCCAACTCCGGCGTGGATCCTGCTCGTGCCGGAACATATGCCGGTCTGGTGGAAAAGATCCCGTATCTGAGGGAGCTCGGGGTCACGGTTGTCGAACTGATGCCGGTGTTTCAACGTGATCCGCAAGAAGGCGACTACTGGGGCTACATGCCTCTGAATTTCTTCGCACCGCACGCCCAGTATGCAAGCAGCTGCGGTGCTGATGAACAACATATTGAATTCAAAAAGATGGTGAAGGCGCTTCATGAGGCTGATATCGGCGTGGTGCTCGACGTCGTGTACAACCACACGTGCGAGGGCGACCGCAGGGGGCCAATTTACAGCTTCAAGGGCTTCGACAGCGCAGGTTATTACATGCTGTCTTCTGATCCGGCAAACCCTTACGCGAATTACTCAGGAACCGGCAATACTTTGAATTTCAGCCAGCCGCATGTGCGCAAGATGGTGATGGACAGCTTGCGTTACTGGAAACGAGAAATGCATATCGACGGATTCCGCTTCGATCTGGCGTCCGTGTTCAGCCGCAATGCGGATGGATCTCTCAACTGGGGAGAAGCTCCCATCTTTAGTCAAATTTCCGCTGATCCGGAGCTTAGTCGGTTGCGTTTAATCGCAGAACCTTGGGACACAGGCGCTTATCAGCTTGGACGCGGCTTCCCAGGCATAACCTGGCTGCAGTGGAACGCGCGGTATCGCGACGACATTCGCCGTTTCGTTAAGAGCGATCCGGGGTTGGTCCCCGACCTGATGCGTCGCGTTTATGGCAGCGATGATTTGTTTCCCGACAGCCGCGCCGATGCGTATCACGCCTACCAGACTGTGAACTTTGTAACTTCCCACGACGGCTTCACTCTGTACGATCTCGTCTCCTACGATCACAAGCACAATTGGAAAAACGGGAACAATAACCAGGACGGCACGGACGACAACCATAGTTGGAACTGCGGCAACGAAGGAGATGAAGGCGCGGCGGCGGAGGTGCTGGAACTACGTCGAAGACAGATTAAGAACTTCTGCTGCCTGCTGCTGTTGTCGAACGGAACCCCGATGTTCCGGGCAGGAGACGAATTTATGAACACGCAGTTCGGCAACAACAACCCGTACAACCAGGACAACGAAACGGGATGGCTGGACTGGAGCCAACTCCGGGCAAACGACGATATTTTCCGTTTTTTCCGAGGCGTGATTGCATTCCGGAAAAATCATCCCGCCCTGGGACGCAGCAGGTTCTGGCGGGAGGATATTTCCTGGTACGGCGCGGGTCCAACGGTCGACCTCTCCTACGACTCTCATAGCCTGGCGTTTTGCCTGCACGGCGCCTCTCAGGACGATGACGATATCTATGCCATGATCAACGCGTATTGGGGAGAGGTGAAATTCCAAGTGCAGGAAGGGATTCCGCTGGAGTGGAAAAGAATTGTGGACACAGCATTGCCGAGTCCCAACGATTTCTCGGAGAGCGGCATTGCCTTGCAGCGGATGGACTACGCGGTGGCTCCCAGGTCGATTGTTGTGCTCCTTCGACCGCGCAGGGAAGGTACCAGAACGAAGAAGCAGTCGTAACGAGAGCGTATATGAGCGGACGATCGAAAGTGATTATCGTGGGCGGCGGATTTGGAGGCTTACTCGCCGCGGAAGCGCTCAAGTCTGCGCCCGTCGATGTGACTCTGATCGATCGGCGCAACTATCACTTATTCCAGCCGTTGCTCTACCAGGTTGCCACCGGGTCGCTATCTCCCGGAGAAATCGCGGCGCCATTGCGCAGCGTCTTGAGCCACCAGAAGAACACCCGCGTTCTGCTCGGCGATGTAATCGATATCGATCCGGCGGCCAAGCACGTTCTACTCGAGGATGGGGCCAGCCTGGAGTTTGACTCACTGATTGTGGCATCGGGCTCGCAGAGCTCTTACTACGGCCACGAAGCCTGGCGAGAATGGGCTCCAAGCCTGAAGAGCGTAGAAGAAGCCACAAACGTCCGGCACAAGATTCTGTATGCGTTCGAGGTCGCCGAACGGATGCCTGATCAGGCGCAACGGCGCGCTTGGCTTACGTTCGTCATTGTAGGTGGAGGCGCAACAGGAGTAGAGCTTGCCGGAGCCATCGCCGAGATCGCTCGACAGACACTCAAGAATGACTTCCGCTCGATCCATCCACAAGAGGCACAAATCATTTTGATAGATGGGGCGTCGCGGGTGCTTCCCACCTTCCCGGAAGACTTGTCGGAGAAGGCGGCACAGTTGCTGGCGAAACTCGGGGTGCAGGTGAGGACCAGCCTGATGGTGAAAGACATTGATAAGGAAGGCGTGAACATCCAGGCTCATGACGGTGTCGATCGTTTGGAGGCCAGAACCGTAATCTGGGCGGGCGGCGTAGCAGTTGGCAGATTGGGTAAGACTTTGGCACAGCGGACAAAGGTGGAAACAAATAAAGGCGGCCAGATCAAAGTAGGTCCAAATCTCGCCATTGCCGGATATCCAGATATCTATGTGGTCGGAGACCTCGCTCTGTCGGTTGATGCCAACGGAAAACCGTTGCCGGGAGTAGCTCAAGTAGCCATGCAGCAAGGAGCCTACGCCGCAACGGCAATCGTCCGGAAACTCCAGGGCGAGAAGGATCTTCCTCCCTTCAAGTATTTCGATAAGGGCAGCCTGGCAGTGATTGGCCGGTGGGCCGCAGTGGCGGATGCCTTCGGCATCCATCTGTCCGGATTCCTGGCTTGGTTTGTATGGGCGTTCATCCACCTGCTGTACCTCGTCCAGTTCCAGAGCCGCATTTTGGTTCTTATTCAGTGGGCTTTCCAGGATTTGACCTTCAGTCGCGGGGCGCGGCTTATTACCGGGGACGCCGCTACTGACTTCAACTTCAACCAAGAGATGGCCTCCGTCGAGAAGAGATCCTCGGAGTCCGACAGAATCGCCGCGAGTGTGTAACTGATCTACGAACTTCTGCATCACTGATTTTGAGAGATTCAAAACCTAGGGATTCGAGTAAGTTCCAAATGAGCGGCGCACACACATCGAAGAGATTGAGCGCGCTTCAGGGGCTTGTGGTTGTCCTCTGGTTTGTGGCGGCAGCTGGCGCCACCGAGCCGGCGACTCCAGCCCTGAGTCCGACAAATATCTTTGCGCCCGCCTCGACGCCAGCCAAGTCGATCTTCGGACTATCCCTCTTTGTTCTATCGGTCACAGCATCCATCTTCGTGGTTGTCTTTAGCTTGCTCGCTTACTGTGTCGTAAAGTTCAGGAAAAGGGGCAACGACGATGGCCGCGAGCCTCCTCAGGTCTACGGCAGCAATCAGGTTGAACTTGCCTGGACGGTCATCCCGGTGCTGATTGTGGTGGCTTTATTCATGGCAACGGTGCGAGTGATCGCAGACGTCCAGAAGGCATCGCGACCCGACGGGGCGATCGAGGTTGTCGCAATTGGCCACCAGTTCTGGTGGGAGTACCGCTACCCGGGTCTGAAGGTTATAACCGCAAATGAATTGCATGTGCCGGTCAGCGATCCGATCCATCCGACGCCGACCTTCATTCAGTTGCTGTCCGCGGATACCGACCACAGTTTCTGGATTCCGCGTCTGGCGGGTAAAACTGACCTCATTCCCAACCATCCGAACAGCATATGGATTGATCCACAGCAGACGGGCCTCTATCTGGGCCAGTGTGCCCAGTATTGCGGGACACAACACGCCAAGATGCTTCTGCGCGTTTATGTTCAGTCGCGGGAGGACTTCGATCGCTGGATTGAAGAGCAGCGCCAACCCGCAGCCGTAGGTGATGCTGTTACGCAAGGGCAACGAATATTCGAAACCACCGCCTGCATCAACTGCCACACCATTGCGGGAACGGTGGCCAACGGGCGCTTCGGCCCAGATCTTACTCACTTGATGAGTCGCGACACGATCGCAGCCGGCGCTGCCCTTAATACAGCGGAAAATCTTCGACTCTGGATTAAAAATCCCAACGCGATCAAGCCAGGATCCTTGATGCCCGCAATGGAATTGAACGATGGAGAAGTGGACGCATTGACCGCTTATCTGGAGACACTTCGTTGAAGACGTTCTTGAGCCCATTGCCGAACCTCACGAGGAGAGTGGCTGATGTCGACTGAATCCATCGCCTGGCCGAGCAGCGAAAGCCTTTCGCGTCCATTCGTCGATCAACTGCATGAATGGATTACGACGGTTGATCACAAGCGGCTGGGCATTCTGTATATCGTCTATGCCCTGATTTTTCTTGTGGTCGGCGGAATCGAGGCGACGATCATCCGCATTCAGCTGATTCGTCCGCATAACGATTTTGTCTCCCCGCAGGTTTTCAACCGGATGTTTACCATGCACGGAACCACAATGATTTTCTTCGTGGTCATGCCTCTGGTGTTTGGATTTGCCAACTATTTAGTTCCGCTGATGATTGGGGCGCGGGATATGGCGTTTCCGCGTTTGAATGCTTTCAGTTTCTGGCTCACCGCATTCGGAGGTCTTCTGCTTTATTTCAGCCTGGTCGGAGCGAACGGGCTGTACGGGGCAGGAAACGCGCCGGACGTGGGATGGTTTGCCTATGCGCCCCTGACTTCGCGAACGTTCTCGGTCGGACACAGCACGGATTTCTGGACGCTCGCTTTGCTGGTCTCGGGATTCGGCAGCATCGGTACGGCGATCAATATCATGACGACGATTTTATGCATGCGCTGCCCGGGGATGAGCTTAGGGAAAATGCCGCTGTTAGCGTGGCTCAACCTGGTCATGTCCGGCTTGGTAATCCTTGCCGTGAGCCCTCTGACCGCCGCGCAAGTAATGCTGGTGATCGACCGCTATCTGGGCGGACACTTCTTCGACACGCAGGCCGGAGGTTCCGCCGTGATCTGGATGCACTTCTTCTGGGTTTTTGGCCATCCGGAAGTTTACGTCCTGGTGATCCCCGCGTTCGCATTCATCTCCGAAATTGTTCCGGTATTTTCCCGCAAAGCGATGTTCGGCTATCCGATCATGGTGGCGGCCACCGTAGCGATCGGTTTCATAAGCATGTCGGTTTGGGCCCACCACATGTTCACGGTGGGCATGAGTGCCAACGCGAACACGTTCTTCGTGTTTTCGACCATGGCGATCGCGGTTCCTACGGGAATCAAAATCTTCAACTGGCTGGCCACAATGTGGGGCGGAAAGATCCTGTTCAAGACGCCGATGCTGTTCGCGATTGGATTTCTATTCCAATTCCTGATTGCTGGTCTTACCGGAATCATGTTGGGTTGCGCGCCGTTCAATTGGCAACTGAGCAATTCGTATTTCGTAGTCGCGCACTTTCACTACGTGATCGTGGGTGCGATTCTTTTCGCAATCTTCGGTGCCTTCTATTACTGGTTCCCGAAGGTGTCGGGAAAAATGTACAGCGAAACTATGGGCCGGTGGCACTTCTGGTTGTTCCTGATTGGATTTCATCTGACGTTCGATTTCATGCATATTCCCGGCTTGCTCGGGATGCCACGAAGAATCTACACCTATGAACCGGGCCGCGGCTGGGATACCTGGAATCTCATTGTGACGGTCGGCGTTTTCTTCCAGGCGCTGGGCGTTCTGGTTTTCGGTTACAACCTGCTGTGGTCGTACTTCCGAGGTGAGACTGCCGGAAGCGATCCATGGGATGCCTGGACCCTCGAGTGGTCCACGAGTTCACCACCGCCTGCCTACAACTTCAGCGCGATTCCAACGGTGAGAAGCCGCCGCCCTCTTTGGGACCTTAAGCATCCCGAAGATCCGGACTGGAAGTATGAGTGAGTGAAACGTTATGAACGCGACTTCCATAACCGTGGCAAGGCCGATTGAGTGGGATCGTCCCCAACGTGGGCGCGTCGGGATGTTGGGCCTGATCGCCGCGGAGTCTGCGATTTTCACGATTTTTGTAGTTGCATACCTTTTCTATGTGGGCAAGAGTCTGACGGGACCGACACCAAAGGACGTTCTCAGTGTCCCGATCCTTTATACGATTTGCTTGCTGTCCAGCAGTCTGACGATTCACCTGGCTGTGAAAGCGCTTCGCCAGGGTAGCGTGCGAGTTTTCGGGGCGTGGTGGTTCGCCACCATCGCGTTGGGTGCCGCTTTCATGTTCGGGACCGCTAGCGAATGGCACCGGCTGATTTACCACGAAGGATTGACGATCAGCACGAATCTATTTGGAACGACTTACTACTCATTGGTCGGACTGCACGCGTTCCACGTGGTTGTGGGTCTCACGGGCCTCTCCATAGTTATGGTGTTCGCGCTGGTGGGGAGGCTGAGAGCAGAACACGCTGGGCGTGTCGATGTCTTGTCTTTCTACTGGCACTTTGTCGATGCGGTGTGGGTTGTCGTTTTCACGGTCGTGTACTTGATTGGACGATAAAGGAAGGACTGCGAAATGGCTTCGGAAATACTGGAACTCCCTAGTGAGATGCAGCAGCCACCGCGCACAATTGAACTACCGGCGCCGACAGCGTGGCCGATCATCCTGGCCTTCGGCTTGACACTGGTGTTCGCAGGATTGGTCACTAGCGCCTCGGTGAGCATTCTCGGTGCGATCTTTGCCGTAGCGGGCTGTGTCGGGTGGTTTCGCGACGTGCTGCCAAACGAAAAACATGAGTCCGTACCAGTGATGGGGAAACCGCCGGCTGTGGCTACTCTGCGACCGCAGGTCGCTCGAGTTGAATGGATGACGGAAGAACTCAACCGCGCGCGTCTGCCGCTGGAGATTTACCCGATTTCGGCGGGGGTCAAAGGTGGGTTGGCCGGGAGCGTTGCCATGGCTGTTCTGGCAGTGTTGTATGGAATTGTCAGTGGCCATGGCATGTGGTATCCCATCAACCTTTTATCCGCTGGATTATTTCCGGCGCGGTCTACGGTGGCTGAAATCGCGGCCTTTCATTGGGACGCTTTGATCATTGCCGCAATTATCCACAGTGTCTGTTCTGTACTCGTCGGGCTTCTTTATGGCGTGACGCTTCCGATGTTTCCGCGCCGCCCGATTCTGCTCGGAGGGGTGATCGCTCCGGTTCTCTGGACGGGGCTGATCCATAGCATGCTCGAAGCGCTGGATCCCGTGCTCAACCAGCGCATTGACTGGCTCTGGTTTGTTGTTTCTCAGATCGGATTCGGCATCGTCGCCGGCATCGTGGTTTCGAGGCAGGAGCGCATAAGCACCTGGCAATATCTTCCGTTCCAAGTCCGCGCCGGGATTGAAGCCCCGGGAGCGATGGACGAGAAGAACAGTGAGAGTCCCCGGCAATGATTCGTCGATCGATTCACGTTGCTTTTCACACTGTTGCGCTCCTGCTTTGTGCAGCATGCGCAGGTTCTCCTGGTGTTCCCCGAGCGGACTCAGAGGTAGTCGCGCCGAACGAGATCGTCGATTTCGAGCTCCTCTATAGTCAGAACTGTGCAGGATGTCACGGCTCGGACGGTAAAGGAGGAGCCGCCATCGCCTTGGCAAGTCCAGTTTTTCTCGCAATTGCCGACGACACAGTGATTCGGCGCATCGCAGCGAACGGAGAACCGGGCTCGCCGATGCCCGCGTTCGCGCAGAGCGCGGGGGGAATGCTCACTAACCAGCAAATTGATGCGCTCGTTCGAGGAATTCGATCTTGGGCGAAACCGGATGTTCTCGGCGATCAGACTCCGCCGCCATATGCGGCCGAGGCTCCTGGCGATCCGCGACGTGGCGCCGATGTCTATCGAACTTACTGCGCTTCCTGTCACGGAGCCAACGGACGCGGCGGAAGCAAGGCTAGTTCGATTGTAAATGGCTCGTTCCTCGCGTTGATCAGCGACCAGCAACTTCGAACCATCGTGATCGCAGGTCGACCGGAACTGGGTGCTCCGGACTGGCGCGGTGACCTCGTGGGCCGCCCCATGTCAGCCCGAGAAATTTCTGATGTGGTGGCGTGGCTTTCCAGCCAGCGGACAAAGTTCCCCGGCCAGCCTTATTCCACCGCTTCGATGAACTCGGCCGGCGGAGGATCTCGATGAATGCAGAAAATGGTATCTCCAGACGAGCGGCGCTCGTCAAACTTGGCTTGGTTCTGAACGGTATCGTCGGTGCTTTTTTGGCAGTCCCGATCGTGCGCTATCTCCTGTCGCCAGTGATTCGTGAAAAAAAGTTTGGATACGAGTCGTGGCTCTCGCTTGGCGGACTGGAACAGTTTCCCGCCGGCCAGACGAGGCTTGCCACTTACAAGAATCCTGTCGTCAATGTCTGGGATGGCGAAACCGGCGACATCGCCTGCTGGGTGCGGAATGTGGATGATCAAACTTTCCAGGTCTTTGCCGTCAATTGTGCGCATCTGGGATGCCCGGTTCGCTGGTTTCCTCAATCAAGTCTCTTCATGTGTCCGTGCCACGGCGGAGCTTATTACCAGGATGGATCTCGCGCTTCGGGACCTCCAGAGCGAGGATTGTTTCAGTATCACTACAAAATCGAAGGCGGAAAGCTTCTCATCAAGGCTGGCGAAATGCCGACTCCCGGTCAGCCCGTAGCAAAGAAGGTGGGAGGAAATATGACATGCGCGTGATCCAAAAACTCGCCGACTGGCTTGATCTGCGGCTGCAGTTGGGCACGCCGATTCGAGAAACGCTGGAGCACCCCGTTCCTCGCGAGACGGCGAGCTGGTTCTACGTTTTCGGCAGTGCCGCACTCACCTGTTTCATGCTCCAGATTGTCACCGGCATCCTGCTCGCTCTCATCTATGTCCCCTCTGCAGGAGAAGCGTGGAGCAGCCTCCAGACCATCAATCACGGTATTTCTCTCGGTTGGTTCATACGTGCGCTGCACGGTTGGGGCTCGAATTTCATGGTAGCGATCGTCCTGATCCACATGGTGCAGGTTTTCCTCTTTGGAGCCTATAAATTTCCCAGAGAACTGACCTGGATGGTTGGTGTCCTTCTTTTGCTTGTGACGCTGGGCATGGCCTTTACCGGACAGGTTCTGCGCTTTGACCAGGACGCCTACTGGGGATTAGGCATCGGAGCATCGATCGCGAGTCGTGTTCCGGTGATTGGGCCTTGGGCCGTCAATCTCATGCTTGGCGGCCCGATCATTGCGGGAGCAACGCTCTCGCGATTCTTCGCGCTCCACGTTTTCGTCATTCCTGGACTACTCATTGCCTTTGTGAGCGTGCACCTGCTCATGGTTCTGAAATTAGGTATCAACGAATGGCCGATGCCCGGCCGCATCGTCCGCCGCGCCACATACCTGCACGAGTATCACGAGTTAACGCACAAGGAGGGTGTGCCGTTCGTGCCGAACGCGGTGTGGAAGGACATACTATTCTCCGCTTTCATTCTCCTTTCGATCGCAGCCTGCGCAGTCTATTTCGGCCCATTCGGTCCTGGCGGCCAGCCTGATCCGACGGTGATTCAGACCTCGCCGCGACCTGACTTTTTTTTCTTGTGGCTGTATGCACTGCTCTCCTTTTTGCCCCCGTCAGCCGAGACTCCGATTCTTCTGATCGGTCCCGCCATCGGAATCATTGTCCTGCTGGCTCTTCCGCTCGTGGCAGGCGAGGGAGAGAAGAGTTGGAAGCGCAGGCCGATTGCTGTACTTGCCATGCTGCTGATCGCGGTAGCCCTCGGCACGCTGACTCATCTAGCCGAGCACACTCCATGGAGCCCGGTGATGAATGCCTGGAGCGCCGAGCCGATCCCTCAAGAGTATTTACAACGTCGGACTGCCTTGGAGCGTCGGGGCGCACTCGTTTTTCAGGTGAAGCAATGTCACAACTGCCATTCGCTGGATGACCAAGGAGGTCAGCGTGGGCCTGCGCTCGATACGGTCGCCCTGCGCTTAACAGAAGATCAACTGATCCGACAAGTGATCCAAGGTGGGGGGAATATGCCGGCCTACGGAAAAAATCTGAGTCCGGCGGAAACAACTGCGCTGGTGGCGTTCCTGGAAACATTGCACCCGGCAAATCAAGAACCGGCTCGCAATGCTTCTCAAGCGGTGGCACTCGGTGCAGGCGAGGTATCACCAAGGTAGGGCTAGCTATGTTCGAGTCCCATGCACACATGCAGTCCTGGCCGGTCGCGCTCGGCATCACAGCCGCCTTGGTGGTCGTGGCTTTGGTTTACCTGCGAGGCTGGCTCTGCCTCCGAAATGCTTTCCCAGGGCTGATCGCTGGATGGCGGCTCGCAGCATTTATCGGTGGACTCTTATTAGTGTGGGCCACGACGGCATCTCCGCTCGGCACTCTTGACCATCAGTCGCTCACAGCTCACATGATGAAGCATCTTTTGCTCATGACGGTTGCTGCTCCGTCAATTCTCGCGGGCGCGCCGGTGTTTCTGCTGGTTTCCGGGTTTCCGAAACTCTTCATCAAGAGCGATCCTCTACTCGTCAACTGGTCCGCGCGATGGCTCGAGCGTGCTCCTACCCATCTTGTATCGTGCTGGCTGGCAGGCACAGTCGCGGTTATTGGATGGCACCTTCCCATCCCATTTCAGCTGGGCATGCGATCTCATTGGGTGCATACGATGGAGGACGCGTGCTTTCTTTTGGCGGGGTTGTTGTTCTGGTGCCCCATCGTGCAGCCGTCGCGGAGCGCGACGAGATCTCCTCGCTGGTCAGTGGCGTTATATCTTTTTCTGGCCACACTGCCTTGCGACGTTCTTTCGGCATTCCTGGTCTTTTGTAACCGGCTTGTTTATCCCCATTACCGATCCACGACGCCATTGTTCATTCTGACTCCCATCCAGGACCAGGAGAGAGCAGGTGCCCTAATGTGGGTTTGGATAACGTTTGCGTACCTGATTCCTGCAGTCGTCCTCACCACACAGATACTTTCGCCGTCAAACGGGAACGCGAACGTAGCAATGCCAGCTGCACCGGAGAGACAGGTGGGGCGGTTGAGGAACGGCTCCGAGGCAGAGGTGCTCTAGACGTGGCAAGCGAACCCATCATTGTCATTGGCACTCCCGCTGCGCCCATACACGCAAGGGAAACCATCGCCGTTCGCCCCTACGCCAAGGTGGCAGATTACTGGGCGCTCACCAAGCCTGAAATCAATTTTCTGATCGCGGTCGCAACCTTTACCGGCTTCTACCTGGGGCTCCCAACGCGGTACCACACTTTTCCTTATTCGTTGCTGACTCACACCTTGTGTGGGACCCTGCTGGTTGCCAGCGGCACCGGTACTCTAAACCAGTACATGGAACGCCGTTTTGATGCCCAGATGCGGCGCACGGCGAGACGCCCATTGGCGGCCGGACGGATCGAACCTTTAAGTGCTCTGTGGTTCGGGATTGTTCTCTCAGCCGCAGGAGCCATCTACCTGGCTGTCGCCGTGAACGTCCTTGCCAGCGCGCTTGCGGTTCTCACGCTCACGAGCTACCTCTTCGTTTACACGCCGTTGAAGCGAAAGACACCTTTATGTACGGCAGTCGGAGCGTTGCCGGGGGCGATGCCGCCCCTGATTGGCTGGGCGGCCGCAACGGGGCGGTTGAGCTTCGAGGCATTGATACTCTGCGCAGTGCTGTACCTGTGGCAGTTTCCACATTTCATGGCGATCGCATGGATGTATCGCGAAGACTACGATCGCGCGGGCTACTTCGTGCTTCCTCGCGGACAGGCAAGAGATGGTCTTGTTGGCCTACAAACCGTATTGCCGCTTCTGGCTCTGTTCCCCGTGACTCTGCTGCCAGCCCGGGCAGGCCAGCCCAGTGTTCTCTGTTGTACGGGAGCTTTGCTCCTGACTCTAGGGTTTTTCTACTGCGGGTCACATTTCATAGCTCACAGGTCGAGGACGAACGCCCGCTGGCTCCTAATGGCATCCATCGTCTATCTTCCGCTGCTATTTGTGCTACTCGTTTCTTGCGGATGATTTCTCCAGGTCAAAGAGAAGAGTGGATCACTGCTGACCTCACCGGGATTGCGGGCCCAGAAGTGTCAAAGTCATAGCACGTGACAAACCCTTGGCAGGAGGGTTTCGGATCGACATAACCTGAATGTAAAAGGCCGTCCTGCACAGTTCGCCATTTAACCGCTGTGGTTCGCAGCTTTCTCCTAGCATTCTTGTTCTTCCCCTCCTTCCATGCACTGGTATCAGACGTGCTCTTGAAGCCAGTGACGGGAGACAAGACATATGCGCGTGACAGAAGCCTCGATGGAGGGTGGGCCGGAAATTGGATCTGGTTTGCTGAGTGACCGTATGAGAGAACTTGACGATGTTGTCTCACGAAACCTGCGTGCCCTTTACAAGAGTGCCTTTCGATATTTGGGCAACGCACCGGATGCGGAAGATGCGGTTCAGGATGCGCTCCTCTCGGCGTACAAACACTTGGCGCAGTTCAGGGGACAGGCCCGAATCTCAACGTGGTTAACAGCAATCGTCATCAACGCTGCACGGATGAAATTACGCCGGCGACGCGGCGTTTCTCCGCTGTCACTGGAGCATAGACAAGGGGAAGACGGTCTCGCCTTGCTGGAGCGGATCCCTGACCCGAAGCCGAGTCCGGAGGAAATCTGCGTCAGCTCCCGAGCACACGAACGGTTGCTCGAGGTCGCCAACCAGCTTTCACCGACACTCCGTAGAACATTTCAGCTCCGCGACATAGAGGGCCTTTCCACAAAAGAAACTGCGCGCCGGTTGGGGGTGCCCGAGGGAACAGTGAAGGCGCAGGTGGCACGTGCACGCGGCAAGTTGGCTCAGATCATGGGGGCGAAACCTCGAAGGCAAGTCTGGCGGGCCGTTTCTGTTGATTCGTCGGCATTTCGGGCGGAGTCGGTGTGTCCGTGAAACACGCGGCCTGATTCACGGCCAGTCACATATAACGGCCGCCGACCCATCCCGAACAACAATCCTCGGCAATTTCCATATGAATTACAACGAAGAGCCCGCGGAATGTCGTGAGTTTCCCTGGCATGCCCGCCTTTTGACCACAGGGCACACCGAGATCGAATGCGACCCCAAAGTGTGGTCTGCAGTGAAGACGTTGATCCTTCGCCGCTTGCAGAATTCACTGGCCACTGCGACTGACCCCGGCGAGCCGGATCTCCGAGCCTCAGGCACCGGCGGCGGCGCCTCTCAGCAGAGGTAGTTGCTACTGAATCGGACCGGCAGACCGCACAAGCCACTCTTCTATACGGGCATCTCCGTAACCCTATGGTGGTATCCGGGCATGAGCCGTTGGAAGTAGCAAAAAAGCCCTCCATTCCGTGATGTATTCCTTCCGCGCAATCTGCATGATGCACTCGTGACAATACAGAAGTGATTACACAATCACGCCGGGATATCGGTTGCCAGCTTTTGTTGGTCCCGGGACCGTTCCGTCAGAAAGCGAGGAGTACAAAATGAGCGTCGCACAATTTGGACTAACGCCGCAGACATCTTTTATCAGCACGCTACCCCGGTTGCGAGTCGAGCAGCCTCTGCTGGACGCCGAGGTCCTTGAGAGATCACTCCGCGCGCAGTCAGAGGCGGATGCGAAGGCTGCCCGGTTGAGACTCCTACTCGATTTGGCGAACAGCGTGGCTTCCCGCATGGAGATCGATGATCTCTTAAGAGAAATTGCGGTGAGCGCCCGGGGAGTCGGGCGTTCGGATTTTGCCCTGGCAGGACTGCTCGATTCGGAAAGCGGGCGGCTGCACATAAAGGCGTTCGATTTGCCAGCGCATATCAGGTTCGACGAGGAAGTGGAGAGTTCCCTCGCAGAAGTTCTTGGGGACCGCATTTTCTCCACTGGCAAACCTTGGGTGGGCAAGGCCGAAGAGTTCGCCGAGACGGATACGGAGGAGTATCCGAAGTGGGCGGCGGGGTTCAGGAACATCTGCGCTTTGCCGCTCGTAAGCCGCGACAAAGTCCTGGGCATTCTCGCCCTTGGCAAGCGAGATGAGAAATCCTACACCCAGGACGACTTGGATTTCCTGAAGCATGCGTCGAGCCTGGTAGCCCTGGCTATCGAGAACGGACTGGTAAACAGCGAACTGCGGAATCTAAAGGACAATTCCGGCGAGGAAAGCGTCCGCTCGGACGATCCCGTCCGCAGCGAGCATAACTTCACGGAGATTGTGGGAAGGAGTGCAGCCCTGCAGCGCGTGCTCCAAGAGGTCGAGGTGGTGTCGCCGACCGATTCCGGCGTTTTGATCCGAGGTGAGACCGGGACCGGAAAAGAACTCATTGCCCGCGCCATTCATAATATGAGCGCTCGCCGTGACCGTCCTTTTGTCAAGCTGAACTGTGCCGCCATCCCCTCAGGCTTACTGGAAAGTGAGCTCTTCGGGCACGAGAAGGGCGCATTCACCGGCGCCATCATGCGGAAGGCCGGACGATTCGAGGTGGCCGATAAGGGCACTCTGTTTTTGGACGAAGTCGGCGACATTCCACTCGACGTGCAGTCCAAATTGTTGCGTGTTTTGCAGGAACAGGAGTTTGAGAGGCTAGGCAGCACGCGGACGCAGCAGGTGGATGTACGGGTGATCGCGGCTACTCACCGCGACCTGAAGCAGATGGTCAAAGACGGCCAGTTCAGGAGCGACTTGTTTTACCGTTTACACGTCTTCCCTCTACTCGTCCCTCCCTTGAGAGATCGCCGCGAAGACATCCCGATGCTGGTGCGCCACTATGTCGACAAGTACGCGACGCGAATGAACCGGCATATTGAAACGATTCCTTCCCGCGCGATGGAGGTCTTTGCGAGCTATCCGTGGCCAGGCAACGTGCGCGAGTTGCAAAACTTCATCGAGCGTGCGGTGATCTTGTCACCCGGGAGTGCGCTCCGGCCTCCGCTCGACGAACTGCGAAGAACAAGCGTCCCGAATCCGAGCCCGAGTTCGAAGATGTGTACTCTCGAAGAGATGGAACGCGAACATGTGCTCCAGGCAATTCGAGATTCCAACTGGGTCATCGGAGGACCGAACGGAGCGGCAGCGAGGCTCGGGATGAAACGCACAACCTTGACCTATCGGATTCGGAAGCTGAAAATTCCATGCCGTCCGCTTTAGGACAAACATTCGAGATATGTGCGCCAGTGAAAAAAGGCTGTACCCCGAAAGTGGTATCTAAATATGCCTAAGCCGTGGGATTCGGTGACAAATTTGCGCCTCTAATCTAAGTCCGAAAGTGATCGGGAGCAGACTCTCCAATCAAGTGCCGAGAAATCCGAACATGAGGAATGCTTCGGCCTCGTTTCGAAGGAAGGACGTGCGATTTTGTTCACTGGCACCATTTATTCTTTTCTTCGCCGGGGGTCTGCTGGCCGGTTCGCAGCAGCACGCCGACCCGACGTCATCGGCTTCGAAACCGCGCTGGTTTCTGACGTGGAGCGACGAGTTCGATGGCCCCGCCGGTTCGACACCGGACCCGGCCAAGTGGGTGGTTGAGAGTGGGGGAAATGGCTGGGGCAACGATGAGCTGGAATACTACACAGCCCGCAGCCAAAACGTTCGCCAGGAAAACGGGAACCTAGTGATCGAGGCCATCAAGGAGAAATTCACTGCCGCTGACGGAACTCAGCGCCGCTATACCTCGGCGCGCCTTAAGACACAGGGACGATTCGCCCAAAGATACGGGCGATTCGAAGCGCGGATTAAAGTTCCATACGGACGGGGCACATGGCCAGCCTTTTGGTTGTTGGGCGATAACTTTCCTGCTGTTGGGTGGCCGGCATGTGGGGAAATCGACATCATGGAGAGCCTAGGCTCGCAACCCTCGACGATTCACAGCACCGTGCACGGCCCTGGGTACTCAGGAGAGAGCGCGTTGACCGGAAGCTTTTCGTTTGCGAGTGGAAACGTCGGCGACAATTTCCACGTCTTCGCCGCCGAGTGGGAGCCGCAAGCCGTGCGCTTTTATGTGGACGGGCAGCTTTACGAAACTAAAACGCCTGCGGATCTTCCGCCTGGCAAGCGTTGGGTGTTCGATCATCCGTTTTTTGTCATTCTGAATCTGGCGATCGGCGGAGGCTTGCCGGGGAGTCCCGAAGACTCTACAGTGTTTCCGCAGCGACTGCTGGTGGACTACGTTCGCGTGTATTCGCGTCGATAGGGTCGGTTGCTGGGCTTGTAGATCGCCGTAGACGCGATCTCAGCAAGAGTGCAAGTCAGCTTTGATTCGTTCTTTGTGCTTTTCGAAGGGCATGGGTCCCTCGGAATGTTTTAACGCGTCTTCCCGTTGACCAAGCGCTGTGGGGTCGCATGAAGATTGAGGTCATGGTTCTCTCGGTGTTGCTACTCACCGCCGGGGAAATCCTCGCCCAATCTGACCTTGCCTCGATCACCGGAACTGTAAAAGACTCGAGCGGCGCGGTCGTTGCCGGTGCGGAGGTGTCCGTGACCAATGCAAGCGATGACCTTCGGGCAAGCGCGGCCACGAATCCTGCAGGAGTTTATACATTGCTGAATCTGCCCATCGGACGGTACAGGCTCGTATGTTCCAAAGAGGGGTTCAAGAAATACGAGCGCTCCGAGATCGACCTGACGATCAGTCAAGCGGCTGAGATCGACGCGGTGTTGACGGTTGGCCCAAGCACCGAAACTCTCGCGGTTACCAGAGATGCTCAACTTCTTCAGACGCAGACCTCCTCGATCTCGACAAGTCTGGGCAATGCGGCAATTACCGAACTCCCGCTGAATGTGCAAGGAGGACGAAATCTGGCGGCCTTTATGTTTGCGTATGTTCCCGGCGTGGAAGGCAGCGGGAATAACCCGCAGAGCAATGACTACACTTCGCACATAAATGGGAGCTTAAGTCAGAACAAGGAAGTGATGATCGATGGAACGTCGGCGGTGTCGCAAATTGGCGGTTATCTCAGTGAATCAAGCCCTCCGATGGAGGCAGTTGAGGAATTCCAGGTAACCAGCGCAGGAGTTCGGGCTGACGACGGACGTACTGGTGGCGGCGTGTTCCGCTATGAGATGAAATCAGGCACTAACGCCTGGCATGGAAGCGGTTTTTATTACATGCACAACGAAGCATTCGATGCTCGATCCTGGGGCAACAAGTACAACGAGGTCGTGTGTTTGAACGACGACAATGGCGACCCTGCTCAGGCCGCGAGTTGCCAGCGTGCGTTCGGCAAACCATCCGATTCTCTTTACACCTATGGCGCGAGCTTGGGTGGTCCCATCAAGAAGGGCAGGCTATTTTTCTACGCAGCGTGGGAGCGATACACATTTGCCAATTACGGTATCGGCGGGCTCACCTCGACCGTCCCTACTACAGCCTTCCTGAACGGCAATTTCAGCGCACTGTTGAACCCGGCAGTGGTCCTCGGGACGGACAGTGCCGGTCAGACCGTACATCAGGGCGCCATCATCGACCCCCTGACGGGGAATGCATTCCCGGGAAACATCATTCCCACGGCACGCATCAGCGCGGTATCGCAGAAGATCGTCGGTCTTTACGAGAAGTACTATCAGCCGCTATCGTCGACCCTTACGAACAACAATGCATTGCCGCTCAGCAGCCCGGCGACATGGTACCAAAGCAATCAGTACAGCATGAAGCTGGATTACAAGCTGGCGCGCAATCACTTTTTGGATGGATCAATCCTTTATGCCTACATACCGCGTGTGCTATCGGATCAGGGTGGGATCTGGTCGGCCGGTTCACAGGATGGTGGACCTATGGCGAACGCGTACGACCACAATACGACTGCGCCGTCAGTGCGCTCCCGGGATTCGTGGACGATTTCGAACACGCTCTTGAATGTGGTCAGCGTCACGTTCAATCGATTCCGCAATCCGAGCGATGCGCGTTCACGGGAAGGAAACTGGCCCTCGACTTTAGGACTCGGAGACTTCGGCGCGGGGAATTTTCCCATCATCAAGTTTCAGGGGGTAAACAGCGACCAACACCGTTATGTGGCCGGCCTGCCGGTCGATGAGACGCTCCTGGGGAGCCAATTTAACGACTTCTATGCTGCCAACACTTTTATCTACGACGACAATCTATCCTGGGTCAGAGGTCGCCAAACCTACAAGTTTGGTGCCGAATTTCGTGCCCAGCAATTCAACTCTCATGGAGATTATGGAGTTCCAACCTTCGTCTTTGATCCCGCCCAAACGGCGGGCACCTTCGGTGCAAACGCCGGCTTTGGATTTGCCAGCTTCTTATTAGGCGACGTCAATCAGGCTTCGGTCAGCGAACCGGACAATACATACGGCCGCCGAAAATCTGTCTCCCTATATGCACAGGATGACATCAAGCTTACGGCGAAGTTCACTTTGAATCTGGATTTGCGCTGGGATTTCAACGGGCGCTACCACGAAAAATACGGTCACTGGTCGAATTTCGACACGACTGCGGTCAACCCGGTCACCGGGCAGCCGGGCACTTTGGAATTCGCAACAAACGGCGGCGACTCGTTTGAGACAAGACAGTATTACCATAATTTTTCAGGACATGCGGGTGGAGCATACCGGCTCACACCAAGAACGGTTGCACGAGCATCGTTCGGCATCTTTTACGTACCACTCAACTTGAACACCTTTAGCGGGATTCCATACGAATTCAATCCCGGATTTGTATTGAACAACCAGGTGCTGACGCCGTTCAACTGGGACAGCGCTTATCCTGGTGAGGCAGTAAATATCGGGATGAACCCGAATTTTACTCGCTATGGCATGGTATCGATCGATCCTCGCATGTTGGAGCTCGGCAGCGTTCAAGAGTTAACCGTGGGAATTCAGCATGAGATCAGCCGCGACCTTGTGCTTGACATGACCTTCATTGAGAACCACGGCTATCACCTCGAGAGTGGATATGTAGCCGCAAACCAACCCCGGCTATCGGCCTACACCGCACTCGTTCAGGCGGGTCAACAATACAGTTGGGTTACAGAGCCCGGTTTCGCCGGATTTGGCTGGGCATCCGTGGCCCCGTTTCCGAATGTCGCGATGACCTATGGGCCTCTCTACTATGTCGGTTCGCCTCTTGGTAACACCGACTTCCGATCGTTGCAGTTCACGGTGAAGAAGCGCGCGGCGCACGGGCTTTCGATGCTGGCCAGCTACAACCTTTCCTCCTCTCACGGAGACGTGGACGACAGTTTCGAGGACCTCTATGCGACTGGGCCACTACAGGATGTCTACAATTTGCAGCAAGAGCGCCATACGATTTCCGATTTCGACCAGACACATATCGTAAAGGGATATGTCCTATACCAACTGCCGCTTGGTCAAGGCAAGGCGTTGTTTTCCGGCAGGGGACCAGCCGTGAACGCTTTCGTAAGTGGATGGACGGTCAGCGGGGGCTTCCACTACAACACCGGAATCCCGATGCGAATACCAGCCAACGTGTATTACCCCGGAATCAACAATGTGTATTCGGACATCGTGCCGGCTTGCGACTTCAGAGATCACTTTAATGGACAGGTCGGGAGCACCTACTTCAACCCAACTTGCTTCACCAATCCTGCAAACGGAGAATTTGGCAATGCGCCCGGTTACCTGGCGAACCTTCGCAATCCGGGCTTCGCGTCGGAGGATGTTGGGGTAAGAAAGTCCCTGGGACTTGGCGAGCGTTCCAGGGTCAGTTTGTGCTTTCAGGCATTCAATGTGTTCAATCGACACGGCTTCAATGGCCCTAACACGCAGATTGGAACGGCGGACTTTGCTAAGGTCCCGCCGGAAGATCTCAATGGCCTTCCTGGACCTCGCGTTGGTCAATTCGGTGCAAGGCTCGTCTTCTAATGGAGCATGCGATCAATCCCGGCGTCTCGACTTGCAAGCACAGTACGACTGCGCGTTGTCGTTGGATCGCAAGGCTCTGTTGTTGTGGGTCCCCAACTCGGGCAAATGGCACGGCCTTTGCGGTGGTTATTTGTATTCTGTTGAGTGGTTGTCAGGCACGAGAGAACCGCAACAATCTTGCACATCCAACCCTAGAATTCACTACTGTTCCCTTGGCAGGCGCGGGTGACCCCGACAAACTCAGCACGATTAAGGGACGTGTGATCGGCGCCCAGCCTGGACAGAAGATAGTTCTATACGCCAAGGGGGAGACGGCCTGGTGGGTCCAGCCGTTCGCGAACCAACCTTTTACGAGCATTCGCCCAAGTTCGAAATGGAGCAATTTCACTCACCCCGGAACAGAGTATGCTGCGCTTCTCGTCGGCCCCGATTTTCAGCCGCCGCTCACTTCCAACGAACTGCCCACCGCGGGCGTAGTGACTTTCGCCGTAACGCGCGGCGAGCCGGCATTCTGGCAGCGATGGTGGTTTCCGTTCGTATGCGTCATTGCCGGCGTAATTGCGATATTTGGTTTCCATCACTTGCGGCTTCGCCAGACCACCAGGAAGCTCAGTGTCCGTTTTGAGGAACGTCTCGCCGAACGCATGCGCGTCGCGCAGGAATTGCACGATACGTTTTTGCAAGGTGTGCTCAGTGCGTCCATGCAACTTCACGTCGCCGTGGACCAAATGCCCGCCGATTCCCCCGCGCAACCCGCACTCAACCATGTTTTGAAGTTGATGGGGCAAGTCGTGGAAGAAGGCCGGACTACTCTTCGAGGGCTGCGGTCGTCCGTGGGAAGTGCTCACGATTTGGAGTATTCATTTTCAAGGGTTCCGCAGGAGCTGAGCGTACAGCAAGAAATCGGCTTTCGAGTTCTCGTCGAAGGTCCAGCCTTGCCAGTGAAATCGGCGATCCGTAACGATATCTATAGTATCGGCCGCGAAGCACTGGTCAATGCATTTCGCCACTCCCGGGCGAACAATATCGAAGTGGAACTGGAATATGCTCCCAACGAATTTCGGGTTCTTGTTCGCGACAACGGCTGTGGAATCGATCCTGAAGTGCTGCATTCAGGGCGCGACGGTCACTGGGGACTTTCCGGAATGCGCGAGCGCGCGGAAAAAATTGGGGCAAGACTGAAAGTGTCAACCAGCGGCTCCAGTGGAACAGAAGTTGAACTGATTGTCCCAAGCCGGCTTGCTTTCGAATCCGATGCTTCGAATCGTGCGTCTAACTGGATCACAAGGATCTATACGCGAGACAAAGACGTGTTCAAGTCAGAGAGTCTGAGAAGCGGGAAGGGCAAATGAGCGAAGCCGCCAAGATCCGTATCTTCAGCGTCGATGATCATCCTCTTATGCATGAGGGCCTTGCCACGGTTATCAAGAATCAGCCGGACATGATGATGGTGGCAGAAGCATCCAATGGCCAGGAGGCCCTTCAGCGCTTTCGCGAGCACATTCCGGACGTAACTCTCATGGATCTTCGATTACCCGATATGAGCGGCGTCGACGCGATGATCGCGATACGGGCGGAGTTCCCGGAGGCTCGCGTCATTATTCTGACAACATTTTCCGGCGATGTGGAAATTCAGAACGCTCTCGCGGCTGGGGCTCGCGCCTACGTTTTGAAAAGCATGCCTCCCAAAGAGTTGGTGGAAGTGATCCGCCAGGTTCACGCCGGCAAAAGGCGTATTCCTCCCGAGATTGCGGCAAATCTAGCCGAACATTACAGCGACGAAGCTCTCACCAGTCGCGAAGTTGAAGTCCTTTGTCAAATCGCGGGCGGAAATCGTAACCGGGATATCGCGGATAAGCTCTTCATCACCGAAGAGACTGTGAAGGTCCACATCAAACACATTATGGAAAAGTTGGGCGCAAGTGATCGCACTCAAGCGGTTGCTATCGGAGTGCGCAGGGGGATCATCCAACTGTAAGGCCCATCTTAAAACCGAATTTCCGGGATACCACAAAAGTGGTACGAAAAGATTCCACGCGCTAGGGATTCCCTTGATAAGTGAAACCTTTACTCTAACCACGGTCTATTGAGGAGGCCGATTGCAGAGGGCATTTTCTACGTTCCCGGACGGCTTACCCGGAGCGGGCCTTCTTTTACTGCGAGCGGCGGCGGGAGCGGCGCTATTTGTACAAGGCGGGGCCTACCTTGTCGATTGGAATACCCTGGGATTTCTGATCTTTCTCGTCGCCCTACTGACGGTGGCGAGCGGCCTCTCGCTCATAGTCGGTTATCTAACTCCGGTCGCGGGCATCTTTGGCGGGTTGTTCTGCGTGGGCAGCGCGTTTTCCTGGTTCCCAGTACCGAACGTGGAATTGTTTGAAGCCAAGCCCACGGCCGCTTTGGCGACTGTGATTGCAATTGCGCTCGTTTGCCTCGGTCCGGGAGCGTTTTCACTGGATGCCCGCTTATTCGGGCGCCGCGAGATTATCATTCCTGGCGCTTCTGCTCCACCGCACTCCTGACCTTCTGTTACCCCGCGGTTCAGCGTGCGGCTCGTTCATGTTCAGAAGCAAATTCGCCTAACGTGGCATCCATGCTTCCATGAGACCGCCCTGCGACGAGTCCGTGATCCGGTCAGGGCGTCCCGAACCTCCCTGTGCTGCGGAATCGAGAATTTGGATAGTCGCCGCGACCATCATCGGTTCGAGCATGGTCTTCATCGACAGCACTGTAGTGAATGTCGCTCTGCCCGCCCTCCAAGCTAGCTTTCATGCAACGGTAGTCGATGTGCAATGGGTGATTGAGTCTTACGGGCTTTTGTTGGGAGCGTTAATTCTCGTCGGAGGCTCGCTTGGCGATTTGTTTGGCCGCCGCCTTATGTTCTTGCTGGGCGTGGCGATCTTCGCCATGGCTTCCATAGGCTGCGGACTCGCTCCGAATATACATTGGCTGATCATTGCGAGGAGTATTCAAGGTGTGGGAGGTGCACTCCTGGTGCCCGGCAGCCTGGCCATTATCAGCACATCGTTCGACGAGAAAAGCCGCGGTCGGGCGATCGGCACCTGGTCCGGCTTCACGGCGATCACTACTGCGGTCGGACCCGTTCTCGGCGGCTGGTTGGTTGAGTACGCTTCCTGGCGCTGGATATTTTTCGTCAATCTCCCCCTGGCGGCAGCTGTAATCGCGATTTCGCTGTGGCGTATTCCCGAGAGCCGCAACTCATCGGGAGGCCATATCGATTGGCGCGGGGCCCTGGCTGTAACTCTCGGACTAGGAGGTTTGGTTTATGGTTTTATCGAATCAGTGAATTTAGGCTGGGAGGATCCGTTGGTGCTGGCCAGCTTGATTTTGGGTTGTGGCTGTCTGATTTTATTTCTGTTCCTTGAAACAAGGGTCACTTCACCCATGGTCCCCCTAACGCTATTCGCATCTCCCGACTTTAGCGGCACCAACCTGCTTACGCTGTTTCTCTATGGCGCGACTGGGATTTTCTTCTTCTTATTTCCGTTGAATCTGATCCAAGTCCAGGGATACTCCGCAACTGCCGCGGGTGCGGCTGTTCTGCCACTGATTCTTCTGATTTTCCTTCTTTCACGCTGGTCGGGAGGTCTCGTGACACGCTACGGCGCAAGACTTCCGTTGATTGTCGGCCCGATGGTCACTGCGTTAGGCTTTGTTCTGTTTACCGTGCCTTCGGTTGGCGGCAGCTACTGGGAGGCGTTTTTTCCTCCGGTGATGGCCCTTGGTTTTGGCATGGCGATTACCGTGGCGCCGCTCACTACGGTTGTCATGAATTCAGTGGGCCAGGATCGCGTCGGGGCTGCTTCAGGAATCAACAATGCGGTTGCGCGGGTCGCAGGAGTGCTGGCGATCGCAGTTTTGGGGATTGTGATGGTCCGCGCATTCAGTTACAGGCTGGATCGGCAGTTGGCGAACGTCTCCCTACCACCGAACGTTTTGCTTGCTATAAAGGCGGATGAGGTGAGGCTTGCCGGCCTTCGCTTGCCCGCCAGTGCCGACGACAGCATGAGAGCAGTGGTCGGAGAGTTCGTCCGAGAGGCGTTTGTGTTCGGATTCCGAGTGGTCGCGTTGATTTGCGCTGGTCTGTCGATGGCAAGTGCCGCCGTGGCTGCGCTTGTGATTCCGAAGAAGCGGTAAGTTTCAATTGACGCATTCTCCCCTTTGGAATCTCTGCGTGCTTCCCTGGGCTTGTTTGAGGCCGTTCCGGATTTGCACGTCGAACACCCGGTATACTGGTTCCCAAAAGTGGGAATGCGTTGCAACGCATTTGGCGGCTTGCGACTAAGCTAGGCCTTTTCTTATCGGAGGTCGCGTCTAATCGGCGGTAGCGAAACCGCGTCAGCCGCAAAAAGCCGATTCTTGCGGATTGGTTTTCGGCTGGACCGGGCACCTAAGGATAGCTTTGAGTTCCGCACGAAAAGATCGCAGTCGCGGCCTAACCGCGCGAGTCCACATTTCGTGGCTGGGCTTTTGGGCCTTCCTCATGATTGGTCTAGCGCTGGCCGTCCCGGCTGCGGCACTTGACCCGCAGAGGGCAATCAGCCAGTACGCACACACGGCCTGGCGCGTCCAGGATGGAGTCTTCGGCGGTACCCCCAACGCGATTGCGCAAACTACCGATGGCTACATATGGATCGGAACACAAACTGAATTGGTACGCTTTGATGGCGTCCGATTTGTTCCCTGGAACCCGCCAGAAGGGAGGTCTTTACCCAGCTCCAGCATCTACTCGCTTCTCGGCGCCCACGATGGCAGTCTGTGGATTGGCAGCGGAAACACTCTCAGCCGATGGAAGAACAATGACCTGATCAACTATGCGGATACGAACGGGCGGGTCAATAGCGTTCTGGAAGACTCGAGAGGGTCGATCTGGATTGCTCGGTCCAGGGTTTCTGATGGAAACGGCCCAGTCTGCCGAGTTGAGGACAAAAAGCTTCGCTGCTACGGCAGCAGCGATGGCATCCCGTTTTCCTATGGCGGTTTGATAGTTCAAGACAAGTTCGAAAATCTGTGGGTAGAGACCAATGGTGCGTTGTGTCGCTGGAAACCAGGTTCGACCTGCGCTAATTACTTTGTGAATCAAGCTGCCCTTGCGGGTGGAGGCATCGGATTATGGCAACTTGCGTCCGGCCCGGACGGCTCTATATGGAGCAGTGTTGATTCGCCGGGCGCGGGGCCAAGCGTGCAGCAATTTGCCGACGGAGTTTGGAAGCACCAAGTCCTTCCCCGGTCACCTGGCATTGATTCGGGCGTCAGTGCTCTCTTCGTTGACCGCGATAATGTGTTGTGGATCGGAACCGTATCGGGAGGGATTTATCGAATTTTGAACGGCAACACCGATCATTTTGGCAGCGGGGACGGACTATCGAGTGATTCTGTGCAAAGCTTCTATCAGGATCGCGAGGGCAACCTGTGGGTGGTGACGTCCGCCGGAATCGACCGCTTTCATAATCTTCCGGTCGTGAGCTTTTCCATCCGTCAGGGGTTGACCGCCGAGGATGTCGGTTCCGTTCTCAGTTCACATGACGGAACATTGTGGATTGGGAACCGGGGCGGCCTGGATTTTCTTCCTGGCGGCAAGTCTTCTGCATTTCGAACCGTGAGTCGATTGCCTGGACGAAGAGTGACTTCGCTTCTTGAAGATCACCAGGGTCGGTTATGGGTGGGCGTAGACGGCGGATTGAACCTTTATGAGGCGGGCGCCTTTCATCCCATTAACAGGTCGGACGGTAGTGCGCTCGGGGGAATTATTGCGATCACCGAGGATACCGACCACGTGATCTGGGCCGAAGCCATCGGCAACCCAAGCCGACTGGTGCGGATTCAGGATGGGCGGGTGCGAGAGGAAATTGCACCGCCGCGTATCCCACGCGCCAAATCACTAGCGGCCGATCTCAAGGGTGGCGTCTGGTTAGGTCTCACGAACGGAGATCTTGCCCGATATCGGGAAGGCCGGCTAGAGACCTTCCCCAGGAAGCAGGGTGCGAACAATCAGGCCGTGCAAAATCTTTTGGCTGATTCGGATGGTTCCATCTGGGCCGCAACTTCAGACGGACTGATGCGGTGGAAAAACGGGAAAGAGGAAACCCTCGATTCGCGAAATGATCTGCCGTGCGATTCCGTTCTCTCCGTGTTGAGGGATCCGAGGGGATCGATTTGGCTTTACACCGGTTGCGGTGTGGTTGCGATCTCTGATTCCGAGCTAGGAAGGTGGTGGGAGCATCCAGACGCCAAAGTGAAGCTGACGCTCTTTGACGCGGTTGATGGCGCACAACCTGCGTTTTCGGACTTTCGACCATCAGCTGCGAGATCACGTGACGGACGGTTATGGTTCGTAAACGGGTCGGTGGCGCAAATGGTTGATCCTGACCGTCTGTACGAGAACCGCACGGCCCCGCCAATCCAGATCGAAAAGATCGTCGCCGATCGCAAGAGCTACGCGCCACGGGAAGATCTTCGCCTGCCTTCTCTCACTCGTGATCTTGAAATTGACTACACGGCCCTTAGTTTCGTGGCGCCGCAAAAGGTCCGCTTCCGCTACAGACTGGATGGCCGAGATGCGAACTGGCAGGACCCTCAGGGGCGGAGACAAGCTTTTTATAGTGATCTTCGGCCCGGCAGGTATCGGTTTCGCGTGATCGCCTGCAACGATAATGGGGTCTGGAATGAGGTCGGAGCCTCGCTAAGCTTCACGCTGCTCCCGGCTTTTTATCAGACAAACTGGTTCCTTCTCATCTGCCTGGCGGCATTCGGGGGCGTTGTCTGGGCGGCGTATCAGCAGCACGTTCGTCAGTTAGCGGCTCGACTGGATTCGCAATTTGAGGAGCGGCTGGCGGAACGAACGCGAATCGCGCAGGAACTGCACGATACGCTGCTGCAGGGATTTCTTAGCGCCACCATGCAACTTCATGTCGCGAATGATCAGTTACCGGAGGACTGGCCGGCAAAACCCATCATAGGCCGTGTTCTCGAACTGATGGGCCGCGTAATTGATGATGGCCGGAAGGCCGTTCGCGGGCTCCGTTCGTCTGCGGACGAGTCTGACGATCTCCAACAGGCATTTTCCCGGACTCACCAGGAGTTCTTTCTTCAGCAGTCCGTCGATTTTCGGGTGATTGTCGAGGGGCAAGTCCGGCCATTGCATCCGGTCATTCGCGACGAGGTCTATCGCATAGGCCACGAGGCTTTGGCCAATGCTTTTCGGCATTCGCAAGCTAGCTGCGTCGAAGTTGAAATGGAGTACGCGGAAGACCAGTTGCGGGTTCTAGTGCGCGACAATGGCTGCGGCATTGACCCGCAGGTGTTGCGGGCGGGCCGCGAAGGACACTGGGGACTGTCAGGCATGCGCGAGCGGGCGGAGAGGATTGGCGCGAAGGTCAAAGTTTGGAGCCGTCCGGCAGGTGGAACGGAAGTTGAGCTGTCTGTCCCAGGCCATGTCGCTTTCCGTCATTATGCTTCGGGCCGCGGGGTACGATGGTTCAACCGATCGCGTCCGCGTGATGTCCAAAAGCAGGGAAGTGAGCGAGAAAAATGAGTGGCACGGTTCGGATTCAGGTGTGCTGCGCGCAGGATCATCGTATCTCGCGATCATCGGAACCGTGATTTCCCAGGGGGCTCCCTTTCCTTCCGCACGAAGGGCTTTAACCGCCCTTCGCAATGCAGCGGACTCTTGCCCGCCTACCACCAAGGAGGTATCAACATGCCCCACCTTTTGAGGTAGCAAAGAAACACTGTATCTCGTGATGCGTCCCCGCCCGTAATTCGGCAAGCTATCGTTGTCAGGCGTAAACAGTCCCTCACTTACCTGTGGCACGACAGAATGTCGCATCTGTGTTTCTAAGAAATCAAGACTTCCAAAACTAAGGAGAAAAGGCGATGCCCACGATAAGCACAAAAGATGGAACCACGATTTTCTACAAGGATTGGGGCAAAGGACAGCCCATCGTGTTCAGTCACGGGTGGCCGTTAAGCGCCGACGACTGGGACGGACAGATGTTGTTCTTCGGCCAGCGTGGCTATCGAGTCATCGCGCATGACCGGCGAGGTCACGGTCGCTCCACGCAAACCTGGGATGGCAACGACATGGACACCTACGCTGATGATCTCGCGGCTCTCACCGAAAAGCTCGACCTGAAGAACGCAATCCATGTCGGTCATTCCACCGGCGGCGGAGAAGTTGCACGTTACATTGGACGCCATGGCTCAAAGCGTGTCGCTATGGCAGTGCTTATCAGCTCAGTGCCACCGCTGATGGTGAAGACGGAAAAGAATCCGGCGGGCGCACCTCTCTCGGTCTTCGACGGCCTGCGGGCGGCGTACGTGGAGAATCGGCCTCAGTTTTACCGGGACATTACTCTCCCGTTTTACGGCTACAACCGGCCAGGCGCCAAGATTTCCGAGGGCATCCGTGAGCACTGGTGGTTCCAGGGAATGATGGGAGGCATGAAGGCTCACTATGACTGCATCAAAGCCTTCTCGGAGACGGATTTTACCGAGGACCTCAAGAAGTTCGATGTACCCACGCTCGTTATGCATGGCGATGACGATCAGATCGTGCCAATTGCGGCGGCAGGTTTGCTGTCCGCGAAGATCATAAAGAACGCGACGCTGAAGGTGTACCCGGGTTTTCCACATGGCATGCCCGCAACCAACGCCGATCAGATCAATGCGGATCTGCTTGCATTCTTACAGCAAAGTAAGCAGGCGGCCGCATAATTTGTTGCTGCGGGATCGTCCACGCTAGAAAAGGGGACTCATGTTTCGACCCAAGAAAACAACGATCGCGGACTTCCGCGCTGACTACGCGACCCGCGCCGACTTCTGCGAGGTACTTGAGCAGGATTTGCAGCCCCTGTACCTGCTGGCTTTCCTATTGACAGGAAATCACGAAAAGGCCGAGCAGTGTTTTGCTATGACCGTCGAGGAAGCGCAGAAGGAACAAACCGTGTTCAAGGACTGGACGCGATACTGGATCAAGCGCCGCCTGGTTGAGAATGCGGTTCGTATCGTATCGCCCATGTCCGGCAAGAGTAGCGAAAGACGCGAAATCTGGACCCTGGGCCAACAGGGTGGAAGCACAGGGGACGAAATCAACGCTGTGACGCAGTTCCCTCCGTTGGAGCGCTTCGTGTTTGTCCTTTCAATTCTGGAGCGCTATTCCCATTGGGAGTGCTCCGTGCTGCTGGCCTGCAGCACGAAGAATGTAATCCAGCTCCAAGCCCTTGCCTTACGCCGACTTTCGCGGGCCGCGTTCTTTCCGCGAGTTGAGGCGCGACCATCAGATCTTGTGGAGATCCCAGCGTAAGACTCCGCGAATGTATCGCAAGAGCCAACAGATAGGTCCATGGTTTTGAAAGGAGCGAATCATGATTCTCGGCATGTCCACCGCAACATACACTTTCTTGCATGTATTGATCAGCTTGATAGGAATCGGCTCAGGCTTAATCGTCATGGTGGGGTTGCTCACAGGGAAGCGCCTTGACGGCCTCACCGCGGTATTTTTGACCGCGACAGTGTTGACCAGCGTCTCCGGCTTCGGTTTTCCGTTTGATCACCTCCTGCCCTCACACATTCTCGGAATCATCTCGCTCGTTGTGCTGGCGGTCACGATTCCGGCACGCTACGTCTTTCATTTCGCTGGCGCATGGCGGGGCACCTATGTGGTCGGAGCTGCTATTGCCCTGTACTTCAATGTCTTCGTTTTGATCGCGCAGCTATTCATGAAGGTGCCGGCGCTCAAGGCGCTCGCACCGACGGGGAAAGAGCCGCCATTCCTGATCGCCCAGCTCACCGTGATGGCGATTTTCATTGCGCTTACGATCCTTGCGGCGAAGAGGTTCCACCTCGATCCGGCGCATGCGGCTTGATCGGCGATCGGGGGCTGGTGCGCGATGTTGCGGAGTATCGATCGGATGTTCGAGTATTGAATGTAGTCGTCTTGACAATAGTCGTTACCACATGTAATATCGATTGTCGATGGCGAAATCGGTCGGGCTAGTTAAAGGTAAGGGAAGCGTCGGCTGTCCTGAGGAGGCGATGTTCCTCGACCTGCTGCGTACCACCGATATGTTGTCCCGGGGACCGGCGCAGGTTCTCAAGACGCAGGCCCTGTCTTCGACGCAGTACAACGTGCTCAGAATCCTTCGCGGTTCGCCGGAAGGGCTGCCCTGTGGGGAAGTCGCGAACCGAATGATTACCCGAGACCCGGACGTTACCCGGCTGCTGGATCGGCTGGAGAAGCGCGGACTGATCGCGCGGTCCCGCGAAGCCAAGGACCGGCGAACGGTGATGGCCCGTATCACAACGGAAGGTCTGAAGGTTCTGACGCGGCTGGATGAACCCGTGCAGGCCGCCCACCGCAAACAATTGGGCCACTTGGGGCGAGAGAGACTGCGGGCTCTGACCCAACTCCTGCAGGTTTCCCGTAGCCAAATGGAATGATTTATTGGTTTCAATAGTTGTTGCAACGATTATCGGTATAACGCATCAAATGAATAGAAAGGGGATTACGATGAGCACTCCCGCTACTCTGCTAACCGCCACCACCACCTGGAACATCGATCCGGTCCACTCCGTGGCTGAGTTCAAGGTGAAACACATGATGATTTCCAACGTGAAGGGCCAATTCGCGCGCCTTAATGGTGCCCTCTCTCTGGACGAGACCGATATCACGAATTCGCGTGTCGAGGCCTCGATCGAGGCAGCTTCCATCACCACGCGTGATGAACAGCGCGATGGGCATCTGAAAAGCGCTGACTTCTTCGACGTCGAGAAGTTTCCGACGCTGTCCTTCAAGTCGACCGGCGTAAGCCGCACCGGCGACGAGGAAGTGGCTGTAACCGGAGATCTGACCATTCACGGTGTTACGCGACTTGTGGTGTTCAACGTCGAAGGACCGACCGTGCCAGCCAAAGATCCCTGGGGCAACACTCGCAGGGGTTTGTCGGCGACAACCAAGATCAACCGGCGAGACTTTGGCCTAACTTGGAACTCAGCTCTTGAAACCGGCGGCATTCTGGTCGGCGACGAAGTCACTATCACTCTAGATGTGCAGTTCATAAAGGCGTAAAGCTAAACCATTCGCCGCGCGCACCGAACCGGGCGTTGCGCGGCGCAAGAAAGAGAGAGGAGGAGTCATGTCACTCCGCCCAGTAAAACAGATTATTCAAACGAAGCCGACGATCGAAGGCGCCGGCGTTAAACTGCAACGCGCCTTCGGTTTCGGCAAAACCAAGGATTTCGATCCCTTCCTGCTGCTGGATGATTTTCGCAATGAGCATCCGGAAGATTATGTTGCGGGATTTCCCTGGCATCCGCATCGCGGCATCGAGACCATCACTTATGTACTTGCCGGCTCGATCGAGCACGGAGACAGCCTGGGCAACAAAGGCAAAATGACCGCCGGCGATGTGCAGTGGATGACAGCGGGCAGCGGTATTCTCCATCAGGAAATGCCCAAGGGTGATCAGCAGGGTCGCATGCATGGCTTTCAGTTATGGTCGAACCTCCCCGCGTCCCTGAAGATGACCGACCCGCGCTATCAGGATATTCCGTCGAGTGCTATCCCCGAGATCACCGACGACGACGGCACCCGCGTGCGCGTTATCTGCGGCGAGTTCTGGGGTAAGAGAGGACCGGTGGAAGGCGTGGCCTCCGATCCGAACTACCTCGACATTTCGGTTGCCCCGGGCCAGCGGAAGCGGCTCAAAGTGGAGACTACGCGCAATGCGTTTGCCTACGTTTTCGCCGGCTCTGGCACGTTTCGCGATGCTTCGGACCCTCGCGCGGTCCTGACGGAACAGGCCGCAAGCCCTAATGCACCAGCCAAGTACGACGTGAGCAATCACTCGCTGGTGCTGTTCGATCGTGGAGACGAGTTGACGGTGCAGGCCGGGCCCGAAGGAATTCGCTTCCTGCTGGTTTCCGGCAAACCGATCGAGGAGCCCGTGGCTTGGTACGGACCAATCGTGATGAACACCCAGGAGCAACTGCGCCAGGCGGTAGACGAACTGCAGAACGGAAGCTTCATCAAGCACCGTTGAACGAACGCCGAGCTTTGCGATCAGGTTTCGTGGCGGGCGAAATCTTGGAAGGAGGTGCGATGAAAGGAATTTCGGCTTATGGGTCTTTTGTCGTAGTTTTGACGGTGTTGTCAGTTCCTTGCCTGATCCAGAGCACTCCGGCTCAAGCCCAGACAACGATGGCCGCGACCCAATCAAAACCGGCCGGAATCCAGATTCCGAACGCGCCAATTCCAACCCGCGTGTTGATACAAAGTCCTGCCGAGACGGACACGGACTTGCAGATCATCTGTCTGTTCGAGTCCGTCCCGGAAAACACACTTCATGGATCGCTCGTCGAGACGAACGAAAAGTTGAAAGGCCTGCTCGATAAAATCCGCAGCTCATCTTTGTTTCGTGGAGAACTCGGTGAAACGGTTTTGATCGTTCCCCCAGTGGGGAGTCTGACTGCGAGGAACCTGTTGATCATCGGCCTCGGGGATGCTCAGACGTTTACACCGCAGCGACTGGAGCTTGTAGGGTCGATTGCCTACAACGAATCCAATCGTCTGAGAGTGACGCATCCTTTCTTCGCTCCAACGGTTCTCGACGGTGGCGTGAGCAAGTACACCACTGGCCAGGAGTCGGAAGAATTCATTACCGGCTTCCTGCGCGCCGCGCGTACAGAAAAAATTCTTCAAGCTGCTGGTGCTGACAAGGGACCAGTCATCCAGGACCTCACCTATCTTGCCGGTCCGACCCGCGCAACCGATACCCAACAGGGAATTGAAAGAGGTCTTGCGGCTGCAGGTCGTTAAGCTCGTCATCGTCTCCGGAACTGACATCCAAGAACCCGTCCACAGTAAGTTGGCGGGACTCCGCGAAATGCGAGGCAAGCTCCAAATGGAGTTTCATCCTGCTATCATCGCGGTGCAAACGGAGCAACCATGCGCAATCTGATTTTCTTTCTCCTTCTTCTCCCGCTATCAAACCCGATTGTGGCGGCTCAACAGTTCGATCTCGTGCTGGAAGGCGGCAGAGTCATGGATCCCGAAACCGGGATGGATGCGGTGCGCAACGTGGGCATCCGCGACGGCAGGATTGTCCGCATCTCCTCCGAAGCGCTAAACGGGCGTCGTGTCGTCCATGCCGCCGGGCTGGTGGTCGCCCCTGGGTTCATTGATCTGCACCAGCACGCCCAGGATCCCGCGAGCCAGCGTGTTAAGGCGCTTGATGGCGTGACTACTGCGCTGGAGTTAGAAATCGGTGCGCCCGACGTCGCTCAGTTTTTGAAAGCGAAAGAAGGCCATTCGCTCATTCACTACGGTACCTCGGCCAGCCACGTCGCGGCGCGAGCTTTGGTGTTCGGATCCCCACTGCCGCCCGGAGAAATCCTGCCCAGGAGCGGACCCGCGACCGATCAACACGCGACTCCCGAACAAATCGAAGCCATACAGGAGCGGCTGCGGGGAGAGTTGGATGCGGGCGGATTGGCCGTAGGGATGGGCATTCAGTACACACCGGGAGCAACCCGGCTGGAAGTGATTGACATGTTCCGTCTCGCCGCCGAACGGGGATTACCCGTTTACACGCACATGCGCAGTGCGGGCCGCGTCGAGCCCGGTTCGGCCATCGAGGCGACCAGCGAGGTCATTGGAGCGGCCGCTATCACAGGCGCTTCGTTGCACATCGTGCACATCAACAGTACCTGTGCGCGCGACGCGATGGAGTGTCTCTCCATGGTCGAAGGAGCGCGGGCCCGGGGCCTGGATGTCACCACCGAGGCCTACCCTTACACCGCGGGGATGACCTCAATCAACTCAGCGCTGTTCAATCCCGGTTGGCAGGAAAAGTTTGGCATCAGCTATGGCGACCTCGTGCTTCCCGATACTGGTGAGCACCTCACCAAGGAGCGCTTTGACGAGTTGCACAATTCGAGCACCACGCACCTGGTATTGGTTTTCTCCAATACACAGGAAATGGTGGACAAAGTGATTCCTCATCCCCTGGTGATGATCGCCAGCGACGGTGAGAAAGGCCATCCCCGCAATGCCGGAACCTATTCGCGCGTGCTGGCGCAATATGTTCGCGAAAAGGGGACAATCACGCTGATGGATGCTATTCGAAAGATGAGCCTAATGCCGGCGGAAATGCTGGAGCGTTCGACTCCCGCGGCACGGCAAAAAGGCAGATTGCGGGAGGGCGCCGACGCCGACATCGTTGTGTTCGATGCTGGAACCATCAACGACCGCTCCACCTTCGAGAAGCCGATGGAGCCGAGCGTGGGCGTGCGCTATTTGGTGGTAGCGGGAACCTTGGTCGTCGACGAAGGCAAAACTGTGCCGGATGTTTTCCCGGGCCGTCCGTTGCTGGGATCGAGCGAGCGCTCAGCATCGCACGACTAGTTACTGTGTAAGCGAGATATCTCTTTCGCCACCTCAATCCTTGAGCCCTGCTACCTTCCCTCGCAAAATAGTGATGGAAGCCTTTGGTAGAGTGAAGGTCGTTTCCGCACCTGCTGCCAGAGTAGTCGCGATGGGAGGGTGATCCGGATCCGCATGGCTAGTCGGGCCGTCGTCAATCCAGAGATACTGTTCGCTCCCGAAGGTCACGAAGGCGACTGGCCCGGAGAATCTCGCATTCTGTTTTTTCTGGGAATCCTCGAATTGCACGCGCAGGGTGTGCGGATTGCTCTGGTCTCGATTCACCAGCATCACGGACCAGTTCCCGTCGGGCCGATGCACCGCATACGACGTAACCAGTAGATTGCCTTCAGCGTCTTTGATATCAGTGGAAGAAGGGAACATCTGATGCACACCAGAGCGATGCTGCACCCACTCTAAATTAATCATGTGAGCCGCGAAGTAGGGCGATGTGTATCCCTTGATGTCGTAGTTTTCGTCAGAGACAAAATTCGACCATGATGACCAGCCGAGGCAAGTGTTCTGAATGCCCTGCGGCTGAATCGGCGAGTGATAGAAAGCTGCGCCTCCACCTTCGAAGAAGGAGCCAACGTTATCGGCGAGCCACAGCGCGGCGAAGATCGTGGTCATCGGACCGGTGAGTTCGCTGGCTAGATGATTCTCGGTCACCATCAGCGGCACTTCTTCGGGGACGCCGTCGTCTCTCCACACTTGCAGAATGTGCTTCATCAACTTCGGCTCGGTGTACAAAGTTTTCCAGGTGATGGTGCAAGGCTCGAACGGATAGTGCTCAAACGAGACGAAAGCCAGGTCGGAGATACGGCCTTGCGTCTTCAGGTAGTCGACGAAGCGGCCCATCCATGAGGTTCGTCCCTGATCGTCCGGCCACACTCGAATATCTTCGTTGACTCCTTCGAAGATCGGTCCTCCCAACTTGAGTTTAGGATCAACCTTGTGGATGGCAGCGGCCCACTGAATGTACAGGGCTGCGTAATCCTCCGGCATCGCATGCTTGCCATCGGGTTCTTCGCCCATTTCGATGTAACCGATGCGGTAGCCACGTCTCTCAATGTAGGAGATCTGAGAGGCAGCATCGTCCGGTGTTCCATAAAGCAGGGTGACGGGAATCATGGCCGGAAGATTGTTTGTAAGTCCGCTGGTGAAGAACAGGTCGAAGCCACTGTGCTGGTAGCCACCCGTAGCGTCCACATCAGCGGCGGAATGCCAGGGATCAATCGATGACGTGCAATAGGTGGTTGGCTTATCGCTGAAATTCTTTTGAACCTCGGCAAAGGCGCCGCTGGAATCGATCGCACCGACGCGAATTTCCTGAATGGCGTACCCCACGCAGTTGCGGACGTCGTCCCCTCCATGCAGATCGCAGGTGTTCGAAGATTCCGTCATCAAGATACGCACGTACCGAGTGTTGATCGGAGCATCGGCAAGTTTTAGATTTGCGGTTCCACCTTGAGCGTTCTTGATTGAGCCGGCGGAGAAGGTTTTCCATTCTCCCAGCGGGCCCTCATCAAAGTCGAGCGCGCGAGTTCCTATCCAATACTCCACTTCGTATGTGGTGGCATACGGAGTCGCCCAGGCGATGCGAATCGCGTTGACCGGCTTTTCAGTTTGCAGATCCACGACCACCCATTGCGGGTGCAGTGCGTCGCTCTCCCCGGTGAACTTGCTGGTGAGATACGGATTGCTCTTCCAAAAGCTGAGATTGGGACCTTGCAACGGGCGGTCGCCACTCGTTGAGAAACCACGGTGCGGTAACGCGTAGGAAAGGATGTAACGAATCGGTTCCTTCAGATCAGTGCTGCCGGTAAAGTACCCACTCTTGTGCACCGGATCGCTCCACGTTCCATTTTCGGTCCAGTGCCAGGCTGCCATGCGCAGCTCGGAATTATTGCGGTAAGTAATTGGTCCCCATCCCGCCGAAAGCGATTCCTGAATGATATGTGGGGTATAAACCTTGTCGATGTCGGCATGAGACAAAACATCAATCGAACTGCCGAGAGCGCTGTCGGGATCGAAGGAGTTGATGACATGTCCCGGAGTCGCATCCACGTGAACGGTCGCAGCCTGCGATTCGGGGGCGGATACCGATTGGGCAGTGGCGGCTGCGCCGTGCAGGAGAAGCGCAAAAACGACGATGGCGATGGCAGATCCACTTCGCAGTTTGCTGGCATCCTCTGACTGAGCCGAGAGTTGTCGCGAAGGATCTACCACCAGCCAAGTCACCGCACCAACGATGCACAATCCAGACGCCGCCAGAAACGAGGTCGTCCAACCGAACCGAGTAGCAATCCAGGGCGTCAAAGTAGCCGTGAGCGCCGCTCCGAGTTGGTTCCCCATATTCATAAAGCCTGACACTGATCCCGAGGACGCACCGGCGATATCGGCCGTCACGGACCAGAAGGAACTCTGTGATAAGTAAAGCGCCCCTGCTCCGCCTGCAAGTACAACGCTAGCCAGTCGAGCGCTTGGAACTTGGGAACCGAAGGCGATAAATACTCCTGCCGCGGCGATTGCGAATGCCGCAAGACCGCAGCGTCCCACGCGGGGTCCCCGCCATTTTGTAAGCCGATCGTTGATGGCTCCTCCTAACAGGCAGCACACCAGCATGGCCAGAAAGGGCAACATGGTGTAGAAGGCGCTGGCCTTCAAGTCCAGACCGCGCACTTTTGCGAGATAGCGATAGAACCAGCTAAAGAAAATCCACGCGACATAGCCGTAGCAGAAATAGCTGATCGTAACGGCCCAGACTTCTTTGCTTCGCATGACGCGTCCCCACGACACGAGCGCCGTGGCGTCGCTCTTCGGCTCAGCTTGCGTCAGCCCGGCGCGAATCAAATTCAGCTCGGAAGCAGATACACCTCTATGCTCGGCGGGTGTGTCGCGAGCACTGAGGAACCAGACCGCCCCTGCGGCGAATCCGATGATCGAGCACACCCAGAATGACGACCGCCAACCGTATTGAACCATGATGTAGGTGATGATCAATGGCGTAAGGCCGGCGCCTGCTCCCACACCGGCAAAAATCCAACCGTTCGCAATGCCGCGCTCCGTAGTCGGAATCCAGCGTGCGATGAACTGATTCGCTGAGGGGTAGATCACAGCTTCTCCGGCGCCCAAGAGAAAGCGAACCGCAACAAAAACGACAACCGCACCTGCAATATTCGCAGGGACCAGCGCAGTCAGGGCAGTGAAGACTCCCCACCACACCACGCCCCCAGTTAGTACACGACGCGGCCCGTAACGGTCCGCAAGTCTCCCGCCCACAGTTTGGAAGAGCGCGTAACCGAGCAGCATGGCGCTGAACACTTTGCCGAGTTGCACATCGCTAAGATGGTAAGCCTCAGCAATGGACCCGCCGGCAATGGAAATGTTTACCCGGTCGAGATAAGAAACCGCGCTGAGAACGAACAGCCAGAAGACCAGAAACCATCGCACATGGCTCGTGGTAGCACTGGTCATGGCGGACACCGGTTACGCCGCGTGTTCGCGCAGAAGGCGCGAAAGCTGCTCGGCAACAATTTTGTCTTCGCCGGGTTGCAGCATGAATGAGTTCATAGCCAGCCCTGGTCGTCCTTCTCCGGCTCCCATCACAATGCTCGGCTTCGCACCCCGCAGCAGCTTGGAAGCCTGTTCGGGCGTCAACGAAATGCGGGCCGTGTCCCACGTGATGCTCATGTGCGGCACGTGATTGGCAATGTCCGGCACGAAGAACGACGTGTTCACGCCAGGAACTCTTGTGATTTCGTTCGAGATCAATTCCAGCCGGGCCTGCCATTCTTTGGCCAGTGCGTCATGGTCCTCCGCGAGAAAGAGTTCGAGTGCCTTGACCATGCCAACGATTTCTTCTTTCCCCACTTTTTGGCTGCGGCCCAACGTATCTTCGTGGGGGCTGTTGTTGAGCAGTGCATTCGCTACCATCTGGCTGCGGCCAATCAACATACCCGCGCACTGTGGCCCGCGAATCGCTTTTCCGCCGCTGAAAGTCACCAGGTCGTAACCCATCCTGGCGTAGTCCCACAGATGAGACACCGGGGGCGTATCGGCCGCGGCGTCATTCATGCAGGGAATGTCGTACTGCTTCGCCAGCCTGACCCACTCGTCCACTTTGATCTGTCCGGCGGCATTGGCGAAATTGGAGAAGTGCATCATCGCCGTGCGATCGTTGACTGCGGCTCGCAATTGATCCACCGTTTCGATTTCAATGAGCTTGATCCCCGTCGATCGAAGCTGGTGATCGAATGGATTGCGATGCGACTTTTGGATGATCACCTCCGACTTCATGCCGGTCAGGTCCGGCAATTGGCGAATCAAGGCTTCGCTGCCGCCAGTCAGAATCCCGGCCAGTCCTGACTGAATGGCCGCCGCCGCGCCCGAAGTCACCAACGCGGTGTAACCATCCGGCAACCTCAGCATCTCGGCGATACGTTTTCCGGCAGCCACTTCCAACTCCGGGACGCTGACAAAGTGGCGCCCGGCCATCGTCATCACGGCTTCAAGTTCTGGATGGGGAAGGGAACCGCCCAACATGGTCATGGTTCCCTCGCAGTTAATCACCGTCGTAACCCCAAGTTCTTCGTAGGGATTTCCGGTCTGCCCGAAGCCACTGACTCGCGCGCTCACGCCCGCTGTAGGCCGATTCCACGAGAATAACTTACGCGGCGCTAGAATCGAGCCTGCAATCACTCCCAGGCTGCCGAGAAAACCACGCCGGTTCCATTTTGAGTTCAGACGCATGAACGAAGCTCCTTTGGCGCTCACTTACGGGCGACGGCTGCGATGCAGTTGATTTCTACCAGTGAATCTCCCGGCAAGGCAGCTACTGCGACAGTCGTGCGCGATGGGCCGCCATGGGGAAAATATGTTGCAAAAACTTTGTGCATTCCGTCCCAGTGTTCAATCTTTACCAGGAACACATTCGCTTGAAGAATTGTGTCCATGTCTCCGCCGCCAATTTCCACGTGTTTCTTGATCTTATCCATGACCATGCTGGTGTGGGATTCGATCGTCCATTCCTTGGGATCGCGCGTATCGTGGGCGCCCTGCCCCGCAACGTAAATCAATCCGTTGTGAACAATTACCGGCATGATGACGTCTTTTTCGGTGCCCGGTTTACCTTCGCTATTCAGCTTGCGGATTCCGCCCGCGTCTAGTGCCGCCGAAGTCTGAGCCAACGCACGATTGGGCAACGCGGCTGTAGTGAATCCTAAAGCGGAAAGTACGGAAGCGAACCGCATGGCAAAGGTTCTGCGAGTGTAATTCGAGTTCATATATCCCTCCTTCAAATTTAACCTCCTACGTCCGCGTGCGAATCAAGGCAACGCGAAGCTGAAAACGTTACTACCTGCGGCAATCACCACATACTGTTTGCCGGCGATCGCATAGCTCATGGGAGACGCGCTCATGTTTTGTCCGGTATCGAAGTGCCAGAGCGGTCTGCCGGTTCGCGCGTCCGCAGCCTCAAAGGAACCGGCATCGTCCCCGAAAAATAATAAGCCGCCGGCCGTTGCCATGGTTCCCCCCGAAGATCGCCCTGCGCCTGTTTGCGGATCCTTCCAAGCGATCGAATTTGTATCCAGATTGAACGCGACCAAAATCTTTTGCGAAGTCTCGCTGGGAATGCGTTTTACTCCGGTTGAGTAATAGCCTTGACCTTCTTGAAAAGCCTGCGGTTTAAAAAAATAGGTCTCGCATTCCTCCAGGGCCATAAAATAAACGGAATGAGTAGTCTCGCTGTACGACGGAGCGAACCAGTTGGTTGCTCCCGAGTAGCCGGGACAAACTCGCGTCCCCGCTGTGGTCGGCTCCACGCCGGTACGCAGCGGCCTTCCCTGCGCATCAATTCCCTTCGCCCAGTTTAGCTTTTCCACAAACGGCGTTGCGGATAGAAACTTTCCGTCGGTGCGATCGAGCACGTAGACGTATCCATTCCGGTTCGCCTGTACGAGCAGTTTCCGTGCCGCGCCCTGATACACCGCGTCGATCAGAATCGGAGTCTCAACTGCGTCGTAGTCGAACAAATCGTGGGGCGTGAATTGAAAATACCATTTCAGTTTTCCAGTATCCGGATCGAGGGCCAGCACACAGTCGGTGTAAAGATCGTCTCCCGGCCGCACGCCGCCCTCGAAGTCAGGTGCGGGATTGCTGGTACCCCAGTAAATCAGGTTGAGCTGTGGATCATAAGTTCCCGGCATCCACGTAGTTCCGCCGCCGTGCAGGTACAGTTTTCCGGGCCAGCTTGCAGAACCGAATTCGCCCGGACCCGGGATCGTCCAGAACCGCCAGGCCAGCTTCCCCGTCAACGCGTCGTAAGCGGCGACAAAACCCCGGACTCCGTCATCGCCGCCTGAGGTCCCAACCAGAACCTTGTCCCTGACCACGAGCGGCGCGCTGGTTGCCCCATAATTCTTATTCCAATTTGCGTAAGCGACGTCCCAGATCAAATTGCCGGAGCGCGCGTCCAGGCAAAGGAGATGCGCGTTATCCGTTTCCATATAGACGCGGTTATGCCATACCGCGACGCCGCGATTGATATGCCCGGACGCGTCGTCGATCAACCCTTCCGAAGTCGGCCACGCATGATGCCACACCGCTCGCCCCGTGCGCGCGTCAAGCGCAGAGGCATCGTTTGCAGCGGTCACGAACATCATTCCATTTACCACAACGGGAGTGACCTCAAGCCGGCTGGTATTGTGCGCATGAAAAACCCATTCCGCGCGAAGTTCCGCAAGATTGCCCGCATTGATTTCAGAAAGCCCGCTGAAGCGCCGTCCTGAGTAGTCTCCGTTGTACGAGACCCAGTTAGTTGCCGGAGGCTGAACCAAAAGGTCGTCGGAGCGCACATCGACTGCTGCCGATATAGCAGCAGGGGCGTTATCACCAGCCAGAGCTGCCAGGCAAATGAAAATGACAACGATGAGTATTGCGACCCGCACCTACGAATCCTTCCTTATGCCACCGAGTTGGGGAACAACTCCGTAATCGCTCTCGTCATTCCGCTCAGAGAGGTTTCGCCAGCGGCGCCTCTCCGGCGATATTCTTCCTCACTGTCGAACGGCCATTAGTCCCCTGGTATCCCAGTTCACGCGAGATTTGCAATCCAGCGGTCTGAATCAGCGGCGCCAGTTGCCGCAGACGGGTGACTGCCATGCGTACCATGGGCGCAGTGATACTCAGGCTTGCGCTTACGCCTCCGGCATGATCCCAGATGGGAGCTGCGACGCATCGAATGTGCAGCTCGTGTTCTTCCAGATCGCAGGCGTAGCCGTTTTTTCGGACGCGATACAGTTCCGCCTTCAACTCCTGAAGGCTTCCCACCGTGTTCGGCGTCAGGTGCTTTAGTGCCAACTGGGGCAGAACTCTGTCCCGCTCGTCGTCAGGCATGTAAGCCAACATGACTTTACCCACGGCCGTGCAATACAGCGGAACCGCGGCGCCGATGCGAGAGTAAATGCGCAGCTGCTCGGGTGAATCCAGCTTTTCAACGTAAACGGCTGAGAGGCCGTGCCGCACGGTCAGGTGAATGGTTTCGCGTGTCTGCCGATTCAATTCCTGAAGGTACGGCAGGCTCACCTGGCGAATGTCAAGTTGTCCCAAAGCCGCCTGGCCGATCGCGAAACAGGCAATTCCCAGGTGGTACACGCCGTCCCCACCGCAGTTCAAAAAGCCCGCACTCTCCAGATTCACCAGGAACCGATGAACCGTACTTACAGGTAGCCGAGAGCGCGCCGCGACTTGCTTTGCGGTGAGTCCATGGGGCGACTCGCTGAAGAGGTGGAGGAGGCGCAATCCGCGCTGCAGGGCGGTGATGTTGTAGCTTCGATTGGAGGTGACAGCCATGAGTACCGAGCTCAGTTGATAATTCGCAGAGTGAAAGTGCGGATTATCTGATGAAAATCAATTTAATGCAAGCAGATATCTCGGGCGGCTTATAATCTTCCAAACTTTTTGACCGCCTCGACGATCGATTTCATCTGCTCAATCACCGCATACATGGAATGTTCCTTGAAATCCATTTGTTGCGCAAGGGATAGCACTTCCTGAGCCTTGGCCCTCGGAACGACCACAACCCCATCACTGTCCGCTGCGACAATGTCACCCGCATTCACGGTCACGCCGTCGCAGGTCACGGGAATCTGGGATCCCCCGAAGCGATAATGATGCACAGAAGTCGAAGGCACGATGCCAGTCGCATACACTGGGAATCCGATTTTACGCAGATAGGCCACGTCGCGCACTCCTCCGTCGATGACAGCGCCGGCGTAGCCGCGCGCTGCCATGGCCGTGCCCATTAATCCACCCATGCCGGCAATATCCTCGCCGTCCTCGACTGCCATCACGTAAACGGAATTGGTTGATCCCTGATCAATGGCTTCCAGCATTCCGTTCAGCGCGGTGGGGTCAGCGTTGCCTTCGTCTTTCTTAAGCAGAACGGTACGCGCAAATCCGGCAAACTTTGTGGTGAAAATGGGATGCATGCGGTGACTCATGTACATGCGTTTGCCAGTCAACTGCTCGAGCGCATCCGATACCGAGGCCACTTCGACTCGTCGAAAGTCTGCAATCAACGCAGTGTCTGCTCCCGATCCAGTTGGCTCGGAAACACCTTGTGCCCTCAACACTCTGGCTCCGCACAAGACGGCAGCCAAAAAGGCGGCGGATAGGACACATGTGGCGACGGCGTGGGACTTGGCAAAGACGTGAAACTTGTTCATTTCGTACTCCTCAATGTATATATGTGCGCGGACTCTAACATGGTTTTTCGCCGCGTGGTAGAGCCAATCTTTTATCACGAAGGGAAACGGAAATGAAAATTGCAATCCACACGAAGCCTGCTCAACTATTCTTTTGTGCTTTCGCTGTCGCCTTAGCCGTGGGCGTTGTTGCGCAGAGCGCTAACGGCCAGGAAAAGAAAGCGGTGAATCTCTCCGACGCGCGTGGACTTCCTTTCAGCGACGGGATCATCGTAGGAAATACTCTGTACATCGCGGGCCAGGAGGGTGCGGATGATTCTGGGAAACTGGCCGCAGGGGGGATTGGTCCCGAGACGACCGCGGCACTTGAGAATATTCAAAAGGTCGTGAAGGCCGCTGGCTTTGAGATGAAGGACATTGTCAATGTAACGGTCTATCTGGCCGATATTCATGAATTCCCCGACATGAACAAGGTTTACAAGAGCGTGATGCCCGATCCCAAGCCGGCCCGCGCCACGATTCAGGCGGCCGCCCTGGTCAACAACGCGCGCATTGAGATTTCCGCAATTGCGGTGAAGCAGAAGTGAGTTGTCTTTGGCCGTGACGTTGACATGTCTACTGCGATTGAGATAAACGCTCATTCCAAGGTGCGGTAGACTTTCATAATCCGGCGCCAGTTTTCGCCAGATGAAAGTTTGAGTAGGGACTTTGCAAATAGGAGAACCGTTTTTATGAACCGCCGCATGAAAATCCTGAACAGCTTCATCGTCGTAATCGTCGTGCTCCTTGCGGCTCGAGCATCAGGCTTCCTATCTGCACGTCCCGCATCCCAAGAGTTTCGCTTGGACGGAAAATCACCGCAGTTCTGGAATCTGGTGGATCGCGACGCTAAGCTCAGCGTGGTAGGCGCCGGTTTCGGATTTACCGAAGGCCCAGTGTGGGCTGAGGCGGGATTCCTCTATGTAAGCGACGAAACTATCAACAAGATCTATCGACTTCATCTCGACGGCAAGAAGGACGAGGTGATTTCGCTGGGCGACCCAGACGGCAATACCTTCGACCGCCAGCATCGGCTGATTGACTGCGCCAGCGTATTGCGCGCCATCATTGAGGTAAGTCCCGACGGAAAATACAAAATCCTGGCCGACCGTTATGACGGTAAGAAATTTAACAGCCCGAATGATGTGATCGTTGGTCCGGATGGGGCGTTGTATTTCACGGACCCGACTCTGGATCTCGTTGCTGGCGAGAAGCAGGAAATTCCGTTTCAGGGCGTCTATCGGCTGGACGCCAACGGAAACGTGCAGTTGCTCACCAAGGATCTAACCCAGCCGAATGGTCTTGCCTTTTCGCCGGATGGCAAACACTTCTATGTCGGCGACAGCGAATTAAGAAATATCCGCGTCTACGACGTTGCACCTGACGGATCTCTCCGGAACGGACGCATCTTCGGCGACGAGCCGGGAGCTAAGGGCGATGGTGTACCCGACGGGATGAAGGTAGACAAGAACGGCAACCTCTTTGTCACCGGACCGGAAGGCATCTGGATCTGGGACGCCAAAGGCAACCATCTCGGCACAATTGTGATGCCGGAGCAGCCGGCGAATCTGACTTGGGGCGGCAAGGATTTTAAAACCCTCTACATTACGGCCACCACCTCGGTGTACCGACTGGAGATGAAGACGCAAGGCTTCGTGCCCTACCTGCGATGAGGGGGTGTTAGTACGCCTGCAAAGCGCGACAGAAACTAATTAGACCTCATTGATTCACGCCGCTGGCGAGATAGCCGCCATCCACGGCCAGCAGAGTGCCGGTCACAAAGCTGGCAGCATCCGATGCGAGAAAGACCGCTGCTCCAATCAGTTCTTCCAGTTCGCCATAGCGCCTCATCGGAGTACGGATCAACACTTCTTGTCCCCGGGGCGTGCCTGTCAGCAACTTCTCCGTCAGCGGCGTGCTGAAGTATCCCGGCGCAATCGCATTGACGCAGACTCCATGCCGCGCCCATTCGATCGCGAGCGATTTGGTCAAAGACGCCACGCCTGCCTTACTCGCGCAATACGCCGTCACTTCGTAGAGAGCCAGGAACGAACCCATGGAAGCGACGTTGATGATGCGTCCATAGCCGCGTTCGATCATGTGACGCCCGAAAACCTGGCAAGCCCGTAACGTACCAGTGAGGTTCGTATCGATGAGGCGATCCCAGTCGGCGTCAGGAAAATCGAGAGTCGGAGCTCGCTGGTTGAAACCGGCGGCGTTGATCAGGATGTCCACTTTCCCGAGCGTCTGGACAGAGGCCTGCAACACTTGTACCAACGATTCGCGGTCGGTCACGTCACAACTGACACGCAGCGACCGGCGACCGAGAGATTCGATTTCATCGGCCGCCGTGTTGACGAGTTCCAGGCGTCGCGCACTCGGTACGACATCAGCGCCAGCTTCCGCCAACCCGCGTGCGAGGGTCCGGCCAATTCCAGAGCTGCCCCCGATCACGACTGCCACCTTGCCGTCGAGTTCCAGGCGCTTATGTCCCATGGTTCCTCAAAAGTGTATCCGAGGTCATATCCGGCGAACCAGTCCTTCATTGGTCGCTCGCGTGTTGCGAACCAAGAGCAGGACCAGAATCATGCCAAATAAAGGCACCAACCCCGCAATGATTACAATCGGATCGAAGGAATGAGTGCCCGTGGCCTGGCGCGCATCGGAAAAATAGCCGATGAGTTTGAAGGCAATGATCGTTCCAATGCCTGCCCCCGTGCCGCTGAGCCCGCTGACCGATGCTACTGATTCGCTGTTATACAGGTCCGATGGCAACACATTCGCCATCGTGGTGAAACCCGCATAAGTAAAGGTCGCGACTGCAAACAAGAGGGCGATCAAGTAAAGGTTGGTCGTGAAGATTGTGGGAATGAGCATGGTCATGCCGATCCCCCCAAAGATAATCAGCGCCTTGCGCGCCGCACCTAAAGGCCATCCCCGCTTGATCAAATAACCGGATACATAACCTCCGAAAAAGCTGCCCAGATCGGCGGAGATGAATGGGATCCATACGGCAATCAACCCGTTCTTGAGGTCAATGCCTTTTGCGACCAGGTAAATTGGAAACCATTCCGTGACGAAGAAAAAAACCGGGTCGGTGCAAGCTTTCGCAATGATCACGCCCCACGTCTGCGGAAGGCGCAACAGTTCACTCCACCGCAACCGCGGTTTGCCTCGCCGGGGGTTATCCGATTCCTGCTTATCCGCAACCAGCATTTCAAGTTCAGTTTGGCTAATTCGGCTGTGCGCCTCCGGCGGAAAATACAGCCATCGCCAGACGATCAGCCAGAGAAATCCAAGAATGCCCGGGAGCATGAAAGCGGGGCGCCAGCCCCAGCGAAAATAAATCCATAGCACAATGAAAGGAGCGATGGCTCCCCCGATTGAAGAACCGCTATCAAAAAGGGCCGTCGCAAGTGCGCGTTCGCGTTTGGGGAACCATTCCGAGACCGCCTTGGTTGCTGCCGGCCAGTTGGCCGATTCCCCCGCACCCAATAGAAATCGGAAGGTGGCGAAGCTGTAAAACCCGCTCGCCAGCGACGTCAGCATCGAAACCGCGGAATACCAGATCACCGTTAGAGTCAGACCACGGCGCGTGCCAATGCGATCCATGAGTCTTCCGAAAACTGTCTGCCCGATCGAATAAGCTACCCGGAAGGCGATGGCGAGATTTGCGTAGTCTGAGTTCGTCCAGTGGTACTGGAGCTTGAGGTAAGGAGCGAGAAGCGAGAGAGTTTGCCGGTCGATGTAGTTGATGACCGTGGATGCAAACAGAAGGCCACCGATCCACCAGCGCAACGAAGCAATCGGCTTGCTGGCAGTTACCATGTGTGATGAGTCGCGAACCAGGAGTTAAGCGCCAACCGTGACGTGCGATTTTTCATCGAGCGTATTCCGCAGGGCTGGGCCCAGAAGCGAAGCCGATTGGTTGTCGAGATAAACAGTGGCATTCGGATGCGTGCGCAGAATCGACGCCGGCGCCATAGGGCTGATTGCACCCTCAAAGCAAGCTTTCACCGCTTCTGCCTTGCGCGGGCCGGGCACGACTGCCAGGATTTCCTTGGCCTTGAGAATCTGTCGAGCCGACATCGAGATGGCCCGCTTCGGCACTTGTGAAATGTCGGCGAACCAGGCCTCTCCTACTTGCTGCTGGCGGCACACCTCATCCAGGTTCACGATGATGTAAGGTTCCTCTGTATTAAAGTCAGCGGGTGGATCGTTGAACGCGATGTGACCGTTCTCGCCAACCCCCAGAAATGCGATATCTACCGGTAGGGATGCCAGCTGTCCACCCACCCGGCTTACGACTTCCAACGGATCAGCGGCGTCGCCGTCGAGCAGATGATAATTAGTGATTCCGGTTTTCTGGACCAACTGCTCCAGTAGCATCTTGCGGAAGCTTCCCGGATGAGTAACCGGCAAGCCGATGTATTCGTCGAGGTGAAAGGCTTCTACCTTCGACCAGTCGATTCCCGGCGCGTTCGTCAAAGCTTCCAGAAATTCCAGCTGTGAGGCAGCTGTTGCGGCAATGATCCGTGCGCGGCCGCGCTCCGCGATGGCTCGGCGAATGGCTGCCGCGGCCTGCTCGGCGGCTGCCTGCCCGAGCGTCGTCCGATCGTTGAACATTTTGAGAAGCATGAATCTCGTTCCTTGCGAGGCTCGGGATGTCCGTCTTGGAGTCGGCAAATTATACAAAAGAGCACGGCCGCGAAGATGCAATCATGAATCTCGGTTTCACTACGTGAAAGCCGACAGTGGTGAGCGTAGCAGCGGGGCGGCGAGTTGATGTATGACTTTCATGCGGGATTACAATCAGATTCTCCGAGGCCTCGGATGCACCTGTCGTCCTTTTCGCAGTCGATTCTGCGCAAAATGCTGCGCGCAATTATTTTTCTGGGCGCTGCGCTTGCCGGGCCAAACTACGGAATGGCGCAGACCGTTGTCGTCGATGCAACCCCCGGCCATGTCGTAAACACATTCAGTCCTCTCTATGCGCTCGGTTCGACCGTGGACCGCGTGCCCAGCAACGCCACCGACATGTTCTTTCAGCCCGATCAGATCAAGCAGGTCCTTTCCGCCGGGTGGGGAGTCATCAGTTATCGTCAGAACACCGATTTATTTGTGCAAGCCTGGCATTGGAATCCCAAGGGCGTCTGGAGCGACCCCGCAGGCAAGGGATATTTCACCGGCGACGCCGCTCCCACAAAGGAAATGATCCGCCACTCTTATGGCTACTCGCTTCGCCACCGCGGCTTTACTCGCAACGGCGGAACGGAGTTTGACGGCTTCTCGCGCCTCGATGATGGATCCGCAGTCTTATTGGAAGAGCAATCCATATCTCACGAAGGCCTTCACCGGAGAGGACGATTCGCTGCATCCGCAATGGGTTGTGATCGCTTTCGACAAGCAGGAGAGCATCAACGCAATTCGCGTTGATTGGTCAGAGCCTTACGCTCAGGCCTACGAGGTGCAGTACTGGGTTGGAGATGGCGATGCCATGGATGAGCAAGACAAAGGAGCGTGGAAGACCTTCGTGTCAGGAAACGTGACGGACGGAAAAGGAGGCACCGCGACGCTGCGTCTCGATTCTTCACCGGTTACCACAAAATACGTGCGTGTATGGATGACCCGCTCGTCGAATATCTGCGATACCCATGGTTCAAGCGATCGCAGAAATTGTGTTGGTTACGCCATCCGCGAGCTTTACCTCGGAACCGTCGATGCGAACAACGAATTCAAAGATATTCTTCATCATTCGCCCGACCAGAAGCAGACGTTGACGCTGTGCTCATCGGTTGATCCATGGCACGATCCTTCTGATCTTTACGTGGCGCCGGACCGCATGGAGTCGGGAGATCAACCGGGCTTTGACCTGTTCTTCAAGAGTGGAATCACGCGCGGCCTGCCTGCCATTGTTCCTGTAGCCATGTTGTACAGCACGCCCGAGGATGCCGCCGCGCAGATGACCTACATCAAGAAGCGCGGCTATCCTGTGTCATACATCGAGATGGGTGAAGAACCGGACGGCCAATACATGCTGCCCGAAGACTATGCGACCCTATATTTGCAATTTGCGACTGCTCTCCATCGTGTCGATCCGAATTTCAAGCTGGGCGGCCCTGTCTTTGAAGGAGTTACTGAGGACATCAAAGCCTGGCCTGATGCCCAAGGCCGGACTTCCTGGCTCGGGCGCTTCCTCGATTATCTGAGGGCTCATGATCGTCTTCAGGATCTCGCTTTCATGTCGTTCGAGCACTATCCGTACGATGGATGCGATACGCCCTGGGAGAACCTTTATCAAGAACCCGAATTGATCACGCACATCATGAAGGTCTGGCGCGACGACGGCTTGCCTCCCGAAATTCCTTTGCTCGATACCGAAACCAATGATCACGGTGGTGAGGCCGCGATCGATATCTTCGGTGCTCTTTGGCTGGCCGATTCCTTCGCGGGATTTCTCACCGCGGGCGGCAAGTCTACGCATTATTATCACGACCTATCCTACTCACCACCTCATCCCGCCTGCTCTAATAGTTGGGGAACCTACCATATGTTCATGGTTGACGAGCACTACAAGATACAGCAGAAGACTGCGCAATTTTTCGCAGCGCAGCTCCTTACGCAGGAGTGGGCAGAACCGAAAGATGCCGAGCACAAGCTCTACGCTGCTTCCAGCGATGTCAAAGACGCCAAAGGACGCACGCTGGTGACGGCCTATCCCTTGCATCGCCCAGATGGTCAATGGGCGCTCATGCTCATTAACAAGGATCACGAGCACGTGCATCAAGTCCGGATCGAATTCCACGATGCAAGCAGCAACCGTGGCGCGTTCTTTGCGGGGCCGATCGCCATGATCACGTTCGGCAAGGCGCAATATCAGTGGCACGCCGCCAGAAAGAAAGGCTATGCCGATCCCGACGGGCCGCCGGCCACGTCGCAACTCTCAGGTGATCAAAACGCCCTGTATGAGTTGCCTGCCGCTTCTGTCACCGTTCTTCGTGGCTCAGTATCGTCGTCTGAGAGTTCCGGAGTCGCTAAGTAAAATCGCGTCAAGTGCCCGCCGGGGAGACATCATCCTCACTTGTTACGCAGCTTGCCCCTCTACCCCGAACGGGGTATTTCACGCCCAGCCTAGAGTGGTAGCAAAAAAACACCGCATCTCGTGATGTATTCGTCTCGGTGATCGTGCAGATTGTAGCTTGCTGGGCGGAAAGAGTTAGCATCCAAAGGGGATGAGGCCTCCCCGACTCAATGGGGCGGATTCGGAGTGCAGGAGGTGGATTATGAAACTATGGCACTTGCTTCTACTGATCGGTGGATTTGTCCTGCCGGTGCCGGCGGCCGATACTCCAGTCCAAAAGAAGAACGGAATCGTCGACGCTCCCAGTAATCACTCTGTGGATGAGACGGTTGCGCGACTCAAGAATATTCTGCAATCGAAGGGGATCACTCTGTTTGCCCTGATTGACCACAGTGGCGAGGCGAAAAAGGTCGGAATGCAAATGCCTCCCACCAAGCTGTTGATCTTCGGGAATCCCAAAGGCGGCACGCCTCTGATGCTGGCTGCACCCAGCGTTGCCATCGACCTTCCTCTGAAGATTCTAGTGTGGGAAGACGGCCAGGGAAAGGTCTGGCTTTCCTACAACAGCCCGGAGTACTTGCAGGAGCGGCACGGTCTGCCGCAGGATCTGCTGCAAAATATCGCCGTCGTCGGGACCTTGGCGGCCAAGGCTGGAGAGTAAATCGCCAAAGGTTACTCTAGACGTCACTTGGATAGCGGGTGGGAGTCCTTGCGGAGCACCTCAAGGCGCTAGGCGAAAGGAAATTGTTATGAATGCACAGCCGAAAACGATTGTAGCCCTGATACCGCCCTTCACCCGGGAGACAGCCATTCTGAAGGTGCGCGCTGTCGAAGACAACTGGAATTCATGCGACCCGGAGCGGGTTGCTCGCGGTTATTCGTTGGATTGCTATTGGCGCAATCGCTCTGAATTTCTCCGCGGGAGAGCAGAGGTCATCGAGTTTCTAAAGAGGAAGTGGAGCGAAGAGCTGGAATACCGCCTCATCAAGGAGATCTGGGCCTTCGATGAGAACCGGATTGCGGTCCGGTTCGCGTATGAATCACACGACAAGTCGGGCCAATGGCACCGTTCGTACGGGAATGAAAACTGGGAGTTCGATTCCACAGGGCTCTCGAAAATTCGGCACGCCAGCATCAACGATCTTCCCATCAAGGAGTACGACCGGCTCTTTCGCTGGCCGTTGGGTCGTCGGCCAGACGAGCATCCAGGATTGACAGAGCTGGGTCTCTAGATCCGGAGAGCGGGCGAAACGCCAATACTCCGTGACAGATATCCTCGAGCATGTTTGCAGGGACCGGAGGAATGGTGATCGTTTTCACTATCCACTTTCCAGTATCTAGAAAAATTGAGGACAGCAACCCCTCGCCAGCAGCTGGACGCAATACGTCGAACACTCCGTAACAGTAATGGTTGAGAAAGGGTGACTCGTACCTGCGGGCGTTTAGCCGTTCACCTCCATCCATGCCGCGCTCTTTCTGTTCTGATCTCCTCGCAAGAGTAGCTAACTCCAACGATCTCCAAGCATCGTGCTCCTCTATCGGGGTTGGGAGTGGTAAGTTTGGTAGGTTTGCTTTGAAGAAACCCAGATCTCACTGAAGGGCCCGTGCACACCCCCTGTGAGAAGGGAGGTCCGCAACAGCATCCATTCGAAAATGAAGAAAGAAACATATTGGAATCGTGTTCGCTTGCAGACGGCAAAACGCGTCGCGATCAACTTGTTCTTAGGCTTTCACATTTTGTTCATAGCTTGCTGGTGCTTGCCGCTGTACGCGCCGATGTTCACGTTATGCAGAAATCTGGTCCGGCCGTATTTCCTGTGGTCGGGACTGTTTCAGTCGTGGGATACATTCGCCCCAACACCCTGGTCGGCGAACAGCTACGTCGAAGCAATCGTTATCTACCAGGACGGATCCAGAAAGATCTGGCCGTTCCCCAGAATGGAGCAACTCACTCTTCACGATCGCTACTTCAAAGAGCGGTACCGTAAATTCGAGGAAAACCTTCAAAACGACAAGAACGATGCTCTGTGGCCCGATGTCGCTCGTTACATTGCACGCGCGAACGGCACTGCCGCAAACCCAGCGAAGACCGTCATATTGGTTCAAGAGTTGTCAGTCCTAACGCCAGGTGCGCAGGGCTCGTATCGCCCTGAGCCTTGGGACCAGCATGTACTTTACGGCTATGGCGTTAAGCCCAAGGACTTGCAATGATCGTGAAATCCTTGACGGCGGCATGGAATAGATTTTTTTTCGCGAAGCAATCCCCGACGCCAATTGCGCTCTTTCGCATCGCGTATGGCACATCGGTGATCGCGACCCTTTTGTTATTGTGCCCCGATTGGCTGGCATGGTATGGGCCACATGCCTGGATCAGTTTGCCGACCATGCAAGCGCTCGAGCCGGGTCGGCGGCTAAACCTGTTCACGGTTATTCCGCAAACGGATGCCTGGATCAATGGCCTCTTCTGGGCATTCCTGGGCTCGGCAATCCTCCTCACGGTCGGATTTCTCACTCGCATTAACAGCGCAATCGTATTTCTGTGTCTTACGTCGATTCAGCAAAGGAACCTGTTCATTACGCACGGAGGCGACACGTTCCTGCGCGTGGCCGGGTTCTTTCTGATCTTTGCTCCGGCCGGTGCTGCCTTTTCCGTGGATAGGCTAATCCGAATCTGGCGGAGGAAGGAAGGTCCGCAGGTCAGGCCGCGGAGTCCCTGGGCTCAGCGGATGATCCAGATTCAGCTGGCGCTTCTCTACTTCGCGTCATTTTGCTGGAAACTGAAGGGCCCGGCATGGCTTCAGGGAACGGCGCTATTTTACATCGATCATCTCGATGCGCTTAAGCGATTCCCGGTTCCGGCTTGGCTTCTCCATCCAACGGCGCTGAAGATGGGGAGTTGGTCGGCGATGGCCCTTGAATTCTCGTTAGGTGTTTTGATCTGGGTGAAGGATCTTAGGTATATTCTGCTCGCATTGGGACTGCTCTTTCATCTCTCTCTGGAATACTCCCTTAACATTCCGATGTTCCAGTGGGACATCTTGTCGGCCTATATTCTCTTCGTGGATCCCGCTGATATCACGCGGGCTTGGCAGTGGATCAGGTGCCGCGCATTCGTCAAGAGCAGGAAGCCGTTAGCCTCGGAGCAGCTCTAGTAACTCTAAGGATGACGGATGGGGCGCTCCGATCAGCCTCCTACATGCGCGTCGAACACGCCGGTTTCGACTTCACCATGCCGCTTAACCTGTATGAACAAACGATAGTCGCCGGGTTGGGGAAAAGCGTAGGGAAACGAAACCTCGTCCGTAAGCGCCTGCATCGAGTTGTGCTGCATGGCCATTCCGAAATCCCTCTGCGCAACCATGAGGGAGGCCATCGGCACCGACCCGGCCGGATGGATGTGTGCGAACACAGAAAAATCCGATCTCACGAATTCTGCATGACCTGCGGGAAAGCCTGCTATTTTTGTCGCTGAAGCCGTGAAAATGCGTGGCTCACGGGAGATTATGCGGAATTGCACAGTGGCGGGCGTTGCTACCTATTGCGTGAGACGATGAGTTCCCTGGAAGAAAAACTCGATCCTCCACAGTTTCTTCGCATTCATCGTTCCCGGATCTTGCGAGTCGGATGCATCCGGGAACTTCGAGCCATCGACAATCGGGAGTATCTTGTGAAGCTGGGCATACGCCGATCGGCTGGAAGACTGGCTATCCTCCAGAAAACATTGACAGTAACAAGAACGCGTGCGTCCCAATTGTCCCCGTTAGTTGATGGGGTCGAAACGTAAAGGAGCGCGCTCGGGCGAGTTCGATTAAAAGCCTACAATATTTCGCTCGCTCGTTCGTCTACATGAATAGATGGACGAGGCGCTGAGAAAACAGTGGATCATGGGGCAGCAAGACCAGCGGATCTCTGAGGCGATCGAGCGGGAAAGGCCCCGGCTTCGCAACTTCATCCTCAAACGAGTGGCTGATCAGAGCGACGCGGAAGACATTCTGCAGGAAGTCTTCTACGAGCTCGTCGAGGCCTACCGGATGATGAAGCCGGTGGAGCAGATGACGGCCTGGCTATTTCGGGTGGCCCGCAATCGGATCACGGATCTGTTCCGCAGCAAGAAGCGGACGGCGTCAAGCGAACCGGCGGTCCGAACTGAGGATGGCGATGAAATCCAGTGGGAAGATCTGCTGCCCTCGCCGGATGGCGGGCCTGAGTCGTCCTACGCGCGAAGCGTGTTGCTGGAGGAGTTAGACGCGGCACTCGACGAATTGCCCGAAGAGCAGCGCGAAGTGTTCCTGGCTCACGAGTTCCTGGGTTACAGCTTCAAAGAACTCGCCGAACAGACGGGCGTCAGTGTGAACACTCTGCTCTCCCGGAAGCGCTATGCGGTCTTGCACCTTCGCGAACGCCTCCAAACCATCTACAACGACTTTAGAAAAGCAGGGGGTCAATAAACATGAAAAGGTTAGCGCGGGGACTGAAGTTCGTACTATTCGCCGTGTTGTTCGTCACCGTGTTTGGCTTTGTGGTGAGGGCGCTGTGGAACTGGCTTATGCCGGGTCTTTTTGGTTGGCATTTGATCAACTTCTGGCAAGCTGTGGGGATTCTGGTTCTGAGCAAGATCCTCTTCGGCGGATTCCGGGGCAGCCCCGGCCGGCATCTTTACTGGCGTCGCCGCATGATCGAGCGGTGGGAACAGATGACGCCCGAGGAACGCGATAAGTTCCGTCAGGGCATGCGTGGTCGCTGCGGATCCTTCGGATCGCCGGCAACAGAGCCGAAGGCTTGAGCGGAGGAGGCTCTTATTTTGTTAGTTGATGTTCGCTTTTGATTCGCCTATAATGGCCGCTGCCATGGGCTGGAGTACCGGAGAATTGAAGCATGTTGACGATAGCTACCGAAACCCTCGATGACGTTGTGATTTTGCATTGCCTGGGCAGAATTGTATGCGCTTATGAAAGCATTCTCTTGTGCTCGGCCCTCCATCAGGCGGGGCGCAATATCATTCTTGATTTGGCGCAGGTTGATGTAATCGACGCGGCAGGAATCGGAGCTTTGGTTTCGCTCCAAGCCGCTGGTATCTATCTCAGACTAGTGAACCCCACCCAGCCAGTGCGGGAGATATTGAGAGTCACCAACCTGGACTCGGTCTTCGAGATTTGCGAATCTCGCGGGATTTGCGAAATGGCGGAATCCGCGACAACGGTGGACCGAACAAGGACTACGAGAAGTTTCATAGGGCTCTAGTCTGAGATAGCGAAGAGGCGCGGGGTTCGCGGCATCCGACATCCGCGACTGAATCGCCCAAACATGCTCAGGCATCGAAGAATTGCAGCGGCGAGGATTTAGGAATATGGCGTATTTGAAGGGTTTGGAAGACGAGCTTTCTGCATGGCCGCACATTTCCGTTCACTCGCACCGTTTTGGCGGCAGGGAATTCCGCTTCGGAAGCGCCGAGCTTGGGCATATGCACAATGGTGGCATTCTTGATATACCTTTTCCGCGTTCGCTTCGCGATGCGCTTTTAGCGGAAGGCCTTGCCGGGGAGCACCATTGGGTTCCTAACTCTGGCTGGATCACTTTTCACGTCCGCACCGAAGACGACTTCAAACATGCGGTGTGGCTTATGCGGCTTTCGTACCTGCGGTATGCCCTGAAAACCGCCCCTAACCCTCGCGAACTGCTCAACCGGCAAAGTGAGGAACTGCATCTGAGCGCGCGGCTCAGCTCACTGCTCGAACCCTTCTTTCCTGCAAACACGGAGCCTATTCTGACCGAGCGGATCGCGATGTAGGCGCTCTCGCACCATCATTGATTACTAGCAAAATTTCTCCATAAAGGAAGCCTTCATGAATCGTCAATCCCTTGGGAAGAATGGCCCGCAAGTCTCGGTCCTCGGACTCGGCTGTATGGGTATGTCTGACCTATATGGTCCGGCTGATGAAACCGAAAGTATCGCTACCATTCACGCCGCAATCGATGCCGGTATCAACTTGCTCGACACAGGCGATTTCTACGGCATGGGCCACAACGAAATGCTCCTTCGCAAAGCCATCGAAGGCCGCCGCGATAATATTTTTATCGCAGTCAAGTTCGGCGCCCTGCGCGGACCCGACAACTCGTTCAACGGCCTCGACATGCGGCCGGTTGCGGTCAAGAACTTCGTTGCCTACAGCCTGAGGCGCCTCGGCACCGACTACATCGACCTCTACCAACCGTGCCGCATCGATTCGAAAATTCCAATCGAAGACACAATCGGTGCCATCGCCGACCTGGTGAAAGCAGGCTACGTGCGGCACATCGGCGTATCCGAAGCTTCAGCCGAGAGTCTTCGCCGTGGCTATGCCACGCATCCGCTTGCCGCTCTGCAGATTGAGTACTCCATCGTGACGCGCGGCATAGAAGCCGAAATTCTGCCCACCGTGCGCGAGTTAGGAATGAGCGTGACTGCGTATGGCGTGCTCTCCCGCGGTCTACTCAGCGGATCTCGCCCTTCTGGTCCCCGCGATTTCCGTACTCACTTGCCTCGTTTCACGGGAGAGAACTTCGAGAAAAATCAGAAGGTGTTCGCGACGCTTCAAGAGATTGCTGCCGGGAAGAATGCGACGCCGGCTCAGATCGCGATCGCCTGGGTGCTATCGCGCGGTGCAGATGTTATTCCGCTGGTAGGCGCCCGCCGCCGAACGCAACTTGCAGACGCCGTACGAGCGCTCGACCTCAAACTCTCGCCGCAGGAACTGGCTGAACTCGAAAAAGCAATACCGCCCGATGCCATCGCCGGAACGCGCTATGACGAGAATCAAATGCGCTGGCTGGACAGCGAAAGGAAAGCCGGATAAGGCTTCCTGAAGTTACGACAGTCTTGCCGATTGGCTGGTTGCCGGTTCGCTATGTCAGAAGCTGACGCGCTGAGCCAACCTCCAGGACCACATGAGGAACGACGTGGCTGTGAGATCGATACCCGGCTCCGTTGTACTGTACGACTGCATGTTGTCCCGATACACCGCGACTTGTGACGCATCGAACGCGCCATCGTTTCCATTGAATTTCCTGAAGGTGTCTGCCCCGTTTGCCGGGCACAAGATCATGCCGTCGACCACCCCGGAAGTGGCGGAACTGGCCGGACCCTCCACAGCCGCTCCCCAGAGGACCGGCGTGCCCGCGGAAGTTCCATCCAGCACCCCCGCCAGATTCGCCACCTGGTGCTGGATACAATTTGGGAACGTACTCCCGTCACCTACGATGAACGACGAGCCCCACGGATTCGTTCCCAGGACATTGGCGAGCCATCTCTGCGCGTAGGAATCATAGCGTTTGCTCTGCGTTAGGGAATACGCTTCACTAGCCATCACCGATAAACCGGCGCCGTGGGAAGTTGTATCCCCGAAACTCCATTGATACCCGAAGCCCCAAGCGTCCGTGCCAGCTTGAGTAATTGCGTCATCAACTTGCCGCAGGAGCTGCTTGCGAATGCTCCCTGCGGATACAGCCATGCCCCTGGGATTTCCCGCCATTTCCAATGCCCGGTACAGCTCAAAATGCGCAAGTCCGCTGACATCGTACAGATTCAGCGTATCGGTGTAACCGGCGTCGTAAATGTTCGTGATGTAATTACCGGCAAACTCCGCCCCTTTCCGGAGGTAGTACTCCGGATTCGTATGCGGTAGACCGGTGGGCAGCTCCTGGTTCCTTAGTTTGGAATGCAGCGCGAGGTATAACTCGGTTGCGCCAAGTTCCATGTCATCTTCCCAAACGTTCTCGGGATAGCCATCAAACGGAGAAATAGTAAGCAGGCATGTACCGCACGAGCCCGAACCTACCGAAGGGGCAGGGTCTGGGTACGATGTGTCAGCGAGCGCAAAAATGTCCTCCGCATTCCTGAGACACCGATTGGCGAGAGAAGGGTTCGTGCTGTGATTGAGCTGGTAGCACAAGGCAAAATCCGCCGCCAGGCGACCCGCTAGATTGGGGCTGATCGGCGATCCCGCCGGCCCTGCCACGTACACCGGACGATTGCAGATAAAGAAAGTCGTATACGGATCGCAAGGGCGGGGATCTCCGGATTGTTCGAAATGGTCGGCCGCCTGGGGCAGCGTCCAGATGTCGTACTCGGTGATCAAGCAGTAGGGGGTCACATAGGTTCCGCCGCAGTTTCCGGTGGCTGAACTGGGATCGCCCTCTCCGTAGTAATCCCAGTCTTGAGTGTTATCTACTTGGTAATACAGGGTTTGCGTCTTCTCATCCCACATCTTCATCAGCCAGTCGACACCAAACCTTGCTTCGTCGGTGAAGTCAGAGGACGCTGGCGCTCCCGGCCCGCTGCTGCCTGCATAAGAAATGGAGCCTGGCGGAGCGGGAGGATTCACTCGAGCGTTCGCTCCCATCCGGTCGGGAAAGTCTCGGATCCCAATCTGCATCAGCGCCGCTGTGTAGCTGGTGGTTTCGACGTATTTCTCATAGTCGCCTGCGTCCCACCATCCGCCGGAGGCGTCAATGTTTGGGAGGGCTGCGGATACTAGGGGCGGCGTCGGTGGCAGGTTGTCGATAAAATCGTTGCCGTCAAGCTGTGGCGTCTGATAAACGTGTGCGTTCTCGTCTTTCAGGTGTCCGGGTTCGGTGCGCAACGGGTTACGGATAAAGTTCGGTCCGTCACGTTGTGTTTCGTAGAAAAACAGGGTGTTCAAGAGCAGGCCGGAATAAAGCCCGTCCGGACTGTCCACCGCAAAACTGGGTGAAACGGCATCTTCCGGCCCGGATACTGAAATCGTGTAAAGATCGCCTCCCGGAACCTTGAAGTCCAACGCGTATACGTTGTAGCTCACTATCTTGCTGTGACTCCAAGTGCCCAGCAAACTGCCAACGTGGCCCGAAAACGCGGTGACGCCCTCCGAATTGATTACCTTGAAGCTGGCTGCGTTTTCCGCCGCAGACGACATCAGATATGCACGAAGAGATGTCTCACCAGCCTCGTAGCCAGCTTGATTTACCCGCACGTAAGCAGACTCCGCCTGCCCAGGCCGAGTGTATGCCAAAAGCGAGAGTAAGACGCTGGTAATGGGAACAAGTCGAAAGCGGATCGAAGGAGAGAGGCTAAAAGGCAACATGACTTGCTCCTTGCGGCGGGCGTATTAAATGCATTTAATACAGGCAGAATATTGCTTGTTTTGATATCGGGCTGTCAAGGGGAGACGCAGACTGACCTCGATGGCACAATAAAACGGGAGGGAACACATCTTTGCTCGCGAAACGAGTCCTTAACGAATTAAACTGCGCAGGATCCAGAATGAGAACCCACCAATGACCCTAAGACCCGCTATCTCCGGCGATACGAAGTTGGGCATGAACGATTCCATCACCCGACGTGACTTCCTCGGTTCTACGCTGTTGGCCTCCGGGGCTCTGTTGCTCGAATCCATTACGCCCGCGCAACTCCTTGCGGCTGGAGACGAATTTACTGGGTATGGCGGCGTCGGCGAGTACAGTATGTCCAACGGCAACACCCTGGCAGTGCTCGAGGCCGGACATACCATCCGCGATGGAGTCTATGTGCCGCTTCCCAAGGACGTTATCGATACTGGGGAGATTTACGATTGTGTGATCGTCGGCGGCGGAATCAGCGGACTCGCCGCCGCATTGTTCTTTCAGCGGCAAGCGCGCCCGGGAGCAAAGTGCCTGGTCCTTGAGAACCATCCTATTTTCGGTGGGGAAGCGAAGCAAAATGAGTTCCTGGTAGATGGCAAGCGGCTGATCGCGCACCAAGGCTCGGCGATTTACCAGCTTCACCCTCCAGATAGCTTCATCGCCCAGTTCTACGACAGCATAGGTCTGAAAGCACAAAAGCTCGATTATCAAAAATGGGGAGGGCCGGGGCCGGAGATGCCGCTTTCGCAAACTCCCTATGAAGCCATCGGCCTAGAGCATGGGCAATACGGATTCTGGTTCGCAGCGAAGTTCGGACAGAAGGCGGGCCTGTGGTTAATCGACCCCATCGGGAAGAATCTCAAAGGCGCTCCCATACCCGAGGCAACTCGAACGGAGTGGCTTCGTTGGCTGAAGAGCACGCCGGCGCAAGGCGATCGATTCGTTCATCCTAAGGTAGAGGGGGATGAGACTTCCCGATACCTTGACTCGATCACGCTGGAGCAGCACTACATGGAGCGCTTCGACCTGAGCCGGGAGACGGTCCGTACATTTCTCTCTCCCGTGGAAGGCGGCGGCGCTGGCCTTGGCCCCGACGCTCTGTCGGCCTACTCAGACTATGCATTCGAAATGTTGCATCCCTTAACCGGCGAAGGCACCAGAGATCAGATGTTCCCGGGCGGCAACACGACCATCGCAAGATTGATCGTGAAGGCCTTAATTCCAGCGGCGATCGATAGTAGAGCCGCGGGGCCAGACGCCGTGACGGCGGTTACCGCCAACCACGTCAACTTCGCCGCGCTCGACACTCCACAAACCAGCGCCAGAGTGCGGTTATCGTCAACTGCGATTTCTGTGCAGCATGACCGTGAAGCAGGCAAATCAGATTCTGTCGTTATCTCCTACCTCAAGGACGGCAAGCTGTATCGAGTCAAAGCCCGCTCTGCCATCCTGGCGGGAGGAAGCTGGACGACCAAGCACATCGTGCAAGACCTTCCGGAATCCCACCGCACCGCGTACGCGGAGTTCCACCGCTCTCCCTGCATGATGGCCAACATTGCATTGAGGAATTGGCGATTTTTATACACGATGGGCATGAGCGGCTGTCGCTGGTTCGAAGGAATCGGCAACTATGTCGAGGTACGCAAACTCGCACTCACCGGCATCGCGGATTCCAAAATCGGTCCCGACTCTCCCATCGTTCTGTCTATGAAGATTCTGTATTCCTATCCGGGCTACTCCACCGAAGAACAAGGAAACCTAGGCCGTACGGAATTGCTCGGGACGTCTTTCCGGCAATACGAAAGACGAATCCGCGAACAATTCACCGAAATGTTTGCGGCCTCCGGATTTGATGCGCAACGGGATATCGCCGGGATCATCCTGAACCGATGGGGTCATGCCTATCTAAGCCCGCAACCCGGATTCTTTTTTGGGCGGGAGGGTCGTCCTGCGCCGCGAGAGATCCTGCGCAATGCGCCGTTTGGCAGGATCGCATTTGCCAACACCGATCTCGCCGGAGCGATGGATCACCGCTATTCCATACTGGAAGCCCAGAGAGCGGTCCGGCAGCTTCTGGAGAGCACCCCGGGTGCTTCAAAAGCTGCATAACCGACCCTTCTCGTCTCGATTGTGCTTGAAATTAATGCTCATTGTGCCGCGGCGAGAATCTTTTTGCGTGCTTCTGGAATCTGGTATTAGAGACTGTGGAGGGGAACGCAAGGTGACGCTGGTCCTGACCGCTATTTGTGTCACGGTGGTGTGCCTGTTGACCGTCATTTGGATCAGGCGCACAACCGGCCGAGATGAGATGGAGCATCACAGCATCACCCCGGAGGGACTCCAAGCCTTGTTAGCCGGAAATCAAGAGGTACTCTTGTTCGATGTTCGCCAGCCGCTCGACCTGTTGGCCAATTCCGAGATCATTCCGGGCGCAAAAAGGATTCCCCCCAAGGAGGTGCTTGAGAACCCTTCGCTTATCCCTAAAGAGAAAGACTCGATCGTCTACTGCACCTGCCCAAGCGACAAAACCAGTCGAGAAATCTTGCATCGAGCTCGTTCACTTCAGTTCTTACGGATCAAGTTCCTTAAGGGTGGATTGGCGGCCTGGAAAGCGAAAGGCTATCCAGTCGAGCCATACAACAAACCTTTTCACCTCTGACATCGCGGCGTGCATCCTCGGCGATCAGGGGATGAATTCAATCAACCGGAAGGTCCGAAACGAGATCAAGCATGGCCAAGCCTATTTTGCTAAGCGTAGATGACGACTCTGACGTTCTGCGTGCGATCGAGCGCGATCTGCGCTCGCAGTACGGTGCTGAATACCGGGTGATCGGAAGCGATTCGCCCGAGGGGGCGCTTGACCTTCTGAAGCAGTTGAAGTTGCGCAATGATAGCGTGGCCTTGCTGCTGGCCGACCAGCGCATGCCCCGGATGGATGGGGTGGAATTCCTCCAGCAGGCGATCGGAATTTTCCCAGGCGCGAAGCGGGCATTGCTTACCGCCTACGCGGACACCAACGCCGCGATCAGCGCCATCAATCACGCCAGCATCAACTATTTTTTCTTGAAGCCCTGGGATCCCCCCGCGGAGCACCTTTATCCGCAATTAGATGACCTGCTCGATGACTGGCAAGCTTCCTTCCGTCCAACATTTCAAGGAATCCGGTTGTTGGGCACTCGCTGGTCGCCTCGATCCTACGAGTTGCGAGATTTTCTCGCGCGCAACCACGTTCCTTATCAGTGGATCGATGTGGAGCTTTCCGCGAATGATCCGGAGACCAAACGTCTTTTGGAAGCTCTTGGTCCAGAGGCAGCCAATCTTCCCGTGGTGCTCTTCCCGGACGGCACGAAGCTTCTGGAAGGGATACCCGCAGACGTGGCGCAAAAGGTCGGGCTGCGAACGCGCGCCCAAACCAGTTTCTATGATTTGGCGATTGTGGGTGGGGGACCGGCCGGGCTTGCAGCTGCCGTTTATGGAGCCTCGGAAGGTCTGCATACCGTGATGGTCGAGCGGGAGGCCCCGGGTGGTCAGGCCGGGATGAGCTCCCGCATCGAAAATTATCTTGGATTTCCGACCGGGCTGAGTGGCGCAGATCTCGCCCGGCGAGCCGTAGTGCAGGCCCAGCGTTTCGGTGTGGAAATTCTGGCGCCGCAGGAAGTGGTTGGCGTCCGAACCGAGGGGCCTTACCGAATCATCAAGCTGGCGGATGGAAACGAGATATCGTGCCATGCCCTGATGGTCGCGACCGGAGTCCAGTGGAGGCGGCTGGATGCTCCCGGGATCGACAGATTGCAGGGTGCGGGGATTTATTATGGAGGCGGCGCCACCGAGGCTCTCTCCTGCAAGGGTGAGGTCGTCTATGTAGTCGGCGGAGCGAACTCCGCGGGTCAGGCAGCGATGAACTTCGCTCGATACGCGGAGCGCGTCATTATACTTGTCCGCGGGGAATCGCTCTCCAGCACCATGTCTCGATACTTGATCGACCAGATTCAAGAGACGCCTAACATTCAGCTGTGGACACACGCCGGGGTGGTCGAGGCGCATGGGGAAACGCACCTGGAAGAAATTTCGGTGCTTTGTTCCGACACCAAGAAGATTGAGCGCGTGCCGGCGAGTGCCATGTTTATCTTTATTGGAGCGTTGCCGCGGACGGACTTTCTGGCCGATGTCGTCGAGCGGGATGAGCGTGGTTTCCTGTTGACCGGTCCTGACCTTATTCGTGACGGGCAACGTCCGAAAGGCTGGGCGCTCGACCGGGATCCGTTCTTGCTCGAGACCAATGTTCCCGGCATCTTTGCCGTCGGCGACGTGCGCCACGGTTCCATAAAACGAGTGGCTTCTGGCGTCGGTGAGGGATCGGTCGCGGTACAGTTTATTCATCAATATCTGAGCAAGGTATAAATGGTCGACAAATCTGAATTAGTTCGCGTCCCCGAATTCGCTGATCTGCCCGACGATCAGCTCAACTGGTTCATCAGTCAATCACAAGAGCTGAATCTCAAGGCGGGTGATGTGTACTCGCGCCAAGGCGACCCAGCCGATTCCATGTTTGTAGTTCTTGAAGGGCACCTTCAAGGGCGGGGCGAGCTTCGCGGAGAAACCTTCGTTTTCGATCTGGAGCCGGGCGACGTTACCGGAATACTCCCGTTTTCGCGGATGAAGACATTTACCGTGGGTGGTCGCGCTATAACGGATAGCCGCGCACTCCGCTTTCCTGCCTCGCTGTTTCCTGATCTTGTGCAGAAAATGCCCGAGCTCACCAAACGTCTCGTGGGCCTGATGTCCGACCGCATCCGGGAAACTACCCGCCTCGAGCAACAACGAGACCGGTTGGCTTCGTTAGGAAAACTTTCGGCGGGACTTGCGCATGAACTCAATAATCCAGCATCTGCTGCGAAACGCGCGGCCAGCCAACTGCGCCACATGCTGACGAAAATCAGGAACGCGAGCCTCGAACTGGGAAAGCGCGATCTCTCCCCTGCTCAGAAATCGGAGATCGAAAAACTGGAAGCGTCCTTTACACAACCGGATATAGTTCCGCCGGACGCGCTAACCATCAGCGACCTCGAAGACCAGATTGATTCCTTGTTGCGCAGTCATGGGCAGAACGACTTATGGATGTTGGCGGCTGGCCTTGCGCAACGGAACATAAAGCCAGCGGTGGTCGAATCGTTGTTCGCGAATCTCGAGGGGGATACCGCTCGTGCCGCTCTGGTCAGGATCGCCGCATCAGTGGAGGTTGCGAGTCTGTTACACGAAATCGAGAGCAGCACCTCAAGGATTTCGGACTTGGTCGGCGCCATCAAGGAATATACCCACATGGACCAGGCTCCGGTACAAAACGTAGACGTTGTAAAGAGCCTGGAAACCACGCTTACGATCCTGAATCACAAATTGAAACAGGGAGTCGCGGTGCAGCGCGATTACCAAAAAGTTCCGCTGCTCGTGAATTCTTTTGGCAGCGAGCTCAACCAGGTCTGGACCAATATTATTGACAACGCCATTGATGCGATGCACGGAAAGGGTCAGCTTCGCATCCGAACTTATCAAGAAGACGGTTGCGTTGTGGTTGAAATTGGCGATAATGGTCCCGGAATTCCGGACGAGGTGCAGCCCCACATCTTCGAGCCTTTCTTCACCACCAAAGGAGTTGGAGAAGGCACGGGACTTGGCCTGGATACCGTCCAGCGAATTGTGAAGAAGCACCGGGGAAATGTTCAGGTCAATTCCAAACCCGGCGACACCCGTTTTCAAGTTTGGCTTCCGTTAGCTGGCGCGCTCACATAATCGGTTCGCGCCCCGATTCGTCTTAACGATGAAGTCAAACTAGGTTTACCTGACGCGAGGAGCGTGATGGATGTTTGAGAGTATTCTCTGCGAAGTAACGGAATACAATCCGGAGGTTCTTGAGCCTCTGATTGGTCTCGCGGTCGAGATTGCTCGCGAGGGGCGAGAGGGAAGACGCATTGGCACTCTGTTCACTTTGGGAGATGAGGACGCTGTGCTCGCCAGATCCCGGGCGTTGATTTTGGATCCGCTGTTCGGGCACCCCAAGTCCTCGCGCCACCTCACGAATCTCAATCTCCGCGGGACCATCAAGGAACTGGCGCAACTGGATGGTGGGTTTGTGGTGAGTCACGACGGAATTGTTATCTCTGCTTGCCGCTACCTGGATGCCGTGGCCGCACAAGTGGATGTGCCGCTAGGTCTTGGCAGCCGTCACATTGCGGCTGCCAACATGAGTGCCGTGACCAAGGCTGTGGGCATCGTGGTTTCTGAGAGCTCGGTGGTGCGACTTTTCTGTCACGGACAACTGGTCGCCGAAATTATTCCTGAACTTTGGATGATGGATCATGCCGCACATCTTCGTGGTACCGTGAAGCGGGAGCAAGTCGGCGAGTTAACGGTGCTGACGCCAAATCCGCGACAAGCCTCTACCGTAAAGTAACTGCGACCAGCCGCTTATTACGGAGCGAAAACATGACGGAGCTGCGGGAATTCAGATGTGAAGTCTGTGGAACTGTGACCAGTAAGCCGATCCACTGGTTCGTGATTCGATGTGGAGACTCTGAGCTTACGGTCCAGCGATGGAATTCTGATGCTGCCACAGCAGCCGGAGCCCGGCATTACTGCGGCGAAGCCCACGCCGAGGTTTACATCAGCCGCTGGTTTGATTCGGTGTGCGCGCCGCCGAAGCCGAGTTTCAAGTAGCTCCGCGACGCAGCGGAAGTCCGTAATCAGGTTATGACCAGTGCCGAATCTTTTTTGGAAGCCTCACGGCCGAACTCCCGCCGTCTCAGTTCTTTCTCACCGAGATCACTGAAGCTGTGTAGCGATCGCCGCGCAGCAATGAGAGGCTATATTCAATGGCCACGTTTTGCGCGTCATAAGTTGTCTCCCGGATGATGAGAAGAGCGCTGCCCACAGAAGTTCCAAGTATTTCCGCTTCTTCTTGCCCAGCGATCACAGCTCCGATCACTTCTTCCGCCCATTGCAGCGTGCGCTTGTAGCTATGCTCGAAAATAAAATAGAGCGACTGTTTCTCCAGGTCCTGTTTGTCGATCCCCGCGAAGATTCGCGCCGGAAGATAGCTGGTAACAACCGCTACCGGCTCGCCGTTGACGGAGCGTAGCCGCCTGACACGGTACACGCGCTCTCCCGGAGTTAGTTTGAGCGCCTGCGCTACTTCCAGATCCGGATCTTCCAGACCCATGTTGAGCAGCCGGGCTGAAGGGTTGAGGCCTCGTCTTCTCATCTCCTCGCTGAAGCCGCGAAGCTGCTGAAAATTCCAAGGAACACGTCCCGAGCCGATCACAGGCCGCTTGCCTTTTGCAATCATCAGTAGCCCTTCCGATCGCAATTTCTGAAAGGCTTGCCGGACCGGCATCTTGCTGATCTTCAGAGCTAGTGCAATCTCGCCCTCGGAGCAAAACGTCTGCCCTTGGCTCAACTTGTTCTTTTTGATCAGCTCGCGAACATGATCGACAATCTGCATGTAGTAGGGCACGAAGCTGTTGCTGTCGATCGTGAGACCCAGGCGTTCTACGGAAACGGAGTCAGGTTGCGTCACGGCAAACCCCTTTCAAAGTTAAACCAGAGTACATAGTATACAACGTATATATCACGAGAACTATCTACCTTGACTCCACTGGTTATTGATCAACCATCGCGCGAAATTAACAAGCCATAACTAGTTGTAAATAAACGTATTAATATGAAACAGTAGAAGAAACTGGCGACCGTGGTGGGCAGAAGATGCTATTCGTCTCTAAGAATGTGCTTGACATCATGTATGCATACGAGGTTCATATACGTCTGTACCGGAGATCCCGCTATGGTTGCCAACATCTTCATTCGCAAATCTCAAGCATGCCGGCCCAACCGTTTTTCTCAAAACATCCCGCGCGTCACAGCGATCATCTTCTTATTGTGCGGGTCCCTCGCTGTCCACGCCCAAGTGGAATCGGGAAAGATTGTGGGAACGGTCAAGGACGCCTCCGGAGCTGTCGTGGCTGGCGCGGCGGTCGCCGTGACGGAAACTCAGACGAACGCCCAGCGAAAAACAAAAACCGACAGCAACGGCGAATATGTTGTCACCGAACTGAAGTCTGACGAGTACACCGTGGCTGTGGAGCATGAAGGCTTCAAGAAGGCACTGCAAGCTCCTTTTAAGTTGGACGTAAATCAAGTCGTGCGTGTGGATATCACACTAGCGGTGGGCTCCATCAGCGAGCAGATGGTGGTTACGGCGGCCGCGCCGTTAATCGAGTCTGAGACCTCTTCGCTCGGGCAAGTAATCGGCCAGAGCCAGGTACACGATCTTCCGCTGGATGGGAGAGACTTCGTGGAGTTGGCGTACCTGACGCCAGGAGTCAACCAGGGACCAAGCGCAGGTTACACCGTACAGCAGGGTGGCATCCCGGAAGATCAGCGTGGCAACGCTTCCATTCAGGTGAACGGCCTTACGGCGACCAACAACAATTTTCTTCTCAACGGCTTCGACAACAACGAGCAGCAGATCGGAATTGAAGTAATCCAACCCTCCATCGATGCCATCCAGGAATTCAAAGTACAAACCAACAGCTTCGGCGCGGACATTGGACGAGGCGGCGCCGTGGTGAATGTGGTGTTGAAGTCCGGAACCAATCAATTTCACGGCAGCGTGTTCGAGTTCCTGCGCAATTCAGCCTTCGACGCCAAGAACTATTTCGACAGTGCTAGCCAGCCCATCGCTCCTTTCAAGCAAAATCAGTTTGGTGGTACTTTCGGCGGCCGGATCATCAAGGACAAAACGTTTTTCTTCGTCGATTACCAGGGAACTCGCATCCGGCAGGCGCAGACTTTCGTCTCCATTGTCCCATCGCTTTCCGAGCGCGGCGGAAACTTTACGGATTTGCTGACCGGACAGACGTTCTCTCCCTGCCCCACTCCCTCCCCCGCCGATACCTTCGATACCGGGACCATTTTCGATCCGTTCTCGAACCGTTCCTATACCTGCGCGGACGGAACGAACCTGACTCTGCGTAGTCCGGTTCAGTCCAACGGACAGATCAACGTGATTCCTCCTTGCTCCTCCGCCACTGACGGTGCATGTCTTGACTCCGCCGCGCTAAAACTCGTGCAACTCTATCCTGCTCCCAATCGCTCGCTAGCGGCGGGCAATTACTTGTCCAATCCAGTGGCTCGCAACAATCAGGATTCCTTCGACGTGCGAGGCGATCATCAGCTCACGGGCAAAGACAGCCTCTCGTTGACCTTCAGCTTCAACAATGTGCAAGCCTTCGCGCCTGACCCTTTTCCTGGCGAAGCCGGGGGAGGGAATTTCACGGGCAATATCACAAACCTGGCGAGATCCGCGGGAGTCAGCGATGTGCACACCTTCAGCCCAAACAAGATCAACGAATTCAAAATCGGTTACTCGCGCTACGTGGTACGAGCTGTGCAGAACTTCGCTGGCGAGCCGATCTCGCAGCAATTCGGCATTCCTGGGATTTTTAATCCCGCTAACGCATCGGCAACCGGGGGCCTGCCCAATCTCCAGTTTTCCAGCCTGAGCCCGCTGGGAAGTACAGACTGGTTTCCCGAGTACCTAAACGAGAACAATTACCAATACGTGGATTCCTTCACCTACGTGCACGGCCGGCACTCGCTCAAGTTTGGAGCAGACGTTCGCCGGCGTCTGCATGGATTTTTCCAGACCCAAAACGCACGCGGGGATATGTCGTTCAACGAGCTGTTCACTTCAGACCTGACGACTGACACAGGAGGCAGTGCGCTGGCCAGCTTCCTGATGGGCTACCCGATCTCTGCGTATCGCGACGGCCAAAAAGGATCCTTTGGCATGCGTTGGACCGAGTTCAGCGTATACGTCATGGACGATTTCAAAGTCAGTCCAAAACTGACGCTCAACCTTGGCCTGCGCTACGATCTCTTTACTCCGCCGGTCGAGCAGGAGAATCGCCTGGCTAATTTTGATTTTTCGACTGGCCAGTTTGTTTCACCGCAGATGCCGGGCGTCAGCGCTTCTGGAAACGTCGACACGGATCACAACAATTTCGCTCCCCGCGTAGGATTCGCCTGGACTCCTTGGAACGACAAAACTGTAGTTCGCGGAGGATTCGGAATTTTCTACGACGTACAAGCCGACCAGAGCGATGCCGAGCTCGCCTATAATCCGACCGGGCTGTTTTTCAGTCAGAACATCTATAGTCCTGCCACCACGCCCAGCATGCGAATCTCGACGGGCTATCCCGCGGCAGTCTATCCGACGATACAGAACCCCGCAGGACGCGCGAGCGCCTCGCTGTTCAACAACCGCACAACCTATATTGAAGAGTGGAACCTGGATATCGAGCGAGCGCTATCCAGCACCATGGCGCTCCAGGTTGCTTATGTTGGGACGCGCGGCGTCAAACTCGCATTTCTGAGCAATCGCAATCAACCACCTCAGCCATTGGACACGAATTTCGAGTCTTGTCCAACCCCCGCTGATCCATCGTGTACAACCGGCGCGCCAACAAATTTCGGCCGATTCTATTACGCTACGGTGCCGAACGTCGGAGAAATTCGCACTCTCGCCAATGAGGCCTGGTCCGTCTCCCATGGATTGCAGGTCAAGTTGGAGAAGAGGTTCTCTGCCAACTGGAGCATGCTGAACTCTTACACGTGGCAGCACACAATTGGTCAGACGGAAGAAGACGAATATCTGGAACCGCAGGACACATATAACCTGGCAGCGGAGCGTGGCGATAACGCCCCCGATTTTCGCCATCAGTTTTCTTCCGCTTGGTCGTATAGCCTTCCCATCGGTCCGAACCAGCGATTTTGGGCCGGCAGCGGACCGAGTCGCTGGCTGACGGATGGTTGGCAGCTCAACGGAATCGTCGCCATACACTCTGGAGAGGCCTTCACACCGCTGCTCTCCTCCGATTACACGAACACGGATTCCGGAGCGCCGCGGCCGGATATCATCGGAAATCCTTACGATTTTTCGAACGCTACCAGCGTAGGCTGCCCTTCCAACAAACAGACGATTGCGTGCTGGTACAATCCCGCAGCGTTCGCGATTCCGGCTCTTGCTCCTGGGCAAACTTTTGCGCATGAGTATGGGGATGCGCGACGCGGTTCCCTGCGCGGGCCCGCGGAATATAACTTGGACGCTTCGTTGTTCAAGAATTTCAGCCTCACCGAGAATTCGAAGCTGCAATTCCGCGTGGAAGCCTTCAACTTGTTTAATACGGCCGAGTTCGGACTGCCCTATACTGCCGTCGATCAAACCGGATCCCCTGCAAGCTCTGGCACACCGCTGGTTCCCAGCCTTTCCGGTTCGATCACGAGTACCGTGCACGCTTCGCGGGAAATTCAGCTGGCACTCAAGTTCATGTTCTAGAAAATTCGCGACTCCAGTTCTGCATTAGAAAGAATGCACCCCGATGAACATGGCCAGCTACAAAAGATGCTTTCGTAAGTGCGTGCCGGCGATTGTGTTGATGCTGGCGTGTGCGTGCGCAACCATTACGATAGGCGACGACCGAGCACACCCACCAAACTCCACTCCGCGAGCCACAACAGCCGCCACTCCGAACGCAGCCGAACTGCCAGCCGTGCGTCTCGATGGCAATTATTTCTCGCAAAACGGTCACCGCTTTATTCCGGTGGGCGCAAACTGGGTACCTGCGAAGACCGCCATGCAATGGCCCACGCAGTGGGATCCGAAAGCCATTGAAGCTGACTTCGCGCGGATGCACGAACTCGGCTTCAACACCATTCGTCTCGATTTTGTTTGGGCGTGGATCGAGCCGCGCCCCGGCGATTACAACCCAGAAGCATTTCGGGAGCTGGATTTCCTGATTGCGCTAGCTCACAAATATCAGATCTATTTGCACCCAAGTCTCTTGATCGGCGGCGAGGTGGGCGAGGCCTACTGGGACGTTCCGTACCGGCAGGGTCGGCATCCTCATTCTGATCCCGACATGCTCCGCATCGAGACCGACCACGTCGCCGAGTTGGCGCGCCGTTATGGAAAAGAAAGCGCAATTCTCAGCTGGGATTTAACCGACGAGCCTCCATTTTGGATTGCTGCCGACAGCACCACGGATGCAATGGCCATCAACTGGACGCGCCTGCTTTCCTGGTCGATCCGCCGCCATGATTCGCTGCATCCGATCGTTGTTGGGACCAGCATGGAGGACGTCGAGCGCGGTCCATTCCGTCCCGACAACCTTCGCCAAGAAGCGGATTTTTTCAGTGTTCATCCTTATTCCATCTATGCGTCCAAGCTCTTTCCGGATGCCATGCTTTCCGAACGAGGAACTTACGGATCGGCTTTCGAGACTGCTTTGTCCGGTGGCGCTGGACGTCCAGTGATGGTGCAGGAGATCGGAGCTTCCTCGGCGCAATATGATCCCGAGGAGATCGCCAAGTTTCTGCGCGCGAGCCTCTATTCGGGTCTGGGCGCGGGAGCAAACGGATTTCTTCTCTGGTGCTATACCGATGCCGCGCCGGAGCAGTTTCACAAAGTGCCGTATCTTCGCTCTCCCCATGAAACTCAGTTTGGCCTGACCACCTGGAATGGTAAGGATCGGCCATCCGCGAAAATGTTCAAAGACTTTGAGGACATTGTTGCCAAGCTGGATCTCACCGGCATTGAGCCGGCTCCGGCGGAGGCCGGCATCATCGTTCCCTATGAGTGGTCAAAGCCGCATGGCGACTTTTCTCACTTTGGCCTCTCTGGACTCGAGGTCGTCCCTTACACCACAACCGACGAAGGCGCGAATGTGGCCGGGCAACCGCAGCCGAATTTCAGCGAAGAAAACCTCTGGATCACTGGGGCGTGGTTGTCATCTTTTGTGCTCGCGCGCCGTGCCGGTCTCAAGGCGGATTTCCCGAGAGAGTATGACGACTGGCAAAAACGCCCACTTGTGCTCATGCCGGCACCATTGACCAGCACCGATAGCTTCCTGGTTCATGTGCATTCAGATTTCTGGGAGAAAGCGAAGCAATACATATCGAACGGAGGCTCGCTGTACGCGTCGGTTGCCGCGGATGCGGCGATTCCTGAGATGGAGTCCTTGTTCGGCGCAAGGATGGTTGATGCCAACCCGAAAGATGACATCACATTAAAAATCGTTGCCCCGTTCGGCGACCTGAAAGTGGGGGAGACTTTCCACTACTCAGTGCCTTCCGCAGCCCCTCGTTCCTGGGGGGCGATCCTGGAGGTCAAGGGAGGCACGGTGATCGCGGTTGATCAGGACAACCGGCCCGCCCTGGTCGCAAATACTCTGGGGGCAGGGAAGACGTTGCTGAGCGCGTACCCATTGGAAAACTATCTCGCAAATACACCCGCGGCTTTTGACAAGGTCGAGACCACGTATCGAATCTACCAAGGGTTTCGCGAATGGTCAGGCCTGAAGCCGCTTTTCCATAGCGACCAGCCCTCGATCGAAGTCTGTGCTTTGAGCGGCGGGGCCCACGGCTACGTAGTTGTGACCAATCACGGTTCTGTACCACAAAGCGTGACCATCACTGCGGCCAGCCCGTTACATTCGGTTGCGAGAATCACTCCACAAGGGAAGACGCCACTTCAGATTGCAGGCGGCACGTTCAAAATCGATATTGGCGCTTATGAGGGCGAAGTCTTCGAGTGGAAATAGCTTAAGGAACTAGTACTTGAGGTTGGAGGCGCGATTGATCGCAGCGGTGGACATTGGTGGCACGAAGATAGCGGTTGGGATGATTGACAATGATGGCAAGGTCTTAGCGCGTCTGGAGTGCCCGACAGACGCCGATCGCGGCTATCACGAAGCGCTGTTGCGCATCGTGGGAATGCTCCAAGCCACCGCACATACCGCCAACGCGCAAATCTCTGGCATTGGGATCGGATCTACGGGACCGGTTTATCCGCTGACTGGCGAGATCGGGGATGTCAACTTCTTTCCCCGTTGGAAAGGCGAGAATCCGGTTCGAGATCTTGTGCAGACCTTTCAAGTGAAAGTGGCCATGGAGAATGACGCAGACGCAGCCGCCCTGGGAGAAGCAGGCTGGGGCGCTGGCCGGAACAAAAGCAGATTGGTTTACGTGACGGTCGGGACCGGCATCGGTACAGGTTTCATTCTCGACGGGCAGCTCTACCGTGGAGTCGATCAATCTCATCCAGAAATCGGCCATCATCTTATCGATCCCTCTGGACCGCCCTGTTTATGCGGCTTTCGAGGATGTTGGGAATCTTTGGCGGCCGGGCCAGCCATGGTGACGTGGCTTGAGACAAACGCACCTTCAGACTATCCCCACCGCGCGGACCTCACAGCCAAGAAAATTTGCCAACTCGCCCAGCAGGGCGATGATTGGGCGTCGCGTGCGGTTGACCGTGAAAGCCGCTACCTCGGCTTAGGTCTCGCCAACCTGGTCACGATGTTTGTTCCCGAAGTCATCGTGCTCGGGGGCAGCGTCATGAAAAGTGCCGTCCTGTTTCTGGAGGGGATTCGCAAGGTCATAACTGCCAGTTGCCGATTGGTTCCCTTCGAAAGGACGGAGTTGGCTCTGGCCTCGCTGGGCGAAGATTCGAACCTGATTGGAGCCGCCAGGGTCTGGTACCACCGCTTCGGCTCGGAGAGCGGGACCAGTGCAATCTGACTTCTCCGTCATCGAAGGCGCATATCTGCGCGATATTCTCGATCAACCCCACGCGCTCGACGAAACACTCGCTGGATTGAAGGTCTCGGAGAATTTGCATCAACTTGCGGTTCGCCTGCAAGAAGGCAAATTCAAGACCGTTGTCCTCACCGGCATGGGCTCTTCTTTTCACGCCCTCCATCCCCTTAACATCGAGCTCATCAATCACGGTCTGACCGCCATCATGGTGGAGACCTCGGAGCTGCTGCACTACCGGAACCGCCTCTTCGATCCGACGACGCTGATCGTCGCGGTTTCTCAATCCGGGCAGAGCGCCGAAGTTGTCCGCCTGCTGGAAATCAATCGTGGTAAGTCATCTGTAATCGCGATTACCAACACACCCGGTAGTCCGCTGGCGGAACACTCCGACGCTACCATTCTGAGCCGTGCCGGTGAAGAGTTTTCGGTTTCCTGTAAGACCTACCTGACCGCTCTGATGGCTTTGCAGTGGCTTGGCGATGTGCTTTGCGACCGTGATTTGCGACATACGCAGCAGGAACTCAAAGCTGCCAGCCCGGCGGTGCGAGACTATTTGGCGCACTGGAAAGAACATGTACAAAGTTTGGCGCAGATGCTTCGAGGGACCCGACACCTTTTCCTTGTTGGCCGCGGGGCTTCGCTGGCGGCGGTTGGAACGGGAGCGCTGATCGTCAAAGAATCCGATCATTTCCACGCGGAAGGGATGAGCAGCGCAGCATTTCGCCATGGTCCATTTGAAATGCTCAGCGACGAGACATTTGTTCTTGTCTTCGCCGGCGAACATAAAACTCGCGAGCTTAATCGACGCCTCTTCGAAGATGTTCGTGGCCAACGGGGCCGGGCCGAGTTTGTTGGGGAAGGCGCTGCGTTCCCGCCTTGCAACCTGCCTTCCGCTCCGCGCTCCATCCATCCGATTCTTGAGATCCTCCCCGTACAGATGGTCACCCTCGCTCTGGCGGCTCAAGTGGGACGTGAACCTGGCCGTTTTGAACTCGCATCGAAAGTGACCACGAAGGAATAGCACACAATGTCTCGCTCCATGCCCAGAAACCGATACATGGTCACCATCGTCTTCCTGACGTTTTTCGTCATGTCATTGCTGACCAATATTCTCGGGCCCCTCGTGCCCGACATCATTAACAGCTTCAAAATAAGCTTAGCGGCTGCCGCTTTCTTGCCTTTCTCTTTCTTCATTGCTTACGGAGTAATGTCCATCCCCGCCGGCTTTCTGGTGGAACGATTTGGCGAAAAGCCTGTCATGATTGCTGCATTCCTGGTCGGCACGGCTGGATCACTGAGTTTCGCGTTTCACCCGAGTTACGGAGTCGCAGTCATCTCGCTATTCGTAATGGGATCGGGCATGGCCACACTGCAGACTGCGATTAACCCGCTGTTGCGCGTTGCCGGCGGGGAAGAGCATTTTGCTTTCAATTCCGCTTTCGCCCAGCTGATATTCGGTAGCGCTTCTTTTCTGAGTCCCTACATGTACTCGTATTTGGTCTTGAATCTGGGTACCGAGCACGCCGACAAAAATCGATTGCTCGAGGTTCTGGCCAAGATCACGCCTCCAGGCCTTCCCTGGGCCTCCATGTACTGGATTTTCGCTGTGTTTACCCTGGCGATGGTTGCGCTCCTCTCCGTCAGCCGCTTCCCCCACGTCGAGCTAACCCTCGACGAGCAAGCGGGCTCTCTGGAGACCTACGGTAGTCTCTTTCGCAGGCCAATGGTCTGGGCTTTCTTCTTTTGCATTTTTGCCTACGTCGGTTCAGAGCAGGGAACGGCGGACTGGATCTCGAAATTTCTTTCGCAATACCACGGCTACGATCCGCACACCACCGGCGCAACTGCAGTCTCATGGTTCTGGGGCTTGCTCACAGCCGGATGCTTCATCGGCATGTTGCTCCTAAAGATATTTGACAGCCGCCACGTCCTGATCGGAACTTGCCTGGGAGCACTTCTGTGCTTGACCGCCGCTTTGTTTGGTCCCGCAAATGTTTCGGTTATCGCATTTCCCGCGATTGGCCTTTTCGCATCCGTGATGTGGCCGATCTTAGTTTCGCTCGCACTCAATTCTGTGTCAGAGCACCACGGTTCCTTCGCGGGGATCTTGAGCACTGGAATCATGGGTGGGGCCGTGGTACCTGTAATCATTGGGCGCATCGGCGATCACTTTGGCCTCAGGACAGGAGTCTCATTCCTTTACTTCACGTTCGCGTGTGTTCTCAGTGTCGGTTTCTGGGCCAAACCGCTGATCACCAATGCAACCGTCAGCTTCAAGAAGGCTGAAGTTCAGCCTGGCTAGACGTTCTTTCGTGGAGGAAGTCATGAATGTTTTGCATCGGATTTCCGGTGGCGGACTCTTGGTGTTGATGATTACGGGCTCGGCCTTAGGCCAGACGAAAGCCGAAACCAGCAATGTCGCGTCGATCCCTTATTTGAAGTTGACCGCACCTACGCACGTCATGGCCGACGCTCAATCATGGGAAGGCGACCAGTATCCCCATACCCTGAGCGTCCTGGAACTCAAGAAAGGCGGATTCCGCTACTGGGGCTGGTACGGGCTGAATGAGGGACGTGGGATCGGGCTGGCTCGAAGCAATGATCTGGTGAACTGGACCAAGTACGAGAAAAATCCATTGTGGACGGACGCACGCTGGCCCTCCGTCCTAGCCAAAGCCGACCCCAAGCACAAAGACACGCTCTATCTCGCCATTACTCGAGAGTATGACACTACGAGCAGTCACATCGTATTGGCTTCGTCGTTAGATGGAATCCACCTGAAGGAAGAAAAAGTGTTGGTACAAGGTGTTCCCAACCAGCGGAACCAGAATCCGAATCTTTTTCGCGATCCGCGCTCACGGCGTTTCTACCTGACGTTTTATCGCGGCAACGATCGCGATCACTTCGAAATCATCAGCAAAAATGCAATAACCATTCAAGATCTCGATAAGGCGCCGGAAAAAATCTTGATGACAACGACTGACACCGTCGCCGCGCCGACCCTGCTCTATGCCAGGAACGCTCGGAGTATCCACGGGAAAAAGTCCGGAGTCTATTATCTGGCAACCGAAGTCTATCCGCACCGCTACACATCGGATCCGGAAGGCGAGTGGCAGGTTAAAGTTTTCGCCGCAGACTCACCCGACGGCAATTTTGAGCCCGTCCAGGGCAACCCAATCATGCGTGGACAGCGTGCCTGCCTGATCCAGCATATCTTCAATGGTCAATTTTACGGATATGACTGCCATCTCGAGACGCCCGACAAATGGGTTCTCGAGGAAGTGGAGGCAGTCTTGCCGTAAGCGCGATTCCTGCGAATCTAAATGAGGAATTTCGAAGCTCAGTTCTTAATCGGCTGCCATGTCCTGTGCTACGCGGTCGAGGTCGGGATCGAGAGTTACATCCGGCGACGGTTGCCCCCTCAGTTCAGCCTCTAACGCCGCCAGTTGAGCCTCAATATCCTCCCTGGCTTTGCGTTTGCGAATAACTTCTTCGCGATATCGCCGCAGGAAGTAATCGATGGTTTCGACGCGAATCCTGATCGAGCCGGAAGGCTTGTTCTCGTCCAGATCCTTAAAGCAGAAATACGGTGTCCCGGACTGCTCGATGATTCCCTCAATTACGCCATAGATCGGAGCATCATGGCCGCATTTGAAGCTAGATATCTCCAGTGCAACCAAATTTGGATGCCGCGCCGTGAATTTTGCCGCCCACACCTTATGGTTAGTGCTGCAGGAATAAGAATTCTTCCAGGCATCCCCGATGTCGAGCGGATGGCTGATCACGCCCGCGCGAACTTCCTCGCCGAACAAGCGCTCCAGCATGTCCTCATCGAGTGGCAGCGTGTTCTGCGAAAAGATCGGATAGCCCAGTTTCTGGAACTCCTCCATAATTTCGTGATTCAGACCGGGATCGTGATGATACGGCCTGCCCAGCATCACAATGCCGATGCGATCTTCACGCTCCAACTGGTCGAGCACCTGGCGCGCGCGCTCGCGAATGCTCTTTTCGTAATCTTCCAGCGCTTTGTAGCCGATTTCAACGGCGCGGTCGTTTTCGTCTTGGGACAAGCCCAAAATCGGCTGCCAAGCCTGCAGCATCTGGTGTGCAAATAGTTTGCGGTCCGCAAAATTCAGAACCGGAGCGAGATACTTCACATTGTGCTCGGCAAAGACGTCGTTTTCCTTCGTGAATGCGGCCTTGACCGTTTCCGGCGTCGCGGTCACTGTCGGGCAGGCGTTAGCGCCCACTATTTTCACCAGCGGAGAAGTGAGTACGTCATACATCGGGAAGAAAATCACGTTAAGGGGCTTCTTGCGGTGCTTCTCCTGGATCAAGTTGTAAACGTGGGAAATGCCGATCTTCGCCGGGAAGCAGGGATCGATGGCTCCACGACTCGCGCCGGCCCGATAGAGATCGGAACTGGTGTAGTCGGAATAAACAATATTCTCGGGCTGTACTCCAAGGCTTTCCAGGTACCCGTTGAAGAGCGGTGCGTAAGTATAGATGTTCAGCACGCGCGGAATGCCGACGCGAAGCTTCTTGCGACCTTCGATTAGAGGAATGCGTTCTTTGGCTGCCTTGTTCCAGAATGTCGTGACCGGAACCGGATCAGCAACATTCCTCGCATTGACTGGACGAAAAACCTCATGGGCGGCGAAGTCCACGAAGTTGGGATACTTATCTTTGATCTGGTCAATGCCCGCCTTGATGTCCTTCATGTCGTTGATGTCTTCGACCAGACCCTTTTCGCAGGTGGCAATGATGAGGCGCTGCTCTCCATGCATCAGCGGAACCTTGGTGACTTTCTGAATCGGCACAAATGCCAAGTCGTCTTTGGGTACCGTGCGAATGTCGATGAACGTGCGCAGGCAATTGTTCTTGCAGAAATTGCAACGCGTGCTTTCGTTGCGCGTGGTGCGGTATTCAATTTTGCGAACCGCTTCCAATCCAACGAAGCTAGTCTGCAGTCCGTTGCGCCACAAGCGAAGAGACTCAACCGCGGCCCCGATCGCACCGGATTCACCACAGAATTCGTGGACGATAATCTCCGGCTTCTTGCCCGCCGCGCGGAAGCTGTTGTGGATGAAGTCCACTTCCGCCTTTACAACCGCCATGTTGTTCTGCGTGCCGCCCTGCAGAACGAAGCGCGTACCCAGCGCTGCGAGATTCGGAATGCTGGCCACGTAAAGAAAAACGTTCTTGGGAAGCACGGCCGCAAGCCCCGCAAGAATTTCCTCCGCGCGCCAGCCTTGCCGCTGAAAATTCACGATGTCCGACTGCATGAAGACAGCGCAGCCGTATCCGAAAACGGGCATCGATCGCGCAGAGAACGCGAGATCGGCGTATTGTTCCACGCCCAATCCAAAGCCTTCCGCAGTGGATTGCAGGAAATATCCGTTACCCGCTGAGCATTGCGTATTCAGCTTGAAGTCCTTCACGCGGCCCTTGTGCAGAATGATGATCTTGATATCCTGCCCGCCCACATCAACAATGACGTGCGGATCTTCGTAGAACTTCAGCGCCGACTCGGTGTGGGCGACCGTCTCTACCAGCGCCACATCGGCGTGCAGAACTTCTTTCAGAATATCCTTCGCGTACCCTGTGGTTGCGACTCCCAAAACCTCCAGCTTGGCTTTCTGCGCTTCCACTTGTCCGCGCAGGTTCTCGAACATCTCAATCGTGTCCTGGATAGGATTGCCATTCGAGAGTTGATAAGCCTTGCACAGGATGTCGCCGTTTTCATCGAGCAGCACGGCTTTGGTCGAGGTCGAGCCACCGTCGATGCCGATAAAGCCTCCGACCGTTTGATTCGTGTGAAAGGTTGCCGGAGTGAACTTCTTGCGCCGGTACGAGACTTTGAACTCATCAAGCTCTGCGTCGGTTGTGGCCAGTCCTTTAGCGCCCGATTTAGTCTTCTCCTCTTGCCGGCCATAGTCGATGTAATGCACCAGCTTTTCGTATCCCTGGTAGCAGCCGACGCAGTCCTCCTCGCTTTTGCCGAATTCAATGGCGCCCATGGCGGCAAAATACTGCGCGTTCTGCGGAACCTTGATGAGATCCTCTGGCTTTGCGCCATCGGGGATCGCGACCTTACGCTCTACCCACATGCGCGGAATATTCGCCTGCCAGGCTTCGCGCATGCCTTTGATGAAGCTGTTCGGGCCGCCGAGAAGTAGCACGTGCGGCCGCAGCGTGTGGCCGCGAGTGAGCACACTTAGATTTTGCAAAACGATGGCTTCAAATAGTGACGCCATCAATTCATCTGGCGGTGTACCAACTTTTTGCAGGCCGTTGATGTCGGTCTCGGCGAAGACGCCGCACTTCCCCGCAACTTTGTGGAGCTTGATTCCGTGGTATCCCTGTTCGCAGAGTTCCGCAACCGGAATTTTCAGTTTCGCATTGATCTTGTCGATGACCGCCCCGGTCCCTCCAGCGCACTTATCGTTCATGGAAGGAATTTTTTTCTTCCGCCCGGTCTCCTCGTCATCTTTGAAGACGATGATCTTGGCATCCTGTCCACCCAGTTCTATCACCGAATAGACTTCGGGATGCATCTTCTCGACGGCGAGTGAAACTGCGGTGACTTCCTGCACGAACTTGGCGCCAATCTGATCGGCGATCGCTCCCCCGCCAGAGCCGGTCATGAACACGCGAGTGTTGTGACGATTGATGCCGACCTCTTTCTCCACGCGGCGCAGAAATTCCAGCGTTTTCTCCGGTTGCTTCGTCTCGTGGCGCTGGTAGTCCTGCCACAGCACGCCGTCCGTAGCCGCATCCACGACCGTCGCTTTGACCGTGGTTGAACCCACGTCGAGCCCCACCATGAATTGCGTGTGATGATCGTGCGGCTTCTGCGGAGGCAGGGGAGCAATGCTAAAGAGCTGTGGCTTCTTGTCGTGTTCCAGATGATCGTGCATCTCGTCTCCGATGGTAGGCCCAAAAAGTTGTGAAGTGTCGGGAACAGTTGTCTGCGCCATCTTGTCGGGAAGCAAGTCTCTCCAAACAAGATGGCGGCTCACTGCTGTGTTAGGCGGCGTTCGGCAGGACGATTCCTGGAACGCGCGATCGCTTCCTCCACAGAGTGGTCTTATCTATGCGATCGCTCACATGCAGAACGAATTGGGCCGCGGTCCCTGCGACCCCTTCACGGTAAGGCACATGGTAGAAAGGTCGGCGCAGTTCGGGATGCTCGGCAATGTAATCCCGGATCTGGTCCAGACTCTTTCCGGTTGACTTGAGACACTGCTCAAACTCGGTCTTGGCCTTGACCTTCGCTTCGCCCAACGCCATTTGCACGCGGCTATGAGCGTTTACTTCGCCTTCGCCGGAAGTTTCAACCGGCAGGAAGATCATGTCTTTGAATTTATTGACGACCGCCGATTGCACTCCATCCGATTGTGAAGAGGGCATGCAGCCGAACGGTTTCAACGCCAGCACCATGTGGCACAGCTTGTGCACGGTGTAATACACGTTCTTGCCCACTTCGAGATGGCCTTCTCCACCGCGCGCGAACTGGTTGTAGAAGGGATGCGCCATCTCGGCAAGCTCGGCTTGAGGCACCAGGTGATGCGTAATGCCGCCCATGTTCTTGATGGTGCGGTGGTAGAAGAACTGCCACGCCTTCTCTCCAAAGCCGATGCCCCACAGCTTCTTATGCAGTCCAAAATAATTCGCTAGATTCTTCTTGGGTTCATACCATTCTGGATTTCGGTGCGGGCGGTTCACCGGCCATTTCGCAATTGCGTGCGCCTTCGCCTGATACATCAGGTAAGCCACCCAGGTTGCAATTGGTTCCACAATCACTTGTGCGCCCTCTCGCTCGAGAAAATCGAACATGTGGAAGTTGCCGTCGCCCTCGGTGATCTGCGCCCAGAACTCGCCCGTGATCTTCACCACCGGCTTGACCTTGGTACGGTCCACTTCGATGCGATCCATACGCTCCTGCGCGGTGTGCAAAGCGTTGAGATAGTCCTTACCCCACATGTGTTCGTGCATTTTGCCAAACACATTCGCGGTGTTTCTCAGCACTTTGTTGGTCTTGAACTTTGGCTTGAGCCAATTGGGAGCGCGCTGCTCAATCTCGAATGAGTCGCGATTCCTGAGATCATCGCATAGGCCAGCCACCATTTCCCGGAACACGCGATCAGTCTCGCCTTTACTCACTTCGAATGGCCGAATCTGATAGATCAAATCATTGATCACGTCGCCGAGATGCATGGCATTCAACATTCCAAATCCGAAGTCGATGGTGAATTTCAGTCCCGGCTCACCGGAAGCCGCTTTGATCCCATCGCTGTCTTTGAAGAGCAGAACGCGGAAGCCGTCGAAGCCGGCGTTCTTCAAAGCGAATCGATATTCCGCCTCGTACATGCCGAAGCGGCACGGACCGCACGATCCCGCCGTAAAGAAGACGTAGTTATTCAGAATCTTGTCGCGCGACAGCCCTTCTTTTTCCAGAAACTGCAAATACTGCACCAGATTTCCCACAGTAAAGTAGGTCGGATTACATTGTCCGTTGTTGCCAAATTCTTTGCCGGTCTGGAAGGCCGCGACATTGGGGACAGGCAGCTTCTCGCAGCGGTAACCGCAGCCCTGGAAGACGGCGCGGATTAAATCCTCATGCTTCCACGTAAATCCGCCAAACAGAATCGTGACGCGATCTCTCTCCTCAGCTTTGAACGCCCGCTCCACAGGGCGGTGAAAATGTGTGGGCTGGTCCAAACCAGCGATCTTGCGCAGCCGAGCGCGTTCCGCCTCCAGGCGCTGTTTGATTTCCTCATCGTTGTCAATTCGTACGAGATGGGTAGCCATTATCTTCCTCCGGCATATGCGGTGTTTTGATGTTGAGGTTTGAAATTGCAGACGAGCGGATGGCGGCACGAAGAGACGCTGGTGCAGAAACAAAAAGAATGGAAGGAAACAAAACTTTGATTGGAGTTGAGGCGCGCAGGTCTCCGCGGAAACCGAGCAAATTACCCTTAAACCTGCGATCTAAGATCACCGGAAACTCCTATAGCGTGTTACAGGAGGCTCAAGTTTTACACCAGCGAGAAACGTCTACAAACGAGTCTCGGGGCGCCGGATAAGCGATAAAACCCGCACCATTCGCCAACTTCCGCCAGCTTTTATTACCCCAACTTGCAAGACCTCAGGCAAGGTCTCGACCCGGTCAAGCGAAGCTGCCACTCACGCCTTGGAATCCGCGGGCAGCCTGTTTGAGCACCCACTTAACAACCCTTGAGTCGTTGTAGCAGAAACCGAGGTTATGATTCAAGGTGGAAAAGCAATGGGTCTGGCACGATTTTTTCATTTCGTCCAATTGCGGAACTTCGAACTTATGATTTTCGATGACTCCCCAATCGTGGGTCGCCGAATACATCGGGAAGCAAGGGGCCAAGCTGCCGTCCGGCGGATGATGATTGAGTTTTGTCCGGCGCCGCAGTTCCGGGGTTCTACCTTGCCTCGCATAAAGTCTCGAATCCTCGGGTACAACCTTCGATGTGTTTCTCGAGGATAGGTTGCAGAGAAATTTAACAATTTAGAACTGTGGTAGTTCCGAGCGAGCCAGGCTGCGGTAGGGTTTGGACCTAGATCCGGTTCCAACAGGTCTGTGGGTGTCGAGGGATGTGATTGAAAAATCTGGTGAGCGCGGCAGGATTCGAACCTGCGACCCATGCCTTAAAAGGGCATTGCTCTACCAACTGAGCTACGCGCCCCACCCTGCCCAAATAGTTTACCATTGGCCGTTCGACAGGAGTCTTGACGATTCCCGCTGGAACGGAATGAACAGCAAGCGAATAATCAGGATGCCCGCGACGCCGCCGAAGAAGGTATAGACTGGACCAAGTGCGAACCGCATGACGCAAGTCTCCGTAGACGGGCACCTCATCGGTGTAGACGTAGGCGGCACCAAAGTCGCCGCCGGTCTGGTTAATGCCGCGGGTGAAATAACTTTCCAGACGCGAACCCCAATGGTGTCCAATAACGCTGCGGCCGGTTTGGCTGCGGTGGTCTCGGCCATCGACTCCGTGCGGGCGGAAAGCAATTCTCATTCCAATCCGATTGCTGGCATCGGGATTTGCGCTCCCGGCCCGCTCGATCCCCGAACCGGCATCGTCATCAATCCACCAAATCTTCCTGGCTGGCGCAATTTCCCCCTGGCAGCTGAGATATCGAAGGCCTACTGCTTACCAGTTCGTGTCGACAACGATGGCAACGCCGCTGCCTTGGCGGAAGCCTTGTGGGGAGCGGGGCGCGGCTATCGAAATGTCTTCTGTGCCACCATCGGTACAGGAATTGGAACCGGGATTGTTTTCGATGGACGTATTTATCACGGCCGCACTGGCGCAGCGGCTGAAGGTGGTCACAACACCATCGACTACCATGGTCCGCGTTGTGGATGCGGCAAGTTGGGCTGCATAGAAATTTTGGCATCCGGTCCGGCGATCGCTCGCAGAGCTTCGGAAAAAATTGCCAAGGACGGACAGGGGTCCGCGATGCTCGAGCTGGCGGGAGGCCGGGTTGACTGCATCACCAGCGAGATGGTCGGCAGAGCTTATGCGGCAGGGGACCGGCTCGCTAAAGAGGTGCTAGAAGAGACCGCAGCACTGCTGACTGTATGGCTGGGAAATATCGTGGATTTACTCGAACCAGACGTAATGATCATCGGCGGCGGTGCGGGCGCGATGCTCCGTCCCTTCTTTGGCGAAATAAAGGAGCGGCTTCCAACTTGGTGTGTGAATTCGCACTGCCAGGAAATACCCCTGCTTGCCGCCCACTACGGAGCAGATGCCGGCATTGCCGGGGGGGCGGCACTCTGCCGCTGAATTTTTTCTCCGCAGCATAAACTAGTCGGCGAGGAATGTGTGGCCACTTCCAGGCCGTAGGCTATGGTTCTTTCACGCCCGCGCTTTGTCGATCATCGCTTTCCAAATTCCTTTCGATTTGAGAATCAGTTCGATGGCTTCGCGAACGGCGCCGTGGCCGGCGAGAGCTTTCGTCGTGTAGTGCGCGGCCTGTTTCACTTCGGGGACGGCGTCGCCGACCGCGACGGCGAGCCCGACTCGGCGCATCAAGGGAATATCCGGCAAATCATCGCCGATGTAGGCCACGGCAGAGTCCGAGACCCCTGCTTTCGCAAGGATTTCCTCGTAGGCCGGCATCTTTACTGGCTGCTTCATATAAACAAAATCCATCTTCATTTCGTGGGCGCGGCGAAGCAGTGCGGCGCTTTCGCGACCGGTGATGCATCCAGTGTGCAGGCCGGCGGCTTGCGCAAGGGTTAGACCTTGGCCGTCATGCGCGTCGAATGTCTTGATTTCGAGCGCGGTGCCATCGGTTTGCGAGAGCAGGGTAACGCTGCCGTCGGTCATCGTTCCGTCCACGTCCATGAGCACAAGCTTGATTTGCGCGGAACGCTTCTTGAGTGCAGGAGATATTTTGTGCAGACCAGCCAAGACGCCTCCAAACGGAAAATGTAAAGAAGAGTGAGTCTAAGGCAAAACGGGGTCGCCTGACTACCAGGACGGCCTGACGCTTCGAGCGGTTGCTCCCCATGTGATTCGTATCACGATGCATCGTGACCTTGACCACGGTCGGGATCGACTCCTGGGGACAGAATCGCAAGACCAAACTGTTTCCGCGAGTGCGTAGGGCGACCTGGTTCGCGGGCATTTCCATCCTTCAGAGGAGTTGCTGGAAGGCACTTATCTTCAAAAACAAATCATCAACTGGGAGTGAGGAATGGAAAATGAACACAAGCACCGAGTCGTAGCCTGGTGGAGCTCAGGCCAGACGGGCCTCGCCAAGTCCGATTCAGCCCCGAATGCCATCCACTTTGCCGCACCGCCGCAGTTCGGCGGCCTCGAAGGCAGGTGGACCCCTGAAGACTTATTCATAAGTGCGGTGGCGAGCTGCTACACGACCACGTTTCATGCCGTCGCCGACAACTCGAAATTCGACTACAACGACCTGGAAGTTGAGGCCGAAGGAATCGTAAAGAAAACTGGAAGCGGCTACATCTTCAGCGAAATCGTACTTCGTCCCAGCCTGACAATTCCCAGTGAGGATAGCCGGGAGCGGGCCGTCACGCTTTTGCAAAAAGCTCGGGAATTATGTCTGGTGTCGCGAGCTCTGGCGACGGTTCTAAATTTTGAGACCAAAATCAGAATCAGCAAGCAGACTTCAACATAAGCTCGCGATAACGGCGATTCGACTGGTTCACAAAAATTGACGCGAACTATAGCAGCTGAACTGCTTTGTTGCGGCTGAAAATTTGCAACGAAGGATTTAGCGAGCTAAATTGGCAGCTGCCGCTGGCTTCGATTGTTCTGCTTCGATCTGTTGAATGGTGGCCCGTAGCCAAGCCCCAAGCGCCGCCTCGATCTCCTGCTGGGTTCCCGTGCGATATAAATTCTCGAGAGTTTCCCCTCTTACAGACAACGGTATGTGGATGCATGGAGTCTGCTCTTTGCGGGCCTCTTCGGGAACGAATTGCATCAGGAGGCACTCGCTGCAAGGCTCTCGGTCTTTGGAGTTAAAATTCATGCAGGTAGGGGAATCTTCGAAAACGAGCCGTGGCCGCCAGGATTCACGCGGCAGGCGTCCGTAGCCCCCCTGCTGCAGGAACTCCAGCTCGAACTTCAGCACGTCCAGCAAGTTGCGTTTATCCCTTGCCATAAGCCTACCTCACCCGACATTTTGGTCTCCAGGGTGCACGCACGCCGTGACCGGCGTCACAGTCTGGCGTGAGAGCGGTCACGCGGAGCGGTGCTTTGGATTGTCCGCTCTGAATACCGGACTAACATGCACCTGTGACCGGGGTCACAGAACCTGTCTGATCAAAAAGTTCAATATTGCAACATGTTTGGATGTATCCTCGCTTTCGATGTCGTGGCAAGAAATCTAACTGGAGCTCAATGATGAAGAGAATCGACTTCAAGGTGTTTACGATTGCAGCGGTATGTGTGGCTTTTCTAAGCTTTTCTTTATCGGCGCGTGCGCAGGATGCATCGGCACTCTTCAAATCAAAGTGTGCCATGTGCCACGGAGCTGATGGAACCGGCGCGGCAATGGGTAAGAAGATGGGCGCCCACGACTTCACTACTGCTGAAGTCCAGGGAATGACGGATGCCCAGCTGACGGATATCATCACCAACGGCAAGAACAAGATGCCCAAGTACGGTACCCTCAAGCCGGAAGAGATTAAGGGTTTGGTGGCTTACATCCGTACTCTCAAGAAATAGTCCAGCTTTTTCTGGCAAGCTGAGTTGTCGGACGTGGCGAACGATGCGCCGCAAAGCGTGAAGTGTGTGTGCTGAGCAGCAAAATAAAGGGGAGTGAAGGTTTCCAATGAATCTGCGAGAGCGCATCCGGGACTGGGCGCAGCCAATTTATTTTCTGGGGCAGAATCCCATCACTCTTACCGGTGCGGTGGTCACGACGAGCACGGCACTTACCACGATTGCTTTCTGGTTCTATGACATCTTCCTCCCCGGGCCACCGCATCCCTACATCGGCCTGCTGGTCTACCTGATTCTCCCGGGTATTTTTGTAGTTGGATTGCTGCTGATACCGATTGGAATCTTGCTGAGACGGAGAAGTCTGCTCGGAAGTGGCACTCTTCCGGGAACCTACCCGGCGATCGACCTGCGCCTGCCCGTGGTCCGACGCACTCTGGAGTGGGTCGGTTTCGCCACCGTAGTGAATCTTCTGATTATTGGGACCGCATCGTACCGCGGGGTCGAGTACATGGATTCGACCAGTTTCTGCGGTACGACCTGTCACACCGTGATGGCGCCTGAGTACGCGGCCTATCAGAATTCTCCGCACTCGCGCGTGGCTTGTGTGGAGTGCCACATCGGCCCCGGGGCCGGGTGGTTTGTACGATCGAAGCTCTCCGGCCTGCGGCAAGTGGCAGCAGTTACGTTCCATACTTATTCAAGACCCATTCCTTCGCCGGTAAAGTATCTTCGCCCCGCGCGTGAAACCTGTGAGCAATGTCACTGGCCGCAGCGCTTCACCGGTGACAAGTTCCTGGTGAACACAAGCTATAAGGATGATGAAAAAAACACTCCGCAGACCGACGTGTTGCTGCTGAAAGTCGGCGGCCGCACCTGGCAGGGATCCGTGGGTATCCACGGGCACCATCTCGCCGATAACGCACGCATCCGCTATATTTCAACCGACCCGGAACGGCAGACGATTCCAGTGGTGTATTACACCGACGATCAGGGGAAAACCACGGAATTTGTCTCCAGCGATGCCAAGCCCTCTCAGGAGCAGTTGGAGAAAGGAGAGCATCGCACGATGGACTGTGTGGACTGCCACAATCGTCCGACACACACTTTCGAGTTGCCCGAGAACGCAGTCGACAAGCAAATGTCCTTGGGGCGCATCAGCCCGGAACTCCCTTATATCAAGAAAAAAGCGGTGGAACTTCTCAAGGTGGATTATCCGGCGCGGGATGTCACCAAGGAACGCATCCTGGACGAACTCAATAATTTCTATCGCACGAACTACCCGCAGGTTTATGCGACCCGGCGCACGCTGGTGCAGCAAGCGGGCGACGAGGTGGCGAACATCTACCTCCGCAACATCTTCCCCGAGATGCGGGTAACTTGGGGCGTACATCCCAATAATCTTGGGCACAACGACTCGCCGGGATGCTTCCGCTGCCACGACGGCAGCCACACCAGCGCCGACGGTCAAACCATCACCAATGATTGTTCCGCGTGCCATCAAGTGTTGGCGGCGGGTGAGGAAAATCCAAAAGTCCTGAGTGATTTGGGAATGAAATGAAAAGCGGAAGTAAGTTCGTATTTGGTGCCAAGCGCCGCGCAGTGGATGTTCTCAAACGATTCGGTCTCTTCTACACAGCCTTATTTCTTGTAATTCTTATCCCATCAGTATGCGCGCCCGCGTGGGCTCGAGCCCAAGCGAAGTTACCCCCGCCTCTCAAACAGGATGAAAGCTGTCTCGCGTGCCACGGGCAGGCGGGAATCACCTCGGACAAGGGCAAGAGCATTTCGATTGATCCCGGCAAACACGCAGCTAGTGTTCACGGTACTCTGACCTGCAAAGACTGCCACCAGACCATAAAGGACTATCCGCATCCGGCGAAGGTGGCAAACGTTCAATGCTCAACGTGCCACGATGATGAGGCCGCTCACGTGCCGAATAGCGTGCACAGCGCCCTGGGAGACGCGGCTTGCGAATCCTGTCATGGGAATCACCACGAAATCGCGGTGGCAGCGCAGATGGCGCCGGCAAAGTGCGCACAATGCCACGCCGACGAAGTAAAGGAGTTCAGACAGAGCATCCACGGGCAGGCTGCCGCGGCTGGCGATCCGGACGCGCCGAACTGCATCTCGTGTCATGGGCCTATCCACCAGATTCAAACCTCGAGCGACGCGGCTTCGACCGTCGCCAAGAAAAATCTGCCTGACACTTGTGCCGCCTGCCACAGCAACCAGCAATTTCTTTCTCGGCACAAAATTCCATTCGCGCATCCTGTCGAACTTTATAAGCAGAGCGTGCATGGCCGAGCCATCGTGGATGGAGACGGCGCGGCCGCAACCTGTTCCGACTGTCACGGGAGCCACGGAATCTTGCCGTCGCAGGACGCTCGCTCCAAGGTCAACCACTTTAATATTCCGGCCACCTGCGGGCAGTGCCATACCGACATCGCGAAGACGTATCTGGAAAGTGTGCACGGACAAGCCATGAAGAACGGCGTGTCTGGCGCGCCGGTGTGTAGTGATTGTCACGGAGAGCATTTGATCCTGGCGCCGAAAGAGCCGGCATCGCTGGTAAATGCAGCCCGCGTCTCGATGACCACCTGCGGGCGATGCCACAGCGATGAGCGCCTGGCGTTGCGCTACAATCTGCCCGCCGACCGGGTTCCTTCTTTCGCCGACAGTTATCACGGCCTTGCCATGCGCGGCGGATCACAGAGTGTGGCCAACTGTGCTTCCTGCCATGGCGTTCACAATATCTTCCGGACGGCCGATGCGCGCTCCACGGTGAATGCCGCGAACCTTCCGAAAACTTGTGGAACCTGTCACGCCGGCGCGGGTGAGCGATTCGTCATTGGACCCGTTCACGTGCGAATTACAGTTGGCCCGGCGCATCCCGTAGTGAAGTGGATCCGGTGGACGTATCTGGCCTTGATCCCGATGACGCTTGGTTTCATGATCCTGCACAACCTGCTGGATTTCCTTGCCAAGCTCATTCGTCGTCAGCCGCGACACGAAACCAGCGCGCAAGTCATGCGCATGAATCGAAACTTCCGGATTGCGCATTGGGGCGTGATCCTTAGCTTCCCAACCCTGGTGATCACTGGCTTCGCACTGAAATATCCTGAAGCCTGGTGGGCGCGGCCCTTGTTGCTGCTGGAAGGGCATTTCGCATTCCGCGGCATCGTGCATCGTACTGCGGCGGTTGTGCTCATCGCTTCTACCATCTACCACGTGATACACCTCGCAATGAATCGGCGCGACCGCTTGTTCCTGAAAGCGATGCTGCCCGAGTTGAAAGATGCCACCGATCTGCTGCAGGTATTCGCCTACAATCTGGGACTCTCGAAGACCGAACCTCACTTCGCGAAATTCAACTACGCCGAGAAAGTCGAGTACTGGGCATTTATGTGGGGCACGGTCGTGATGACCGTCTCCGGCTGTCTGCTCTGGTTCAACAATTTCACGCTACGCTACTTGCCCAAGTGGGTGTCGGATGCGGCCACGGCTGTGCATTACTACGAGGCCCTGCTCGCGACGTTCTCCATTCTGCTGTGGCATTTCTACATGGTGATTTTCGATCCACTGGTCTACCCGATGGACACGGCTTGGATCAACGGGAAAGTCCCGGCCGACCATTACCGCCATTCCCGCCCGGCCTATTACCGCGCGCTGGAAAAAGCTCACCTAATCGAACGGCCCGATGAACCTCAGGACTCGGAGCAGGCGCTTGAGACCACCGGCTCGGCTCCGGTCAAGACCAAACCTTAAAGGTAAGCCACAGCGTCGCGTGATCACGGCACAAAACAAAAGGGCCGACACAAGTCGGCCCCAGGGGAAGTCAAACTCTTCACGCCGTGATCAAGGATTCTAACGCGATGCGGCTGGGGATCACCAGGGTGGAGCCGCTCTGCTGAATCAGACGCTGCTTCTTGAAGCCCGCGAACAAGCGGCTAACGGTCTCCCGTGACGTGCCGATCATCTGGCCGATTTCCTCGTGAGTCAAAGCCAGCTTCATTTGGCTGGGATGTTTGGAATCGGAATTTTGGTCGAGCCATCCCACCAGCAATCGGGCGAGTTTTTCGGTGGCTGAGTCGGAAAGGATCAGGTCGCGGATTTCGCGGCAGGTAAAGGCGTAATCCTGGCTAATGTGCTGGGTCACCCACAGGGTCAGTTCCCCGTGGACTCGCATGAGCCGGAGCAAATCACTCTGGCGCAGGAAGCTGATTTCGCTTGGCTCCTGGGTCTCGGCCGTAGCTTCATACTGCCGTCCGGAAACGACGGCCGCCACTCCGAGTGGAGAACCGGGCTCGACAATGCGCAAAATCAGAGTCCTGCCGTCGCTGCCGCAGATGGAAAGTTTCACCCGGCCACGACGGACGATGAAAATCCCGCGCGGAACTTGCCCTTCCGCGAATAGAACAGCGCCCGTGGGATAAGTCGTGGTGACGGCTTCTTGCTCCAGAGCGCCAGCTATGACTGGAGGAAGATCGCAAACGTTTTTGTTTTGCGAGTTGTTGATTGCTTGTGTGGCCATAAGTGCCTCCGCTCACCTTTGCATAGGGCAAGCGCCGTGCCACTCCCTGCGCGACTCTGGGAGGCGCGCTACGGAGCGTCTAACTATAAGAAAACAAATAACTTGAAATCGTGTCCCCAAGCGAGATGATTGCTCTATCGCCGGCCAAGCGGTGCCGAGGGCTGGGTGCTTTCCCACACCGCTGTGTGATCCTCGTCACCAGCCGCATGGTTATGGGGCACCGGAGATTGTCAAGTTCTTGGCCAGCGCGAAGCCCGGATAGGTACTAACGTTTACCCCAGATTGGCCTGCACGGTGTTCAGAAGAGAGGTTCGGCTAAACGGCTTCTCAAGAAGAATTACGCCGGGCTTCAGCACTTCGCGATTCGCCATGAGTTCCCCGGTGTAGCCCGACATGTATACGACCTTCAACGTAGGGTGAGAACTGTTCAGGCGTTCCGCCAATTCAGGACCGCTCATCCTTCGCATCACTACGTCGGTTAACAAGAGGTCAATCGTTCCTGGATGAGACTCTACCCATTCGAGGGCGGATTTTCCGTCATCCGCTTCCACTACTGTGTACCCATGTTCCTGGAGGAGTTGCCGGGTTAGGCTGCGCATGATTTCATCGTCTTCGACCAGCAGGATGGTTCTCTCTTGCCGCTTCGGACTGGCGGTCTCCGCCTCAGGTTTGGATTCGATCCCAAGCTTGTGCTCGGCGCTGGGAAGATAGATCTTGAACGTAGTCCCGTGGCCCGGTTCGCTATAAACCAGGATGTGTCCCGCGCTCTGCTTGACGATGCCATACACCGTGGCCAAGCCCAGGCCAGTGCCTTTGCCCGCCTCCTTGGTGGTAAAGAAAGGCTCGAAGATGCGCGATGCCGTGGCTTCGTCCATGCCGTTGCCGGTGTCACTGACGGCGAGCAGGATGTACTTTCCTGCCGCCATGGCCTGTTGCTGCTCGGTGAAAGAATCATCGAAGTTCACCGCACCGGTTTCGAGAATAAACTTGCCGCCGCGCGGCATGGCATCGCGCGCGTTCACTGCGAGGTTCACTACGATCTGATCGAGCTGGCCGGGGTCCGCCTCGATGATGGCCGAGGGTGATCTCGGGACAATGAGAATCTCAACATCATCCCCCAAGAGCGGGCGCAGAAGCTTGCTGATTTCCCTTAACCGCTCGTTCAGATCCAGGATCTGGAGCTGGATCGCCGAGGTGCGGCTGAACGCCAGCATTTGCTTGGTCAAGGAAGTGCCCCGTTCGGTCGCCTTCCGGATGTTCTCGACATAGACCGACGGCGGAGCAGCGGGATCGATGCGATCGCGCAGGAACTCCGTGCAGGACGTGATGATTGCCAGAATATTGTTGAAGTCGTGCGCTACTCCGCCGGCCAGACGCCCAATCGCCTCCATCTTTTGGGCTTGACGAAGCTGGCCCTCAGCCTTCTTTTGTGCCGTGATGTCGCGTGCAATCACCGATGCTCCCACGATTTCGCCAGCCGCATCGCGCAGCGGAGAGACAGAGAGAGACATGTCCAGGCGTCGCCCATCTTTGGTGATCCGCACAGATTCGTGATGTTCAACGCCTTCGCCCCTGGCAATTCGCTGGAGAATCTCCGGGATTTCGTCGGAACGGTCACTGGGAGCCAGGAGCGAGATGTGCTTTCCAACTACCTCTGCTTGAGCATAGCCATAGATGTGCTCAGCTCCCTTGTTCCAGCTGGTGATGTTCCCGAGCATATCTTTGCTAAGAATCGCATCCTCGGAAGAATCGATAATCGATGCCAATCTGGAGCGATATTCTCCAAGTTGCTCGATCGTCCGCCGGTGCAGTTCCTCGTTTGCCCTGCGCAACTCCTCGTCAATTCTCTTGCGGTCGCTGATATCACGGATAGCGCTCAGTACAAACCAGCCTGTTTCCGTAGACACTGGACTGAGACTGATCTCCACGGGAAATTCCGATCCATCGCGCCGCCGGCCGTAAAGATCCAGATCCGCTCCCATGCGCCTTGTCTTCGGCGTTTGCGCGAAGCTCTGACGATGCTGGTGGTGCTGGCGGCGATCGCTGTCGGGTACGAGCATTTCGACTTTCTGACCGATCAACTCCTCGCGGTCGTAGCCGAATAGCTCTTGGGCTTGTGAATTTACTTGAACAATGGTTCCGTCGCGATCGACGGCCACGATGGCATCCGGAAGCGCCTCGAGGAGGTCGGTGGAAAGTAGACCGGCAGTTATGGTTTTGGCCGAAAGTGTGGGCGTGGCTCCATTCGGATCAGACGAAGGTCGCAATGCTGAAGCTCCCGGTTCCAACTCTCGATATCTAAATCTAGCTGGAACTGGCTTGCCTGTAAAGGTGCACCGCAATATGTTAGAAGTGATCTCTTCTCAAAGACTTACCGGAAATTAGGAGAGTATTTCTAGCGAAGCCGGTGTGATGCAGATCACAACCTGTCGAGATTCCGTTCGAGATCCGACTTGGGCGACTGCCTTGGTCCGTAGGAAGGCTCGGCAATCTCAGTCGGCGCCGGACGCTGTGATGTAAAGCACCCCATTGGCAGTCAAAGATCACTGCATGCGTAGCTCCGATTGTGCTATCTTCCGCATCGGCCCGAGCTCCCGGTATTTTAGGGAAGCACTGTAAGCCTCGTTCGACCGAGGGCCCCCGCCTGGAACATGTTTCAAATCCCACAACGAAAGGAATACTCCCATGTTTGCTCGTATTCTTGACTGCGAAGTGAAACTGGAAAAGAAAGAAGAGATCGTGAAGGTCCTGAAGAACGAAGTCCTTCCTATCCTCAAGAAGCAGACTGGCTTCCTTGAGATTCTGCCTTTTTTCCCGGAGAAGATGAAAGAGGAGAAAGTGATTGCCATCAGCCTGTGGACCACCAAGGCGGACGCAGAGCGCTATGAGAGAGAGTTCTACCCGAAAGTCTTGGACATTCTGAAACCATTTCTGACCACCCCGGTGAAGGTGAACTATCACAAACTTGAGACCGCTGTTTGTGAGCACTTCGTGGAGGCGCTTGCCGCCTAGACTGAGCACTCCAATTGAAAACCCCGGAGCGCCTGCTCCGGGGTTTTTGCGAGCCGGTTACTCGCAACCAAACTCTCTTCCCGCACCTGGCAAGAAAGCGCCGGCAGCCAAATTCCTTAAGCGGGCACCGGCGGTCGTTTTCTGCTTTGCTTCACCGTCACCGGATCGAGAAACTTCATCATGCTTCGCAAGCGCTCGCCCACGCGTTCGATTTCGTGTTCCTGCTCGTGCTGGCGCGTGGTTTCAAACCACTCGCGTCCTGATTCGTTTTCCGCAATCCAGTTTCGCGCATAAGTTCCGTCCTGAATTTCTTTCAGCAGTTGCTTCATCGCTTGCCTGGTTTGGTCCGTAACGATCCGCGGACCGCCCGTGTAGTCTCCGTGCTCCGCCGTGTCGCTGATGGAGTAGCGCATATAGTTCAGACCGCCGCGATACATCAAGTCCACGATGAGCTTTAGTTCGTGCAGACATTCGAAGTAAGCAATCTCCGGCTGGTAGCCCGCCGCAACCAGGGTCTCGAATCCGGCTTTCACCAGCGCGCTGGCTCCGCCGCATAATACGGCCTGCTCACCGAAGAGATCGGTCTCGGTTTCCTCGGTGAAAGTCGTCTCGATCACGCCGGCACGGGTTCCGCCAATCGCCTTCGCATACGAAAGCGCAAGTTGTTTGGCGGTTCCACTGGCATCCTGGTGTACTGCGAGGAGCGCGGGCGTGCCGCCGCCCTCGACGAAAACTTCGCGCACGCGATGTCCCGGTGCTTTGGGCGCAACCATGGAAACATCGATATTGGCAGGAGGAGTAATCGTTTTAAACCGGATGTTGAAGCCGTGGGCAAACATCAACGTCTTCCCCGCCGACAAATGCGGAGCGATGTCGCGCTTGTAGACGCCGGGCTGCGCCGTATCCGGCACGAGGATCATGATGACGTCAGCCCATGCGGCGGCATCACTGATGGAAGACACTTTCAATCCAGCCGCTTCAGCCTTGGCTTGAGACTCGCTTCCCTGGGGAAGGCCAACGCGGACTTGTACCCCGCTGTCTCTCAAGTTAAGTGCGTGGGCGTGTCCCTGCGAACCGTAGCCGATGATGGCTACTTTCTTCGCGCGAATCAATGCCAGATCAGCTGCGTCCTCGTGATACATGGTTGCCATAATGATTCCTTTCGAGCAAAAATTCTCCCGCTACACCGATTGCGAGAGGTCGTCATCTGCATCTGCCGCCGCCCTTGCCGGCTCCTCCGACGATGAAATCGCAACGGATGATTTATTTCCGCGCCGCATGGCTACGATGCCGGTGCGCACCATTTCCAGAACGCCATAGGGACGAAGTACTTCCAGCAGTCCGTCGATCTTGTCTTCCCCGCCCGTAATTTCGATGATCAGAGATTCGGGCGCAACATCCACCACCCGCGCCCGGAAAACGCTGGCCAGTTCCAACACGTGAGAACGAGCCTCATGCGTGGCCGCAACCTTGATCATCGCCAGATCGCGCACGATCGCCGGAACCGTCGTGATGTTTTCCACCAGCAACACATTTACCAGTTTGTACAGATTGGCTTCGATCCGGCGCGCCTGGTCGTAGTCGGCATCAACCGTGATGGTCATGCGCGATACTTCCGGCTTTTCCGTGCGTCCGACTGTAAGCGAGTCTATGTTGAAGGCGCGACGGCGAAACAGCGACGCCACACGAGTCAGCACGCCCGGCTTGTTTTCGACATACACCACGAATGTGTTCAGCATCTTGGATTACTCGTCAGCAGCCGTCTCCACGATTGGACTCGGGCGCCGGATCATCTCATGCAAAGCCGCGCCCGCCGCTACCATGGGATAAACGGTATCTTCCTGCTCCACGTGGAAATTAATCAGCATAGGCCCTTCGTGTTGCCGAGCCGATTGCACTGCTGGCACAACTTGGGAGCGTTCAGTCACAGTTGCGTTCCGAATGCCATAAGCCGCGGCAATTTTGGCGAAGTCCGGATTCAGCAGCGGGGTGGCCTGGTAGTTGCGTTCGTAGAAAAATTCCTGCCACTGCCGCACCATCCCAAGAAAGCCGTTGTTGATGATGGCAATGTTGATCTTGAGATTCTCCTGCACGATCGTCGCGAGTTCACACATCGTCATTTGAAAGCCGCCATCTCCCACGACCACCCAGACCTCCGCTTCAGGACGCGCGACCTTCGCTCCAATCGCCGCTGGCAGGGCAAATCCCATGGTGCCCAGGCCTCCGGAAGTGATCAGTGAACGCGGATCTTCGTGTTTGTAGTATTGCGCTTCCCACATCTGATGTTGGCCCACATCGGTCACCACCACGGTGTTGCTGCCGCGCGCCTCCCGCCAAAGATCATTGATCACGTGGGCGGCGTAAAGATGACCGCTATCCGGCAGATTCTGAATATCACGGACAGCCGAGTCGCCCTTCACCCGATCAATAAGATCTAGCCACTCGCTGCGATCAAGAGATTCAGCCTTCGGCAACATGACATGTAGAACTTCCCGCAGATCGCCCACCAAGGCAACATCCACCTTTACATTCTTGTTGATCTCCGCGGGATCGATCTCTACATGAATCTTCTTGGCATTGGGTGCGTAGGTTTTCAGGTTCCCGGTGACCCGGTCGTCGAAGCGCATGCCGAGCGCGATGAGCAGGTCCGCCTCCTGAATGGTGTGGTTGACCCAGGCTTCGCCGTGCATTCCCATCATGCCCAGGTTGAGGGGATGAGAAGCCGGAAGCGCGCCCAAGCCCAGCAGGGTAAGCGCGACTGGAATTCCAGCACGCTCCGCGAAATCGCGGACCTCGCGCATCGCCCCGGAGACAATTGCGCCGTGCCCTAGTAAAATCACTGGCCGTTTCGAGTTGTGGATCAACTCCAGCGCCTGTTCGTATTCTTTAGGAGCAGGCGAAAGGTCTGGACGATAGCCCGGCAGTTGCGGCTTCGCCGCCTCCCAGTCGAACTCGCAAGAGGACTGTTGTGCATCCTTCGTGATATCCACCAGAACCGGCCCCGGGCGGCCTGAGGCGGCCACATAGAAAGCTTCGCGCAACGTCCGTGCCAGTTCGTCAGCCCGCGTCACCAGATAATTATGCTTGGTAATCGGCAGAGTGATACCGGTGATGTCGGTCTCCTGAAACGCGTCAGAGCCAATCAGCTTGCTGCCCACCTGACCGGTGATACAAACGATGGGAGAAGAATCCAGCATGGCCGTAGCGATGCCAGTGACCATGTTAGTAGCGCCTGGACCTGACGTTGCCACGGCGACGCCGGTTTGTCCGCTGGCGCGAGCATAGCCGTCGGCCATATGCGTGGCACCCTGCTCGTGCCGCACCAGGACATGATGAATCTTGCTGTACTTCAGGGCATCGTAGGCCGGCAGGATCGCGCCGCCGGGATATCCGAAGACGTGGGTCACGCCCTCGCGTTCCAGGCATTCCCACAGAATCTGCGCTCCAGTTTTTGTCATGGCTCCAAATTCCTCTGACGGCTACCCATTGGTTTCAGCCCGCTGCGAAGTCAGGGAACTAGTTTACACGCGATTGTATCTGTGTTGACTACGCCACGTAGTGGTCCGGCGCACTACTGCCTTGCCGACGTAGGCAAATTATCGCCGGTCGTCATCAGCTCCAGGGATCAACCCTGGCGCGGCATCTTCTGCTGGCGCGATCAAATGTGACTCGTGTCACTGACACCGTTGCGCACCTTCGTGTGCCATGGAATGTGATTCTGACCTCTGCCTCTCCAGAATGCAGTCCCAAACAATTGAGAAGCAGTATTTCGCGATGAGAAGAACCGTGGTTCGCGAGGGATCCTATTTATCTACGAACGCAAGGGAGCAAAAGTGAAAACGAAAAAGGGTGTGATCGGAATACTCACGGGCGGCGGCGATGTGCCCGGCCTGAATCCCGCAATCCGCGCTGTCACCATTCGCGCGCTGCGCGAGGGCTGCGAAGTAATTGGCATTCGTCGCGGCTGGGCCGGCTTGGTCGACATCGTCCGTGAGAAAGACTACGACAACAGCGAGAATTTCCAGACGCTGTCCGAGGATCTGGTCAACCGCACCGGCCGCACCGGAGGTACTTTTCTACACACCTCGCGCACCAATCCCAGCAAAGTGAAGAAGTCCAGCGTTCCACCTCACTTGCAGTCCGCTTACAACGCCGAGAAGAACGATCTGACTCCAGAGGTCTTGAAGAATCTGGATTGGCTCGGCATCGACTACCTCATTCCGATCGGCGGCGATGACACACTGAGCTACGGCGTTCGTCTTTATCAGGAAGGCTTCAAGGTAGTCGCCATTCCAAAAACTATGGACAATGACGTCCCGGGCACCGATTACTGCATCGGCTTCAGCACGTGTGTGACCCGCACCATTTCCATGACCAACAGCCTCCGCACCAGCGCCGGCTCCCATGAACGCTTCATGGTCCTCGAAGTTTTCGGTCGTTACGCCGGGTTCACCGCCATGCTGCCGACCATGGCCGGAGCCGCGAACCGCTGCGTGATCCCAGAGCATAAATTCGACATCGAGCGGCTCACGGAGCTTTTGGTTTCTGACCGCCAGAAGAACCCCAGCCACTATTCTGTTGTTCTGGTTTCCGAAGGCGCCATGTTCCAGGGCGGAGAAATGGTTTTCGAAGCGGATACCACCGATGCCTTCGGCCACAAGAAACTTGGCGGCATCGGAGATTTGGTCTCAGAAAAGCTGAAGGAGCTTTCCCCGAATTATAACAAGGGAAAAACGATCGATGTCATCAACCAAAAGCTCGGCTATCTGGTCCGATGCGGCGATCCCGATGCCATCGATTCCATCGTCCCCATGGCCTATGGCAATCTCGCGTTGGATCTTTTGTTAGGCAAGATCCACGGGCGCTTGGTTGTCCTCAGGAACGGGCGCTACGACAATTTGCCCATCGACACCGTGACTGCCTCGAAAAAAATCGTCAATGTAAAAGAGCAATACAATGTCGACCGCCTTCGTCCGCATTACAAGAGCTTCGAGATGAAGCCGCTATTCATCATGACCAGCGAGGTGAGCTAGGTTAAGTTGCATCACAGTTTTATGCAGCCGCTTCTGACTGATTAAATCCAGCTTAGCTTTGCCGCAACTGCCTCGCCTGAACTAAATCGTTGCGACAGCATCGTTTGCTGCTGCGACCTTCTGTGCCTTCCCGCCGAATACCAAGGGCTCAAGTTCTCGCCGCTGCGTGCCGATGTCAACCGTAGCCCACATTTCCACACTTATGACGGCAATTTTATTGGATCTTGCTCGGCGCGTTGTTCGGGGCGATAAGTCTGCACAGCTACGACTCTTACAGCTAGACACTCCTCGCCGGTCCGGTTTTCAGCGCCTATGAACAGAACATACTCTCCGCTTCTCCCGGTCGCAGCTTCCCCCGATAGAGACGGTCCTTACTGTTTATGACGTCCAATTTTGTAAAAGCAGCCATCCGATGCAATCGGCCCAGCCGTGTGTTGGTTCTGCTGTTGCTGGTCGCAACCCTTTCGCGTCCTGACCGTCTTTTCGCCTTGCCTTCAAACAATGAAAACGAATCCAGTGATGCCACCTACCACAGCACCGTTTCCGAAGTGCGTCTCGTATTCTTCGCCACGGACGAACACAATCACAATGTCCAGCAACTTCAGAAAGACGACTTTGCGATCGTCGACGATGAGAGGGTGATTCGGGAGTTTCGCAGCTTTACTCGCTCGGCCTCAATCAAGCTTGACGTCGTGGTGATGATTGATTCCAGCGAATCTGTTCTGCCGCACCTTCAGCAAGTGACCGCGGACGTGGCGCAACTGATTTCCCGGTCGCCATGGAATTCTGGTGACCTCGTCTCGGTGATGTCATTCAGCGGAATGGAGGCACACCTTATTTGTGCCGAAACCTGTCGCACTTCGTTCCGCGTCGATCAGGTGGTCCCAACAGGAGGAGCGACTCCGCTGCTGGATGCCGTTAGTCTGGCGACAACCCTGCTAATCCACTGTCGGCAGCAGGATGTCTGGCCGGTGATCTTACTCTTCTCCGATGGTGACGACACCATCAGCAAGACGTCCTTTCGCCATGTCCGCGAGAAGATACTGGAAAGTGGGACCCAGATTTATGCCATCGATGTCGGCAACTCCAAACGCTTATCAAACGGAACCGCAACTCTGCAGAGGCTAGCCGATGACTCCGGGGGACGCTACGTAGGCCTCGCCGACGGGCCGGTCAAGATCCTCAACGACGTGATGGATGATCTGCATTCCGGCCTGCTGGTGACCTACTTGCTGCCAAAATCCAGTTCGGAGTTTCACTCGATTCGCATTCTTCCCACTCACAACCTTAACTTACAGTTCCGCTGCCGCCGCGGCTACTACTCTCACCGCTTCGGCAGTGCTCGGCAGGAGGACGGTCCATGAAGCGGGGATTTTGGTTGGCTTTCTTATTGTGCAGCGTGCCGAGTTTGCTGGCGGCGCAGTTTGGAATCTATCAGCATGGCTCCGTCGTGAGGATGCACATGGGCGACTGCATGCTTGCCCATCGCGGAATGATGGTGGCCTTTGGACCTCCGTCGATTCCGATTCGGGATTCTTGCCCTGAATACACATTGGTGTCCCCCAACGTCGTTTATGTCATCGTGGGAAAAACTTCCAATCAGCTCATTCCCCTCGCCGAAGTCATCGACTTCCGTTTACAAAAGAACGAGCTGGCTGTCCGGCTGGACGATGCGAAGCGCGAAAGCAAATTCGAAATCAAGGAAATGTTTGTTCGATCGGATTGGGATCGCATACAACGCCATATCGATGCACAAATGAAGGCTGCGGAAGTTCACGATGCTGAACGATGAAAAGCAATACACTCCCCCTCAAGCATTATCGAGGGAAGTCCCGTCAGTCAGCCAGAGAAGTGCGGTGAAGAATCGATTGTCCGCGTCTTGAGTTGGTTCAACCCAGCGAAATATTTCAAGAGCTGCCCCCTCGGCTTTTCATCACTGAGTCAGGGCGAATTGATCTGCTGTAGGCTACGCTGTCGTGTGATCTCCGTCACATTTGCCTGTGACGGAGCTTGCTGTCTCTCGCGCCCCTCGCACGTAAGGTAAACATGGTAAAGGTGATCCATTGATTAGGCTTACGCCGGGGCAAATTTCGCGGGGTCTGAGCAGAAAAACCCGAAATCGCCCGCTTCAAGGGCGCTCATTCGGAGAATGGCTCCCGGCAAAACGTTCAAAAGCAAGTGGTTAGAACACTGAGCGTCGGAAATGCGATCTGGCATGGGATGTGCCATAACGGATTGAAGCTTGCCCCGCTATTTCGAGTGTGGAAGCACAGGTCCAAGGAGATTTCGAATGCCCAACGAAGCCGTCGAGCAGGGAACTAGCGGATCCACCTGGAAAGCGAAGCAGGTATACGCCATGGCGGCTCTCTGCCTGGTAGTGGGCTTAGCGCTCGGCTATCTTTTCCGCGGCTCGCAATCTGCCGCGCCACCCATCGAAGCGTCCAAGCCACAACCGGCCGCAACCGCAGGTGGCATGGCGGGACACATGCCGAGCCTTGAAGACATGAAGAAGATGGCGGACACCAAGGCGGGGCCGCTGATTGATAAGTTGAAAACTGATCCCAACAATGTCGATCTCCTCACCCAGGTGGGAAACATCTACAAGGCTACTCATCAATTTAAGGACGCAGCCACGTACTACGACAAGATCGTGCAGATTGATCCCAGAAACGTTGCCATGCGTACCGAACTGGCTTCGTGCCTTTACTACAACGGCGACGTGGATGGGGCGCTTGGCCAGATCCAGCAGTCGCTGCATTATGACCCAAAGGATGCCAACTCGCTATTCAATCTGGGCGTGATCAAGTGGCAGGGAAAGCAGGACGCCAAAGGCGCCTTGATGGCCTGGCAAGAGTTGCTGAAGACGAATCCGCAGCTGAGCGCAGACCGCAAGGCCGCGGTAGAGAAACTGATGGCTGATGTTCAAATGAAAGGCAAGAGTTAATTTCGTGACTTTGGCGCCGGCCGGGCAATCGGCGCGACAGTTTAAATAGACGCACAAGAGATTGAAGGAGCATGGAGAAATGACGGATAAGAATCGAACAACGTCCATCGAACAATGGACCAGCGTGCAGGCTTACACCTTGGCAGTGATCTGTCTGCTGGTGGGAATCGCGGGGGGATGGTTCATACGCGGATCCCAGAATCCAGCAGCAGCGGCAACTCGAGCCGCCACGGAACCCGTCCCGTCCGGAACACCGGATGGCAGGAACCAAGCTCCAACTCCAGTCCAGATGCAGAAAATGGCAGACACGCAAGCGGGACCGTTGATCGAGAAGCTCGCGGCAGACCCGTCCAATGCCGTGCTGCTGGAAAGCATCGGCAACATTTACTATGACGCGCAACAGTTTTCCACAGCCATCGATTATTACCAGCGCGCTCTGAAGATTCACCCGGAAAATACCGGTGTTCGCACCGACATGGCGACTGCAATTTGGTACACCGGCAACGCCGACGGCGCCATCGCCGAATTCCAAAGGTCACTTTCGTACGACCCAAATAAGGCCAATACGCTCTTCAATCTCGGTGTGGTCGAATGGCAGGGAAAGATGGATATCGACAAAGCCGTCGCCGATTGGCAGAAGTTGTTGGATAAGAATCCAGAATACCCGGAAAAAGACAAAGTTCTGGAACTGATGGCGCAGGCGAAAAAGCACTCGGGCGTGAAGCCGGGAACTCAGGCAAAGCCACTGCAATAGCCCGTCTCGTCCGAAACTACTTACGAGCTTTCCCTATGCGCTCCACGGTCGCGAACATCAAGGCAACCGTGTTCATATCTTTCGGCTGCACTTTTCCCGCGGGTATGCGCTTGTGGGTGAGGTCTTCGAGCTTCAGCAGCAAGTCCACCAGCGCCATCGAGTCGATCAGCCCAGAAGAGACCAGTGGAGTATTTTCATCAATGCTCACATTCGGCTTCCGGATCAGCCGGACAATGTATTCAATCATCTGTTGTTCTTCTTCGGTCATTCGTACTACTCTCCCCAGACTCGACGTTGAGTTCCGGATGCTCTTTCAATAACTTGTCACGTGTAGTAGAACGCGCCGCTTTGCCGGCTGTGCTCTTTACTATCCATTTTGGCGGCTTCAGGAAAATCGTCCGAACCGCGACTCCAATCCCGGCGACGATCAGATTGCGAAGCTCCCGTTCGACCTCTGCGGTATCTGTGAGAATTTCTTCGCGCTCCACTTCAGCAACCACAACAATGTCCTCCGTGCCGAGATCGGGGTTATAGAGCCCCATCGCAACCACGCGGCCATCATGAACCGCTGGGTGGCTGGCCACAATTTCCTCAATGTCTTGCGGGTAAAGGTTTTCGCCGCCGACGATGAGCAGATCTTTCTTCCGTCCGATTACGTAAAGTTCGTCTTCCAGGGTAAAGCCAAGATCACCGGTGTGGCACCAGCTTTCGACAATTGCCTTGGCCGTAAGATCAGGACGGTTATAGTAGCCGGCAAACAGGCTGTCGCTCTTGATGAGAATCTCTCCGACGTGGCCCGGGGCAAGCAGAGCGCCGGAGTCGGATAGAAGCCGTACCTCATTATTCGGGAGCAACCGGCCTGACGAGGTGAAGGAAATTGCGCCCGGAGTTCCTTCTGCGACGGGGGCGATGAGATGCATGCTGCGGAATCGTTGGCCATCCACGCAAATCTGTTTGGGGCTCGATGGCCGGTTGACGTCTGACTGGGTCACGGCAAAAACATTCTCGGCCATTGCATAAGAGGACTGTAGCGTCCCGCTTTTGAGTCCGATGGGAGAGAAAGCGTTCTCAAATTCCCGCATGCTGCTGGATCGCACGGGCTCGGAACAATTGATGAGCGCGCGGGCCGATGATAGATCGTATTGTGCCCACCGGGTCCTTGGCGTTCGTCGCGGGACGAACTGAAACGCAAAGTTCGGCATCCATGCCAGAGTGCACTTGTATTCGCTGATAATCTGCAGCATGGTCTCAGGATGCATCACCCAGTCGAGAGGTGATTGCATCACAACACGCACGTGGTAAACCATGGGCAACATGAAGCAAGCGATCAGGCCCATGTCGTGGTAAAGAGGCAGCCAGCTGTAGACACTGTCTTTCGTTCCGTCAACTCTCAGCGCGTGCGCCAAGTGTTCGAGTTGCCTCAGCACGGCGGCGTGAGTCAGCGCGACTCCCTTTTGAAGTCCGGTGGTGCCGGCCGAATGCTGGATAAACGCCAGGCTCTCTGAATGCCTCTCCAACTCAGGCAAGTCGACATCTGCACTCAGGTTCTTGTTGTCACTGGCACGAAGCAGTCTCGCTTCCTCGCTTATGGATACGTGTCCCAGCATCTCTTCAGGGAACGCAACGTCGATGACCACGACCTTGGCCTTGAGGTTAGCCGTAACTCCAGCTAGCCCGGAGCGGTACTTGGAAGCCTCGACCTTGAAATTGGGATAGGCAAGAAATGCTGGTACCGCGCCCAGCATCATCGCCCCGACAAACGCCGTCATCGCGGGGATGCCCTGGGGCATGAGGATGATTACGCGATCGCCCACGCGCACGGCATGTTCGCTGAGCATTTTGGCGTGCGAGCGGGAGCGACGTCGAAACTCGGCAAAAGTCACCGTCTCTTGCTCGTCCTCGTCGATCCAGGCAGTTACAAACGGACGATCGCCGGGAGCGGCGGCGAGCGCGTCGATAAGATTGCGAAATCCGGTCATGCTGCCGGCCATTGTAGCCGGTGAGCGGGGCACAAATCCGCGACGCCGATCACAACCAACCAAGATTCGTACTGGTGTGGGTGAAGACGTATCCGAGACCGGCTGGAATGCGCAATAATGCCATGCCGTTCTAAAGAGCTCGTCGATTCTGTCATGCGGGTGAGGAATGTTGCTTCGGGGAATCCTGTACGTTCTGGTTTTTCTGCTTTGCGTATTGATCTTTGCCAAGGTGCGCTCGCGCACCGTAAGGCAAGCCGTTCTTCTGATCGGCTGCTGCGCACTCTACCTCACATGGGGAGTTTGGTTCGCCGCAGTTCTGTTTGCGTCCACCGTGATCAACTTTTTCTTCGGAAAATGGCTTCAGCGAAAGCCTTCTGGGATTATTCTCTCGATCGGTATTCTGCTGAACCTGGCGCTGCTCGGAACCTTCAAGTACCTGCCGCCCATCGCGATCAACATTCCTATTTCGTCATTGCAAAGATTCTCGCATTTTGCCCTGCCCCTGGGGATCTCATTCTGGACCTTCCAGGCGATGAGCTATCTCTTTGACCTTTATCGTGGCGAGGAATTAGCCCCATCCTTCGTCGAGTTTGCACTGTACATGGTGTTCTTCCCCGTCCTGATCTCAGGACCGATTTGCCGTATGCCTGACATGCTTCCGCAATTTCGCTCCGAGGAAACCACTTCTCGGGAGGCCATGGGATGCGGCTTCCGCCGCATCGCAACGGGCATTTTGATGATGCAGTTGGCGCAATTGCTGGAACAGGGAATTCTGGCAGGCGACGGAATCAATTCAGGCTTCGACCACGCCACTCACTGGAGCGGTACCGACGTGTGGTGCCTGGCATTGGGATATGGATTGCAGCTATTCCTGGATTTCGCCGGCTACTCGCACATCGCTATCGGTGCTGCGCAAGCGCTCGGATTCACCGTGCCCGAGAATTTCGCTCGTCCGTTTCAATCTACCAGCCCATCGATCTTCTGGACGCGCTGGCATATGTCGCTGTCGTTCTGGATTCGTGACTACGTCTTCCTCCCGCTGGCGGTGATGCGTCGCGAGGTGTGGTGGCGAAACCTCGTCTTGGTGATTTCGATGGTCCTGTTCGGATTGTGGCATAAAGCAAGTGTGCTCTTCGTGCTCTGGGGCCTTTACCACGGAGTGCTGCTCGTCTTGCATCGGCAGGTCCAGCAAGTGCAGCGCAAGTTTGACTGGTCCCCTCCAGCGGCCCTCTGGATGCCGGTCTCGTGGGCTGCAACCATCAGTCTCATTAGCTTGGGCTGGATATTCTTTCGCGCCTCATCTCTCGTCCAGGCGCGGCAGATGCTGTCCGCGGTCCTATCGCCAGCCAGCTATCTTTCACACTTCCTGAGTGGCAGCCTTTATCTCCTGATTCTGATGATGGCCCTGGGATATGCCGTGGTGCTCTTGATGATCGAGACCCTGAACCGGCATTCGGTTGAAGGGCCGCCTTCGAGCGAGCTGTCACATGCGGGGTTCATTGTGCTCCTGGCTCGGTGGCGCTGGTTTTGGATCCCACCCCTCTATGTGCTGGTGTCGCTCCTCCTATTCATCGTGACGCAGTCGCAAGGTGCCGGCGCAGCTCAGTTTATGTACCGGAACTTCTAGCTGTGTGAAGTTTGTGCCTTGATTGAGCGGAACAGTATTTTCCGGAGAGGGGTTCTTGTGACCTTTATCACAAGAAGCCGTGATAGTCGCCACTGTTGCGGCTAGGTGCCTTGGCTATCGTCAGTACTAAGACTGGAGGGAGGTTGCGGCTTCGCACCCGATGTATTCGCGTGCAGCCAGTATTCCTGCCTGTCCCGGAAAGCCGAACACCCGATAATCGAGCGCGTTGGCGAGAGCACAGATGACTGTACCTGCAGAGGTGCAAATCACGGAAGCGGTCCCAACGCCACGCCGCGGTTCCTGGCGTCGCTGGTTATCCATCTCGGCCACTGCCATTCTGGTTCCGGTTCTACTGCTCGTGGTCGCGGAGGCGTTGCTGCGCATTTGCGGAGTTGGAACGCCAACCGGCACAATGCGTCCCTGTACAGACCAGGGCCGCCCTGCGTTTTGCGACAACCAATTTTTTGCGGCACCCTTTTTCCCTCCGGGCATGTACCGGACACCGCGCCCCTACGTGATTCCCGCAAGAAAGGCGCCCGGAACCTATAGGATCTTCGTATTGGGCGAGTCTGTAGCCTGGGGAGATCCCGATCCTACCTACGGATTTGCCCGTTACCTCGAGGTGATGCTCCGGGAACGCTTTCCCCAAGTAAAGTTCGAGGTCGTCAATGCCAGCATCACCGCCATCAACTCGCATGTGCTGTTGCCCATGGTGAAGGACTTGGCGCAATACCAGCCCGACCTTTTCGTCATTTACACAGGCAACACCGAAGTTGTCGGTCCTTTTGGTCCAGGAACAGTGTTAACCCCTTGGGACTTGAGCCTCCCGGCCATTCGCGCCAGGATCGCCTTCAACTCCACTAGACTTGGTCAACTTGTCGGGAAGGCCTCTGGCGGTGGCCGCAATAACGCGGCCGAGTGGCGTGGCATGGAAATGTTTCTGGAGAGGCAGGTGCGCGGCGATTCTCCGCAGATGAGACCGGTATATGAGAATTTCGCGGCCAATTTGCGTGACATTGGCGCGGTCGCCCGCCGCTCGGGGTCTCGTGTCTTGATCAGCACGGTAGCCACCAACTTAAAGGACTGCGCTCCTTTCGCTTCACTGCACCGCGAAGGCATTCGACCGGATGAATTGAATTCCTGGGCGGGACTGGTCCAACATGCCGCGGCTCTCGAAAACGCGGGATCGTATTCTGAGGCCATCAAGCTATACCTCTCGGCGGCAGATATCGATCCTCAGTATGCTGAACTCCAGTTTCGCATCGCCCGTTGTCTTTGGGCTATCGGTGATTTCTCCGGGGCCAAGCAGCGCTTCGTGCGCGCCCAGGATCTCGACACGCTTCGCTTTCGCGCGGACAACAAGTTGAATGACGTGATTCGTACCGTAGCGGGCGAGGGTTCGGGCATCGGCCTGGTTGACGCCGCCGCTGTTCTTGCTGCCGAGAGCCCGCATGGGGTCCCCGGCGGCGAGCTCTTCTACGAACACGTGCACACGAATCCCCGCGGGACCTACCTGTTGGCGCGCGCCTTCTTCCAACAGGTCGTCAGCCTCCTCCCACCCGAGCTACAGCGTGGCGCCACGGGTGCGGATGTTATCTCCGAGAACGATTGCGAGCGTCTGCTCGCATTTACTCCTTATGACCGTGTACGCGTCGCTGGCCTGGTTCTAAGCAAGCTGGAGCGGCCTCCATTCACAAACCAACTCAACCATTCCGAAGAAGTCCTGCGGCTCAAGAGCCAGACTGAAGGAGTAAGTCTGGACTACGGCGAGATAGTCGCCGAATATCAGTGGGCCATCATGCGAAACCCACAGGATCGGCTGCTGCATCTCAACTACGGTTTCCTCCTGCATCGCTACGACCCGCCCGCTGCCGAAAGGGAACTCAGCGCAGCGTTGCCTTACGACAATGCCCCGGTCCTATGCAACTGGCGCAAGTTTGACTGAGCCGACATTGCGGTCTTGCGGCTCATGTGATCTCCATCACATTCGCGAGTGACGTAGAATGCTGCCCCTCTGTTCCTTCCCCTTTAAGGTGATTAGCAAGGTCAAAGGGTGCTAAAGCCCTTGAGGGACGCTAGCACGGTCTTGACCCCAGCAAAAGCTGGGCAACAGGTGCGACCCAGGGGTCACTAGAAATTGAGACATTGCAGTTGAGCCGCCTGGAGTGATTGCTTCGGGCTGGGAGTGGTCCTCGAGGCAAGTGGGTTAGGAAGGTTAGTTCACATGAACTACGACAATCTTCGTTTCAGCAAGTGGCGGCTAGTGATGCTCGCGCTGTTTGCGCTGAGCGTCCAAGCCGCGCCGGCCAACAATGCTCCCCTGGTTTCGGGTTCTTACCTAGTGGTCGAAAGCAGGGATCTCGGCTCCCAGTCACAAATCCAGATACGCATCCATCTGGTGAACCACGGGTCGTCTGATTTCTCGATTCAGCGAATGACTCTTTGGGATCTCTCCCACGCCGATAAGGGTGGAACCAGCGCCTGCGCGGTTGCGCTCCGGGCTCACGCATCGGCCGAGACGAGCCAGCAATTCATCATCCGGCGTTCAGACTATCAGTCGTGGCAAAAGGGATTCCGACCTCGCCTTGTCCTGCAGATAGCGGGCCCAGGCCACAGTAAGAGCAGAACGGTGGTGCGGCTGGACCGGATTTCTGGCAAGGAGGCGAAGTGATCATGCGCCGCCAGAACTCACCCTTCGTGTTCCCTGTTGCTCTTGCGCTCGTCCTGTTTGCGCCTCACGCTTTGCTGGCCCAGTATGCCATCAGCACGGTTGCCGGCGGCGGTCCGAATAATCTAACAGCGCTCAGTGCCAGCATAGGGTATCCCGGCGGCGTCGCGCTGGATGCGGCGGGCAACACCTACATTGCGGATTCGCACTCGAGTCATATCTTCAAAGTCGACACGACGAACAACCTCACCGTTGTGGCAGGCAATGGCACTCACGGTTACGCGGGTGACGGCGGACCCGCCACCAGCGCCGCGCTCAGCGGCCCTGAAGGCGTTTTCGTGGATGCCTCGGGAAATATATTCATCGCGGATACGCAGAATTCCGTAATTCGCGAGGTCACAGCTTCGAACGGCAACATTATTACGGTCGCCGGCACGGGCGCTGCCGGCTATTCCGGCGATGGCGGCCTCGCGACCAGCGCGCAGCTCTACGATCCATACGGCGTTTTTGTAGATAGCGCCGAAAACATTTTCATCGCGGACACCGACAACTGTCTGATTCGCAAGGTGAGCGGCGGCAACATCTCTACCGTCGTTGGCAACCCTCTTGCCACGCCGGCGCCCTGCAGCTACTCGGGCGACGGCGGACCCGCCACGAGTGCTCAGCTCGATGAGCCGTTTGGTGTTTTCGTCGACAGCTCGGGAAATATCTTCATCGCGGACACTCAAAATTCCGCGATTCGCGTCGTCAATCCTGGAACGCAGCCCATCACGATTGCTCAAATTGTGATCCAGTCAGGCGATATTCAAACCGTCGCCGGTATTTCCTACGACTCTGGAGAAGGCGCTGCCTGCATGTTTACCGGCGACACGGGCCCGGCCACCAGCGCTTATCTGTGCCAGCCTGCGGGAGTATTTGTGGATGGCTCCGAGAATATTTTCATCGCAGACACTGCTAACTTTGCCATCCGCGAGGTCGCGACCACCGGCACGATTACTACCGTTGCAGGCACGCTCGGAACAGCTGGTTACACCGGTGACAACGCCGCCGCGACCAGTGCAACACTCAACTACCCGAACAGTGTTGTCGTCGATGCTTCAAGCGACATCTTCATCGCCGATACCGACAACTTTGTCATTCGCGAGGTCACAGCCTCTAACAGCTTTATTCAAACGATCATCGGAAATAATACCCTGGCCTATTCCGGCGATAGCGGGTTGGCCGTAAACGCGGAGTTGAGCTCACCCGCATCCGTGTCGATTGACGCCGCGGGAGATATCTTCATCGCCGACTCGGAAAACTCCGCAATTCGCGAGGTGGTAGCCGCCTCCGGCGACATCCAAACCGCAGCTGGGAATGGCACGCTATGCGCTTTATCGACCGCACTCTGCGGCGATACCGGACTCGCTACCAGCGCACAACTCAACAATCCTCAAGGTGTGTTCCTGGATGCTTCTGGAAACATCTTCATCGCTGATACGGCAGACAATCGCATTCGCGTTGTGAATACAACAACGGCGACGATCACGGTCGCTGGCATCGCAATTTCTTCGCAAACGATCGCTACCGTGGCAGGCACTGGAACAGGCGGCTACTCCGGTGACACCGGAGCAGCCATTAGTGCAGAGCTCAGCAGTCCTTACGGCGTCTTCGTCGATAGCAATGAGAATATTTTCATTGCGGACACGGGAAATAACGTGATCCGTGAGGTATCGTCGAGCGGAATTATCACCACCGTGGTCGGCAATAACACGGAATGTACTCCGGCCGGTGCAACCTGTGGAGATGGCGGAGCCGCCACCAGCGCGCAGCTCAGTTCTCCAGCAGGCGTGTTCGTCGATGCGACGGAAGACATATTCATCGCCGACACTTTTGACAATCGCATTCGCGAAGTCACAGCATCGACCGGCATCATCGCCACGGTGGCCGGGACTGGAGCACGTGGCTACTCCGGTGACGGCTCGGCCGCTACGAGTGCCCTGCTGGATTCTCCCTACGGAGTCTACGTCGACACCGCGGGAGACATCTTCATCGCGGATACACAAAACTTTGTCATTCGCGAGGTCCTCGCAGGAAACATTCAAACTGTGGCAGGCAACAACACGCAAGGATTTTCCGGCGATGGTGGCCAATCAACCCTCGCGGAACTGAACTCGCCTACCGGCTTGTTTGGCAATGCTGCCGGCAATCTTTATGTCGCGGATACGGACAATACGCGCATCCGCCAGTTGGTGCCGGCTCTCTTTGTCACGATTTCACCAAACCCCGTCAGCGTGGTAGTCAGCACCCAGCAGCAATTCACGGCTGTGGTAGCTGGAAGCACCAATACGGCAGTCACGTGGTCCGTGAATGGAACACTGGGCGGCAATTCGACTGTGGGGACAATCTCGACGACCGGGCTCTTTCAGGCCCCCGCCACAATCCCGGCCCCAGCCACAGTCACCATCACCGCAGTTTCGCAAGCTGACGGCAAGACGACGGGATCAGCCACCGTCACGATAGTCAGCGCACCGACCGCGGCTCAGCCGGCGCCTCAAACAATTTCTCCCGGAGGAACGGCGACCTATTCACTTTTATTGAACGCAAATACGGGTGCTCCCGGCCAGCCTCTCACGCTTTCTTGTTCTCAAGCTTCACTGCCCCCGGGCGGTAGCTGCAGTTTTTCGCCTGCCAAGATTACCCCGGCATCCCAAGCCGTACCGTTCTCACTCACCATCACCGTTCCCACCGGTTCGGCGTCCCTGGCAACCCCAAGCGGGATGGGGCTGCACTTCTACCTCGCGTTCTTCCCACTGGCCGGTCTTTTGCTTGCCAGTATCGGACCTCGAAATAAACGGCGCCAACGGTCGAGGCTCGCCGGAGCATGCGTTTTTCTGTTGATGCTGACAGCTTGCGGCGGCTCCGGGAGCTCGCATTCTTCTTCCACCAATCCTGAACTCGGAACCTACAACGTCAAGGTGCAAGGGGCAACACCGGGGCAGTCCAACCCGGTAACCATCACCACCGTAGGTCTGACAGTGCAATGACGGTGACACGGCCTGAGGAAACCACGGCTTCGGACTCATCTCGTTCATTCGACGTAGTCTCTGAACCGGCCGCGCGTGAGAAACTCCAGACCATGAGTTTCAGAACATGAGTTTTGCGCAAGAGTTGTGGGGACTGTTGCAGCGACGGCTCGTCCAGATGCTCGTCCTGATCTGTTTGCTCGCCGCGGTGGCAGCCCGCGCCATGTTGTTGAAGTTCTCCGTTCTCGATCTCGATATCTGGTGGCACCTGAAGGTTGGCGACTGGATTATTGAGCACCGCGCCTTTCCTCACACTGGAATTCTTTCGCGCACGGCAGCCAATCATCCGTGGGCGGCCTACAGTTGGGGTTATGAGGTGCTGCTGTCGCGCGCCTATGCCTGGTTCGGCCTCGTCGGCGTCGGGATCTTCGGCACTGTGCTCACCGTGGCTGTTGCGTACGCCGTGTACTGGATGGTTCGCAGAGTTTCGGGACGGTTCTGGGTGGCGTGCATTCTGGCCACGGTCAGCTGCTCGGCATTTCTTTTCAGCCTGATGCCACGGCCGGTTTTTATTTCGATGATCTTATTCGCAGTGACGCTCACCCTGCTCCTGGAATCTCATCGCACCGGTCGCATACAGCCTTTGTACTGGCTACCTTTGGTGTTTTTCGTCTGGGCAAACTGCCACATTCAGTTTGTTTACGGCCTCTTCGTAGTTGCATTGTTCGCCGGAGCGCATGTCCTCCAGCAACTAGGTGTGCAAATTGGCATTGCCCCGGACTTTGCGCAGCCCTCCAAACTTCCCGCCGGCAAGCTTCTGCTCGTTTTAGCCGCCTGCGGGCTGGCCACCTGCGTGGGCCCTTACACCTATCATCTCTATCCCGTGGTTTTTGCCTATGCAGGTTCCAAGTTTCCTTACATCTTCATTCGCGAATTTCGCGCCCTTACTTTTCGTGCTTTCAGTCACTACGTGGAACTGTTGCTCGGCGGCGCAGCATTCTTCACACTGGGGCGGCAGCGGCGCGTTGATCTTTTCAAACTGTCGCTCCTCACTGTCGTCAGTATTGTCGCCTTCCGCACCATGCGCGATTCATGGTTCCTCTGCATTACCGCCGCGGCCCTCATTGCCGACTCCTGGCGCGAGGATGTTGCGCGCGAACCCGACGAGACTTTCCCTGAGAAAGCAGCCTTGGCAGCGGTGCTGGCTTTACTTATCTACCTGATCGCCCTGAACACCGGGTTCACCACGCGCGGTCTGGACGCCGCCATGAGCGGTGTGTTTCCCATTAAAGCCGTCAACTTTCTCCGCCAAAACCCCCAGCCGGGGCCCCTCTACAACACTTTCGATTGGGGCGGCTTCCTCACCTGGTATATGCCCGACTATCCCGTGGCGATTGACGGGCGCACCGATCTTTACGGGGACGAACTTGACTTTCTTTTTTTCAATTCAGAAAGAGGCGACGACTCCTACGTCAATGATCCTTATTTAAACGAAGCGGGCGTGGTTCTCCTGGACAGGACGAAACCTCTTGCCACTGTCCTGCGCGGGGATCAACGTTTTCAGAAGATCTATGAAGACCCTCTCGCGGTCGTCTTCATCCGGCGTCAGTAACTTTCTGCGACCGGGCGAAATTCGACCACCAGGATCTCGTCGAACTCTCGGAGAATTTGCGCCGTAAATGAGCCCCGTGCGTAGTTGCCGAGCCACTGCAACGTCGGATACGACGAGGGTGGTACGACGAAAATGAACCTCTGGTGCTGCTGTGCGGAAGCCAAAACAGTTTGACTTGCAACCCGGATTGTCTCGTCGTTCAGATCCATGGGAAGCATGATCAGAGGGGCATGGATCGGGTAGTAGCTCACTTGCGAGTACAGCGGATTCTCGCCGTTGCTGTTCCCCAACTCGGTCGTATGGTCGGACTCGATGAATGCGCTGCAAACGAGTACCGGAACGTTGCCTTCATCCTTCGCAACATTCGTGTTTACGAACGCATGCGCTTGTTTGAAGTTTAGTTCGTGCTGGCGGGAAAGCGGTGAACTGTAGGCTTCAAACAAAGTGATTCCCACCAGGCCTGCGCAGAAGATCTGCCGCAACACGCGGGAATCGATATAGCTCGTCAACAACGCCCAGGTCAAGGCGCTGCCCGGCGCTGTGACCGTGAGATAGCGCGGAATGACCAGATGCACCGGAGTAGCGGCGCTGACGGCGAAAAACACGCCTGCCGGGACCAAAGCCAGCAAAGGGCAGAGCAGGATTGCCGGAAAACATTCGCGTGCGGGAAACTTTATTTTCCGCATCAGCGCTGCAACCAGAGCCGCGATTCCAAAACCAATGAGCGTCTGCATCGGTGCGAGCGTGTTCAGTGCCGCCAGGCCAGGGTGGCGCAATTGCTGAACAACATGTATGACCTTGCTTTGGTATAAACTCGCAACCCGAAAAACCAACGGAAGGGCAACCAGAGTAAAAGTAATCAGCACCCCAGCCAGTTGCCGCAAATCCGTTTTGATCGATCGATGTCGTGCCACCAGATAGTAAATCGCAAACGCCGGCAGGATCGCTCCAAACAGGTAATGAAAATAGAGAATTCCTGCCGCCGCCGCTCCAAAAACGATCGCGTCGCGCAATTGTTGTCGCTTCATCCACCGAACGAATGCAAAAATTGCAACGTTCGTCGCCAGCAAGGCAAATGCGTACGGGCGCGCGTCGGTGGCCGCAAAGACCACGTTGTATTCCAGACTGAAGAAGATGCAGCTCAGAAACGCGAACTCCAGATCGAACAGCTCGCGTGCAGCCCGAAACAAAAAGTAAACCGCGCCCAGCATTGCCAATGTAGACGGGATCTTGAGCGCGATCTCACTGCTGCCAAGAATCGACTTTGCAACCCAAAGGGTGTAAAGGTAGCCAATCGAAGAAGGCATGAGCGCCGAGCGGCTCCATATTTTTCCCAAGCCGCCGCTGACCTGCCAGTAGGCGAGCGTCTCGTCCAACCACAGGGGCGCTCTGATTGCCAGAAACCATATAGAGAATGACGCCACGAAAGCCACGGGATAAGTCAGCCTGTCGAGTATGGAGACAGGTTTCTCGAAGCCGGTCTCCGCCGCCGCCGCGGTCGCCATCGTCACGCCGTCACTTCTTCAGCACGCTCCCGCCAGTCGCGGGAGTAACAGTGCCGTTAGGGGAATGCAAGGTATTGTGACAGGTCAGCGTGCATGTATTGGTGGCGCGGTTGTAGGAGATTGGAATGCCGCCATTCGGAGCAACTACGTTAACGTCAAAGTTGACCAGCCGCTGGCCGCTAAGATTCGGATTGACGCCTCCCAGTCCGTGCGCGGTGTGGCATACCGAGCACGTGAAACCGGCGGCGATATGGCTCTGGTGCTGGCTGAAGCTGGTGTTCGTCATGATGCTGGCGAGATTGTGGCACTTACCGCACATCGCGTAAGGCCCATTCACGCTTAAGTCAGGATTCTGAAATAGATTTGTGATCAGTTGGCCGGGCGCCACCGCTTGATTGAATTCATAGCGGCGTTCCAGAATATGGGTCCACTTGGAACCATGCGGACCATTCGGTCCTGCACCCCCGAACTCGCGATTGTCGTCGCTGTTGTGGCAGTCCGTGCAGAATATCTGTGTTCCCATCGCGCGCCCCTGCGTTACGCCGTCGAGATTCAGCATCGTAGTCAGCAAGCTGGGCTGCGGCAGAGAGCTGTTGCTAACGTGGGTCACCGGATGGCTCGAAGAAGCGGTAGCGCTGAATTGAGGGATGATGTTCAACGGATCCCCGGCCGAAGCCGCACGCACCGGCAAGTATCCATACATCGGCCGAACCGCTTTTCCGGAGCTGCTTCCATGACAGCGGAAGCAATTCTCGTATTGGTTCACCACCGGCGCTACGATGGACATGCCGTCAGTCGCGCTGATTCCGGAGACATCCCTTTGAGAAACACGGACCCGGGGAGGAGGTGGAAATATTCCCACTTGGGCTGACCCATGCCCGTTGTGACAATCCACGCAGGTAGCATGCCGGTTGTTATTCAGCAGCATGCTCTCGCCGGCGTCATGAGGATTCGTTGTGGTCGGGAAGGGATGCCCGACCTTGGGGGCAGCGTATTCGGAGAAAACGCTCGGCGGCGCCGGCGAGATATTCGCACCTCCGTTGTGGCATGCGATGCAATCCTGCTCGTTGGGTCCGCGAAGCAGTCGCGCCGGCCCCTGGGCATTGTGCGGGGCGTGGCAGGAAATGCAGGCGTCTTGCCCTACCGTGGTGTAGCTCCCCACATTCGCCTGGGGTGAAATCTTGTTCTGCACCAGGGCGTGGGCACTCGTGGCCCAATCCGCCAGCGGGTTCACTTTGCCGGCCATTTGGCGGGTCGGGTCATGGCAAGCCAAACACATCTGACCGTTCGAACTATCCCGGACCAAAAAATTCTGCGATATCAGATCCTTTGCCTGCACATGGGCGTTATGACACGACGTGCATTCAACGTTGCCGTTGATAAGCCGAACCGCTCCGGTTGGATCTCCCGTCGCGCCCTTTGCCGCCAGCGATGCAATCAAATCGACGTTATCTTTCAAGGGCAACGCAAAAGCGACCGGATGCGACGGCTGCAGATTGGTACCAAACACGTCGTAGTTGTACATCGATCCGAACATCGTGACCTGCCCAAACGCCGCCGTGGTTCCCGGCGCCACGGTCCCGTCGTGGCAGGAGAGGCACAGATTGCTGTCGGCTCCCATCATCGGCTGGGTGCCACGATTTGTTTCGGTATCGCTGGTGTACAAACTATAGCTCTGGACCGTGAGCTTCTGATTCCACAGTGGCGTTCGGCCTCCGACGCCATTGTGAGGCTCATGGCAATACATGCAGAAATCAGTGCGGGCGCCGGTGATGGGCGATTTGCTGCCTGGGCCAAGATCGTGCGAGCCAATCACGTCGCCGGTGAACTGGGCGAGCAGAGTCCCTGCCCCCAGAACCACCGTCAGGCACACGCATGAGAATTTGAACCTCACTACATTCCTTCCTTGGCCTTCTTCAAGCCGAAGTAATGAAATACCTGAATGCGGCGATTGAAGGAATCCACCACGAAAATCCGGTCCTCGTGGTTGATAAACAATCCCGCTGGCAATTGAAATTCTCCCGCGTGCGTGCCTCTTTTTCCGAAGTAATAGAGCAAATCTCCCTGGCGATTAAATACTTGCACCACTCCCCACAGACCATCGACGATATACAAATCGCCTTCGGAGTCGACCCCAATTCCTTTCGGCCGAAACACGCTTCCACTGTTGTCGCCGGCTCTTCCAATGGAATAGCGAAAACTTCCCGAGCGGTCCAGAACTTGTACCCGAAAGTTCATGGCGTCGACCACGATCAGGTTCTCGCCATCCAATCGCAGCTCGGTCGGCAAATTGAATTCCAGATCGCCATCGCCCTGCTTTCCGATGGTTTGCAGAATATTCCCCTGCATATCCATCATGAAAATCTTGTCGCGCAGCGTGTCCGTCACGTAGATGCGCTGCGTCACCGAGTCCACCGCGATTCCGGTGGGACGCTTGAAATATCCTTCCCCGCCTCTCAGGCTGCCGATCACGCGCTCATATTTTCCCCCGGAGTTGAACACGAAGATCTTGCCCGTCTCCGAATCGGTGACATAGATGTTGTCTTGCGCATCGACCGCGACGCACTGCGGTCCGAGCATCGCATCCTTTCCTTTGTCGCGGCGCTCGATAAATTTGTACTTCTGTTGTGCGAAATCAAAAATGTGAACCCCGGCTGCGCCCGGATCCGTGACGATGATCCGCCCACGAGAATCCACCGCAATGCTGTAGGGCCGGACCAGATTCTTGAACTCAGGCTCGCCCGCCACGATGTCCACCAGCCGGTTCCAGAAGCCGCGCTTCGGCTTCACTTCGCGTTCCGAGCCAAAGCTTCGTTCGTAGAGCAGCTTCCGGCCTCCCTCCAGTTCAAGCGTAGGAGGTCCGAGTTCATCTGCATTGGGTTTCGGTTGCCGCGAGGCTGAGGCCGGAATCCCGGGCGCCAGCAGAAGCGGCATCAGAACCACCAGCGTCAGAACAACCGCCATTCGTAAATCAGGAACCGACTTTAGCCGGCGCGCGACCCGCATCTTATATTCGCTCTCTGCTTCTGCTTGGAACATCGGGGCGGGCTAGAAGAAGTTGAACCATCTCGACACCCCGAAATAGAACGCTGATATCTTCTCCGGCGGTGTGCCGGACACACTGAAGCCCTGGTCCAGTCTACTGTAGCCGCCAGTCAGGTACATCTTACGGAATTGATACTGAAAAAGCGTGTTGATCTGCTCCGTGTTGTTCGACGAGGTGATTCCGACTACGTTGCTGTTCCCGTAGGCCCTGGCGAAGCTCGATGCAATGGTCAGCCTGCGCATCGGATTGCTGGCCAGGCCAAAGGAATAGCTCGATCCGGCAAAGAGAATAAGATCATTCGGCGTTAGGATCGGCTGCGGCGTTGGCGTGGCAGTCAACCCGGCTCCGGTCTCGATTCCGTTTCCATTCGACTTCGAGTAGGTTGCGTTAATGTTGATCCAGGGCGAATAACTCACGGAACTGTTGTAACTCTGGCTGCTGCTCGAGGTTCCAGCCTGTTCGGTCAATCCTGTTTTGTTGAAGCTTGTGCCCGCGGTCCAGCCAAACCTTCCCCATCGGCGCCGGATGTTGCCGCCGTATCCGTAAAACGAGGACATGTAGGTGATCAGCAGCGTTTGCACATTCTGCGCGTAGTTGGCAAACACGCCCGCGGTCCAGCCAGCGAATCGCTTGTTGTAATTGATGGTGCCGTTAAACCCGAGTTCGTTCGCGCTGGAAGTGCTGACTGTGTTCTCCGTGAGAGTCAGTGCCGTATTAAGGTTGCCGCCAAACAAAACCCGTCCATAGATGACGCCGCCGCCGTAAGAGTCGGCTCCGTAGCTTTTGCCCTCGAAGAATTGTTGGCGATGGTCAGCCGAGGCGAGTGCTTGCAAGTTCTGCATCACCGAATAGCTGGCATTGCCGAGCACATCGAAGGCGTGCGATGACTCCCCTTGTGCCGGTGGCGTGACGATTCCTCCCGTCGCCGTGATTGCCTGGAACAAGGTACCGGTGAGGTTATCCGAGTAGTCTGTGCTGACCGAAAAGTGGAATTTCTGGGTCGGCTGAAAGGCTGCGGTCCCGGTGTAAGTATCGATCGTGCCGCTGTAGCTATAGCCGAGAAAGTCGGAACTAACATCCGAGCGGTTAACGGTTCCGGAAAATCCTCCGTTAAGCGGCAACGGGTGACCCACGGCAAATCCATACCCTCGGCTGCTGGAGGTCGAGGTCTCTGGCTGCGTAGAGCCCTGAAGAACTTCCGGTATGTCGGAGTGCGAGTCTCCATCTGAAAAATATCCAGTAAGGTTGAAGCCCCTCAACAGGTAGGACGACCGCAAGCTGAAAGAACGCGAATTGGTGCTTCCGCTGTCGTTCGCACCATAGATCGAATACTGGTTGTTGCCCGTCTGGAAGCTGGCGGAGAGGCTGGGCCAATCCGTCAGGATTTCTGACCAGTTGATACCGAAGTTGTCGCTATTGCCATGCGTCGCATAGTTGGCTACTCCCGGGATCGCATAATTGCCTTCGCTGTTGTAAGCCTTGGCATAGGTGATGGAGCCGGGAAACTTGCTGCCCGAGAAAATCGAGGCGCTGAGATTGACCCCGCTCGCGTCGGAAATGGATTGGAAGGACGAGTTGTCTCGCGCCTGATTCACGTAAGGAGAAATTGTGTAAGAGAGGAAGTTGGGATTGTAGTAAAAACCGGACAGTGTTCCAGTGCCTCCGAACGACAAACTGTGGTCGGAAGGAACCAAATTTCCGTAATCCGCGTTATATCCCCCGGAGAGAGTGCCGTTCAGGTTGTTGCTGCTTTCCCCCAGCTTCAGCTGCGCCTGAGCCGGCAGTACCAGCAGGAGAGCTCCTGCTAAAATCAAAGCGACATTGAGGAAAGCACCCCTCACACTCACCAACTTCTTCCAGTCTCCAGACCGGTTTTGCACCTGCGTTATCCTGGCTTCCCCACAGCGGCGCAACTGCGGTCCCGTTCCCATATCCGGCTGCTTCAAGGTGGGTGTGGCGTCTCCCAAATGGAGGGCAACCGGCATCGCTTTCCTCTAATGGAACAAAAGCACGTTCCCCGCCAGAACTGGCACTTGGCTAAACCATTGCCCAGCAACGAGCTAAGGAATTTGGAGGAAAATTAGAGCGTGGGTTCTGGGGCATATAACCCAGCTAAGCTCAAGAGGACAAGGCATTTGGCGCATGCGCAGCAGCACGAGAAACACCCCCATGGCGTCATCCCGAAGTCCCGCGTTTTCACCAGCAGGACGAGGGCCTGCCCTGAGCTTGCCGAAGGGGATCTCCAGCGCCCACGCAGCCGCCCGAGCTGACAGGTGATCCCGCCGTAGTTTGCGCAGCAATACGTTGCGAGAAGAGAAGACCTGCGCGGGGCATCCTGTCCCCACGAAGGATCTGTGCAACTAGCGCGCCACGGACCCATAGGATCCCGTGGAAGAGCGGCCCTTCAGGGCCGCGTTAGCGACCTAAAATCTCGTGGGCTTTAGCCCCTGTCACTGCACTTGAGACCTTGTCATCCTGAGGGGCATATCCTGTCCCCACGAAGGATCTGTGCAACTAGCGCGCCACCGACCCATAGGATCCCGTGGAAGAGCGGCCCTTCAGGGCCGCGTTAGCGACCTAAAATC